>JAABUJ010000073.1_pt1 | contig 223503 bp, 242 predicted proteins | sample 5559131 | NCBI WGS metagenome assembly JAABUJ01 (sample SAMN10711875, study PRJNA513366) | rock metagenome | isolation source: Antarctica rocks | place: Antarctica: Victoria Land, Mt New Zealand nord | collected 2016-01-07
GGCCGAGGCCGAGCAGCGGGCTCAGCGGCGCAGTGTCCAGCGGCGGCGCCGCCGGCGCTGCAGCGCCGCTCCCCGCTGCGGCGTCCCCGGGCGCCGCGGCGCAGGGCGTCCCGGCAAAGGCGGCCCGGCCGGGGGCTGGCAAGGGGGCGGCCGCGGCCGGGGCGCCCCCGGCGGACGCCACGCCCTGTAGGATCTCGCCCACGCCGGAGAGCAGCAGGCGCAGGTGCGCCGCGTCCACGGTGACCATGCCGCCCGCGGCCGCGGCGGCCGACAGCGCCGCCACCACCTCCTGCGTCGTCGGCCGCTTGGCGCCGCCCGGGCGGCCGTCCTCGCCGCCGCCCTCGCGCGCGCGCTTCCTGCAAGGCCGACGCATGCGCGTCGTATGGCTGGGAAGCCCGACATACATGCACGCGCACCCTCGCACAGGCGCCCTGCTGCACACGCCGGCTCATGCTCAGCCCACAGCCGTGAGCGCACGCCACCGCCGAGCACAGCCTGGCGAGTCGGGGCTCATCGCCCCGCAATGTGCGCGGGCGCGCGCCGGCTCTCGCCGCGCAGCGCGCAGCCGCCGCACAGGCCGCCGGCGGCGGCGGGCGACCGCGGCGCGCAGGGCTGCCCGCACTCCAGGCAGCGCGCATGGCCGGGCACGCCCTCCACGCCCGGCCAGCGCTCATACGCCAGGCTCGCCGCCCCCGCGCCCGCATCCGCTGCCGCACCCGCTCCGGCCGCCCGCCCTGCGCCGTCCTCGTGCTGCACGGCCGCATACGCCGGCCTGCCGGGGGCCAGGTAGGCAGCCCGGGGGTCGAGCTCTGGCGGGCGGCCGCCGGTGCGGCAGCGACGCGGCACCGGGCCAAAGCCGCGCGGCGCGTCCGAGTCCGAGCCAGCGTGCTCACCCGCGACCCAGCCTGCGCACGCGGCGCGCTCGCCATGTCGCGGAAGCAGCGCTGTAACAGTCACCGGCTTGGCACTGCATGCTCCCATGGTTTGAACACCCCATGGACATGTACAGCCAGGCAACATATGAGGCGCAATTGCCCAAACCCCTGGAGACATACGAATGCCAAGCGCAGCGGTGCCTGTATGGTGGCGTACCATCCCTATGCTGGTGAGGCACAGCCATTAGGCGGATGGTGCAGGCTAGGAGCACCCTGGCAGGGACGGCGGGCGCACCGTCGGGCAGCCCAGAGCGCCGGCGCAGGGCGCCGCTCTCGGCGCGCGCGTGCGGCGGGGAGCCGTCCCAGGCGGGCGGGCCCCCGCTGGGGCTGCCGGGGCGCTCGCCCACGCTCACGCCGCTGCTGTGCGAGGGCGCCTCCGATGCGGCCTGCGCGCCGCCGGCGCCCCTCCGTCCCGGCGCCAAGGCGCCCTGCCAGCGCGCGCCAGCTCCCTGTCCCACAGAGCGCTGCGCATGCACCACAGAAACAAAATCGCGAGCGGAGCCGGGATGACCACCCCCTTCCAGGCCGGCCGGGCTGGCACCTGCGGCGAGGGGGACGCCTCGAGGCCGCCACGCGCGGCGCGGCGCGGCTGCTTGTCCGGCAGCCGCACGTACTCCACGAAGCGCGAGTTCGCCGCGCGGTTGCGCTTGCCCTGAGCGCCGCCCGCTCCCACCGCTTACCAGCCTGGCTGGCAGGTGGCAGCCAGCTGGCATGCGCCCGACGCCTTGCTCTGTGTGTGCAGCAGGGCAAGGGCCGCACACGCAACAGCACTGCCTTGTGGCCTGTGCAAGGTTGCCACTGGGTTGTCATCCAGACACCTGACGCAAGTTGCCGCACAGGCTCGCCAAGGACGCAGCCAGCGCCTCAACCAGACTGCGTGACTGACCCCTTCAGGCGCATTCGCGAATGCGACCCACTGCGAGCTGGAGGCCCATGGCTACCACGCCCCTGCTGCGCCCGCGCCCGCACTCCGGGCTGCCTGCGCACCCAGGCGCCCCGCAAGGCGCGCGCGCACCGCCAGCACGGTGCCGCCGTCGTGCACGCGGCGCCGCTTGACGGCGGGCAGCTCGGCGCTGTTGGCGCGGTCCGCCTCGCGCAGCCGCAGCACGGCCTCCACCTCCGCCGCGCCGTCGCCGCGCGACGCGCTGCGCGCGCAACGCGGATAGCTGGGACGGGACAGTGACCTGGGTGAGTGTGTGCCAGCGTGGTGGACGCGTGACTGCGCCACACCACAGCAGGCTGCAGTCGTTACCCAGTCCCTGCTATGCTGTCTGCATGCCTTCTCACTCCTTTGAAAATGTCCCAAGCACAGCGGCATGTAACGTGAGACTTCTGAGCAGTCACGCATGGGAGGCACAGCAACGCACGGAATATTACCATTGTGCTGAACTTGTCAAGCAGCACGCATCAGACTTGTGCGTTGCCTGGCGGCTACTTCTATCAGACTCTGATACGCTGACTGCCTGCGAGGCACACAATAGCAAAAGTGAGCCCAAAGAGCAGACGCGCACTGCTGCGGCGCAGGCGCCTTGCGGCGGGAGCGGTGCACGGCGGCCAGCCTGGCAGCTTCTGCGCCGCCGCCCGCGCCGGAGCCCGGACGCGCCCCGGCCGCTGGCGCCGACTGCTGCCGCAGCGCGTCGCCGCCGCCGCCGCTGGGGGCGCGCGCCAGCGGCGGCGCCGGCTGACTGCCCAGCCGCGCCAGCTCCCCCGCCGGCGCCGACGCCAGCGCCCGCAGCGCACCGCCGCCGTCACTTGCCGGCCGGCCGTCCGCTGCGGCATCATTGGCTTGGCGCCGCAGCGCGACCGGCGGTCTTTGACGGCCGGGAACACGGCTGTCGCCGCGCACTGGTGATGTCGAAGCGCGCCGGGCGGATGTCGCCGCAGGTCTGGCAGCATACTGCGAGTGTGCAGGCGCGGCCGCCGTCTCTGGCAAGGGTGAGAGGCGGCCGGCATCAGGTTCGGCTGGGCCGGGCGACCCCCTCGCCGCTACTGCCGTGCGCAGCGCCTGCAGCACGCTCTGCCCCGACCCCGGCCGCCCTGCTGCAGCCGGCTTGCTCAAATACGGGCCGCTCCTGGCTCCCGGCGGGGCCCCCGCGGAGCCGGAGCCGCTGCGCGCTAGAGGCTGCAGTCCCAGTGGCGCAAATGCCAGCGTCGCAGCCGGTGCAGACGTCAGCGGCACGGGACCAGGGGCCACAGGCGGCACGGCCAAGCTGCGCGGCAGCGAGGCCAGCAGGGGAAGCACTGCGCGCGCCGCAAACCTTGGCTCACACCAGCACATCTGGGGAGCCAACTGACCGCTTGCACACCGCGCCGCGGCCCGCAGCGGCAGAGCCATATGGCTTGTTGGCAGTGCCAAACGGTGGCCTCAACGGTACGCAAGGCCGGGCATCGGGCCGTGATCGCAGGCTAGACTCTCAAAAAGAGGTCGCACCTCCGGCGAGGCAAGGTTGTGACGAGGCGCCCTTCTCGCGGCTGGGCAAGCCCGAGGCTCCCAGGCCGGCGGGCATAGCAACAAGACGGTCAGTGCCCGCCAAGCTCAAGAGACCAAGAAAAAAGTTTCCAGCTGACCCGCAGCGGATCGAGGCTGGTCGCCGCTGGCCGGCAGGGGTGGCAGCAGCTTGTGCAGTGCCGTGATACGGCACAAGGTACTCACACCTCAAGCTACAAGCCGCTGCAGTCGTCAAATTGCCAAGTCACATGCCAGCCAAAGCCACAGGCCCGGCAGCAGCTGGTCCGCTCACTCATTTGTTGGTGCGTGCATCTGCTGCACAGGCCTGGTGAGACCGCAGAGTGGCCATCAAGTAGAGCAAAGTAGGGTTGCAGGCATTCATTGCTGGCCCAGTGGGGCTCCAAGTTTTGCAGCAACCGGCTGATGAGGGCGACGACGCATGTCCGGCTGATGAGCCTGGCTACTGCTTAGAGTCACGTGTAAGGTTGAGGAGACAGCTCAGCTGTTGCAGCGCATAGGGCTAGCATGCAGGGATTCAAAAGCGTGGCTGGCTGTGTGCTGTGGGATTCATAAGCGTGGCTGGCTGTGTGCTGTGGGAAAGCATGCGCAGCAGCACGCTGGACTATTAAACACCCACCTCTCTGTGCGGCCTGTCCTCAATGGTTTCCTTGCAACGTGCCTTATGTTGCGCCGGCCACTCTCTTTGACTAGCTGCAGCAAGTGGGGGCGTGGTAAGTACGCGGAGGGGTGGTGAGCTGTGATGGGTTGTTGGCCCTTGCAACTGCTTCCGCCTATACCCAGCATCTGCCTTGCAGGCACGTACCAGCAAGACCTCTCCAAGCTTAAGCCCAGAGAGCAATCAACATAGCCAGGCCTCTATCAGCTACTGCAGACTCTACCAGCTCATACCAGGTTACAGACTCTCGTCGGGACTGAGCTCTCCTGAGCCACAGTTACAAGATGTAGGGTCCCAGCCCTGTCACTGTGTGCTCAAGCGGACGAGCAGAGCTGCCATCCCGGCGGGCTCCAACAGGCTGTCACAGCTGTGAACCTGGTATCTGTGCAGCGCCAAGCGCCGTGGGTTCTGCGCACCGCACGGCGGATTGGTGACGGGATGCACTGGTGTGGTATGGCGCCGTCCTGAGTTCGGGGCAATGCTGGACGCCTGGAGGCGGTGCGCGGTCGCGCGTCCTGGTTCTTGAGACTGTCAGATATTAATCCGCGCCGCGCTCGCGTCATGCGGAGCTGTTCTGCGCTGGGCAGAGAGGCATGTGTGCGCGCGTGGTGCACCTGGGCAGCAGCTCAGCTGCGGGCTTGGGGCGTGCAGGTACCGCCGGTATGCACTCGCGGCCGCATCAGTGGGCGCTGCAGGCGGCGCTGCGGTCTACCTCTACTACACCTGGTGCGCACTGCCCGCCTTGCTTGGGCGCTGCGCAATGGCGGTGGCATACGCGTGAGCGCCGACTGGCCCGGCCAGCGCGCGCGCGTCGGCCAGCGCTCACGCTCCCGCCGCGTGACGCCGCGGGCACTGCCAGCCGTCCAGGCCTGCTGTCCTTGCTCCCCGTGGCGCACGCTGCGCGCCCTCGCAGGTGGCGCCCCACGGAGGCGGTCGAGCGCGGCGTGCAGCGGGGGCGCGGCGGCGCAGCGGGGCCGGGGCAGGAGGCCGGGGCGGACGCGGCGCCCAGCGCGGCGCTCGTGCTGGAGCGCGAGGCTGACGCCAACCTGGCCAACCACTTCTCCTCCGTGCAGGCGCGCGCCGGCGTGGCTACAACAGCGTCACAGACGCGGGCGCTCCCTCTGCCGGAGCTGCTGGGCGCCAGCCCGCGGCAGGCGGCGCCGCCCCGACCTCATGCTTTTTCCCTTGCTCGTTGAGCGCAGCAGCGCTGTCTGTGGCGTGCGCGGCCTAAGAACGACAAGCAGAGCGGCAGCGGCGCCTGGCAGCCTGCTGAGGGCGGCAGGCAGGCTGGCGACAAGCGCCAACGACTCACATGAGGTGCCCCGCCGCATGCCTCAACGTTCCCCAGAGCGCACGGCGTGCAGCAGCCTGAGCAGGGCGTCGCGGCGGCAGGCGATCTCGGACAGCACGACGCTGCCGCAGATGGTGGAGGAGCTGGCGCAGCACTTGAACAGCGCGTCCAACGTCGACGCGCTGGTGCTGCAGCTGCGGTGCCTGCCCCAACCCTACCCTATACTAGTACAGGGCGGGGCAGTGCGACCGGCGGGTCGCTATTGCTAGGGCCAGGCGCTGCTGGCAGACGTCCCGGTTCGGCGCGCGCTGATGGGGCGCGCACCCGTGCGTCCAGGGGCGCGCGGGCGGCAGGCGCCGCGCGGCGGTGCCCGTGTGCCGGGCTGACCTGCTCCAGGGCGGGCGTCCTGTGGTTTTCCCAACATTACATCAGCTGTTTTGCACGCAGGCTGCACCGCCCCACCACCAGCTACCCTGCAGCATGCGCCCGCGCCCGAGCAGGGGCTCGCTGGCGGCCGACGCCGCAGCCGCGCGCGCGCGCCAGGCAGCTGAAGGGCCGCGGCGGCGACGCGGGCGCGGACAAGCGCGCGCTGTGGCGCGAGTTGGCGGCGGCCGGCTTCGCGCGCGCGGCCGCGGCGGCGTGGCTGCTGCCGCTGCTGGACCTGCTGCTGCGCGTGCAGCTCAACATCCTGGGCCGCCACCTATTCCTGGAGTCCAACCTGCTGGATCCTAGGCGCGCCCCGCCCGGGAGCTTCTTATCCTAATCTTATAACCCAACACGCCTGGGTGCCCCGAAAGGCGCGCGCACTCAGAGCCTTCCTGCCTTCCTCACCCGGAAGCTTGTACCGAGGATGGCATGCGCTGCCGGCCGCCTGTATGGTCGCAGCTTATAGCACGCGCCACGCCCCAGCTCCTGGTTGCGCAAGCGCGTCAGTGCACGGGCCGCGTCTGCTGCATGATCCGCTGCATGTCTCCGCGTCCAGCACGAGCGCTGCCGCCGCCGCGCGTCCCGCTGCCTCAGCCATGGCCCGGGCTATGGGCTTTCCCGATCCCTTGCGCGCCCTGACGCGCGTGGCGCTGTGCGTCCGCAGCGCGCGCGCGGGCGCGTGGGGCGTGGGCAGCGGCGCAGGCGGAGCTGCCGGCGCCGGCCGCGGCGCGCCCGTGGCGCTGCGCATAGGCAAGGCGGCGCAGGAGCAGGTGCGGCGCGGGGCGGGCCGGCGCCCAGGACATTGTGATCGGAAATGTGGGGCTGCGCCGTGCACGGGTAGCTCGCAGCACTGGCATGCTTTGCAGTGCTCCCAGCGGCTTGACGTTACAGCGGCACATGCGGCCAGCGCGGTTGGGAGTGTGACCCGCGGATGCATGCCGGCCGAGACGCTGAGAGCGCTCGGCGCGGTCCTGGCCGTCCCCGCAACACGGCACGCCCCACGCCTGCCGCGCCGCGCCCCTCAGCATGTGCGCGCGGCGCGTAGTTCCTGGAGTATGCGCACTACCTGCCGGAGCGCGGCGCGGGCGCGGCCGTGGCGGAGCTCAAGGCGGCGGCCGCGGCCGAGCTGGGCGGCCTGGCCGTCACTGACCTGGTCGACCAGGGCAAGGCGCGCGCCTGCATGCGCTGGGTTGCCCGCGCCCCGCGCTCCTTGCATAATCGGGGCACATGCGTTTTGTGCTATGCCTGCTGAAGGCTCGGACAGGTTCGGTCTGGCCCTTGCCGTGCTGTGCACATGGGCGCGGCGGCGTGTCGACCGATGCGGAGTGCATATTCAAAGAAAGGCACATAATCCTCGAGCGATGCAACAATACATTCACATGGCAGTGATTTGCACGAGGCGCGGCCGGCATGGCAGCCCGGGCTGCGGCGGCCGCCGGCGGCGCCGCCGGCGATGCGCACGGGCGGCCGGTGTTGGCACCCTGACCCACGCCGCGCCGCAGGTGCTGGCGGTGCTGTCGGCCATGCACTCGCACTTTGAGGCCGCGGTGGCGGCCGGCGGCGGCTGGGCCGCGCTCGCGCTGCCGAGCGCCGAGGAGGTGCGCCGCCGGACCCCGCCTTGAGCATCTCTGCCTCCGTGCGGGCCTTTGTAAACGGGCAGAGGGACAGGCAGACGGACTCTGCGCGGGACGGGCGCCGGCAGCGGCTCCGGCTCGAGCGGGCGCGCGCATATGCGGCGCCCCCGTGCCGTGCAGCGCTGCTGTTGCCGCAAGCGCTGCGGCGCATGCGCCCGGCTGCGAGCAGGCTTTGAGTTGCGCCACAAGCAGCCACCGTGCGTGAATAGCATCCTGAATGCAGAGGCGCCGCGCGGCTCTACCCGGTCTGATGACGGCGGCGGCCGCGCGCGCGCGTGCGGCAGGCCGCGCTGTACTTTGCGAAATTCCAGCAGCGGCGCGCGCCGGCGGACTCGGGCGCGCTGGCGGCCGGCGGCGCGCACCCGGCCGCCGACGCGGACGTCGTGCGCGCGCTGGTCGCCGAGGTGGCCACCATCCTGGGCAGCGCGCGCTTCGGCGAGGCGCTCGCCGTGCGCGCCCGCGGCGCCGCCATGCCCTGCTCGGTGGCCGACCCCGACGCGCATGGCGCGCGAACAAATTTTATAATTTTCTGCTAACAAGCGCTCTCAAGCTCGGGCATGGCGGCCGCCGGCGGGGCCGGCTGAGGCGTCGCGGGCTAGCTGGCGCGGCGCTTGCCATGTGTGGTGAGCTTTGGGTATGTGCCACCCTACCCTGTCACCCGGTCCACTAATGCGGCGCGCTCACGGGCGGGCAGGTGGCGGTGCGCGAGGCCGCGCGCGCGCTGGCGTCGGCGGTCAGCGGCCAGATGTGCGGCCCGGGCGGCGGCCTGCCCGTGGCCAAGGCCGTGCCGTTGGTCAGCAATGCGGCCGATGCGCTGCTGGCACCGGGGCCGCGCCGCGCGGCGCTGTTGGCAGCCATTGCCGGCCTGCCCGCCACTGAGCGCCTGTGCGCCACGGTGTACTCATGCGGGCCGCCGTTGTGACTACGCGCTGCAAGGCGGCGTTCCCCTGAGCGCCTGCTCTGCGCCGAGGCCGTATTGCTGGTCAGCAGCCCGGGTGACACGGCCGATGTTGCAGTGCTTGTGGGCGCATGCCACCGCTCATCAGCCCGCCGCCTAAGTGCTTGTGCACCATGGCGTACAGGCCCGGCCTGCTGCTGTGTCTGCGCGCTCGCAGCATGAGCCCATGTCTGCAGGGCAGCGCTGCGCAGAGCTGGCCAGAGGCCGGCAGTGCCGCCAATGCTGTGCTGGTGGTCGGACACTGCACGTGCAGCGGCTGTTGAGGAGACCTTGCCGGATAAGTGTGCGTAGATTTGCAGCATGGGCGCTCGCTGGCAGGGGCGTGATGCCTGTTATAAAAAGACCATAAGCTGTGGCAGGGGGTTGCTGCATGGATGGCTGTGGCAGGCTGTTGTGAAGACACCACAGATGTGAAAGTGGGTGATGTGAGGCAGCACTACGTTGGGGTATTGGTGTGGCAAGCACTAGAGCAGCGTGCAGCTAAGCATTGGCCAGCATACCTACATTATTGACACCAGCATACCTACATAACTGACATCCGGTGCAATTGTCATGCCGCCATGCATTATTTGTGCGGCTTGCACAATGCCTTGAAGCGCAGTGCAGAGCGAGCGCAGGCGCGGGCAGATCCGGACGCCTGCCGCTCTGCCAGCCCGCCTCCGCTGTTCACACACAAACTTGCCTAGCTAAGCAACGCTTGCAACATGGCAAAGCCAACATGGCGCATACAGACAACTGCGCCTGTGGTCGCTTGCCCTGCACAGGGTTAGGGTAAGCCCTGCACAGGATTAGGGTACGGCTGGCACCGAGAGGCCCAGCTGGTCACGCGTCCAGCTTGGCCTGGATCTGGCGATGGACAGCGCACAGGTACTCCACATAGCTCTGTCCCGCCGCCGAGCGGTCCTCCAACAGGCCCGCATGGAAGGCCGCCTCGTTGGCGTCGCCCCTGCGCAGCGGCGGACGAGCCGCTGGGCGTGCCTGGCTGCATGCCTTGCTCCGCTCGACGCTCGGCTCGCTGCAGCAGGGTGCATGAATGACATCCCAGACATGATACAAGCAACACAGAGCCATCGGAAGACAGCATGTCTGGCACAAGGGTTGTTGGAGTTGGTCAACAGGGCAGCTACGCACTGTTGGGGTGGGACACACCAGAAAGGTGGGCGCCACGCTGTGTCAGTGGCTGCGTGAGTGTCGCACTCGGGTGCGAAATGCACACGGGAAGGCCCAGTGCACATGCCGGCGCTGCGAGGATGCAGGCAGGTTCGAAGAGAGACCGCGCCTGAGGGCGACGCGCAGGCGCATCCAGGCCGAGCGCTGGCGGCGCACTTCGTCCAGCGCGGCGTGCAGCGCGGCGCTCTGCGGCGTGGGCAGCTGCGGCAGCGCCTGCACCGCGCGCTCCGCGCCAGGGCCGAGCGACGGCACGCCTGCGGCCGTGGCAGGCCGGGCTCGCCGGGCTTCGCCCCCCACTGTGGACTGAGTGGCAGGAAAGGAGGGTGTCACAGCTCACATACAGCAGCGCAAAGCAGCCAGGCGCAAGGGAACGCAGCGCGCCGGCCCTGAGCAGCTCACCCGCCGAGCCGCCCAGCGCCCGCGACCAAACCTGCTTCTGCGCACCGGACGCACACCCCAGGAATGCACACCGAACAGCGCCTGCAGGAGCGCCGGCGGCACGCCCGGCTCGCAGCGCAGCAGCTTGGGCGCGCAAGGGCGCGCACCAAACAGCGCCTGCAGGAGCGCCGGCGGCACGCCCGGCTCGCAGCGCAGCAGCGCCTCGCAGCCGTTCTCCAGCAGGTATATGCCGTCTTCCTCTAGCCGCTCGGCAGTCAGGCCGCCCAGCGGTCGCGGCAGCGGGCCGCCCGGCGCCGTCTCGGCCAGCGCGCGGTGCAGCGGCAGCAGGCGCGGGTACAGCAGCGGCAGCATGCGCGCGACCGGCAGCGTGCCCAGGCGCGCCAGCCACGCCGCGCGCTCGTCCGGGCGCGACGACGCACTGCGGCGCGGGCGTCAAGGAGAAGCCTCGACGCTTGTACAGGCAGCAGCTTACATAAGCCCACATGTAGCGGGGGTGTGGCTTGTACATAACGCAGCGGCGGCGGGGACGGGCAGCCACGGCGCGCGTGCGACCGGCACCGGCGCCCGCCGAGTGCGCCGGGCGCCGCGCGGCCGCTGGGGGGGCAAACCCTACCATACCTAATCTAACCCTATCTGCGGGAGCCGCGCACGCGAGCGCCGGGCACTTGAGCAGCGCCAGCGCGTACAGCGGCAGCAGCTTGAGCGCCTCCGGCAGGATGAGCTGCGCGGTCGACGACTGCGACGCGCAGTGCTGCCGGTAGCCGGACAGCGTGCCCACCGCCGCGGCGCTTACCGCCTCGCGCGCGGCCGCCAGGCTGCCGCCGGGCAGCTGCGCGGCGCGCCGGCAGGGCCATCGTCAGCACGCGCTATGCTAGCGTGCTTGCTGAGAGCATTCGTAGAAAATGGCCACCGTGTCAGACCCCTCGCGAGCGCCAAGCTGAGCGCCTGAAAGCGGAAAACAGGTTCACGTGCCACTCCGTACACCCGTGGCTGCAGTTATACGAAGCTGCGCACCCTTTGGGCCGCCCTGCCTGAGCTGCGACTTAGCGCACGGTCCATCACTTATGCGCCCAGGAGACTGGAGGCTGGGGCACGCCCATGTGGCAGAGTGTCAGAGACACGCGCTGCGCAATAACATGGTGCGATGTGGGGCAAGGCGCGCGCGCTGCCGGGCTCGCCGGGTGCAGCGCGCGGCGCGGTCGCTGACAGACGCACCTTGGCGGCGACGGAGCGCGCGAGCGTGGTGATCTGCGTGTCCAGGTCGGCGCCCTTGAACACATACATCAGCTTGGCCGCCACCGGCAGGCCCAGCGTGTGCACCCTGCGGCCATAGAGTAGGGTTAAGCCCGCGCCCGCCGGCCGTCGCACGGGCGCATGCCCTGGCCAGGCCTGCTCACATGCGCATGTTCATGGCTGGAGCGCAAGGCCGAGCAGAGACGCGCGGGCGCCGAGATCCCCGTCCCCTGGCAGACGCGCGCAGAGCTCTTCCGGCGCGCCACCAGGCAGCGCCGCCGCGCCGCGCAGCGCATTAGCGCCGCCCCCGCTGCATGTGCTAGGATGCAGCCCCAAGGCCGGCCGCGGGCGGCGCGGGCGCGCGCCGGATGCGCCGCGCGCCCTCCGGCGTCGTGTACAGCAGCGCGAACTGCGCGTACGCGTCCTTGCCCTGCGGCAGGCGCTCGGCGATGCGCAGGCGCGCGGTCAGCGCCGCGTCGCAGCTGAGCGCCGGGAAGTCGAGGTCGGTCGGCGTGCGCCGGCGGAAGCCGCCCAGCGGCGTGTCCGCCTCCAGGCCCGCGCTCAGCCGCAGGCGGCCCACCGCCTCCCAGCCCTGCCGCGCCGTGCATGCGCGTCTCGAGCCGCGCTGCTCCCTCGGCCGGCGCCAACTGAAACGGCCGAATCCACAACCCTCCATGATGATGAAGAGGTGCTGGCGGGTGTGCGGCGGCGAATTGCGCCCTGCACTATTGTTTCTTGTCCAGCAGCTAGGCGTGCTGTGCGCCCGGGCTCCGCCGCTCAGAACTCGGAGGATGTATCGCGCATGCTGCTCGACCAATCTCCCTTGCGGAGGCGATGGCAGTCCTATATGCTGGTCATCAGCTCCCGCCTGTGCAGCGGAGCCCCGCTCGCGCCCTGGTGGCAGCCCCGCAGCCCCGCGGGTACACCCTAGCCGGTATACCCTGGCCGCGCCTGCGCCCGCCGCGCGCTCCAGCGCAGGTCATTGGCCAGCTGGTCGGCGTCCAGCCCGGCCGCGAACGGCGCGTACAGCCGCAGCTCGCCGCCCGTGTGCCGCGGCAGCTCACGCAGCGTCGCCGCGTCCGCGTAGCCCTGCCCCGCGATGCACACGTCCACGCACACCTGCGCGCGCACCCTACTCTAACGGACGCCGTCGGGCGCGAGCAGAGGCGCTTGCGGCGCGCAGCGCGCACAGCGCCTGCGGCGCGGCTGGCGGCTGGGGCGGCGCGGCGGCTCGCGGCGCGGCCATGCGCTGCACCGCTCTGCTCAGTCAGGCGCGCGCCCAGGCCGACCCTGCCAAGCAGCTGGGGATGCCAGCTGAGGCGCCGCGCGGGAGCAGCCCGCCTTGGCTCGCAGGGCAGCTGCGCCATTGCCCTTCCTTTGCGACCTGTCAAGCAGGGCAGACGTGGGCAAGCAGCGCCAGGCCGCCCTTCAGCGCGCTGCGCGCCGCGGCATATGAAGTGCTAAGCGCCAGCGATGCACTCCCCGACCCGGCAGCCCCGCCGGCCGGCCTGTAGCTGCCCGCGCCGCCGCGCGCGCACGCGCGCAGGTCCGCCGCACCTGGAAGTCGGCCGCTGCGCAAGCGAGATCGGTGTACGACGGCCCGGCCGGCTCCTGCAGCTTCTGCGGGTCGCGCTCGCCCGCCGGCGCCGCCTGGTCGCGCTGCGCGAGCGGGCGCGCGCCAACCTGCGCGCCGCGCCCCGCCCTGATCCCCTCGCTCCTGCCCACGTGGCGCCGGAGTCCGGGCCGCACGCGCTCGCAGTCTGCACGGCCTTGGCCTTGGCGCCCGCGGGCCCGCGCCCGCAAGTACAGGCGCCGGGGGCGGGCGATGCAGGCACGCCCGCCGCGCCCCCGCCCGGCTGCGCGCTTGTGGGGCCTAACCCTAACCCTAGCCCGGGCAAGCAGGGGCGGGGCGCCGCGCCTTGGGCAGCGTCGCCAGGAAGGCGACGATCTTGCCGCCGGTGCCGGCCTTCAGCACCTGGCGCGGCGCGGCCCGGGGCCTCAGCCGGGAGCGCGGCACATCAGGCGGCCGCAGCACAACGGTCGCCGGCTGCGCCCCTGCACCCGCCGTCCCAACAGAGAAGCGAGCAGCTCCATTGTGTCGCACATTGTGCTCAGTCAGCCTAGATGAATAGGGCAATGGGACTCAGCTCGACGCTGCGGCTCGCGGGGCGGCCCGATCCCCGCACAAGCGGTGCCAGGGCTGCAACAAAGAACTTGATCGGGGATGCAACTAGCCCAAGCCCTACCTGTGCAGAAAGCCCCGCACCTCGATTGCCGCCTCGATGGCGCCGCCGAAGCAGGAGTCCAGCACCTGGGTGTCGGCAAACATGCGCGGCACCTGCTCCAGCACCGCGTCCACCTGGGCGCGCCGGGCGCGCCGTCGGCCGCAACGGAGGGGTGCTGCAGGGTTAGGTTACGAGCTCGGGCCTGTAGCGTAGGAGTCGCTTGTCAGTTGCAAGACCACCCAGCTGAGGGCGCAAGCCGCACACGCGACAAGCAGGCAGCGCGGGCGTGCGAGGCCTGAGCAGGGCGGGGTCTGCGCCAAAGCGCCTCTCTAAGCAGGGTCGCGGGACTGGACCGCTCCTACCAGGGCTCCCCACAGCCAGGCGCCGCCACTCCGTGAATAATTGCTCTCGCACACCGCTGCGCACTCCCTGTTTGAGACAGACCGGCGGGGCAGGGTGCGGCGCGCAGCCAGCGACGCGTGCTGCAGGCGGGCGGGCCGCCTGGCGCTCCGGCACCAGCGCCGGCCGGCAAACCCTACCAGACATGCGCACGCGGCGCAGCACGCCCACAAGCTGCAGGTGCGCTGCAGGCCGCGGGCGCACCAGCGGCCGCGAGGCGCGCAGCGGCGCGACCAGCGACGCGGGGTCCGGGCAGAACGGGTGCTCCGCGTTAGGGACGACCAGCATGGCAGGCGCCGCGCGGCCCTCGCGCAGGCTGTAAAAGTGCACGGCGGCATCGAAGGTCGCGACGCCCACGCGCACGCGCTCGCCGCCTGCGCGGCGGCCGCCCAGCACACCCTGCTCGAGGGGCCCGCGATTCGTCTGATGCGGCGGGCCGGGGGACGCCGCGGAGTGCACGGGCATGCACCAACGCATCTTGCCATACGCTGGGTGCCTCCTGGGTGGCGCCGCGCGCCGCTGGCCCGCGCGGGGGAGGCCGCGCAGGCGCATGACTGAACCTCACGCCCCTTGCCTGCAGGGCGCCGCCCGCGCTCTGTGGCGACCCCGGTACGGCGGTGAGGCGTGCGGGGGTTGCGCGCCTTGCAGGTCGTCCAGCACGCCGGCGATGGCCGCGCAGGCGGCCGCGGTGAGGCCGGTCGCCACGGCCTGGTGCGACACGTCCACCAGGAACAGGTGCGCGGGCGGCATTGGCGGCCGCACCTGCCCGCACGCAGCCCGTCACGCGCTTGCAGTTGTCTTGGCATGCCGATGCACGGGTGTTGGCGCAAGGCGCCGCGCGAACGCATGCATAGGAGGCTGATGGCGTGCACGCGACGAGGCCTCAGCAACATGGGGCACGCACGCAGGCAGAGCACACCCCAGCGCCCCTGCAGAGTCCCGCGTCGTCATGCGTGGGCGCGACTTCGCAAGCAAGAAAGGCATCTGTTGGCCTGCGGCTCCGACCCCTTCAACCCCTCCAAAACCCAGCCACAGGCAACGCCACCGCGCCCCGGCGCGGCCCCCGAGCCTGCGGGCCGCGCACCAGGAAGTCGGGCGTGGCCACGATCTCGACGGTGCCGCAGCACAGCTCCGGGCGCGCCGCGCGGCCGTTGGGCCCGGTCGCGCCGACGTAGTGGTGCGGCGTGTCGCTCAGGCCGCCGCACAGGTTGCAGCGGAAGCGCGCGCCGTCCGCCTCGAACTGCATGAACGGGTTCATGTACGCCTTGCAGCGGCCGCAGCGCACCGGCCCGGCCGGCCCGAAGTCCACCACCTGCGCGGGGGGCGCCCGCGGGCCCTGAGTCCACCACCTGCACGGAGGGGAGCCGCGGGCCCCACGTCCACTACCTGCACCATGGGGACGCCGCAGGCCTGAGTCGCAACAGCGCCACTGGCGCGCCCCGGGCGCGCCGCCCAGGCGCTGCGCGGACACGCGCTTTGTCTGCCTCGGCTCATTGGAGCCTTTTTTGTCAAGTGTGTCTTATCAGGAGGGGGGCAGGTGCGCACCGGCACCGGGTCGTCATCCGGCTCGGGCGTGGCCAGCGGTGTGATGCACAGCGCGAGCGGCATCGCGCCCTGCCGCAGCATCTCGCGCGACGACGGCAGGATGCCAAGCGTGGAGCGCATCGCGCGCGGCGTGCAGTTGCCGCGGTCGCGCACCTGCGGCGCGGCCGCATGCTCGCGGGCGGGTCTGTGTGGCGTGCGCGCCAGTGACGGGAAGCAGAGCGCCCCTCGGCTCACATGACGCAGGAGCAGCAAGAGCACTATGCCTGGGTCAATCGCGCAGCAACTAATTAGCAACACTTGCTGGCTGTCAGTAGCCTGCTTGCCAAGCGTCTGGCCGCAGCACGCATCACAGCGCATGGCCGTGAAGGCCGTTGCAGGGAGGTGGCGTGGCTGAGCAAGCGGGCGGCGCCGCACCACAAAGTGGCTGGCGGCCGGCGGCGGCAGCCCGGTCGTGTTCGTCTCGGGGTCGCCGCGCGTGTAGAACACCTGGCGCCCGCCCCGCTCTGTGTCGAGACCGGCGCCGCATACCAGCTGTCGTCAGTTGAAGCGTAAGCAGCGTGCCTTGCCCGTCCATGTCACACCTGTTCATCAAGCTCGTGCTTCTCAACAAGGCGACGGCACAACGGGCCGCGCGTGGGGGGCCGCTCGCACATTAGTCTCGCCGTCGCCGCTGCCGGCGGGCCGCGGCATCTGCGCGGGGTCGATGCGCTGCGCGGGCCGCTCGGCCGGCGTCGGCGCGCGCATCGTGGGCCCGCCGCCGAAGCTGGGCGGCGCGCCGAGCACGCCTGCCGGCGAAGGAGCAAGCCTCAGATTTTCTGAATGGTTTCGTGCGTGCGTCTACGCTGTGCGGGCGCTTCAGCCTCGGCCGCCCAACTTGCGAGGCCAGGGGGGCCGTGCAAATGTGCCAGTCGGGACGCCCCTCACACCCCATTTACCGCGAATCACGCAGGTCTCGTGGGCGACCTCAGCGCGCCGTGCACTTGCAAAGCCGGCCCCAAGCTGGCTGGGGTCACAGCATGCCCTCTGCATGTGCTGGAGTGGCGCTCGCGGGCCTCGAGCGGGCGCAAACGCGCCTGGCGGCGGGAGCGGCCGCTGCGCGCCCGGCGGCGGCGGCACAGCGCGTGCTGGCCCCGGCAGCGGCGGTGGCGGCAGCGCGGCGCCGCCGGGGAGGGGAGGCGGCAGCGCACGTGCGCCAGGCATGCCGGGCGGGGCGCCGGGCGGGGTCATCCCCGGCCTGGCAGCCGCGCCCGGGGGCGCGGGCGGCCCTGGCCGGCGCGGGTACGGGGGCGCGGCGCCCGGGTACCGGGGCGCGGCGCCCGGATACGGCGGCGCAGCGCCCGCTGACGACCGCAGCGGCCCCAGCGTGGGCCCCGCGCCCGCATAGGCCGCCGCGCTGCCCAGCCCTGGGGGCTGCTCCGACCCATGGCCTGCGCAACGAGAACCGCGCATAGAGCTTGAGAGCGCTGCCGTGCAGCCTCGCTGTCAGCATACCACTCAAGGAAGCTTTCACGCTGCTGCCCCGTGGTCACACGGCTGCCCCAAGCCCACCATGCAGTGCGTGCATCTGTCTCATGTGGCGCATGAGCCTGCTCTGAGCACGGTCGTGTCACAGCAACGCCATGCCTTACCTCGTGCCCCTAGGTGAGACCCAGCGTTGTGGAGGGAACGCAAAACCCCAGAAGACGCGACGGGTCGCCGCACCTGCTGGCCGGCCCGCAGACACAGCGCGCGCGGGCGCGGCAGGCTTGCTTGGCGAGGCTGCAACCGGAATGGCGTGCGGCAGCGGGGACGCCACGCCGCCAGGCTGCGGTGCCGGCGAGCCGCGCGCGGGCGGCTGCGCGTTTGCCCCACCAGACAGCAACGCCGCTGGCCCCGGCGGAGGCCCCGGCCCGCGCCCGTACGCCCCCGCCGCATGCCCGTTTGCCAGCGGCGGCGGCGCCGCTCCGAGCAAGCGTGCGCCCGGAGGGCCCTGGCTCGGCCCGAGGGGCCCCTGCGCTGCGCGGGGACCGCCGGGGGGCGCCGGTGACAGCGGCCCTGCCGGCGGGCCGCCCAGGGCACGCGGCCCGTCTGCGCCGAGGGGTGCGGCCGGCCGCCCGGCGCCGTACGCAGGCCCAGCGGGGCCCGCCGCTGCCTGCGCGCCCATGCCCTGCGCCGTTGCAGCCGCCCGAGGTGGCTCTGCCTGGCAATGAGAGCAGCTGTGCAGCACCTGCAGGGTGCACCGGGGCCAGCGCGCCCCTGTGTCCAGCCGCCAGAGCGTGCACGCCGGTGTTCTGTGCAGCTCCAGAAGGGCCCCGGCGCAGCTGTGCGTCCGGACCCTCGAAGGACGGGCGCCTTACTGCCAAGTGCTGGGCGCAGAGGCTGGGAGGCAGGGCCCTTTGCCGCCCAGCAGCATATCATCCACACACTCCACAGCTGAAGCAAGGGAGAGAGGTCCGCTCACCCGCTGCGGCAGCGCGGGGCCGTTGCTCAGGCTGGACCGCGCCGCTGGCGCGCCAGAGCTCCAGTCCGTAACCCCCGCAGCTGTGCCGCCCGGGCCCAAGGCGCCGCGCTGGGGCGCTGCGCCCGCTCGCGGCCCCAGCTCCGCGCCCTGCCTGGGCGCTCCGGCCCTGAGGCCTGCCGGTGCGCTGCCGGGCGCCTGAGCAGGCGGCCCGGGCGCTCCCGCCGCGCCGCGCGCACCCGGCGGGCCGCCTGGCGGGCCGCGGCTGCCTGCGCCAGACCGCCTTGGGCAGCAGCCACGGACAGGCTGCGCTGCCGTATGCCGGTGGTCGCTGTATGTGTGCGGAGCTCAGGCTGGAACCTGGTGCCGTCAGGGCCGGACAGCGCCTCTGGTTCTGTTGTCTTGCAGAGCGTGGGGAGCAGGACAGTGAGCTCGCACCTGGCGGCAGCTGCGCCGGCCGCGGGCCACCACTGTGCGCTGCGCCCGGCGCCCCGGGAGCGCCCGCCAGCTGAGGCTGCGATCCCTGGTCCTGTGCAAGTGGCCGCGGCTGGCTGCGCGCAGGCCACTGCGGCGCCTGCATCCGCAGGTATGCGAAGCGCCGAGTCGCCCCAACACACTCGTAAACTGCTGCACTTGAAGAGCCGCTCCGGGCTGGCCTTGTGAGGTCTCAGTGGCGCGCGGCACGCCACTGGCGAAGCAGAAGCACAGGCCTGCTACAGGAGGATAAAAGCGTTTGTTCCATTGCCGGTCATGCCGCGGCTTCTGCGGCACACGCAGGCCCTCTGCGGCCTTCCGTGCACCTCCAACACGTCAACCTAAGCTAACCTTATGCTGACAAGCAGCACAGCAGCTGCGCTTTTGCCTTTTGGCTAAAGTTTTAGCACACCCCTCCCACATGGCACCTGCATGCTTCCGTACTACGGCTCTACCTGGGGTACGGTACCCCTTGGAGTTCACAAGGTTCAGCAGGAGCGGAAGCAGCAGGAGGCGCTGCTGACTTCGTGACTGGTTGCTGCATGTTTCGGCGCAGTGGGAGACAGCGGCTGCGTGTCTGACTTACGCGCAAGCATTCAACTCTGCGGCACTTCAGCCCGTCAGCCTCTGCGCAACGGCGGACGCGCAGCGTTTGAGGTGCTTGCAGTCACAGGCTGTTTACCGGGGCGCTGTTCTGACTTGCAACATTGCAAAGCGTTGCAATGTAGCATGTCATGCCATTCCATGGCAGGCAACTGGCAATGCTGGTCGTTGTGCAAGATAAGCTTTTGGCATGGCCTAGCTGCCGCATGTGCTGCAGTTGCTGCTGAAGCACAAAATAGGAGTCTGTGTCAGGCTGCCCGCCAAGCTGAGTGCTCACAGCTGTGCGGCGGCCAGGACACGGCTGAGGAGTGGGGGACACCGCTGAAGCGCGGCAAGACGGGAGGCGTAGACAGAGGGCCTGGCTCGCTGCACAGCTGCCATGCTTTGTAATGCGCAGCTCTGGAGCGCCTTCCTTGTGCTGGCGCTCCTTGCACAGGTTGGCGGCAGCCCCGCCTGCGCTTCACGTGCGCGTTGCGTGTTTGCGTATGTGTATTTCTGCGCCGCGCACTGTGCTAACACACCCACCTTGCCGCGTGCGAGCTTCTCCTCTGGTCTCAAACCGCAACCCCGTTTTGCTGTGGCGCCTGCACCTGGGCTGACCGCGCTGGAGTCTGCTCACGCGCACTAGCCGTGACCATCCCCGCGTCTGCAAGCGCTGGTAGTCGCCACGGCAGCTGACACCTGGCGGCGCGCCCTCTCCACAGACGCCGTACGCCTTGCCAGCCGCAGCGCCAGCGCCCGCGGCCTCGCTGGCGGTGCCCGCGCAGCCCGCGGAGGCGCCGGGCGGCCCTGCCGCAGCGCCGGCCGCTGGGGGCAGCGGCCCGGGCTGCACGCTGAGCCTGGGCCAGCGTCTGGCGCCGGTGCGCTCGCCGAGGCGCACGTCTGCAAACCACTGCGCACCACCTGTCCTGCCGTACGCTCTGTGCCGCGTGCGGCGCTCGCGTGTCAGACGGGCCGCAGCAGTGCGTTTCACGACGGGGTATCTGAGGAGCGGCCGGCCTCTGCGCGCGCGCTCACGGTGCAGCGGGGTGGCAGGTGCGGCCGTACCCGGCGGCGCTGGGCGGGCGCGGCGGCGTGCTGTCCAGCGACGGCAACGTGGCGGTGCTGAGCGGCGACCCCGCGCGGCGCGGCCTGGCGGCCACCGCCTACGTGTTTGCCTACTCCACCACCACCGGCAACTACAGCCTCTGCCCGCAGGCGCGCCCCGCCCCCCCATGGGGGCCGCGGCGCCGCGCCCCGCGCGCTGTGCGGCGCAGGACTGTCGGCTGCTCCCCATGCTGATCCGAGGTGCCTACGGCCATTTGGCGCCTGTGGACTTACCCTGAACCTAAACCAGTACCCTACCCCTAGACCGCAGGGCGCTGCGCTGGCGGCGCGCAGGTGCTGCTGGACCCCAAGCCGCAGGCGGGCCTGGACTTTGGGTCCGCGCTGGCGATCGCGGCCGACGCGTCCAGCATCGCCGTGGGCGCGGGCGGCCGCGTGCTGCTGAACGCTGCGGCCGGCGGCTCGGACGGCGCCGCGGACGGCGCGGTGCGGCCCCGCCGGCCCGGGCTTGAATGACGCACCGCCGGCAGATATAGGAAAGTAGATAACAACGTAGAACAATGATGGCGAGGCGTCACAGGCCACTGTGCCAGAGGTCCAGTGCCAGGGCCAGCGCGCATGTGTATGCTCTACAGGCCAGCCAACGTCGGGGTGCAGGGCATGTTGGCTGTCTTGTTGCGGCTTGTTGCCTCCTGACTAGAGTTTACCTGGGAGACCGCAGGTGCACGTGTACCGGCTGCCCGACCTGCCGACGCCCGGCGCGCACGGGTACAGCGGCACGCCGGTGACGCTGCAGCCGTCCTCGGGCGCGGGGCACAGCCCGGGCTTCGGGTCGGCCGGCCTGGCGCTGTCTGGCAGCGGCGACACCATCTTTGTCGGCGCGCCCGCGGCGCCGCAGGCGCGCCGCCCATGAATGTTGTGCGATTTGGATCAACCTCCTATACGTCATATAGGGCTGTCTATGAAACTGTGTATACCCCACCCTAACCCTAAGCACGCCTGCTTCTTTGGCATGCCTGAGAGAGTTTGCCGGCCCTGGTCGTAACCTCGAACCAGGCAATGCCGCTCAGCTTTGACACGCGGGCTACCTAAACAGCAGCCAGGGCGCGGAGCTCGCCACCCTGCATTGCATGGCAGGGTCATGGGGGTGAGCCCGCAGGGCTGACACCGCTGGGCGCGCGCACGGCAGGCGACGTCGGGCCTGGCCAACCTGTACGGCAATGCGACCGTGTACGTGTTCAAGCGCGACAGCAACAGCAGCGGCAGCAGCAGCGGCAGCTTCAGCCAGGCGGCCGTGCTGCCCTCGCCCGACGGCGCGCGTAACATCGACTTTGGGCGCCAGGCGCGCGCACGCGCAGGGGCGCAAGCTGTTGTTGGTGGTGGTGGCACGCTGGTGGTGGTGGCACGCTGCAGGCGTGCCATCAGAGGGGCACGAGTACCAGGGGCGCCAACGCGCGCGGCGCCGAGCCTGGACACCTGGCAAGACAGCGAATGGCCATGCAAGGCCTTCGGCAGTCGGCGCAGTTTGTTGCAATCTTCTGGCGTCCCGGTCCACGCGTGCGGCGCGGTCTGCAGTGCCATGCGGGGCCGGCCGGCAGGCTCCGTGGCCGCTCACCATAGCGCATGCATCACACCATCATGCGGGCGCTCGTGCGACAACCGGCCGGCCGCGCACGCGCAGATCGCGGTGACGTCCGGCGGTGAGCTGCTGGCCGTCAGCGACCCGCTATACATCTCCGACTCGCTCACGTGCTCCGCGAGCGGCAGTGGCCAGGCGCGGCGGCTGCACTCTGCCCCGCCATCGAACCTGTGCCCTGAAGTCATGTATTGCAGTGCGCTCAGATTGTCTGTCAGGGTTGAGCGGGCATGCGCCGTGTGCCGCGTGTGCGGCATCGTGCATGTCACGCATGGCGGCGGTCGGACGGCGCCCCAGCGTGCCCGTAAAGCGCGGGCCAGACTGCGCACGCATGAGCTCGCCATGCTGGCAGTGATTGGTAAGAGGCGTCAGCTGTCGGGGGTGTTGACAGCCCCAGTCTGGGAATTGCGCACTGCGCCAGCGGCCCACACTCATCATCGGCATGTCTCCCTTGGCGGGCGCCGTCCCTGCCACGTGATCCCTGCCGGGCCTCTTGGCAAACGGTGTGCCTTGCTGCGGCGTGAACGATTTGCGGCCTGCGCATCATCGCAGCCTGCCTGCCGTGGCTGGCTCTGCAGCCGCCGCCGCGCCCAAAGCGGACGAGCACACTCTCGCCATGGGAGGGTCAGGGATAGGCTAACCCTATCACACACCTGCATTCCTATCAGTTGCCGCCGCGCGCAGGGCCTGTCTACGGGCGTGGTCTACCTGTACCGCCGCGGCACCGGCCCCGGCAGCTATGTGCTGTCGCAGCGCCTCACCGCCAACGCGTCCGCCGTGACCGGCTTCGCCGCCGCGATTGCGCTGGCCGCCGACGGCTCCGTGCTGCTCGCGAGCCAGGCGGACGACGCAGCCGATGGCAGCGGCGCGGCCTACCCGACGCTGACGTTCGTGGACGTGGGCAACCGCACCATGCAGCCCGGCGGGCCGCTGCCGGTGCCAGGCGGCCTGCCGCCCGGCGCGCGCTTCGGGCAGGCGCTGGCGCTCGCGGGCGATGGCTCGCAGGTGCTGCCCGGGGACTGCCGCCCCGGGCAGCCGCGGGTGGGGCAGTGGGGGGCGGGGAGGTGCCAGCCGCGCACGCGCCCTGCATGAGGCCCCGCCCGCCCGCCCGCCCCGCGCCGCGCATCTCGCCCGGCCAGCCACTTGCCAGGCGCCTGCTCTGCCAGTGCACTGACGGCGCATGGAGCCTTCTGCAGGCGGATCCACATCAGGGGAGAGGCGCGCGGGCGCCTCCGGGCGCCGCTTGATGCGCCCTGGCATCAATTCCAAGCGCGCCTTCAAGGCCCGGCAACCTGACGCCCTGCGGGTTTCTGGGGGACGACCGTGCCTGGGCGGGCGCGCGCGTGCCTGCTTGCGGGCGGGGCTGACGGCGCCGGGCTCGCAGGCGCTGATCGCGGCCGCGAGCGGTCCCGGTGCGGGCGCCGCCAGCGCAGCGAACGCCGAGGGCGTCATCTACGGCTACCGCCTGGGCCGCACGGGCACCGCGGGCGCCGCGGTGGCCGCGACGCAGCAGCTGTACGTCAACCGCAGCCCCGACGCGCGCCAGTGCGCCCCGCGGCCCGCGCCCGCGCGGCCACGCGCTGCGCCAGGACGACGTGCCACCGACTGTGCAGCACTGTTGGAGCTGTGCTGCTGTGCCGCCGCTGGTCGCTGTGCGGCCGCAGCCGCTCGGACAGCCGGCGCCCAGTGGATCTGGGGCGCTCTCGGGAGGCGCTTGCAGATCGGCACAGAGATGCTGCCGCGCCGGGTTGGTCCTCCAGGCGGCAATGTCTCTGGGGAGCTTAGGCTGCCGGCGCCGCGGCCCCTGTCACTCCCTCGCCAGTGCAGGCATGCTCTCCGCCAAGCCCTGCTCCCCCGTGACAGCGCCCGCGGGCCGCAGGAACCCCGTGTTTGCGCGGACGCTAGCGCTGTCGGCCGATGGCGTGCGGCTGCTGGCGGCGGGCGGCGCGCCCGGTGGGGCCCTGGGCGCGCCCCCGGGCACCGGCCCCGCCGGCAGTGCGCCCTCGCGCGCATACATCTTCCGCCTGCAGAGCTGCGGCACGCGCGCGCAAGCCGCCGACCCTGTGGGCGCCTGATGCGTCGGGCGCCGCTTGGGGTTGGGGCGGGGGTCGTCCGTGCCAGCGCGCGGCAGGGGCGCGGGCGGGCGTGCTGCCCCTGCCGCGCCCGCCCCCACTGGGCCAGTCGTTCCATGCGTGTTCAATTAGGAGCCCAAGTCATGTCCTCTGCTGCCTCGTTCTTCATCTCCTGTCCCCCTGCCGTCCCTGCAGGATGCCTCCTTCCAGCCTCGCCATCGATATCAGTGACCTGCGTTCAGCTTGGACGCGACTAGCTGCCGCATGGCTGCGCCCTTTTTGCAGCCTCATGACGGAATGCCCCACCCGAGCGTGTCTCAGTGCGTCCTGCACGGGGCACTGGGTGTGCTGCTGTGCCTGTGCAAGCACTGAGGAGCTCCGCGCAAAGCTATGGCACACGTTGGTGCATGGGGTTGCCGCGGTGCAGGCTGCACAGGCACAGGTGGCGGCAGGCCTGACTCGTATCTTGCAGCCACGCCAACAGGGCTGCAAGTGAACAGGATGCAGCAGTCCAGCAGGACCGTAGGCCGTGCGTATTTATGAGGGACGAAGTGGGCGCAACTCACACGCATGTAGCTGTCATGTTGGGTCCCGAATTGTTAGGTGCAGCTAGCGCATGTTTTGGCGGGCGCAGGTGCTAACACACAGTTGCAAATCGCGGGGTGAATAAAGCAGGTGCTTGCAGCTTCTTGAAGAGCCTCTCCGCGTATCTATTGTGAGCCTGCTTTTATGGTCATGGGCTGGTGGTCGAGTGTCCTGGACGAGCGGGCGCATGTCTGGTCGTGCCGCTCTTGCCTTTGCCTGATGATGTCTTAGTCACGAGTGCGCCTTGCGCCTTGTCAGGATGACTAGTGCTTATTTTGCAGCATGCGCCGGTATATAATATAAGCAGACAGCTCTGCACATGGCGCACCTCAAGCTCCATGTGATGTGCCGACACTGTGTGTGCGGCAAACACCACCAGTTCATAGCATGTTATTACATGTCATCACTTGCGAGTGTGCGACTTCTGAGCGCGGCCATAATGCCCCACTCACTCACAGCTTCCATCACTCACAGTGCACGGCAGTGAGTGCTGCCACCGGCCTAGTGCTGCGCCTGCCAGCTCGTCCCTGGGCAGAAGCTGCGACCCCGCACGCGGTCGCGCGCGCGCACGCGGCAGCGCCTCAGCCGCCGCCGCCAGGCGGCCAGCGCGGTGCGCAGACCGGGCAGCGGCGACCAGGCTTCTGCGGCTACTCTCCTGACGCGCGCCGCCACAGGTCCCGGTCGCACGCCGGCAGCGCGCCGACGTCCACGCGCCCCAGCGCGTCGTGCGGCAGCTCCGGGTACAGAAGCCGGCCGGGGTCCAGCGGCGGCAGCAGCACGCGCTGCAGCACAAGGCCCTTGGCCTCCGCGGCGTTCCAGCCGCGGTTGACTGCGCGCGCGGCCACCCCGGGTGGGCGAGCGGGGGCAGGCTCCCTGCACTCTGCTGGATGCAACTGTCACTCGGTTCTCGACACCTTGAGCATCGCGCGAGCTCGGAACAGGCAAGCCGGGGTCCTGGCGGGCGGCGAACGAGCGCGCAGGACTGGGGCGGCGCGGCACCAGGCCGGACGCTGGAGCCGGTCGCCAGCAGCTCGGCGATGCGCGCCGGCGGCAGCGTGCCGCGGCCCACCATCAGCAGCGCGCCCACCTGCCGCGTCCCAGCAGGCCTGAGCACCGCTCGGGCCGGGTCAGCACCTTTCGGGCAGGGTTGCAGACTCCTTGGCCTACTAGCGCGCTCGGCAAGCGCGCGCGCTGCAAGGTCAATAAGGGTAGGGTGGTTCCAATTTAGAAGCAGCGCGCGCGCGCACCATGTGCCGCACCATCCGCCACAGGAAGCCGTCGCCGGCGACCTCAATGCGCAGCGCGGGCCCCGGCCCGGCTACCAGCGCGCAGCGCGCCACGCGGCGCACGGGGTCGGCGTCGCGCTCCGGCAGGTTGGCAAACTGCGCAAAGTCGTGCTCGCCCTCGAACGCGGCCGCGGCCTGCCTGCCGCGGCGCGCGCGGCGGCGCCCTCCAGCGCGGATGGTATGCATTGATGGCCGCGGACGCATCAGTCGCAAGCTGTTGGTGCGTCGCGAAACTGACAGCCCTCTGACGATTGGGTGCCACAAATACCCATCAACCAGCCGTGATGTGGTACGCACGCCGCTGCTTGCCACACAGCCTAAGCCCAAGTCTCAGGCCGCAGCAAGGCGCGCAGACGCCCAGCAGTGGCCAGGACCGTTGGTCATGCCGCTGCCGCACGCACCCTGCTGGGGAGCGGGGGTGCTGCAGACAGGCCCCTGGGTATTGGAGGAAGGGGAGGGTAGTGTAGGGTAGGGGCGCGCCGCATGAGGCCGAGGTCCAGGCGCTGGTGGACGTGCTGCGAGTAGCGCCGCGTGAGCGGGTCGTGCATGATCGCGTTGTGGATGCAGAAGTGATACTCCTGCGCTCGCGCGCGGCGCTGCATGGTGTGCCGCGGCGAGCATGCGTGGCCGCACTGTGGAGTGCGGGAGTGGCACTGCACTGCGTGCGGCACACTGCACGACGAGCCGCAGCTCTTTGTCGCTTCTAACGCGCGCCGTGTCAGGTAACGCAAAGCCCAGTGGCCGCACACATGTCGCCAATGAGCCTGTGACGGCGTGTGCACCCGCGGCGGTCGTAGCCTCAGGCGGCGTTGGCTGCGCTGCAGCCCGCGCACAGGCGCGCACCTTGCCCACGTTGCTGAAGCGTGCAATGAAGTCGGGCGGCGCGGCCGCCAGGCGCATGACGCGGATGTCATGCGGCAGCAGGCTGTTGGCCTTCAGCAGCAGCCAGTTGTCATCGGCGGCGCCCGCCGCACGGCTGTAAAAGCTGACTACCTGCCGCGCAGCGCCCTCAGGATTCGCCTGTTGCTGCCCACCTCCCGCACAGCCCGGGGTACTGCGCTGACACAGAGTAAACGCTGTGTCGGCACGCCCTACCGGCATAGCCTGGTCAGGCGAATGATGACAATTTCTACATGACAGCGCTACGGGCGTAACTCTGGTTGAAAAGGAGCGGCGTGTGCGGCTGTGCCGGCAGCGCAGTGTGTGGTGTGCACTCGCCCAGGCACGGCGCAGCAGCTCGAAGGTGTGAGCGCGCCAGCGAACCATTGCTGCACCAGGCCGTCTTTGACCAGCAGGCACCGCATGCTCACCGTGGCAGCCCAGGCCTGACATTTGCGGTGAGCCACTGCGGTGTTCCAGCGGAGTTCAACAGGTGCTTGGTTCGTGGTGACGGGGGGCGGCCGCGTGCCCAGGGGGGCGCGAGCCTGGTCCGCAGCGTGCACGCCCGCATCGGTGCGCGCGGCGGCGCTCATGCGCAGCGTGCCGCGGTCCTCCTGCAGCGCGCAGCAGAACGCGCGCTCCAGCTCACCCTGCGCGCGTGTTGTCCCCGGCGCGAGTGCACACTGCTTCAACCGCCGTCAGTCATGCCTGACAGCTTGTTGACCTGTACATTCAGCGACCTTTGCCTCTTGAGGCAGGCACAAGAAGCAGCCCGCCACCAACTCAGAGGCCTCAGCTTAATCGCCACCGGCAGGTGAGGCCTGGCGCCTTGCTCCAGCGCCCACTGCCAGTCTGGCACCAGTGCAGTGACGTGCAGGGGGTTGGGGCCTACGAGAGGCCGCCAAGCACCTGCACGGTCGGCGGTGGCCCGGCCCTCCGCGCCCGGGCGCTGCCGCGCCGCGCACGTGCCGCCGCGTTGGCGGCCGCGCCGCGGCGGCCCACCGCCCCGCGCCGCAGCCCCGCAGCGCCGGCCGAGCCCGGCAGCAGGACTGCTGCGCCATCGCTCTCAGCTTCTTCCGCGGGGTTCTGGCTGTCAGGCGCCTCCGCCTGTCCGGCAGCGGCGTCCGGGGCATCACCAGCCGGCGGCGGCAGCTGCACCTGGAAGCCCTTGTACTCCGTCCCCTCGTAGGCCACCCACGCCACGTAGGTGTGCCGCGCCTCGTCAGCAGGCGCACGCGGCGCCGGCAAATGCACGTTTGGAGCGGCGGACGCGCTCCTGCAAACACGCGCCCGGCTCAGCACGGGCTCTCCGTGTCTCCTGCCAGGCTGACCTGCAGCAGCCGCACCTGGAGGTCAGGATGCGCGGGCAACTGCGAAGGAGCTGGGTGGCGAGAGCGAAGGGACGGCGCATGCAGAGCAGCGTGGCTGTCCAGAGCCGCGCTTGTATCAGCCGAGTAAAGTATGATCCGACTGCCTCTGCAAATCACCCAGTAAAGCCGAGCTGCTTCCTCCGGCCTGGAGAAACGAACTTGGAGCTGTTCATAAATAAAAGGTCACCCAGTAGGTCCCGAGTTTGAATGCCTGCCTCGGCGGGAACAAGCAGTCAAGGTTGGCACATGCTGCACCTGAAGTGCTGATCTGTACCACGGTGTGTATGCTGTTTGGTGAGCTGACAAAAGCCAGTCTCAAAGTTCCCTTGCGATGATATATTGTGTTGACCAGGAACACATGTTCGCCCTGTTGTGACTGCATGCCACAGCAAGACACTTCCAGACAAAATGCAGCTCACATCGGCAAGCAAGCTGCTGGTGTGGGCAAGATTTAAAGGAGATGCGTGGATAGCAATGTGTGCAAGCAGGTGTCCAGCATTCATGCAATTGAGCTGAGCACTGTGGATGCAGCATGCGCCTAACAGTCCTCACCAATCAAGTTTCCATGCAAGTGTCAGGCAATACGTATGCCTGGCTGCTTGCTTTCAACATGTCTCAGGCCAACTTGAGCACATTGGCACAGCCGATGATACGTTCAAATACAAGTTCAACAGCAGCATTGGCAATATCTGCACACGCTCGTTCCCACTTGCCTCTTCAGGCAAGCGCAACCGCCCAGCGACCATGAGGAGGTGTCGGGCAGTGCTGCAGACTTCGCAGCGTGTAAGCCAAAAGCAACCACCATCCACAGACCCGTCAGCAACTCACTGCTTCAGAACTCCCTTAGCAACGTCCATGCGCACGCCGCTGCTGCCAGCCGCCTCTGTCGCCGCGCGCCGCTGCAGCACCCTGCATGCAAAGCACGCCCAGATCAGATATTTTCATTGACATGTAAATGCAGGTCACACATTCCCACCGAGGTTATGCGCGATTTACAGCTCCACATGTCATGCTCTAATTTGCTCACAAGGACGGCCGCTGTAGTCTTATGTGCAGCAGGGCTGCCTGACGGCTGCATGTGCTGTGTGGTTCAGTGTGAGCAGTCTAGGGCCAAGAGGAGTTGCCAGCAGAGGAGAAAGGGAGAGGTGCACCGGGCTACTGCGGGCGTCAGCGCCAGCGTTATTGGCGCGCGGACGGGGAGCAGCGCTTTGGTGCACAGGAAGGCGATCGCCAGGTCGGAGCCCTTGCTCGTCAGCGCTTTCGCCAGCCACCCGCGCTCTTCCGCGTCCTCCCGCAGCTCCTCCTCTGTCCGGAGGGGCGGTGACAAGTTGACGAGAGAGCGGCTTTGCACCAAAACTGAGCCACATGTGTGGCAAAGCCGGAGAGGCAAGCACGTGTCAGCAAAGGGCACGCACGCACGCACCAGACAGCATGCCATACTTGACGAGCAAGCTCTCCAGCTTGACCTTCCTTCCTGCCGCAAAGTAGCATCCTGCCGCGCCAGACACCAGTCATCCACCGATAGAGCACTTGTGGAGCCTTCACAGGCATGCAGTTCGCTCAACGAGGACGCGCCTGTGAGCGTGGCAGCATAGACAGAGAGGTGCACGCCGATGGCAACCTTGCCATACTTCTTGAACAGCTCCTTTACTTTAGTGGTGTAAGACATGCTGCCATTAAGCTGAAGGGACAGGCGGACACTGCATCCTGGCCTCTATTTAGCGGGTGCTCTTGCTCCTTTGCTCTGGTTTCTATGACAAAGCTGCCATCACGCTTGAGGGGCGGCCGCTTGTTTACCAACAGCTTTGCTGGCACTCGTGTGTTACTCTGGTGCTCGAACTTGAAGCATGTACCAGCGCCGCTTCTTGATAGTGGCCAACTCTCACGCAGTCCTTGCCAAGGACTCCTTAGGCCTCATGTGCCCACCCACTCTCATTTAGTTTCACTCAGGGGCATTAACATAATGGCTTACATATTCAGCAGGAAGAGCTGCATCAAGGCACATTCCGCTGCTCTATTTACAGGTCAAACACACCTGCTGGCTTCCCAACACGCCAGATAAGCTCACAGTCTTGGCAGCTACACCATGCCTGAGTGGCAGGGACGGGCAAAACAGACACTCAGAAGCAGTACAAAGTCAACAGCCCGACTGGGTGCACAGGACCGACACGGAAAGTCACACAACACGGTCACAGAACCTGCGAGCCGCATCACTCATATGTTAGCTATTCGGACCCACCGGCAGAGCACCCTTGGCCAACGGCTTATATATTTTGTGCCCGCCCTGCGAAGCCAGCAGGGTGCACAGACCCGGCTCATGCAACCTGCAGGCCCTAAAGGGCCGCGGCCGCCGGCGGCAGCAGGGCGGCTTTGTGTCCACAAGTGGCCGTTCTGCAGATGCAACTGCATGGACACCCCAACCCGGCTGAGAAGCCCCAGGCACATGGTGAAGGCGAGCCGCCCTTGCCCAGCAGGCAACATGCCAAGCGCGGGCGCCCCTTGCCTAATGCCGCCAAGGGACGTCTGGGCACACACGGTCCCGCGCGCCGAGTCAGGCTGGCCCACGGCCAGGCAGACTGGGCAGGTGCCATACGGGAGTGCCTGCCAAGCAGGTGACCAAGCACGCAGTGCAAGGTGGTGGAGCGCATCTACAGCACAGCCCCGCGCACTACGTGTCTAGTTTCCGCCACCTCGCCGGCCAGAGCAATAGACGCCCACAGTTAGCTGCCGCCCGCGTCAGGGCTGAGGGTCTAAAAAGCCCCCTGCATGCGCTGTCGGGCCCGCCACCCCGAGGCTCAGCCAGACGTGGTCGCGCGCGCGGCGCTCAGGTCCAGGGGCGGCGGCGGCGCCGCCGGGCCGGACGCCGGCGGCGCCAGCTGCGCCACGACGGCGGCGGGCAGGCCGCAGCGGCTGTACGGCAGGCAGGCCGCCAGCACCTCCGGCTCCACGGCGTCGATGGGCGGCCGCTGCAGGTGGTACTGCGAGGCCGCCTGCCACGCCATGGCCAGCGCCAGCACCTGCGCGCCCGGCCGCCGCTCGGGCCCCGGCTGCAGCATGCGGTTGTAGGGTTAGGTCAGGGTTAGGGCTTGCGCCTGTTTGTACACCCAGGCTCCGCTGCAGCGGTCGCCGCGGCAAACGCCCTGCCGTGTCAGCGCAGGCGCCGGCGCCGGGCCACCCGTGCAGGGCGGCCCCTGCAACACTTGCGCATGTCGTCAAGCGGCGGGGCTGCATGGGCGCAGGCGTGAGGCGTCCCTGCTACAGCGGCTGAGCAGTCCACGAGGGCGACACCTGGGGCAACCTAATGTGGAACCATTAACTAATGTCTGCATCTCGGCTGCCGCGCACCACTGCGTCACCGTCCGGGGCCGCGAAGATGCCGGCGGATATGACTTGCCGGCGGGCACTGGTCGGCGCTTCAGGCAGCGCCTGCCGCACGCGCAGCAAATCAGCGCCGTGTCGGAAGATGCGCTATACAACGCCTTCTTGGCTTGACTCCTTGTATTAGTCTGCATGCTGAGGCATTCCAGGGCAATATGCTGGCGGGCATGCGCATGCACGCGATGCACCCGGACCGCCCGCCCAGCACACTCCAGCACTTCTCCAAGCCCGTGTCAGATACTGATGCACCTTGAGGAGCCGTGCGCACTGCTCGACCCTGAGAGACCTGTAACATACACGCCAGACATCAAGCGTGGTGTCCAGTGTGGTCAGATGCGGACCCCATGCATTTGGCACGCTACGCGACACTTCCCTTCCAGCCATCGCAGCAGCCACGCTGCTGCAGCCGAGCAGGGCGCGCACCGCCAGCGCAACGGGCGCCGCCATCGTCGGCAGGCCGGCCAGGTTGGCCATCGCGAGCTGCTCGCTGGCGTTGCCGACAAACGCGTCCACGCGCGCGGCCTCCATCGCGCCCACCACCTCGCGCGCCAGCACGCCGCGCGCTCGCTGGGCCTGCGCATCGATCCCCGGTGGGCCCAAGCCCGGGGGTGCTGCTGCGAGGCGCCGCGGGTGGCTCTCTGGAGTCGATCCGGACATGGGCTGGGTCTGCTCAGCGCATCGCTACGGACGAACACATATGCACAGGCGCAGTCATACTCTGGACACTGCGCACCTGACAGGCCCCTTGAAACCCGCAGGCAAGGTCTGCAGCATCACGGCCACCATAGAGAATGCAGGGCACGCACTGCCGCCTTGCATATGCATGGCATGCACTGCCACTCAACAAAAACACATATTGTGCACGAGGAGCAAAGAGGTCGGCCTCGGGCGGCGCGCGCCTGCACGTACTCCACACTGGGGATGAGGCGCGCCAGGCGCAGCAGCGGCGGCCAGAAGTCCTGCCGCCGGTTGGTCTCGGCCGCGCCGCTGCGCTGCCAGAAGTCGAAGTTGGCGGCCGCCTCGGTCAGCATCAGCGTGGTGATGATGTCCTGCGCGCGCAGACATGTTCAACCTCGGGCGCCTCTGTGTGCTGCAGCGCGCATGCGCTCATCCCATCTCCCCTGTCAGGGCGACTGACCTGGGTCTAACAAGCAAGGTCTCGGAGATCAGTTGTGAAAGACTGGTGCAACGATCCATAATGTCAAGTGCAATGCCATTGACGGCAAGCCTGCCTCCACGATACAAGCACACCGCAATGTGCATAGGAGATTGTGTGATGCTGGCGGGAGAGCGCCCTGACCTGCGCGGGGCTAGTGTAGTTGAGCTGGAAGGGCACCACTGTCACGCCGCGCGCCTGCAGCGCTGCCGTGAACTGCACGCGCAGAGCACGCGTCAGCGCAGAGCCCACCGCCTTGAGCGGTGCAGCGCGCACCGTCCTGGTATCAAGTGCATCAGCGCCATGCATCCGAGTGAGTAGAGCGCAATATCTCAGTGGGGAGGCAGCTGTGAAACGCAAACGCCATGAGCAGACCGGTCCATTCTAGGAGACACGCACGGCTGCTGTGCCTTCTGGCGCCGGCCCAGGCGGCGCCGCACCTCGGCGCCCCACTCCTGCGCGCTGGGCAGCATGCCGACGGTCAGGCCCGACACGTTGAGCGCGGCCGGGTCCGGCAGAGCCGCGTCGCGGCTGCCCGGGTCGTCCGCGTCGCGGCCGCGGATGACGTCGTACACCGCCGCGCAGTCGGCGGCCGCGCGGCAGAACGGGCCCACCTTGTCCTGCGCGCCGGCACCTCTTTATTTAGACCTCTTCAGACAGGAGGTAAATGGTAAATGAAGCGCGTTTGCCCACACAGCCCAGCTTCACGCCAGCCGCATGTCTCGTTTGACAGAACTCTCGAAAAGCGCACAGCGACATGCCACTCCTGTACAACACCCTCACACGCTGTTGTAAATACTCTCTGTAGCGTCGCGGCAAGCAACGGCGCAGGATGCGCACCAGCGAGTCCACCAGCGACATGACGCCCGAGCGCCCGACCGCGCCAAACGTCGGCCGCATTGCCGTTGCACCGCAGCGCTCCGCGGGCGCCATCAGGCTGCCCTCCGTCTCGGTGCCGACGGCAAACGGCAGCGCGCCGGCCGCGACTGCCGCCGCCGGCCCCGCCGACGACCCTGACGAGCCCTGCGCGTCGGGCAGCCGCCGCCCCTCAGCCTCACGTGCTCCTGGCGCGGTCCCAGGTGGCGCGAGCGCGAGCGTGCGCGGCTGCGGATTGCGAGCAATGGAGACCCACGGCCTCATGATGGTGCACCTCTTACTGGCACTGCTGGCCTCGCCAAGTCACCATGGCCACCCCCACCTTTATGCGTAAGACAGGCTCACATGCATCGCATGCGGTGCGTGGAGATACCATGCTGTCCATGGCGCGACCCTGTGCGCCTGCACGCGCCTGCAGCAGGCCTGCAGCCCGCAGGCTGTGGCGGGGGCGCGCCTGCGCGATGTTCCACGGGTTCTTGACCATGCCGCCCCACCACACGTCGTCAAAGGCCATCTCCCCGGTCGCCAGCTTGGCCACCAGCACCGCGCCCGCGCGCCGCAGCCTGCGCCGCGCGCGCGCCTGAGGCGCTGCAGCGCGCCGCCTGCGCCAAGAGCCCCAGCACGTGCTGCCCTGTACAAATACCTGCAGGTACCTACACTCTTCACAACCTACCTCTGATAAGATGTGCGTGCCCTGGGCCCAATGGTGCACTGACGCCCTAGCTCAGTGACAGCCGTCGCGGTCCAAAGCGTGATCGTGCGCGCCCAGCGTCGCTGCTGCCCTGGCTGCGCATACGCCGCAGCCGTACGATCCCCCAAAAAGTGACACTGTAAACAAGGGCTTACTTTGGGTCGTGAGGATGCGGCGGGCGGCGCACCGGCCGTACACAGATGCGCTGTCCGGCAACACCTGCGCGAGGTAGGCCGGGGCGCCCCAGGTCGTGCGGTAGCCCTCCACCGCGATCAGGTCCTTCAGGCCGTACGGGATGCCCTGCAGCGGGCCCAGGTCCACGCCCTGCGCGGCGCGGCGCACGCACGCGTCAGCGTGCGCCTGGGAGCCAGGTATACAGTGGATCGATCACGACTCAGGAGCGCTCGCGGCTCAGACGTTTGTTTGCCATCCTGCCGGCGACTCAGTGCCCTGAGCCGCGAGCTGCTGGTTCTCACTGCGGCCCTAACCCTACCATACACTAAGCACGCAAATGCAGTTCCAGCCCGAGCGACGAGCAGCGCGCTGCTGCAGCCGCCGGGCTCGCAGCTCTCCTCTTGCGACTGCACCCAGCGGCGGGGCCGCGCCTGCGCAAACATGAGGTCGGCCTGCGCGGCCTGCTGCTCCGCAAGCGCCTCGGTGTACGTCACCACATACTCCAGCACGCCGTCGTACCTGCGCCCGCACGGGGCGCACCGCTTGCAAGGAGAGCAAGCCAGGGCTTGTGACATGGCAAACTCGGGACGACAGTTGCTTAACATGGCCATCTGCTCCCGCTCACCCAATGCTGTGAGCTATGGCTACACCCAGCAAGGACCTCACGCGCGCCGCCGCGCTGCAGCAAGGCGAGCAACCGCGTGGAGGCCGGGGCAGCGGCGCGCGCACGCGCACCGCTTCAGCCGCTGCGTGAACACGGCCGTCAGCTCGCGCGACGTGACCTGCTTTGAGCGCAGCAGCGCCGCCAGCTGCAGCACCTGCCGCGCGCGGCATGCCGCCCTTTCGCGCTGGTCACACGATGCGCTCCCAAGCAGGTCGTGAGCAGGGCGCGCGAGGGTGGCGCGCCATGCACAGCGCCAAGCACAGCGCCAGCACTGTGTCCTGGCGTAGCAGGAGGTCGGATTATGCAGGTCCAGGTGCGCGGGTCACGCGGTCACCGCCAACAGCGCGCAGCAGGACAAATGTGTGCGGCTGGCAGCACAGCGGGCCGAGCGTGGGGCCGCGCGCCGGCATGAACGCCAGCGAGTCGTTGTCGGCGGGCCGCAGCACGCCCTGCGGCAGCGCCGCCGAGGCCGCCCACGCGCCCGGCGGCAGCGCAGGGCCCCCTTTTGGCGTCGCGCTGGTCACTCCAACGCCGCCGTCGCCGCCCACCGACGCGGCCGCGACCAGGCTCGCTGCGAGGGCCGTGCCGGCGGGCAGGGCGCTCGGGGGAGGGTGCAGGCCGGCGCGCGGCGCGCCGGCCGGCGCGGGCGCGGCCGCTGCCGCCGCAGCCGGCCCCGCGCTCGGCGCCAGCCCCAGCCCCGACCCCAGCACAACCCCTGTGCCAGCGGGCGCGCCCGCCCACGCCACGCCGCCGGCGCCGGCGCTGGTGCCGCTCGTCACGCCGCCTGGCTGGCCGGCCAGCGGGCGCGCCAGCGTGGCGAGTGGACGGTACTGCAACGGCGGCGGGTTGCGCACGCCACCGTCGGGCAGGCCGACCGCGGCGCGCACATTGCGGTAGCCGCGCACCAGGCTGGACGCGCTGGCCTGCAGGAACGCTGTGTCCAGCACGCCGAACATCTCCTCGCGCTGCGCGCGCAGGGTCGGTTTTGGGTAGGGTTACGGTGCCCAGCACGCCAAACATCGCCTTGCGCTGCGCACGTACGGCAGGTTTAGGGTACGCGCACCTGCGAGATGTTAAACGGCCCAAAGTCGCCGAGGCGCTCGGCAACGCCAATCGCGCTCGTGTTGACCGCCATGTCGCCCGCCAGCACGCCGTCCAGCACGTGCACGACGCCGTTTGCAGCGGGAATGTTCGCCGCGGTCAGGCGCGCCGTGCCAATGAACAGCTCGCCGTCGGCGGAGCGCGCCACCGGCTGCACCGCGCCGCTCGCCAGCTGCAGCGCCGCCGGCAGCGCCTCCGCGCGCAGCACGCCGTACGCCACTGCGCGCCGCGCGCGTGGCCTGAGCGGTGCCAGGCTGACGGCGAAAGCTCTGGTCGGCTGGTGGGTGCGGACTGGCGCCGAGACACATGGAAATGCACGAGGAGGCATGGTATGAATCTCAATGTGCAAGTCGGGTCAGGTAAGGCAGGCACTAACATGCAATGCAGCACCGGCACGTCAGTCACGGAGCTGTGACTGCGCGCCAGCAAAGTTCCGCCATTCAGCCGCACACGGCGCAGTCAGCCGGGGCCGCACCATAGCCCAGCACCGTGCGCCGCAGGCCAGTCGACGCGAGCAGGTCGCCGACCGTCTGGCAGGGCCCCGAGCGCATGAAGTCAACCGTGCACTGCACGCTCGCGCGACTGAATGCGTCCGCCCAGCCGCCGTCGGCCACCGCAAACACGGTGAACCGCGCGCCCGGGTCGGCCAGCATGACGCTCAGGTTGGCCGCCGCGAGCGCCGCCGACAGCACCGTCTGCGGCGCGCGCGCGCACAGGCCCTGTCAGGCCCACATGCTGACATCAGGCTCACAAGCTGAGTGCACTTGGGGGAGTAGGCACCCACACCCACTGGCATGTGCCCGGCAGCCGTGCGGCCTGGGGCGCGTCGCTGCACTCCGCGAGAGGCTGCGACATGCTGGAAGTGGGTGCATGATGCAGATGCCCTGTCTCACCAGAGCGCCGCTTCGCCAAAGAGCTTGGCGGGCCGCAAAATCATCGCCACGAGTGCCAGCGTTGTGGCAGCGGAGCTGGTGTGACTGCTACCGCGATGCATGTGTGGCACAGCGCATGGCACCCCCGCAGATCGCGCTGTGCGACACGCGAGCGGGGCATCAGGCCTGCTGCCGGCCTTGCACTGCTTCCCATGCGCTGACTGCACACAGTAGGTGCATGGGCACGTACGGAGCAATGCACAGCGCCCAGCGGTTTGCCACTTTGCATGCAGTCGCGACGCACCAAGTCCGGCCAGCCCTGCACGACGCCCACCACGCTCGACAGCCGCGGCGCCGGCGCCGCCGCTGCCACGGGCCCCGCCGCCGCGCCCGCGGCCGTGCCCGCGCCCGTACCACCCGCAGCCGCCCCCGCAGCGCTGCTTGCCCACCACGGGCTGCTGCCTGGCCCCCCCGCGGGCACTGTGGCGGCGGCCAGCGCCGCGCTCGGCGCCGCCGCTGCCAGGGCCTGCGCTGCGGGAGCCGCGGGAGGCACGGGGGAGGCAGGCGGCGCCAGCAGCGAGTACTGCCCCGCCGCGCGGCCGCTGCAGCAGAGCGCGAGCACTGCCAGGCGCAGCAGCGCCGCTCCGGCCGGCTCATAACCTCCGTGGGCTTGTGGCCCTCTCCGCTGGCGGGCGCCGCAGCAACCCTGCCGTGCCAGCGGGCAGGCACATTCAGCGCCGCGCCCATGGGCTGCAGAAGGGGCGCGGGCCAGCGCTGGTGCGGGTACTGACGGCGCCGAGCACATGCGTACCCCGCTGCGAAGCTACACAGAGCGTTGACCTGCGGTTGTGTGGGCTGTTCCACGCTCTAAACCCGCCCAATAGATGGCTGACTCAAGACGCTTGCGTCTTGCCTAACAGCACGCGGTGCACCCAGCATGTGTTGCAAGGTGGCACCCGCCCCGGCAACCAAGCTCTGCCTGTCGTCCAATGGGTCCGCCAGCGAGCAGACCCGCTGGCGGACGCTCAGCGAGCGCAGGCAGAGTGAGGCAGCGAGCGCCTCCGCTTCCTGGCATAGACACAGCCCAGGGCGCTGCGCAGAAGCTCGTTTGGGCTTACCCGGCCCTCCGAGCTGGGCCACGCTGCGCCTCAGCTACAGGCAGGGGAGGGGCAGCGAGACATGATGGCCTAGCCACAAGCCACAACTGCAACGTCAACAACCTAGCTCACTCCACCCAGTCCCCGGCAACACTTGCTGCCTGTGCGTTGCCCGATAGTGCGGGCTGGGCGACTTGACCGGGGCTGCATCGTCTGGCACGCTGCCCTACTACAACGCGGCCGTTGGCAAAGGCGCTTGCGAGGGGTTCAGCCAGCACTTGCCACTCTCGACAACGGCGAGTCGCCTTCAGCTTGCGTAAACCAGCACAAGTGCGATATGTTCCACGGAATCTGTGCCTTGCCGGGAGTGACGGTTCAACACCTTCTAACAATCAATATCGAAGTGTTGGTGGACCCACCTGCTGCAGCCCCGCCACAGCAGACGCCAGCATCGCTACATGCCTACCTCCCTGCCTGCAGCTCCAGGGCGCCCATGCGCACAAAGTGCAGCAACCGAAAAGTTTCTTGGAACCGGAAACGTGCTCGAGCAATCCTCCAGCTCCCCGCAAAACCACACCGTACACACTGCTCTCTGCCGGCTCTGTCTATCGCGCCGTGCACCCAAAACCCGTACAAACCCGGCAAAGCTACATTTCAATTGATCACCATGACAGCTCCCGCCAAATTCGGCAACGGCACAGCCTCAATCAGCCGAGCCTGGATGCCCAGGCGCCCGACCTCGATGCGGAGGCGGACCTGCCATTGCTGTCCTGGGCACAAGCTCCTGGGGCCAGCCAGAGTGCAGCGGGCAAGTCCGCAAGCGCTCACGGACGCAAGGTCACGCAGGTGTGCAGACGGTGCAGACACGCCGTACCAGACAAGCAGGGATGGCTGTGTGAAAATCATGGGGCAGACACTGCGGAACAGCAGGTCCGCGCAGGCACAGAGTACACATGGACTAGCCCCGCGCCCTCAGACAGCCTGCGGGATGAAGGTCAGCAGGCGCTTCTTGCGCGCATAGCCCAGCGCGCCCGCGCACAGCATGAAGCCGATGGCGCCGGAGAGGATCACGACAACGTAAAAGTGCGTCTGCAGAGCGCAGCAGGCCCGCGTCAGCATTGCAGCGCAGCACAGAAGTCTGCTGTCAAGCAGGGCGCACACGGTGCCAGAATAGCAGCACAAGGCGGGACCGGGGCGCACATAGTCGTCCTCGACGGGCAGCGGGCTCAGGTTCATGCCGAAGATGCCGGCGATCATGGCGACGAACGCAAACCCCATCGTCAGGATGGTCATCACCATGTCCAGCGCGACAAGCTCGTTCCGTCTGGCCGCAGCGCGCCAGCCGTCAGCGTTGCCTGGTGTCGCAGCGCGCGCTGCAACGTGCCGCCGCAATGCCCGGCGGCACGGCACAAAGCAGTCACGCCCTGCTCTGCGTCTTCCGAGCCCAACCGCGCCGCCACGGCCGAACGTAGGCGGTGGTCAGCACAACAGCCTCCTGCCGGGGAGCCAACACGGCAGCCAGAACATGCGGGTGCTGTCCGTCCGGGCCGCCCAGCTGGCGCCGGGCCGCGCGGCGCGCCGCACCGCTGGTCCAGCTCCAGGTTGAGCAGGTCCTCCACGTCGTCGATGCGCTCGTGCAGCTGGTTCAGGCGGCTCAGCAGGAACTCCGCCTGCGGCCGCCGCCCCGCGCCCGCGTGAGCCAGGGCTTCTCGGGGCTCCCCGCATGCGCGGGCGCACAGCCGTGCACTCGAGCACCCCGACCTGCGAGCAGGGCCGGGTCTTAACGCACGGCGCGCGGCCGCGCAGCCGCGCGGCGCGGTCCGAGACCAGTCGGGGTCCATGGTGCCGTGTCACGGGGCGCATGCCCGGCGCTGCTTGGTCGCAGGCGGCCCGGCCGGACATCCGGCGGCGCGGGCGCTCCCCCAGGGACACGGGGAGCCTCAGGCCTGCCGCTCGGTCAAGCCAAGCCCTACCCTATACCCTGCTTGCTCGGCTGGCACGTAGCAGTGCTTGCACGCGGGTGCAGTGCCCGCGCAGGGCCTGTGCAGCTGCCCCAGGCCGCGCCTGCATGAAGTAGTTCTCCAGCAGGTTCTCGCAGGCCTCGATGGAGTGCGGGTCCACGGGCGCGGCCGCGCGGCGCAGCGCCGCGCGCGCGCGCGGCGTCTGCGCGCCCTGCGGCGAGCCGCCGCCGAGCGCGCCGCCGCCCGCGGCGCCGTGCGACGCCGGAGGATACGTGCCGCCCCATGCGTCGATCGGCGGCGTCGCGCCGCCACCGGACGCCTGCCTGCGGCGGCACAAGATTGCCATGTTTATTGTATTTGGGCTGCCAGTGACGCATCTCATACAGAGCATGCTGTGCAGTCTCATTGACAGGGAAGACACGCGCATGACAAGCACATAACACCACACGTGGTGCCCACGAGCGACTGCCAAGGCAGGCCCGCATCCACTGTCGCCTCTCCCCAGCTCACACACCGCTCCGCCCAGACTGCTCCTGCCCTAGCGCACGCGGCAGCCAGCGTGTGCGCTGCGTTACATCCCACACAGCAGGGACGCCCGCACGGCTGGCATGGTCAGGGGCCATGCAGCAGAGCGGCGCCGGCTCCTGGACGAGGGCCAGGGTTAAGGTCAATCAGCCGCGCCTGGCCTGCTCATGGACCAGTGTGTACAGCGGCTCCATGCTGCCGGCCTCCGGCGGCTGGCCGCTGCGCTGCCGGCGCGCGGTCGTTAGCGCATCGGGCGGCCGGCCGGCGGCTGCCTCCGGCGCGCGCCGCTCCAGCGCGGCGTGCGCGCGCCTGGGCGCGTCCGCCTCGCCGCCGGGCGCCGAGCCTGGAGCGCACACAGCAGCTTCACTTTCAGCAGATTAGGCTCTGTCCCATGCAGTGCACCCCGCCGGCCCACACACCACCGGGCGATCGCTCGGGCACCCGTCGCTGCTGCTCGGATGACCCGCATGTCCTGCGGGACGAACTCCTCCGCTTCTGCGCCTCTTGCCGACAGTTTGCAGCTGCCTTTCCGAGCGTGCATGCAACTCACCGTCTGTAGCTGCCTCCCCGAGCGTGCGCGCGGCTCACCGTCCGTGGGGAACTGGGCGCCGCCCGGCGCCAGGTCGTCCGCCAGGGTCTCCGACTCGAGCGCGCTCTCGCGCGCCTCCTCGGCGCGGCGCGTCAGGTACATGTCGGCCATGTCGCCGTCGTCATCGAGAATCTCCTCCAGCTCCTAATACAAAGCGCGCACTGAGGCCAGGCTCTTGCCTGGACCCTGTGGCAGGGTGTGAGGCCCGCGGCGCCGGTGCCAACCACACACGCATCGCAGCGCGGCGCGCCTCAACACACCCAGGGCACACTCTGCGCCGTACAACGAGTCCCCTGTTTCTGCAACATGCACATCGCACAGCACACACAGGAGCAGAGACAGGAGAGGAACTACGCAAAGCCGTTCTGGAAAGCCCCTGCGTCGCAGAGCCTGCCGGCAGGGGCAGACCCTGCTCGCCGCAGCGCAGGCGTGGGAACACGGCGCAGGACGCAACAGTGCTCTGGTACGCAATGACGGCCGCCAACTGCAGGCCGAGCCCCGCTGCCCCGCACCTTGCGGATGCGCTCGACGCGCGCCATCAGGCGCGTCAGCGACGCCTTGACCTCGCGCACCGTCTCCAGCTCCTCGCGCGTGATCTGCGCGCCGTCACGCCTCCGCGCGTCGGCGCCGGCGCTGGCGCCTCACCGGCCTCCAGGTGAGAATGCGCCGCTTTGACGCCCCGCAGGCTCGGTTCAGGGCCACAAGTGCGCCCTGGTCGCGGGCTCGGCACCCCCGCTCACAGTGCTGTCTGCAAATCGCAGCGTATGCACAGACCTGCTGCGCCGCCCACACAGGTTCTCAGTGCCCCGCACACATGTGCAGCCGTATCAAGGAAGCGAGCGCCTGCCACGACCCGCGGCCGCTCAGACCACTGCTGGGCGCGCGCGGGGCCTGGCGGGGCGGGCGCCGGCGGGCGCCGGCCGGGCGCCGCACCCGCTGGACCAGGCTGTTCAGCGCGGGCTCCGCCGCTGCGCCCAGCTCCACCATCTCCCACGTCAGCTCCTGGGCGCCGGCAGCCATGGGGTTAGGGTTTGCGTTACTACTCACAGCCGGAGGCGGCGTCCCTGCATGGGCCAGAGCACGCCGCCGCGCAGGGCAGGGGCAGGGCGGCGCAGCGAGCCGCGTGCTGGATGCCGCGCCCGCGATGGCTGAGGTGAGGGTAGGGTACGCGCACCTGAACCGCCCCGTTCAGCGCGACCTCGACAGCGCGCAGCTCGAACGGCAGCATATGGTCGCCCTCCAGGCCGCGCCCCGCCCGCCTGCGTCCGCACCACGCGGGCGCTCGCTCGGTGCTGCGTGCGCCTTTGCCTCCGGGCCCCGCAGGGTGCCCCGCAGGATGCAACCGCGCGCGCCGCCGCCGCGGCGCCGGCGCGCCTGCACTGACAGTGTCCTAAGAGCCGCCTGGCGGACGCGCTTTGCGTAGCGGGGCGAGGCGGCGCCCGCAAGGCTTGGTGCAGGGCTGCAGTCGCTGCCGTCCCCGCACGTGCCAGGAGTCCCACAGCGCGCCGTGGCGGAGCGGTTCCGGTGGCCGCCCGCACGCGCAGGTCGCCTGTGTGGGCGCGCGGGCGGTGCAGCCTGCGCGGGGCACGTCGACCGGCCGCGCCGCAGGCCGCGCGACCCGAGCTGCACGGGCGGCGATCGGGAGCGGCGCGCTGCAGCGGCGCTCAACCTACTCTACCCTACCCTACCATACCCTACCCTACTCTGCATGATGGGAGCGCCAGGCGCGCACGCGACATGACTGCTGTCCACCTTGCCCGGCGCGACATGGTTGGCCAGGTCCAGGATGAGCGGGTGCGTGGCCGTGGGGAACACCCAGCCATCGTCCGCCTCGTCCGGCACGCTCAGCACGTACACCTGCGGCGGCGGCGCGTGCGCGCCGGCGTGGAGTCATTTTCCGCGCTGGGGCTCACAGAAGGCGGCCAGGCGGGCGCGCCGAGGCACCCACCAGTTTGAAGTGGGTGGTAGTCCATACCATACATGGGGCGGGAAAGCGCACTGCTGGCGCACACTGCCAAGAGCACGCTTGCACCTTGTTGAAGTACACGAAGTTCTATAACTATTCTCGACAGCGCCGCGCGCAGGCTCATGCACTGGGAGCGCTGCAGGAGGTCGGGCGCGTTCGCGCTCGCGCAAGCAGCCGCGCACCTCGTCCGTGCCCACCACCATGCGGATGTGCTCCAGGCTCACGCATATGGCCTTCTCCCGTATCAGGATAGCGCTCGGGTACGGGATGGGTACCTGCATCAGGCGAGCGTGAGGGGCTGCTGAGGGCAAGAGCGCCCACAGCAGCCATACAGCGCGGCACGAGCACTCGCAGGATGTGCGGGTGCACGCTGGTGTAGGCGGCGAACCAGAGGGTCAATGTATCGCAGGTCGCGGTGCGGCAGGTCCAACGTCTGCGCGAGCTTGGCTTTTTCAATCTGCGCCGCCAGCGCTCGGGCTCAGCAGCCGGGTGCAGCCACAGCCCTTGGTGAGCTGCTCCAGTGTCGGCGGAGCAGAGGTACGAAGCAGTTACAGCGGAGCAGAGGTGAGAAGCAGGTTGCACAGGGACTGCAGGCAGTGCCCTTGCCGCATGCACAGCGCACCAGCAAAAAGTCAATGTTGCCTGCGGCGTCGACCCTGACGCACTCCCGCGGCCCCGCGGGCACGGCAAAGTGCGCCGCCTTGGCCGCCGCCCGACTGGCTTCCATGTCTAGAGCTGCCAGCGCAGCGTAGCCTCTCTCCCTGTTCAGGTGCCCGCGCAGGCCCATGCACGGCCTGCCTGCGCGCACACGTGCAGCATTGCCGCAGCTCGACCTTTCTTATTTTCCGGAAGGAGCAGGCGGGCGTGCTGTCAGCATTACGCGATTAGGCAAGTCAAGTTCCCGCCATTGCGAGCCTGCACTTGGGACTCCAACTCAAATAGGCAGGCCTGGCGCCACCAGCCAGCTCTCCAGCTGAGGCTTGTAGTAAGCCTGATAAGTTTCACTGGCCGTGCACCCATGGTTGCCATTGGCTTGGCGCTGTGCACCCCTCCCTGCCCCACTGCGCAGCGCGGCTGCGCGCATGTCAGTGCGCTGCGGCCCACGCAGCATGCACAGCATGGGTGGGGGTGCAGCTCTGAGACGTGGCGGGCGCTGCCAGGACGGGCTCCGGTGCTCTGCCGGGCTGAGGTGTGAAAAGAAGCGGCGCATAGCTCTGCACTGAGCCTTTGCAGCGTATGAGTGGCGGGGGTATTGACGTTCGCATACCCGTAAAGCTGTGCTCTTGAATAGTGTTTGTCCAGTCCCTTGTCTGTCTTGCCGGGATGAGGCATGATGGCGCCACCTCTCCTTTCTGGCCTGCTCTGGCTGGTCCTGCAGTCGGGGTTGAGCACGTTCGCGCCGGGATGAGCAGCCTCTCAGCTCCTGTGTGCGCTCACTAGTGTGGTGCTTGAAGTCAAAGTGTGGCTGCACGTGCCGGCAGGTGCAGCAGGGCGTGGCGGATGACGTGCGCACAACCAAAGTCCGCGCGGAGGTCACGCGCAGGATCGTCGAGCTGGGCCGCGCTGGCAAGGCGCGCCGCGCGCCCAACAGTGTTGGGGGAGGCGCGGCACAGGCGCCGCTGCCTGCAGCCCTGTCAGGCGTTCGGAGCTCTAGCCTTCCGTCCACAGCATCTGGCTGCCAGACGTGCTGCACGCTATTTCCAGGAGGGTCCTTTTGAGTGGCGTGCTCATGCGCTAGCGTGGATGGGACCCGGGATCCTGTGGTAGCTCCCCACGCTGGCGCCTGGGCCTGCAGCAGCGCATCACGCGCGCCCTTCCCGAACCTCCACACTCCCATGCGCCCGGTTGAGCCCACTGCTCATAGAAGCTGAGGGAGTGGGCAGCTGTGCGCGCACTCCGGCGAGCTGACTCCCGCTCGTTGGCCCAGGCGCGCGAGGCTGTGAGCCAGCTCGCGTCCATGGCGCGCCTGGGCGTGCAGCCGGACACGCAGGCGGCCACGGCGCTCATCTACGCCTGCGCGCGCAACGGCAACATGGAGATGGCGCAGGCCGCCTTCGAGGAGCTGTTTGGTGCGCGGCCCGACCTAGGCAGCGACCCCGTCGTTAGGCTGGGATGGCAGGGCTGCAGGGGGTCAGGTCGAGCTCGGAGGGCGCAGGGGGTGGCCGCACGGCGCCGGGGGCAGTGGCAGCTTTGCAACGCTGCAGTGCGTGCGGGCGGCCGGCTTGCAAAGCACAGGCCCCACAGTAGGAGCGCGCTGGGCGGCGCCGCGCGGGCCGCCTGCTGGCCCTGGCGGCGGCGGCAGCAGCTGGCGCATGAGCGGTGCAGAACACAGGCGCGAGGGGTGGTGACGCTGCTGTGCGCCGCGTGCTCTTCGTGCCCTAGACGCAGGGCTGGGCGTCAAACATGGGCGCCGCGCAGGGGACCTGCTGACGCCGGACGACGTGACGTTCAGCGTGCTGGTGCGCGGCTACGGCGGGTGCGAGCCGGTGCAGTGGTCGGCCATCAGTGGGCTGCTGTCGCTGATGGAGCGCAAGTACGACCGGCCGCCGTCCATAAGTGCGCGCCCGCGCGCGCCCGCGCGTGCTGGCCCCGCTCCTGCTTCTGGCCAGCAGACCCGCGTGCGTGGCTTCACCGGCCCGCCGTCGGCGGGCCGCTGTGACAGGCGGAGCGGCAGCGCCGCCGACCCGCCCGTGCCCGTGTCTCGGGTGTCAGCACGGTCCGGCCGCTGGCAGACTGCGCCAGCGCCCGCAGCATGCTGCAGGGCCAGGACGATGGTGCGGAGGCCGCATGTGTTTGTCCTGCCGCACGGCGTGTGCTGCATGCGCGTGGCACCCCTGACCGGCGCGGCAGTCCGAGCCGGCGCGGCGAGGCCGCGCCACGAGATGCACCCGGGGCAGGCAGGGCTTTGCAGGGAGATGTGTGCAAGCGAGCCCGAGGACCGTGTGCTTGTGAAAATTCGTGTGCGAGTGGGAAATTGCATGCGAGTTGCGACGCCGCGGCCGTGCAGCGGTGTACAACTCGCTGCTGGAGATCTGCGCGCGTACGCGCGACATGGTGCGCGGCGAGGAGGTGGTCGGCCGCATGGCGCGCGCCGGCGTGCTGCCCGACGAGGACACCGCCGAGGCGCGCCCCCCGGCCGCCGCGCGCCGACGGGCACGCCTTGCAGGCGGTAGCTGCATGCGGGCGCCGCTGATGTGCGCCCTACAGCCGCTGCTAGGTCCTCTCACAGACCAGTGACGTGTTTACTGACGAGGACGTCGCCGAGGTGTGTGTGCCGTCAGACCTCCGCTAGGCAGTACGGTGCACGGGAAGGTGGCAGCAGGGGTCCGGGGAAGGTTGCGATCGCGCGTGCCCGAACCTGGTGCGCGCGCAGGGGCGGCTGCGCAGCCCCTGCGGCCGCCTGTGACGCAGCCGCCGCGCGCGCAGGTGATCCGGAACAGGAAAGCAATGCGCACGCTGCTGAAGCGCACCTTTGGCGCAGAGTAGCGGCGCGCGGGGACCCTGCCAGGGCTGCGCGCGCTTACTGCTGCGCTGGTTGCCAGGAGTCCTGGCCCAGGACTGTACTTGTTTTGTTGCATTGTTGCTCATAGGTATTCTTAGGTTCCTGCTGCTCATAAGTGCACAGTGGCAACGCCGTGACCGTGTGTGTTGCCTGAGTTGACATGTGACGGTGCAGGGGCAGAGCGGATGTGCAAGCCCATCCGAATTAAAGAAACCTCAATGAAATGGGCCTTACAGTCCGATCCGATCCTAAACAACCGCGCTGCACCAGGGCGGGCAGCCTCTACAAGGTCAGAGCAACAAAGACAGGCAACACAGGGAGCGGGGATACGCGACAGACTCTGGCACTGGCATCAGCGCCTGGCATTGCAGCGACGGATGCACCCGCGGTCACATGACGTCCCTGTTCTGCAATGGCACCTGCTTCGCTCTCGATGTACACATGATGTGCTGCATGCCTGCTGCTGCATAAGCACAAGATGCCCAAGCTGAGGCTGCGACGCCTGGCAGCAGCGCTGGCGCCAGCCCGGGCCTCTCTGGACGCTGAGGGTGACCAAAGCCCTGCTGTGGGTTCAGCTCACCTTCAGCGCCCAGGTCTCACAACCTGTGCCCATGGCCTGCGGTCGCCAGCACCACAGCCAGCTGTGTGCTGGCTTGCACTGCATGCACATGCGCTGCCCGAGATATTTATAAGCCCTGCATGCATCCGTGCGCAGCACAGTGTATGCGCACCATCCCAACGCGTGCGCGCAAGCCTGCAAAGAATGCTGCCAGTGGTGCTCGTGGGAGATGCGAGCTCGCAACCGCGAGCCACCCAGCGTTAGGCGCCCTCTGCTGTGCGCAGCCGCTCCGCCACCGCACTCAAGGGGGTGCCAGGCGGCACGTCAGCCGCGGATGCGCCGCTGCTGCCCGCCGCCGACGTGCCGCCGGGCGGCGCAGGCGCAGAGACGGCAGCGGGCGCCACGGGCGCGCCGCCCGCCCCGGCGGCGCGCAAGAGCGCGCCGCCAGCGCCCTCCGCTTGCCGGCCGCGGCGGCCAGCGTCCCCTGGCGCCCCCCTCTCCGGCGCCGAGCTCCCTGTGTGCGGCGCGCCGTTAGCCGACGCCGCGCGCCGGCCGCTCACGCCCTGCCGGCCGCCCGCGCCCGCGGCGGGCGGTGCGGCGGCAGCGGCGGCGGTGGCGGCGGCGGTGGCGGCGGCGGCCGCGCCCCGCCGTGGGCGCTCCTCCAGCAGCGGATGCCTGCACAGGGGGCCTGCACGCCCAGGTAGCATGCTGTCAGGGCAAGCTACCTCTGGCTTGCCGCAGCGCCCGCTGGCACAGTGGCGCCCGCTGGAGCCGCGAGCACGCCACACAGAGCGAGGCGTGGCAGCAGCACTGTGCCGCGCTCACACTACCTCAGCCGCTGACGTGTGGGCACATGCGCCTAACAGCGCAGCTTGAACGCCATCACGCAGCTGCACATGCTCGCTCTGCCTACTCAGGGCATGCAAAGCAGGCGCCGTCAGCAAGGCGCCGCGGCGGCGCTCGCATCACAGCGCCTGATCAGAGAGCAGCAGGCATGTGCACATAATAAGCTAGGAAGCACGGAACCTATAGCGGCGCACAGTTGGCGCCCGCGGGCGGCCCGCGCAGCAGCCGCGCGTAGCAGCCGCGGCAGACAATGTGCGCGCACGCGAACAGCACCAGCTCACTGTTCTTCGCCTCGTCGAAGCAGATAGGGCTGCGCGCGGCACGCTCCCTTCATAGGCGCTCCCTTCATGGGCGCTTAAGATCCCCTTCTCCAATACTGGCGCGACGCGCTTGCTGGTATGCACCCTTGGTGCAAGAATCGCGGCACCGCTGTCAAAGATTTGCGCATGCGATTTGCTCTAGATACACATGGTGCACACCAGAGATATCATGCTCCTGCGCTGCAGGCCGGCAGCACAGCCCTTATGCCACTGCTCGCGGACCCTGCACTCACAGCCCCGAGCATCAACAGCCCGCAGGCCTTGCCAAGCGCATGCCTGCCGCACATATGGCGCTGCTCTGCCTGGCCGGCCCCCTTGGCGCCGTGCAACCACGGGGCCGTCTGGCGCACCACTCATGCCGCGTGACGCTGGACGGCGGCCGCCTCACGCGCACGGGCTGCAGCTGCACCACGTTGCGCGCGGGCATGCCGTTCGCCTCTGCGCGCCGGGCGGCGGTCAGCAGGCTGTGCGGCAGCGGGTTGGCCAGCGGCGGACCAGCAGCCCTGGCACGACGCGCCGGAGCGGACATCCGCCACAAGGGCAACACTCAGCACGGCGCAACGGTGTACCGCCAACACCAACACCCGTTGCACCAGACCTCTGCGGCTTCTGGCCCGCCAACACCAAGCACACCGATTGCACCATACATTCGCAGCATTCCAGCCCGCCAGCACCATTGCAACCGCAGCTTTCCAGCCCACCAGCAGCCCTGTCTGCACACATGCTCCCAACCGCCTCACATGGCGTGCGAGCTGGGCGGGCGGGCGCGCGCCGTTCATCGCCTCCATGTCGTTCGCGTGGCGCATACGCATGGCGTGCGCGCGCAGGTAGTATGCGGCCGCGCCGCACACGGCAATGACGACGAACGCGACGAAGCACGTGCCCACGACCAGCGCGTGGCAGTTGATGCGCGCGCACAGCGCCGCGCTGCCGTCGCCCGCCGCTGCGCGCGCCCGCGCGCGGCGTCAGCCGGGGCGGCGCGCGACCTGCTGCAATACTGGCAGCACATCCAAGCGACGCGCCTGCCGGCATGTTGCCATAAGCGGAGCGCACGCGCCTCCCGCGCGCAGCACGCGCGCTGGCTGCACCACGGTCTGGCAGAACCGCAGGGCCGCTGCAGCAAACACCGCAGGTGCCGCAGCATCGGGCGCTATCTTGCAGCGCATGGTCCAGGAGCAGAGTACCCAGCAGGTAAGACCACCCGTGGCATGTGCAAGCGTGCGCGCGCGCGCGGCGCACGCTGCTGCTGCAGGACTGGGCTGCCGCAGCACGCGGCATAGGTGCCGCAGCAGCAGTTGACGGCCGGCGCGCCCGCGCCGGCGCCGGCCGGCGGGGCGCCGCCGGCCGGCGCGGCGGCGCCCGGCGCGGCCGCGGCGCCCGGCGCGCCGGACTCCGGCGGCGGCCGCGGGTTGCAGCAGCAGTGCAGGTGCTCGCCGAGCGGGCCGACCTCCAGCCCATTGACCGCGCTGTCCGCGCCGCTACGCACGTCGTCGAAGATGCTGCGGTGCTCGCGCGAGCGCGACACCTGCGCGCCGCGGCCCCGGCGGCGCTCGCCGCGGCAGTGTCGCATCCGGACCCGCGCTGGGCCGCGTGCCGGGGAGGCTGTTGTGCAGCGACGGAGACACAGCCCTTTTCAGGTGACTAGCAGAGGGAAGCTGGTGCCCCACGAACATGTCTCCTGTGCATGCAAATTGGGCAACGCGGCGAGCTGCAGCATGCTCCATCTCATGCTGTGCTCAGCACCTTGCACCCTCAGCACTGGGACCCAGCTCGCCCGCACTGACGCACTGCGTCGCCAAAGCACAGCCCCCGCATCCGTGCTGCACTCGAGGAGCCGTACGCGCGGCAGGGCGGCCGCACCTCCAGCAGCACTTGCGTGGAGGTGTTGCAGCTGCTCTGCATGGTGACATACCCGTACTCGCGCTGCCCCACCAGCGGCGCCCCAAAGTTGTCCACGTCCGTGAACTGGCCGATCATCTGCCGCAGCCCGCCGGCACACCCAAGTCGAGCGCGGCTCCGTCGTGCCGGAACGTTGTGTCTGAGGTCTGCAACACCACTCCACTTGCCCAGTGCCGCGCAGGGGCGACTCCGCAGCGCAAATCTCTGGAAGGCGCGCACCTGGCACTGCTGCGCCTCAATCTGCGCCACCACGCCGTCCACAGGTCCATACGAGTCGTGCGCCATGGCCCTGGCCACACGGGTTTGCCGGACGTTATGCCTCGCTGTTCAGTTTACTACAGGAAAAGCGCCCCCACCCGCCCTTCTGTGTGAGACTGGAGTGGCCCGCATATATCTTCACCACGCTTTGCACAGAGCAGCCGCTCGGAAGGACATGCAAGCTCTGTACAAAGCGGCTACTTATTAATAGGTCCTCGCGCCGTCGCAAAGGTGCAGTGCCTAGGTCTCTGTCAGCGGACAGGTGCATGCGCAGCAGCGGCGCACCGCAGAGCTCCCAAGCCGCACTGGGACGTGGTGGACACGCCGATGGAGAGCAGGTATGTAATCAGCGGATGCGCAAGGTTCAGAAGCACAGCGCCGCACCCTGGCTCCACCTGCGGCAGCCCCGCCACAGTTGAGCACCTCCATATGAGCAGAGCGCCGGTCGCTCGACAAGTGGGTATTACTCGTAGCCAGGCACCACGGCGGACGCCTCGGCACGGGCAGATTTGTGACAGGGTGGTGCGCACGCAGCTTTAGGAGCGCGCCTGTATGGCCACTGCATACCGCCCAACCTCGGTCGGCGCCGTGCTGTTCGCGCCGGACGCGGGTCTGGATGCCAGCAGCAGCAGCGCAGCCCCGCAGGACGCAAGCAGCGTGCAAGTGCTCCATCTCATGGGCCACGCGGGGCCCAGCAGCACCAGCAGCACCACCGAGCGCACGCGTGCGCGGGCAGCAGAGCGGATGTAAGTGCCAGGTTCCAGGCAGCAGACCTTGGACATTTCCGTGGAACGGTCCCCCCCCGAATTGCGCTCTCTAGAGCTGCTAGATCTAGACCCGACTTAATGCATGCATCGCTGTTTGCTCTGTCGCGGTGACCTTCACAGTACTCTACAATACACTACGCGGTGACCCATACTGCACTTCACACTGTACACTACTCACTACACTGCACAGTACGACTGTGCGCTGGGTGTGCATGGTCCGTGTCCAGCAGAGCATTTTGCAATGTGCCACCAGCCTGCATACTAGCTCAGCATGCATTGCATGCATGCCTGATGCTGTGTGCTATGCCTCACGGAGCTCATCTGCTTTGTCAGCGTCAAAATTATGAGACCTAACATTTCCAGGTAGTACACTCTCTCCACAGACGCAAGTCCATTCAGGCTACGCGGCTTGCACAGTTCTGGACTGTCCTTCTTGGGTGTTGCCTTGCATTCTACTTCAACAGCCTTGAGATGGCGAAATGCCAGTGCAGGCAAGTGAATCATGTGCCAGGTCAAGCTAGCAGTGCATGACCACACACCACGGGCGCAAGCGGACAGAGCAGGGCCGCAGGTTGCCTGTGCACGCATGTGTGCCCTATGACAGCATGATGGCAGTGCCTACTTTTGCAGGACTGGCAAACAAAAGATCAAGGCAACAGGGCGTGCCGCAAGGTCACAATGCCCATTGTGTACGCAAAGCAAAGAGTGTCGGCGATGGTGTACTATGAAGCTGCAGGCCACTGCAGCTTTTGGTGTCTCATAAAATCTGGCGCTGCAGCGACAAACCCAGGCACAAGCGGGTCCTTGAAGGATGGGCGGGCTTGGCCGCGACGCACATGCTACGCGTGCCCAGCGCGTGCGTCGCGGCCAATCGCGCTCGCTGACGACAGCCCAAGGACGCCGCGACGCACCCTAGATGCAAGGGTCACTCCATGATGGAGGGCACCGAAGGGCGCCGCCGCGGACGCTCGGCCGCGTACACGCCGTCCTCGTTCTCCGTGGGCGCGGTGTTCAGGCGCACGCGGATGATAGGTCGCCGCACGCTGCCGCCGGCGGCGACCGCCTCGCGCGCGCTGGCCGCATGCCGCCACTGCCGCAGCTTCTTCTCCCAGGCCTGTCCGCCAGCACGCTCATGCAGCTGTTGCTGCAAGGACAGTCTTTGCCGCACGTGCTAGCATCTAACACGCATGCACTTCGGCACGCGGCACGCGGGCCTTCCCGCAGTCTGAATGTTCACCACTGCAAAGGCACCATGCTGGCATCCGTGCTGCGTGCAGGACGCAGAGCCCTGCAGCGTGCCAGCGGTCTGCCACGCAACCTGCTACAGGGCAGATCGCACGGTATGCGGACGCGTGAAGCCAGCGCTGCTTGCAAAGACTGTTTTTGCACCTGGGTGTCACCCAGCTGCCCGCGCATGCACGCCACACGGTGCGCACCTTGAAGTAGAAGTCATTTGCGCGCCCTGCGCCAAGGACGCGCTCCAGCAGCAGCGGCACCGCGGCAGCGGCCCGCGCGGCCTCATCCGCGAGCGCTGCCAGCCCGCCGCATGCGGCCCGCGCCTGTCGCGCATCGACATGCATGTCCGACAGCGGACGGCAGGCGGCCATACATACATGCAGGGCCCTGTCGCTCGACATCTCCGTACTAGGTGCTGGACGGGTCTAGTCATCACGCGGATCAGAGGTACCTTCACTCTCCTGAAATACATGACTGCCATGCGCATTCAGCGCCTCTGCGTCAAACCACACCTGCCCCCTTCTCCGCCGCCATGCACAACCGCGGGCATAAACCACACGGGCCGGCCGAGTCTCAGACCAGGGGCGCGCCAGGCGGTTCTGCAGCAGCCCCTGCGCCGCGCCCGCGCCCAGCGCGGCGGCCAGGCCGCCGAGCGCGTTGGTCGCCGCGCGCGCCGCCTTAGCTAGCAGCGCCTGCTGCTCGTCCTGCATGCCGGGCACACGGAGCGCATCGCTGGCAGCAGCATCTGCAGCGCATCGCGCCTGGTCAGGGCCCAGAGCAAGGCCTTGCGCGGCCCAGGGTGCCCAATCACTTGCACGACGGGTCCCTGATGTGCAGGCGTGCGGGCCCTTTGCTGCTAGCACCACGCTGGCAGAAAGCTCTGGCATCCTGGCATGAGGCTGGCCGGGACGCGAGTCAACACGCCACACTCTCAGTCGAGTCGTGCGCGCCGGGAGCGATATCCCCCCCACCGAGGAAGGCCAGGCCGGGCCGCCACGAGAGGAGATCCCCGCTGGCAGGGCCGCCCGCGCGCGCCTGCGCGGCGCTCCAGCGCGTGCCGGTCACGGCCAGGCTGGCGGCCTCCTGCAGCATCCATGTGGCCACAGCGCAGTGCAGCTCCAGGTCGGGCAGCCTGGCAGCCACGTCGGCCGCCAGGCCCGCCAGCGCGGCCGCCTGCACGGCCTCTGGCGCGGCGGCCGCCGCGCGCGCCACGCGCCGCCGCCGCCGCTCCGCCTCGCGCTCCTGCCACACCCGCTGCGCGGCGGCGGGGGTGTCACGTCAAGGGCGTGGGGCTCCTGCGTGACCTGCAGCCCCGGCAGGCCGGCGCCCAGGCGCGCCTCGGCGGCCGGGCAGAGGCTCAGCTGCCTGCGTCGGCAGTTCACCTGACGCGGCACGCAATGGCGCACGCACCTGCTGCAGCGCCCACTTGTCGGTCAGGGCCTCGTGGCCCGCAGGCAGGCCGCCGGCGCGCTCCAGCAGCGCGGCCAGCACGGCGTCGCCGGCCGCACGCGCGTCGCTCAGCGGCGTCGACCCGCGCCTGTCCAGCGGGCTTGCCTGCATGCGCTCACGCCACCGAGTGCATGCGGGCCACAGCCTCCGGACTGGTGCTGAAAGGGCTTGACCGTATAGGGCTGTTTGACGGGAGATGAGCAGCCACTCCAGCCCCCTATTTCCTGACGCAGGGGCATTGCAGGGAGCAGAAGCGCTCCGACTGTATCAGGTGCACTGCACCCCACATGAATTGCTAATGACAGCACGCAGGTGCATGCTGGTCTGCCCTATTTTCTATAAAGATATGCAGCACGTCATCCCGCAATGATTGGCGCCTCGCTTCATGTTTTCACCCCTCTTGTGCATTGCTTGCTCACATGGCCTGTCACACAGCAATGAGCAGTCAGCTGCGGTGACAGCAGCGCGGGGAAAGGCGCGGGCGCGCACGTCCGCGCCGGGCAGGCTCAGCAGCAGGCAGGCCGCCTCGGCGCGGCCGCATGCGGCCGCCAGATGCAGCGCGGTGCAGCCGTCGGCGTCGCAGACGCCCAGGTCCACTCCATACTCCGCCAGCACCTGCGCCGGCGGCACACGTCACACACCCTACCATAACCCAGCCCTGAGCCAGGGTGTGTGATGTGTGATGTGTGATGTGCCCTGCCCAAGTGAGGCGCGCCCCGCTCGCCATGCGCCGGCGCGCAGGCCTGCCGTGCTCCGCCAGCGGGCAGCGAACCTGTCGGCGCTGTCGGGCAGGCGTTGCGGCCGATGTTAGGCAGGGGCGCAGGCGCACATCGACATCGCGTTGCTGTGCCTGTCAAGAAAAGCCGCCTCTGCTTGCTGCTGGTGCAGCAGGGGGCGCGGGCGCACGTTGAGCGTGTCCAGGTCGTTGGCGGCCGCGGCCAGGCACAGGCGCTCGGCGCTGTCGGCGGCGCCCAGGCGCCCGCCCGCGCCGCGCAGCGCCGCCTGCTCCTCGCGCCGGCCGCAGCGAACGGCGTCCGCCAGCGGCGTCGCGCCTGCGCTGTCCTCCGCGTTGACGTCCATGCCCTGCGCGTGGGTATATGGTAGGGTTAGGGCGGCGCGAGCGTGCGGCGCGCTGGCCGCCCGCAGGCTGCCCGGTGCAGACTCTTATGCTCCTGGAGAAGTATCCTGGACTGTGGAGCCCTGGCGGTGACTTGCAGCCATCGCATGGCCCCGCAGGAGCTTCAGAGCCTGCGAGCACGGGTGCCCGGCGCTGCGCTCGTGCATTATGCATGAGCATTTTCCCGCGACAGGCCGATGCCAAGCTGCCCTTGCTTGGGGCGCTTGCGACAACCGCAGGCGGCGGCGCGGCGGGCCGCACCGGCTGGGCGACGAGGAACTGGACGATGGGCAGGTGGCCGTTGGCGGCGGCCAGGTGCAGCGCGGTGCGGCCGTGGTAGTCGGCCACGGAGGGCGCCAGGCCGCTGCTGCCGACCAGCAGCTCCACCAGCGCGCCGTCGCCCTCGGCCGCCGCGCGGAAGAGGTCGCCTGCACTTCCGGGGTAGGTTTAAGATAGGGTCAGGGTAGGGCAGACAGTCTTGATGCGCACGCGCTGTATGTGTGGCTATAATGAAAGCGTCAGACAGGCATGAAGTGACCCGGCCACGCCCTCTGCAACAGTGGCTCGGGAAAGCGCAAGCAGACCTTGCTTGCCGAACGTAGGAAGGATCCCTGCAAGGGTGCAGTTTCGGCCAGGCACATGGCAGCGACTCGTCCAGGCGCCACAGAGCACATGCGCGATGCGTGCCACGCGACCCTGCCTGCCAGCCCAGAATACCTGCCCCTGCTGAGCTCGCTCCAGAGCTTGCTAAGGCGCGCGCGGCGGCACCCGGCGCATGCGGGGCCCGCGGCCGCGCCTTTTATGGCCTCGGCCGGCAGGCGCGCGCCGTGCGCGCGCAGGAACGCGAGCACGTCCGCGTGGCGGTGCCGAACCGCGTCCAGCGCGGGCGTGCCGCCGTAGCGGTCCACCGCGTTCACACCCGCGCCATGGCCTGGCGCGCCGCGTGGCGGTTGGATGACATACTAGTGGTTGTGTGTGACATTCTGGCGGCCTTGGGGCCGCATGACACGACATGTGAGGCAGAGGGCATTCGCGATGCGCCGCATGCACCATATGCACCAAAGTAAGTCAGTGCAAGCACGAAGACTTGGAGCGCGGACAGTGGGTCATCCAGGCGCATGACCACATGCAGGCCGCGCAGGCGGCAGGTACGGCGGTTAGGCATGCAGGCTAGGGCAGTCCGGGTGCCGCACCCAGCACCAGGCGGCGCGCGGTGGCAAGGTGGCCATTGGAGGCGGCCAGATGCAGCGCGGTGCGGCCGTGGAAGTCGCCGTCGTCCGCGTCCGTCTCGCCGCCGGACAGTAGCGCGTTCACCTGCCGGCACGGCCAGGTCTCCCCGTGTCCCTGGCACCCTCGCACAGACAGCACCACAGACGGTGCCTACAAGATGCGCAGCCATGCTTTTTATGATGTTTAATCTCTGTGTCATGGATTGGTATGGCATGCAGGCCCCTGCCACAGCCTCCTTAAGGCATGTGTCTGACTGCATGAGAACATCGGCCAGGTCCGTTCGCCAGTGTGACCAAGCGCGCGTGAGGGCCACGCGCCATGCCTGTGTCGCCCACAGCGGCCGCCGTGACAAGCCCCACGATGCGCTCCTCCCGCCGCCGCAGCCGCGCCTGCCGGAGGCCGCCCCCATTACAGCCACAGGGCGCCGCCAGGGCTGCCTGGGGCAGCTGTGCCCTGACAGTATTGAGTGCATGCCGCCGGCAGGCCTCTCTGTTGCAAACGTGCTCTGCAAACCATATCTTCTGAGCTCACGGCGCTATGGCGCTGAATCGCCCAGGCTGTGCCTCACAGTCCAACTTCAACAAGTCAAGGGGCAAGGGCGCGCCTTGTCGAGCACGCCGACAAAGTCGGTCGCGCCGCCGCTGCCCTGCCAGCCGGCCAGGATGTTGCCGGTGACCACCTCCTCCTCCTCGGGGTACAGCTTGGCCAGCGCCGCGTACTGCGCCTGCCGCGCCGCCGCGCGCGCGCCCCACGTGAGCGCGGCGGCTGCAGGCATGCCTCCTGACCGCACCGCGCAGGTTGCGCCACGGACATCTGATACGCATGATCACGTTCCAAGGACGTTGCAGCATGTGTGTGCAGACATCAGGGGGCGAGCACACATACTGACACCACAACGTTGCCCAACGAGTCAGCGCCAAGGCTCACACGCGCGCAGCACCGTTCGGCCAGCACCCAGACACGTGCCTGACCATGGCGCACATCCCAAATAGGTGACGTGAGGGCGCGCGCCCCGCGCTGCGCCCCGACACCATGGTATTTGGCGCGCGTAGCTGCTGGGCGCGCCTTCTTGATCGCAAAGAGCGTGGCGTGGCTGGTGCCGCGCGTGCGCGCGGACTTCACATGGCGCTGCGAGAAGAAGAAGCCCACCTCGCCCACCGCCTGCGCGCCCCCGGACGGCCCCCAGCTCACCCCCGACCGGTCGCGCACCCTCCGACTAGCGCTCGCACGGCACGCTCAGCGGCCTGAGCGGCAGAAGTCAGCTTGGCAGGAGGTGCCCGTGGGCGCCACCCCGCCATGTGTTGACCCAGTGGCAAGCAGCAGAGTGCTGGCGCTGCCGGCGCTGCGGCGGTGCGCCAGCTCACTCGGCCGTAAGGACACTGCCTGTGGTCGCGTATTATATCGAGCTGGCACGGGCCGGCGCGCGCGGGGCACGCCGCGCCGCCGGGCGCGCCTGCCCGACCGTGCGCGTGGCCTCGGCGACCAGACCGCCGCCGCGCTCAAAGTCCACGTCGACGGTGCCGCCCGCCACAATGAACAGCTCGCGCGCCGGGTCGCCCACTCGGAACAGCGCCGTGTCCGGCGGCAGCGCCACCTGCCCGCGTGTAGGTTTAGGGAACAGCGCCACATCAGGCAGCAGCGCCACCTGCGCGGGGTGGCGGATTCGGGGTGCAGCGCCGGGTCCGGCGGCAGCGCCGCCTGCGCGCCGCCACGGCGAGCGCCGGCGTCGATGCGGCGTGCCTGCGTCGGCGCCTCTGTCCCTTGTCGACCCCAGTACTGGCCCGTTGCAGCCTCCATCGCTGCCCTGCTGCTGACGATGGGGTGGTGTCGTGTGTATGCACGCACACACAGGCGGAGAACTGGTGCGCTTGGCATGGGATCGTCTTGTGTCAATGATGGGCTGTCGGCCACACAGCGGCGGCGGACCCCTGCTCGCGCAGCGACGGGCCTTGCACCCAGCGCCCCGCGCGGCGGGCAGGGGCGCGCGCGCGCCTCCTGCAGCAGTACCGACAGCGAGTCCAGGAAGGGCGAGGAGCAGCCGGCGAAGATGGGCACCAGCGCCAGCAGCCCGCGGCTCATGTGCTTGGCCACCTCCACCTGGCCCCGGCGTGCACCCTGTCTGCGGGGGACACAGGGGCACATGCACCGACTCCAGTCACGCGCGGCCACCCCCACCTGGACCCGGCTTGCACCCGGTCTGCAGTGGAGCGCGGGGGCGCACGCACCAGTCATGCGCTTGGCGGCCTCCACTCGGTCGGCGCTGGGTGTCCCCATGTGGTGTAATGCGAGGCGCATTCATGTGCATGCGTGAGCTCTTGTGCAACAGACAATCCTCTCTTGCATTTGTTGGCCTGAAGGCAGTTGAGCATGTGAGCATGATGACGACTGCCCGCTGCCGAACCAGCCGAAACATGCTGTCGATGCGGTGCACAGCACCGCTGCTCCTTATGCCAGGCGTAGAGCAGGGTAGGGTGAAGGGGCCTGGGGTGGCTGCGCAGCCGCCGCCCGCGCGCGCGCGCCTGCAGGATGTGCGACAGGCGCGGGAAGATCTCGCTGGCGCCGGGGCCGCTGCCGGCGGCCGAGCGCGAGGCCGCCATGTGGCGCATCACGTCGTCGCGCAGGTCCCGCGGCAGTCGCCGGTCGCCCACAAAGCGCTGCGCACGCTGCACCTGCGACGGCGGCAGAGGCAGGGTTAGCGGTGGCGACGGCGGCGGTGGGGTTTGCAGCGGTGGTAGGGTTAGGATATTCCTCAGCCCTGTCACCTCACCCTGTCACCTCACCACTCACCCATCAGGGGCCCGCGCGGCAGGCGCGCGGCAGGGCGGCGCGCGGCAGGGTGGCGCGCGCGCCTGCGCGCGCGTGGCCACCAGCGCCGCGTCCTGCGCCATGATGACGTTGGTGATCTCGCCCAGCACGTAGTTGAAGATGGTCACGGTCATCACCATCTCCACCGCCACCAGCGCGATCTCGGCCAGGCTCTGCGGGATGGCCGCGCCGACCTGCGCGTTGGTCGTCAGCGTGCTCACGCACCTGCGCGCGCGGCCGCCGCGATCGGGCCCTTAGCACATTTGTGGCGTGCTCCGCACGGCACGCATGCCCGCGCGCCGCAGAAGGACTGGATTGGAGCAATGCACTGCAGCGCTACGCGGCATGGTGGAGGGTAAAGTGCAAACGCATACATACAGGTCTTGGCGCAACAGCAACCATGCCTTACAGGCTGACGTCTACTGACTGCGCTCGCTTGATAGGTGCGTACGCATGCCGTCCAGGGCGACAACCGCGTCAGGCTTGCCACGCCTGACCGTGCTGGCACACGCGCAGACGCAGCCGGCAGCTGCATGTAGGTCATCACTGAACAGTGGCCTGTGCGAAGAAATCGCGCGCACCAGTAGACGGACACGAGGTACTGCTCCCAGATGGTCGCATCGCGGTACACGTTGGGCAGGCCGTACGCTGCACAACCACCACACGCCGCTTCAGGCAAGAGGCATTTTGTCTTGGAACACGTCGCCATGCCGGCACACAGGCAGGGCGCGTGCTCCGTGCCATTTTCAATGGTCCGGCATACTGACAGCGAAGCTCGAGTCACGGCGCTGCCCGTGTGCGCGGACGCGCGCGCACCGGGGAACAGCCCGACCCAGTGCCGCGCGAGCTCGTGGCCGTACGCGCGCGCGTCGAAAGGCGCGACCACGCTGTGCCCGCTCCAGGACGCGATGGTGAACGCCGCGGGCGAGCCGGGCGTGGCCGGCCGGAATGCGGGCGACCAGAAGTCGGGCAGCTGCCACGTGCCGACTGCCCACCACGCGCACGCCAGCACGTGGATGGGGCCCAGGTAGATGGGCACGAGCACACGGAAGCGCGAGCGCAGCGAGTCCGCGTCCATGTCCGACGCCTGGCGGCATCCCTATCGGCTCGGTCCAAATGCCCTCGGCAAGGCTTGCTGAGTAAGCCGGAACAGGTCTCAGCATGTGCATGATCCTGGCGTGGTAAATAGGCCTGGAGTTGCGGGCGCCGCGCCGTTGCGCTCCCGTGCGACGCCTGGCTGTGGCCATAGCTGCAGATTGCTGGACATCATGCTCTGGGCACCAGGCGCATGCCCCTCAACATGCGATGACACGGGTCGCACGCGCACCATCAGTCGCGCTGCTGCCGGTATGAATCTATGGGGACCTCGCCAGGGGCGCAGCAGCCGGGGGCCGCGCGCGCCTTGCGCCGGTACCACAGGATGACGCGCTGCAGGCGCAGCAGCTTGGGCAGGCGGAGGAAGGCCTGGAAGCGGTCGCCGCCGCCGGCCGCGCGCACGAGCATGTCGTACGGGCACGCCGCCACCAGGTCCAGCACGAAGTAGCCGCCTGCGTGGCCGACCCTGACCCTCAACCGAGCGTCCGCCGAACTACATGCAGCTGCGCCCGAGGCCTCACATGCATTCACAACCAGACACCTTCTTACACAACACTGGGTTAGGTCGATGTTGGAATATATGCATGGTGCAAACCTATGGCCCACTCCATGCAGCCTTCCTTTGAGGAGCCAGCTGCCGGCGCCGCTCCGGGCGCGGAGACGCCTCACTGCGCGACAGCACACCAATCTGCGGGAGGCGCCATCGGGGCGGCGGCAGCACAGGCCGGGCCCGGGCTGTGCGCCGGCCCTGCAGCAGCCCGGGCGCGCGCCCAGGTACTGGCGGCGGATCTGGGGCAGGCTGGTGACGAGCACGCTGTTGACGGAGACGTAGGCGCGGAAAAAGTGCAGCGCCACGTCGGCCATCAGCAGCAGGTCGGCGGCCAGGTTGAGCGCCGCGAACCAGGCGCCCAGCCGCGCCTTGGCCCAGAACGCGATGTCGATCGGCACCTGCGCGCGCGCGCGCGCGGCCCGCCTCGCCGGCGGCGCGGCTGCAGCGCACAGAGAAGCGGGCGGCGCGCCTGCTTGCAGCTGTTTGTCCTGTGCGTTGCGTGGGTTGCGCAGGCAGCGACTGCAACATGGTTATATGCACAAAGTGAGCGGAGTGTCGGGAGCCGCAAGGACGGTGCTGCTGCACGCGGCGCGGCATGCAGCCTGGCATGACAGCTGTCCGGGCGGGTGCACGGGCGTGTCGCCGCAGGCCTGTCCCAGAGGTGCGCGGCCGACCAGCCGCGCGCCCAGCCGAGCGGCGCACCGTGATGAAGTAGTACACCGCCAGCCAGCGGATGGCCATGTCCCAGAAGTGCACAACCCAGCTGTCCGGCAGCAGCACCCTGACCCTCCGGGCCGCGTGCGCCGCGCCGCCTGCGCCGCGCAGCGCTCGGTGCCGCACATCAGGCGGCAGCGGGGGCAGCTCGCCCGCGCCTGCCTCAAGCGGCAGTCTGTGCCCGAAGCAGCACTGGGAGAAGAAGCTCCTGCTGGTGGCAGCACGCTGCCGGTGCTTCAGTGCATGGCTCCAGATAGGTGATCGTCACGGCATGCGCCTGTACAAAAGCCACTCCCTCAGACGGAAGGGAGTGGCTTCTCAGATGGACCGGCGCCTGCCGCGGACCTGCCCCTCGCACGTCCTCTGCGAGCACGCTGCTGAGCCGGCCGACCGTCGGCGCGTCCTGCAGCAGCGGCGCCATGACGCGCACAAACTCATCAAAGCCGATGCGCGCGTCCCCGTTGGCGTCCACCTGTCGCACCGGCAGCACACACGCGGTAACAAGCATGCGGCTTGGCAGGCGAAACCGGGGCAGCTGGTACGCTGGCGGCACAGCTCACGCCTGTGTGCTGAGCGGACATGATTTTTGGAACATAGATGTTTCCTGCAGCGCTGGTGCATGCGTGGAGCGCCGCAGGCCGGCGCGGCCGCGCGGGGCCGCGCCTGGCGCATGACGTTGCGGACCTCGCCGGCCGTCACGCCGCGCCCGCCGGCGCGCATGCGCTCCAGGATGCGGCCGACCTCGGCGCCCTCCAGGTAGCCGTTGCCGCTGACGTCCGCCTGCGCGCGCGCGCGTGCGGAAGCATTGGCCAGACGACTGCGTACCGCACGCCGTAGCAATGCGGGCCGCGCTCCTGCCAGTCCGGCCCACGGCTCTGCATGGGCGGCCGCTGAGCGGCGGCGCGCCCCGCGGCGCATGCCCTACCGTGGCCGGCATTTGGCACACCAGATGGTGCCCACAGCCGGCCAGGGGGCCGCATCGGATCTCACAGCGGATCACAGCGGACTGCGCAGCCTGGCTGCCTGGGTCTTCGCTCACACAGCAAAGTGCGCGCGCCCATGCACGGAGGGGTGGCCCTGCGCAGGCGCAGCGGCTACCGGCGCCATGCGTGCAGCGAGGCCATCAGCGGCGCGCACCTCGTGGAACATGCGCTCCACGTCGACGAGCTTGCCGTGCGCGCGGGCGGCGCGCGGCGCATTGGGCGCGTTGGCGGCCGCCAGCGCGGCCTGGAAGCGGTCCACCAGCGGCAGGTGCTGCCCGCGCACGCTGCTGGGCTGCGCGCGGCGCGCCCGCGCTCGCGCCCAGGCTCACGGCCGTAGGGCGCGTGTGCGCGCATGGAGTGCGCGTACGCAGTTGACACGACAAATGCGCACTCTTTTTTCACGTGTGCCATGGAGTCATCCTCATCAAGGGGCACCGGATTGGCCAGCGTGGTGCCGGCGCGAGCAGGAGGAGTGCGGCAGGCCACCTCTGGGGGAGGGCGGGGAGTGCAGCAAGCGACGCCCGTGGGCTGGCTCCGCGGCGCACTTCCGACAGCCGTCCGGTTCCTGCCGCATGTCGCGGCGCCGGCTGTGAGGGCGGGAGGCGGGCGCCACGGGGGGGCGCCGGCCCGCGCGCCTGGTGTGCCAGCGCCAGCGCGACCGAGCGCGGCAGGCTGCCGTCCAGGTCGGCGGGCGGCGCCGGCCGCGCCGCCGGCGGCTGGTACTGCGGCGGCCCCGTCGCGGCGCGGCCGGCCTGCCCCAGCGCGCCGTCCTGGCTAGTGTCGGAGTCCGCGTCGCTCGCCTCGTTGCCCGCGATGTCGCCCACGCCCAGCCAGGTCAGCACCGCCTGCGACAGCCAGGTCAGCACTGCCTGCGCTGGCGCGGCTGCTGGAGCATGACCAGTGATGGCACGGCTGGTGAAGGGCGATCAGCCGGCGGCGTTGGTGTCTGCTGATGGGGTGCCGCCGCACCTGTGCCCGGGCGCCCGCACGCACAAGCGGCGCCGGGCGTTTATGGGCCGGGCGCCTCATGTATGCGGCAGGCGGCGTGCAAGTACGAGCGCGCCCCGCGGCACACGTGCGCACATCCGCGAGCTCACGAGGTGCATGCTCGGCCAGTTTTTCTATTCTCAGGTGAACCCTAACCCTATGCCTGCAGCGGCAGCCCGCGCCGCGCGCCTCGTAGAAGCGCAGCTTGTTGAAGGCGAGCTCCTGGACCGCACGGCGATTGCCGGCCGGCGCGCAGGTGCTCAGGATCGCCGCGCCCAGCTCGCCGACGATGCCGCCGTCCCGCCGCAGCTGCGCGCGCAGCGCACTTTGCGCGCGCGCGCGCGTGGCCCCAGGGCGCCCTTGTGCAGGGCACACAAACCAGCGCGGCTTTCCATGTGTGCGCGGGAGCAGCCGCCTGCCAGTGGAGCTCACATCGCATGGAGGCGCACCGTCGTTTTGCGAATAAGTGCAACGTGGGCGCAGCTGCAGAGGCGGCCTCGGGGGCACCTTGGCGGGCACCAGCACGCCGACGCGGTCGCAGTCGAGCGCGGCGAAGATGCGCCCGAGCGACGCCAGCGCGGCGTCGACGGCCTCGCCCAGCGCCGCGCGCGCGCCCACGACGCCCGCCGCGCCGCCGCTGCCGCGCAGGCGCTGCGCGGCGGCCACGCCTGGTCACGCGCGGGCCAAGCGCGCGGGGCACACAGAAAGCAACGGGGCGCCTGCGTGCGCCAGATGCACTGGCGGGCGCCGAGATGCACGTCCACGTACCAAGCACGCCCCAGCGCAAGCAACACATACAGAGAGCCCAAGGGAGGCTGCCCGCGAGGAACATGGTGCGCATTGGCATGGCGGGGCGCAGGCCTGCAGCCGCGGCGCGCGGCGCGCGATGAGCGCGGCCTCCAGCACCGGCGCCAGCAGCAGGTGCGGCAGCGACAGCACCACGCGCAGCAGCTCCGGCGCGGCGCCGCCGCCGACGGGCCCGCCGACCGCCACTGCGCCGCCGCCAGCCGGGCCACCCGCGCCGCTGCGGCCGGCGGCCGCCGCCGCGCCGGCGGCCGCGCCCCCGGGGTCGGTGGACCATGTGCGCGCGCGCGCCTCAAAGACGGACTGCTTGTGCTGCGCGGCGGCGGGCGCCGCGTCGCCGAAGCCGAGCGTGGACGTGCGCGAGGGCGGCGCGCCCGCGCCCGGCGCGCCCAGCGCGCCCAGCACCGACGCGCGGCCGGGCCGGCGCGGCGCCGCCGACGGCAGCCGCGCCAGCTGCTGGTACGGCCGCTCCGGCGAGGCCGGGCCCGCCGCCGCGCCCGCCGCCGCTGCCGCCGCCGCCGCCGCCGCCGCGAGCGCCCCGTTGGAGCCGAACCCTACGATCGAGGCGCGGAAGGCGCGGCCGGCGGGCAGGGCGGGCCCGGGGTACGCCGGCGGCGCGGCGGCCGCGCCCGCGGCGGCGCCCGCGGCCTCCGGGGGCGGCGGCTCGAGCGCGAAGGGCTCGGAGGTGAACGCGGAGGGCGGGGAGCGGTTGGCGACCAGCGGGTGCTCGCTCGCGGTCAGCAGCTGCCACTCCTGGTCGGCCGTCAGCTGCAGGCCCAGCGCGATGAGCACCTCCTGCGCGGCGCTCCGGCTGTGGGGCCCCGTGCATGCGCGTGCAGCCAATAACAAGTTAATGAGCAGCATGGCAGCGCGTGGCTGCTGTGACAAGTTCGTGCTGGGAGTGAGGAGTTACAGGGCCGGCAGCCAAGGTGTGAGCTGCGACAGGCTGCAAGGACTCTACACCATCCAGCCTGCTAAACGGTGATCACAAGCGCTGCAAGGAGGACGCGCGCGGCACCTGCAGGACGCCCGAGGGCGGCAGGCAGCGGCACTCGCACATGATCGCGTACACCTGGTTCATCGCCTCCTTGACCTGACCGCGGCGCGCCCGGGGCGGGCATTAGGCACGCAAGGTGTCTGACAGCATGGCTGGGCATGGCGCACCCTTGCGAGCACCCATGATGTGTGTTCATGCAGGTGTGTAGATCCCACCTTTCATACATGTCTGATGTCACATTATAGCCAAAACAGTTCTGTCATCGTCGTGCGTGTAAAGCTTTTGAGTCACATATGGGGGTCGCGCGTGCCGAGGCGGGAGGCGTCACCGCGCAGCATGAGGGCTGGGCTTGCCTGCCCCAGCTGCAGGAGGATGCGGTTGAACGAGCTCGCATTGGCTGACTCGCCCTGGCTGTTCCGCCGCACGGACGGCGTGCTGCGCCAGCCCTTGCCTGCCGCCAGTACCCTACATACCTGCGTCACCATGCGTGCCAAGGAGCATGTATGCCAAGGAGCCCCAGCTGGCTGATGCAGGCTTGCTATGCAATGATGGATGGATACTTTCCTTCCGTCATTCAGCTGCTCCCAGCCACAGCTGGTTGCTGCATGGCATGCTGAGCGCGACTCTGCATGTGTGTCCTGCCATGGCGCGCGCAGTCATGCCCGCGCCACGCTTGCCCTTGCCCAATGCATTGTGCGATGAGCTTCAGCATGCTTGAAAAGCACTTTGGTGGTATCAAGTCGCCAGCCAGGCCACCGCTCCGCTCCTGCACCAGCGGCAGGAGCGGCACGCGGCTCGCGCCAACCGGGCCGGCGAGCATGGGGGCGGCCAACCGCGCGCACCCGCGCCGCTCTCCCGGAGGCCCCGGACGGTGCTGATCATCTCCGCCGACAGCGCGCGCGACAGCAGCGTGAGCTCGCTGCTGCTGCCGCCGGCGCCGCGCCAGCCAGCGCGGAGGCCCTGCGGCGCGCCCACCTCGCCGCCCTCGCCGCCGGCGCGGCCCTGCGAGGGGTAGGCCTGCGGCAGCGCCGCGGCGCCGACGCGCGAGCGCCGCGAGACAAACCGCGCGAGGCTGCGGGTGCCCTGGTCGCCGCCGAGGCCGCCGCCCAGCGCCAGCCCGGACGCGAGGATGCTCGACCGCGCGGCTGGCGGCGCGGACGTGGGCTCGTTGTCCTCGTTCGCCAGGAGCAGCTCGAGCGTGCGGCGCAGGGGCCGCATGGCGGCCAGCGCTGCGCAGAGGGTCCCGCGCAGGCTGCCAGCCCCCGCACACCAATGTTTTAGGAAAGGAGACCTGCATGCGGCGTTGGAGGTGCTGTGCTAGGGCGCTGTGGTGGCGGCCTGAGCGCGGAGAATGGACAGCTATATTTGCAGCGCTCTGCGGCATGCAGTGACGGATGGCGTGCACGCACTGGGCTTGTGAGACACGTGCATTCACAGGCATGGCAACCAGGGCTGTGAGTCGGTCCAAACAGCCCAGTGCTCAGTCCCAGACGCGATGAGCCCTGCCCCGTGCCCACCACCGAGCCAAACACTGTGGCGTGTGCCTGGGCCAGCGCACTCTGTGCCGGCGGCTTGCAGCAGCCCAACGGCCAGCACGCCCTGCACAGCCACAGCGCCAACGTACGCCGCATCGCCGCCGCCGCCGCCCGGCGCGGCGCCCAGCGCCTGCCGCGCGCTGCGCGCTTCCAGCGCTGCCAGCGCCGCGCCCGCCGCGGCGCGCACGCCAGTCAGGCCGCCACCCGCGCCCGCGCGCGCCGCTTGCGGCTCGTGCGGCGCCTGCGTCTGCGGCAAACCTGTACATGTCGTATACAACCACTACAAGCTTTCAAAAAATTAGGAGCAGGGAATCATAACCCTATTGCGCGCACCCTGCTCAAAGTCTGCGCAATTAACTGCGCCACATGCATGGCAAGAGTTTTGCTGTTTTGAAAGGCGGTTTTTTTAATGGCGCTCGTGCCACTTCACGTGATTATTGGGTCAAGAGCCAACCGCAGAGCTGGCACGGTTACAAACAGTACACGCCCGCTGGTGGCATGCCTGGCCCGCTACAGGCTCCGTCGCGTCTTGCAGGTCGCCCAGCGCGCACAGCAGCGCAGCGCAGGCCGCGTGGCCGCCCTGCAGCGCATCGCGCAGCGCCGTATTACCCCAGCGGTCGCGCCCGGCCGCGCCCACGTCGCCTCAGATGGCGGCACCCGTGCACGCTCGTGGCAGAGAAGCTGCACACTCGCAGGAGCGGGGCCATGATCGGCACGGCATCACTTGAGCAGCGGCGCCCAGGGCACCTGTCAGGCAGGCAGCACGCGTGAAGGGTAGGGTACCTCCTATCCTAGCAGGTGCCGTATAAGTGGGGGGACCTGCAGAGCAGGGCATAGACGGACAGGCTGCGGCCCTCCGCGGCGGCCAGGTGCAGCGCGGTGCGGCCGTTGTAGTCGGGCGCATCGGCGGCCGCGCCGCACGCCGCCAGCAGCAGCACGTCCGCCACCTCGCCCTCGCGCGCGGCCTGCCGCCGCGCCCCAGCTTGGCGCCACCCCATGCCGCTCCTCCAAAGGAGGATCGCAGGCCTCCTCCTTTGTCGCTCCTGCAGGCGCCTAAGGGCTAGCAGCGCTTCGCAGCCTCTGCACATGGAGTGGCGGCGCCAGGCAGGTCAGGGCGGCGGCACGTCCCATTGTGCCTACCACTCCTGCAGCGCACGGTCGGCGCTGGGCACCCCAGCGCGGCGCAGGCGCGCCTGCCGCAGCGCGCCGTCGGCCTCCGGCCAGAGCAGCACACCGCCGGCCGCGCGGAGCAGCTGCGCCGCGACGCCGTGGCCGCCCTCCACCGCGTAGCGCAGCGGCGTCTGCTCGCGCCTGAGCATGCGGGGCCCAGGCAGGGTGAGCACACGGTAAACAGGGTAGGGTTCTGCCAAACAGAAGCGGCGCTCCGCGGCAGTGCGCGGCGTCTGCGGCTACCTCCTGAGCAAGCAAACCCTCGACCAAACCTGAGCACAGGGTGGAACTATGCAGGCAAGTCCGTGCCATGCGCCGCTCTCCACCCGCGCTGTGCAGCGGCGTCCGCCTGCACTTGCGCACGCGAGCCCCGGCCGCGGCCATGCGTATCATGGGGAGGTCGGCCAGGACCCTCCTAGGCGCCACATCACACGACAGAGCATCAGTCATAGGACTTTGCAAGGTTTACGGAACTGATGCATAATTGGGACAGAGACCACGCGCATCATAGCGCATCTGAGCATGGTTGTGACCGGGGAGGGGCCGGGGGTGGGGGAGGTGAGTTGTGGTGGCGAGCTGCGCGCACATGTCAACAGCATTCGCGTCGGCGCGGCAGGACAGCAGGTAGTCGATCACCTTGAGGCTGCCGCGCGCTGCGGCAATGTGCAGCGCGGTGCGCCCGTCATAGTCCCTGCATGAGTCCGCTCAAGTCTGTCCGGGCCCATTCTAGCAGCAGGCTGGCGTGCGCCGCCACACAGCCTCTCACACCTGGCCTGCCGTGAGCCATGCAGGAAGAGGCCCATGCAGCCCAGCGCACACTATTGGCTGCACCCTCGCCGCTCACCTGCGTTGTGGGTACTTTGCTGCTGTGTTTGACGCCGCAATTGTGTACTTAAACGTTTTGCCGCAAAGCAAGACGGTGGCCAGGTCGGAGCATGCCGGGCATTGGGGTCGACGCCGCTGTCGAGCAGGCGCATGAGCATGCGCATGTCGCCGGCGACTGCGGCGGCGCACAGCGGCCGCGACGCGTCCTCGAAACCCAGCGCGGCGCCCGCGCGCTGCAGAAGCTCGGTCGCGGGGCCGTGGCGCTTGGCCAGGGCATGCTGCAGCGGCGTGTGGCCCCACCTGTTGGGGGTTCAGGGTTCGCAGGCAGCTTCCATCTGCGCTCAGGTGCATGCGCGTATGCATGTGCACGAGACGCCCCGCTGCCTGGTTAGCTGGTACACTTATGAATAAGTGGCGGCAGGCAGCGAGCGGGGCCTGCCGATGCGTGCCCAGCGTGCGCCTCCTCCGCGCCGCGCAGAGTCTGTTTCACGCAACTTCTGACCACAGATAGCCTCAAGTGCTTAGCTTTCGTGCGAGGCCACTCCTCTCGTCTGATGACCAGCCACTAGGTAGCTCGCAGCCTCGCAACCCCTGTGTGTCAGCCCTGAACCTACATGCGCGGCGCGGCGCGCCTGTCGCGCAGGGAGGGGTCGGCGCCGTTGGCGAGCAGCAGCTCCAGCACCTTGGCGTGGCCCTCGCACGCGGCCAGGTGCGCGGGCGTGCGCGCGTCGTAGTCCTGCCCGTCCGGCGCGTGCCCTGGCGCGCAGCCGCGCGCTGTCAGCCGTCCCGGCAGCCGCGGAAGTCTGGGGGAAGAAGAGTGTGGTGGGGTCTCGGGTTGTTCGCTCGTGCTGCTGTGTGCAGCTGCTGTGCCATCGGCGCGCGGACCGTTCGCAGTGCCACCGGACAGGCGCCGCATGGCCGTTGTGCGCGGTTGCGCGAGGCGTATGCCCACGCAGCGGCGCAGGCCGCGCGCATGTCGCCCAGGCGGCAGCAGGCGGCAGCAGGATCAGCGTGTCCTTGCGCGCTGCCGCAATCAGCGCCGGCGCGAGCAAGGCAGGAGCTCGGGGAGGCGCGCGCCCCAGCCGAGCAGCGCCGCCGCCGCCTCCGCGTCGCCCGTCACGGCGGCCCAGACGAGCGCGCTGCGCGCCTCCGCGCCCCGCTTCTGCAGCGCTGCCTGCACCAGCTGCCGCGTGCTGCGCGGCGCGCGCGCAGCGTCAGGGTGCCAGCTCGGCCCTGGTCGATCTGGCGCCTGCGGCGAGACACCCAGGCGCTGCAGCGCCACCGGCCCGTCGCGCCAGCTGACGCGCACCCGCGGCGGCTGGAGCGGAGGAGGCTGGTAGGAGCGTGGCCGTGCGTGGCCCCGCACCGCGCGCGCTCCTTGGCGGGGTCGGAGCCGGCGTCGGCGGGCTCGCCGCTGCCGGGCGCGCCACCGCCGCCGTCAGCGTCCAGGCCCAGGCCGGCCAGGAGGGCGGCCACGACGGCCTCGTGCTGCTCCGGGAACGCGGCCGCCAGCTCCTCGTAGTCCGCCTTGCCCACCGCCAGCAGCGTCACGTCCTCCGTCGCGCGCGCCTGCGGGCGCGCGCGCAGGGCTTTCCACACCCCGCACCCGGTCGTCCCCTTGGCGCCCTGGCACTGTGCCAGGCGCCCGGCGAACATACTGCCCACAGGCGGCCACAGCAGGAGGCGGGCCTGTGCTCGAGCGGGTTGGGTTAGGGTAGAGTTAGGGATGGGGCCTAACCTGCCAGCTGCGCGGCTGCGGGATGCCCAGGAAGAAGGCCATCTCGCCCACCACATTGGGCAGCTCCGAATCCGCGCGCATGGTGCGGATGACCGCATCGTCGCGCGTCTCCTCCAGCACGCCCTGCGCGCGGCGCCGCGCATGCGGAGCGAGTCGGCAGCGTGCCGGCGGCAACGCTAGCATGCGCATGGCCACATGCCCGCGAGCGGGCTGGTCCAGGCGCCAAGCCCCAGAACTCGCCACCGCCACACGGGTGCCGGCATGTCCACAGCCAGCCGGCACGCAATACTCGGGCGCGCGCTGCACGCTGTGGCTGTTCCTGGTTCCCCAGGCCAGACCATTGCGGCGCGCCATGCTGACGGCGGCACACCCAGCACAGCATATGGCACACCCAGCCAGCACATGGCCGTCTCTCGGCGACGACGCGCCCACCTTCTGGCCGTGCACAAGCAGCGCATGAGCCGGGCGGGCGGCCGCGCCTTGGCAAGGAAGGCGAGCTCGCGCGCCATGTCGCCGGCGCGCAGCACGGCCTCGCCCGGCATCACGTACACCTCACGCAGGCGGCCCAGCAGCGCGCCCTCGAACTGCGGTGCGCAGCCGCGGAACAGTGCCTGGTTGCGCCCCAGCACGCCGCCGAACTGGTGGCCCGCCACGCGCGCGCGCAGCGAGTCCGGCAGCGCGCGCTGGATGGCTGCGCCGTCGCTGTCGCTGCGCTTGTCCGCCTGCGCGGCCGCGCATGTGCTTGGGACGAGCGTGTCGCCTGCGGGCTCCGCAGGGCCCACTGGGCATGCCCGCGTAACTCTGGCCATGGGTGCGCGCTCGCAGTGTCGCGCGCGGGGCCCTCTGTTGTTTAGGGTTAGGCTTGAGGGTGCAGGGTTCGCACGCGCCTGGAAGCGGAAGTAGCGCAGCAGGCGCGCCTCCAGCTCGGCAGGCAGGCCGCGCGCTCGGCAGTAGTCGCACACGCTGCGCAACAGCTGCCTGCGCGCGCGCGCGCGCGCGCGGTCATGTGCGCAGCAGCGCTGCATCCGCATGCGGACGCGCGGAACGGTAACTGACAGCCCAAAAGCGGTATCGCTTACACACGTGTGACGCTGCAGCCACACAGTGCCTGATGTGGCAGCCCTGCTGCACGCCCCTGCTGCCCAGCGAGGAGCAATAAAGCACTACTTTGTCTAGCGTTCAGCAGCATACGCAGCCTCTCCTGCCACCGACACTGCCACCTTTGTAGGAGGCCTGGCCTCATGCACGTGGCGGCGCGCCTGAAGGCCTCCAGCTTGGGGTCGCGCTTGACCAGGTAGTGGAACAGCGTGCCCAGGATGTACGCCTGCATCACGATCTGGCACAGCATGGCGGTCGTGTCCACGACCAGCTCCTCCCACCTGCGCGCCCGCCCGCGCCCGGTCCGCACGGCCTTTCTAGCAAGGCCCTGGCAACGCGCTCAGAGGAAAAGAGTTGGGGAATGGCCCTGTAACTGCAGACCCGCTGCTCGATCACGCTTCAACACGTTGGCTGAAGGAGCCCGCGACCGTGCGCAGCCTGGCATGGCAGGCTGGCGTTCGTCGCATGCGTTGGATGGCGCGGGCGTGTGTGCGACCTCGCGCGGCGCGAGCCGCAACCGCTGCGGGCGCGTGCGGCGGCGCCGGGCGCGCGCCTGCGGGGCGTGGTCGGGTCGAGGCCCAGGTTGGAGAGCACGTTGAGGCCCTTGTAGAAGATGATGAGGTAGCTGCCGGCCTGCGCAGGGTACGGCCCCCGCGTCACGGAGGCATTAATGGAGCGCAGCCGTTTGCAGGAGCCTTTGCCCATCCACCAAGCCTTGGTCTGACCTGGCCGCTCGCACGTGCAAGCAGAGCAGGCGCAGCGCCATGGGACAGCAGCCACGTCCACCGAGCCACTGAGCGGGCGCGCAGGGTCGCAGGCAAAGCCCGTGCTGCGGACGCGGCACATGCAGGGCGCATCACTTCGGACAGCTATGGCACCAGGTTAGGGGCTTTGCTTGTCCTGAGTGCCCGCGCGCGGGCGGCGGGGCGCACGGCGCTCGCGTCGCCGTCGCAGCCGTAGCCGATGCCGGACGCGGCCCTGAACTGCTCGAGCCAGGACTCGTCGTTAGGCGCCGCGCTGAAGCGCGCCCCGCGCGCGAGCAGGAACCAGAGGCAGCCCAGGCAGTGCGCGGTGCCGAGCACGAGCACCGCGAACTTGGCGGCCGCGATGTGGCGGATGTTGACGTGCACCATGAGCTCGTGGCGCCGGAAGTAGCTGTGCAGCCGGCAGACCCTGGCGCGCGCCCGCATGCCCCGCTGGCACCGCTCGCCGCCCGCCGGGCGGCGGAGCCTGGCCAGGGCCCCGCCAGGGTGTGCGGGGGCCGGCCAGGAGGGCGGTCACTGAAGGGCGTGCATGCGCGCGTGTGCGCTGCCATGATCACCCGCCCGGAGCGCGCCAGGACTCGCCGGCCGCAGAGCCCAGCATAGGCACAGAGAGGCTGGACTTGACACGCACGCGCTAACAGTGAGGACCGTCCGCCTGAGCTCAAGCCATGCACGGGAGTGTCTGCCCGCCTCCCACTGGCACGGCCGCGGCAGGCCGGGCAGCAGGCTCGAGCTGCAGCAGCGTACGGGGCCAGGCCTGCCGCTGTGGGGAGGAGGCCGGGGTGCCCACGCCGCACCTCGGCACGCGCGACAGCTGCAGCAGCAGCCAGGACCAGAGCGGCCAGCGCCCCAGGATGGGCAGCCAGGCGAGCAGGCAGGCGCCCGCCTCGAAGGGCAGCGCGCGGATCGCGTACGCCCCCACTGCTGTGCCGATCACCGAGCCGCCTGGCCACACCCACGCCAGGCCCGCCCGCCCAACAGCCCTGCGGGCGTTGCAGGCTGCATGTCAAGGTGCGCACCACACGGCCGAGGCAAGCGCGCCTGGGCGTCTCTGCGAGTGTCATGTGCCAGGGTGCGCAACACAAGCGACGCAGTGTGGAGCGCGCATTCAACAGAGCTGCGCCACGCCTTTCACGCAGGGCTTAGCAGGCAATGCGGCGCTGGCAGCAGGGCGGCGCGTTGGTGGGCATGTAGGCAGCGCCAGCAGCGCAGGCGGTGCAGGGCTTGCCGGGTGGGCTGCGCAGGCACTTTTCCAGGCGCGCGTCCGCACCCGGTGTCCGCCGCCTGCGTGAGCTGCTTCAGCCAGGAGACGCGGCGGAAATTGCGCCCGGCGCCCGCCTCCTCCGGCGGGTGGTGCGCGAGGCTGGCCAGGCGGCCCCAGCCGCGCGCCTCGGCCTCGCTCGGCATGCCCGTTGGCGCGGCGGTCGCGCGCGCGCCCGCGCCCCTGCGTCCCGGCCCTGCATGGTCGTCACTCAGTGCCTGGGTTTAGGGCGGTGAGTTGGTCGTCTGTTAGCTATCTGGTGATGTTAAGCCATGGCCGCGGCGCTGTGGCCGGCTCAGCACAGCCGCCAGCGCGGCAAGCGCAGGCCGGATAAGCAATGCAGCAGGGCAAGCATGCATGGCTGCAAGTAACAACCGACGGCCATTTGGCTGACCAGCATGCTGTACGAAGGACAAGATCGGCCCCGTGTGCGCGCACCTTGCAGCGCGTCGCCAGCGCCCGGGACGCCGTTCGCGGCAGGGTCCTGCGGCGGCGGCGTGTCGCCGGCGCCGCCGCGGCCGCGCTCGGCGCCAGCGAGATCGCCCGGCGCCGCGTCGAAGAGGTGCAGGTCCGTCGCGAGCGCGGCCGCCGCTGACAGCAGGATGTCCAGCCCAAATGCAATGTCCTCTGCAGCATCCACCCACAGCCAGGCGGCCAGCATGTGGGGCGACAGCAGCCCGGAGAAGCACCTGCAACAGGCCGCAGCCACGTGGCAAGGATTATGGTCAGGGTTAGGGTTAGGGTGACGCGTGGCAAAATATAAACAGGGCGCGGCGGAAGACGGGCACCGCTTGACAGCAGTGCTGCCGGGCAGCATCCCCAGAGCGCCCACCATGAGCCTGCCGGCTGGCGCAGGCGCGGCAGCACAGAGTTGGCCCGCTTGCAGAGGGCCTTCTGCACGCCGGAGGCTGCTTGCAGGACATGTGCCGCGCTTATGGCCCTTCCTGACCGCCTGCTACGTAGTCAGACGAGGGGCACCTGGCTACTGCGAGTACTCAACACATGCTCTTCACACGCTCGTTTGACACCAGGGGCAGTGAGAACCCTGTTCCCCGACTTAAAACGGAGTTGTAGCCATCGCCGCTTCAGAAGGCACACCCTTGCATGTAGCAAGACTCGGCCGCAGTGACCTAACAGGCCGCAGGCTGTGCGAACAGTGAGCCGCCGTGGCAGGCCCCGGCAGCTTGCACATACATGGCGCGCACTGCTTGCAAAGGCCGCCATGTAGCAGCGAAGTTGCAGCGGGGCGAGCCGCACTGGCAGGGCCCCAGGCGCCCGTAGGCGGTGCCGATCGCCAGCCGCAGCGACAGCGCCCAGAGCTCATACAGGCACAGCAGGCAGCGCGCGTGGTCGCGGCCGGTCGAGAACGCGGACGCCGGCGCCAGGTGGCGCAGCCAGCGCTGCCAGCGCTGCCAGCGCGCGACAGCGGCGCCGGGCTTGGGCGGCCGCGGGCTCGGCGCGCCCGGCGCGAGCAGCGCGGCGTCCTCTGAGACCGAGAACTGCACGTGCCGCTTGCGGCGCGCGAAGAAGGCTGCGGCGCCGGCGCGCGCGTCAGCGGCGCCTGTGCTGCGCTGGCGCTGCATGTACTGATTGCACATGCGAGTACGCCGCAGGGACGATCCCCATGCCCAACAGGCAGCATCAAAGTCCTCGCTCAGCCCTCGGTGCACGTTCAGCAGAGAGGCGCGGCCCGACCTTTGTGCGAGGCCCGGCGTCCGCCAGCCTCATGCGCCGGCGCGGCCTCAGGCGAGCCGCGCCCAGGCCAGTTTCGCATTTGACTCCTGTGAGGTGACACAGAACCCTCTCTATCGCCACCACCAAGGCCAGCGTATCTGCATTGCAACCAAGCTCGAGGTCTGAGCGCATGACCTGCCAGTGCAGCATCCGCAAGGGCATGACTGGTGAGCAGGGCCACAAAACGCCTTAAATCAGCAGTGGCCTGTTTATTGCACAGCAGAGGCATGCCTGGCTTCTCGCAGCGTGGCCGCTGTCAGAGCCATCCAGGTCAGCAGCTGGCCTAGAGCGCGCCCTGCGGCCGCCCACCCCCGCGGCGGCGCGCCCGATGCTGCTCCGCTGGCCCCGCGTGCAGCCAGGGTGTGCCGTCAGTGTCCAGTGACGCTGAGGAGTCTGCTACTGCCTCTGTTGCTTGCCCTCTTGCAGGCTGGCCACTCAGTTACCATGCATGCTCACAAGCGCCTAGCTTGGCTGCCTGTGCCGCAGCCGCAAGAGCTGCGTGGGAGCCATGCCGGACCGCTTCTGCTTGAACCAGCAGGAGGGCAGACCTTTTCTGCTGCTCTGTGTCTATGCCTACAGGGGCGCCAGCTGCTGGTTCATGCATAGAGCGGCTCCATGCCTGCCATGCGGAGGCTGCAGCCTGCCTGGCGCCGCTCCCGCGGCCGCAGCAGGCGCGTCTGACAAGCGGCGCGCAGCGTCGCCGCGGCTGGCAGCCCGAGCGCCGCCCGCAGGCGCCAGCCCGAGAGTACGCCGCAGCTCTGCAGGGCGGCAGCCTCTGACCGGCCCAACCCTCTGGCATGCAGCTCATCCCTTTGGCGCAAAGCAGCTCATATCTCTGGCACCCCGCAGCTCTGCAGGGCGGCCGCAATTGCCGAGCTGCATGCAAGCGGTCGTGCGGCAAGCGGCTCGCATGCTCCAACAGAGCACGGCACTGGGCACTGCATGAGGCCATGTTGAAGCCTCTCAGCTCGAGCCCACAAGCTTGGGCTTGCACCGACGGTTCCCAAACAAGTGCGGCTCCGGTGAGACCGGCAGTGCAACTTTGTGACGGAAGATCTCTGCTCTACCCTTGGGAAGCTGCTGATAGGACGCCGGACCTGGCGTGCGCGCCCACCGGCCGCCAAGCTGAGAGGACATCGCCGGCACCTCACTCGGACCGCCCGCCGCAGCGCTGTAGGCCGCATTGGCACCCTGGGTCAGGCGTGCTTGCAGTCAGGAGCATGGCGTGCCGCCGCATGTCCGTGACATGCTCCCGGCCGCCGCCGGCAGCAGGGTTCCAGCAGCAAACAGCTGCGCACAGCATGGCGCGGCGCCCACCGCACTGTGCAGCATGTAGACCCCTTCGCATGCACCGACTCCGCATCGCAGGCAGCAGGTCACCTGGGAGGGCGGCACCAGTGGCGGCGGCGGCCGAGCCGGGTCTGTCGATGAGGCGGGGCCGCCCGCCGCCCACTGTGGCCCGCCGCGCGGGCGCGCGGGCGCCTCCAGGGTCGGCTGTCCGCCCTCAAAGGCCTCGGGCGCCAGAGGTGGGACCTGCGACCGCAGCGGTGCGCGGTAGGCCAGCCAGGCCTCCTGGGCGCGCTGTGTCGGCAGCGCGCCCAGGCTCCCGGACCCCATGCTGGGATTTGAGCCTCGGCCCGCGCCCAGGAAGCCCGTGGGCTCATTCAACCCTGCCTCCGCCAGGATGTCGAGCACCAGCGAGCCTGAGGAGTCCACTGGCTTCACGCCCGTGCCGGGCGGCGGCGGCGCGCCCGCGCCGGCCCCCGGCCCCGCTCGAGCGTCGGCCTCTGGCGCGCCGCGCGCGCTCGGCGCGCCCGAGCTGCGCGCCAGGGCCGCGTACTCCCCGAGCGACCGGAGCCGGCTCCCCGCCGCCAGCGCCTGGCTCTCCACCGATTCCAGGGACCCGGGCCGGCTCTCGTTGCTCAGCGCCTGGCCGCCCGGCGCCCCGCCCCGGCTCCGCGCAGCGCCGCTTGCGATCCACTGCCGCAGCGCGCTGCTGGCCTGCGCCGGCACCTCCAGCGACCCGCCGGCGGCCGCGCCCGCGCCCGCGGACAGCAGGGAGGAGCTCCGTGTGCTGCTGGTCGAGGGCGTGCCCGTCGCAGCGCCCCCGCCGGCGGCCGGCAGCCCCGCCTGCATGCTGGCCAGCCTCGCGCGGCCAAAGGCGGGCGGCGGGGGCGGGTCCGCGGCGCGAGGCGGCATCCGTGCGGGCGCGAGCTGCATCAGCAGGGGCGCGCCGGGGTCCTCCATTAGCGCGTCTGCCGCGCCTGCGGCGCCTGCGCCGGCGCTCGGCCCCCTCCCCGCCTCGCCCTCTGCAGCAGGCGCGCCGAGCGCGGCCGCGCCACCGCCCGCGGCCCTGTCAGGCCGCAGCCAGGCGAGCAGGCTGCCCAGCCTGTCGCCGTGGCCGCCATCACCGGAACCGCGCCTGCTGCCTCGAGCCAGCGCCTGGCTGCCCGTGGCCACGCCGTGGCTGCCCTCTGCACTGCCGCGGCTCGTCAGCGGCGGCAAGCGGCTTTCGGGCGGCGTCGGCGGCTCTGACGCCCGGCCCGTGGCCGCCAGCGCGCCCGCCGGCGACGGGCTGGAGTGCAGCGCAGCGCTGCCGGCGCCCGGTTCGTCGGGCGCGTAGGCGCGTCCCCCAGCGTGCGGCAGCCCCGGGCTGTCGCCGTGCACTCCCCAGCTGCCAGACACAGCCGGGGCGGCGGCCGCGACTGCTGCAGGCGGCGGCTCAGGCGGCAGCGGGGGCAGCCCTGCATCTCCGTGCCGGCCGCCAGACGGCAGCGCCTGGCTGCTGTGACCATCCGGGGACGCCCGCTGGCTGCCTTCGTCGGTGCCCTGGCTGTGCGAGGCCTGACCTGGGCCAAGGCGCGCGCCGTCCCCAGGAAGCTGGCTATTGCGCGGGCCTGGGCCGACGCCGGCTGTGGGCACTGCAGGCGCCTCAGCGAAGCTGGGCGCGGGGCCGCTCGGGCTGTGCAGCGCAGGCGACGGCTGCACGCTGTGCAGCCTGCTGCGGCCGAACGCCGGCGCATGTGGGCCAGAGGCCGAGGGCAGAGCTGCCGAGCGATCTGGCTGCAGCAAGGGCGCCTCACAGTCTTGGTAGTCCAACCCCTCCTTGTGCATAGTGCCGCTCAGACCTGCCGCAGTCCCACTGCCAGCGCAGGCGTGCGGCAAGACAGAGCCTATGACAGTCCCTGCATCACTGCGCAGTATAATTACGTGTAGGCTCTCAAGGGCCTTAGCTACCAGAGGAGCATGTATGATGCGCCGTTATCCAGTGCGCGTAACTGCGGTTGCTGTTGATCACAAGGGTGCTCTGGACCCTAGGCTGCTGTCCGACAGGCGAGTCTCGTAACTAGACCTCGGCAAAGGCAGGTAGGCTGCGAAGAGCGCAAGTGGGGCCGGAGCCTTGTTGCAGGCATGGGACTTGCGCATGCTCGAAGCGCGGCGCGCGTCCCGGCCGCAATCTTGGTATATACACTGCTGAAGTGCGCGGCTGCGGCCGCATGGGGCGTCAACAGCACTTGCAGGCAGGACCCGCGGGCACGGTCAGACTTCTGCGGTGCGGCGCTGGTCTGCTGCAGGCTTCATGAGGGCGCAACGCTGGCTGCATGCGCTGACGAGCTGTGCGCGCAGGCCTACCATACACCGCATCCAACTTCCAAGGTGCTGGTCCTGGGCAAGCGTGGTAGAGCAGGTGCTTGCAAGCGAGGTGGTACTATCGGTGCTGGTGCACTGCATGCTGATTCCAGGCACTGCCAGCCTGAGGCTCCACATACAGATGCTGAGCTGCCTGTATGGTTTAAGAAGGCGAGCTCAGGACTCACCGCTGCGGCGAGGTCAGCTTGCAAGCATACCTGTGCGGCGGCGGCCCGCGCAGGCTTCTTTGCGTGCGACGCGGCGGTGAGAGTTGGAAGGCCGGAGAGCATGGAGGCGCTGCTGAGCCTGGTGGCAGCCTTCCCGCGCGTCAAGGGCGTCGGCGTCGGGCACAGCTGGTGGCAGCAGCAGTTCTGCGCGGGCAACACCAGCGACGCCATCAACATCGTGCTCACCGAGATGCCCGCCACGCGGCTCACGTGAGCCCAGCCCTGTCTTCTTGCTTCGTGCTGTGATTGAGTTTGGGTGACTGTTGCTGCACGGCTGCACCAGGCACATCCTGTGCATATGCATTTGCACGCCGGCGCTCCCTGCCAGGCACCTTCGCCCCTCCCCCCATCATAAGCACAGCCAGCAGGTCCAGCGCGCCTGGCTCACAGCCTGCGGGCACCGCGGCGCTCTCCTGCCCGTATAAGGCTGGGGCCACGGCCGTGCGCAGGAACGCTGCGGCGGCCGCGTTCTGGAACAAGGCGAACGCGTCGCTGCCCGCGGACTTCCCCATCCGCGTGGACGAGGCGGCGCAGGTGGTCGCGGCGGAGGGCGGCGTGTCGACGCGCGTGCTGCTGGACTTCCTGGCCAACTACCGGTCGGCGCGCTCGGCCCTGTGCAGAGCCAGAGCCAGCAGCGCAGTGCATGTACACATCGGCAGGGACCTGGTAGCCATTGATATAGCGAGCAATGCGGATCAGGCGCTTATGGGACGCACTTGCACGTGCGCCACCCATTGACTTTCCGTACCCTGCTGACATCCACAACCAGGAGCGCCATAGACATGTGCCCGGGGCCAGGCGCGGGCCGCAGGCTCAGCACAGGGCTGCCGCGGCGACGGCACAGACGCCCGGGCGCCCGGCCGCCTGACGCGCGCCGCGCGCGGCGCCGGCGCGCAGGACAAAGCGGGCGCCGGCCGGGTACACGCTGCCCGCATTCCCCTGGTACGTCGACCAGACCGTGGCCGGCGCCGTCGCGACCGGCAGCCACGGCAGCGACCTGCGCCTGGGCAGCCTGTCCGACCAGGCGCGCGCGCACGCGGGCCGCCCCGCCTGACCCTGGCCCTAACCCTAAACCTGACCTGGCCAGGGCCGGGCGGCCTGTGCAGCCGCACGCGCCAGCGCCCGTGCTCCCCTGCCGCCCGGCCGCGCGGGCGCTGCGGCGCGTCCTGGCATGCCGTGTGCCAGCTGCCTGTTGGGCGTCCCTGTTCGGCTCCTGCGAGAGGAGGCTCCAGCACAGGCTCACTCAGTGCAAAGCTTGTGTTGTCACTTGTAAGCATTGCTGAGTCATGCTGTACATGTGCAGGTGACAGAGCTGCAGGTGGTTATCGCAAACGGGACGGTCATCGTGGTAACTCCGCAGTCCAACCCGCACCTCTTTAAGGCGCTCATGGTGAGCCTGCCTCTGCTCCCCTGTGCAGCCGCCCCGCCTGGACCTGCTTGCGCATGGCTCCGCCACAGATGTGCAGGGCGATTAGGGGCATGTCTGCTTTGACGCGCTGTGCAGGGCGGGCAAAGTGTTTATGACGGCATGCATCTGCCTGGTCTCAGACCCCACGAAATGCAGGTCGGCACACGATAGCCTGTGAGGGCTCAGAGAGGCGGTTTGCGCATGGCTGGTGGCGCTCCGGACGGCGCTCAGCGCTGGGACTTGCACTGCTTGCTCAGCCTGCACGGCAGCTGCCTCAAGTGACCCGCAAAATAGCTGCCCCATGACATCAAGCTCCGTGTCGAGCGCAGGTCAGCGCCGGCCGGCTGGGCATCATCACGCGCGTGGCGCTGCGCCTGGCGCCCAACGCGCCCGTGCGGCGCACGCTCATGAAGGTGTCCTTTGCGGAGTTCGCCGCGCAGGTGCTGGCCGTGCAGGCCGCATACGCTGCGGCCGCGCCCGGCGCGCGCGCGGCAGCCCTGGAGCCCCTTCGGCTGACCCAGGTGCGCGCCTTCCTCAAAAGCACCCGCATGCCTCCGCGTGAGTGAGGCCAGGCGCCGACGACGCACCCGGCGCTCGGCGCGCGCTCGAGGCGGCGTGGGCAGCACCATGCGCGGCGCACCCGTCCGCATGCGTGCAGGCGTTTGTGTGGTACAACAGCGGCGTGGTGTGGCGCACGGACTATGAGCGGGTCGCCGACGCGGACGGCCTGACGTTTGAGTCCATGGCGAGCGCGACGGACCTGGAAGGCGCGCCTCGTGCAGCCTGCCGCAGGCTCCGCATGTGACAGCGTGTGACAGCGTGTGACATGAGCCCGCTCCAGGCTGCGGTCAGCGTTTGTGCTGTTGCACAGTCCGCATGAGCCTGCATGACCGGAAGCAGCTCTTCTGCACCAGGCTACCCTTGTGCAACGGTGTCTTCGTTCACTTGTTCACAAGAGGCCTGTTTGCTCGTGGAGCGTGCAGGTGCGGACGCCGCCGCGCTCGCGCCGCGCCTGCGCACGCCTGCACCATGCCTCTCACAGGTGGCGCGCATGCAGGCGCGTACAACCAGACCGGCGCGCTGCCCCAGCCGGCGGACACGCTCGTCGGGCTCAACGGCAGCCTGTGGGACGCGGCCCTGCAGCCCTTTTTCTACCCGATGGTCGCGTCGGGCCTCTTCAGCGCGCGCAGGTGGGCGCCCGCCCGAGGCCCTCCTCAGGCGGCGCCCTGCCAAGCTCATTAGCCCCTGGCAGCCGGTGGTGCCCTAGAGCGGCGGGTCCGTTGATGCGCGCGCGAGAGGACTCTGGCCACGGCGCGGCAGCGCCCCAAGCCCGCTAGCTTCTGGCCGCGCAGGGCGTACGTGACGCAGATCGACGTGGCCAGCAAGGCCATGGCTGATCTGGACCCGTACGACCAGTACGAGGCGTCCTTCCCCATGGAGGCCGCCGGCACGTGCCTGCAGCAGGCGCGCTTGGAGCAGCCCGCCAGCTCCTGCCGGCGTCCACGCACGCTTCTGCCTTCTGCGCGCCTGGCGGCGGCGACCCTGTCTGTGCCCACTGGCCGCGCAGTGGCGGCTGTGCATGCAGCCCCTCAAGCACCTGTGCACAACCTTCCTGCCCCCTGGGCGCCGCTGCATGCACGCCTGCACGCTCAGTGTGATAGGGCGCGCACCCGCGCCGCAGCTGCTGGCGGCTCTGGACACGCAGGACCTGCGCGCGGGCTTCCGCGTGCCGGGCCTGGTCCGCTTCGGCGCGGCCACGGACGCCTACATCGGCAACACCAACGGCGGGCCGCGCATGTATGTCAACATCGAGGACCACCTGTCGCACAGCACCGGCGAGCGCAACAGGGCATTCGAGGTGGGCCAGCTGGGCCGGCATCTCACCCGAAAGCGCCCACGGCTTGACCTCTGAGCATGCGCCACCAGCCTCTTTGCATCCAGTCAGCATTCCTGCCATGGCGCCCCTGTAAGGTCTTGCAGGCCAGGGACTGAACTCGTGCTTTGGGCAGTCCCCTGACGCAAAGACATGCCACTGGAGGACCTGCCTTGTGGTAAAGAGTCGTTGCCATGTGTTGCCACTGGTCAAGCGACGTGCGCCGCGACCGCGCATGCAGGCATTTTACAGGATGATGCTGGCGCCGCCCTGCAGCGGGCGCGTGCACTGGGGCAAGGCCGGCCAGCCCTGGGCGGAGCCCTGCTTCGACGGCGCGGCGCAGTACCCGCAGTGGTGCGACTTCGGCTGCGCTGTGCAGGCGCGCGGCCCTGGCCGGCAGCCCAGCCTGGCGGGCGGACGGCGTGCGGGTCTGCCGGTCTGCCGATGACTCCACTCTGCCATGACTGGTCATTGTCTGTCAGCTTGCATGCGCGAATGCTCGCATGCAGCACATGGCTTGGCTCCGCTTGGCCGCCACGCTTGATTCCTGGGACCTGCCAGCATGTGAGTACAGCCACCACATGCGCGGCTGAAAAATTGCATGCGTGGCAAATATGACCGTGAATAATGTCTGCAGTGGCGCACGCTGCATGAATGGGGTATCGGCCTCCAGCACATGGCACACCTAAGGCAGCCCTACCACGCGCAGGAGCTGGACCCTGGGGGCAAGTTCCGATCGCAGAGCGATGTGTGGCAGTGGCGGGCCACGCGCGATGGCGCGGATGTGCCCTTCGCCGCATGCTGCACGCCGAGCGGCTTTGACCCGGCCTGCGTATGCGCTGGTCGCCTAGGGTGCACAAGTCAGCCAGATGACAGCCTGAACAGGCAAAAGGGCGGCAGCTGGGACTCGGTGTTGGGGTTCAAGGGCTGACCTGGCTGACCTGCGCATTTCAAGGCCAGCTGTGAGCAGCACTTGGGTGTGGCGAAAGAGTGCTGGACCTAGCGAATCCAATGTGTGCTTACTTCCATGGGTTTGCCAACAGGACATGCACCGGTGGGCGCACCAAGCAGGTTGGCTGCAGGCTTGCACCAAATTTTGGTACCATATCCAGGATCCACGAAGTGCATTAGCTACCTCAGCAAGCTCATGTAAGAAGAAGCCCCGCAAGTCCCAATACCACCCACTGTTGGCTGATACGCTGGTTTGATGCGTTCATGCTTGCTGGCATGGTGTTGCTCTGTGCATTGCAACTAGCCTAGCCCCCATTGAGGAATCAGGACAGAAGCCTGGCTTGCTTTTGCTTTTGCGTTTGCTTACAATGCAAGACATGTGTGCTGTGCTTATTTAGGCGCTGCAGGCCAAGTTCCGGAACGAAAGCTGAATTGCAAGCGCACACCTGGGGAGGCAGACCTCTCCTTATGAATCTGGCACCGGCTGTGCCCGCGGGCGACAAGCTGGAGGGCAGCTCCGATTGCTCCACCTCTGGCCCGCACCCTTGCCAGGCGTCGGAGCCCCTGAACGGCGCAGCCGCGCACGCGCCCGTGTGCCACGCTGACGTGCTCCGCAAGACCTTTTGGCACCTGGTTCCGATACACTGGGGCACCATCTTGTGGACATACTTTGACAGAAGCTCGCTCAGCTTCGCAGCCATCGCGCTGATACCGGACCTGGGGCTCACAAACTATGAGTACGGGCTTGGCGCAGGTGTGTCCAGCCAGCTGCGGGTTTTCCTGCTGGTTCACTTTACGTTGGCATGCACAACCCCGCCTTCACGCTGACTGTTACCCGCGCAGGGCTGTTCTTTGCGGGGTCGGCGGTGGTGCAGGTGCCGTCAGTGCTTGCGGGAGCATACGTCGGCCCGCCGCAGTGGCTGACGTTTCTGCTGGTGGCATGGTAGTGCCGCGCCCTCTCTGGTGCAACAGGCAGCTGTTGACCCTCACTCAGAGGCTTGACGCATTTGGTGATGTGCCGCAGGGGCGCAGTGTCTGCCGCCACAGCGGCCATCCACAGCGTGGCATCGTTTTATGTTGTACGCACGCTACTGGGCGTCTTTGAGTCGGGTACCTTTGGAAGTGCGCTGCCGCCCTCACTTCCAGAACGCACAGGAGCTCATGTCAGAAGTGTGTCAGCTGGCACTCTTACCAGCAGCTGTTCGAGGCTGCAAGTGGGGCACATGAGGGGGTTTTCCCAAGACGCCTGGGGCTTGCATGCCATGCAGGGTAGGGCAGCTCAGGCCGTGCAGGACTGACGCCCGTGCCTGCACAAGCGGCCCGCATGCTGAGCAGGGCGCCGCGCGCGCCAGCCATCTGGTGCCACATGGCGCTCTTCTACGCGCCGGGCGAGGTCGGCGTCCCATGGGCTGCGGCGAGCACCGCCACCGCCATCTCGCAGGCGCGGCCGCTCACTAGGCGCCGCGCGTTGACGCGCCACACTGTCTCGATTGGCCCGTGAGCTGCTAGGCGGCCGCGAGTCAGCACCGTCGGCAGAGACCCTGCTTGGCCGCACGTCTTTCATCTCCTGACTAACGTGCGCCGGGCCACAGGCCGGCACTGTCTGAGGCATTGTGACTGCAGCATGATGTTGGCGGCTGCATGAAGCTCTGGGTTTCCTGTCAAAGGCTCTCCTGCCTTGCCGCCATGCGGGGGTGTGCGGCCGCAACAGAAGGATGCCCTTCCATGCCCCTGGCCCCTGAGGCTCAGACACGCAGGTGCTGGGCGCGCCCGTGGCGGCGGGCCTGCTGCTGCTCGACGGCCGCGGCGGGCTGCGTGGCTGGCAGTACCTGTTCCTCGTCCTCGGCCTCGTCACTGCGGCGTACGCCCTGGTGGTCGCGGTGCGGGTCCCCACGCGCGCGGCCCGAGCGCGGCCGCTGCGGCATGGCCGTTCAGCCGTTACAAGGCATGACGTGTTTTCTTCAAAGCCTGCTCTGAGCATGGACGCGCAATGCTGGCGGCGCGGCGGGCGCTGTGGCCCGCGGGGCGCCGGCACCCGTCGCATCGGTGACTAGAGACTGCCTCGGCTGCCGCAGGCGGGCCTGGCGCGCACGCCGGCCAGCGCGTCCTTCCTGGCGCCCGCGGAGAGCGCGCACCTGCGCGCGCAGCAGGACGCGGCGCAGCGCGCCTCGCGCCGGGCCTGCGCCGCCAGCGGGCGGTGGCACGGTGCGGCCCCTGTGCAGTGGGGGGGCTGGGCTGCCCTGCCATGCAGACACGCAGGCCGGCTGAATCAGGGTGTGTCACTGCTCGACTGCGTGGGTTGCCTGAAGCTCCCGCCCCCGCCTTCCGACATGCAGCGGAGAGACTGCAACCGGCAGGGCCCCCGCAGGTGAGCAGCGAGCCTGCAGGCACGCGCAGGCACCACATTTCCACAAACGGCCGTGTCCCGCGCGCGCAGCGCCGCTGCGGCTGTGGTCCGTCTGGTACCTGGGCGTGGCGTGGCTGCTCATGCAGGCGACCAGCTTCGCAATCCTGTTCTGGACGCCGCTGCTGCTGGACGCCATACTGAGCGGGCGCTTTGGCGGCGGCGCCGCGCCGCCGCCGCCGCCGCCGCGCTCCGAGCGCGAGCAGGCGCGACGCACCGAGCGCCACATGCCTCCGGCCCGCTGGGGTCCAACCTCACCCTCCCATCCGCCGCGCTTCAGGAACGCATCTTTTGCAGTCTAAAGAAAAAATGGTCCACAAGGAACAATGCGGCCTGTTTGGAGCGCTATTGATGGCCATGATCTTGAGAAGGTCTGCGAGGGGGCCCTGGTGGTATACCTTTGCAAGCGCATCAGCCGGGCCTGCAAGCTGTCTTCGGCTGAATACCAGTTGGTCCTCTTGGGAATCGCACGCAGACATAATCACATGTTTTTGAGAGCCCGCATGCCCGCTGTCATGGACTGGCTTGAGCAGCCCAGCGCCCTGCTGCGCAGGCAGTGCATGCGGCCGTGGTCGTGGCGCTGGCGAGCGTGGTGTATGTGCCCGCGGCGGCCGCCATGGCGCTGCCCGTGTGCTTGCTATCCGGGACTAGCTTGAGCGGCCCGGCGCCCTGCAGCGCAGGCGGTGCACGCGGCCGTGATCGCGGCGCTGGCGAGCGTGGTGTACGTGCCCGCGGCGGCCGCCATGGCACTCAACGCGCTTTCCGCGCGGCGCTTCGGCGAGCGCAACTGGCACGCGGCCGCGCCGACCGCGCTCACGGGCGCTGCGTTCATGCTCGTGCCGCTCGGCGTGCGGCGCGGCGGGCCGTTCACCGGCATCGCGCTCATTGTTGTGGCCGCCATGGGCGCGTGGGCGGTCTCGGGCGCGCCGCCTGTGCCCATGTCTGACCGAAAGCGCTGCGTGCGCAGGCTTGCGACCATGAGTGAGATGGAGGGTGGGGGACTTTTGCGGGCCTTTTCTGTCATGAGCGTGACTGTGAGTGTGAGCAATAAGCAAACTCCACGGAGAAACAAGTTGGCAGGTGCGCTGGGTGTGGGAGCTGCCAGAGACTGCATTCATGCATCGTTTCTGGAGTGCACCACATGCTAGGCCAGCTCAGCCCCTTGGTGTGCGGCCGGCAGGGCCCGTGTGGAGCTGGCCGGCCATGTTTGTGCCGCCGCACGGGACCGCCCGCGCGACCACCATCGCGATATTCAACATCTTTGGAGCGGTGCGTGGGTCTGCTTGCAGACGCACACGGCCAGGCGAGCCAGCCCTGTCAATACTGCTGCCAGGGTATCTGCGTGGCATACGCCCTCTCTCAGTGATACATTCGTTCAAGTTCCATGCTGTTCTGCAGCGCGTCTGTGCACCTTCCTCCTTGGTTCGTTCAGAGCAAGCCAGCCCTGATAGCAGCACGCATGCGGCCGGCCGCAGGCGGGCGGGTTCATCGGGCCAACGCTGCTGGGCAAGCTGTCGACGGCCGGCGGGGACTACCACGTAGCTATGCTGGTGCTGGGCGCCATGGACCTCGCGAGCGCGCTCATGTTCCTGGGTGCGCGCTCGCGCGTCCGGCCGCACGGGCTGCGCTTGCATGAGCCGCGAGGCGCTGCCTGGGAGCTGGTCTGCTCGGCGGCGGCGGGTTGCAGGGCACGCGCTGAAGCTTGCTCTCCTGCCCGGCATGCATGCGGAGTTGTTTCGGTCTGCCTAGAACAGCATACTCGAGCGGCCTTGACGCAGCAGGTCACAAGGCATGACATTGCTTTGCTTTCATGATCAGTCAGGAGAAGAGTGTCCATACACGCTGGAACAGCGTGTACTTTTGGACCCTCTGACAGGATGTGTGGCTGCAGCGTTTCGGCCGCCGCCGTATGCGGAGGAGGCAGCGGATCAGTCAGGCGGACCGCTCGGGGATCCAGGCATTTCCGGCAGGAGGTCCTCGGATGCGCGGCAGAGCCCGGAGGGCATGCGCGCCGGCAAAGCGCCGTGCTGTAACAGTCAGTCCGTATCTAGTGCGCGCGCCACAGCAGAACCTCCTGACCAGGTCCGCCACCCCAGACACAATGACAATTCTCTGCTTACATGGTCCTGTGCCAAGTGGTCTGGAAGTCTCCACTGGACCACCACTGGTCCAGTGATGGTCTAGTCACCCAGCGGCGTGATGCGCACACCAGCCTCAAGCCTGCAAGCCATGGCCTCTCAAGGTGTCAGCAATGCAACACAGCATGTATCCTGCGCAGACTGCAGCTTGCAAGTGCACCATGTGCCCAACTAACCTATACCTTGCGCTCTGTGCTGGGGAACAAAATAATGCACTCGCGTGACTGACTGCTGGCCTATGTGTTCCCAACGCACACTATGTCAACCACAGAGACTGGTCTTGAGCTCGGACGGGCTGACATGTCCTCGCAGCTGGGCAACGCATTCATAAACTATTAGGGTGGGGTGTGCACGTGCTTTCTTAGCTTAGTACGACCATCAACAGGCTCTTCAAGCCAGCATTGCCCCGCACAGTCGAGGCGCAGAGCGCTACCATACCGGCTGTTGAAACGCCATGGCGTCAAAGCTGTACCAGCCCCTGTCAATCAAGGGGCTGGACTGTGCTTGTAACAGGTGTGCCGTGCAAGTTGAGTGGCGGTGTGTTTACCGCAAAAGTTTTAGACTGTAGTGCTGCCGTCCATGCGTACACCAATGTCTGGCTACACCACACAAGTCCGTACGCTTTTTGCGTTGCAGGTGCATCAGCTGGAATAGGTTTAGCGGCAGCCCGCAGGTTTGCAGAGGCCGGCACCAAGCTGGTGCTTGTCGCGCGGCGACTGGAGCGCCTGGAGGCGCTCAAGGAGGAGCTGCAGACGCAGTACAACGTGCGCTCAAGTGGCCTCAGCGTCCCTGCCAGCTGCTCCCACAGTGCTGGCCCAGCATGTCGGGAGCTCGTTGCAGCGGCAGCAGTGAGTAGCTCGCCCTTCTTTTCACGAGTGTAGGGCATGCCCCTGCACGTGTGTGAGCACCTGGAGGGTGCGCGCCTGCCTTGACAGGTGCGCGGCGGCAGGTGGAGGTGCACAACGTGGCCGCGGACCTCTCGGTCCTGGCGCAGGTGGAGTCGCTCGCGGCCGAGCTGCCGCAGGGCTTCCGCGAGGCGCGGGGCCCCACGGCGGAGCCCGCTTCCTGCCCTGCCTGAGCAGGCGGGCGGTGGCAGGCACAGCGCGGCGCTGCGAGAGCCGTGGTAGCGCATGCATCACAGAATGACTTGCAACCGTGCATCAGACAAGGTTGGCTGCCTACGGGCGCACCCCTGAAACAGGGCTATGCAATGCATATCAACTCGACTGCACATCTCGACCCATGCATCACGGGCAGTGCGCGTGGCCCCGGTCATGCGCTGGTGCCCTGCTGGTGGGACACGGCAGCGAGCAGGCGCCTGCGCTGCGCAGGTCGACATCCTGCTGAACAATGCGGGCCTGGCGCTCGGCACCGCGCCCGTGCAGGGCACCACCACCGGCGATGCGCTGGGCATGATCACCACGAATGTGTCTGCTGTGGTGCGCGCCACCCCCGCAGGCAGCCCTGCATTGTCGGCAAGTGCAAGCACCCCTACCTTGCACCAAGGCATGCGCCTTGCAGCTGCACACGCATGGCAGCCTGGCCCGCTCTGGTGTGCTCAGTTTTTTTGGCTTTACCATGCATGCTGGCACACAGGAGGAGCGCAGACATGTGCCTGTCAGCGTGAGGCGCATCAGACCAAAGGCACTGCAAGTGTCCGCATGCAACTCATCCTTTGGCTCAGGAAATAGATCCTTTGACTCTCTTGAAAAAACTGTGCAAACATGTCATTTGCACAACCAGGTACCCACTTGAAGGCAAGCTTGCTGCGGCGAACCAAGGCTTTGCGTGCAGGTCATCCTGACACGCGAGCTGGCCAAGGGCATGGTCGCGCGCAACCGCGGCCACATTATAAACATGTCCAGCATCGCTGGGCACACGCCGTATCCGGGCGGTGCGCCTGCGTGGAGCCGCGCTGCCTGGCAAAGCCGACGGCTCGAAGCCTGCGTGTCTGGCATTGGGTGTGCTGAGCTGCTTGCCGCATGTGGGATCTGTAGCACTCATGTCAGCACACGGCCTCGGCCGCAGTGCCCGTGGAGGCCCTGCTGCAGCGCCTGCAGCCCAAGGCTGCCATGGTTGATACCGTTGGTGCCAAGCCCAGATCATACTGAATCTAGCCGCTAGATCTAGCGTGAACACTGGCTGGCATGCGGGTGCTTGGTTGCGCGGCACTGCTTGTTGGCGGCAGGCGGCAGCGTGACTGCACAACTAAGTGCGATAGCTCAAGGTGAGATCAGACGGTGGACAGCACTGTGTAGACCCTGCGCATTGGGCTGTCCATGCGCGCACAGGCTCGGTGTAGTGCGTGTCCATGCGCGCGCAGGCTCGGTCTACTGCGGCACCAAGCACTTTGTGGCGGGCTTCACCGACTGCGCGCGGCACGACCTGGTCGGCACCGCCGTGCGCGTCTCCGCGATCAGTCCTGGCGCCGTCAACACCGAGTTCAGCACCGTGCGCTTCAAGGCGCGGGCCCGCCTGCGGCGCACGCTGCAGAGCATGCGCCGGAGTTCCCATAGCCTACGCCGCGCTCCGCAGCCCTGCGTGACTGGTCAGCGCACTCCCTGGCTGTCCGGGCTGCGGTGTCGCTATGTGAATGTTGATACATGTGGACTTCTGCATGACATGCGCACAAGCTGCCATGGTTCTCTGCAGCTGCCTTTGCCGCGTGCGTACGCGCGCTCGCAGGCAATTGCAGCCTTTGCGGCCCACTCGCTCTGCAACCTTGAGACATCATCTCTCTCCTCTAGTGCCACAAAATCGGAGCCTGTTCAGCGGGCAGTCCGGCGATGTTTGACGCAGGCCGCCGTTGCGCATCGCAGGGCGACAAGGGCAAGGCGGACGCCGTCTACGCTGGCATCGTGCCGCTCAACGCGGATGACATTGCCGACAATGTCCTGTATGCTGCCACCAGGTGCCGCTCCGCTTCACCGAGGCGCATGTGCTGCTGGGTGGCCCTGCCTCTGCCCATGCCACAGGCCCTGCGGAGGTAATGATCTGCATGTGCGGCATGTGAGGCCATGATCTGCATGAATCTACCCCATGCGGGGGCGTCCAGACTTTTTTGCACGGCCACACATGCAGGCAAGCTGCAGTTGTGCTGAAGTCGCACTGCTGCCTTAACTAACCACACTTTGCATATGAGCAGGGGCGGCTGCTGATTATGCAGCATAGAAAGTCTCATATTCAAACATCTACCATTCCATTGAAGTGGGCACGTGGCTCGCGTGCGCAGGCCGCTGCACGTGCAGATTGGCGACATCGTCGTCTTTGCCACCAACCAGAGCGGGCCGCAGAGCGTGGCGCGCGTCCTGCTCCAGAAAGAGGACAAGCAGTGATGCGCGTGCTGTGCGCGCCGCCTCCGCGCTGCCAGCATCTGTCTTGTGCGGCGGGGGTGGCACTGCATCTGTGCCGCGCAGACTTACATGGTGGGAGGGCGCCGCCAGTGTTTGCTGGGAGGCCGCCTTGGGCCATGGGCGCGTGAACATATGCAGGCGCAAGCAGGCGCATGCTACCACACGCCCGTGCTGCAGCATGCCCTGTGCGCTGCGTGCATAACACTATAATACTTTTGAGGCCGGCCTGTCTGACACCTCTGCAGGCGCCTCTGCATGTGCCTTCATCACGACACCATCCTATGCAACCCCGCTCGGCGTGCGCAAGTGCTCAGAGCGCATGCTTAGTGCGCCCAAAAACTGTACCGTAGAATTCTAGCAATTCACATTTGGGACTCCTCATGCAAACGCTCAGCGCGGCGCTCGCGCCTCTGCCCGGGTGCGACAGTCACAGCAGGCGCCAAGACTGGCGCGCGCGCGAGCGCGTCACTGCGGCGCGGCCTTCGACACGGCGGCGGCGAACTCGCTGGCGCTGTCGGCGGCGTACAGGTTGGCCAGCAGCGGTCGCATGCTTGCCTCCTCGGTCTCCGCGGCCGCCACGAGCAGCGACAGCGTGGCCATGTGCGGCTTTTTCGCCTGCGTGCGCGCAGGCCGGTGAGTCCGAGCTGTGCCTGGGACGTGATCGCATTGCTGGGGCTGTGGAATGTGTAGAGGCCTGCAGACACCAACGCTCTACCACGCTTGCTTTCTCAGCTGCCGGGACAGAGTATTTGCCTCTGCAGCCGCCGCAGGAAGGGGCACCATGGCAGTGAGCAACGCGTTGGCCTTTGGAGACAGTAACCTATGCTGACCTGTCTTGAAGCGCAGAGCGGGCCATACAGGGCCGCATGCCCCTGACATCGGCCTCGCAAGCAGAGGCGCCTCAACTTCGAAGCGGAGCTCAGACGCGGCCTGGCGGCCAGCGCGAGTGCGTACGCCGCACCACGGGTCGACATGCAGGCGGGCCTCCAATACAAGCAGAAGCTCACATGCCGCCTGGCAGCCAGCGCGAGCGCGTCTGACGCACCACAGGTTGACATGCAGGGCTGGGGTCCGGGTACCCACCTGCAGCACGACCTTGACGCCCTTGTACAGCGCCGCGTTGACCAGCACGCGCCCGGCCTCGGTCGTGAAGACGACCGCGGAGGGCCCGCCGCCGGCCGGCTGCCGCACCGTCAGCAAGCCCTGGCCCTTCTCCTTCCATGCCTGCGCATGCGGCAGCCGGCCGCATGCTCTGCCTGGATGGCCCAGCCTCACGCAGGCGCGAGGAGTTGCGGCCGGGTGCGGACGCAGGTCCATGCGCTCGCATGCACATCCACGTCGTCCTGCCGCCCGCCCCGAGCGGGCTGCGCCACGGCATGACACAGGAACGGGCTTGTGCTGACGCCGCGGTCATGAGGGCAGGGTTCCGGCGTTAGCTGGGCCGCTGGGGCGGCAGGCGCGCCTTGTCCGCGCCCTGCACGTACACCTTGGCGCGGCCCCTGAACAGGAACGCGCTGCCGCCGTCGTCCACCTTCACCTCCGGCACAAACTCCTTCGGGCCCTCCTCCTCTTCGGCGCCCTCGCCGCCCCCGCCGCCGCCGCCGCCGCCGCCGCCCGCGCCCGGCAGCGACGGCGCCGCGAGCGGCGCCGGCGCGGCGCCACACCCTCCAAACCCTGCAAAGCCGCCCGCGGGCGGCGCGCCGAACGCGCCGCCGCCGGGCGCCGGCGCGGAGGCCGCCGGCGCGAAGCTGAAGCCGGCGAACGGCGCGGGCGCTGCAGGGGCCGCGCCGGGCGCCGGCAGGCCAAGGATGCTCCCGAGGCCGCCGCTTGCAGGCGGCAGGCCGAAGGCGCCGCCGGCTGGTGCTGGCGCGCTCGCCGCCGCCGCCGCGGTCGCTGCCGCACCAGCATTGACAGGCGCTGCCGAACCATTGACGGACGGGAGGACGCTGGCGGCGGCGCCGTTGGCCGCAGCGGGCGCTGCCGCGGCCACCGCAGGCTGCAGCACATCATCAAAGTCGCGCAGCAGCCGCTTCGTGTGCCTTACATAGTCCTGCGCGGCGTGCCTCGTCAAGAGACAGCACAATGGTGAGGCAGTGTGCCAAGGAGGAAGCCCAGTGGCAAAGACGAGAGAACGGCTGTTCAGGTACCAGCCCCACCTCTGCGCCGTCGACCCACAGCTCGCCAACCTTGCTCGCATGTTGTTCCTGGACCCACCTGCTCGTCACGCGAGGAGTGAGCGAGCGGATTGCACACGTTTCTTCTCATATTGTAAGCAGCTGAGCAAGCTAACTGTGAGTGGGGCCGCGGGTATTGCACACAAGCACAAGGCCTGAGACCACTCACTCTGCAAAGCTATCATTGAGTGCGCGCAAATGCGCAGTGAAGAGCGCTTTCCTGTCCATAAGCAGCCTTGATGCTTGCGATGAAAAGCTGACAACACCTTTATGCTGGCGCGCTTGCTTTGCCATTGCACATCATGTGTTCTCATTTAAGCATGGGGATCGGGTCGGGCCGTGGGTTGGCAGTCCCACCGATCGTACATGCGCATGCAAGGAAAAAGGGGGCATGCTGTACGGCGTATGCTCCAGAGTCTGGAGTCCAGACTCGATGAAGAGCTAAGTCAGGCTATGCACCGAACAGACCGTGCACGAGCGCTGGCATCGTGTGCACGCTGACACTGACGAATTTCTTTAGCGCCGGCTAACGCAGTCCATACACTGACTGCACTGCTTGTGCTGGAAGCACAGCACTAGGGGAGACAGCGGGCGCAATGCCGGCCGAACAGCAGCCGCCACTGCAGGCAGGCTCGCGCCTGCAGCAGAAGGCGGTGTCTGCTTTATCAGGTTCGGGCTTTTCGGGCTGCAGCCAAGTTACTGCGCACGAGTGTGCCAAGCCGGCACCAACCTGTAACGGGGCACTGAAGCAGCGCGGCGCAGGCGTGCTGTCTGGGGCGCTGGTCAGCGTGTGCGTGCAGCCGCTGGACGTCGTGCGGACGCGGATGCAGGCGGAGGCGACGCGCTCGGGCCTGCAGAGCATGGTCGGCACAATGCGCACCATATATGGCGAAGGAGGCGTCCGGTGCGCGAAAGAAGCCGCTGCCCCGGCATGGTCTGCACGTGACTGAAGTACACCAAGCGCTGCAGGCAGCCCTTTCACCGCTGCAGCACCGTGATGCTGCCGTAGCAAGTATAGTTCAGGATGTGAATTGCAGCCTGTCGTTGATGAGGGTGCTGCTGGTGGGGCTGCAAGCTGGTGCGGACATGCGCCAGGGAGCTGTGGCGTGGCACGGGGCCGACCATTTTCCGACTCAGCATCGGCGTGGGCATCCAGTTCACGATACTGGATAGCCTGAAGGACGCCTTCTACAGGCGAAGGTCCCCAGACATGCCAGAAGGTGCGCCCCGCCCTGCTGCCTGCTCAGCATTTGGGTGCGGCGCCTCCCTTCCGTTCCTGCTGGCTGGTGGAAGCGCAAGGAGCTACTAGCGCGAGCCCTGCACACACGTAATAGTGGCTTGACGAGGTTCGTAGCATGAGCAGTCAAAACTTCAAGCGCGCAAAGGACTGCCGCGCAAGTGCGCGTATGCTGTGCAGCTGGGGAAGGCGATAGGCGATAAGCGGTAGCTTCCAGGCAGGATTCGAGAGACAAGGAGGCAACAGCCTTCCTGGTGTAAAGCAGCATGATCAGGCGTGAGGGCTGCATCTCCACAGGCCGGCGCGGCAGGGGCGGCAGGCAAGGGGGGTCGGCCGCAGCTGCAGCCGTGGGAGGCGTTTGTGGCCGGCGGCACGGCGCGCGCAGCCGCCGCGGCCACCACATGCCCCATCACCGTCGTCAAGACGCGCATGGAGATGACCGGCGCCACCGCGCCCTACGCGGTGCGCCGCTGGCACGGCCGCCGCTGCGGGGCGCCGCACCCTGACACGCCTGCAGGCAATCACCCCATCCTATTACTTTTGCCCTGCCGCGTGGTCACGCGCAAGGCTGTGTTGTGCGCAGGGCACGCTGCAGGCGCTTGGGAGCATCGCGCGCGCAGACGGCGCGCGCGGCCTCTTCCGCGGCCTCGGCCCGACAGTGCGCGACAGCGTCGCCCAGGGTGCCGCTGTCTAAGACAGCCGCAGCCGCGCTTGCATGTCAGGGTCTCAGCACCGAGCCGCTCATGCATGAATGCGGTGGTCGGTGCGGAGTACACGCACCAACTTCACGGTAGCCGGTGCGCCGTTGCGTGCGCTCTGGGCACCTACGCCGGAGGTGCCCGAGCACTTCCGGTTCGGCGTTGTGATCACGTCCTGTGCGACAACACAGGGATCTGCACGATGGCACTCACCAGGTGCAACTGCCATCGACCTCTGTCAGCATGCCCCGCGCGATGCCCAGCGCCATGCGCTGTGCGCGGCGGCTGAGGGCCGGGGGGCGCGCGCACAGGTGCTGGCCAGCGCGCCCTTCTCGGCGCTGTACTACACCTTCTACAGCAGCCTGCAGCGCCGCTTCCAGCAGGCGCGCCGCCCGGGGCCCGGCGCGAGGCGTGCAGACGGTAGCCGCCGCACCTCGGGACATGATGTGGCGGGTGTTGAGAGTCGCGCTACAGATCTGGCGATGGCGTGGCTGAGACGGTGCATGCCTGTGTGCGGGAGGGTGCTGGGGTAAGTGTTCGCCGGACAGCGCTCGCACGGGCTCGCACTGCGTGTGCACATACTGGAGCTCGGCCAGGCTGTGAGCAGGAAGCAGCTGTGTGGACAGGCCGGCATGCCCAGCGCGCCAACCAACTTCGCCGCGGGCGTGGCCGCGGCGGTCGCGGCGACGCTGCTGACGCAGCCTGCTGACATGCTGCGCACGCACATGCAGGCATGCGCAGGCCCTGCTGCGGCTTGCGCATGGTGGTATAAACACCCTGTAGTCTGTGCGCAGATCAGAGACCAACATGCTAAAATGAAAGGGGTCCTCTGAGTCTGCGCAGAATGAATTGCAGTACTTGCGTCTCATAGATGTTGGCAGCTCACAGCTGCGCCGCGCTGCGCATGCTAAGCGCTCGCGTAGGCTTCCTGCGAGGAGTGAATAAGGTGTTGAAAACAGTGGTCATCGACTCGTGATCAGAAAATAAATAATCTGGTCAGAGCTTTGACTGGAAGTCGCTGCGTGGCAGCTGGGCGTCGGCGGCGTCGGCGGCGCGATGGGCGTGCGGCGCACGCTGGCCGCCATCATGGGCAGCCGCATGGGCTCCCGTGCGCTGCTGGCGGGCGCCACGCCGCGGGCGCGCCCCCTTCAAGGCGGCATAAGCCGTGACGGGCTAAGCATGGCTCCCCTGCCGTGGGCAAGCTCCTCTCGGGGTTCTGCGCTACAATCCGCACGGGGGCTGGCGACTTGGCTCGGCCAGGCGCAGAGGCAGGTGCTGCTGGTGCGATTGCCTCGCCGGCTGTGTCGCGTGTCCTGGAGCAGAAGCGACCGCTCGTGTGCAGGTGATCAAGCGCACGCTGCAGACGGCGCTGGTGTGGACGCTGTACGAGGAGCTGCAGCCGCGGCTGCTGGACACATACACGAGCTTGCGGGAGCCGCGGCAGCACCGCGCCAGGGGGCCGGGCGGCGAGCGCTGACAGCGCACGCCGCGGCAACCGCAGCGGGCCTGCCATTGCCTGGGAAACCGGCGGCAGCGGCGCACCGGGCTGCAGCGGGCTGCGCGAGGAAGCTGCTGCAGCGGCCGCTGGATGCGCGCGCTCGCGAATACCAACTGCCGGGACTGTTGCTGCTGACGCGCCTGACGCAGCGACTGGAGCGGGCACCCCGGTCTCCAGGCTCCTCCGAGCGCGCGTGATGTGTGAGCGCGGCAGAGCGAGCATTGGTACGGTGGCGACTGCATGTGCTGCTTGGGGCTGGAGCTGGGGTGCTGAGCCGCCGGCTGGTGACCCCGGACACAAGACCGCCGGCACAATAGCAGCCATAGCAGACAGTGGACGGCAGTAAGCTTACATGTAAGCTCTCGCAGCCCCGGTTACTGCTCCGGCACTGACCCTCGCGCAGCTACAAGTGCGCTGTGGCAGCATGCACTTCATACCATGCTGGCGGTCTGTTTTTCCGCTGAGCGGAAAAACAGACCGCTGACACACTGAAACCAGACATGGACATGCTGCCACCAGGCTTGCAGCAGACCAAAAGCAAACTTAAAGCGTCCACAGACGCCACCTCTGCTGCAATTACGTGGCTCAGCCTGCGTAGGGACTCAGCCGCGTGCTTCCCGGCGCGTGGCGTCGTGCAAGATGTCTGTGTCGACGCTGCCCGGTGGCAGCTGCACATACCGTACGACGGAGCCGCGGATGAAGCAGTTGCGCACAGACAACTGCACAGCAGGCGGCGTATCAGTGCAGTGTTGCACCCCTTTTGGAGGCGGGCCCACTGTCCTGGCGTGATCAAGCACAGCGATGCCAACAGGTCAACAGGTGTGAGCAAGCGCTTAAAAGTGTGCGCAATCGCACAGCGAAGCTAGTTCTGCTCGCAAACATGAAGCATCTCGAGGCGGCGCACCATGTGCGGGTACTTGGCCTCGTTGACGACCTTTACATTGTTCAGCTTTACGTTCAGGTACTGGTCCACTGAGTGCAGCGTGCCCGTGATGGCCAGGTCGTTCTTCAGCTCCACAGTCACCTCCTTGCCGACCAGCGTCTTGAAGTAAGAATAGAACAGCATTGCGGTGGCCGGCGGCCGGCCGCCGCGCTCGCGGCGGGCTCAAGTACTCCCCCAGCGCTCTGCGCAGTGTGGTGCGAGCAAGGTGCAACTGCGCAGCGGCTCTCCTTGCGCCCTTAAAGGGAACTTCTCTTGCACTGACAGCACTCTGTGTCGAAGGTGGCAACCGAAGACTGTGTAGGGCGCTTTGGCAAAGTCTGGCCGCACCAGCAAAGCGAGCCGTTCCAGGGCTGCCCTACCCTAAGCTAGGCTGTTACAAACAGGAGGTTTGTACAAGGAGGTTTGTACTACGAGAGTTGCTCTCTCTGTAGTTGCTACACATAAGTATAGCAACCATTTTGTCCTGGGATCTGACAATCCATCGCGCAATACGTGAATGCCTGAGCAGCAGAATGGGAGGGGCGCAAGTACTGTAGCAATACAGGGGTTTCTGGGGTGGCTTGCCTCCTTTTTAGCCTTTGGTGCGCTGCGTTGCAAGCTCTGGGCGCTTCTGCTCTGCATGGCCTGACAGAGTGATATGCTGTGCAGCCTTATTTATGCTGTGGGCGTACCTGCCAGAGCAGATCCTGCACGCTGCGGGCGTCACGTGCTACCCATCAAGGCGCGCCTGCTCAGCGACTCAACAGGCCGGCCCGCGCCCGCACGGCTGCAACAGACCCAGGCAGGTCGCAGGGAGTGGGCGCTTGCGCTCCCGGCCTGGGCGTGCGCCGCAGTCGCGTTTGCTTTCTGGCTCTACGAAGGGTGCGTGGCTGGCTGTCGGGTGACATGCGGCAGCAGGGAGCTAGTCGGCCGCCCACACCCTGCCCGTGCGTGCGCAGCTGCAACATGCTTGGCGTTCCCGCCTTAGACTCTTTCCTTAGCATCCAAGGCGCGCGCACGTCCCTGCCTTGCCAAGGCTGCTGTCCACGTCTGCAGTTGTGCGCACCTGACGCCGTGTGGTGTGCAGACGACCCTCGCGCCACAGAGTACAGCGACAGGGCAAAGCAGGCGACGCCGCCCGCGCCTGGACACATAGCGTGCGATGTGCTCGCCGCAGAGGTGTCCAGGCGTCTGTTTGCTGTGCCGGAGGTGCAGGCATGCCGTGCGCAGGCCGCCTGAACAGGCCCTGCTGTTGTGCTATTTTCTGCCTGACAGACAGTAGGAGGTAGGCTGGCTGTGACGGCCCGCGGCACCGGCCAGCTCGGCGGCACGGCTCTGGGCGAGCCGCGCGCATGCGCGCGTGCTTGTGAGCACCAAGCGTCAGACGGCAGTCCACGTTCAACGCAAGGATACTTCTTACAAAAGCTCATCAGGGAAACAACCCATGGACTCTATACACACACACGCTGTCGCGCAGCGCGCCGCGCCGGGCGCGTCTGCTGCGCAGCTAGTTCCCCGCGCGAGGGGCCCCGCGCCGCGCCCTACCCCCACCCTTGCCTGCGCTCTGCAGGCACCCCATCGCACGGCTGCGCCGCCAGTATACAGGCAGGCCGAGCACCACAGTTCCAGCACACAGCTGACCCATATTCCGCGCTCCCGATTCCAAGTTGGCAGGGTGTGAAGAGCGCCCCTGTGCCCGCTCGTATGCAGGACGCCCCTGTCCTGCACGCGCACTCGCGTGCTGCGCGCTCACGCCCTGGACCGCTTGCAGAGCGCGCCCCCGCAGGATCCAGAGCGCGCTGCCGCGCTTGCAAGCCCCGCACGGAGCTCTGGGAAGCGCCTCTTCCCCGGCCGACCCGCTCCTCCGTGTCATCTGTCGCAGCCCGCTCCGCGGCCGTAACTGGCGCGCGCGCTCGTGCACACGACGCACAGCGGCGCCCGCCAGCTCCGCCGCCCAGGCGAACCATCCTGTCCAGGCGCAGCCGCCCAAGCCCCACACGTGGCCATGCTCCAGCCGCCCGCCACAGGGGGGCCCTCCACGGCAGAGCGGCGCGGCAGGCCGCTGCCGCCCGCACCCCTGCCTGCGCTGCCGCGCAGCGGCGGCAGCGCGGCGCGGACTCTGCCGCCCGCAGGGCAAGGGTCACGGTGTGCGGCCATGCGCACCACACGCGCTCCTGGCGCACTGCGGCTCTGCACGACCGCGAGGTGCGCCGTGCGCCGCGGGCGCCCGGCGCGGCCGCATGCCGCGCACGGGCCAGCGTCGCGAGCGCGGCCGGCCGGCTAGTCGATCTTGACGGCCGAGTAGATCTTGCGCACGAAGATGTAGCACGCGTAGAATCCGATCGCGCCGGTCAGGCAGAAGAACGAGTAGGACACGATCGCCATGTACGAGAAGTACAGGATGGCTGGCACCACCTGCGCGAGGCGCGGCGGGGCGGGGTCGCGCGCGCTCGCGGCGCCTGCCGGGCGCGCGCCGACAGCCACAGTGCGCGCATGCCGGCGACGCCGACAGGGTATGCGCGTTTAGAGAGGTGGCGCAAGTTGAGGTCCGTGAGACACGTGTGGGCAGCTCCAAGGCCAACATGGATCCGACACGGACTTGTGTGCTACCGAGCTGGCACCCCGTTTGTTGACGCCGCAGAGGCGTGGCGCGCGGCGCGGGCGCCGCGGCTGCCCGGGGCGGCGGGAAAAACGCGCCTTGGTGATGTCCAGCTTGGTGTAGAAGTAGAACGCGGAGTAGAGGAACAGGTACAGCGCGGAGCTGCCCGACGTGAAGAACGAGCGCCACCTGCGCGCGGCGCGCCGGGTAGGGTTAGGGTAGGTGTAGGTTAGGTTAGGTGCAGCGCAGCCGGGGCCGCGCGTGGGCCGGGAGGCGCGCACCACCAGTGGTAGTCCTCCGAGCACAGCTGGAAGTAGCACAGCACGATCGTGATCTCGGCGCACGTGATGACCAGGATGACAAACACCAGGCACAGGAAGCCGAACAGGTAGTAGAACTGGTGCAGCCACATGGACGTGAGGATGAAGAACAGCTCGATGAACACCGCGCCGAACGGCAGGATGCCGCCGATCAGCACGCTGAACACCGGGTTCATGTACCACGCCTGCGCGCGGCGGCCGCGCCCGCCCCGTCGGCTGCTGGGACCGTGGCGCGAGCGCACGTGCACAAGGTTCAGGGCCAGGCAGATGCTAGCGATGCCGCCCCCAGAGCCCAGAGACCTGGCAGGTGCCAGCTACAATCTGACAATGATCACGTTGCCTGTTCCTGCACTCGAGCACTGGGCGCCGCTGCTGTCACTGCAAGCTTCTGCACTGTCTGTCATGAGAAATCTACGAGCGTATTACACAGGCCGGCAACGCCCTGCTGGCCGCGGGCGCGCGCGACGGGGCGCGCCTGCTCCGGGATCTGCCGCGGGATCTTGTTGGTGCGCACGGGGTCGTCCGGCGCGGGCTTCTTGTACCCAAAGTACGAGCCGACAAACACCAGCGGCACGGAGATGCCAAACCACAGCATGAATAGCGCCAGCAGCGTGCCGAAGGGCACTGCGCGCGCGCGCGCCCGGCGCGCAGCGTCAGCCCGTGCGCCGCGTGAGCGGGTGCGCAGGCGCGGCCAGCGTGCGTGTCACTGCCCCTGCAGGCGCGAGCGCTGCCAGCGTGCCTGCTGCCTGCAGAGCCGGCAAGCTGTGGAGCTGCGAACGCCAGCAAAACCAGCGCAGCTGATGTGGGCTTGACCCAGTGCATGCGCACCAGCACCAGGCTTCAACCGCCAACGTGCGAGCAGGGCTGCGGTGACGCTCGGCGCGCATGCAGGCCGCTGCGGGGATGCGCTGGCAGAGCGGGCGCGTTCTACGGGCGCGCCAAGGGCCCAGCGCCGCAGGGCGGCGAAAGGGCTCATGGTAGGGTAGGGCTGCGCACCCGCGCCGCTGCTCTTCTGGCCCCAGACCAGCAGGTTGCACGCGAAGAAGAGGCCGAACACGACGCCCGGGTACAGCAGCGCGGTCATCAGCGTCGTCTTCTTCCACTGCTCGCCCTGTGCGCGGGAGCGCAGGGCGCCCGTCAGGGTAAACACCCTGTAGGGTTAAACCCTGCACGCCGCACACTGTGCGGGCGTGCCACCACTACAACCGGCGGTCTGCCCCTGTGGTCGAGAACCTGTGACATGCTGCCGCCACAGTCCGCGCCTGCATCCAGTAGCCATGAGCTCCTTGACGTCCGCGCTGGCCACGCGCCCGACCAGGGGCTTGCAAGGGATGCTGTGCGGGTGAAGCGTTGCAGCTCCAAGGCACCTCCATGTGGCGCGCAGGCAGCGACGACAGTGGAAGAGACAAGCGGGTTTACGTGCATTCCCCGCGCGCCCCAGCGGCGCCCCCCACTGCGTCGCGCGCGCGCGCGCCTTGAACGTCTTGTAGAGCCGCGCCGACGCGTAGCCCGCGAACAGCCCCATGAAGACGAACAGCAGCAGCATGGCCGTCATGAGCCCGCCGCGGTTGGCCGGGCTCAGGAAGCCGAGCACGGCGAACACCATGGTCACGCCCGCGCACGCCAGCAGCTGCGCGCCCGTGCCCGCGTACACCGACAGCAGCGCGGCGGCCGCCGGCGCGCGGAACACGTCGCCGTGCACCTGCGCGCGGCGCGCGGGGCGCGTCAGGGTAGGGTTACGGTCAGGCGGCGCACGCGGCGCGGAGCGCCGCCCTGGTGCGCCCGGCGCCGCTGGATTCGGGGCGGCCGCGCCGGCGGCTGCACGCGGGCGCGCGCGCACGGCGGGGGCGGTGTTGCCGCTGCCGCCGCCGCCGCCGCCGCCGCCGCCGCCGCCGCCGCCGCCTCATGCTGCGGGGCGGGGCGCAGCGCGCAGGGACGGCGCTTGATGCTGTGTAAAGGGAGGGGGCTCGGACCAAGAGCGTTGGGGCTGGGAGCAGGCTCCAGGCGCCCGGCCGGGCCTCCCTAGCCTGGCCCAGGCCACCAGGCTACGTCCTCGGCCAGGCGCGCGCACAGCGGGCGCTGCGGCTGGCGCGGCGCGGGCCGTGCGCCCCCCGTGCTGCCTGGGGGCGCGTGAGCTGTGCGCCGGCAGCAGACCAGGGGGCGGCGCCTCCGGCCGGCGGAGTGTTCAGGCTGCCGCCCGGGCGGGAGTGGGGGCCGGCGCGTGGCGCCTGGCGCGCTCCAGGGGTGAGCTGCGGTGGGGAGGGGTAGGGGTAGGCTCCCCCGGGGCGCACCAGCTTCCACCCCGTCTCCTCCTGCGCCTCCTCCGCGGTCTCCAGCTGGTTGTACTTGGAGATGTCGCGGTGCAGCGTGCGCATCATGATCATCGCCACCATCCCGCTGAGGAACAGCACGATCATGAGCGAGTTGATGATGGAGAACCAGTGGATCTGCTGGTCGTCCATCATCATCAGGTATGTATCCCAGCGCGACGCCCACCGGATCTCGCTCGGCTGCGCGCCCCTCGCGGAGGTCAGTGCAACAGCAGGTGACCACAGGGACGTCAGACGCCACAAGAGCGCCCTCTGCTCTTGCAGGGACTGGTTGCGCGCGCAGGCGCCTGTTGCCCGCGCACAACAAAAGCACACCCCGCGCCCTGGCCGATCGACAGTCGCCGCGCCTTGAAGCTGACGTCGTAGGTGAACACCACCTCCTCCTTCTCCTTCACCTCCTGCTTGTCGTCGGCCTCGCTGACAAACTTGGTGCTGCCCGGATTGCACGTCTTCAGCGCCGGCTTGTCCGCGTTGTACTTGCCGTCGTACTTGTGCTTGACCGAGAACGGCTCGACCTCGAAGCCCACGATGCGGGACAGGTCGGTCTCGGCGTCACGGTGATACAAGATGGTGAACCTCAGGTGGTTGTGCAGCAGCAGCCGCCCGTCCTCCTGCAGCGCACCGCAGGCCTGAGCGCTCGTCGTCAGAGCAGAGGCGCCAGAAGGCAGTGCTGTGAACGGGCGCGCACCTCAGTGCGCCCGACCGGGAAGCCGCGCTCATACGTCTTCACCCGCACGCCATTCTCCTCGCGCACGCGCGCGATGGCGATGGGCAGGTTGTCCAGGATCCTGCGCCGCGCGCGCGCCCGCTCAGGGCGCGCCGCCCGATCGGCGCGTTGATCCGTGCTCAGCTCAGCAGGCGTGCCGGCGGCGGGCCCGCACATCAGCACGCGGTACTCGTCCTCGATCTTGCCCCGGAAGGCTTTCGCCTGCGACTCGGTCAGCGCGTCGATCCGGCACAGCACCTTGCAGTTCTCGTCGTCGCGGATGGCGATCTGCACGCCCGCCGCCCCCCCACGCCTCAGGCCGTCTGCAGCAAGGCGCGCAGCGCGGGGCGCAACCGCCAAGGTCCTCCCGCCCAGGCAGCCGCCCTCGCCGCGCCGGGCGGCGGCGAGCGCCGCACGCACGCCCTTTTCTTTTTGCTCTTTCGAACTCAGCGACCAGCACACGCTCTTGCTCGCCGCGGCAGCGGCTTCATGCAGCCAGGCAGCGCCGCAGCGGCGGGGCGCGCGGGCGGCGGCCGCGCCTCGTACGGCGAGTTCTCGATGCGGTCGCCGCGCAGCACCTCGCCCAGGTTCTCCGCGGACGGCATGATCCTCTCCGGCCGGCAATACGGCATCGAGTAGTACTCGTAGGGCAGCTGCGTCCTGATGGACGTCAGCTTGTTCACCTTGAGCACCACCTTGTCGCCCTGCGCGCGCCGGACGCTGGCGCCCGCTGAGCCGGACCCGCGCGCCGGCCCGGCGGCGGGGCGCACGGGCGGGGCGCGGCGCGCGCCTTTGCATAGTCCTGGGGCGCGACGCCGGGCAGGTAGAAAGCGGTCGCGGGCGCCAGCAGCTGGAGCGCCAGCAGCGCGACCCATCGCCACCCCATGGCTGCTCGGCACGCAGCGCCACAGCCTCCCCAGCGGCAGGGTCAGCTGGCTTGAGAAAAGCCAGCGCTTGCGGCACCTCACAGAACCTGCTGCGCAGGGATTTGCACCCATTACTACAGGTACATTGAGGTATGCGGAGCCCCGACATTACCAGCTTACTGTTGCATGTGTCAGTTCTTTGATGGTACGCACGCATGACACCACGCGCGCATCGTGCAGCACCAAGGGCATGTCAATGCACCAGATGCACTGCACTGCATGCGTTCAAGAGCCTATCCTAGCGGAGGTTGCTTCTATGGTGTGAGCCCTGCAACTCCTGTCACGCCGTCACCAAACAGAGCTATGTCTGCATCCGTTCCCTCCCAACGCTGCTCGCCACAGTCAGCGGCCCTGCCACCTCCTCCACGACCGAGCCAACAGAGCAGCCCCGGCCTCTGGGAGTGCGGCCAGCCGCCTGCTGGTCGCACAGGCGCCCCCGGCCGCCCGCCCAGCCTGCAGCGCTCACGAGCCGTCCGCGCCGCCGGCCGCGGCTGCGCGAGGCTGGGGCGCGCTGGCCTCGCCCTCGGCCGTGGCGGCGCGAGGCTGAGGCGCGGCGCCCGGTACAGCCACCGGCCCCAGCAGCGCGCGCCGCGACACCTTGGCGGTGTTGCGCGGGGAGCGGCCGATGCACATGACCTCCAGGGTTTGCCCGACCTGCAGCTCGTCCTCGATGGCGCGGATCTGCCGCGCGTGCCAGCATGCCAGCGCCCGTTTGTGCTCGGCTTGTCCCGGCTCTCCTAGGTGCTCCCGCACTCTTGCAGAGCGTGCAGGCGGCGCCTCCGTGCGCGGGCAGCAGACCCGTTGCAAGCCTTGACTGCAGGCCCTGCCGACGAGCCCGCGGCGCGAGCGGCTCCCGAGCGGCGCTGCCCGGGGCGTGCATGGTGCGTGCGCAGCAGGAGCAGCGGATTTCGGCCCAGGAGCAGGCGCGCACCTTATGTTGTGCGATCTCGGAGATGTGCAGCAGCGAGGTGTGCCCGCTGGGAAATTTCACAAACGCACCATAGTCCGCGAGCTTCATAACTTTCACCTTGTACCGCTCGCCAGGCTGCGCGCCGCAGGAAACCAGCACGTCATATCGGTTCTCTGCGGCGATGCCCCAAGGACGCCAATGCTGCACGGCCGCCAGCGGGCCGCTTTGCGTGCGGCCGCTCACGCCCGGCCGTGAGACGCGGCGGAAGCAGCCATGCGCGGCGCCGCGCCTGAACGACAACCGCGGTGGCGCCCGTCCCCGCACGCTGCATGGCACCCTACCAGGCCCCGGGGCGCGCCTGGATGTCGAGCCCGGTGATGGCCAGCAGCGCCCGCCGCGTGGCCGCCAGCGCGTCGGCGGACGGCGCGAACACCTGCACGCGCACGGCCTGCCGCCGCGCGCCGCCGCCGCTGCCATCGGGCTTGCCGACCACGATGCGCGTGCCGTGCGCGGCCTCCAGCGCGCGGACGCCCGCGCCGCCGACGCCCACCACGGTCCCGACCAGGTCGGCAGGCACGTCCATCGAGCCCGAGCAGCTGCCACCCGGCGCTCCCTGCCGCCGCGCAAGATAGGGCGCCCTTATAGGCGCCCTCACCTCCGGGCCGCAGGAGCAGGCGGCGCCCACTGCCGCGAATCCGCTCTGCACGCCGTCGCGCCCGGAGCACCAAGCAGGAGTGGTGCGGCCTGGGATGCAGCCTGAGGCGACGCTACGATAAGGAAACCATGACATTTGAAGCACTGGGCAGTCCCCGGCAGCTGTTCCTGCCCTCCTGCGGCCGTGGAGTGCCTGTGTATGTACGAACTCCGTCGCGGTCTCTGCGCCGAGCACGCGGCACACGAGAATGCAGGCCAGAGGCGGCCGCTTTGCAGCACACATGGCATGCCTTGCCTGGCCTGGCAGAGGCTCGCGATTGAGACCAGGATCCGAAAGACCCTCTTGCGCCCTGCCACCTCATTCATGGCGCGGGTTCCAGGAGGGTCCCCCATAGTCTGGCAAGGCGGTATCAAGCAAGCACTCGCGCGCGAGGTGCGCGAGGCTGGCAGCGCGGCGCGCCTCGCCGCTGATGCGCGCGTCGGCCAGCGAGGCGTGCTGCTGCTGGCAGGCCGTGAAGGCGGCCTCCAGCGCGGCTTCCAGAACCTCCGGTGGCACGCCGCCTGCGCCGGCCCATCATGCAGGCGCTCCGACAGGGCTGACTGTAAAGCAGGGTCCACAGACCCTCGGCGTATGTGCGGCCTCCAGCGCGGCCTCCAGCACCTCCGGCGGCACGCCGCCTGCGCCGGCCCATCATGCAGGCGCTCCGACAGAGCAGTCTGTGTAGCAGGGTTCCCAAACCCTCAGCGCCGCCAAGCAGCATGCTGCATGCGCCGCCGCATCGCACAGGCGCTGGGAGGTGCGCTGGGTGGGGAGCTGGGTGGGGCTCTGGGTGGGGCGCGCGCCGGGCAGGGCCAGGTCCAGCTGCACGGCCATGAGCCCGCGGCTGGTGGCGGCGGCGGTCAGCAGTGCGGCCGCCGCGGCCTCCTCCAGCGCACCCGGGTCCGCCAGCAGCTCCCAGCGCCCGAGCGGCCGCACCCAGGGCGCGCCCGGCGCGCCGCCGCCCGCCCAGCCGGCCTCACCGCGCGCGCCGCCCTCGGCCAGCACCGCGACCGCCGCGCCTGCGGGGGCGGGCCTGCGCTCGCTGCTATGGCCATCACCATGGCACTGCTGTGGACAGCCATAGCGTGCCGGCACACGGTCTGCTCCGCAGGGGGGTGGGGCACCCACGGGCGCGCTGCCCGCCCAGCCCGCCTCCCCATTCACGCGTCCGCCAGCCCAGCGCCGCTGCGGCCAGAACCATGACATGGCGCGATCACATCCGGATGCAGACGCGTCAGAACAACAGCAGGTTGAGGCCCAGCACGGCACAGGTCTGGCATGAAGAGACGCGTGCCGGCCCCATGCTGCGCCGCCGCGCTCCCAGCCAGCGCCGGGGCGGGCGGCCCGCCGGCGCATCGCAGCGCGGCGAGGCCGCCGCCCGCGCCGCCGGGCTCGCCGCCCCAGCCCTGCCCCCGCCCGGGCGGGCGCGCGCACCCGCCACGGGGCGCGTCTGCGGCACGCCGGCGGCGCCCAGCGCGAGCGACGCCGCGGTGACCGCCGTCGCGAGCGCGCCGCCGTCGGCGGCCAGCGCCTCGGCGGTCACGCGCAGCGGGAAGGGGTAGGCGGCCGGCCCGGGCAGGCCGCCCTCCAGCGCGGCGCCCAGCTGCGCGCTGGCCACGGCCTCCGCGCGCTGCGGGCGCCACCGCGGCTCGACCTGGCGGCGCAACACCCTGAAGGGTGAAAAATGTCCTAGCGGGCCCGTGGCCACACCGGCGGCCGCGCGCGCGTCGCCGGGCGCGCGCGCCGGGCCCGGGCGGGCGGCGCGCTGGGGCCGCGCGCGGCGGCGGCCGTGGGGGGTCCGCCCGGCAGCGCGGGGCGGGCGCGCGGCGTCCTGTGTCAAGTGACAAGCGGGGGTACAGACGCAGTACGCGCACGGCTCCACTCGTCTGGCTGTCAAGCAGGTGCACATGTGTCGCGCCTGGTTAGGATCAATGTGGTGCTTGTCAAGGAGCGGGGACCTCGTCTGGCATCGCACGGTAGGCAGGTCTGCTGAGCGCTCCTGCCGTCCGCTGCTGCAGACTGCACAAGGCCGCCCCGGCCCGCTGCACGCGTGACAGAGTGATGCGCCGTGCACTCGGCGCGCGGGCGGGCGCGCACGGCGCTGGTTGCGAAGCCGGGCACCGCGAACGCGGTGATGAGCCGGTGGGCCTCGTTGCCGAGCAGCGTGGACACGTTGCGGACGTCGGTTATGGCGCCGACCGTGGCCGCCGCCAGCACCTGCGTGTCGCCCGCCGCCAGCACCGCCGTGCCGTGCGCCGCGGCGGCCGGCAGCGCCTGCGCGGCGACCCCGCGAGCGGTCGGATCGTAACATGACACCCGCTGTGGCCTGCAGCGCGCCATGGCGGCCGGCAGAGCCTGCGCAGGGTTCCCGCAAGCAGCGCCGCAGCGCCCCAGGAGACCGCCGGGCCGATGCAAAGCGCCGCGACAGAGCGGAGGCAGGTCCAGCCTCGCGCGGGTGGGGCCGGCGACGCGCGAGGGGCGCGCCGACAGCGCATGCCGAGCAGCGTGCTTCCCGGCACTTGCGGCCGCAGCCGGCCGGGCCAGAGCATTGGCATGGTGCGGCGGGCATGCATGCATGCGCGGCGGCAGAGCACGGGCGGTGATTTAATATTTCATCCCTCCATGTGGAGCGTGCCTCCATGTGGAGGCTGGCGCGGGCCGCGGTGGCCTGGGCGCCCGCTCACGCAGCGGGCACTGCAGCGCAAGCAGCGGCGGCGCGCGCCGCCGGCCAGGCTGGGCCGTTGGCAGCGGCGCAGCTGGCGCACGCTTCCGACGTGCGCCCAGGGCGCGACAGAGCCGTAACCCTAACCCTAAATCCTATAGCCGGGGCCGCGCCTCTGCGTGCAACGGGCGCAGATCGCGCAGGCCGCGCCCGTCCGGCCGCGCGCACTCGTCCAGCACGAGCGCGGTCAGCGCGTCGGCCACGACCGCGGGCCAGGCTGCCTCCAGGTCGCCCGGCGCCACGCAGCCCGACCCCGCCACGCGCATGTGCTGCGCCGCGCGAACGCGCTCAGGCGCCCCGCGGGCGAGGCGGGCGCGGACGGGCAGCACGGCATGGGGGGCAGCGCAGCGCGGGGACACATGCGCCATGGAGACACAGAGTCAGCATCACACCAAGAGGTAGGGGCCTCGTCGAGTATATTGTGCACAGCAACCGGCCAGCAAAGGTCACCCATGGTGGCCTCTGTCTGCCAGCTCAGGCTCCAGCGGACCTTCCTCCTAAGACGAGCACTATGCAAAAGGCCCTTCCAGACAGAAGAAGCCTTTCACACCTGCAGCAGCGCCTGCGTGCCCCGCCCGCACCTCCAGGCTTCCCCCCCATGGCACGGCATGGCCTCACGAGCTTGACGACGCGGAGCGGGAGCCACTTGGCCCAAGTCGCATGCTGTTTCATACACGCACTGGTGTTTCATACACACGTTGGGGCGCGGCGCCTTGACGCCAGCCGCGCGGCGCTTTCGGGCGTGGGGCGAGCGGCGCGCGCCGCACCCCCAGGCGCCACATGCCGGCCGCCACCAGCCGCGCCTCCACCGCCGCGCGCGCCGCCTCCAGCGCGCGCGCCAGCGCGCGGCAGGACCCCGGCGCGCCCGCCTCCCACCCGGCCTGGCCCGCGCCCAGCCCGCCGGCCTCTGGCGCGCCCGAGGCGCCTGGGGCACCCTGCGCAGGGTTGGGCGCGCAACGGCCGCGCAGGATGCCGTCCACGAGCGGCCGCCCATGGCTGGCGACCGCAGCCGCCGCGACCGGGTCGGCGCCCACCAGCTGCACCTGCGCGCCCCCGCCGCTGCGATTACCCTACCCTAACCCTAAGCAGGCCCCGCCGCGACCGGGTCGGCGCCCACCAGCTGCACCTGCGCGCGCCCCCGCCGCCGGTGGCGCGACCGCGGCTCGGCGCTGCGTGCGCGGCCACCGCACGACCGCGCTGAGGACGAGCGGCACGCACGGCCGCGGCGCTTGGGGCGCGCGCGCGCGCGCGCGCGCGGCTTGGCGCCAGGCCGCCGCCACCCAGCCGCCCGGGGGCCGCCCGAGGCGAGAGGCGGCCCTGGGACATCCTGGTCTGCCATGCCGCGGCGCTCCGCCGCCGGGCTACCGGAGCGCGACGCGGCGCGCCCGGCGGCCCGGCGCCCGCAGCAGCAGCGCACCGAGCCCCTATCGCAGGCTCGGGGCGCACCAGGCGCGGCGTGCGGCCGGCGCGCGCGGCCAGGCGCGCCTGCGGTGGCAGCAGCTGCGCGATGCTGCGGCATGCGAGCGCGAGCGCCTCACGCACCGTATCCAGCGACGCCTCGCGCGCCTGCGCGCGCGTGGGCGTCCCCTCAGGCGCGCGAGCGGCATCGCGCCGCTTGCAGCCGGCGCGGCGTCAGCGGCGCCGTGCGCGCTTGTGCAGCCCAGCGCCTAGCCGCCCTCGGCTGAGTCGATGTGCAGGGCGCGCTGGAGCCTGCGGCGGCGCGCTGCGTGCACGCGCGCGCATGCCGCCAGCTCAGCCGCCGCCAGCGGCGCGGCGCGCTGGGCGCGCGGCGCTGGTCGCGCTGGGCGTTGGGCCGCCGCCTGGGGCGGCTGCGCCATGCCCACAGCGGGAACACCACGCCGCCGCATGGCGGCGGCTGCGCCGCCAGGGCCTGCCCCCAGGCATCAGGCCGCCGGCGCGCTGGCCTCCCCTCGGCGCGCTCCCCGGCGGCCCGGCGTGCGGGGGCGCGCCTCCAACTGCAGCAGTAGCACGCGCTCCGCGGTGCCCGCGTAGAGCAGGGTCAGGTCGGCGCCGGCCGCGGCGGCGGGCTTAGGGTTGACAACCAGGTGGCCCCCAAGTGACGCCACGCGCACCGCGCCCGCCGGGCCCGCGCTCGGCACGTCCGAGGCGGCCAGCGCGGCCAGCGCCGCGTTGATTGCGAGCGTCTCTGGATCCTCCGCCGCGTCGCTGCTCAGCACGCTCGCTGATACCTGCCGCGCTGCGCGGCGTGACCGCCGGCGGGGCGGCGCGCGCGTCTTCGAGCGCACGGGGAGAGCGGGGGCCTACGCGGCGTCGCCGCTCAGCAGCGCCGGCCTCCTTGCAAGCGAGCGCGTCGGGGCCCGCCGCCGCGCCGCTCGTCAGCGCGCTGGCAGACGGCTGCAGTGCGGCCCGGCACGAGGCAAGCAGCTGGCGGCCCCCACCGCTCGCGAGTGTGGCACACTCTCGTCAAGCAGTGCAGTGGGTGCAGCCAGTGCAGGCGGCGCGAGGCGCCGCAGAATGGTCGCTCATGCGCGGCGGCAGCACTCCAGGGCACGCATGGGCCGGGCGTGCGCCGGCCCTCGCCGGGCCTCGGCAGCCCAGCGTAGAACAGGGTTGGGGTGAGAGTTAGGGCACGAGCGCGCCGCGGCGCGCCTGCATGGGCGCCGCGTAGCCCGGCGGCAGCAGCGCGGCCAGCACGCGCTCGATGGCGTCCGCGGTGGCCGCCTCGCGCGCGCTCTCGCCGTGCTCGTTGCGCGTGGCGGTGCTGGGCATGCGCCCGACCGCCGCCATGCGTTCCCGATAGCCCACCTGCGCGACGCCGGGCCTCACGCCGCGCCCTGCATGGCACAGGCATGTCACATGATTCCCAGGCCATGCACCGCCATCGTGGAACTCACACACTTGTGCCAGAAGCAGCCGAGCCCCTTCCTGCGTCCGCAGCTGGAGGCCGGCTCTGCAGCGGCCGCCGCCTCACACCGACCGCCACTGGCAGCGCTCCTGGGCGGGCGATTGCGAACAAATCAGAGCGCATCCAGCGCGCCTCTGAAGGGTTGCGCAGGCAGGGCGGGGCGCGACCTTGAGGCCCGCATAGCCGCGCTGCTGCCGCTCGGGCCGCGCGGGCTCGGCCACGATGGCGGCCAGCACGCACGTCTGCCCGAGCGTGGCGGTGACCGCGCTGTCGGCCAGCGGCGCCAGGCGCCCCGTCTCGAACGTCAGCGCGCCCGCCGCCACGCTCGCCGTCTCGCGCAGGCCCCCGCCTGCAGGCGGCAGGGCGCCGGTGCCTCAGGCGCGGCTGCGGTGTGTCTGTAGACTTTCGAGGGCACTGCGCCTCGTCAAAGAGTGAGCACATGCTGACCATACGTGCACAGCATGCGCGCTGGAGTGCCAGTAGGTCTAAGAGCAGTCGCCGCTGCCTACCATCCGTGTGTGCAGCGGGCAGGTCTGGTGTTGCTGCGTGTTCGCACCGACCGACGACTGGCCCAGCGCCGTGGCGGGCGAGCCGTCGGGCAGGGGCGCATGCGCTGCCGTCTGGCACGCGGCTGTCTGTCGGCAGGAAACACATAGCGCGGCAGGCGCTTGGCCGTTGGCCGTAGCAAGGTGCTGCAGGGCGCATCCTGCAGAGGATGAGGAGATTGTCACAGTTTTGCACCAAGCCAAAGTAATATTGTGAAGTGGCAGCTTGCATATTTCGTGTCTCGTCAACAGACTGGCTGCTTACCGGAGCGTCGGGCATGCCGGAGCAATAACGCACACGCTCGGCTCATGCCCCCACACATGCGGCCGTGCCGGCGCGCCAACACCTGCTACACAGCTCAAGCGCCCAACAGGACACACGTCACCACCGGACAATCCCTCCCCAAACAGGGCAGCGAGCTCCGCTTGGTGCTGAGCTGGGCAACCATCAAGCATACAGCAGGCTACCCTCCTGCCCACCCCGACGGCCCACCCCGCACCACATCCAGCGACCACAAATGCTGCTCTCTAGAAGGTTGGTCAAGTGTGCCTGCCGAGGTGTGCGCAGTATCCCAGAGCAGCTCCTGCTGCAGCATTGCAACACTGCCCGGCCATACATGGCTTGCCACATGGCTCTCAATGCGTCCGTGCAGCCCGTGAGCACGCGTAGCGCAGGCCGCAGCGTCCGCGCAGCGCCGCTGGGCCGCGGGGGCTTCTTCGGCGGCGCTGCGCAGCTGGCGGCGGCCCGGCCGCAGCGCTGCCGGCGGGCCGCACTGCGTGCCCAGGCCTTCCAGTCGGAGTGGCCGGACCCGGACTTCATCAAGGAGACCAAGGAGGCCTTCCCGGACAAGGGCGTGGCCACCGTGGAGGAGGCGCGGGTGGGTCGCCGCTGCTGAACAGCGCTGCATGCAAGCGGTATCAGCGCATACCTTTGCTCAATGACGGCCTACTGTTGTAAGCATATGCCTTGAGCTGTTCAAGCGCAGCCGAGAGCGACTCGCACTCTTGCTGGCGCTGCTCGTTGTGCCTGTTGCGACATCCCATCTTTTATTAGACTCGTCTCCACCTTGTTTGTGCGGAGTATCGCTGGCAGTGTCCAGTTGAGAGTGCTTGCCGCCTGTTCGAGTAGTGTACACCTGCCAGCCTGCACGCAAGGACAGCTATGCATCCCTAGGAGCGCCTGCCCCGCATTATGAACAAGCCATCAGCGTTTCACTTCTTGTGCGCCGTTGTTCAAAGGGGAACATTATGTAGGGCAAGCACTCTGGTGTGCCTGCCCGGCCGGGGCCAGCCCTCTCCCAGTATAGGGACCTGACACATGCTGACGCATGCCGCTGTTGCCCAGCCACGTGCTGGAGAGCCGCAAGCTCGCGCGCCAACGTCACATGGCGCAGGGCGCTCAGGAAGAGCGCAGCCCAGACCGCACGGTCCAGCAGCCTGCAGCCGGCAGCCTCCAGGGGGACTCTCGGGCCGCGCGCGCCAGGTGCTGTACTCGGAGGACGGCTACGTCTACCTGGATGTGCGGCCAGAGATCGAGGTTGCGGAAGTCGGCCGCGTCAAGAACTCGGTCAACATCCCGATCCAGAACGCCACGCGCAAGTACGACCCGGAGCAGAAGAAGAAGGTGGTGCAGCGCACGCCGAACGACGGCTTTGTCGCCGCCGTCAAGAAGCGCTTCCCGGACACCGAGGCCAAGCTGCTGGTCGCGTGCAGCGACGGGCGCAAGTACTCCATGGACGCGCTCATGGCGCTCGACGAGGCCGGCTACACCAACATCGCCGGCCTGAAGGTGCGCGCCGCCCCGGTCCACTCGCGCATGTGGACTCTGCCCTGTTTCAAGCGCTCGCGTTGTGCGAGGGCCCTGCTTGGACTTTGGGAATGGCATCGAGCGGCCTGTAGCCGCCATGCATCTTGCGGCACCACCAAAGTGGGAGGGCGGTACCCTGGGCGTATACCCTGGAGCCTGCAGTCTGTAACCTGGGTTGCATGCATGGGGCCCGATGAAGCCGGTTGCGCCGACGTAGCCGGCCACTGACGCAGCATGTCACACGCATTTGACATGCATTCGGCACGCCTGTGAACAATTTTCCAAGCACTCCTGCCGCACCATGGGGCGCCAGCATGGCTGCTGGGCACTGCTCGCCTAGCATTCATGTCTGTACGGCGCGTTGAGCTCCACCGATGTGCGCCGCAACGATGGCCATCTGCTTATGAAGTTCTGGCGCACCCCCGGAGGGCGCTGCTGACGTGCGCGAAAGGCGCACAGCCATGCACGGCGCGGCGAGCACTGCCGGCCACGTTGCACGGGGCTCCGGGCGCGACGCCGCCGGGCGCGCGCGCGCGCAGGGCGGCTACTACGCATGGTTCCGCATCTTTGACAACAAGCTGAACCGGCGCAAGTCGGGCGAGTACGCGGAGCAGTACACGCACGACGGCGACTCCTGCGGCATCCACTCTTCCGGCGCCGGCTTCCCGCGCATGGACCCGGCGGACCAGTGGGTGCCGCCCGCGTTCGAGTGAGGCGCGGCGCGGGCGCCGCGCGCTGGCGGGCGGCTGCATCCTCCGGCGCCGGCTTCCCGCGCATGGACCCGGCGGACCAGTGGGTGCCGCCCGCGTTCGAGTAAGGCGCGGCGCGGGCGAAAGGCCCCGCGGCCGGCAGAGGCGCGGCGCGCGCAAGCGCGCTGTGGGGCGGCGGCGGTTGCTGGCGCCGGAGCGGCGGCGGGGCCAAGGCGCGGCTACCATAGTGTGCGCTGGACGATGGTGTGCTGGCATCGCCACTCGGGTGCTCGCAGACATGCGGCGTCAGGGCGCGGCCTGGCAGGCGCGGGAAAACATTATCGTCCAGCTATTTGCGTGGGGATTCTACTGGTGCTGGGAGTCTATTGCACAGGGCGGCTGCTGGGCATCATGGCACATTCCTGGCAAGTTGGGGAGGTTGGGGCTGGCGCGGATCGCCGAAGGTTGTCCTTTGCTTTTGCACATCCTGTGGCTGCCAGCGCAGGCACGAGCTGTTCCAGGAGGCTTGAGGCATGGTAGCAGAGGGTCCTAGCGAGCATTAGTAACAGCTGCGGGGGTCTGACAACGCCTGGACTGGAGCGCGCTGGTGGCAGGTCGTGGCCATTGCCATGTCCCTGCGCCTGGTCTGTAGGCATCACGATGCAACGTGGTCTGCGTGCTCGGCCGCTCTCGATCGCTCCGATCTCCGTCCTTCCCGCTAGGCACATGTGCAGGCGAACAAACGCACTGGCCGAGCGATGTGTGCAGTGCTGATGCCTGACAGCTCAGGCCCTCGGTGTCTGCAGGCTGGCTCAGAGCGCATGCTGGCAGCTCGCTTGCAGCGAGAGCCGTGCAGCAGTTCGCGGCGTTACAGGCGGCGGCTTGCACGCTCGCCGCGCTGCACACACGCACGCGCCTCTGCACATGCCCCGCGCCCATCAGCCTGCAAGCGAGAGCAGCAGGGTCTTGCCCTAGCCCGCCACGGCCCTGTCAGGCTGCGAGCAAGAGCAGCGGGGGGGGCGGCCTAGCCGGCCGCGGCCCTATCAGACGCCGAGCGAGAGCAGCGGGGGGGGCGGCCCAAAGCAGGCCGCGGCCGCGGCCGCCAGGTCGTCCTCCTTTTGCAAGCGGCCCACGCGCCTCAGGCCGCGAGCGAGAGCAGCGGGGGGGCGGCCCAGCCCGCCATGGCCGCGGCGGCCAGCTCGTCCTCCTCGTACAGCTGCCCGCCCGCGCCCAGCGCCAGCGGCAGTACGGCGTCCAGGCGGATGAAGAGCTGCGCGCCCGGCGCGCCGCCCGGCCAGCGGCGCACCAGCACGCGGCAGGCCGGGCAGCGCCGCAGCGCTCCGCGCGAAGCGAGGAGCGGCGGCGCGGCTGCGCCCGCGTCCCAGCCCTGGCGCGCGCGGTGCGTCTGGCCGAGCGTCTTTGTTGTGTCATGGCGTGGCAGCACGAGGCTGGAACAGCAGAGGCTGGAACAGCAGAGGCTCCTGGCGGCTACCCTTGCACCTTGCGCGCGCGGCGCCTGCCTACAACAGGAGCCGCAGCGATTCTTGCAGCGGTTGTCGAGCTGCGGGCGCGCGCCCCACAAGTGCGCACCTCTGGCCGCCAGGCATGCCCGCACGCGCAGATATACACCTACAGCGGCCCAGGACTTGCATGAAGCAGGGAGCGGGGCCGGCGCCTGCTCGTCAAGGAGGTCGTCAAGACCCCAGGCCCCGCCAGCTCCGGCCCCAGCGCCGCCGCCCTCCCGGAGCAGCTGGTGCGCCTGCGGCCGCCGGCCTCTCACGGCCTGGTCGTAACGGGCAGCAGCCCCGAGCGGCCCCGCCCCATGCCAGCACCCAGGCCGCCCCGCCGCGGGCGCGCTGCGCACCTCCGCGTCGGAGATGCCGGGCGCCGGGCGCATCTCCACCACCGGCAGGCTCTCGAACGTCAGGAACGAGCGCACGTAGCGCGTGCCGCACGCCGAGCACGTGTCCCGGCTGCCCGGCGCGCTGCGGCCGGCCTGCTGCGGCGCGGCCCGGGGCGCCGGCTGCTCGGCGGAGAGCGCGGGCGCCGCCCCAGGAGGCACCCTCGAGCCTGAGGTGCCGGGGCCTGCGCCGGGCGCCGCGCCGCCCGCCGCGCCGCAGCGGAAGCACACCGGCAGCAGGCCGGGCGCATCCGCCGCCGGCCGCGTGCGCGCCAGCACGGCCGCCAGGTCCGCGCGCTCCTGCGCCGTGCCGGGCGTTGGCGCGGGCCCGCCGCGCGCCGGTGTGACACATTTAAAAGGTGTGCACCTCTGGGCCTGCTGATTCTGCTGATGGCCGCGTCACAGCTCCGCATGTCCGTGGCGGGCCGAGTGCGCCGGCGCGGCTGCTCAGGATCCCGCGTTCTGCGTGGGCGTGGTGCAAGCAGCCTCATGAACCGCGCTTGTGCCATCTTGTCCTGCACAGGAGGGCATGCATTGCATGGCGCAGGGAAGCGGGCCCTGCTCCTGTAGCGGCCAGGGCTGCAGCGCATGGCCTGGCCGGCACACCAGGCAATCAGAAGCTGCGTGCACACAAACGTGTTCCTGAGCTCGACGGATTCGTTTGCGCGGCCGCCACCTGCTCCGCGGGCGGCAGCCGCAGGCGCTGCAGGCGCTGGTGCGCGGCGCGCGCCAGCCGGTGCGCGCCCAGCGCGCCGGCGTGCTCAGCCAGGCAGCGCAGCACGGCGGCCGCGCTGATGTCGGGCGGCGCCTCCCTCGCCGCCTGCGCCAGGTGCACATTGCATGCACCTATGTTCCATGCGCGCCCCCTGCACACCATGTCTGGAAAGGCGCACTTGCTTTCTGCTGGCCCAAAACAGGAAAAAAATGGGCCGGCTGAGGCGCCGCCGCGCATGAGTGCCCGCCGCGGCGGCTGGGCCTGCATGCGGCCATCGCTGCGAGGCCGCGGCACTGTGCAGGTCGACGACCTGGCGGCCGAACACGCATGCAGGACGTTTCGAGCATACATAGGGACCTGGACATGTGTTCACAAGGTTGTGCCAAAGCGGCGCGATTGCAAGAGGGCCGGCGCACCGGCGGCAGGTGCGCGAGCAGGAAGTGCGCCGCGTTCAGCAGCGTGGTGACAGGCGCGGGCGCGCCCCGCGGCGCCGCCGCCTGCGGCCCGCCGCCGCCCGGGGCGCTGGGCCGGTCGCCCGGGTCGGCCGCCTGCGTCGGGCCGCCCGGGCCCAGCGGCGCGGCGGCCTGCCCGGCGCCGCCCGCTCGCGCGCCAGGCGGGTCGAGCGCCGCAGCCCGGCTGCTCGTGCGCGGGTCACGCAGGGGCGCCGCAGCTGGCCCAGGGGCTGGGGCAGGCCCTGGCGCGGCGGTGGCCGCGGTGGCGGCGGCTGCGGCGGCGGCGGCGGCGGGCCGCGCGGCGGCGGCCGCATGCACCAGCGAGTACGCCGCGTAAGCCTCCGCGGTTCCCAGCCGCTCCCAGAAGAGCGCTAGCGTGCGCGCGGTCGGCGCGGGGCGCGGCGCGGCGGGCGCGCCGGCGGGCGCGCCGGGCGCCGCGGCGGGCGGTGGCGGCGGTGCAATGCCGACCAGGGCGAGCGCGAGCGTGTGGCGCGCGGCGTCGCCGAAGCGGCCGCCCGCGGCCGCGCCCGCCGCCAGCTGCTGCAGCAGCGCGGCGCCCTCCTCGGGGGCGCCCGCATCCCTGCCGCGTGTTCTGTATGAGGCGGCCTCTGGCCCGGCATCAAGCGGCCCTACGAGCATGCATGGCAAGCCGTGGCACCTTGCGATCTCTGGGTGCCTATCCTCGTCCCAGCCGCCTGCACACGTGCGGCGCACTTAATTGCCCAGCCGCGGGTCGTCCGCTCGCTGTAACGCCATCTGAGCGCCGGCATGGCAATGGAGCCTGTGTGCGCGTCTGCCCAGGGGCGACGCGCGCGCGTACGCGGCGCCCGCATCCCCCAGACAGCCGTTCGCCCGCGGCGCATGCGCGCTGTGCATCGCATAGTTCTCCCGCGCGGAGGTCAGACGCAGCCAAATGGCGAATCGCGACCATGCATCGCGCACGTTCGGGGCCTGCGGCGCGGGGGGGTGGGCGGGCGCTGCGCACGCGAGCGCGGCGCGTGCCTCAGCCAACCGCCCGCGCGCCAGCAGCGCGCGCGCACGCGGCAGGTGCGCGGCGCGCCGCAGGCCCGGCGCGCCGCCGTCGGCCAGGCGCGCCGCATCCGCCCAGCGTCCCGCTGCGGCTGCGGTCTCTACGCATGCCTGCAGGAAAGGCATTCGTTTTGGCGCGGTGCTGGGTCTGCCGGCTTCAACCGACAGCCTGCCGCACGCGTGGCTTCCGTGCGGGCTGGCCAACGGACGGCACAGCCGAACAGCTCGCTACAAGGCCTGTGGCGGCAGCCTGGGGTATCCCGCACCCGCGGCGCCCCGTGTGGGCGTGCGACGCAGGTCCTGAAGACCATGGCGCTCGCATGCAGGGTGCGCTAGCCTTCACCTGACCCTGGCAGCGCAAACGCCACCCGCATAGCCCCACTCAAGCGCAGTGATGGCGGCTGCCTTGGGCCGCGCCTTTGCATCTCCCAGGCGCGCCAGGACCGCCTCCGCGCCGCAGTGCCCCGCGCCGGCCAGCGCATCGCCGGCCGCGCGCAGCGCGCGCGCGTCCGCCGCCGCGTCCAGGTCCCCCGCCAGCCGCGCGAGTGCATCCCAGCGGCCGCGGCCCGCCAGCAGCTGCACGCCCCGCTCCGGCGCGCCCGCCTGCCGCCCGCATGCGGGTGTAGGTACCCTAACCCTGGTGAGAGCGGCGCATCTGCGCGCCCGCATGCCTGATCTCTTCCCACGCTGGGGACCTGCTGCGCCGGCCTTGAGCTGAGCTGCAGTGCATGCCGCGAGCGGCGGCAGCCACCGCGCCTTGCGCGCGCGCAGCAACTCGAGCAGCACGTCGGCGCGCCTGTGCGTACGCTGCGGCGGCCGCCGGCAGGTCGCCGCCGCCGGCCTCTAGCCACTGCGCCTCGCGCAGGCACAGCCGGTCGAGCAGTGCATCGCGGGGCGCCGCGCCAAGCGCCCCGGCCAAGCCCTGAGCGGCCGGCCGGGGCGCTCCCGCCCCGGCCTGCGCGGCCGGCTTTGCCGACGGCTGGGCTGCGAGCGCCGTGGCCCCGCCTCGCTCACCATGCAGAGGCCCATGGCCACCAGCTGACCGATCAGCCTCCGGCAGCAGCGCCGCCGCGGGCGCGTGGAGCGCCCCGGGCGTGCCCGGCCGGGCCCCGTCCGCGCTCGCGCCAGCGGCGGCCTCCCCCGAGGGCGCGCTGCAGGGTGCCTCGGGCGGCAGGGCGGCCGCGAACGCGCGCGCCTCGCTGAACATGCGCAGGTCCGCGAAGAGGTCCAGCGCGCGCTCGGGCGCGCCGGCCGCCGCGTACGCCGCCGCCGCTTCCGGGATGCAGCCCTGCGCGCGCCCTCCACGACGATCGCGGAGTCGAGGCATGCTGCCCCTGTACGCCGGCAAGCGCCGCACAAGCTAAGCTGTTAATGCCTAATGCCTAACAGTTGGTTGCAACTCCGTAACTGCCACAACCCTGTGTGGGGCCACGCGCGCAGCCGCAGCGCGAGCCGGCGGCAGCCGCGCACGCGTCATACCCCCGCCCTGCAACGTGAGGCCTTTGGCGCGTCCGCCGCGCGAGCGCGGCACGGGCCGCGAGCGGGTAGTGTGCCTGACCTCATGACCCGGGGGCCTGGCCGCGCCTGCAGCGCGAGCACGCCGGCGGCCGCCAGCGCGTCCGGCAGGCCGGCCGCGCGCTGGCCGGCCAGGCGGTGCAGCGCCTCCAGCAGCGGCGCGTCGCCCAGGCGCGCCCAGGCCGCGCGCGCGACGCCCAGCTGCAGCGACCGCGCGGCCGCCCAGCCCAGCGCGCGCCAGTCGGCCGCCGTCACGCCCAGGCAGGCAATCTGCGCGCCGCGGCCGCACGGGGCGCCTCGCCGGCGCGGGCGGGCTGCTGGCCGCCAGGCGCACTTGCAGAGAGAGGGCTCGATGGGGCGGCGTGCGCGGCAGGCGGGCGCGGGAGCGCCTGTGGCGCGCCGCAGCAGCGCCGCACAGCATCTGTGTATCACAGTATCAGAACGAGCAGCAGCACCGCACAGCATCAGGAGGCCTGACGCTGTGCATGTGCTGCCGCTTGCGCTGATGCTGTAACCGACAGACCTAGCCCAGAAGAGGGTGCAGGGCGGTCCGCGCTCGCGCGCCTGGTAGGCGCGGCGGAAGTCGGGCGCGGCCAGGAAGCGCGCGAGCGCGGCGGAGTGCGGGACGTCCAGCGTCAGCATGGCCGCCTGCTGCAGGCAGTACACGCGCGACCCGCTGAAGCCCACCACGTGGCCCTGGCGCGCGCGCGCGCGCTGCCGCCTCGCCCGGCCCCGGCCCCCGTGTGCTGCGGCGGCTGCCCGGGCGCCGCGCCGCCCCGGACGTGGCATCAAGCAAGCGCAGCCTGAGGGTCAGCCTTCACACATGCTGACATCCGACAGGGCGCTGTTCTGCGCAGGTAACTGCTTGGCAGGCGCGGCAGCTGCCGCGCCATCACGGTGCTGCAAACGCGCAGGCCGCCGCCCGTCGCGGCAGGACCTGCAGCGGCTGGGCGTGCGGCGGAAAATCGGCGGTGCGCGTGAGCAGCCGCCCGCCGCCCGACCAGGCCAGCATGTCGTCGCACTCGGTGTTCCAGGCCGCGCTGGCGGCGCCGGGCGCGCCCCACAGCCGCGCGCGCGTCGCCAGGCAGTAGACGCTGAGCGCGCGCGCGTCGTCGACCACGGCCACGCGGCCGCGCCCGGCGCTCAGGTCCAGGCACCTGCGCCGCCGGGCGCGCCCCCGTCGTATAGTGTCCAGGCCGAAGCGCGCGAGAGCGGCGGGCTGGGTGCAGCTGAGTGCGCGACAGCAGGTCGGCAGAGGCTTGCTTGTGCGGTGCCGGGGGCGCTGAGCAGGAGGCGCCAGAGGGCGCCAGCTGGGAGCTCGTGCGCAGACGTCCAACGCGGGCGGCGCACGGGCTGCGCGGCGCGCGCACCGCACGGGCGCGTCGTGCGTGAACAGTGGCACGGCCGCGTCGCGGTCGATGTAGAGCATGAGCACGGCGCCGTCGCGCAGGCCGGCCAGGAGGCCCTCGCGCCCGGCTGGCCCGCCCACGCAGCGCACGTAGCGCACCGGCGCGCCCAGCGCCCAGGCGCGCACGCTGGCGCCGCCCCAGTCCAGCGCCTCCAGCCGGCCCTCCTGCGCGTATAGCGCATGGGAACAGTAGGGTTACATTAGGGTTAAAGCAGTAGCGGGCCCTCTTGCGCGCATGGCGCATTGGCAACCTACATGACTGTCGTATGTTGCTGCTGGCATCAAGGAGGGTAAGCAGGGCAAGCTCCCGCATGGAGGCCGGTGCGCCTGGCGGGCTCGCGCGCGCAGCGCAGCGCAGCCCGGCCCTGCACAGCCACGCACTGGGCCACGTCTGCGAAGCGCGCATGCCCGCCGCCTGCCCGCATGATGCACCCCTGGAGCCTCTGCGCACGAGCGCTTTCCTGACCCGGAAGCGGGCGCGCAGTGGGCGCCGGCAAGCGCGGCGCGCGGGCCCGGCGCGCCTGGCAGAGCACCAGGTGCTGGTCGGTCGCTACGAGCAGGTTGCACTCCAGGCGGCCCGCGATGCGCGCCGCGAGGGTGTAGCCCAGCGTGACGCCGCCCGCGCCCCCGGCCGCGGCCGCAGCCGCCGCGTCGCCCGCCCGCCTGGCGGCCGCGCCCGCGCGCGCTCGCGCGCCCGGCCGACGGCCGTCGCCAGGCTGCGTGGCGCTCGCCGCAGGGACTGCGCCAGGGTCTGGCGAGCGCGGGCGGCTGCCGGGCAGCGCGGCGTACACGAGCAGGTCGTCCGGCAGCAGAACAGCCAGGCGTCCGGCATAGACGGCCACCTTGCGCACGAACGCCGCGCAGGCGAGCACCGCGCGGCCGCCGCCGGCCAGGTCCTGGACGACCACGCCGGTCAGCGCGTCCCTGCGCGCGCGGCCGCGCGGCGCGCCTGAGCACGCGCCAAACGCCCGGGCCTGCGACGCCGGACCGACGCCGGGTGCACGGGCATGGCCGGCGCTCGCCGCGTCGCGGCATGCTCCAGGCCGACTGCGAGCTGTGCCTGTGCCACCACCATGCACATGGCCAGCTCAAGGCTGCAGTCCATCACGGGGCGCCCTCTGGCCTGTCCGTCATGAGATCTCTCGCCGGATGCAGCCTGCAGAGCCCGCCAAGGGCTGCTCCGGCTGTTATGCACCCACATGCGCACGGCCCTGCATGGCAGGCCAGCCGGCCGCCCGGCCGGGTGCCCTGCCTGAACGCGTAGCGACTGCCGTAGAGCCCGTGCACGGTCGAGAAGGCCAGCGCGAACGCGGCGACGCCGCCGCCGCCCTCGCCGCCGCCGCCGCCGCCGCCGCGCGCCTCGGCGAACGCGGCGGCGACCTGGGCGCCGCCGGGGTGGAGGGCCAGCGCGCCGACGCCCGCGCGCCCGCGTTCCGCGCCGGCGCCCGTGCCAATGGGCGCCAGAGGGGCGCCGTCACGCGCGTGCAGCCCCACGGAGCCATCCCGCCCGCCGACGATTAGGTAATCGCCTGCCCGCCCGCGCGCGCGGCCGTCACGCCGGCGCTTGCCGCGCATCAAGCGCCTGGCTACACAGGAGGGTGTTTGTGCGACAATACGTGATGAGCTGAGTCTTCGCTGCCTGCGCGCGCTCACCCGGCAGGGATGCACGTCAGGGGCGCGCCGCGTGCGGATGCGGGCCGCCGACGGCACAATAGGTGCACGCACGCAGGGGGCCGCAAGGCTGGCGCGCTAAATAACACGCACTGGCCGGCATGAGCCCCGCGGGCGGGCACGGCGGGGGCGCGCCGCGCGCGGGGAAGCAAAGCGCGGCGGGCCGGACGCCCAGGGCCCGCGGCGCGCCGGCGGCCTCGCCGCCCGCGCCGTGCAGCCTGAGCATGCCATCGGCGCCGGCGACCGCGACCTCGTCCGCGCCGCCCTGCGCCCTGAGCGGCGGCGCGCATGTTTCCCGCTCCCACGAGGAAATTGCCCACATGTGGCGTGGCACGGCTCACAACACAGACTACGAGCCCGTGCTGGTGCCAGAACACCGTCGCGTCTGCCCACCACTTTGCCCCGCAGAGCGCGGGCCTTGTGTGCAGCGAGCATGCTGCGAGCCGGTCCGTCTCCGGCCAGCGCTCGCCACGCGCGCAAAGGCATGCAGCCTGGGCTCAGTCGGTCCGCGCGCGCACCGCGGCGGGCGCCACGCGATGGCCGCCACGGGGCCGGGCGTGCACAGCGCGGCGGCCTGCGCGCCGGAGCGGCTGCGCAGGCTGACGCCGCCGCCGGCCAGCGCGACGGCGAGCAGCCGCCCGCCCGCGCTCCACGCAATTGCCAGCGCCCGCCCGGCCAGCTGCGCGCGCGCATGATGTGGGCTGAATGGTGGTGGGTGGATATGATAGGGTTAGGTTGCAACAGGTTAGGGCCACGCCAGCCCAGCGCAGCCCCTGCCACGCTCGCAGGCGGCGCACCCTTGGGGCTAAAGGCCGCCGCGAGCCCGGCGGCCCATAAGCGGGGTGTGCGCAAGCCCAGCCCAGGCAAGGCCACGCTGCTCATCCAACGCATGTAATATGAGCGCGCGCGCGCCTTGTGCCGTGCCGCGCCGCGGCCGCGCGGCGACCACAGCGCCAGCTCCGCGCCGGCCGCGCTCGCCAGCGGCGCGCCGGCCGGGCTGAAGGCGACCGCGGCCACGGCGGCCGCGTGCGTGTGCACGACCGCGCCCTCGCCGGCCAGCAGGCCCTGCGGGGCGCCGCCCGGCCCCGGCCACGGCCTGGGCACCACCGGCGGCGCTGCGCCCGGCCAGCCCCACAGCATGACAACGCCGTCGGCGCTGCCGGACGCGAGGCTGCGCCCGTCGGCGGCGTACGACACGCCAGCGACGGCTGCCTGCATCCCAAACGGTGTACCTTACTCGCAGGGAGAACTTAGGCTTGATAGGCAGCAGTGGGCAGGCTGGCTTGGACTCAGACACAGACACTTGGGCTCTATGGTTGGCAGCGAGGTAGGCTCGCTTGGGCTTGACAAAAGACACAAGGGAGCTGTATTGCCTGTGAGCCTGATGCATGTGCTTGCTTGCCATGCGAAGCAGGGCCGCCTACCTGGTGGCCAAGCAGGCTGTGCAGCAGCTCGCCCGTGGCGGCGCTGCGCACTTGTATCCGCAGGCCCACGGCCGCCACAAGCTGCTCTCCATCTGCGCCACGCGCCCTGTGGCTCAAAACTCGTGCAGGGCGTGGGAGGCTTGTACGAGCGCCGCGCCCCTGCAGGCCTGTGGTACAGCTGCTACCCTTCTGTAGGCCTGATCACGCCCCCATTAAACAGGAGTGGCACCAGCGCACCTGGACTGTAGGCGAGGGCGCAGCAGTCGCCGCTGCACACATCATCGGTGTCTGGCTGCATGGCAAGCATTCCGCAGTGTTAGCGACTGCAGCACAAATGACGTGAGAGTAATGCTTGGTGCAGAGCACGTCTGCGATAGCACTGGGTTGGGCATCGGAGCCAGGGAAAATGCGTGCACGCACCAGGTCGTCTGACCAGGCCAAGGTGGCGCGCATATTGTGCAGGTGTCTGGAGTGCGCCCCTGCAGACTGAGAGGCTGTTTTGCCATAACTCCGAGTTAGGGTCCAGCATTCCCCAAAGGCTTGTCTCCCCATAAGAGTGCTGCACACATAAAATACGATCACTCGTTGCCTGGTGTCAGTCTCTTGGTCCCTGGGCAGAGAGGCGCAACGGCGCAATGGCTTTCAAACCAGGCTTGCCGCCGACGGTTGTGAATCCCGGGGGAAGCGCAGCGGTGATTTTCCTGCATGGCCTGGGCGACTCAGGCAGGTGTGGCCCCACTGACCCGCAGCAGCGGTCAAACAGGGTGAACCATGACGTGAGTATTTGGAGCGCGCGCACAGGAACCTCTCCATGCTGGCGTCTGCGTTCCGGCTGCCGCACGTCAAGTTTGTCTTCCCGACGGCGCCCACGCGGCGCGTCAGCATAAACGGCGGCGCTGCCATGCCCGGTGAGCCCCGCTGGCGCGAGCAGCCTCCTCACGCGCCTCCTGCAGGCCGGACTCAGCAGGTCAGTCACTGCTGTGTGAGCCTTGTTCGGCTGGCATGTCCTCCTTCCCCTGCGCACCCTTGACTGCCCGTCCCCTGCCGTGCAGTGACTGTGCTCGCCTGACCAGCGTGGTTCGACCTGTACGACTTCCAGAGCCTGGCGTCGGGCAGGAGCGACAAGCAGGGCATCGCGGAGGCCACGCAGTACCTGGGGCAGCTGGTGGAGCAGGAGGTGGCCGCCGGCATACCGGCCGCGCGCGTCGCGGTGGGCGGCTTCAGCCAGGCGCGGCGAGCGCGTGCAGCCCGGCGCCCTGCCTGCTTGCCTCGCTTGAGGCCGGCCGACGCGGCCTGGCAGCAGGTGGCAGGATCGGCTCGAGCTGCCCTGAATCCGTGGCGCGCCCTGGGAAGGAGGACGGTCACAAGCTTGGCTGCGCAGACGCATCTCGGCACGATACGCTGCCTGCTGCCCTGCATGTACCAAAAGAAGTGCCTGCCTCGCAGAGGTTTCTTATTACCTGCAACAGCGTGGCAGTATGCAGTGTCTAGGTGCTCACGCGCATTAGAGCTCTGCACGGGTCGCCGTGACGCGCGCCTGTCCGCACCCAGCACGCTAGTCTGCGCGGCAGCTCAGGCAGGTCGTCGGCCACGGCCTGGCGGCGTGCGGTTGGCATGCCGCACGATGCATGCATGGCGGCGCATTGCGCCGAGCACATCCGCAGGACGCAAGAGCGCATGGCCGCGCGCCGGCAGGGCGGGCATGTCGCGCTGAAGTACGCGCTGAGGTCGGCGCGCGCGGCGCCGGCCTGCATTGCACTCAGCACATGGCTCGAGCCGGACTCCGAGCCGGTGCGGGCCGCACCAGCCCGCTCGCTGCCCCCGCGCCGCGCACAGCGCGCCTGCGCCGCCGCCTGGCGCTTGCGGCGCGTGCGTACACCCTCCGGACGCGGGTGCCTGCGAGTCGGCCCGCCAGCGCCGTGCCCGAGCCCGTCTGGGACGGTCGCGACGGCGGCCCTGCCGTGCCCCGCGCGGGGGTGCTGCGGCGTGGCGCTGGCGCGGCTCGCAGGCCGCGCGACGGGCGCGCCAGGTGCTTGCCGCGTCTGGCGCGCTGCGCTTGCCCGGCATAGCGCGGCCGCAGGCGCTTGCAAGGCGGCTCGGCGGCTCGGACACCCCGTACGGGTGCACTGCCCCACGGAGGTCACTGGATGCGCGCGCATGCAGGTGCCCGCAGCCAACGTGGACACGCGCTACTTCCTGGGCCACGGCACCGCGGACCCGCTCATCCCCTGCTTCCTGTCCGACACCAGCAAGTCCGTCCTGCTAAACAAGGGTGCGCATGCGCGCGACTCAACAACCCATCGCTTGTAGCAGTGCCCACGAAGGCCAGTTACGACGCAAATGGCGACATGGATGCTGCTGTGAAGTGCGGTGTCCTCGTGATCTGCACGCCGTGACGTGAGGTAAGATGAGGGTACGCTCCAGCTGGCAAGCGCCGCCCGTCTCCGCCCGCCTTGTGGCAGCAGCGAGCCCGGGCAGCCCGCGGGCGGGCCGGTGGGCACGGCGCGCAGCCGCGCGCACTGACCGCGAGCCTGGGAGGCCGGCAGGGGTGAAGGAGGTCGAGCGCAGGACATATGCGGGCATGCAGCACAGCACGTCCCCGGAGGTGCGGGCCGCGCGGCGCGCCCTGCACGTCTATGGAGGTGCTGGGGTCTGTGCGCTGTGCGGCGCAAGCTGCGAGAGGGGCGGTTGAGGAGCCGGGTGGGGTGCCGGGAGGGTGAGAGCAGCCTGGCGCGCAGGAGCTAGACGACGTGCGCGAGTTCCTGCTGCGCGTCCTGCCAGACGCGCCGGCGCCGACCAGGCACGCGGCCAGCTTTGCGCCCCAGGCCAGCTTTGCGCCCCCGGCCAGTTTTGCGCCCCCGGCATTCCGGGGCCTCAGCCCTGTCACACTCCTCCATGTGAACCGGACGGAGCGGCTTCCTGCGGGCACCACGCGCGATGCTGCCATACGGCTGCCTGTGCAGCAGACCGGCTTGCTGCGTGCACGGCACGCTCGAGGTGGGTGGCCATGCCATGACGCAGAGCGGCGGGCGGCCAGCCGCCACCTGTGCTGCGTGGCAGGATGCACATGTTGTCGCCTTCGCGGCAGGGAAGCGGTGGAGCGCATGAGCATCAGGGACCTCAAGGCGCTGCTGGCCAGCCGGGGCGTGGACACGCGCTCGTTCCTAGAGCGATCAGAGTTCGTAGCGCGCGCAAAGGCGCTCTTGTAGCATGAGAGCGTACTTGCCCAGCCCCATCCCTGTCCTGTGTGACTTGACCTGTAACACTGGGGCCTGAAATGATCCAACAAAGCACGGGGTGCCTTTGTGTACAACAAGGCATACCTTCATACCGTCTCGTAATGTCGTGGACGCTGATGCAATGCCATGCAATGCAGTGCAGTGCACCTGCTTCTCTTGGAGTGTTTTTTGGGGCAGTGCAGTGCACTGCAGTGCAGCGCTCAATAGCTCGGGTGATTACAGTACACGAACGCATGCCATACGGCAGCTAGCTAGGCGCGCGCTTCCAGAAAGGTAATACGCAAAACGAGTGGCTGCCCCTGTCAGTTGACGGGGGCCAGCCGCGTGCAAGCGTTCGCTCGACACAGAGCACTCTCAACGCGTACGGCGGTTGAAAAGCACATGCTCCCAGCAGCAGACAGCACACATACAGGCGGGTCACGGCGTGCCCGGGGGGGGGACAAAAGCAAAGAAGCAAAATTGCCGGTCTACAGCACTGGACTGCACTCCCAGACAAGTTCGGCACTGGGCGGCTGTCACGCAGCAGCCCACCTCGTTTGGACTGAACAAGAAGCGCGAGGCGGCCCGGTCCCATTGGGCGGCCACGCCGGCACACTTGCATGTCAAAGTGCATGCAAAGCAACCTTTGCATGAGCTCATGTATAAAGCCTGCGCAGCACTGCTTGGCAGCTTGCGCACTCAGACACCCCGCTCCCGCGATCGAGTCCGGGCCTTTTGCTCCTCGGTGGCGCAGAAAAAAGAATCAACGTGGACTGCTAGCAGAGGCCACATCACGTGGCATGCCCAGCAGCAACATAAAATAAGCAAAAGAAGGCTAGCAGCCAGCCTGGCCGCTGCTTGGCCAAGAAGGCTAACAACCCCCCTGCCCCCGGATCGCTCCGTGGCACATTGTTTACCCCTGCTCAGAGGACCTCAACAAATGCCTGACAGTCGTCTGACCCTCAACAGCAATCTACCTGCACTCTGCATTTATCCCCCTGGCTTGCAAACCTCACTGCCCCCATATCTGGGCTGAATAGCTTCAGGCTCCACGCAGCTAAGCGCCTAAAAAAGTATACTTCATCACCGCCCCGCCGACTGAGCAGTGCAGGCGCAGAGGCCATCGACGCAGCAGTAAGGCGTGATCAGCCCCATGCCATCCAACCCCGCGCCCTCACGCGCCTTTCGGCCCATTGCGCGCGGGGGGCTTGAGCGCGCAGGGCGCGCGCACAGAGGAGGGCAGCTTGAGCCAGACGTCGGACCCGCGCGGCGGCCGCACGTGCGCATACACGTCGACGATGCAGTCAGGGCCCCACGAGGGCGGCGCGGCGATGCAGCCGCCGCCGGGCGGCAGGCGCGAGCGGCACACGTCCACCACCGTGTGCAGCTCACAGCTCTTCTTTAGCAGCACCGCCTCCTGCGGCGAGCAGCAGCGCGTCAGGGGTGCCAGGCGGGAACAGAAATGGAACACACGAGGCTGCAAGTGGGCTGGCAGACAGTGGCAGGTGCTGACAAGCGGTTCACTAACGAAAGATAATTACCAATCGCTGCCTGATGACAATTGCATGCCAGCGCATACGCCCGCGCCGCTTGGCTAGTGAGGGAGGGGCCGCACCAGCAGCTCAAACGCGTGCGGGCCGTCGCACTCGCCGCAGCCGCTGCCCTCGCTCTTGACGGCCCGGGCCTCCCCGCGGCCGGCCCGCCCCGGCGCGCCCAGGCCCAGCGACGGCTGCATCTCCTCCGTGTCGGCGGAGGTGGCGCGGCGCGGGCGGATGCGCGGCGTCTCCGAGGCGTCGTCCGACAGGCCCTCGCCGCCCTCGTCAAACCCCGGGCCCTCGGGCTTCTTGGCGGCGCGCGCGGCGGCGCGCGCGGCGGCCTGGCGGCGCGTGACGGGCGGCTCCACCTCCGCGGGCGTGCGCACGCGGCCCGGACCCGCGGCTTGCCACGCGTTGACGCCTGCGAGACAAAATCAACACTCGTCAGAAGGTGCTGCTGCAGAGGCGCGTTTCCACGCCACGCGCCCAACAAAGCGCCCTCCATTCCCCCTTTCTGCACACACGGAGCTTGACAAGCGGGAGACGCCTATGCATACCTAATCAGACTGGCTGAGAAAGGAGCCCCTTTTTAGGCCCAAAAGGACAGCTGTTGATCTACTATCTTGGAGATATAGCCCGATCCAACAGATATTATCTGGCACATGGACACCTGTCCCCAGCACCAGGTGCAACTCGCACAAGCCCTCTGGCAGACAGGCCAGCATGACCCTGCACAGACCGCGACACGGGGAGCCTGCCGCGCGCGCACCAGTGGTCACGGTGCGCGGATGCATGGCAGACCAGACGACCTGGCCGGCGCCGCCGGCGGCAGCGCCGGCCGGCTCCACGTACAGGAACAGGTTGCAGTGCAGGACGTCCGCGCAGACGGCCGCGTTGCGGAACATGTGCTGCTTCAGGCAGACCTGCGCGCCGCGGCATAGGTGATCACACCAAATCCGCTCTCATGCAAAACGCGATCATGCAAAACGCGAACACTATAGTAGTGTCACACTATAGTAGTGATATAGTATCTTATCATCATATACATCCTACCACAAACGCATCCTATAATAGGTCACAAAACCCACCTCCCAACACCTCACTCGCCCACACACGTCGTAATCCACATAGCAACCCAGCCACAGGCAGCGCAGGAGTGGATCGGAACCAGGCGCCGAACACTGCAGCGTGGCGCAACACACAGCAAGCATCCAATGCAAATGACCCACAGCAGCTGGCACCGCACGCACCGCCATATTGCACTCGCACGCGAAGGACGTCTGCGCGTCGACCGCGCCCAGCCCCTCGAGCAGCGCATGCGCGTCGATTGACGGCGCCGCGGCCGCTGCCAGCCGCTTGAAGCCAGCCTGCTTGGCAGCAGCCCCGCCTGCCACTTCCGGGCCGGCGGGCGCCCGCTCGGCGGCCTGTCCGGGCAGCTGCAGCGCGCGCTCCTCCGCGCCGGCGCCGCGCGCGTGCTCCACAGCCTGCTTGGGCACATGCTCGGCTGCCAGCCTGCTGGTCGGCTGCGCCGCCTGCGTGTCCGCGCCGCTGTCGTGGCCGCGGCCGCCCGGGCCCGCGCACGCCAGCTGCATGCCGGCGTCCGCAAACGGCGACACCGGCGCCGCGCCCAGCTGCGTGCAGAATGCGGCCGAGCTTGAACCGCGGCTGGGGCTCGAGCTAGAGCCGGCGTGCGCGAGCTTCTTGGCGGCCGCCGCGCGCTTGGAGCGCGGCTTGCGCAGCGTCGCGGTGGGCGGCGGCGCGGCGGCCATGGCGGCAGCGGCCAGCTTGGGGCTTGTGCCGGCCGCGGCCGCCGCGGCCGCGGACGACACGGCCGACAGAATCTCCAGCCCCAGGCGCAGCTCCGCGGAGGACCGCCGGCGCAGAGGCGAGCGGTCCCTGCGCATTGCCGGCACCGCTCCTCAGCAGAGGGCAACAGAGGGGTTGCAGGCACACACCGCTCGCAAGCAGGGGGCCTGGCTCACGACTGCGGCACAGCGCGAGGCCCGCTGCAAAACAGGCCGACCTTGAAGCCCACTTCGCACGTGCTACCTCCTCACTAAAACACAGAGCCTTGCAAGCTGAGCAGCTTGCCGGCCACGGCGCGCGAGCCTGCCAGACCGCAACCACCGACTGTGGTAGGTCCAAAGCAACTATCCCTGTGAAGCGATGCAACTGTCGCCTGGACACAGGTCCTGAGAGAACACCTGGCGGGGGCAGGCGCGATACGTGCGCGCAGAACAGCCAGACTGCGGAATAGCAGCTGTACCAGCCTGTGCAGCGCGAGCACTACAGCGGCACTTTTCACCAAATCAGCAGCACGCAAGTCAGCGCTGCAATGCAGGGCGCGCACTGGCCACTGCCGCGCTTGCGCTTGAGGCCGGCCGCGCAGGCGCCGGGTGAGTGCTTGGGGCTGCGGCGCGAAGGGCTGCGGCAGCACAGCGCCCGTGGCGACGCATGTCCGCTGTTCTCCTTGGCGACGCCCCAGCGCGACACCAGGTCCCCGATACCGCTCGACACGCGCTGCGGCAGGTCGAACAGGCTGCCCTCGCGCGAGCCCAGCTCCAGCAGCTCAGCTGACAAACGCTCGAGGTCCAAGCTGACCAGCTCCTCAAGGATGACGCGCGACATACTGCGCGCGAAGCCGCTGAGGCGCGCCAGCGCGCACGCTCTGCTCGCGCCCTGCGCGCTTCAGGTGTAGAGCAGTCACATGACCTGAGATGTACAAGACATCCTGCGGCCCCGCCCCCGACCGGCACGCGCTGAAACGGGGATACTAAAGGACAGCGTGCCCGCGGACATGTGCGGGGTAAGTCTGACGAGGGATGCCCCTGGGCTGATGCACGCACACCAGACGCGTAGGCGGCAAAGCTACAAGGTATGCGTGCGTGTCCAGCAATGCGGACGGCGAGAGGTATTAAAAACAACTACGTACTATACATACACCCACCACGCAAGCTTTCGGCAGCACTGATGAAGATAGTTTGCTCTTTTGCTAGATTGCTGAGGCAGACTCGAGGAGTACCTCAGATGCACATGGTGGCGGTGGGCAACATGACGACCAGCTCTTGCACTTGCTTCCTCCACTCCACAGCTCAGCGGGCTCTGTGTGCTTCAGCCTCGGAGCAGCCGAAACGGCCAGGCGTCAGGGTTTCTGCCAGGGTTACAGCCACTTTGCTGCCAGGTGTGCTTTTGGGCAGGGAAGCCTCCAAAATATCTTGAGGAGCAATGTACCTCCTGCAACTTCACCGCTTTCGGTGGGGCATCAATTGCAGTTTTCTTGTCACCCTGATGAGCAGCTGCAGGCTTGTGTGCTGCTGTGCGGGCGCCACAAAGGCTGTTTGCCGCGGCTGTGCGAAGCGGGCACCATGCACAGGATCGTGTGTTGAGTGGATGGGGCGTTCTTAGCTCTCACATTTTACAAGGCATACCACGCAGGCTTGCATCTCTGCTCGCCCGTCTGGGACCGCAAGTTCAGGGCAGTTGCGCAGTGCATTCAGCGGCGGTCGGCAGGCACCCGCAATTTGGGCAGTGTTTCAGCGAGCCTCTGTTACAGCGACTGGCGTATCTGCGTCGCGACATCGTCCGGCCCTTTATCTGCTGCTATGTCGGCCACCTTTGCCTTGTAGTAGTCCACCACCTGCGCGGCGGGCGCAGCTTGGTTGCGCTGCCCCACAGCCTGTTGCAGCTCCTCAGAAGACCAAAGTGTTGCACCGTCACTGCACTCTGAGGCAAGATGTGCTTACCTGCTGCTGGTCGGCAGGCAGACTTGGCAATCTGCTGTCTGACCTACAGACGCTTCTACACCTAAGCGAGCCAACGCCGGTCTCTGCACTTTACAAACACCGCGAGAGCACAGATCAAGGCAGGATATGCAAGCTCTTGTGTTGGAAAGGGAGGCAAGAGCCAGCACACTCAGTAGGCGGCCAGTGCACAAGCGCCCACGGCACCGATCCGGGGCCAGACCACTGCTACGAAGAAGCAGCACCGGCACAGGACTGGAGCAACAGCCAGACGTGGAGAGCACTACACTTGCTGGAGCCAAGCTTCAAGCAGTTCCAAACGGCCTTGGCGCCCCAAGATGCAGAGAGGGATGGCAGATGCCAGCCGCAGGCTCGCACCGGCGCGGTCTGCGCGTGGAACGCCGCCAGGCGCGCTTTCAGCGTGTCCGCGTTGTCGTCCTTGCGCTTGACGAGCGGCTCGCCGGTCACGTCATCCACACCCGGCGTGCGTGGCGGCGCAAACTTCTCATGGTACGAGCGCCCGCTGGCGGGGTGGATCCAGCGCCCCGTTACCCGCTCCACCTACGTGAGGCAAGAGCTGTGTCGGTGAAACAGGTTGGCAGTCCGCAGGCCAAAGCAACCACCGACTGGTGCCCCACGGCTGCCGCGCCCTTGCACACGCACCTTATTGGACCTGACATAAACAGATAATAGTGCAATGCATTTTCAGCATGGCAGCATGCTGCTCTCAGCTGGGTTGCAGGGTATCCTGTGCTCAGTCATCGCATGCCCCCGGTGGCAACCATCAGCACCAATAAACTCAAGGCCACATGCACTCTCGGTCTATCAGCACTGGAGGAATGTAGCAGAGGGCACGAGGGGGTCAGCCGCGCACCAGGACGGGGTCCGGCACCACAAAGTTGAGGACGCGGTCGATATGCGCGCCGCGCTTCTCCAGCATCTCGTCCAGCTTCTGTGCCTGGGGGAAATGCGGACGCCGGTTCAGTGTGTCCACCAGGCAGGGAGGTTCACCACGCAGGCGAGGTAGAACAAGAGCAAACACTGTGTGCGACGCCCCACACCTGCACAACCGTGCGGGGGAAGCCGTCCAGGATGAAGCCGACGCGGCACTCTGGCCGCTGCACCGCCTCACCGATCAGCCCCACGACGATCTCGTCAGACACCAGCGCGCCGGCGTCCATTGCCTTCTTGGCCTGCATCACAAGCAATGCCTCAGGCTCATATGCAAGAAAGTGCACAGCTCCCCAACGCACGGCACGGAGGCGCGCTTGTACAACAGCAGCGCAGAAAGGGGTGCCATACCTCGACGCCAAGGGGCGATTTTGCTGCCACCGCGGCACGCAGCATATCACCCGTCGCCAGGTGGCATAAGCAGTGCTCAGCCTTGAGCTTGGGCGACTGCGTGCCCTTGCCGCAGCCAGGCGGCCCTGCAAGGCAAGCGCTCGAGTCATACAATTGCTTGGCAATGTGCACGAGCAGCAGGTCCTACTGCTTCTGCTCGCCGAAAGAGGAGCAGGCTCGCTTGCTGACAGCAAACACGGCACACCTATCAGAATCACATGCTTCTCCGGCTTTGTTGCGCAGTCCAGCCGTCGCTTCAGCTCTGTTACAAGCACGTCTGTGTCCACCTCAGCAAGAGCTGCAGCAGCCATTGCTGTGAAGGCAGATGGGGGAGGTTGCCTTGCACAAGACTCATAGGCTCATCGCCCTGTGGTCGCTTAGTCCTGGCACCAAGAGGGCTTAGCAGGAAGTTTCTCTAGGGATGTAGGCCTTCCCATTGCACTGCCATATCCTATGTCCTTCCCTGCAGACTTCCATGTCGGCATGCATGCACCTCCCACTCACAAAACAGAGCTAGTCCAGCACAATAACTTCTACTTTTTCCGAGCTTGGCACAGGCGCAGTTCGGCTGGGCTGTGGCACGCGCTGCTCGCCCATAGGCCCCTGCCGGCCAGGCGGCACGACAGGTACCTCCTCTGAGCCGCAAAGCCCTCCTGGTCCAGGTCCTTGCTGGGCAGCTCCAGCCAGCGCTGCATCAGTGTCACCAGTGTCGTGACGCGCATCCACCGTCCCACTCGGCGCGGCTGCTGCGGCAGCCTCAGGCGCTGCCCGGCGCGCGTCTGCGCCCTGCTCGGCCGCCGCGTCTATGCCCTGCTTGGCCGCCGCGTCTGCGCGCGGACTTGATGCTGCGCCAGACGGCGCCGGCACGCGCTCCGGCCGCTGCGCACCCGCGCCCGACGCGGCCACAGCAGCCGTCATGGCATCGGCTGGCGCGGGCCGCTGCGCGTCCGAGCCGCGGTTGGCCGCCGCGTCTGCATGGGCGGCGCTGCGCGGCTGCTGCACATACAGCAGAAGCACGTCCTCGTGCACGCAGCTGCGCGTGCGCAGCACAGATGTGGCGTCATGCTACTCTGCAAAGGTTGCAGCTCATGCAGCTCCTGGAAGCGCCAGGCATCTCTGTATGCAGGTGCATGCTGGCGGCACTGCGGATCTATACACTTGCCAAGGAGAGTCATGTCTCATGTGATTTCTAAGGCTGCTTCGCCACTGCGCCGCAGCACCTGCAGCACGTGTCCACCACACTGCTGATTGCCCCACTTTGCCTCTGACCCATGCCATGAGCATATTCTCCCATACATGCAGATTTGCATGCCACCCCACCGTCACAAATACGTACACCGCATGCCACACGGACATCGCAGCCACAAAATGACAGTACGTTTATTGTCAACGCCTGACCCACAAGGGGGACACAGAGCATTGTGCTGCCATCGCACCGGAGCACGCCGCCCGCGAGCGCCGCGCTCTCTGCTCGCAGGCCCAGCTCTGCGGCCAGGCGCGGCCAGGCGCCGGTCGCGTCGGCCTCGCGCGCGCCGCCGCAAGCCTCCAGGGCGGCATGCAGGCTCCGCAGGTCCACCTCCCAGCCTGCCCAAGAGGGGTGGCGTGATCAGCCCGACAGGCTGCCGGTGCCGCCCTCCAACAAATTGTCTGCAACCAGCACGCCCTTCAGCCTCGGTCACATCTTACTGTGGCGGCGCGTGAGCAGCGCGCATGCTACAGCTTCGCGCAGCTTCACTGAAGCGGACCAAGCTCAATCAGATCATGAGATAGCCAGCATCAAGCTGCCTTACCTGGCGGCTTGCATGCTTTCACTCAGACTGCCCTTCCTTATTGTGATGAGACGCAGTGCTGCACCTTGCATCGCGCGCCAACTGTCAACACATGTGTTCAAGCTGTGCACGCGCACGCGTTCACACGAGCGGCCTCTGATCACCCACAAAGGTAACTGGTCGGTGCTGATTGACAGAAATAGTAGCCAGTGCTTGCCGGGCTTCCTGCAGAGCTGCGGGTTGCGCCCGGGTACCATGCTACCCTGTGCTGCTGGGTGCTGCTGGGCCCCGCGCCTGCCACGGTCGGCGGCCCAGACGCGCCCAGTCCTTGCCAGGGGCACTCGGCCAGGCGGCCCGCCAGGTACCTGCCCATCATGGCCGCGGCCGCCTTGGGGTTGGCACCCGCGTCGACTCGCGCGCGCTTTGGCTGGTGGCCTGCACGCCAGGGCGTGACCAATCAGTCGTGTGAGAGGTGAGCAGCGAGGCTGCCTTACAGAATATGCTTTCCAGACCTGGGCTCAGCGAATAGGCGTCTTGCGTGTTGGGCCCAATCCGCCCATGCCCAGGCCTCAAGGCTTGCCTCTAAATCCAGCTATAATCCAGACATGCTGTATGAAGGCCATCATTCATAAAAAGCCGGACTGCGCACTGCGAATCTGCTCACTGGCCTCCTAGAAGATGCCTCAAGACGCAGTTGCTAGACCTCGACCACAGGCAGAAAGTGCCTGAGTAGTGCACAGACACATACATACTACGACAGCCTGCCAGGCGTTAGGCTGGACATGGGATGCGCCTGCGGGCCCGCGCACCCGTGACATGCGCTTCCCGGTCCGCAGGGATGCCCGGCATGCGGCCGCGCGGCAGCAGCGCGCCGCACGGCGCCTCCCCCGAGCGCCGCGACAGCGCCATGGCCTCCCAGTGCGTCATGGCGGCCACGTCGATGTGCGCCACGCCGGGCGGCAGCGGCGGCAGCTCGTCCGGCAGGTCGGGCACGTGCGCGTCGTCCATGAGCCCGGGGTACCTGCCCGCATCGCAGCTGAGCTGAGGCACTGTATGAGGCGTGCAAAGGCGATGTGTCCCCACTCCGTCCATTGATGGCTTGTGTCCCAGGCGGCGGCGGCGGCGGGCGTTCTGGCAGGCCAGGCGCATGCATGGCCGCTTATGCTGCACTGCCTGCCGTCTCTTCAGCAATGGCTTAGGTGAGCGGCCCAGCGGGCATGTGTGCGCGCCATCAGCTCGCAGTTTGCGGCCAGGCTGACAGAACAATGCAGTGTCTTGCCACTAGAGCAGCTACACACCTTGCTGTGCGCACCTGTGCAGCAAGAAAGCCAACAAGATGCGGATACCAGCCACTGCACGTGGGAGCATGTACACCCAGGCAACGGACATGTACACCCAGCTTTGCTGTAAGTGAGCAAAATACATCGCACGGTGCTGCTCACTTAATAAACAGCCCTGCACCGCCGCGCAAGCGGTATGCTACACAGCTAAGCGCAGCAGGCCTTCAGCGGCCCTGAACGCCACGTCTCCCAGCCCAGCAAAGGCGGCTGCAATAGAACAGCGCGACGGGCGCAGCCACGCACTTGCCAAACGCGCTGGCGCTGACCTCCCGCGCAGCCCGGGCAGGCCTGCCGGGCTTCTTCCGCGGCGGCGCTGCCTGCGCAGGCGCGCGCCGCGCGTGCGGCGCGCCGCTCCGCGCGTACGCCCGCCGCCCCCGTCCTGCGTAAGCGGCCTGCGCCGCGCCGCTCTCTTGCCTGCCTCAGTGGGCGCCTTGCGGTCCTGCACGCCTCAGTGCGGCATCACCCCCAACAAGCGCCCTTGCTTGACCGCTGCAGTGCACACACGTTCAAACATGTGCCGTAGCCCCAGCAAGTGGAGCGCTGTGCAGTGCAAGACGTGGTATGGTCAGCTATATGCGAGCCAGCTCCGGTGGCGTGGCCGCACCTGAAGCGGCGTACCGCGCCGCGCGAGGTATGTCGCGATTGGCACCCCAGACTGGCCGTCGGGGAGCAGCACTTTGATCGAGGCCTTCCACTTCTTGCTCGAGGCGCGGCCGCCTTGCCTCTCAAACTCGTTCGGGCGCAGCTCCCTCACGCCCCTGCTGTCTGCAGCCCGGGATGCAGGGCCAGCGCAAGTAAGTAATAGTACTGGTTGGCAGTGTGCGCAGGCGCAGTCGAAAGCAGGCACTGTACTAGAAAGCAAGAAACCACTCGACAAGAGTGGCGAGGCAGGGGCAGGCTGCACTGCGCACCCTCGACGAGGACACGCTCCTCTGCTATGAGGAAGCGCCCCCGCAGGCTGCCACAGATGACAGGCACTGACTCGGGCGCCCCTTCCTGAGGTGCCGCATCCTGAGGTGCCACATTCCGAGGTGCCGCATCCTGAGGTGCCATACTCTGAGGTGCTGCGTCCTCAGCATCACGGTCTGACGCACTGGATTGTGATTTGCTGCTGGAAAAGCCGGCGCTCACGGCGGGGCCACTGCAAATTACTATAGGCTGCGACATCCAGTGCCTTGCTTGTGCTCCGCTCCCCGTGCACATCTCTCTCCGGGCCCACCTACCAGTGACAAGGAGCCTGGGCACGAGACCCTGTCACGGGTCTGGTTGCCACTCCCTTGAATGTAGTGTAATTATTAGCCATCGAGAACGCGCAGTTGCTCACAGATATCTGTAAAGTTGGAGTTTCTGCAGTACAGGGCCTGATTGTGCTTGATGCACGCGTGAGCGATGGCTGTTGAGGGCGGGGCAGCCGTGCAGTTTGGGAGCATTGCACTGGGCCACAGGGGCGGGACGGTGCGCAGCTGGCCAGGAGGCTGAACGCGTTGAACACATGACGTGGGTGCTCGAGCGTAGGCGCTCACGGTGTGCGTGCTTGCGTTGCAGAGCCTCGGGCGTTTGAAGATCACGCCGACTGGCCTCGCCTGGCGAAGGGATGGCGGCGGCAAGACCGTCGATGTGCCGCAGAGCGGTGCGCGGGCCTGTCGCCGCGAGCAGCGCCAGCTTGCCATGTGCAGCGCAGCCTGCACCACCCAGCCAGCCTTCTCCTGTGTGCCTGTGGTACAGAGTGTTCTCATCGTGTGCACGCACATTGCTATACTATATGCAAGGCCTGTGTTAATCGTGGTGTACGGCCGGGTGTTTACTGCGAGCACGCGGGGGGGCAGACATCCACGGGCTCTACTGGAGCAAGACGCCGCAGGGCTGCCAGCTCAGCGTGCAGCGGAAGGAGGAGCGGCTCGTGCAGCTGACCGGCTTCCGGGAAAAGGTGGGCAGCGCTCAGGGGAGGCTTGCTCACGCCCCGCCTCTCTCGCGCGCTCTCCCGTGTGCGCAGTCCGACACGGGCGCGCGTCTTGCCACGGCAGCCGGGAGTGCATGTGCTGCTTTGCACTGGGCTCCCAGCCAGCTGCTTGCCCAGCCTGCCGCCACGACCCCCGCGCGCCTGTGCGCCACACGCGTAGCTCGCGGTGGTGGGAGCCGCAGCAGCGCAGCGCCATTCCCCTGCTGCCATGTGCCAGGCCCCCAGCGCGGCTGGCGCCACCCTAACGCTGGGGGCACCGGCAAGCTCCGCGCTGCTGTGCGCAAGCAACCCCACTCTGCGCGTTCTTGGCGCCGGCTCGAGGCGCGCGCGCGTGCATGCAGGACCTGGCCGCTCTGCGAGACGCGCTCGCACCATTAGGCCACGATGTAGAGGTGAGGGCCCGCGCGCGCACTCCCCGATGCTGACGCACAGGAGCTCATTAGTGCCAGGCCCTGCAGCTCGCTGCACGTCACCTGTGCACGCAAGGGCACACAGGTTGGCTTGCATCAGCGTGCACGCCGCGCGGCGTACAGGGCAAACGTCAGGCGGCACGCAGTGCAGGGCAGCGGGCGGGCATGTGAGTGCTGCCTGCATTTGCAGGGGGGGCAGGAGCCTGCAGCGGTCAGATGGTCCAGGGGGTCCTGCAGCGGGCGATGCGCGCGGGCTGCCAGCGGTCTAGGACAAGGGTCATCGTGAGGGTTACGACGAGAGCCTGCCCAGCGGCGCTCGCTTGTTCCAGGGGACCCCGCAGCGGCCGACGTGCGGCGGCCGCCGGCGGCGCAGGAGCAGGAGATGGCGGTGAGCGGGCGGAACTGGGGCGCCGCGGCGGTGCAGGGCAGCACGCTGACGTTCAGCGTCGGCGGCCGGCCCGCGTTCCGCGTGCCGCTGAAGGACGTGGGCGGCGTGCAGCAGGCCCCGCAGGAGGCGCGCGCGGCCCCGCGGCCCGCACGAGCGCTGCAATCGAGTCGTGGGGAGCAGGCGCTCCCTGCGCGCGCACTGCGAGCTCCAGGGTGTGTGACAGTGGCCCACAGAGGCTGGGGCATCCCGGCGAGGCCGGGCGGGGAGGGCCTGGCGCCCTTGCCTGCCAGCGGTGCTCTCCTTGGGTTTGACGCCGGCGGCCTGGTCCCGAAAGACCTGTAAGAACGCTGGGCGAGCCCCTTGGCGGTGCGCGTGCTTGTGGGCTGTGCGCCGCAGCGTGAGCTTGCATCTACTACCGCTGGTCTGACGCTCACTTTGATGGACGCTGTATACGCGTTATGGACATGTCACTGCATGCCCTGATACGATTGGGGTGACCCTGCGAGGGTAGGGTTAGGGTTAGGCAGGCGCCAACGGCAGCACGCGCGCTGGGGCCAGGTGCTGCTGGAGTTCCCGATGGACGACGCGGCGAGCGGCGAGCGCGAGGATGCGCTGGTCGAGATGGGCTTCTACGTGCCCAAGGAGGCCGAGGGCTTTGCCGGCGCGGGCGACGACACGAGCGCCAAGGCGCGCGCTGCCGCCGCCCCGCCCGGCGCCGCCCCACGGCCGCGCCGTGGAGGCGGCGCGTGCCTTGAGCGCGCGCTCGGGCGCGCGCGTAACTGGCATGCTCCGCTGCCTGGGCGCACCGCTGCCTGAGCGCACCAGGAGTACAGCGCGCTGCGCGTCTCAGGCCCGCGCTCCCCGACCTTGCGGTCCTGCGAAGAGAGGCGGGCGCAGCGGCGGCGACCAGGTGATGCGAGAGCGAGCAGTGCTGCGTGCGCGCGTTTGCTCTGGGCGAACGCTGGATGCATGACGCATACATCGCCAGGGCGGGGGCAATACTGGCCTGGTGAGCCGGCGCCGCGCGGCCTGGTCGCGCGGCCGGCGCAGCAGCGCGGCAGGCGCTCCACGCGGCTGCGCGCACCGGAGAGCGCCCTGAGCGCAGCGACTGGCGCAGCCCAGATAGCAGCGAATGCCTGCGCAGCCCCTCTGCAGGCGCGCGTGGCAGGCGCGCAGCGGGCACGCGCCTCGTCTCTGCTCGGCCGCGGCCGCGTGCGCAGGTGTTCCACAAGTTGGTCGGTGTAATCTCGGCCGTGCGCTCGGGCGCAGGTGTTCCACGACCGCGTGGTCGAGCACACGGAGGTGGGCGCGGCTGCGGCCGGCGACGCGGTGGTGACGTTCGAGGGCGTGGCCGTGCTGCACCCGCGCGGCCGCTTCGACATCGAGATGTACGCCACATTCCTGAAGCTGCTGGGCCAGGCGCGCCCCTGCTGCCTTAGTAGGGTTAGCTTAGGTAGTTACTACCCCACCCTAATGTGGGCACCGCCGAAACCAATAGGCGCTCCATGTGCAGCATGCAGCGGCCAGCGTGCTGCACGTGCCCTTGTCAAGGCACACGCGTGCTTCCACGCTGCGCACCCAGCAGGCTGCATGCCTGTGTAAGTGTGCCACAATCATCTGCTGCCCCGGCACTTGCACTGTGCTTCTGCTCCTGGCCGGGCATCTGAGCCTCCTGCACGACACGCTCTGCCGCTGTTACTGTGCACTGTCTTCACCCGCGAGGTGGTGGGTGCCAAGCACGCGTGCAGCAGTGGGCCGCCGCTGCACGAACCCCAGCTATATCCTGCCGCGCGGGTGCGCGGCCCTGCTGAGGCCGGGCGCGCGTGCCCTGCGCGAGCAGGCGCAGGACTTCAGGATCCAGTACGACTCCATCATGCGGCTGTTCGTGCTGCCCAAGAACAACACGCCGCACACGCTGGTGCGCTTGCCAAGGACCCCTGCACCCCACCAGATCGTGCTGCTTCTTGCCTGCCGGTGGGCGGCGCAGCGTTGTGGGCAGAGCGCGCACGCAAGCCGCATGACCTGCAGCGCGGCGCTTGAGCAAGGTCTCGGATTGGCCTCGCTCAGTCGGGGTTGCACCAGGGCTGCCAAAGCCGCGCGCGAGCGCTGCGCCCAGGCGCGCAGGTCGCGATTTCGCTGGACCCGCCCATCCGCAAGGGCCAGACGTACTACAACCACGTGCTGGTCCAGTTCTCCAAGGACGAGGAGGCGTCCAAGTCGCTGGAGCTGCCCGACGACCTGTTCGCCGCCAAGAACGAAAAGGCGCGCCTGAGACTCGACGCAGCGGGCGCCTGCCCAGCGGGCAGCGGGGCGCGCGGCGCCTGCCGCGCCATCGCGGCGCTCGCCTGCGACGCGCATGGCTGCAGCGCACAGGAGCCCTGCCATGGTAGCCGCGAAGCTGGGTGCCCTGCGGCGCCCGCCGCTGCCCAGCCTGATGCGGACGGTCCCGCTCGGGCGGCGGTGCGCCGCACTGAGGCCGGGGGCGCGCGCAGTGCGGCGGCAAGCTGCAGCGCGAGCTCGACGGCGCGGCGTTCGAGGTGTTCGCGCGCGCGCTGCGCGGCCTGGCTGCCACCAAGCTGACCAAGCCGGGCACGTTCCGGACCGCCGACGGCGACGGCGAGGGCCACGCGCTGCGCTGCTCGTACAAGGCGCGCGCCTGCGCCTCAAACCCTGCGCTGAAGGGTTTGCCACAAACGGCAGCCGCGGGGAGGCGGGCACACAAAGCGTGCTGGACGCGCTGGAGCGCCGCACGGCGCAGCGGCCGCTGGCGCACCGTGCGCCTCCGCCCGTGTGTGTCGACGCTGCGCTGCGCGGCAGCGAGCCCGCTCCGGGCGCGCCAGCTCGCCGGGCGCTGCGGCGCCCGGAACTTGCTGCAGTAGGGTGCCACTGGCTGACCGCGAGGTTCCTGCGGCCGTGCAGGCAGACGACGGGTACCTGTACCCCCTGGAGCGCGCCTTTTTCTACGTGCACAAGCCGCCCACGCTGCTGGTGCACGACGAGATCGAGAGCATCGAGTTCATGCGCCAGGGCGGCGGCGTGCTGGCCGCGTCCGCCAAGACGTTCGACCTGCTCATCCGCATGCGCAACAGCACGGCGCGTGCCCTGCTGCCTCCTGTGTGTTACTACAACATGCGCACTACAACGGGAGCAAGGGGGTTTGCCGAGATGGCGGACGTGCCTACAGCACGCGCGCGCGCAGACCCCTGAACCGCTGTGTGTGCTGGCGCTGCCTGCCTGGAGCGGGCTGCGAGACGTACCAAGTAGCCGCGCAGAACCCACGCCTCGTCACCACCCGGCTCAAGCCGCCGGTCAGCACTGTTTGCACTGACCCGGCGCTTGGCGCGGCGCTCCTGGGGACTCGCACAGCGCGTTTGCGCTGCCTCCCGGCCCACAGCCGCGCTGTGTTTGCGTTCCGTGCCAAGGCCAGCAGGGCCGCCCTAGGGTGCCACGATGCAAACTCTGCTCCCGCCTTTGCGTGCGCCCCAGAGCTGCTTGAACCTTCTTTCCTGTTTGGCGACATGCCAGTAGACACCATTGGCTGACATGCCAGTGGACGCCATCGGCTGACATGCCAGTAGACACCATTGGCTGACATGCCAGTAAACACAATCGGCTGACGTGCCAGTGGACGCCATCGGCTGACATGCCAGTGGACGCCATTGGCTGACATGCCAGTGGACGCCGTCGGCTGACGTGCGGCGCGCGCGCGGCCGCGCGCAGGACTACCTGTTCCGCGGCATCCAGAAGTCGGAGTGGGCCAACCTGTTCGAGTTCATCCAGGCCAAGCGCCTGCGCGTGGAGAACCTGGACGAGGCGGCCGGCGGCCCCGGCGGCGGCCGCGCCATCGACCTCGGCGAGGACATCGACACCGGTGCGCACCGCGGCCGCGGCTGCAAGCCCCGGGCTGCAAAGTTCGGGGGGCACAGTGCTGGAGCGCACAGACAGTTGTGAGGGCTATCGACTGTGTGTGTGGACGCTCGGCTGACACTGCATTATGCTCAGATCGCATGGCGTGCACAGAGGCCGGCAGTGAGGAGGATGCAGAGGACAGTGGCGGAGTCCTCGGGGCGGTGATCGCCGCCGCCAAGCCCAGCAGGCTGTGCCGTACCCGGCCCTGACACCGAGGCGCGCCCGCTGTGGCGCGCAGGCGTGGCGCGCATTGAGGCCGACGGCGAGCTGGACAGCGAGGAGGAGGACGAGGACTTTGACGAGCGCGCCGCGGCGGCCGCCGCGGCCGCCGAGGAGGCCGAGGAAGAGGCCGAGGACGCCGAGGACGACCTGCTGGACGAGGAGCTGCCGGTGCGGCGCCCGGGCTGGCTGGGCACACGTTGCTGGCTGGGCACACGCGGCTGTGGCACTGGGCAGACGAACAATGGACATTGCCAGTGTCTGCCCAAGGCCCTGGGCTCGGAACATGGGGACTTGCCGCCGGCAACGCGCGCGCGCTGGCCCCGTTGGTGACACCAGCCCCCACCCCTTCCAAGCTGGTTGTCACGTATTCGTGGCTTCCCAACAAAGCTTGGCATACCCTGTATGCCCTGGAATGTGGCCTCCCAGTGCAGCCGGAACCAAGGCCGGGCGCACGGCTAGCCCCCAGGTCCTGCGCATTTTCGGGGGGTCCTGGGGTAGCCAGGGCACCGTTTCAGCTGCCACTTTGGCCAAACTTTTGTCCTGGAGGCGTAATTTTGTCACACATGTAGGTTTGCGGACCGTGTGAGCGGATAGGCGCGCCTGGGACGCGCCATGAGAGCTGTTGGCGGCTGTTCGCCATGGACATTTGGGCAAGTTCACATTTTCGAATGGGTGCCATGGGATTATGGCTGATTAGATGCCTGCCTCATAGGGAGTGCCAGCCTGTGGACCTCCCCTCCCCCTGGCTATCTGAACACCAGCAAGCACTGGCACGGTGAGCGGAGGACGTGGAGGAGCTTGGCGGCTGCTGACAAACTTGGAAGAGGCGTGCCCGCACCATGGCAGGCGAGGTGAGATGGCCGTTGTGAGCGGGGCTCCCCTGCGGTTGGGCCTAGTCGCCGGGTGTGTGGCCTGTGGCAGCAGGCGGGTGGTCTCAGGCGTCACCTCGGGCCCGCAGCATCCTTTTCGGCGGCCGATCCTGGCCGGGCAAGGTCTTCCTGGGGGGACACTGTCGGGCCAGCTGATGCCATCGCGCTGACCGGGCCTGCTGAGGTGCTTGCCCGCAGGGCTCAGCAGGTTCTGCGGTCGGCAGGGCGACCAGAAGGCCTGCAGGAGGCCAGGATTGCTGGGCAGACAGCGGGCGGGGGTGCTATGAGAAGCCCCACCAGACCAACAGTCACATCAGGCAGCCTGCTGCTGAGGCCTGGCACCAGGGCTCGGGGGCTGGGCACTGGCGTCCGTTTCACGTAGTGGGGTTGCTCATGGCAGGGATGACACTTTAGCATCCTTGTGGCATGCTTATGCCTGAAGGTGCGCGGCGGCCTGCCAGGCGCGCAGCTTTGGTCCGTGGTGCGCACGGCGGTGCGCAGCGCACAGCAAGCTGCCTGTGCTGCGGGGCATCTGCTGAGCGCGTGCTGTTGTTAGGCGCGCGCGATCCGCTGCCGCTGCTGCTGGACCACCTAGGAGCAGCCTCTCTGTACCCGGGGAGGTGCCACGCTGCAAGCGGGCACTCAGCGCGGCACCGGGGCGAAACAGATGGCTGCCATAGGCGGCGTTGTGAGCGCTGCCAAGTCAGCGGCAGCCCTGTACATCCCATGTCACTTGGATTTCTTTGTTTTTACGCAGCCGCAGCTCCTTGGGGCTGGCCTCTCGCTAGAGGGGCTGCAATTTTGTTTGAACAGGAGGGACTGGGCTGTCTGTATGCCCTGCCGCAGGGCGCAGCCTGCCGTCAGCACATACAGTACAGCTGCGCCTGCTGCAGCTGTTACCGGCGTACTGTACTCAGTGCTTTGCAGAACTCGCAGGCAAAATACTGACGGCACACGCGGGGGCGCGTGCTGGCCAAGGTGAAGAGTATTGCTGGCACCAGCGCACTGTATCAGTGGTTTGCAGGATGCACAGGAGAAAAACTGACGGTGCACGCGGGGCTGCCTGCAGGCCAAGGTGAAGAAGCCCAAGGCCGAGAAGCCGGCCAAGGCAGAGAAGCCGGCCAAGGAGCCCAAGGCGCCCAAGCCCAAGGCGGAGCCGAAGAAGCGGAAGGCCACGGCGGCCGAGGGCAAGGCCAAGAAGCCCAAGAAGGACAAGGATGAGCCCAAGCGGGGCCTGTCCGCGTTCATGCTCTTCTCCAAGGACAACCGCGAGCAGGCGCGCGGCCGCCATTGCATCCTTGCAGGCTGCGTTGTGCAGCACTTGCAAGACCAAGAGGGTCACGGTTGCTTGCAAAAGCATCAGTGCTGTTCTGCAGACCCTACCAGCCGCACAGTATGTGAGGCGGGGTGGTGGATGTGGTGCTTGGTTGGACAGCGCTGCTTGCAGGCTACGCACGCTGTTAGGCTGGGCCTGGGTTCAGGGGCAAACGCGCAACCAGAGCGCTTTATGTGTCCCCGAGGTCGCCATCGTTAAGCCACACGCTGGAGTTCATGTGTGAAGTGTGGTGTTCACGGGCTGCGCGAGCGCGTCCGGAGCGCTGAGCGGCTGCCGGCGCGCGCGCGCGCAGGTGAAGAAGGATCAGCCCGACCTGACCTTTGGCGAGGTGGGCAAGGAGCTGGGCAAGCAGTGGAAGGAGGCCGACGAGAAGGTCAAGGAGAAGTACGCGGCGATGGCCAAGAAGGAGAAGGAGCGCGCCGACAAGGAGATCGCCGCCTACAAGGCAAAGAAGGAGGGCGAGGCGCCCGCCGCCGCGGCCAAGGACGAGGACGACGCCGACGAGGAGGACGAGGCGGCCGACGAGGAGGACGAGGACGAGGACGAGTAGGGCTGTATAGCCCTCACGCAGCCCAACGCCAGGCCGCGCGCCTGCTAGCGCACTTGCATGCCGTGCCGCCCTGCCCCCAGCAGCGGCGCGCGTGCGTGCGAGGCTGCGCGGCCTCCACTGGGGGGATTTGCGATCCTGTTCCTTGTGCCGCGCGCAAGGCGCGGCTCGTTACGCGGGCACTGGCTTTTGGGGAGGGAGGCCGAACGTATGGAACTGGTGCCGGCCAAACCGGGGTTGGGGCGGGGCCTGTCGTGCGCGCGCCGTGCGCGCGCGCGCTTTGCGGGGTGCATGAAACGCAGCCCGCCGCTGAATTTTTGGTCTGCTTCTGACATGCTTCTCGTGTGCGACTCGCGCCGCTTACGCCCGCCTAATGCGCCGCCGCGGCGAGCGTGTATTCTACACCTGTATAAACCGGGGTCGCGCGAGTGGTCTGTTGCTGGTCACGCTGTCCGAAGAGTTTGATGTTCCCAGGACCTGTAATTCAGCTACCGACTGCAGCATGCATGCCGGGCACTGGCTCACAAAGCCCCGAGACAGAGTCGCTCCTGTGCGCCTAGTGCGCCTGATCAGAACGCTCAGCTCCGATAGCTGAGAAACGGTTGTTCTTCAGCCCAAATTGTGGCTGTATGTGGGTGCAGCCCAATGCAGGGTTGCGCAGCAAGCTCTATATTGCACAGCAAATGAACTGTAGCTAGGCATGCAAGATTGCAGCAGGCCGCCGCTCGAGTGTCTGGTGCTTGCATGAAGCTGCCAAAAGCATTGTGACTGGCTGGCCAACCTAACCCTACTGCTGCCTCTTGTAATGCATCTACAATATAACAGCCTGGACGCACAGGCTGCGGTGTATGTTACTTTTGAGAGTGTTTGTTTGCAGATACAATATCAAGATGGCGACGACAACAGTCACGCAGACCGTTTTCCACCCGTTTGAAAAGAAGATGCAACAGGCCGCTGGCATTGACTTGCTTGAGATAGAGGCCCTTGGTGAGTGTGAAAATCTTGTGACAGCACTCACCTACTTGCACTAGGAAGCGTGTGAGTCACGCACAGTGCATTGCCTCGCCTGCATTGAGTCAAAGCGGCCACAAGAGGCCGGCACTGATGAAGCTGTGGTGGCTCGTGCGCAGGCCAGCGCGTCATTCGCCCGTCCATGCCAGAGCAGCACCGCATGTTCTTTGAGGCCCTGCCGATGCTGATGGTGGGAGCGCTGGCGCCGAGCACGGGGCAGGTCGTCCCCCTGGCGCTCACCGGCGCGCCAGGCTTCGTGCAGACACCGACCCAGACCTCTCTGGCCATCACGCCTGACCAGCTGCTGGACCCAGGTGCCCCTTGCGCTCGTGCGTCCACCCTTGACAGAAGACAGGCACGCTGTAGGAGCTGGGGGCCACTGCCCGGACAACAACACGCTGCTCTGCATTTGCTAGTGCTGGTGAACCTGGGCTGTGCAGGAGTCACCGCGGGTGTTACACAACTAGACATATGCTGGCCAGATCTGGCGCACAGACTCTTCATTACTAGGTGTGGCGTGCGCAGCGCTGTTCACGCCGGGCCAGCGCCTGGGCCTGCTGGGCATCGACCTGGCCACGCGGCGGCGCAACCGCGTCAACGCGGCCGTGCGCAGCCTCGCGCGCAACACGCTGACCCTGGACGTGCTGCAGAGCTACGGCAACTGCCCAAAGTACATACAGGTGGGGCGCCCGCAACGAGTCCTTCACGCATCCCGAAGGTGCTGCCTGCAGAGTTTACGGCAGCAGTGGCGGGTGGGCAATTTGCAGCACACAGGTCACGCTGCCCTTATCAACGGCCTGCTGGAAAAGGTCTGCTGGGAAAGCACGCCAGCGTTCCACCCGCCCATGCAGATTTTCCAGGGAGTGCGTCGCATCCCTCACCCGCTCCCCCTTGCGCAGGTCCGCCAGCTGCACGTGCGCAAGCCGGGCGCGCCGGCGTCCGCCGCGGCGGCCGCGCCGGCGGCCGCCGGCCCGCTCGGCCCGGCGCAGGCGGCGGCGGTGGCCGCGGCAGACACGTTCTTCATCGCCACCTGCTACTGCGCGGAAGGTGGCGGCCCCCGCTGCCTCCCGGCGCGCGCGCATGCCAGGCTGGTCAAAATCAGCACTGCCCTGACTGGACAGCCAGGATGGTCTGCCTTGAAGGTCGGTGCCAGCCTATGTTCTGCTCTGCGGCATGGGTGTGCACGCAGGCTGCTTGAGACCAGCACGACGTCCTGCACTGTCGCCAGCAGGGGCGAGGCGGAGCAAGTGCCGCGAGTGCACGCGCGTGGCCATGCGGTCTATCGGCAGACTGACCGAGCGAGGGGCTGCGCGCAGGCGCGGGCAGGGAGGCCGGCTGCGACATGTCGCACCGCGGCGGCCCGCCCGGCTTCGTGCAGGTGTCGCCCGACGGCGCCACGCTGCGCTGGGCGGACTACACCGGCAACGACCTCTTCAACACGCTCGGTGCGCCGCCGCTGGGGCCCCTGCCCCGTGCCTGCCGGGCGAGCCGCGGCGCCCGTCCAGTGCAAAGGGCCCTGCATCTCTGGCGCGCCAGGCTGCAAGCCTGCTCCGCGCGGGGCGCAGGCAACATCCTGGCGAACGGGCGCGCGGGCCTGCTGTTCATCGACTTTGCCACCGGCGACACGCTCAGCATCTCCGGTGCGCCCGGCCCGCGGCCGCGCTGTCGCGCCCTGCCTTTGTGCACGGCGCCTGTGTGCCTGCGGCGCCGCCCTGCCTGCTAAGCGTGCTGGCGAGCAAATGCCCTGCAATGTGCAATCTGCCATGACTGCGGACCAGGCAGAGCGGCTTCCCGGCCCGCTACTGCGCTATAGCTGTGATGCTTGTCAAGGTCATCCACAGATTATGGACCATAAGCCTCATTGCAGAGCCTCAGCATGGCACCCTGCAGGGGGTTGTCGGGGCCGCGTCCAGAGCCCACCCTGCGCCTGCATGCATTCCAAGCATGAGCATGCGTCCAGGGCTGCCGCCTGCCAGGGGCCTCACAAAGGAGGTCACCTATGATCCCGGCCCGAAAACCTGTGCTCGACCAGGGCTGCGCCGGCACCTGAAGGACCCCAGCCCGCCGGGCGCGTTCAGCGGGGTCCGAGCCTGACCCTGAGTGACCCTGCGCCTGCGCGCGGCCAGGGCGCGCCAGCATTGACCTGGAGGACCGCAGCCTGCCCGGCGCGGAGCGCGTGGTTGCGGTCACCGTGGACGGCTGGACGCAGGCGCGCGGCGCGCTGCCGCTCGCCTGCGAGGGCCCGGTCCTGTACTCGCCCTACAACCCCAGGCGCGGCCCCGCGCATATGCTCGCCCACCGGCACATGCAGTTGCCAGGGGCTTGCAGAGCGGCAGTCCTCACCTGAATACGTCCGTCAATTGGACGCGGGATTTGTTCCTGGACGGGCTGAGGCCATGTACGTCACCATGTGTGTGGCGTGCTGTCTGGCCCGGCTGCGCCGACCGACTGCCCCTGACCTTTCAGTGGTCAGAGGATGTTGAGCCGTGGCAGGAGCAGGGTCGAACAACATGCTGCACGTCCGTTGGCTGCGCCGCCGAGAGTGCTTCCAAGCCGAGCGGGCGCAGAATACCCTGTCTGGTGTCCGTGACGGACCTTGGCCTGTTGCTGCTTGCCTCACACACCTTTGCAGCGGCACAGCTTCTTGCTCTGCGGCTTCTCAGACACACAGCACGACATCAGGGGCAGCGCCCAGACACCTGAGCGGCGTGCCAACCCTGCAGACCTTGGGTTCAGGGGCGCGGCCGCGGCCGAGCAGCGCCTGTACGCCAAGCTGGTCGCGGTGGAGGACGCGGCGGCGGGCATCAAGACGTTCACGTTCTCCTGGCCGGAGCCGCCCACGCGCGCCGGCCGGCCGCAGCCCTTTGCATACCAGCCCGGCATGTACGCGTCGTTTGACTTCCAGGCGCGCCGCCGGGCTCGCTGGCCGCCTGGCATGTGCGGTCCAGGAGGTGGATGGAGAATGGGCAATGCACAGAGCCGCGTGATGTACTGAAGATATGCAAATTAGATCGGCATGGGCAGAGCATATTGATAGGTCCGGGGAGCATGTTGCAGCATATCAGGAGTCCTTGTCTCTGGCCAGGGGCCGGACTTCTGCAGATGTGCCCGCCACTTGCCCCACAGACCCAGTTTGGACAGAGGGTGGCCGTGCGCGTGTGGCATTGCATGATAGTTCCTGTAGGCAAGCAGAGGATCCCGCCGTGCAGCACAGTAGATGATGCAGTGGCGCCGCGAACAGGACGTGCCGGGCGCGGGCGCGGCCGTGCTGAACCGCACGTGGACCATCTCCAGCCACCCGGCCGAGTCGGCCGCCAGCAGCACGTTCTCCATCACCGTCAAGCGCGCCGGGCTGGTGACGGCCTACATGCACAGGCGCGTCGCTGGCCCAGGCCGGCCGGCCTGCCGCTGGCCCAGGAGTGGCTATAGGGGGGCCTGCCGCAGGCTCTGACCTGTCCACGTTGCCCGCTTGCGTGCGGGGCGCTTGTCATCTGCTTCACAGGCGCGGCCCTGCCACAGCACGGTCTGCCGGTCTGTCTGCAGCAAGGGCTGCCCTGGTGCAGCGTGCCCTTTCTTGATTGTGCGTGATCGTAGCAAGCTGCTCTCTGGACTCCTTTTCACTCTGTTGATGACCTTTCCGCGCCCGTATTGCTAGGGCTCACCACTGCGGCGCGTGACAGAGGCAGAGCCCAGTGCGGGTCTGCGTCGCTGCGGCAAGCCTGACATGGTGGGGGCCTGTCCGCGCAGCACGCTGACGCTGGGGTTTCCGGTCGAGTTCCGCGGCGCTCTCGGAGACTTTGTGCCCGCGGCCGGCTCCGGGCCGGGCCTGCTCATCGCCGCCGGCATTGGTGCGCACGCCCGCAGCGCACTGCCCTGTGAAGGTCTGCACATGCAGGTTTGGCATTAGGGCATGCATCAGTGCACCAATCTCCTGCATGCCCCCAGCATGCCCCCAGCGCGGCATGCCGCACGCAGCCGCTCCCCACCAAGCAGGCTCGGCCTGCACTTATGGCGCTCCTGCTGTTCTCGGTGTCGCCCAGGTGCGTTTCTGACAGAAGCGGCCTGGCCACCATCTTGCCGCCACACCGCCAGCTTGCCCGGCTGTACACAGAACTTGCTCCTGTGGACTCCTCCTGAGCCTTTGTCAGCTCGCCCGACTTTATCAGCGCGCACGCACCGTTTGGGTCACCCTGACCCTACCCGCACGGCGCAGGCATCACGCCGATGCGCACGTTTATGCTGGAGCTGGGGCGGCAGCGCCGGCGCGCGGTGCTGCTGTACTCGGTGCGCGCGGCGGCCGAGGCCGCATTTGCGGGCGAGCTGCAGGCGCTCGCGGCCGCGTCGGGCGGCGCGCTGCGCGTCGTGCTGACCGTCACGGGGCCCGACCCGGCGTGGGCCGGGCGGCGCGGGCGCATCGATGCCGCGCTCATCCGCGAGCAGGCGCGGCCTCACAGCATGGTGGCTGCGTGTTGCGGAGTGCTGCCTGCTGTGGCGCTGCTTGCAGCGCGCGGTGTACCCGCATCGTGCTGACTGTGACGCAGCCTGACTCCCCTGGCCTGCTTCGCGCCGCATTGACGAGTTGGTCGTGATTCGTGTTCGTGGACACACCACAGGCGCGCTCTTCAGTGAGATGTGGAGATGGCGTGCGTCGCGCGAGCCCAGGTGGCTCACGCAGGACAGCGGCTCTTACCCTACCCTACCCTAACCTGGGTGAGCGACGTGTTGCGGCGCGGCGCAGGTGCCCGAGCTGCTGGACCCGGAGCTGACCGCGTACATGTGCGGCCCGGCCGCGTTCATGGCCGGCATCCAGGACGCGCTGCTCGCGCTCGGCTTCAACACCGCGCGCCTACACCAGGAGAGCTTCAGCTTCTGACGCCCGCGCCGCCGCTCCCGGCCGCCCAGCGGTCGCCTTTCCAGGAGGTGCAGCTCTGCACCACTTCGGGACGGACCCAGGGAGCCAGTGGGTCGGAAAGTGCAAGGCGCGGCTGCGTCTGCTCCGTGGTCCAGGTCGTGCCCGAGTGTGCAGCCTTGCCACGGACACAGCATGCTCGGTCGCCACATGTTTCTGGCACTACTTGCTCCTGCCTCACCCCGTGCGTAATAATGTCGCTGCACCCTCTGTCTGCTGCTTTTCTGATCATGGACTTTGCTGCGTCAGAGCTCCCGCTGCCATTTGGCCCTGCTTTGTGTGGCGCTGATGCACCACGCCAGGCTTTCAGTGCGCACAGTTGAGTAACGATGAGCACTTGCGCATTTGTGTTTCGTGGGTGGGTGTTGTACTTGGTAACACCCCTGGAGCCCTGTGAGGAGGGCACTGTTCGGGCAATGGCCAGCAACATTGCTTGTACGTCAGATAGTACTTGGTTTTCCGCACTGATTACAGTCCTGGCCAAGGTCAGAGTTGCGCACACGCGTCAGCCAATAGCCAATGTGCTGCTGTTTTTTTCAATGGCCTGCGTTGGGTTGCTGCCTAGTTGTTCCAAGATTATACGCTAATTTTCATGCTGCAGCCTTGGCAGTGTTCTGGACATGCCGGAACCTTGGCAGTGTTCCGGACAACATGCTGTCCAGCATGCAGCAAGATTGTGCAGCGCTTCTTGTGGCCAGACAGGCCTGGCGAAGCATGCCCTTTGTGTAAGGGGTCATGTTTGGCATTTCCCAGCACCTAGTATAAGGAGGCGATGTAACAGTGTTTTAAAGCAAATTTGAATTCAAGTTTGAACATGAGCTCTGAAGTTCAGGAAGTCCAAACAATTTCCTTGCGCAAGTTGCAACCATGCCACAAGCGTTTCTGAGTGAAAGCAAAAGGAAAGAGGGAGGAGGGCTTTGTAGTTCAAGAAGCAGAGGCAGGCGGCGCCTGCCAGGTGCTGCCGAGGTCTGACCTGGCGCCGCCCGGCGGGCGCGGCGGGCCGCCCTGTTGCGAGCGCCCGTGCAAAGCGCGCAGGTGCACCGATCTGTGCACCACGAAAAGTTCTAGGACATGTACAACTTTGTAGTGGCCCTGTCCGAGTGCCCGCGGCTGTGCATGCTACCGATCGCCATGCACGCGCTGCTGAAGAGGGAGGTTGCCGTGCTGTGCAATGGTGCAACCGCCGTGCTGGGGTGCACAGCCCGCTGCCGGGCGCGGTGCCCCTGGCAGGCTGCGTGCACGGCGCGAGGCTGTGAGCCGCTGGCGTGAGGCGGGGCTGCGCACGCAGCAGCGGGCTGTGCCGCGGTCGCACCTTTTGCAGCTCGGCAATCTCCTTCTTGAAGAGCGAGTGCACGGCTGTCGTGCGCATACACAGCCGCGGGCCCGCGGACAGGGCCACATGGTGCCATCACGGATATACTTATACTTGCACTTTTATCACCGTACATGTCGTTGCACCTTGCCCAGCGAGCAAAGTAGAGCCAACAGACGCACTAGTGTATGCCGTGCTCCTTACATTCGTTATCAACAGCCAACAACGCGCGGCATACTGCGCGATAAATGAGCGCACCCCTTGTCGCGGCGGGGCAACAGTTTTATAAAGGACCAGGCTATCGTCACGTGACCCCAGGCACAGAGGCTGCTTTGCTTAAGGCTATGCTCGGGTGCGAGTATGGGAGCGAGCAGGACATCCGTTGCCTGCTGACCCGGCTGCCAGCAAGGCATGCGCTGCCCGCACGCGGTGCAGCTTGCACGCCATGTCCGTCCAAGGTGGGGGCGCAGCCCAGGGCAATGCCGAATCAGCGCCCAGCAGCTGCGCCGTCAGCGCGGTCCCTCAACGCGGCAACTTTGAGAAGTGAAACAGACCTACTAGTCTCAGACCAGGTCAGCGACCGCGGCGAAAGCAAGCGCTACAAACTCAGCTTCAGCCTGCCTTGGGCGTACAGTGGAGCCCTGCCCGCCCCCCCTGCATGCCTGCGGGAGCCCGCGAGTGCGCACCGGCGCCGCCGGCCCGGGACACCGCTGCGCACGTGCGGGCGGGCCAGCGGCCAACGCATGCGGTCTCCCCGCAAAGCTCCCGCCGCACCACCTCCAGCCACGCCTATAGCTGCATCTATGGGGCCACCTAGAGCGAGCCACAAACCCAGCTGCCCACTCCCCGTCTGTGCCAGCCGCCCGCGCTCAGGCCACGCCGACCGCCTCCTCGGCCCGCTCCAGCAGCTCCGGCGCGAAGTTGTTGGCAAACTTGGCCAGCGAGCCGAGCGCGCCCTCGCCCGTGGTCGCCGCCTGGACGCCAAAGCCTGCGCGCGGGGCACAAAACCCCGCCCGTTAGCCGACAGGCACAGCGTCCTAGTAGCACACAATAAAAATGCCCACTTGCGAATCACATGTCCTGATGCCAAAGCCTGCATATCAGCCAAGCCTTTCTGCCGGCCGCTCACGGTGAGGGAGGCAAGGTGCGCTTGCACCTTAACCAAGCACACACAGAGGGAGTGTCGGGCATGCCCCCTTGTCGGGCATGCCAAAGTGCGTGCAGGGCATCACCAAGCACGGGCAGCAGGACACCGCTTTACCAGGACAGGGCAACAGAGGCGCTGTTGCACAAAGGAGGTCATGTAATATGTGGGTGACGTTGGTTGCGAGCAAACGATGGACGTGCGCGGCCGCTGTGCGCGCACCTAGGAATGCAATCATGGCAAGGCGGCCGTGCTTCATCTCGGCGGTCTTGAGCTTGAACGCGCGGTCGTCGTCGCCGCTCGCAAGACCCAGCGGGTCAAAGTAGCCCCCTGGCGCGCCGCAGAGGCGCTCAGCCGCGCAGCAGGCCGGCGGCGACACACACAGTGCCGAAGCAGGCTCCCTGAGCACACAGGCGCCAAGCAGGAGCGTGCTACCGCGCTGACACCCAGCTCGGGCGCACCGGGGTAGATGCGCGCATCGGTGTCCAGCTCGCGGTTGCGGTAGATCTCCGCGCCGCCCACCAGGATCGCCTCGATCCAGACCAGCTGCGTGATGGAGAACGGCAGGCTGAAGCCCAGGTACTGCGCGCCGTCCAGCTCCACCTTGCCGGCGTCCACCCTGCGCGGCGCATGCATTAGGGTAGGGTTTAGGGTTCACGCCGCGCAAGGTGACGCCCAGGCACTGCGCGCCGTCCAGCTCCACCTTGCCGGCGTCCACCCTGCGCGGCGCGTGGGACAGGGTAGGGCTTAGGGTTCACGCCGCGCAAGGTGACGCCCAGGCACTGCGCGCCGTCCAGCTCCGCCCGGCCCGCATGCGCCCTGCAACACGCTGCTCCGCTCCGGCCCTGCTGTGCCCGTTCCGCAGACGCTGGCACAGCTGCGACAGGCTGCTCACGTTGGGGACGCGCCAGCGCTCGCACAAAACAAGCACAAAGACGCACTGCTGTCACCCGCAAGCAGGTGCACCGGTGGCCAGGCACCAGGATGCGCGCAGGCGTGCGCCGAAGCAGGCCACACCACAGCAGCTCGCTGCAGACTGCGCTGCGGGACCTCCACTTCCCGGGGGGAGGGCGGGCACACCACGACACGCCAGTCGTGGCCTCAGCGACGACGACGCCCAGCGCACCCAGCATCGCCCAGCGCCTGCGCGCGCAGCGCGCCCTATTGAGCGGCCGGCGAGGGACCTCTGGCAGAGGTGGGCTGCCAGGCAGCTTGTGGAAACATTACACCAATGCGGCAGCTGGAACGGCAGCTGGGAGTGAGCGCAAGCGCGTCACGGTAGGCAGCGCGGGAGCCTGCGAAGGCCGGGCGCACCCGTGGATCAGCTCGGTCTCCCGGAACCGCTCCAGCCCGAACACCTGCGCGGCCCCGGCACCGCGCTCGCACCAAGCCGCCCGCTAGTGCAATGCTCGCTGCCAATCGCTTTGCCGACCTCCACGCAGGCAGCTCGCATGCCGCCCCTGGTGCACGCGTGAGGTGCGCCCGATCCAAGCAGCGTGGGCCGCGGCTGGGCGGGCCACGTGCCTCGTCGTAGGGCTGCAGCGCATTGTCGCTGACGCCCACGCCGCCGGCCGCCTTCTGGAAGGCGCCGATGATCTGGCCGGCCTGGTTGACCGCCTCGTTCTGGTCGTTCTGGTCGAAGTCCACCTGCGGCCGCGCGGCCGAGTCAGAGCTGGCATGCAGCCCCGCCGTGCGCCTGCATGCGGTGTAGGCTACCCTACACCCTACCTGCACCCGCGCAGCCGCGTCGGGGGGCGCGCGCGCCGGCGTGCATCCACATAGGGTACATGCTACCCTATCCCTACCCACTATGCGCCCGCCCGGCCGTTTGTCGCGGGGCGGCTCTGGCTGCCGTCTGCCGGGGCGAGCAGGCGCCCGCAGGCAGCCCGGCCATGCGCCCGCGTGGGGTACATGCCACCCTAACCTAAATAGATTTTGCGCCCGCCCGACCTTTTGTCGCGCGGCAGCTTTGGCTGCCGCCCGCCGCTTCCGCTGACAGGGAATCGCGCCACGACGCCGCCGCACATCTGCAGGACGTTCTGCCCAGGCCGGGCGCCCCCTTTCGTCTCATACATGGAGCGCGCCTGGCCAAGGGGCGCGCCGGCAGGTATTCAGACGCTTTGCGCAGGCCGGGAGGGTAAAAACCCGCCGCGCGAATCTACCCCATGCACTTGCTCGCCGGGAGGCTCTCATGCCCGGCGGGGCCGCGCCTGCAGGTACTCGTTCGGCTTGGCCAGGCCCAGGGGGTCAAAGCCGCGGTCGCCCGGCAGCGTGCCGTCCAGCCAGGCCGGCCGCTCCGTGTTGGGCAGCCACAGGTCCTCGCCTGTGGGGGCGCGGCAGGCACGCTGCACCGTCAGCGCGAGGCTTGCAGACCGCAGCCCATGGACATGCACAGCCGCTTGCGCACTCAAAGCGACAGGTCTTTGCCCACAGCTCTCCGACTTGACTCTGCTACAAGTACCAACTCATGCTCGCGCGTGCAGAGCCGCGCAGCATGCGACGGGAGGAGACAGCGTCGTTCGGTGTGCCAAGTAACAGGAAGCCGAGTAACAGGAAGGAGGGCCGGGAAGGAGGGAGGTCAGTCCGGGGGGGCAGCCCCGGCGCAGGCGGGCGGCGGCGCGGCCGCACCCTGGAACTTCTTGAAGCCGGCCGTGCGCGTGCCCTGCCGGTTGGTCTTGGGCACGGCGCGCTTCAGCGGCGACGCCACCGCTTTCTTCGCCTGCTTGACCGGCCCCTTGGGCAGCTTGGGCAGCGACGGCTTGCTCGGCAGCGCCTTCTTCAGCTGCTTGGTGCCCGTCTGCGCCTTCTTGGCCGCGCCCTGCGCGCCGCCCCCGGCCACCGTTCAGAGTCTGGTCCGCTGCCAACGCCCAGAGGCTCAGAGCATGCTGCCGCTGACAATGCCCCACGCCTGGCGAGGCGCAGCGGGCCGCAGCTGCCTCGTGCGCGCCTGCGCCTGCACAATCTGTCTGCGCTTGCATCTCTTAGTCGGCGCGTCGCACGGTCTGTGCCAGGCATCGGAAACAGTGTGCCTGTTATTGCAACCTCGCTAAACACTGACACCAGGAGTGCTGACAGACACACCAAATATAGACGTGTCGGCTAGCAAGGACCAGTACCAGCACACTGCAACAAAGATCTCTGGCTTAGGTGCTGGTCTCGGCGTCCTTTGCTGCGCCCTTCAGCTCGACCACAGAGCGGACCGTGTGCGCTCTCGTGCAGTGTGTGCAAGACAGTGCAATGCTGCCTGCCTGCACGCTGCCTGGGGCTGCATGAAGCAGGCAGGTTGCGCGCCTTGAACAGGGCAGATACGCGCATGCCGTTGCCGCGACCCAGGGCAGGCGCACTGCCGCAGAACCGCGCCTTGCCTGCGTCCAGTGCAGCCATCCCGCCAGCCATCCTGCAAGGGCGCGCGGGCACCTTGGTCGTGCTGCTAGGCGTGCATGCACAATCGCACGGGAGCAGTCCCCACACCCCTACATGAACAACAGCACAAGACACCACCTTGTGTCTGAGCGCAGCCACACGCAGCGCGCCTGCCCTGCCTGCCCGCTGCCTGCCGCCCACCGCCTCAAACCGCAAAAGATAAGGTCGTCTGGGATAGGCGACATGTTGCAACCATCCCCACTCCCGCTTCAGCAGCAGACTGGTGGTGACCCAGACAGGTCGTCTTGTGCCAGGCGCTCAGCAGTGGCGGGGCTTGCGCGACACATCAGAATTAGCACAATCCTGCCTGGACGCAGTGGGGCAGGACCAGCGCACCTTGCTGCTAGTAGATCACGGGTATTGTTGGGGGCCGAATGCTTCTACCTCCGCGGCTCCCCAGGCCCGCCCACCTCCGGAGTCCAGTCTTGCAGGCAGAACGCTTTGGGTCTGGGCAGAACAGCAGGCCCTTTTGGCAGATCGGCAGAAGCCTGGGCAGAACGGCGCCGGATGTGTGCCTACCCCCTGAAATGTGTGTGTATGTGGGGGCCTAATGGCCTAGGGTTGGGGGCATTTCGTGTCCAAAACCCTGGAAAAAGGTTCTGCCAGAATTCTGCATGCGGGCAGAAGCCTTCTGCCCGCCGGGCAGAACCCTGCCGGGCAGAAGGCAGGACTTCTGCCTGCAACACTGGGGCAGTCCAGCCAGATGCAGCCTGGCGCTATCAAGTAGGAGTGGCAACTTGCACGCGCCTGGGATGTCCGATGTAGCGCCAATGCAGCACACAGCGGTGCCATCAGGCGGGTGCAGAGGCGCGGCCATGTAGCACATGCCCGGGCCAGCATGCCCCCCACAACCGCGTGGACCGCGAGCGTGTGGGGCAAGGCCGCGGAGGCCAAGCCCGCCGTGCCGCTCAAGGACGGCGAGGAGGAGTGCATCATCTGCTTCGACGCGGCCACGCAGATCAAGTTCAAGCCGTGCAAGCACGGCGCCTGCCACGCCTGCGTGGACAAGCTGCGCGCGGCAAACATATTCAAGGCGCGCGCGCCGCGCCCGCCGCGCCTGCCTGCTGAGCATGCTGTGCGGCCTCGGGACCGCCCCCATTGACCCGCAACCAGCCACCGGCTCTTAGAGCCAGTGGCAGGCGGGTGCGCTGTACGCGAGTGTCGACGCACTCAAAGCGTGGCAGTGCAAGCGGAGTGCACACGTTGTGCGGCTGTTGATGCGCGTGTGCCCGAGGCGGTCCGTGCTGGCCGCAGCAGACATGGTCCAGGCACCGGTGCGCCTTGGACGGCCTCGCTGTGACCCAGGGAGCGCCTCGCGCACAGGTGGACGCAGGCGTGCGGTGCCCCTTCTGCCGGCAGTTTGTGGAGGGCTATGACACGATGGCGGGGTGCGCGCGCACCACGCTCTGCTCCATGCAGCGCCTGGGTGTGCAGCGCCGTGCCCACTTGTTTTGAGCAGCAAGGACGGCAGAGCGCCCCTTGGGCAGAGCGTACGGTGTCAGTCGCTGCTGTGTGCGGAGGGACGCGCGAGTCTGCGCCACACGCCGTGCTGGCAGGCAGCGCGTCCGCGCCGCATGCTGCTGCAGGCACGAGCGCGAGCCTGCCGCGCCGGCGGCGTGCCAGCTCTCGCGCGTGTGACGCCGCGCGCGGGGCGCCAGGGATGGCGCGGCGCTGCCGTCGCTGCAGGAGGCCAACCGCGCGGCGCGCGCGGCCGCCGCGGCGCGCGACACCAGCGCGCGTCCGCCCGTGCGCCACGCCCCGCTGCACGCCGGGGCTCAGAGCCCCTGGGCGCGGGCTGCCGCCGGGCCCAGTGCTAGTGCCACGAGCATGGGCGGCTGCTGCACCAGGCCTTGCGATCAGCTCGCACCCGGGTCCAAGACTTTTAGCTGCAGGGCTCACGCAGTGCTCTGGGAGCCCGCCGCATGGCCGTGCTGCATCCAGGCAGTGTGCCGGCTCCAGGCAGCCGCAAGCGCTGCCCCCGCCCAAACGCATCGCGCCCCTTTCGCCGCGCTGACCCCAGCTGCGGCGCGCGCAGCCGCCGGAGGCGCCGCCGCCGGCGCAGGCGCTGCTGTCGGACTGGGAGTGCCCCGACTGCCACAACATCAACTTCAGGGCGCGCGCAAAGTGCAACAAGTGCGCGCGCCCGCGCCCGGCCTCGTCCGGCGGAGCGCCCAGCTACAGCGGCCAGCCGGTGCGGGCCCTGGCCGCCTGCTCAGGGGCCGCGCGATGGACGCGGGTAAGCGTGACGGCTGTCGCAGGAGCGCGGTCTGGGCTCTAGCCGTTTGCTTGCATTACATGGTGGCTGTGTGATGGACACAGAGCCTCCTGCGCCGCGCGACAGGCTGCCCACTGCGTTGGTCTATTGACTTTGGGAGCGAGGGGTGGCGTCCACACATGAGCGAGCGTGGGATAGTCATAGCGGCCCGGGCGCGGTTGAGCGCATGTGATTCCCCCTACATGTCGGCCTGCGCGGCTTGTCTCGGCTTGCGCGGGGCATGCTGTGCGGGAATGAATGGCCCGCTCGCTGCAAAGCGATCAGTGTTTGCTGCGGCAGTGCTGTTGCTGCCTCCCTGGCTGGGGGTCACCGCCTGGCGCCTCGACCACGCGGCGCAGCCATGACTGACAGGTGCCAAAAGGTGGGGCAAGGTACGGAGCGCGCATGGCCGTGCTCGGCGGCCGCGCGCCCGAAGCCAGGGCCAGGCCAGCACCGCTGCGCGCGCGCGCGGCAGGACGTGCTCAAGCTCGGCGCGGCGGACCTGCAGGACATCTGCCGGCGGCAATTCCACCCGGGCCTCGTGCGCGCGTTCGGCGAGGCGGGCATCCAGATCGCGCACGGCATCCTGGCCGGCCACACCGGCGGCACGGTCGAAGCGGTCGCCGCCGCGGCCGGCCACCAGGGCTACGAGCGCCTGCTGCACGTCATCGACCGGCTCGGAGGTGCCCCGGCCCGCCGCCCGCCTGCCATGCCCGTCCCGCGCAGACGCGCAGATGCTGGTTTTCTGGCAGATTGCAGCAGCTCACAGCACCTGCTCGACACCCCGGGCTCACGCGGGCGTGCTTGGCATGCCTGAGGTTCTGCACATCTGGACGCGCGCGCCGCGCAGAGCGGTGCTCCGGCAGGCGGGCTCACGCGGGAGGCGCGCGCCGCGCAGAGGTCAGGTACCTTGGCGGCCTGGCGCTGCACGTGCAGGGCAACTTCGTCATGCAGAACCTGCTGCACGCGGCCGCCAAGCTGCGCGGCGCCGCGGCGCTGCTGCGCGCGCGCGGCGGCACCCCGGACGCCGAGCTGGCCAGGCTCGTGGGCGCGGGCGTGGGCGGCACGGACGCCTTTGGTGCGCCTCCCGCATCTGGCCTATCCGCATTCCCTTTTTCCTGGAGGGGAGGTTGGCAAAACAGCGCCTGGGTGGGCTCACCGTCGGGAGTGTGAACTGGCGGGCGCTCGCCGCCGCGTGCGCGCTGTGCCGCGGGAGGCCCCTCACCCTGACCCTGCATTACACAGCGCAGACCCCGACCCCGCCCGCCTGCTGCCTGCGGGGCGCGGCATGGCATCTGTTGAGCGCGCCGCTGCGCACGGCGCCCTTGCGTCCGGGCGCGCGTGGGGGCAGGGCAGGTCCCGGCATGGACGGAGCTCTGGCCCGCAGCTGTTTCTTGAGAGGCCAGACTCCTGTTGCTGTGCGCGCCCCTGTAGCAGCTGTACGACGGATGGCCTGCCGCGACGCGCAGGCCGGCTGCTCGCGGGCATCGCGGCCGAGCTGCCGGCGGCCGCGCTGCACCCGCACGGCTTCTTCGTGCTCGGCCGCGCGCTCGAGCTGGCCGCGCCGGCCGACGTGCTGCTGCTCGCGCCGGGCCTGACGCGCATCGGGCCGGAGCTGGCGCGCGACGTGCGCGGCGTGCACCACCTGACCAAGCTCACCGAGCTGCTGGCGCGCCGCCCCAAGGGCTCGGCGCCGTTTACAGGGCCCTACCCTACCCTACCCCTACCCTGACCACATGCGAATGCTGCCATCCCAGCCGCGTTGTGGCAGTGCACGTCTGACGCCGCGGCGGCGCTGCCTGCGCCGCGCGGCCGCAAGGCGGGCGGAGCCGGCGACGGGGGGCTGGGCGCCGCTCACCCGACGCCCCGCCTTCACCGGGGGCCCGCGCAGCGGCGCCCGCCTGACCGGGCCGCCGCGGCCGCGCGCAGGCGCGGCTGGCGGGCGAGGGCGGGGCGGCGGGCGAGCGCGGGCGCGCGCAGGCGGAGGCGCTGTGCGCCGCGCTGCTGGGGCAGGGCGAGGCCGCGATCGCGCGGCAGGGCGCGCACTTCTTCATCGGCAAGGCCATGGTCGAGCTGGCTGGCGCGCTGCTGCCCGCCGAGCCGGCCGCGCAGGCGCGCGCGCGCGGCCCAGGGTATGAGGTTAAGGTCAGGGCTAAGCCTTCCTGTACCGAGGGCACTCCTGCGTCACCTGCACATGCGGCGCCGATCCGGGCGTCGCCCAGACTCCCCTCACTGCACACAGCGGCCACGTTCGCGCACAGACAGGGCGTCTCGCCTTTGCGGGCCGCACGCTGGTGCTGAGCGGCCGCCAGCCCCGCCCTGCTGCGCGCAAGGTGGCGAGCGAGCGCTCCCCGCACAGCCGCGGAACGCCTTGCGCGCGCAGCCCGGCGACCGGGCCCGGCGGCGCGCAGCATCAGGCCGCCCGCGCGCGCGCCTGCGCCCGGCGCATCGCCACCTTAGCGTCTTCTGCCCCTCTGTGCGCCGCACTTGGGTGTCTGTCGAGCGAGGCGCTGCCATGCTGACACCGCTGGCCAACGCGCGGCGCAGGTGCTGGACGTGTTCGTGAATTCGGCGCTCGCGCTGAGCGAGACAAAGTCCGGCGTCAACACGCTCGCGCTCATCCTCGCGCTGCGGCCTTCCGACCCCACGTGCGCGTCATAGGGTTGGGGTACCTATCCTTGCCTTGTAGTGCCGCGTGCGCGGGGGCTGTGCAGCACTTGCGCGCCGCAGGGCGGCGCCATGCTGGGTGGCAGCGACGTGAGCGTCCCTGGAGCCGGCCAGCACGGGTGCTCTCCTCATGCGGCACGCCTGCCTCTGCCATGGCTGGGCTCCCGTGCGGCGGCTTGACACCCGGACGCACCCGACCACAGTCCCTCCCTGAGCGTGCTCCAATGACGCGCGGGCGCGCGCGCGGGCGCGCAGCGCGAGCGAGATGGCGTGCGTGCTGGCGTGCACCATCGCGCAGAACCTGCAGCACTACCTGTGCGGCATCATGGTGCGCTCCCGCCAGCGGCGCGCCTTCGAGCCTGCTCCGGCGGGTGCACGCATGCGGAGCCGCGCATCCGCCCGCCCGTGCCTAGCGACCCGGCCTGCGAAGTAATAGCCAAGACCCCGGCCCCTTCCTTGCTCTGTTTGCCTCGCTGCACTGTTTTCTCCGAGGCGGGCCTTTCTCCTCGAGGGTGCGAGTCAAGCGGCCCTTTCGCACCTGGACCGCATGTGGCGAGCGCCGCGCCCGGCGGCGCAGAACCGCAGCTGGGAGCCGCCGCTCGCGCTGCTGGGCCACGAGCTAGTGGCCAAGCTGCTGGCGCGCCTGGCCGCGGACGGCGAGGCGGCCTGGGTCTCCGCGCTGGCGGCCGAGCTGGCGACCGGCGCGGCCGCGCTGCGCGGCCGGCCCGCCGCGCTGCGCACGCTGGCCGGCGTGCTCGCGCTGCCCGCGCTGCCGGACGAGGAGGCGGTGTTCCTGGCCCAGGCGCGCTCGCCGCCCGCCCACCGCGCGACGCCCTGTGCGCTGCCTCCCTCGGAAGTCGAGCGCGTGCTGGCGTGGGGCGCGGAGCGCGTGCTGCCTCGGAGCGCTGCGCCGCGGGCCGGCCCGCCCCTGCCGCCCGCGGCGCCCCGCGCGCGCGGGCAGCCCGGCCCGCCGGGGCGGACCAGGCCGCGCGCGGCCGCCTGACGCCGGCCGGCGCGGCAGGGGCTGCGCATCTGGGCGGGCGACGAGGCGGCGGCGGAGATCATGAGCGAGGTGGCGCTGCTGCGGCCCGCCTTTGTGGAGCAAATGGCCGCGGCGGCCGGCAAGGCTGCTCGCGTGGAAGCGCATGCAGAGGCGGGCGCCCCGCATCTGTCCCTGGGAACCGCGGCCTGGCCCCCGCCCCCCGTGAATGCGCTGGCATTGCAAGGCGCCGCGCCAAGTCCTCCCCGCATGCGCCATGCGCCGCGCACCTGCCTGATCGGGGCAGCGCGCTTGCCTCGCTGCGTATCTCTGTGGCATCACAGCCGGTGCGCGGACGCGCCTTGCCTGGCGCGCCAGCGGCGCCGGTGCACAGCCCCCGCTGCGCCCCGCTGCACAGTGAGGCGTGCACGGTACACCTCGGGCGAGCGCGCCTGGCTCAGCCAGCTCGCGCCGCGCAGGCCGCCCAGGCTGGGCTGCCGACGGCGCTGCCGCCGCCGCCGCCGCTGCCGCCGCCGCCGCCGCTGCCGCCGCCGCCGCCGCAGCAGCAGGCGCCGCCGCTGCAGCAGCAGCCGGCGCCAGCGGCGCAGCCTTCGGAGCAGTGGCCGGCCATATCCCGCGCGCCTTCTGCGAAAGCAAAGGCCAAGGCTGCCGCAGCAGCGGCCGCTGCCAACGATGCAAGCTCGGATGCAGCGGTGGCCTCAGAACAGCGCGGCTCCACAAAGGCGTCCGCCAAGCACGCCGCGGCGACAGCCAACGGCACGGCGGCAATCCAGTTTGGGAGGTTCTCGGCGCTGCGGGCCGGCGACGACGAGGCGCCGTCGGACGGGAGCGACTCGCCGGGCGCGCCGTCGCCGCTGCCTGATGGGCTAGTGCCCAGCAGCGCTGGCGCGGGCGCGGCGGCGGCCCTGCAGCCGGCGTCGCAGCAGGGGGCCGGGCATGGTGCAGCGGCTGCGACGTATTCCGTGGCGGGCCCGCCAGAATGGCCCCCACATGAAGGGCATGCGCAGGCGCCGCTGCCCAACGGGCGGCTGCCCAACGGCGCCGGCACACATCCGCATGCGGCGGGCGCCGCTGCGCCGCCGCTCCCGCCGCCGCCGCGGCAGAGAGTGGAATGGCTGCCAATCATCAACCTGCCACCCGAGCAGCGGGCGGAGCAACTCCAGCTTTGCGCGGAAATGAAGGCAGCAGCGCACTGCCACCCGAACAACCCGGAATACGGCACATTGGAGGGCCTGCTGAATGGGGGCGCTGCGGAGACGCCGGCGGCGCAGGCGGATGCGGGCGCGGGGTTGCCGCCGCCGCGGCCGCCGCCGCCGCCGCCGCCGGGCGCGCCGACGCCGCCGCCGGGCGCGCCGCCGGGGCCGCCGCCGTCGCCGGCCGCGCCGCGCGCGCCGCCCAGCATGGCCGCCTTCCTGCCGCACGTTCTGGCCGGCGCGCGGCCGCCGCCGTACCGGCCGCCGCCGCCGCCGCGCGTGCACGCGCCGCCGCCCGCCGCGGGCGCCCCCAGCGCGGGCCCCCAGCGGCCGCCGCCGCCGCTCCCTGCCGGCGCCGCCGCGTGCGCTGCCGGGCGGGGGCCTCCCGGGAGCCGCCCGCCGGGCGGCTACCGGCCGCCGCTGGGGCCGGCCGGCGCGGCGGGCCCCCCGGGCAGCCCGAGGCGCGCGGGCGGGCTGCAGCAGCGGCCGCCCGGGGCTGCGCCGCATCCGCTGCCGCAGCAGCCCAGCCGCGCGAACGCTTCCTGGTCCTGCGCGGTGCGCCCGCGTGGGTGGCCAGTAGGTGGGTCGCGGCATGCTGTGCACCGGCGCCAGGCTCTTAGCCCCGGACCTGTCATGATGTCTCCAAGTCATCCGCGGTCTGTTAGCGTGCAGAGCGTCGGTCTGCGGTGGCACCTGCCTCTCGACCGCTACAGCGCCCCTGCGGCACTCCTCGGTTCGCAAGCGCCCGGGCGCGATCGGCTAAGCGGCCCCAGGGGGCGACGCCCGGTCCGTGCGCGCGCAGGTTTGCACGCTCGAGCATGCGGGCGCGGAGGCGGCGTTCCTGGCCTGCGCGGCGTGCGGCAGCACCCGGCCCGCTCCAGGAGACGGCCCAACGGCCGACGCCGCCGCCGGCAGCGCGCCCAGCGCCAAGTGAATCTGACGCGCCTGGCCGGGGAGGCGCCGGGGCTCTCACCCCGGCTGCGGTGCGCCCTGATGGCGCTCGCTGGCTTTACGGGGGGCTGCCGGGGAGGCCCATCGACGCCGGCCGACCGGCCGTGCAATGCATCCCTGTCAGCCGCAGGCTGTGACGTTGCCTGGCGGAGGAGTGTGGCCTGCCGGCCTGCCCATGTGGCTTCTTAAGCAGGGACCATGAAGCGTGCTGCTGACAAGTCCAAAACAGGGCGCTCGCCTCGACGTGTGCGCTTGCGCGCGAGCGTGGTAAATGCTCAGGCCACGAGCGCCGGGACAGCATGCGCCCCGATGCTGCGGCGTATGGCGGTGGACCCAGAGTTTGCAGTGAGAGAGGTCTGAGAGTGGGAGCGTGTAGGCTTTTGCCGTGGTAGCTTTGCACCGGTGGCGCCTGTTAGGGAGGCTGTATGAGAGTATTCAAGCGCGGCAGGATGTGCGTGGGGTCAAGCAGGTGTGTTCATAGAAGCAGGGTGCTGCTGCAGCTCATCGTGCAGTGCAGCCGGGCATGCTGACCTGGCTGGTGCGCTGCAGTGCGTAGTCTGCACATGCAGGGGTGGTTTGTTACAAGCGGGGCACGGGGTTGGGCCCGAGCAAGGTGTAGCCTGGCCCACCCTGCTGCTTGAGGTCTATGCATGCATTGTGCGAGTGAGGCTTTCTTCCGCTGAGCGGTTTTCGTTATGAATGCATGGGGTGTGATGCGGGGGCGGGGACAGCACACTGGCACTCCTACGCGCATGCAAAGCACGTTCCTCTCTGAGACGCGGCGACCCTGCTCAGCATCCAGAGCGCATGCAAGCACACGGGCGGTCCTGAACGGAGGCAGTGCACGCAGTGTGCATGCTACAGAGTGGCGGGTCATCGGACCAGTGGACCACCATCTCGATGTCTCATGAGCTCCTCCCGATCGCGCTCCACATCTGCCGCCCAAAAGGGCATCAGATGCCGACGGCACCCACGGACAATCGCTGATGCGACCACGGACAATCTGCTCAGAAGCTGAACCAATACGTGCAGTGATGCCCTGCGTCGCGGACCCGGCGGGGCGCGGCTGCGCGGCCGCCGGCGCCGGCGCCGAAGCAGACGAGGCGCTCCAGTTCCCGCTGGACGAGGGTTCGCGCTGCCGCTCGCCGGGCGCAGGGGAGCGCGGCGCAGCCGAGCACGCACAGGCGGGCGCCGCGGCGATGGCGGGCGCGCAGGCGGCCGGCGCGGCGCCGGGCGCGGGCGTGGACCTGGCCGCGCGGCTGGTGGAGCTGCCTGAGGAGGAGCCGGACGTGTGCAGCATCTGCCTGGACCCCTACACCGACAGCGACCCTGCCGTGCACACGTGCTGCAAGTGCGCCCGCCGCCGCGCTGCAGAGGTCCCACCGCATGCAGGCGCTGCCGCGCGACGCACGTCGGAAGCGCTTAATGCCGCGCGTGCGCCGCGCAGGCACTGCTACCACCTGCAGTGCGTCATGCAGTGGGCGCAGCGCAGCCGCGAGTGCCCGCTGTGCTTCCGCGCCCTGCAGCTGCAGGTGCGGCCGGTGCTCTCCACCTGAAACTCCCGCGGCCGCGCATGACTAAAGCGCTTGCCTTCAGAGGCCGTGCACGTCAGCTCCTGGCCTTGCAGCGAGCACCTGTTCCACCACATTGCTATGCCTGGTCCACCCACACCGCTGTGCGCTTGGTGCGACGGCGGTATCTTCCACCATCCTGTACGCCTGACACCGCTAGTTTAGCTATGCAACAGCCTCATGGTAATACAGCAACCGCTCAAGGGGTTGCTGTTGTGGCACCCGCAAAGCAACGCGAAGCGAGGTGGTGACGACCGGTCTGGCAGCGCATCTGCCGACCTTGCCTGCAGACCTTGTGCGCGTTGCAGGCTGATGTCCCACCCCAAGCAGGCGGCGGCACGCGCAGCGCCCACGCATCGCGCAAGCCGGGCGCTGCAACTGAGCTGTGTGTCCTCTACTTTGCCTTGGGTTCCTGAAAGGTGCTACCACTGCAACGCAGGACGCGGCGCTGAACGAGCTGCTGCCGTTCGGCGAGTTTGTGCCGCCGGAGCGGCGCGGCGGCGGGCACGCCGCGGCCGCGCACTTCCTGGTCGACGCGTGGGAGCTGGAGCGCCTGCTGCAGCGCCTGAGCGCAGCGGCGCCGGACGGCCGCGGCGCGGACCGCGGCAGCGCGCGGTACGAGCGGCGCGAGCGGCGCAGCCGCCATCGCGCGCTCGCGGCCGCCGGCGCGCTCGCGGGCCCCACGCCCGGCGGAGCCACGCCGCCGCCAGGCGCGCCCCTTGCGCCTGAGCCGTCGTATGCCTCTTGGGTGTGTTACGAGCTCTCCGGCTCGCTTGCAATACGATGTGAAGTCGCAGTGCACGCGACGGAGCTCGAATAGCAAGCGGTGTGAAGCATGGTCTTGCCCTCTGCACTTCTGCCATCGCCAGCGCGCTCTCTGCCTGTATGGTAAGGTGCCCATGTGCTGCTGTGGCGGCACCTGCCAAGTGCATGACATGCGCCAGCATGCTCTCAAGCAAGGCACCGTGACCTCGCAGGCGGCGCGCACGAGGGCGCCGCGGGCGCGACGCCGCGCAGCGTCGGCGACGCCAGCGAAGCGTGCGCGCAGCGGGCATGCAGCGGCGGCGTCGCCGCAGCCGACACCCGGCCCGGCGCCATGCACGCGCGGACGCCGCCGCAGGCAGCGCGCAGCGCCAGCAACGGCATCTCGGCGGACGCGTTTCCCGCGTCATGGCCGCCGCACACTGCGCGCGGCAGGCTGCAGGGGGTGCGCCTCACCGACTGGCAGCATGCCGCAAGCACCGGGGTGCTGCATGCTGGCCTCGCAGAGCATGTGATTGGGCACGTGGGGTAGCGGCATCCGCGCCGGCCAGCTGCGGGAGGTGCACCGCGCCGCTCGAGGTTAGGGCAGCTGCATCGACACTTGTCGTGTGGAGCTTTGGAGCCGAGTGTCCTGACGTGCTGTGACTTGGGAGCGAGTTCCGCCGGCGCGTCTGCGGCCCCTCGCTGCGAGGGAGAGGGCCGCACCGCCACCGATTGCATGTCATGGCCACCGTGTGCTCTCCGCAGCCTGCCCGCTCCTCAGCCGATGTGCGCGCCATAGCGCATAAGAAGCGCGCGCCTGATGCGCGTGAGCTGCGCGCGCGCAGAACGAGGAGCCGCGCTCGCCGCGAGGCGGCGCGGCCGGCGGCCACCTGGCCGGCGCGCTGGGCGAGAGCCTGCGCAGTCGCTGGACCGGCCTGCGCGACTCGCTGACCAAGACCACGCGCGAGCTCAAGGGCCGGCTCAGCGGCGGCGGCGGCCGCAGCCTGTTCCCGAGCGCCGGCCTGGACGCGCGTTCGCCGCCCACGTCGCCCGGCGGCGCAGCGCTGGCCAGCCCGCCCGGCGCGCGCCGGCATCACAGCACCGCCATCTGACGCGCGGCGTGGCGGGGCGCGCGGCGGTCGGTGCAGGGTTGCGCGGCGCTTGCCGCCGCGACGGCGGTATCAGCCCGACCCCTGCTGCCAGCCCGTACGACCAGACGCCCATTACACTCCGGGGGGCGCGCAGTTCAAAAGCCGCCGTGCGCTGCCGCGAACAATGCCGTCACTCAAGGCCGTCTGCTCTGGCGGGCGTCATGCTGCACAGTTTGTCTTCACGTGCATGAAGCAGAGCCATCACGCAGAACTGCCATGCAATCGGGGGTAGATGGCTGGTTCACGCTACCATGTCTGCAGGCTGAAGCGTGTGAGAAGGTTGTTCTGCAGTGTGCAGGTTGCAGCTATGATGGTTGTGCCTGAGCGGCGTAGTTGCAGGCAGGCTGCATGCGGAGCATTCCTCATGTGCATGGGTGTGGTTGTAGAGTGGCTACTAGGGATGTCGGCGGTTACTGTGTGCGGGATGTGTATATGTTGAGGGTACTGTACGCAGGGGTTGTGCATGGTCCGGGCCTGCTTGGCACTGTCTTATACGGGTGCAACGAAGGTTGTTGGTTGATGCGTGCAAAGGGGCGACGAGCTGCTCCTGCATATGCTTTTTGACACGTGTGTCAGCGTGAGGGCGAGGCAGGCAGTGCCTGTAAATCGGCGTGCAAGACACTGGGTGTCATGGGTATTGAGCTGCATACGGGTGCAGTGGCGCGCATGGTGGATGTGGCCTGGTGTTGTACCTGCAAGGTGCCACCTTGCCTCTGCTGCCCAGAATTGCTTGGTACTGGACTTCACATGCTGAACCTACAGGTTTGGTTTCAAAATTGGCCAGCGCGTTGCCAAGCAGATGAGCCAACAGCACACTCCCGTCGCGCGCTATGAGCGGTTTGGAACGAGTGAAGGTGAGCATCTCGCGTGGCAGAAAGACTGTGTTCAACCTGAGCATCCGCAGCTGGACAGACCCACGCACAGCAGCCGCCCTTGTTGAAGACCACCTAGTGCCAGATGGTTACAGAGTGGCCGTCTTCTTCAATCCCAGGCTGGCGGCCATGCCGCAGCCCACCACCTTGCTTGATGCCTGCCGGCTCATGCAGCAAGCCCTGAGGTAGATGGAGGTAGATGGAGTCGCCACGCTCGCCAACCACTTTGGCCATGCGTTCTCGGAGGGAAGGCGTCCCAGTGGAGCACGACTGTGCCTGTTCTACAAGCTTGCAGCTCCGCCTGCTGGGCACGTACCAGCGCCTGCTGCTACTGCCGCTGTACCAGCGCCTGCTGCTCCTGCCGCTGCTGCCGCACCGCAGGCGGCGGCCGGATGCGCCGTCACAGCGGGGCCAACCGCCGAAGTGGCTGTCAGCGGCCTCTGCGCTTGCAAGGTGCTTGATGCCAGGCGAAGTTGGTTTCCTGGTGTCACACCCTGTTCCACTCAGGCTTAGTAGCTGCTTCCACTCGCCAGCCTAGAATGGTCGTTGCTGCCTGCAAGAGCTGTGGTATGTGCTTAAGGTAGAGCGCCCTGGCAACAATTGTTTGGTGCGCTGCAAGCAGTCAGCGCAGCCACTGACAGCACTGTTGTGACAACACTGTTGGACTATCTTGAAGTGTGCAGTGGTTGGCCTCAATGCTGCGCTGTACGAAGGGCAGGGATAGCGTGCTTGACGCTGCGCGCGGGGGTCACGCAGCTGCCAGCGGACAAGGTCACGTCTGCAGTGGCGCGCGACCAGGCAGGGAAAGGAGCAGCACAGGTGAGTGCGGGCACACACACTTCCAGCTTGGTTGCAGTGTGGTGGGAGGTGACGCCTTGGTCGCTGACGGTGGGCGCTGTCTGCAGGCGAGCGTGCTCCCAGAGGAGGTCGTCCTCCGCATCCTGCACTTTGCCGCAGCAGACCTGGCCGCGCAGCCCACATACCTGGCGGTGCCGCGCTGGGTCAGACTCGCGGTGCGGCGGCGCGGGCGCAGCGCTGTGCAGCAGGCCTCCCTGCTGATGAGGCACTCTTGTGCGACCGGCGCGCGCCTGTTGCGCAGCTGGTCTGCCGGAGCTGGAAGCGCGAGCTTGGCCCACGGCCGCCGGTCATGTGGAAGGTGCCCCAGGCGGTGCTCGTGAGGGAAGTAACCCTCGAGGGAGGCGTCACTCAACTCTGGCCCAACAAGGACAAGGTCGTGCCCAGGATCGGCGGCAGCCGGTACGTGCTCTTCACAATGGACAACCGCGCTCAGGTGCGCCGCGGCCCCTCGGGGCGCTCTCGTGTGGCCTGGGATGTGGCCTGTGGCCGCGCCGGCTGCTTTGCGGCGAGCACTTTTATTGCCTGGTCCACCCACTTATTTTGTGGGTGGACCAGGTGGGGCCCTTCCCTTCCAGGCGGGCGTGCGCACAGGCGGCTGCGTCCTTGCAGCGTTCCAGCCTTACGATTGTGAAACCCGCCGCATGACCTCTGTGTCCTGCCTGAGACACAGCTATGCTGGGCTGCGCCTGTCGCATACTCTTGGACGTGCGCTACAGCGAACCCCTTCTGGTGCGAGCATACAGGAGGTCTGCCACAGCGCGCGTGCATGCGCTCACCGCACGGTCTGCTTCGGTTTCTGCACCCGACCTGTCCTGCTGTGCGAGGGAGGTCCGGCTGATGCCGGCCAGCACGCCGCAGGTGCTGCGAGACATTCCCGGCATAGCTCACGGTGAGGTCAGCGCGGAGCTGGGTCGGCGGTGGCGCGCCGCGGACGCGGCCACGAAGCAGCTCTACGGCGAGCGCGCCGCGCAGGACGCGCGGCGGGCGACCGCCGAGCTGCGCATGTACCGGGCGTACCTGGTGCACCAGGGGTTGCACGTCTGCCCTGTGAGGGGGGAGCATCGCGAGTGGGTGTGGTACTAGGCCAACGCGCTGGGCGTCCGCACCAGCGGGGAGCAGTGTCACACCCATCTGACGGGCTCCGTATGCCCAGTGTGTGGGGCTGCACCACACTTCTGCAGGGATCGGCTCTGCACGCCGCAGGCTGATGGCATGGGGCCTATGAGCAGGCCGTGGCGACAGGCGCCGCTGTTGTTGATTCGGGCAGCGCTGCTGAACCAGCATGAATCACCCAAGGGTCACCGGGCAGCCTTCCCGACCTCCCTTCACTGGCCGTGCGTCAGCATGCGTGGGGGGCCTCCAAGCGAGGCATGTCGAGGTACCAGCGTCCCCAGCTCAAGCGCACGCAGCAAGCGCTCCTGCTTGCACGGCGGCGGGGCACTCAGGCGCGCGCGACCAGCGCAGCCTCGCGCTCCTCCACCTCCACCGGCGCCCCGTCCAGCTTCTTCAGGTTGGGCAGCCGCTTGAGCACCTGCAGGGCCGCGGGCCCGCTCTGTCGCATATCGCGGGCTGCCTGTGCGCTCTTCGGCGCCGCGCCGCTGCCAGCGGGGCGCGCCTCGGGGGGCCTGGCAAGCACTCCTTCTTTTTCAGAGTCCCACACAGAGTACGTCAGGCTCCCCACCCCAGCTTTTGCGCAGTCCAGGAAGTGAGTAGGTGGCTGTATGAGACCCGCATCTGCTGACCGGGCGGGTGCATGCGCAGTGCGTGCGCTGGCTCGCATGTTGTGCAGGGTGCGCTGCGGCGCCGGGGCGCGACCTCCAGGCGGTAGTCGGCGAGCGCGCCGCGGTCGCGGAAGTCGGTCTGCAGCGGGTTGCCGGCCAGCAGCAGCTCCTCCAGGCCGGGCAGCGCGGCCAGGCGCTCCACCTCGGCCCACGCGGCCACGCGGTTGTTGCTGGCCAGCAGCACGCGCAGCGCGCCCAGCTTCTCCACGCCCGCCTGGCGCGCGCCGGGGCGTCAGCTGCGTTCGCACGCCGCCGCCGCGCGCATGCTCCGCCCCTGCGGCTGCTCCGCCCGGCCAACAAGACCAGGCTCCTAAGTGGCTGACGCGCACTGCCAGCTTCATCATGACCGACAGCGCGCACAACGCGCCCTGCTCTTCCATACACGCCCAGCATCGAGGGGCCCGATCCGGGGCGTTTATGACAACTGCGCATCCGTTGCACAGGCACCGGCTCCCCCAGCACCCGGCAGCGTGGCCAGGCGCCCTCGAAGCTCGATGCTACGCGCGCCGTGCTACGTTTGCCCGGACCAGCGGCATGTGCAGCGCGCAGCTCGGCGCAGCTCGGCGCCCGGCAGGTCAGCAGGTCCGAAGGAGGCACTGCTGCTCTCTGGCGCGAAGCGCATGTTAATAAATGCAGCGCGCGCGCAGGGGGCGCGCCAGGCGCTCGAGCAGGTTGTAGGACACCCACAGCTCCAGCAGCGTCTCGGCCAGCGGGTCCAGGTTCTCCAGCTTCTTGATCTGGTTGCGCCCCAGCGACAGGACCTGCAGGCTGTCCAGGCCCGGCAGGTTGGTGATCTTCTCTATGTTGTTCGTGGACAGCGACAGGTGCCTGCGCTGCGCACGCCCTTCCCTCCGCTGCACCCCAGGTCGATTATCAGCAGTACCAGAGCACACTGTGGATAAAAGCGGGTGGCGCGCGAACTCGCGTGCAAGCCTTGAGGCTGCTCAGGCTCGCATCCATCCTCTCGATTGGGGGTATATGCGCCAGCAGCTCCACCTGCGAGGCGGTCGTCTATGAGACAGAGACAGAGGCAAAGCTGGTGTATGCAGCGTGCGTGCCACAGCTTGAGCACCTTTGCTGTCGCCGCCGCAACAACCTGCCTGTCCTTCTCAAACTTCTGGATGGCCTCCTTTATACTCGTGGCCTTGGACATCCCTAGCGCTCGGTGGTCAAGCTATCAGCTATCTTGCGTGGGCGAGCCAGAGCTACAGCACACACTTTGCGCAGTGCGCGGCGTACACCTTTTCTTTGGCTGCTGCGTTGTGGCGTAACTCGAGCTAGGGTCGTGCCCAAGGGTTGTGTGCGCTCGCTCTCGAGGTTGCTCGCTACCAAGCTCGTCCGGATTAACTGGGCGTTATGGATTGCACATCACTCCTTATCGCACCTCTTGACCCCCGCTGTGTGTTTCTATTCCGTGATAGCTGCGATTCTGACAAGAAGGCAACTAGCTGTGGCCTCAGCGCGCGCTGGCTGGCTCTGCACCTGAAGCATCAGCTCGCCACATCTCGGGCAGTGCTGTGGTGTGCTCACCTTCCTGTCAACCTGGCATCTGCACCGGGTGTTCTGGAATGCAGGAAGCTCGGCGCCCGAACAAGTTGCCAGATTGGCAGTGTGTTCATTGTACGTTCAGGACATACTGATAAAGCCACAGCCAGGGAGCGGTGAGTGTTTGTGGCGTGTTCGCAGGCGCTGTCCCGCCGAGGCGCCAGCGGGCGGGGAAGGCGGGGGCCAGGTGGCGGGACATATGCGTGGGCCCTAGTGCCACCCCCCTTGAGCGGCAGGCCAGCCCACTGGTGCTCCCATAGCGTGCCAGGCGTGGCGGCGTGCACGAGCGTATCAGCGAGCGCACTTAGCGTGCGGCGGGTGTGCGCCTGCCAACCAGAGCGGTGCACGCCGCAGAGGCAAGTGCTGCAATGTCACCGCTTGACCCGCCGAGCGGTCCAGCGGATACGCGCGAGAAGCTGCCGCAGTCGGACATGCCCGCGACCTCCCGTGGCAGCCCGGCAGCGTCGTCGGCCACGGGCCGCAGCGGGGCCGGCAGCGGCGGCGTGACCAGGCGCAGCACGCCGCTGGCCTTCGCGCTGGGGGGCGCGCTCGCTCTGGCGCTGGCGCTGCTGGGGCTGTGCTTCTGGCAGGCGCGCTCCCGGAGCGCGCAGCCGCTTTGGCGACATGGTCCAGTCCCTGACCGCTGCTGAACGCCGCCCTCTGCGTGCCGCGTGAGTGCAGCTGCTGCCTGTGATTTCGCCGTGATGTGCCTAGGCAGTGCTCTGGCAAGCGCGCGTGACCTTGCGCCCCCCCCCAGCCTCTGGCCCTCGTTATGAGCCACGTCGAGTGCCCCCCCGGTGCCTGTTACCCGGAGGTTCATCGAGTGCCGATGTAAGTGACCGCTTTGCCATTACTTCACGCTCGTCCTACCCGTCCCTTGTTCCTTGTGTTGTAGGGCATGCTGCGCGCTTTCCCAGGCTTTACAAAGCACAGCGTGCTTTTAGCAGGATGGCGGCCTGCCCTTGTGCCCTAGCCAATTGTCAGCAACGGCTGTTGAGCTCGGCCTGCTTGGCGCGCAGGGCGCGACAGCGCGCGAGTGGCTCGTCGGCGCGGGGCGGCCACTGTCGGCGGCCGCGTTCGCGCCGCTGCTGCGCCGGCCGGGCCTCGAGCTCGGCCGCCTGACCGCCGGCGCGCGCCGCGGGGGCGGCGCCTTCCTGGGCGACGCCAGCCGCTGGCCCTGGGCCGTGGGCCGCGCGTCAGGCGCCCCGGACCCCGGTGACGATGCAGCCGGCGCCCTGCGCGGCGGCGGTGCGCCGGCGGGCGCGGAGAGCGGAGCTGCCGCGCCTGCGGAGCGGGCCACCGACGCCAGGCCCGGCCCCGGCGCCAGGGCGGCCGCCGTCGAGGGCGGCCGCTTCGACATGGACGCGCCGCCGCTCCGCCCGCAGTTCCGCGTTGAGTGCCCGCTCGACTTTCCGCGCCCGGGCCTGGCGGAGGTGGCCGCCGGCGCGGCCAAGCCCTACCTGTTCGGCGGCCAGCGGCCGGGCTGCACCAATTGCAACGACCCGCACAAGGCGCGCCCCGGCCGCCCCCGCGGCGCGGCCCGCCCGCGCCCCCCGCGTTTGCCTCCCGTGAAGCCCCGTCGGCGACGTCTCTACTGCGCTGCGCCGCGGTGCCCGCGCAGCCCGACGCCCAGTGCATGTGCAGCTTTGGAACGCGCGCAAAGTCAGTCGGTCAGTCGGTCTGGCGCCGTGCGGGCGCGCGGCACGCTGCGCCCCTGCGCCGCCCTCTCCCGGCGCCGAGCGGCCCGGGCCGCGCCGCGGCAGGGGCGCTGGTGCGCGTACGACTCGGAGCTGTCGCACACGGGCGCGCCCATCTGCCCCGCGGCCGAGCAGGCCACGCTGCTGGCGCACTTCGCCGGCCGCGCCGGCGCCGGCGACGCGTGGGCGGCAAACATGCTGCGCATGACGCCCTGCGACCTCTGGCCCTTCCTGCGCGGGCGCACGCTGTGGCTACTGGGGGACAGCATCACGCAAGAGGCCATGCGTGCGAGCGAGTGCTTTCTCCAGGAGTTCTGGGGCATGGCGCCGCCCTGGAGCAAGCCGACGGCCAACGACAGCGCGGTCGCCGTCATGATGACGCGCAGCGGCATGGAGCCCTGGTGTATGGAGCTGATCGAGGGCACGCGCGTGTGCCACATCCGCAGGCGCGCCCGCCCGCCCCGACCCCGACCCAGAACCCTGGCACAAACGCTGCGCGGTCCACTGACGCCCGCAGGAGCACACAGGACCGGTTGAGTCAGCACCTCGCGGTGGGCGCCCCCTGCGTGCCGGGCACACGCCCACACCGACGCGAGCAGCGCGCCAGCCCGGCGGACACGCACTGAGCACAGCCCCCCGTCAAACGGGCCGCCGCGCGCGCCTGAGGCGCCGGGCGCCCGCGCGCCGCGCGCAGCAACAATGGCCAGGACTGGGCCGAGAACGTGCTGCCCGTCTTCGAGGGCCTGAGCGTGAAGCGCACCGACATCGTCGTCGCCAACTTCGCGCTCTGGATCAACAAGGAGCCCGAGCTGCGCGCCAACCTGACCGCGTTTGCGGACTATGCGGCCGCGCACGGGCCCGAGCTGCCGTTCCTGATCTGGCGCGACTCCAGCGTGCAGCACTTCAACACGCCCGATGGCGACTACGTCGGCGTCAACTGGCCTTGGACTTGCCGCGCGATCGGCGACGACCCCGACGCCGTCCGCCTCGCGCCCGACGGCCGCCTGTCCTCGGACCGGGAGGAGCTGCAGGTCCGGGCTGAGGCGGGGCCGCCTGGGCTGAGATGGGGCTGCCCGGGCACGCGCCGGAGCCCTGCCGCGCGTGAGAGCGCGTCAGTGCGGCTGTGAGGCCTGCTGCGGCGCAGCAGCGCTCGCACATCTGCGGCGGAGCCCTTTGTTGTACACGTTGTACATGTAAGCAATGTGTGCGCTGGCCAGAACGGGGTGTATGGGGTGGCGGGGCCGGCCGTGCTGGGCGCCGCCGCCGTGCTGCCAGGCAGTCTGCTATGGCGATGCATGTATCCTGCACTGCTTAAGGCAGTCATGATGCGCACCGGCGCTCAGCGAGCAGCGGCCACGGCGCAGGTGATCGTGGGCGGCGGCTGGCGCAACAGGATCCTGACGCCGATCGTGGCCGCGCTGGGCGTGCCGGTGCTGCACACGTGGAACCAGACGGTGCCGCTGTGGCAGTACAACCACCACTACAACCCCAACTGCGGCGACCGCTACGATTGCGGCGACTGCACGCACACGTGCCACCCGTCCATGTACGAGGCGCGCGCCTGCGCCTGGCTAGGGTTTGTGCAGGGTGTTCCGGGGTTGTAGCATGTGAGCGCGGCCGCGCCCCTGCCCGCGATCGGCCGGCAGCGCCGCAGGCGCCGCGCGGCCGCTGCCCGCGTCTGTTTGCACGACATGACGTCAGGCCATTTCTGGCCGCTCCATGCAGGCTCCCGTCCCACACGGGCACCCCGCTTGACCGGCCAGAAGGCTGCCTGGCTGCTGGCGCGCGCCGGCTCACTGCTGCCGATCGCGGCGGCAGATCTGGCTGTACCACCTGTACGAGGCGCTGCTGGACTCGCAGGACGCGCTGCTGGCGCACTGGGCAGGGCAGCCGCAGATCAGGCCACGCGGCGGGGCCGGCGCCGCGCAGATGTCCTGGCGCTAGGCGACCGGGCGGGGGCGGCAGGACAGGGGAGAGCGCAGCCCCCGAGGACCGGGGAAGGGGGCTTTGACCGGCTCGAGCTACTGTGCTGTGTGCAGCACGAACCAATGACGATGTACGCATCCGCATTGGGTGTGAGCTCCGGGGGTGCATGTCGAGTTTAGGGACGTGGTTGTGCATGTCCATATGACCTGATTGTCCTCGTGAGCCACAAGAGTCATGCGCCACGAGGCGGATGCGGCCCGGCTTGGATGCCTGCGCAGACTGCAGGCATCTGCCCTGGCTGGGGCTCGCGCGAGTGTCTTGCGAGCTTCGACTGGCCGATGACGGCGCTGCCTGTGGCCTGCTGCGCCACGCCTTGGCGAGGCCCTGCGCAGTGCGCGGCGCTTGTTTCAGGTGTGGAGCGCCTGCCGCCTTGCAGAGCACCCCCATTGTTTGCCTGGAACCCATTCTTATGCTGGGCGCGCATGTGCATGCTCGGGAGCACATGCAGCATGGGTGGGTTGTTAGTCCAGTTCGCGTCTCGTGCTCTTCTCTAGTGTGCTTTTCTTTGCCCCCTTTGAGCTACTTCAACAGGAGGTAAAGCCTTGTGCATGTTGTCTGATTCTGTGATGCTGAGTTCTAATGCTGCGTGAACGAATCAGCGCTGGTGGGTCCCTTTTGTGTGGTGCGCACCGCCCACCTGCTGGGTTTTACGCACCATTACAGCGCTCTGTTCATTACGATAATGTCTAACGTATGTCCAACATGCACAATTGTGCTACATGGGCTGCGCACATCATGCCTTGTGTTGCTTGTAAGCAATACATTGCCGAGAGCAATGGTCACGATTAGTCATGAAATGTTGCTGGAGCCATGCAAAAGCTAATGTACAGACTCTGGGATTGGCCAGGAACTCCGCTGAATGATATGCCACAAGCGATCCCTAGCTATACTGCCAGGCAGCTCATGCGAACCCTGAAAGTCCTTGTGCACACCCGCTAAAGAGCCTCAGTGAGAGCCCAAGCGTAAAAGACATCTCACACATACAGGATGTGGCAGTCCGGCGCTGCTTTAGCCGCCCCTGCCGCCGTCGCCCACGCCCAGATCCTCAAACGCGGCCTGCAGGCTGCCGAGGCTGGGCCGGTTGGACGGCTTGCGCCGCAGGCTCACCTGGCCCGGCGCCGCTCCTGCGCGCGCGCTGCCGGCCTGAGCACGCCCGTGCATGCCTGGGCTGTTGACCTCTTCCTTAACGCGAGCGTGCGCGCCTCTAGCACAGAGCGTGCAATGTGGCCAGGGCGCCGAGCGCCCCTCCCGCACCGACCGGACCCGGCATGCAGCGGCGCCCCCGGCGCACATATGGGCGCCGGGGGGAAGGCGGCGAGCGCGCACCGCTGGGCGACGCGACGGCCTCCCAGTTCTTGTACGTGTAGCCGATGAAGTTGGAGTCGGCGCGCGCCCAGCGCTTGCCGCCGCTGCCGCCGGCCGGGCCGGCCTCCTCGTCGAAGCGCTCAAAGTTCTGCGTGTCCAGCGCGTGCTCCACGCGAGGCGCGTACGGCGGCGCCTGCTGCGGCAGCGCCGCCCAGTCCACGCCCTCGAAGAACGGGTGCGCCTGGCGCGCGGCAGGCCGCGCTTGTGCTTCCGAGCGTGTCGGGCCGCCGCCATGGAGCGCAGCGGTTGTTGGCGCCGGGCGCGCTGGCCGGCTGCTCAGGCCCTCGAGGGTCTCGACTGCCGGCGCCTGCTCCACGCGCGGCGCGCGCAGCGGCGGCGGGCGCAGCGGCCGCGCCCAGCCCACGGACCCGACGAAACAGGCAGCCATACAGGCGTCGGCAGCGCGGCCGCCCCTGTGCAGCGAACAGCGTGCATGGCGCGCGGAGCATGCGGGGCACAATTTGCTGCGCAGCAGGGCCGCATTGGTCATCTTGTGGCGGCCGCCCGCGGCCGCCACCTTCCACACCCCGGTGCCTCCCAACGCCGGCGAGGGTTGTGTCATGGCAGGCGCAGGCGCCGCCGCCGTCGCGCCCTGACCAGCTGCGCGGCAAGCGCGGGACCGGCCGGGAGCGGCCAGGACAGAGAGAGGGAGTCGAGAGCAGCGCGGCAAGCGCGGGAGCGGCGAGCGCGGGGAGGCGCCCGGGGCCGGCGGCGCGCCTTGATCTCCGCCGCGCCGCCGGCGGAGCCCAGCCGGTCGTCCACGTCACACAGCAGGCGCTCGATGAGGTCGCGCGCCGCCGGTGGCAGCCGAACCTGCCGCGCCAGGCCTGGCGTCACGAAAGAGAATGCGCGCCGTTCTGGGCCAGGTCGCGCGAGACGGGCGGCTGCCGCGCCCGCAGTACCAGGCCGCACGTCATGGACGAGAACGAGCTTGTTTGGACGCCGCGCGCAGCGGGCAGCAGCTACCCTGGTTTCCAGGCCATATGCGCGGACCCCAAGCCATGAACAGGCACATGCCACAGTCTGGGTGCGCGTCAAGGGCAGCGGCCGGCCATTGCACCCATGCACCACGTGCTCGCTTTCATGACAAGCCGAACAAGCTAAACATAGAAGCAGTCGACCAAGGCGGCAGCAAAGCATACTTGTGGGGTCCCCATGCATGGCTTGGTTGCGAGCGTAAAGCCTGGAGAGATGCAAAGGACGTAAATGCCTGCGCAAGGCGGGGGCCAGGTCATGCACCCTTCAGGGAAAGCTCTCGTCGGGAGCCACAGGTGACACCCACACTCTGCCTTTACTCCCACGCACAAGTAGGCACAAGCCTCCATGGCCGGGGCTCCGGCTGCCGGCAGCGGCGGCCTGCGCATGCCCGTGCTGCCGGTGGCGGGCGGCGTGCCGCGCTCTGGGCGGGCACCTCTGGCGGAAACTTCAGGCAGGTGCGCCAGTTGACGATCTTGCGGCAGGTCGTCATCGGGTCGTCCGAGTAGAAGGGCGGGTAGCCCACCTGCAGCGCGCGCCGCCGCGTCGGCGCGCAGCCGTCTGGGATTAGGGGTAACACTAACCCACCCTACCATACTTAAATCTCCCATGCTCAAACCTACCCTAGCACTGTTCAGGCGGCAGCTCCCGGGCGCCGGCCCTGGCCGGCGCGCTCCGCACGCGGCCCGCTCAGCAGGCCGGTTGAGCAGGGCGGGTCAGATGCGCGGCGCGGCTGCCCGGCCGACCCTCTCGCGCGGGGCGCGCCATCATCTCGTACATGATGGCGCCCACGCTCCACCAGTCGCACTCCATGCCGTACCCGGCCTTCAGCAGCACCTCGGGCGCGATGTAGTCGGGCGTGCCCACCGTCGAGAAGGCCTGCGCGAGCGCGCCGCGTCACGGCCCACAGACGCTGACGGCGCTGGAGCAGGGCGGCAGCAGCACGACCCGCTCGACACATATATTGCCAGCGGGCTTGATGTGAAACAGCCAGGCATGTGGGACCCCATAAACATCCACAGACACGTGCTGAAGGTGTTGTTCAAGGAGAGCAATAGCAACAGGCAGGAGCGCAAGCGCGCGAGGAGCGCAGCGGCGCACCAGCTTCCGGCGGTTGGCCTGCCAGTGCGCCAGCTTCTCGCCGCGCGGCTGCTGGCTGCTGGCTGCCAGGCCGCCCCGCCCGCTGCACAGCAGGCTCGCATGGCTCAGGGTGGCACTTGCCCAGTTGGCAAGAACATTGCGACGATGTCTTGAGCGAATACAGCCACATTGGGTGGCAAGCGGCCATGCTGCATCATGAGCCGAGCCCTTGCTCCTGGCTCCACCTCACCTCAATGGGGGTGCTCCATTTGGCGCCGACCAGAGGAGCGGGCCCCTCCCTCGCACACCAGGGCCGTTGCCCCCTGCCCAGCTTCAGAACCGGCGCGGCGCGGATAGGCGCGCCCGACCTGGATGGGGAGAGAGCGTCCTCCTCGTGCAGCGTGGGCAGCTTGCTGACATCCACCGGCTTGCACAGCCCAAAGTCAGACAGCTTCATGTGCCCGCTCGCGTCCAGCAGCAGGTTGTCGGGCTTAATATCCCTGCCGCGCGCGCCCCGTGCGTGCTCCAGGTCGGCGCCCAGCTGCCTCCAGCGGGGTTCACGCTTCAGGCGCGTGAGCAGACGGACCCCTCAAAACAAACAGACATGATCATTCCTGGGGCCACAGAGTGCACCAGCCACTCCTCAAAACAGGCCACTCCTCAAAACAGGCGTGAACAGGCACGAAGCCAGCCGGCGGTGCAGCAGGGCGCAGAGCCGCGGGCGTGCGGGCACCTGTGGATGTAGGAGTGCCGGTGGATGGACTCGAGCGCGAGCGCGGTCTCCGCGATGTAGAAGCGCGTCTCCTCCTCGCTCAGGATGTCCTTGCGCATCAGCAGCGTCTGCGCGCCGCGCTCTGGTCAGCGCCGCGCCGCTGCGCGCGCTGCGCTGCGCGCAGCGCGCCAGCCTCCTGACGGGGAGGCGGTGTGCTGGCCAGCAGCTGCATGGCCGGACTAGCAGACCAGTACACATAAAATGAAGCACATTGCAGGCTGTCTGAGCGACATTGCTTCCTGCCATGGCTAGTGCCCCCGCCGGCCAACCCACACTCATGCACCGTGGCAGGTTTGTTCAGGGATCGCAGGCCTGAGGGAGCCAGCCGGGCGCGCCATGACATCGCCGCCCGGCAGGTACTCCATGACCAGGTACAGGTAGTCCTCGTCCTGTTTCACGCACACTCTGGAAATTAATGCAGGCCGCATGCCAGCAGCACGTGCGCATGTTTGCGCACAGCATCCCGCCGCGCACTGAGCACACGCACACTGCACATCCACCGCGCCTGCAAGCCTGCCATGCAGCCTCCCAGCTCGCCAGCGCATGTCACGAGACCCGCTGGTGCACGGCTCGTTGGGTGGCGCGGCAGGGTAGGGGTAGGGTAGGGTTAGGGCGCATGGGCCGCGACGCGCGCCTGGAAGGAGTAGAATAGGCGCACGACGTGCGGGTTGTGGACCTCCGCCAGCACGTTGCGCTCCGCCTTCACATGGTCCACCTGCCGGCCGGGCGGGGCGGCCGTGAGCCGGCGCCACGCGCCGAACGGGCCTGTGCGCGCTGCGGCGCTGCGGCGCATCGCTGGCCGCAGACACACGTCGCGCGCCATGAACAGGGCGCCAGCGTGCTGCTGAGCTGTGGCAGCGCGCAGCGCAGCTCACAACACGTGGACATTCATGCAGTGACACGACCGCAGTCCATGTGCTCGCTCCCCTGCTGCGGCGGGCATCTTGCCTGGCCGCGCCGCAGCATCTCGTCCTTGCGCAGCTTCTTCATGGCAAAGATGTTGCCCGTCGCGCGCTCGCGGCACAGCCGCACCTGCGCCGCCGCTGGGTCCTCCCATCAATACATGCTGGGTCCTATCAGAATATGCAGTGGTGCACAGCATTTACTTTTGTAACACCCCAGCATGCTCTCTGCACGACAGGACACCTGCACTAATACATTCCACGTCGCCGGTGATAGCTGTGTGCTCAAGCTGCGGAGCACATGCTTAGCTCGTCACCTCGCCGAATGCGCCGCGCCCGATGATGGTCAGCGGCTCAAAGTCCTCTGCGCACAGGCGCTGGCGCTGCAGGCGCGTGATGTCACGCTCGCGCCGCTCCAGCTCCGCCAGGAGGCCGCCGCGCTCGGCCTCCGACAGCGCCTCGCGCTGCAGCTGCCGCTCCAGGCGCGTGCGCCTGCATGGAGGCCCCGTCAGGTGCCGTGTGCATGCGACGATGCGCAGGCTGCCAACGCGGCTCAGGACGCCCGGCTGCAGCAGCGGCTGCCGCTACGCCTGTCACTCCAGGCGGCCGCCTCAGGCCTGGACGGCATGCACCCGCGCGGCTGCGCGTCTGGGCTCAGCGCGTGTTGGCACGCCTCCCCGCACCCGAGCTCCCACACCCCTTCCAGCCCTGCACCTGCCCAGCCGGTTTGGACCATGTGCTGGCACACGCACGCGACGCGTAGAACGCGCGCGCACTGGTGCAGCAGCACCCACGCTTGCTGATACCTGCCATTGCCACCTGCAAACTCGCCTGCTACCACGGACGGATCTGGCCCAGCCAGCACTCACGCACGCTGCATACCAACCTGGAAGCCAGCGACAGAGCTACAGCCTGCGGCCTGTGCTGCGTGCTGGACACGACAGCAGTCTCAATCTCCCGGTCTGCCGCAGCCTAGCTGCAGTGACCCGTACAGGAATGCGCTAACCAGGCAACGTACTCCAGGTTGCAGCTGAGGACAGCCTAAACTCACACGGACAACATATGATGAGCCTCCACGGTAGGACAATCTACGCGCAGAGCTCCAGACCATTGACGCTCTCCATGTGTACACTGTGCAATTCCATGCTTGCCTATTCAAGTTGAGGTGCAGAGCAGCAGTGTCACTTGTGAGGAGGAGCTAGGCAACGCTGCAGTAGATTGTAATAGTACAAATGTTGTAGCAAGCTCTGTTTGTTGTACACAGTGGAAGGTGGAAAGCCCCATACTGCACAGGACGAGCAGGTCCTTCTTGCCTCATGCCACATACTGTGAGCACAGGCCAGAGCCCAGACACCTGGTCGCACCTTTCCAGCCTGTCCTGGATGTTTTGGTGCTGCATCTTGTACATGTTTTCGATGTAGCTCTTAGCGGCTTCCGCCTTCTTGCGGGTGGCCTCAGAGATGTGCACGGGCGACTCATCGCCTCTGTGCTGCATAGCAGTGGGTGCTGCACTCGCACTGAAAGGTTTATACAGAAACTCTCCTACTTGCCACTTCCTCGTCCTCCACAGTAGCGCTCTGCTGAAGAGTGCAGGCGAAGCCCTCAGCTACCAGGGTTGCTTGTTTGAACTCTGCCCCATTGATGGGAGTTGCCTTCTTAACAAGAGCAGGCCTGCAGTCTGCAAGGTCTCTTCAGCGGTGAGGACTAGGCATCTCTGCGAGCGCACCAGTATGTCGCAGAAGAAGCGGCAGAAGACTAATGTGTGCCCGCGCTCCTCGCCCATCAGCTTTCTAATGTGCAGTCTTGCTTATTCTGTGCACGCTGTCCAAGATGACTGACTGACTCGCTGGCCATTGCCAGGACATCCCGGCTATGTGGTCTGCGAGCGCGGCCAATGCTGGTGCACCCAAGCCGGCGCCCTTGGAGGTGCCTGTGCCGGTCAGCAAAGAGGTCGACCGTGATGTTGCGCACCAGCTGCTCGCGCACTACGAGGCGTACGTGAAGGAGGCGCGCGCCCCAGGAGCCCGCCTGTCACCGCTGTGGCGTGCGTGTGCGCTGCCAGTGCGCCGCTCTGCGGCTATCATACCAACAGAGGCACCTGTGTACGCACCAGCACAGCGCGCTGCCTGTCAGATGACCACGGCGGTCTGCTCGCGCTTGATGTTTGCCCCCGCACGTCTAACTGAAAGTCTGACCACTCTTCCACATCCGACCGTCGCGCAGGCGAAATTCAGGAAAGACAAGCAGGATGCAGCCCTGCTGCGGCCGCGGACAGCCAGGCGCGCGCCGGCCGCGAGCGCAGAGCACGAGGAGGCTGGTGCTGAGCGGCCGTCCTCTGCTGGCCACGCCTCTGATGTTGACGGCGCGGTCCTTCCTTCTGTTTGTCACGACACCCTACCTGGGCAGCGCAAGCTTTCAAGTAACCAGGCTGCTGTCTCAGAGTCTCTCTGACTCTGGCACTTGTTGGAAACAGCGCTGTCCAAGAATAAGCAGCAAGCATAGCAACGCGCCATCTGTGACACGATGTGCGCTCGGCAGGGGCAAACTACCTGGCTGTGCTCAAGCAGCTGGTGACCTGCGGACTCGTCCCCGACAAGTGCGCTTTGGAGCCGGCCTCGCTGAAATCTCCTGCCTCTATGCTGGTGCACTGCTGCAGAGTAGGGCCTCGTCTAGGCAAAGTGGCCAACTCTGGTGGTACTTAAATGAGGTTCAAGCCGCTTGCAGTGCCCGTGTCTTGCCGCACCCGCGCGCTGCTCCGCCGCGCAGTGCTTCCAGGCGCGGCGCGCGCACGCAGGATCACGCACCGCCGCCTGATATGCATGATGCGCATGCACAGCCTGCACGCCACGCCCGAGCTGTCGCTCCAGGCCGCCAGGTGCGGGCTGAGCATGGCACTTGGCAAGGCCTGACGCAACCAGTCCTGCACGTATAAAAATCCTGATCCGCGGGGCACATACCTGGGGTACATGCTCTGGCAGGAGGAGGGTACTTTGTGCCCTCTCAAGTGCTTGCATGGCCCGCGCGCCTCCTGCTGCGTAGGGAGCAAGCGCCGGATTAGCCAAGCGAAGACCCAGTGCTGCTCAATCACAGCAACACCTTTGCGCTGATGCTGAGGGTGCGCACAGACCGCGCACAGCTGCGCTTCGCTCCGACCGGGTCACCGCCCGGTGCTGGTCAGGCGGCGCACGGCGAGAGCCGCTAACACTGCGAGAGCCGCTTACATGGGCTGCATGTGTGCATGCCCACACATTGACCCGAGGGAGGTGGCATGACTTTGCGCGCAGCCTGCTGCAGCAGCTCGCGGCGCTGCAGCCGTGCACCGCGCTTGCCGAGCGCGCGGCGCCCGATGGCCAGCCGCCCGAGCGCTACGTGCGCGTCAGCTCGCACGCGTGGAGCGTCACCGACAAGTGCGCCGCCGGACACAGGCCCTGGCCGGTGCCGCCATCAGCGGGGGGTGAGGAGCCGCGTGCTGCCCCTGCAACCCGGGCTTCGTGTCGTGCTGCAGTGGCGCTGCCGCTGCCGCGGTCATGCGCTAATAAGCATGCATGTGGTGTGGCTGGCAAGCCCGCCTCGTCCCTGCGCTCGTAGCACTCCGTGGATGGCAGCCATATGGCGTGCTTGCGCCCAATGCGCGGCGCCCGCAGGGCCCACCAGCAGGGGCCCTGCTCGGCGCGCTCACAGCTAGCGCCTGCAGCCTGCAGCCTGCAGCTTGCACCGCGGCGGCGGCTGGCCGGCATGCTGGAGCGCGCGAGGCTCGCCGGATGATTTATACACCGCCAGTCCGCCCCTCGCCTGAGGAGTGTTGCGCCCGGGCCGGCGTGCAGCTTGCGCGCGGACCCGTGCGACGCGACGGACACGGAGGCGGCCACCGGCGACCTGCTGCGCGGCCCGGCGGTCCTGTCGCACCTGGTCGCCGGCCTGCTGGCGCTCGCGCGCGCGCGCGCCGGCGCCGCGGCGCCCGCCGCAGCAGGTGACCGCCGGCGCCGCGGGCGGGCCGGGCGCGTGGCGCGCGGGAGCTGGGCGCCGCGGCATGCGGGCGCTTGTGAGACTTTCGCACTGTGAGCCTCGGTGCCGAGCGGGCGGGCAGTGAACCTCCCCTGGGGTCAACGGTGCCCGGCCTGCTCACCCTAGTGGCATTGCACCTGCAAGACCCTGTTTGTGCAACCGCTCCTCCGGTGTGAGCCCACTGTTGGCCCGAACCGCCGGGCGCGCGCCGCAGGGCCGGCGCCGGCGCAGCTGTTCGGCGAGTTTCTGCTGCTGCGCCACGTGGTCGCGGAGCTGTCGCGGGACCTGCGCGCGCGGCTGGCGGCCGGTGCGGCGCCGGCGGAGCATCCGGCGCGCGGCGCCGCGGCCGCGCGCCGCCTGCTGCTGGAGGGCAGCACGCTGTGGCGCCTGCTCACGGTGCGGCGCGAGCGACCCTGCCATGGGTTTGCACTGATGCGCAGCCTTCCGTGTGCCCTGGTCCCGCCTGGCTTGGCACTGCGAGCTGTCGTCACAGGGCTGTCGCGTGTCGAGGCTGGGTCCGGTTGTGCCACAGACGGCAAGTCCTCACATGATCACAGACTAGACCTGCGGGTGCTCCAGCTGCGCTCAGCCTCCACCTGCTTGTCACCCCAATGGATACGCCCGCGCCCCCGACCAGCCCGCGGGCGGCCCGCGCGCGCAGCCCCAGATTTTCCGCGCCAAGGAGCTGCTTACCGCGCTGGCAGAGATCATCGGCTTGGCGGCCGGCGCCGAGGGCGCGGCGCCGGCGCCGCGCGCCGCCGCGCCGGCGCCCGAGTGCGCGCCGGAGGCCGGCGCGGCGTCCGGCGAGGAGTGCGCGGCGCTCGCGCGCGCGCTGCTCGCGCTGATCCTGGAGTGCCTGGGTGCGCCGCCCGGCGCGCCCGCGCGGCGGTCCGTCCCGTGGCGCCGGCACGGCCTGCGTGCGTGGCCGCCAGGGGCATGCGGCGCCCGGCGGGCCGCGTGCGGGACGCGGCGCCGGGCCGCCGCCGCGCCCTGCAGGGGCGCTGGGTGGCGGGCGGAGGATGCATTCAGAGGTCAGGCCGTGGCAGGGCTGCTCCCGAAGTCTCATGTATCACTGGGGCCGCGTTCGCGGCCTGCACGGAGCAAAGGCGCTGCCGCAGCGAGTGCAGCGCGGGAGTTAAGCATGGCTGAGGTGGATGGTGTGCATTTCGTGGGGGCTCCCGCACATCGGATGCGACGCCTGCTGCTGCAGTAGATAGCGGTGGACGGCACCTTGTGCACAGTCATGCGTGACAATGCGCTGTCTACACTCAGTGTGCATCCGCGCCGTGAGGGCGGCCTGCGCGCGGGGGGCAGGCGCAGCCGAGGCAGAGGGCGTGTTCCACTCGGGCAGCCGCGCGCGCGACGTGACGACCGGCGTGGCCGTGCACCGCATCGGCGCCGACCGGCACCTGGCCGATGCGTTCCTGGGCGCCGGCCGCGTGCTGCCGGGGCCGGCGGCCAAGGCCGCGCTGCTGGCCGCGCTGCCCGCGCGCGACCGCCTGCGCTTCCTGTCGCACGTGCGCGCGCTCGGCCAGTTGCACGCAACCCTATAGGGCCACCTGCTCGTAAGCCTACTTGGCCGCCTGCGCGCGACCCTGCTTGGCGGCCTGCGCGCATCCTATCTGGCAACCTGCGCGCGACCCTGCCTGGCCACCTGCGCGTAAATGCGCCGCGCCCAGGCGTGCGGCCAAGCAGCGCCGCCGGCCGCGCTGTCTGCGGGCTCGTCTCCGCGCCCCAGACACGCCAGACCTGTGCCGCAGGCCATGCTGGCACGCGTCAATCGGCAAGCGCGCCGCGCTGCCGCCCGTGCTTGGCTCACACGGTCCTGCACGGCACCCGCAGCTGGTGGCGAACAAGCAGGCCTCAGTCGGCGACGGGCGCTTCCCGCTGCTGGACGAGCAGCGCCGGCAGGCCAACGACCCCAACCGCGTGGACGCCTACATTGACGGGCACCCCGCAGGCGCGGCCGGCTCCATGCCATCCCGCGAACCGGCTGAGGCTGGCGCGGGGGCAGTAGTGCCTGTCCGTGCTGCTCGTCCGCCGAGACTGCGCTTTTTTGTCCAGGTGCCATGAGGGCGCGTGCCCGGGGTTGCGCACCGAGGCCCCGCACGCGCGCTCTCTGCGCGCAGACGGGCGCCCGTGGTAGCAGCGCGCTGGGAGGCGCGGCCCCACAGCTGCAGGCCAGCCCTGCGCCCCTCCAGTGCTGGTACCAGGGCGCTGGCTAATGTTTGCATCCGCGCACCAGGACTTGCTAACAGCAAAATACAGCAACAGCGGGGGTCGGTTGGTATTGCCCCACCAGGGCCGCTGGGAGCGGCGCTGGCATCGGGAAATGTCGCGTGGCCGGGCGGTCACTCGCCCTGTGCGGCGCAGAGGCACTGCGCTGCCTGGCCGCGGACCTGGAGGCCGGGCAGCTGTTCCTGACCAAGGAGAGCGGCCCGGGTGCGGCGCCCGCGGACGCCATGGCGGTCGTGCTGGCCGGCCTGGCCGGCGCCGCGGCGGAGGCGCTGCCGCGCGCAGGCGCGCGACACATCCGCGCTCGCATGGCCCCGCCCGGGGGCCTAATTCTGACTGTTAGCTGGCAAACAGCATGTGGGGTGCTGCGCTGCTCCACAGGCCGCTCAGAGACTTTGCATGCGAGCCCCTGAGATGATGCTGCATGGCGGGCTGCGCAGCCGGCCATGCTGGTTTGAGGCGGTGTCCGTGCGGTGTGTCTGTGCAGTAGGCCCTGTGCGCGTGCCGCATCCGGGGGCACCTGTCGTCCAGTGTGGGGCGCTTGCTCGGAGCCCTGTCGAGTGCAGCGCGCGTGAACCGCGGTCCCACCAGCCAGCCGGTGCCCTGCCGCGGCAGGCCCGGGCTGCGCGGGCATGCTGGCCGAGGTGCAGACGGAGGCGGACAGGGCCGTGTCGGCGCTGCTGGCCGCGCGCGAGGGCGCGCTGCCGGCGCCGCGCTGGCTGGCGGCCTGCGCGGCCGCGCAGGCGGCGCTGGCGCGCGCGCAGCGCGCCGCGGCAGCCCGCGGCGACACCGGCTGAGCCTGCGTGTTGTTCTGAGCTGTGGTGGCGGCCCACGCAGCCGTCAGAGTGCTGAGTGCATGGATGGTCTGCAATGTGAAGACGGACATGCCTAATGAAATGGTGCCTAATGAAATGCGCAACTGCTCGTGATCACGGTACCCCATGCAGGCTGTTTCCCGATGACCTACAGGGTAGGCCCCAGCGCACGATTCCACACACAGACAGCTCACGCTCAGCTCAGCTTCATTCATTCACCTTGTTGCTAACCTTGATCCTACCTCGTTATAGCTGCAGCGCGCTTTTCTCAGCATTTTTACAATGAAGGAGACAGTTACCACGCCGCCGCGCACCTGCGCAGGCCATGGGCAGAGGCATGCCCCCATCCCTCTGAATGCAAGCTAGAAGGCAGCTGCTGGATGCGCTCCTGGGCGGCCAGCCTCTGCCTGGGCAGCAGGGCAGGAACAAGGCGAATCGAGGCTCCCAAAGGGCCGGTGAGCATACATCCTTAGACCCGGCAGCACCTGGCGGGGGCAAAGCGGGCCGGGACGGCCTCACGCGGGGCAAGGCAAGGGCCAAGGCCGGCGCAAAGGAGGCGCGCTTTGGCGCGCTGTGCCTGCTGCCGGTCCCGGGGCCTGCGGACGCGCGGGGCGCCGCGCCGCAGCCGGAGCAGGGCCAGGCCGCAGGGGGGCAGCGCACGCCGCACCGGCCCGAGGACAGGCAGCACCGCAGCGCGCCGGGCAGCCCGGTGTCCCCTGGCCAGATGGGGGTGAAGCGCCCGGCATCGGCCGGCAGCACGCCGAGCGCGCAGGCATGCGAGGCGCACTGCGCGAGCCCTGCCCAGCGCGCCGCATGCCGCGCACTCGTGCCTGGCGCCGCCTGCAGCCCCGGCGGGCGCGCGGCGCTGGCGCCGCTCGCCGCGCTCGCAGCCGCGCCGCGCGGGCAGATGCACGGCAGCGTGGCGGGATGCACCCCGCCAGCGCAGGGCCAGGGTGCAGCACCGAGCCGCGGCGGGAGTTGTGCGCCGTCCCAGTGCGTAGGCCGCCAGGGGGCCGGCGGGCGGAGCAGCCCTGTGCAGCGCGACGCACGTGACGAATCCACCAGCCCAGGAGACTGCGCGCCGCTCGTCCGCGCTGACTCAGACACCTCCATGCGCACGTGCACGCCCGGCACGCCCGCCGAGCTCGGCGGCCGCGCGCTGGCGTCGGCCGCGCGGCGCGCGTGCGCGCCAGAGCGCTCGCTGCTGGCGCCCGGGCGCGGCCTGGACCCGCGCGGCGGCGGCGCCGCCATGCCTGCAGCGGACGGGGGCGGCCAGGCCCGGCCGGGCTCGGCGGGCTCGGCCGCGAGCATGGAGCGCTCGCCGGCGCAGGGGCCCGGCGACGAGTGTGTTCAGAGCACGCCGTGCGGGGCAGCGCAGGCGCGCGCCGTCATGCATGCGCCCTGATGTGGTGCAAGCCGAACAGGGAGGAAGCTTGCGGTGATGGCCAACCTTTGTAGGGCTGCTCCTGGCACGCAGGCAGATGGTACCGGGCGGCCCGGGCGCGAGGCGCTGCACACCCCGGCAGTCCAGGCGCTCTCGCCGGGTCTGGCGCCCTGGAGCAGCAGCGTGCGCTGCGCTGACACATCGCCGCAGCGCGGCGCGGCAACGGCTGCCGCGCCGGCCGCACCACAGCTCGCGGCGGCCGCGGCGCAGGCGCGGGCGCCGCAGCGCGCCGCGGCGCCCTCGCAGTGGCACCAGCTGTCCGGGGAGCAGGGGCGTCGCGGCGGCCCCGGCGGCGCGCCGGCCGTGCCGTGCGCGGCCGACCGGCCGCACCCGCCGCGCGCTGCCTCGCGCATGGGGAGGGAGAGCGCGGCAGGCGCGCTGCACCGCCTCGCAAGCGGCCCTGACCCGGGCCCTGCTGCCCCCTGCGCGCGGCACGGGCCCGCGCTGCGGCCCGCCGCTGCCGCGGCCGCGCCCGCCATGGCGTCATTCCGCTCGGCGCTGGCCGCATGCAACACGGTGCAGCAAGGCGCCGGGGGGCCCGTGGCCCCGCGCGCAGAGCCCGGACAGCCCGATTGTGAGCATGGCCAGGAGCCGCCGGCGTCGCCGCGCACAACCGCGCGCGCGCGCGCGGCAACCGCCGCCGCGTACTCGGCCGCGCTGCGCGGCGCCGCCGCGCCCCCGCCGACGCTGGCGCCGCCGGTGTGGCAGGCGCCGCCCGATGGCGCGCGCCCGCCTGATGAGGCTACGCAGCTGCGCGCGCCCGGCGCACCGCCGCAGCGCAGCCCGTGCGGCGCAGCGCCTCATGTGAGACGCCCTCTCATGCGTCACATCCGGCCCAGCTTTGCCTGCACCCCGCGCACGGTGCAGCAGGACGACACAGCACCGTGAGCTTGCGTGCGCGGGGCAGGCGGCGGGCCTGGACGCTGATTCGGCGCCGGCCGCGCCCGTGCCGTGCCCGGTGCGGTGCGCGGCGGACGCGCACGCCGTGCTCCGCGTGTTTGGCAAACAGATTGATGCCTGCGCGTATGCGGACGCGTGCAACGCCGCCGCCGCGGCCGGCGCCGCGGCGGCCAGTGCGGCCGGGGGCGCGCTGCCGGCAGGGGCCGCAGGCGTGGCGAGCGAGGAGATCGTGCGGGTGCGCCGCTGCCGCGCTGGCCGTGCCCATCACCAGTGATTGAACTGCTCGAGCAAGCCCGGCTCTGTGCCAGTGCACGCGCGCCCAATTGCCCGCCGTCTTTGCGCTGGCTCTTTGTATAAGGCTCACAGCCGCATGCAGCTCCCCCCGCTGTGCCCATGGGGGCACGCCTGGGTTGGTGTTTGCTACCCTACACTGCCGCCGCAGGTGTTTTGCGAGGAGGTGCACAGCGGCAAGGCGGGCAAGTACTACCGCCGCTTCGTGGCGGCCGCGTATGCGGCGCTGTGGCCGACGTACAGCGCGCCCGGGCCGCCTGCTGGCGAGCCCCGGCACTTCTACGAGGCGCGCGCTGCCCCGTATTTTGGGCAGCGGCGCCGCTCCATGCTCGGGCCGGCAGCCTGACATGCAGCGTGCCGGGCTGCGAATGGGTGCCACAGGTGTGCTCAAAAGCCGGCCCCTGCGGCGTCTGCTCACCTCCCCCGGGCAGCTGCCTATCCTGTGTGTGAGCAGTGTTCAGATCATGCCCGCTCTCTTTGGTGCAGGGTGTTGGCACGTCAGGATGCCGCGCGCGCTGGGCACATGACAGGCGGCAGTACCCTATGACGAACCGTGCATGGGGCGGGCGGCCAGCCGGGGCCACTCCGCCGCGCAGGTGATCCGCGAGGCGCAGCCCTGCCACCTGTACTTCGACCTGGAGTTTGTGCCGGCGGCCAACCCCGGCGCCGACGGCGACGCGTTCGTGGCCGCGCTGCTGCGCCTGGTCGCCGACAAGCTGCGGCGCGTGCCCCCCGCGGCCGGCGGCCTCTGCGTTTCGGCATGGTCCCCTCTGGCGCAAGCAGGGCGTGTGTTGGGCGGCGCCTCTGTTGCTCGTGTTGCCACGCCTCTTGCACTTCTGGCCCTTGGGCGGAAGCGCCGGGCGAATTGCGGCCGCTTCTCCCATGCTCTCCGGCTGCCCGCGTCAGCAACCTCGCGGGCTCGCTCTCGCGGGCCGCGCTGCGGCATGCATGTGTGCACCGGGGATGTGCCCGAGCGCAGGCGGGAGTGGGGCCTGGCGCTGGCGCCGGACTGGGTCTGGGAGCTGGACAGCACCACGGGCGCCAAGTGGAGCCGCCACCTGCTCGTGCGCCTGCCGGGCGCCGCGCTGCGCGACACCGCCGCCGCCGGCGCGTTCGTGGCGCAGCTGCTGGCGCGCCCTGAGGCGAGCGCCCTCCCGCCCCCGCCCCCTCCCCCCTTCGCCCTCCATGCATGAGTGGAGCATCCTATTCTTCCATGCAAACCCCTGCGCTCTGTCCCTGAAAGTCCTTGATCTTTGGGATCACGAGCCTGCTGCCCTACATGCTTCATGTCTGTCCGGTCTGAAACAAATATTTACAAGCTGGCAGGAGCAAGCGCCATGGGGGTTGCGGTGGAACGACGACCACGGCAGCGTTGGTGAGGTAGAGGGGCATCACGAGCATGTCCACTGTCGACCCTCCCCGGCACCGTGCCCGCCGCCCTGTGGCTGCAAGGCCCGCGCGCGCCCCTCACCGCGGGACCCTCGGCCCGGCGGCCAGGCGGCCGCGCTGCGCGTGCGCTGCGAGGCGAGGGACGCGGCGCCGGGGGCGCTGCACTTCACGTCCGTCGTGGACACGGCCGTGTACACCAGGTGGCCCCGGCTAGGGTTGGGGTCCTGCAACACCGCCAACCTGGCCCCCCGACCCACATGGGAGTGCGTGACAGCGTCGCCCCCGGGCTGTGCTGGTTTCAAATCAGGCCGCGCTGCGTGGGCACCCGGCCGAGCTGCGCTGTGATGTTGCCAAGCAGCCCGCCAGCCGAGCCCGGCCGCGCTTGCCCGACGGACACGCCGGGCGCGTGAGCCAAGCCGCCGCCTGCCAGCTCTGACTGCGCTCTGGCACAGGCGGCTGTGGCAGCCTGGCAGTCCGCGCGGCATGGCGTGCGCAGCCGCGTGCCAGCCGCTGCTTTGCCGCGAGGGCCGCGACGAGGGCTGCAGGGGGCGCGCGCGCGCGCGCGGCAGGAACCGCCACTTCCGCATGATCTGGAGCGCCAAGGGCGGCAAGGCGGCCGTGCTGCGGCCCACGCAGCGCTACGCGGCCGCGGGCGGTGCGCCCGGGGCCCGCCGCGCCCCGGCAGGCTGATGCGCAGCGGGCGCGCTTGCCTGCTGCCGGGCTCCATGCACTCAGTCCCAGCACAGCACCCTGTGTGACCTGTGGCGGGCGGCGCGCGATCATGCTCAGGCTGCATGTCACGCCCATGCGACCGTGTTAGCGCCGGCCCTCCCCGCGCCTCCGACCATGCTGAGCCGAGGCGCTAAGCCGGGGAGCCGCGGCGCGCCGCGCAGCGGCGGGCGCGTCGCCCTGGCAGCTGTTTCTGGCGACGCTGGTGTGCAACACGCCGCGCGGCGCGCGGCTGCTCGCGCCCGCCGGCGCGCCCTGCCCGCTGCCGCGCTGCGCCTCCGCGACAGTGGCCGGCGGCGCCAGCGTTGAGGCACGCACAGGACGCATGTCTGCTCTTTTTTGTTGCTTTAACACTCAGCGACCATGTCTGCTCTGCGCCGTACAGGAGCGCGCGGGTGGCTAAGCGGCCCCGCTTGGGGCCCCTGCGCATGCCAGCGCACGGCAGGGGAGCCTGCCAGACACGGCTTCAACGGCCCCGAAAGCGCTCACCACAGCACAGAGCAGCCTTTGTGCGCATGTGACGTAAGGCGCACAGATGCACAGCAGCACCCCTGTCTCTGGGCTCGTGCTAGAACACATGCCCTGAAGCGCTGGTGTCGCAGGAGCTGGAAGTGATCCAGCGCGCGGCGGCGGCCGCGAAGGTCGCCTGGAAGCACGACGCCGGCGACGCCGCGGAGCCGCCCGCCGCGTCCATGGAGGGTGCGCGCGCCCCGCTCGCCGATGCGCTGCGCCGGGCGCCCGAGCCTGGCAGCAGCAGCGCGCGCAACAAACAGCGCCGCGCGATCCATCCATGGCCATCAGCGGCGCGGCCGCATATTGTTTGGTCCCCGGCTGTGGCCCCTGTTTTTGGTTGATCAGCATGGTTGATCAGTGTCTGTGTGGGAGAGTTGTGCGTGCCTGAGGAGCTGCGCCGTGCCTGCTGCACGGACCAGCCTGGCAGGTGCGCAGTGCGCAGGGGCGTATTGTAGGGCTAGCTGCTTCCCGTGCAGGACACAGCATGTCGTGCCCGCGGGCGACGAGCGCACACATGTACCTGCCTCGCTCGCAGTCACTGAGCATGGTAGCACAGCTACGCGCCTCACAAAGCACGCGAGGGCACCCAAAGCTGACGGGGTGTGGGCGGCTCGCGGCGCAGAGGTGCGGCGCTGGGCGCAGGGCGCGCTGCAATTTGTGGAGCGCACGGCAACGGAACGCGCGGGCAAGCCCGCAACCGCGCGCACGGTCTGCCTATGCGGCGTGGCCGGCACGGTTGCGTACTCCATGATCGGTGCGCGTGCCCTACCCTGACACTGTATGGTTTCATGATCGGCGCGCAAGCCCGCTTTGGGCCCCATGGCCTTGCCGACTGCACAGATCAGCTGGACAGTGGGTGCCGCGGGGCTGCGCGCTGCTCCTCCATGCGTGCCTGACATCGAGCTGCTCTGCTCACTGGCGCGCATGCGAGCGTGACGCGGTGTCCCGCTGCGACTAAGCGGGCATGCTGGGTGTCCACGTTTCGAGACGGGCGCGGCGCAGCAGGGCGAGCGCCATGTAGCGTCATGTGTGTCATTGGGGTCGCGCACTGCGCGCGATGCTTCCGAGGTGAGCAAAAAAAAAAAAAAAAAAGGCGCGAGTTCGCTGCGGCCCAGCAGCGCGCTGCAATCCAGCGACGCGCTGCCCGGCGCGAGGCCGCCGCGCGCGAGCGCGCAGGCCCGGGCAGCCACTGGTGCGAGAATGTCGGCCGGCACCACAGGAGCAACCACGTCTTCTTCGTGGTGTCGCTGGCGGAAGGATGCATCGCGCAGAAGTGCCACGACCCGCAGTGCACGGGCTTCCGCTCGCGCTGGATGGAGCTGCCGGCGCGCCTGCGCCTGCGCCGCGCCTAGCTCCAGGCCCGCACGCCGGCTGCCGGGCCTGGCGCGGCCCGGGCGCCGATGCGGCCGCGCCTGCGTCCATGCTACTACGCGATCTGTGTGTGGGGGCGGGGCGGGCTCGACGTTATACCCGCTGCGCTCCGTGTGGGGCGCCTGTCCTGGAGCTGATGCAAAGCTGGGGCATGCGCACCCCGCCAGACCAAGCGCCGCATGGGGCGCTGCGCAAGGGGCGTCAGCGAGCGCACCCCCTTGTGTCCATAGCCCTGTGCAGACCCCAGCCTGCCTCCGTGTACCGCTTGCTGGGCTCCTATGGCTTGGTGTGCAGCCTTGGAGCGCTTGCATGACTGCTGTGTGATGAGCCTCGGCCTGCCAATCAAGCTGTGCTAAGTGTGGCCCTGTTTGCTGTGTTCAAGTGTACCTTTGCATGCGACTGAGTTACGATTGTGCGCTGTAATGCTTAATCACAGCTGGACCATTAGTGGCTATGCGGCTGGTACGAAAAGCTGACATGCTACCTTCCCACATTCATACGCCTGACAACAAAGATAGCGTGATCACTTCAGGACATACGCTCCCTGCACAGCTGCCCAGGCAAGCAGACACACCAAGAAGTGAGGGGTGATGGAAGGGCAGTCACACTAGCAGCGCCGCGCATGTGAAACCACTCTGGCGCCGCACACACATAATGCGCATGGCAGGGATGCGGACCAGACAGGCGGAGGCACAAGTAGTGCCTTGTGGTAAGTGCTCAAGCAGAGGACCTCCAGCAGCCCGTGAACAGTCCCTGCATCACTGCGACAGCCAAGAGCTCCAGTGACTTGGCGAAAAATAAACTGACAGACAACATGCCCTGAGTACGCTGACATTGCAGGCAGCGCACGTGGCCGCCGACCAGGACGTGCCGCGCAGCGCCTGCGGCAGGCTCAGCAAGGCCATGGCAGGGGCTCCCGGCACACCCGGAGAACCGAGACGCGCGCGCCGACGCCCGCGCGGCGTGCGCATGGCTGCTCTCAGGCCAGCAGCCACTGCGCCCTGCAACGCTGGTACGCGGGCGGCAACGGCACCTGCCCTGCACCGCCCACAGCACGCACCCCGCATATCGCGGCCCGCTCGGCCCGGCCCGCAGCACGTGCATTTCCCAGAGCATGCAGAAGTGCTGGCGCGGGGACAGGCCCGGGGCCGCCGCGTCAGCGCTCACGCTGCGATGATGCGATCCCCAGGCAGGCGCGCCGCTGCTCGCGCAGCGCGCATGCGGCGGCCCTCCCGCGCCGCCCCTCGGCGCGCGCCGGGCGGCGAGGCGCATGCGCGCGCCGCATCCCCGCGTCACTGCTCGCGCAGCGCGTGGATGGCGGCCTCCCAGGCGAGCCACTGGCACGCGTTGGCGGGGAACGCGCGCAGCAGCGTCGGCGTCAGGCCCGCATACAGCGCGCGCCGGCCGCCCTCGCGGTGGAGCAGCTGCAGGTTACGCGCCATGCCGACGTCATACAGCGACCCCGGCCCCGCCGTCTGCCGCCGCGTCTTCGCGACGTCGAGCGGCAGCACCTGCGCGCGGCCGCGCGCCCCGGCTCGCTGCCGCACTCTCACACCACGTGCCACAACCACACAGCATGTGCCTCCGCGTGCGGCAGGCTGCGGGCCGGGCTGACGCGCAGGCCGCGCCACAGGACCGAGCAGGCGGGGCCGCTGCGCGCGTCCGCCGGCGCCGAGCAGGCGCAGCTCCGCGCGGGTGCACCCCCGGCTCCATGGACGCGGGCGCCAGGCGCCGAGCGATACCCGGGGTTGGGTAATGCAGAGCAGCAGGAGACATGAAGTGGGTGGGCGCCTCCACACCGCCAGCCACATGACCATGCCGGCCAGGCCGCCGCACACGACCGAGGACGCCGCATCGCCGAGCGTGGAGAGCGCGCCGCGACCCTCGGCAGCCGCGGGCGCCGGCCGGCCGGGCAGCGCGCGGCGCAGGCCCTCGTAGGTCACGAAGAAGATCGCGTTGCCGGGCGTCTCGCGCGCCACGGTCGCGCACACGCCGCGCCCCAGCCCGGCCACGCCTGCGCGGTGGCCGCGCCCCGCTGCCCGCCCGCCCTGCCCGTCCGGGGCCGCACCAGGCGCACACGCCGACCGGCACAGCCTCGCCGAGCAGTGAGCCTCGGAGATGAGAGCGCCTGGTGGTGGGCTGGCAAGCTAGGGTGAGCTAAGGTCGAGCTAGGGATTCGCACCCTCCGTCGCGAGCAGGTGGCGCACGCACGCCGCCGTGCTCGCATACGGGGTGGCCGCGGCCTTGCCGCCGCTGACCGTGCCCTGCCGGCCGACCTGCAGGCGACACTGCGCCCCCGCGCAGACACAGGCGCTCATGTCCGCAGGCGGCGCGCACGTGCTGGCTGCCAGCCCCCCGCGCTGCCCCTCTCTGCCTCCCCCGGGCAGGCGCCCGCATGCAGACACGGCCGGCGAGAGCTGGGGCCTGCTGCGCGACGCGGCCTCAGCAGAGACAGGGAACCCTAAGCCTATACAGGGCAGGCGAGCGGCGGGGCCGCGCCTTGACCAGCTCGAACGGCGACAGCAGGCCGCTGAGGACAAAGCCCGCCGTAGCCGCCGACACCGCCACCGTGCCCAGGTCCGGGCACTGCGCGTCCGCCTGGCGGCGGCCGCGCGGGGCTGAGTGCGCGCCGGGCGGCGGTCATGTGGAGGTGCAGGCAGGCGCGGGCGGGGGCGGGCCGGGCGCACGTTGAGCCGGTGCAGCATGTGGGTGTACACCTGCCGCGCAGGCGGGCGCGGCGGAGCTGAGTCTCCCCCGGTCCTCCCCGCCGCAGGCCCGCATGCAGGTGCTGCCGGCGCCGGGTACCAGGGAGCGGCCCCCGCACGAGCGGGCGAGGGGCGGCCGAGCGGGCGCGCACCGAGTAGCTGATCCCGGTCTCCAGCGCCCCTCCCACGAGCGGCACTGCCACGCCCCGGTAGAGACTGGACACCTGCGCACCGAAGGTGCGCAGGTGCTGGGTTGGGGTACGCGGTTGGCGTGTGTGTCTATGCTTCTGTTCACAGCGGGGTTGGAAGGAGCACTCGTCCGGTACGGCAGCCAGCGCGGGGGCGCGCACCCCCTCATACCGCAGTATGTTCGTGAAGCAGTGCCACGCGGAGCGGTACGTGTCCACTGGGCTGTTCTGCAGCCGGACCTTCACGGTATCAAACGCGTAGCCGCTGCGGCGCAAACGCCGTCTCAAAGCGCACAGTCTGGTGGGGAGATATGCTTGAACAGGCAAGAGCCAACAAGCTGGCTCGCCTCAGCACGTTTGCACTGCCGGCGATGGCGCCCGCGGCGTAGTTCTGTGCCCACTCGACCGCCTGACCATGCCTGCCCAGGGAGCGGCCGCCGCTGTGGCGGGCCGCCCCCGGGGCGCCGGCAGTGTGCGCCTCAGGCTTGATTGTAGCACAAGGGAAGAGCACTCTCAGCCTGTCGCTCTGCTGCCTGTGCAGCGAGGTAATACAGGTCGTGCATAGGCTGGGCAGGCCCCAGAGGACCTGCTAGCTAGTCGCAATCCCCGTCTTTCCTGCACATGTCCCTGCTGGCCAAATGGCATTCTTCTTCTTCTGTTTCCTGTCAATCACGTGCACGCATGCATGCATCTGTCAGAAACGGCCTGCCGTCCACTTCCGCATCACCTTACATATCATTATGCAGCGCTTTGCACTCCTCCACCCCGCCACGAAGCTTCTTTGCCCAGGGCCTCCAATTTGCACAGGCAGAGAGAGGCGCTGGCGCACGTCTACCACCCCGCCTGCGCGGCGGCCGCCAGGAGCCGGCGCTTGCGCTGCCGCAGGCCCAGCGATAAGGCCAGGTCGGGCGGCGCCCCGGCCGCGAGCAGCGCGGCGTCCTCGTCCGCGCTCGGCAGCTTGTCCAGCAGCTGCGCCGCACGCAGCGCCAGGAACTCGCATGCGGCCCAAGAACACATTTGTTGGCGGCAGCCGTGGCTGTATATACCAATTGTCCCAATGTTCCCATAGGCCACATGGCCGACGTTGGCGCAGCCAGCTGCTGCAAGTGATGCAGCATTGAGAAAGTCAGCTTATGCGATAGACATACCATATGTCGGGATTAGGGCTGACTACCAACAGTGTGCAGCCTGCTTCAGCTCCATGGCACGCGCTGCCGCCGCCTCACAGCGCGCTTTGTATCGAAGCTGCGCTCTCTGGCCGCAAGCAGGCAGGCCGGAAAAACACACGAGGGTGTGCAGAAGCTGAATACCTCGAGTGTATGGCACTGAGTAGCAGTTGTGCAAGCCGAACAGCAGGTGCGCTCGCATGCGCTCGGCCCTCGGGGCACGGCAACAGCGTGCACGCCCCTCAGTTGGGAAAGCAGGCGCGCCTACGGCCAGCGGGCGCGCGCGCGGCGCCAGGTGCTGGTGCAGCGCGAGCAGGCTGCGCGCCGCGTCCACCGCGCGCAGCTCGAAGCCGCCGCCCAGCACCAGCAGCCTGCGGCGGCGCCCCTGCCTGAGCGCGCCCGGCGGCAGCCGCCGTGCGGCGGGGTTCGTGCGGCGAGGCCTGTGCCGCGCGCCCAGCTCCCAGCCCTGGCGGTCTCAGCTGCAGTCCGACCAGCGATTCTAGTGTTCATGCACGCCATGAGCCTTCTAATACAATGCAAGACCATATTTTGCAGCCCCACTCCCCCACGTCCTGGCTCAGCTCCTTCATGTACTGCGAGCAGCCTTGCTCTGCACACCGCCACACAGGCACAGGGCAGCTGCGTCGGTGCGCCAGCGGCGGGGTGCGCGCCGCCGCCAGTCGCCGGGGCCCAGCGCGTCCTCAAGGGCCTGCGCGCGCTCCTCTGCGGGCGGCCACGCGCTCCGAGGCGAGCCCGGCTCGCCCGCCTCCGAGCCACCGCCCTCCTGCGCCGGCCGCGCGTCACATTGCTCCGGCTCCGTGTGGTGGCGCCGCAGCATGCCCGCGTGCCGCCGCGGGCGCTGGCGGGCCGGCCGCGCCGCCACTGGGTGTACACGACAGGAACGTAATCAGGGTTGAAAACCCCTTGGGCAGGGCATGAGCATGCGCTGCGCGCACGCGCGGCGAGCGCGCGCAGAGCGGCGCCGCCGTGCGCCGCGGCGCGCCGCCTGTCAGACGCGCGCGTGCGGCACCTGCAGCAGGTCGTGCGCATCTACCAGCGCACGCAGGTCGGCGAACAGCACGGCCGAGTCGTGGCGGCTGGGCGGCGGCAGGAAGCCAAAGGCGAGGAAGAAGGCGTCGGCCGGCCAGTCGCCGTACGAGATGGTCACCTCGGCGCCGCGCCTGGGTTAGGGGTATAGGGTTAGGCGCCAGGGCTGCCAGGGCGGCCAGGGCGGCCAGGCGGCGCGCGCGCATCGGGCCCGCCGGCCGCCCGCTGCGGCGCGCCTGCTGCGGCCGTGCTCGCGGCAGGCGCTGCTGCAGGCCCTCACCAGGAGCGAGGATGCCTGTGACTGCAATGCCAGGCACGGTGCTTGGTCGACTTGACAATGGAAAAAACAGCCGCGCTCTGCTTTGGCAGCAGGACGGCGGCTGATGGAAGCCCGCGACCAAAGGCTGGGCCGCGCGCGGCCGGGTCCGGCGCGCCTGATGCCCTCCGGCCCGGCGACGAGCTCGAAGCGGGACGGCTGCGCCGGGGCCGGCTCGCACACCTCCGCCGCGGCCGCCAAGCCCTGCACGGCCTCCGGGCTGTGCTGCACCCTGCCGCGGCCGCCGTGCAGAGATTTGCATGTTTGCATAGACACTGCCTCACCAGAAGAGTCCCGCAAGGCTTGCGCGCGGCGTCGGGCGGCCGCGCGCGCGCCGCGCCGCACCTGACGTGCGCGCTGGGCTCCGCGGCGTGGTTGCACATGTCGACGCCGGGCACGGCGAGCCGCACCGGCCGCCCGCCCACGCGCGTGGCGAAGCAGCGGCTGTGCACGATGCCGGCCGCCCAGTCGAAGTCGCCGCGGCCGCAGCCCCACGCCGCCAGCCGGCCCTGCTGCGCCTGCGCGCCGCCGGCGCGCGCTGGCCGGGGCGCTGTCCTGGCCGGGGCCGGCGTGCGCCCACCCATGCACATCTTTACAGGAGACACACCAGCTCGATGTGCCAGCTTCGCCATACCAGGCACTGCACATGCATGCAAGATATCGATGCGCGCTCACACATCAACAACAATCAGAGGCATGAAAGTTCAAGCGATGGCGTGACAAAGGCAGGAGCACGCACACCTGAGACATACCTGCAGGTATGGGCGCAAGCCAGCGGCCACGCGACTACTGTGCCTGTTCAAACCCTGAACCTGGCGGCAGGCGGGGCGGACCGCGAAGCTGGCGTCCAGCGCGGCGCGGATGGCGCGCGCCTCGCGCGCCACGTCCGCGTCGCCGCACGCGGCCAGGTGCGCATCAGCGAAGCTCACAGCGGGCAGCGGCACACGCGCGGGCAGCGCCGCGAGCCATGCGCACAGCGGCGGCGCGGCTCCGCCGCCGCGCGCCTGCGCGCTGCACCGCAGCCCCGTGTCGCCGCTGCGCCCTGCCCTGGCACGGCAGGCCAGCGCAGCGCCGCATGACTATGACCAACTGTATGTGCGACAAGCTGGCCTAAGAGCGGCTGCCACCTTGCGCCCTGCCCTGCTGCTGCCCATGGCAGTGCCGCTTTGCAGGGTCATCAATTTAAATGTGATGGTCTATACCGTCTGCACATGCCTGGTGCCCACTGCAGGGCGCGCCACACCACATGGGGCTTCAGACCCTGTGGGAGCGTTGTTGCACAGGCAGCGTATATGCGCACTGGCGTGTTCGGTCTCGACGCTGGGCACACTAACAGCTCTGCTTTGGCCAAGGCAAGAGCTTTGCCATGCAAAGCACTAGAGTTGCCCAACATAGACACAGAGCGCCATGGCAGCTTGGTGCACGGCACGGGCGAGGCGCCGCACGTCCGGCAGCGGTGCCTCTCCTCCAGCAGCTGCACGGCCATCCGTGCGCTCCAGGGCAGTTCGGCGGTCGCCTCGTCATCCTTTGCGGCCCGCAAGCCTCCGCTTGCCGCTTGTCTGTACATGCTTCCATTCTGTTCTATCAATTGCCGGGGGGCCCAGGGGGCAGCCATCCGGGTGGACGCCGCACATACAGCAACAACCAAGAAGCGCGCTTGGGGGCGCAGGCAAGTCAAACATGACCTTGCCGCCGGGTTCAAGCAACTAGGTCAAAGGCCGGGAGAAGGCAAGGGAGGCACCCACCTGGTCGGCAAAGACGGCAGAAGAGGCCATCCCAAGCTTGCGGCCGGGTGCAAGCAACCTGGCCAAATGCCGGGGAAAGGCACGGGCGGCACCCACCTGGTCGGCAAAGACGGCCGAGAAGGGCACGCTCAGCAGCACCTCACCCGCGCAGGCGTCCCGCGTCGCGCGCAGCTGCCGCCCGCCGCCCTGCTCGCTCGGCGCGACCTCCACCCCGAGCTCGCCTGCGCGCCGTCAGCGGGGCCCAGCTCTGCCACAGGGCATGGCTTCTGCCTGCGCGAGGCCTGTAAGAACGCCGTTGCACCAAAGCAGTCATGTTGAAATACGCAGAGTGGGCAGCAAGTCTGCAAGCTTGTGCAGGCCTGGCTGCACAATGCTGGACGTGACGCACTTGGAGTAGCGCCCAGCTTGCTGACGAGCGTCTCGAGCAGTGCAGTCGCGGGTGACTGGCGGAGCGCTGTGGGGCTGTGCACGTGCGCGCTTGCGACTGTGCAGCAGCGGTGCAGCCGCCTGGTGCGTGGCTGGCAACCAGGAGCGGGCCAGAGAGTGGGACTTGCTGTGGGCCATAGGGCCCCACACAGGTGAGCCATGCTTTAGCTGCTACGCGCTCAAACTGCGCTACTCGCAGGTGGCAAACGGCATAGTGGACAGTTGGGGACTGCAGCAATTCCTAGACAGAAAGAGCCGTGCTGAGCCAACGCAGGAGCCACTCCTAGTCCCAGTCCAGCTCCAGAGCACATATGACTCACAGAGCCAGGGTTGCATTCAAACTAGTGTGCCCGCGCAATCGGCCGAGCCTCCTGTGCAAGCAGCGTAAGTTTTGGGTAGCACTGAGGGCAAGATGTGGAGGTTGGCGCTGCTGCTGTGCAGTGCATGGGCCGCAGCCGCGTCCGTGGACAAGTCGAATGGCTTCAACAGCAAGATCGACTGGCTTGTCCCAGCTGACCTGGCGGTATGTGCCACTTTCTGCCATGGGTGCAACTTGAGGTAGCAAACCCCGTGCAAACAGCGCGCAGCGCACGCCGCGGGTGCGGCTTACGGCGCGGGCGGGGTGTGCGCGGCAGGCAATCACCACGGCCAGCAAGCCAGTGATGTACTTGTTCAGCCAGCCCTGGTGCGGCGCCTGCAAGCGCCTGAAGGCCGACTTTGAGGCCAACGGCGATGCGCTGCTCGCCGTCAGCGCAGAGTTCATCATGGTCAACGTCCACGGCGACGACAACAAGAAGTTTGGGGTGCGCGCGCGGCCGCACCCGTTGATTTACAATACCAAATACAAACAGTGCAGCCGATGATCACCTAGCTGCTATGCGCGCTCTTCTGTGCGTGCACGCCTGCAGCCGCCGCTGCACAGCACTGTGCGGAGGCTAGGAGTGCCGCTGCGTGCAGGCTGAGTATGCGCCCGACGGCGGCTACATCCCGCGCGTGATGTTTGCGGACGCGACCGGCAAGCTCGCGCCCCTGATCAAGAACCCCAACGCCAGCCCACAGTGCGCCCCTGACTGCTCAGCTGCCTCACCAGCACTGCGCGCTTGCTTTTGTGGCGGCGCCCGGCAGGCCGTGCTGTCACAGCACGCGGGTGCTGCAAGCACAAGGGTCACCTCTTGCCGCCTGTGCAGGTATGGCTACTTCTACCAGTCCGTCGCGGAGGTGCGCGCTCCGTCGCGCTGCCCTCTCCGGCTCCGTGATGCAGGCCGCCTCAAAGGGTTTCTGCCAAGCAACTGAGCCTCTCCTTGCGGCGCCCCCGGCAGATCAAGAAGGGCATGGAGGAGGCTCTGAAGGCCTTTACCTTTGCGCTGTCCAACCAGATGGCCGCGGAGGCCAACGCCGCTGTTGCGGCGGGCCAGACGCCGGTGGACGCGCCTGCGCCGCCCGCGGCGGCGGGCGCAGGCGCCTCAGCCGCTGGCAAGGAGGAGCTCTGAGGCGGCGGCTGGCACGGGCGCGTCTGCAGACGGCTCTGGGCGCTGGGTGCTCTGGTCTTGCAGCTCAGAGTCGCGCCAGCAGGCCTGTATTGTACTGAGGGGGATGGCCAACATGGCCGGCTCTTGTCTGGCTCATGCATGGGATTGTGCATGCGGGTTTTGCAAGGGGCCTGGCGCAGCGGCCGGCGCGCCCTTCAAGATCACACTAATGGGGCGGCTGCCGACACACATGCACGGCCGGACAGAGCGCGAACGCGCTGTGGGTGCATGCTGAGACAGGGCTGAAAGACATTTGAACTCTTGTGTGGAAACCCGGGGGAGGCTGTCGTGCACGCATGTTTGTGCGACGGACGAGCTATCTCCACGCACGTAGCAAGGCAAGTGCTGCGCCCATGCATTTGAATCGCCTGCGCCTGGCCGGTCGCTATCAGGCGCCGGAGCACTGCGCGTGCGTGTGTGTGACAGGCCTGCGCTGCGCGCGGCGGCGGCGCACTGGGCAGCCAGGGGGCAGCTGGGCCGCATGTGCCCGGCCCCCCACCTCACCCAGGATGCATGCGGGCCCTTGAACGGGCGCGAGAGTTGGGGCCGGGTCATAGAGCGAGGCAGTGGGGCGCAGTCTAGCGGCAGCGGCACCCGTCGCCCGGCGGACAGCGCTTTGTCTGCGCCACATTCAGCCGGCGCGTATGGTGCAGGGCGGGAGGTCATTTTGCCTTGCAATTTGCTTTGGCGGCAGAGGCGTGGTGTGCTTCACGCTCCCCGCCAGCTGCACTGAGCGCGCGGAGGCTCTGTTCTTGCACTGTCTCCTGCTGCCTGCCGTAACCGACCTCTGCAGTTGTCCCCTCAGCTCTGGCGCATGATCTGAGCATGCATGCACGTGAGGCACCGTGGTTGGAAAATCACGTCCGCAGCTCTTGGCCCCCTACCATGCATGCCCTTCCTGTTAACCCTGGGAGCCAGGCCAGCCTCTCCATTGAGATCAACAGAGGTGAGCTGGAGCTTGTCACTGGGGTAACCACAGGACTGTAGGCCAAACAGCACCGAATTAGGCATGCCGGGCTCGCCGGCGTGGCGCTGATTGCGGCGGTTGGACGGTAGCCAGGCCCCCTGCCGCGGCGAGCGCATGGAGCCGCCCAAGCTCCATGCCGGCTTGGGCGCGGCGGGCGCCGCGCCATCAGACGCTTTCCTGCGACAGACAGGCTTCTCCAGCAACCGCCTGCAGATTGCCGGCCAGATCACGCGCGGCAGCGCGGTGGAGTGCCAGGCACGCGCGCGCGCCTGAGAGACGCGTTGGTGGCGAGGGAGAGGGAGGGGGCTGGCCGGGCCTGAAATATTTTGATGTGCAGGTGACTGGAGGCACGGTATGGGAGGGCATTTTCCACTCCGCCACCCAGAGCGACGACGCGGTGAGCATTGTGCTCAACTCCGCTCGCGTCGTGCGAGGGCCCGGGCCCGCATCGGCCGCGGCTGCCGTGCCATCGCAGCAGCTTGAGGGTGTGGTGAGCATCAAGGCGTCTGCCGACGACAGCAACGGCAGCCCGGCGCCCGCGTTCGGCACGGACGCGGAGATTGGGCAGCGAGGGGGGTGCGGGCCCGCCAACAATGCACCCACCTGGGCAGCTGGCAGATGGCAGCAGGAGGCAGCTGGGCAATCCTCATGCTGCACGCCAGGCGTGATGCAGGCGTGCCTGGGCCGGCGCCGCGCGGGCGCGCGCCACGCGCGCCGCGCGGGCGCCGTGTGGCAAGGCTGTGGACCGAGTGGGGGCGCCCGTGACAGGGTTTGCTGTTGCGACGCTGTGCTGGCACGCGACGCCAGGGCGCAGAAGGAGCAAAGTGCTGCCGGGTAGGACTGTACTCGCGAGTAAAAGCCGGGAGATATGCGTGCTTGACGTGGGGGGCCGCGTGGGGGTGCACCGGGCTCCAGTGGGGCTGGGTGACGTGGACCGCTGGTGATGCAGCGCTACCAAGCAAAGTCCTGCCGGGCGGCTTGGAGCCTGCCTGTGATGAGAGCCTGCACATGCTCGAGCTTGAGCGCTTTGAAGCGTGCAAGTCTGTGCTACATTACCGCGCCGTGGGGCCTCAACGGGAGGGTGGTGCGGCCGCTCGCAGCAAGGGCGGCTTCCGGGAGCTGCAGCGCTGGCAGCCCGAGCCGGGCGCGGGCGCGGGGGAGCACCTGGAGGCAGACGCGCTGCGCAAGGGCGGCCGCGGCGGCGGCGGCGGCGGCGGCGGCGGCGTGCACTGGGACCAGTTCGCCGTCAACCAGGCCAAGTTCAAGGCGCGCGCCCTGGGCGCGCGCCGGCCCGGCGCCGCCGCGGGTGGCTGCCGCGGAGCGGGCGCCGGGCTGTGCGGGCCGCAAGCGCCCAGCAGGACGCGCAGTGTCGCTCGTGCGGGAGCACAGCGCGTCCCCGGGCAGGCCGCCAATGCAGCACGCGGACCGGTCGCGCTGTGCTGCCCAGCGCCCCGAGCGAGCGAGTCATGGGCTGCACTCCGTGCGCAGCAGCGGGGGCCGGCCGCCGCCGCCGGGCGCGCCAGGGAGCGCGTGGCTCCTGTCGGGCTCAGCCGCACGCAGCGCCGAGTGCACTTTGCATGAGCATTGCCGCATGCAGCCCCGAGTGCGCCTCGCAGGAGCTGCGCGAGCGGCGCCTGCGGAGGCGCCCGCGGGCGCAGCGCGCGCGCCGGGCGCGGCCGCTGAGCGCGCGGCCGGGCGCAGGTGCGCTCGACATGGAACGAGGACCTGTACACGACCAAGCTGGACAAGAGCAAGTCGCGCATCAGCGAGCACGAGGCAAACCGGCTGGCGGCTGAGATCGAGGCCGCCGCGCGCGCGGGCCGCTCCAGCAACCACCACTTGGCCGAGGAGCGCGGGCTGATGGACGGCGCCGGCGACGAGGCGCGCGCTGCGCCCGCCGCGCTTGATAAGTCACGCTCGCGTCCTGTGCACCCCTGGCGTTAACGCCGCCGAGAGGCGACGCACGGAGCTGTTCACGCGCTTGGCGTGTTCGGAGCGGCGGCGTGCTGCGCCTCATGGTTCTGTCGCCGCGCGCCGCGACGCCGCGCCAGCGTCCTGACGCCCCGTTGTGCGCGGCCAGTTGGACGAGGAGGCGCGATTTTCGGGCGTGGCACGCGCGGGCGGCATGGGCGCGGCGCGCAGCGCGGCAGACGACGCGGCGCGCGATGAGGCAACGTTCGGCAGCGGCGGCGGCGGCGGCGGCAGGGTGGCGCCGCTGGGGCGCGGCGGCCTAGGCATGCGCCTGCAGGGCCTGCAGCAGGGCCTACAGGGCCTGGCGCTGAAGCCGCCCGAGCCTGAGGCGCGCCGTCCCGCGGCTGGCACACTGCACGGCGGCCCCCGGCAGCACCTGCATTGCCCTGCGTCACTGCGCGGCAGGCTGCGCCGCGCGCCGGCGCGTCGCGCCGGGCAATTTTCAAGGCTGCGACCCACGCGCTGCGGCAGGCCGGCGGCGCGGCGGACGCGGCGTTCAGCAGCGAGGACGGCGGCAGCGAGGCCGGCACCAGCGCGAGCGGCGCGGGGCGCGGCGAGGAGAACGGCGGCGCCGCGCCCGCGCCCTGGTCCGCCGCCGGCGCCGGCGTGGCCGCCGTGTCCGGCCGGTGCGCGGCCGCAGTGCCCAAGGCCGTGCAGGGCGCGCCGCTCTGCGCTGCTGTGGCAGGCAGACCTCTTGTAGCGCCCCAGGCCTCCAATTGGTGCCTGCACGCTGCGGTCGCAGTGGGGCAGGCCGCCAGGTGCTCTGTGTGGGCGAGCGCGGACCTAGATCAGGGGCCGGTCGCCAGCGCCTAGGGCGCGGCTGCGTGCTCTGCTGCGCATGCAGCTTGCCCAAGGTCGCTGAGGACGGCTGCGCGCCCATGCTGCCACCTGCGGGTTCTTTCTGAAGTTCAAGTCACGCTCCTGTCAAAAGCTTGCTAGGGTCCGCGCGACTGCGAACGCTGCGTCGGGCCAAGGCGCCGGCGTCAGGAGTGAGGCTGGGCCGCGCCCGTGCGCCCCTATGGTGACGTGCGACCACGGCGCGTACAGGGCGCCGGGCGGCGCGGCCTGGGAGCGCCCGGGCCAGGTGCGCACGGCGCCCATGGAGGTCGACGCGGCCGCGCGGCGAGAGCACAAGAAGGTGCGGCCGGCGCCCGCCGCCGGGCCGCCCCGTCTGGGAGCCGCCTGCAGGCGCCGGCCGCGCGCTGCTCGGCCTGCCCTGTGCCCGGTGCTGCTTGAGGAGGCGGGGCGCTGCAGATCCTGCCTGCTTGCGCCCGCCGTGACGACCCACAGCTTTGAGGCTCCTCGAGCTGGATCATGCAGCGCGCATGCGCTCACTCCCAGTGCGCAGCCGGCGCGCGTGACCGCTGCGCCCTAGGAGTGTGCGTGCGTGCGCAGCCTGGCGCAGCTCGAGAGACCCCCTGAGCTGTGGGTCGTCACGCGGGCGCCGCGGCCAAGCACCGCAGCCTCGTGCCAGGCCCCAGGCCCCATAGCCTTTCCCTATCCGCTGCGCATACAAGTGCACTACCCTGAGCGGCCCGCCGGGGGTTCGCAGGTGCGCGCGCAGCTGGTGGGCGCCAAGCCGAAGGACCGCTCGTCGCCGTACGGGACGCCCAAGGGCCTGCGCTCGCCGCTCGCCTCGCCGCTCGTCACCGACCCGCAGCAGGCGCGCGCGCGGGGCCCGGCGCCCGCGCCGCCCCCAGCGGCGCGCCTGCCGGACGCGCCGGCTCCCGGCGCCCCTCGGTGGGGTCGCCTGGCGCGCGTACTAGGGCCGCTCTCCGGCGCCCGCGCGCCGCAGTGTCATCAATCAAGCTGCCTGCTGCCAGCGGCCCGCATGCGCCCATGCGCACTGACCCGCCTCGAGGCGAGTCACGCACGAGTCACATGTTTTGCAGCAAGCGGGGCCGACGGGGGGCGGCGGCGCAGATGGACGCGCTGAATCTGCAGCTGGGCGTGCCGCGTGTGGACTCCTTCGTGCGCAAGGACTTCGAGGCGTTCAAGGCGCAGAAGGCCGCCGAGGGCGGCGGCCGGCCCATCGACGGCGCGGGCCGCGCGTGCGCCCCGCCGCCGCGCCCGCTCGCCTTCGTCGGCCGCGCGAGCCGTCCGTTGCAGCACCCGTGTCTGCGCGGTGTGTGTCACACGGCGCCTGGAGAGCAACTTGGTGCCCGGCATGCTGCCTGGCGCTCGGTCTGCTCGGCAACGAGCGCCCCACCGTGCGCAGAGCCAGTGGTGCCCTGCAGTGCTGCCAGGCACTGGAGCATGCGCATGCCGTCAGCGCTCCCCACTGTTCCTGCACCAATGCTGTCCAGCTGCAAGTACGTAGCTCGCAAACGCAGCATGCGCGACCCGGTAGGTAGGAACCATACGTTGGTGCAGCCAGCCAACAGCTGAGAGCGCGCCGCCGCGCACAGGCGCTCGATTGGCCTGAAGCCGTTCAGTCCAGAGGGCGTCGGCTCATCGGCGTCGGCCATGGCGAGCTCGCCGAGCTCGCTGGGCTCCTCTGCGTCCGCTGCGGTGCCGCACGCGGCGCCCGCGCCCGCCGCTGGCGCGCCCGCTGCCCCGCCGCGGCCGCCCGCGCACGCTGCTGCCGCGCCTGCGCTCAGCGCGCCCGCGCCCGCGCCGGCCGAGCCTGCGGCGGCCGCGGCCGCGGCGGCCGCAGCGCCGCCCGGTGGGGCCGCCGCGGCTGACAAGGACGCAGGCGCAGGGGCCGCGCCGGCTGCCGGGGCGGGCACGGCGGCGGCGGCGGAGCCTGCTCACGCGCAGGTCGAGCCCTCTAGCGCGCCCGGCGCGGCGGCGGCTGCGGCGGCGGCGGCGGGCGAGCCCGAGAGGAAGCCGAACGCGCTCAACCCCTTTGCCAAGGAGTTTTCGTTTAATCCGAACGCCAAGACTTTCAGCCCCGGAGGCGCGGGCGGCGGCGGCAGCGGCGCGGCGGGGACGCCGGCGCCGGCGGCGGGGCCCAGCGCTGCGCTGCCGGCGCCCGGGCCCGTCCACGTGCAGCGCTCGCCGTCGCTGGGCAGCAGCTACGGCGGCAGCCAGGCGGGCGCGCATGCGGGCGCCGCGCCGAACTGGGCCGCCCGCCCGCCCAGCAGCCCCGCGGTGTCCTCGCAGGGCCTGGGCGCGCGGCAGAGCAGCGGGCGCCTGGCCGCGCCGCGCGGTGGCGGCAAGTACGAGCGCGAGCGCGGGCCCGGGACGCCCAGCGGGGACCACCGCGGGGGCCCCATGGCGCCGCACGGCAAGCCGTCTGCGCACAACGGCGGCGGCCCCGGCTCGCCCGGCGGCGTGGCGGGCATGCCCGGTGGGCTGCACATGCTGCCGATGGGCGGCATGCCGGGGGCGCTGCCGCCCGGCTGGGCCCCGCCCGGCTACATGGCGCAGCCGATGATGCACGCCGTGCTGCCAGGCACGCCGCGCTCGCCGGCTCCTGTGGCCCTGCGTGGGCCCCTGAATCTAATCTAGGATCATGAGAGGAGCGCCGTCAACTCGCACTGCACTGTGCCGCCAAGCCCCTGCTGGCGTGTGCTCGGAGCTGTCACTTCCGCGGTGCTGATGCAGGCGCGCGGGCGCGCAGGCTCGCCGCAGCACCAGCAGCAGCAGATGATGATGCTGGCGGGGCCGCGCGGGCCGTATGGGCCGCCGCCCGGCGCGCCCATCATCATGACCGGCCCCAATGGCATGCCCTACCACATGGTCTACGGCCCCGCGCCGCCCGGCATGCCGCCCAACGCGCCGCGCCCCGTGTTCGCGCCGCACTTTTTCATGCCCGCGCCAATGGGCATGCCCGGCGGCGGCGGCCACCCGTCGGGCGGCGCGCCGCACCATGGCGCCGACGCGCGCGCGGACGGCGGCGGCGCGCGCGGCGGCGGCGGCGGCGGCGGCGGCGGGCCCGGCGGCGGCGGCCCGGGCGGCCAGATGGGCGGCCCGGGGCTGCACTCCAACCCGGGCGGCGGCGGCGGCGGCATGTATGGTGGGGGTCCAGGCGGCGGTGGCGGCAGCGGTGGCGGCAGCGGCGGCGCACCGGGCGCTGCCGGCCGCATGCACGGCCACGCCAGCGGCAGCGGAGGGCCCGCGGGCGGCCACGGCCCCGGCGCAGGCCCAGGCGGCGGCGGCGGCGGCGGGCCTGGCGGCGGCCGCGGCGGCGCCGCCAAGCAGTAGCTGGCGGGGCTTGCACTTTAAGCAGTAGCTTCCTGTTGGCATGCCCGCGAGGGCCCTGCGGGACAGGGCCCTCGCGAGAACGTTGCCGCCCGCCTCTGAGGGCCCGCCTAGAGCTGCTGGCATAGCTTTGAGCGGCGCACGGGCGGGGCGGCCCTGGGCCCCTGCTCAGGCTGCTAGCTGTAGACTACGGTCTGCCCCGCGAGGCGCCGGCTTTGGCTGCGCTCTGGTGCAGCACCTTGAACTCGCCAAGAGTGCCTGCGGTGCCCCCAAGGAACCGCCTGCAATGCCACTCTGCTTCGGGGTCGGGCGCCTCAGCGGCCGCCCTCCAAGCGCCGTTGAGCAATGTAATAACTGGTTGGCAGCACTGACGTCGATGCATCCATGCAGGCCTGTGTAGTCATCAGATGAGCTCCTCACTTGACAGGGTACAAACAGCCTGGGAGCAGGGTGCCAGGAGCCAGGAGCCTGGGTGTCACGTGACGACCACAAGCTGGTCGTATGTCTGTGCGAGTGGTGACACGGTCTGCTTGATCATCGCAGGGAGGCAGCGCTTACAGCCGCACCAATGCACGGCGATGCCTGACATGCAGAGGCGCGCGGTCGGCGCCCCCCGCACGCACTGAGATGAAGTTTGGCGTGCTGCTGCGGGAGTCCGCCGCCGACGTGCCCGAGCTCCAGGCGCTCTATGGCCACTACAAGGCGCTCAAGAAGCGCCTGAAGCAGCTGCCGGAGCGCGGCGCCGCGGGCGCACCCGCCGACCGGCCCGCCGCCGCCGCCGCCGCCGAGCGCGAGGCCGCCTTCGTGCGCTGCCTGAACGAGGACGTGCAGGCCTTCAACGACCTGTTCATGGAGCGCGAGGAGGAGCACATCATCCGGCTCAGCAGCCTGGAGGACGCCGCGGCGGGCGCCGTCAGCGCCGAGCAGGTGCACCCCTGGCAGCGCCGCAAAGCCTGTCCCACTCGCAGCAGAGCAGGGCGGCCATTGCGCGCACAGTGTCTGCTGGCGAGTAGACAGAGGAGACCAACCTGCTTCCTGCTCCTGCTCCCCTTGTCACGCGCACACATTGCATGCACGGCTGTGCCGGTTGTCTGACCTCTGTCACCCGCCCGCCCGCTGCGCGTAAACCCCCGCACCCCCCGCGCACGCGCCGCGGCAGGTCGTGGCCGCGTACAAGCGTTTCGTGGACTTCCACGGCGAGCTGCTGCTGCTGCTGCACTGGAGCCTGCTGGCTTACACGGGCCTGGTCAAGATCCTGAAGAAGCACCTCAAGCGCACCGGGCTGCCCGTGCGCGCGCCGCAGCTGGACGACTTGCTCTCGCAGCCGTTCTGCTCGGTGGAGGTGCTGGCCTCCGCCGGCCCCGCCCCGGCCTGCGGCGGTCTGGATTGTCCGGAGGCCAATGCTGACCTTGCAGATAGAGAGCAGCTGCGCGTGTTTGCGGGGATGCCGTGCGCGTTCTGCTCTGCTGCCACTGCGGTCCCTGCTCCCCAGGCGCTGCTGTGTGTTGCTGCCTGTTGGTGCTGGCGCCCCCGTCGGCGCCGGCGCCCCTGTCCTCGGCGGGAAGATCGCGGCAGCGCAGAGACGCCGCCGCGGCAAGGCAGAGACGCCGCTGGGGCCGCGCTTGCGCAGTACCCTGAGGCCTCTGCGCGCCGCAGCGCGCGCGGCCCTGACCGGGCCCGCGCCGCGCGGCGCAGATGATGACCGAGCTGGTGCGCAAGGCGGAGCTGGCCACAGAGCGCCTGGCCGCGCAGCTGGCGGCGCGCGGCTCGGGGGGCGCGGCCGCGCTGTCGGCCTGCTCGCCGGGCGTGTCGCCGGCCGTGGGCGACCTCATCCATGCCGTGCGCTCGTCGGCGCACGTGCGCGTGTCCGCGCAGGGCCTGGCCGGCGCCGGCAGCAGCTGCGGTGCGGCCCCGAGGTGCACGGGGGGGGTGGGGGTATCTGTCGGCCGGCAAGTGCAGCATTGCAGAGTGTGGCGCTCGGCCGTGAGTGTGATGTATCCGGCCAGTGGTGTGGGTACCGACAGTGCTTGCATACCATACCAATGCCAAGGCCCTCGATGCTGTTGGCGTGCCAAGCTTCCCTGCGGCCTCTGCGCAGTGCAGATACACGCCCACGTGCATATGACTCAGCTCCACGTAAAGCGTATGTGCTGTGCATGTAACACAGTGTAGCTTCTGCTCTACAACTCTGTGAGTACTGGGTGCAGCGGTTTGGCCTGCCTCATCTACCCACTGTGCCCGGCATCCTCTGCCGCCAGCTCCGCAACCCGGCCTAATGAAGCCAGTGTCCCTGCTGCGTAGGTCCTGCACGTCCCTCTCATGCATCTCACGCTGCTCCGCCGGGGCGCGCCAGGCGGCCCGGCCAGCGGTGCGGCAGACGCCGAGCTGGCCTCCTCCTCGGATGACAACTCGTCCGACGGCGAGCCCGGAAAGGCCGGCGCGGAGGCGAGCTCGCTGCTGCCGCGCGCTCTGGCGCAGGGCCCTAGCGCGCGCGCCGCCCCCGGCGTGGCCCGCGGCGCCGGGCCGCCGCTCAAGCGCGCGCGCGCCGACAGCCTGGGGTCCATCTCCTCGCAGCGGCCGCGCGCCGCGCTGGCCGCGCGGGGCGGCGCCGCCGCCGCCGCCGCCGCCGCCGCCGCCGCGGCCGGGGCGGCGCCGCCCGTGCGGGGTGCTGGTGCGCGTCCAGGGCCTGGCCCGATGGCGCGCGTGCGGGGGGAGTGGGCCGAAAGCAGCCTTGTGTGCAGGGTGGCACGTCCTGCCCTGCTCTTGACGCATGCACTACATGAGCTTTGGTGTGCAGCAGCTTTTGATGTGTGTGTGACTGTATGCTGTGCACCAGGTTCAAGGAATGAGTGCGCTCTGCTGGCGTGCACGCTAAGGGGTGTTCGCACAGCGTGACTAGGACTGAGCTGCATTGATGGGTTGTCCTCACCTTGTGGCGCCCTGCAGGTGGCTGCCAGGACAGGACCAGCGCGCTGCCGGCGCAGACGCCCGGGCGCGGCTGCGCAGCGCCGCTGGCCGGCAGCGCGGACGCCGGCGGCGCGGACGCGCCGGCGCTGGGCCCTGGTGCCGAGCGCGCTGGGGGTGCGCTTGCGGGTGCTGCAAGCGCCCGCGCGGCCACGGCCGCGGCAGCTGAGCATCCTCCGCACCCCGCAACCCCGGGCGCGGCGCGTGCGGCCGCGGACGCCGCTGGCGGCGGCGCCCCTGAGGTCCCTGCCGCAGAGGGCGCGCTGCGCGGCGATTATGGCACCGGCGGGCGCAGGGCGGCGGCGGCGGCGCTGGGGCGGGCAAACGCGGGCGGCGTGGACGCAGGGAGCGCGCGCGCCGCGCCGGCGCCCGCGCCCGCACGCGGCGCGTCAACCAGCATATTGAGCCAGACCGCGGCCGCGCTGGGCCTTTGGGAGCAGCTGCACGAGACTGCGTCCACGCCAAGCACCGTGCTGGCGCCGGGCGCGGCGCGGCGGCGCGCGCGCGCCGCCGCCAGCCTGTCCACGGACCAGTCCGGGACGTGAGCGCGTGGGGTTCGTGCAGGATCCGCGCTCGCAGCCCTGCTGTACGGCGTGGCGGCGCAACGCATGCGCGTCGCAGCCTGGTCGCCAGCAAGTACGTTTGTTTTACAAGGAGGGGCTTGTGTGCTGTTTGAAAGCGCAGGAACAGCAACACTGAGCGCGAGGTCAACGCGAGGCCCTGTCATGTCACTGTTTTTCTGGTGATTTTGTTTGGCAGAGTGCCCGTCAACACGGTGCTCACATTGTTAGTGTGGCAGACTTAAGTCGGCATTTTGTGCAGGGCTGCCCTTGTCATTCCTGAGTGTTGGACTAAATAGAGACTGGACAGAGAGATGATGTTTGGATTTGTTGGTGGTATCACCAGAACTATTCAGCAGCAGACTGTGCGGGTGTACCCGGTGTATCTGGCTTTGGAGCTCGTCTGCATGTTGCTGCTGGGCTGTGTTCCAGGGAGCGCAGGGCCCGCGTATGGGCTCGAGAGTAGGGTATCGGTGGCTGGCAGGAGCGCGTCCAAGGCAGGCGGCGCGGGGTTTCGGCAGCGGCGTGGGTGCTGTACTGCAAAAGTTGTTTGGCTGCTCAGCTTGGCAGGCGGTGTTGTGTTATGCTGTGTGGGAGGCTGGCAGGCGTCCTGTTGCACAGGTGTCTCACGTGCTGAGCACTCAAAAGCCTAGGCATGGGATTGAAAGGGTTCCGGGCCGTCGCAAGTGGCCAATAGCTGGCATGCCGGGGCAGGCGCCAATGTGGCCCGCCTGACTCACGCTTCCTGCATTAAGGAGAGCTGGGGCGGACACTGGCCTCGAGCGCGTCTGCAGCATGTAAGCATGCTGCCAGAACTTCAGTGGCGTGCATGCTCTGCCTGGCGCGGGCCAGGCTGCTGAGTGCGTGCTCCCAGAGCGTCCGAAGCGACCTCAGCCGCAATATTTGGTATGACACGCCGGCAGGCTCGCCTACCTCGCCCTCTGTTTTTGCATGCATGTGCAGAAGGGGTGGGCACACGTGCATGTTGTTGTGTGCAGCACGGTCCGTGAAGGGTGCACAGTGTGCTCACTGCACACCGCCGGTGCGACACCGGAGCTTCTTGCGCACAAGGCGTCGGTCAGAACGCCCCTCATCAATGCTTGGAGTCCGCGCGCATGTCGACGTTGTAGAAATGTTGGTTGACATGCGAATGGCTAGGCTTTGCCATGCATGCGCTGGACCCCATGCTCAAGTTAACGTTGCCTTCACACTAGGGTCACACCAGGACCTAAGGAGCCAAGTAGCGCTAGACAGCCTATGAGGTGTAGGTGACAGAAGCAAGCCAAGGGTCAGGAGACCGTTGCTGCTGCCCCTGGCAGGCTTGTCAGCTGTGCAGTGAGAACCGCCGCCTTGGACGCAGCTACCCTACGCAAGCATGGCCGTCTCACCAGACAAGATGAATGGGCACCACCGGGGGGACTTTCCTGTGCTGCGCCACATACCTGGTGCGCCCCGCGCCGGCCCCGCCGCTGCCTGGGCTGCAGGCGCTTCAAACTGCTGTTCGTCAGCTGCGCACGTGCCGCGGTTGAGCTGAGTGCCTTGGACTGCAGATTTCACGCGGGACATTGCGCTCAACTACGTGAAGCGCGGCTACCACTTGCTCTGCCGGCACGCGGTCACGCTGCTGCTCATGCCGGTGGCCGCGACCGTGCTGGTGCGCGCGCATGTGCAGCATGCGGTGCTGGATTACAGTGTCACCTGCGCTCCCTGTGTGCGCCTGTGTCCTTTGCACAACTCACAGGTCGCTGCGGGCAGCGCGAGCGAGCGCGTTGTATGCGCGTGTGCGTCGGAGGCTGCGTGCCGGTACTTGATGTGAACCTATGCGCGCGCAGTTGGAGCTGGGCAACATGGTGAAGACGGGACAGCTGGGCCAGCTGTGGGAGGTGGCCTGCCAGACGAACCTGCAGTTCAACCTGGTGCGCTGCGTCTGGCCCCGGGGACCATCAGGCCCCGGCACCACAGCCGGCAGCCGCAGCCCCACACCTGCAGCAGCTGCCACCGCCAGCTCCTTGTTAGCTGGAGGCAGCTGTGGGCTGCTCTGCACTGCAGTAGCGGGTGCCTGGCTGAGTGTGCGCCGTTTGGAGACTAACTTGCGTGGCTCTTGTGAGGAGGTACCCGCCGATCACCCACGCCGGTCCCCCGCACCCTGCTGCCCAGCCAGCCAGCAGCCCCGCAGGCTGCCAGCGCGCTGGGGGCAAGTGAGCAGGCGGTGCAGGCGGAGCGGCACGGCGCGGGCGCGGCGGCGGCGCAACCGGAGCAGCAGGAAGCCGTGCCGGCGCAGCTGCCTGCAGCGGCCTGGAGCGCGGCAGGCGGCCGGGGGCCAAAATGACGTAAAAGACCTGACCCGCGCCTGAATGACCTAACTCGGCTGCGCGGCGGGGTGTCGCGCAGGTGGCGTTCATGGGCTGCGTGCTCCTGCTGACGATGGTGGCGCTGACATACCTCTTCTCGCGCTCCAAGCCCGTGTACCTGGTGAACTTCCACTGCTACCGCCCGCCGGACCGGTGCGGCGCCCGGGGAGGCCTGCGCCCGGCCCCTGGCCTGCGCCCCGGGGGGCAGTGCGTTGCAGAGCGCGTGCCCCCGGCGCGGTGCTCACGCCTGCAGGAGCCAGGGGTAGTCATGATGTCTCATGCTGGCAGCGCGGCCAGCCAGGCAGCATGCATGTGCTGCAGGTGCCAGCATAGTACAATTAGCAGAATTGACGTGGTCACCAGGCCGGCGCAGGCAGTGCTTGGGCATGCGCAGCAACACACCCTGCTTATGATGCGGCCTCCTGGTTACGCGGCCGCGAAGCATGCAGCGGGGGCGTCACAGTGTGGCGCGCGCGCGCAGGATGAAGATGTCCCTGGCGGCCTTCAAGGAGCACTCCAAGGACTCTGGGGTGCGGCCTGCCGACGCGCCCCGCCTCCCCCCCCCTGTCCCCCCTTTGCGCGCCAGCCTGGCCTCGGGCGGCAGAGGCGTGGCGAATCGCGCAGTAGCAGAGGCAAGGGTAGCTGTAGGGGTAGGGTAGGGTTTGCCCAGCGCGGAGCGCGCGCGCGCAGCACCGACAAGAGCCCTGGACTTCCAGGAGAAGGTCGTTGACCGGTGCGGGCTGCTATGGGGACAGGAAAGGGGTGCCACGGGCAGAGCGCGCGCGCAGGCGTTCACCGACAAGAGCCTGGACTTTCAGGAGAAGATCATCGACCGCTCCGGGCTGGGCGACGAGACGTACCTGCCCGACGGTGCGCGCCCGCGCCTGCGAGCTCGGCGCGGGTGCCTGGGACAGCGAGCGGGCTTTCCGGCCGCACAGCGCGTCCCCGGTGCTAACGCAGCACACGAGGGGCGGGCCGGGGCTGGGGCCCCCGTGCAGGCGCTGAGGCGTGTGCGTGCAGCCAGCACACCGCGCGCGGGGAGCCGAGCTCGTCATGTCTGCGTCCGAACAGATGTGGAAAGCACAGCACTCAAGGGGTCGCAGCGCCGCTGATGCGCGGGCGCGCGGGGCCGCGGCGCAGCGATCCAGCACAAGCCGCCGCAGATCTCCATGCGCGCCGCGCGCGAGGAGGCCGAGCTCGTCATGTTCACGTCCATCAAGCAGGCGCTGGACGGCGCCGGCCTTACACCGCGCCAGGTGCGGTCCGCTTGCAGCCGCCCGCTGCAGGGCCGCTTGTGGCAGGGCTCTGCCTGCTGGGTGGGCGGCCTGCATTATCAGCCTGCATGCGCCGTATCAGCCTGCACGCACAGTGAGTGGCCCGTCTGCGCGGACGGCGTGTCAAGCGGGAGAACCTGCATGCGTGCAGGCTCGACCTGTGCCAGTGCGAGCCGCAGCCGCCGTCTCCGGAGTGCTTGAAAGAGGCACACCACGCAGCTCTGGCATTGCTCCGCCGCTGGCGCCGGCGCCCCAACGCAGGCGCCGCGCTGCGGCGCAGATGGGTTGTCCTAGTCGTCAACTGCTTTCTGTTCAAGCTCAAGCCCTACCCTTATCCTGACACGGGCGCCCCGCGCCGGCGCGCAGGTGGACATCCTGATCGTCAACTGCTCGCTGTTCAACCCGACGCCGTCGCTGTCGGCCATGATCGTCAACCACTTCAAGATGGCGTCCAACGTCGTGTCGTACAACATCAGCGGCATGGGCTGCAGCGCGGGCGTGATCTCGGTCAGCCTCGCGCGCGAGCTGTTGCAGGTGCGCCGCGGCGCGGGGGTTGGGTGGGCGGGCAGACCCTACCCGCTGCCCAGCGCTGACTGGTGGCCGCCGTTGCCGGCGTGGGTCGCAGCGCGCGCGCATGCGCCGTCGGCCCCGCACTTGGGGCTTGCGCCCGCGCTTGCATTTGCTCCGACCGGAGCTAATGCGCACTGCAGTGGTGCTGGGCCTCCCTCCTGGCAGTGTCTGGTGTCCTGGGCCTTACAAACCCTCCTGCCACAGCATGCAGCCGTGCCCTCCCTTCCCAGTGCCCAGTGGAAGCCCTGAGTCTGCTGGCCGGCGTCATCTCGGTTGGCGCACCACTCCTATGTTACAAGGATGCTGGTGAGCTGCTGCGAGCTGCTGGTGGCCTGCAGTTGCGCTCTGCAGCAGCGCTGCTGCAGAGCACGATGCAGGGCCGCCTGCAGCCCCCGCACCAGCTCACCAGCACCTTGTTGCATAGGAGTGGTCCGCCAACCGAGATGACGCCGACCAATAGACTCTGGCGGGCAGCCAGTGCATGCGCACCCAAGGGGTGCCGCATCCGCCCCAGTTCTCTGTCATGACTTAGCAAGCGCTCCAACCCAGCAAGCGCGGGCAGCACGCACTGCGCCAGACCCGGCGCCGCGACGCTGTGCGGCGCCCGTGAGCCTTGCGGCGCAGTCATGGCCTCCGATGGGGCAGCAGGGGGAGGAACTCCACGCGCGCTGCATGCTCCAACCCTGTACCGGGCGGCAGGTGTACCCCAACAGCACCGCGCTGGTGGTGTCGACCGAGAACATCACGCAGAACTGGTACTTAAGCAACGACCGCGCCATGCTCATCCCCAACTGCCTCTTCCGCGTGGGCGGCGCCGCCGTGCTGCTCTCCAACAAGCGCTCCGACCGCCGCCGGGCAAAGTGCGCGCGCGCGCGCTCCGCGCCCCTTACCCGCGCCCCGCCGAGCCCGCCCCGCGCCGCGCGCGCCGCGCGCCCAAATGCTGCGGGGCCAGCGCGACGGTGCACGGGCCCGATGCGGCGCTGCGCTGGCCGCTGTGCGCTGCGCGGCCTGCATGCCCGCCCGAAGCGCGGGGGCCGGGCCTGTGAGGCCGCAGCGCGCGCCGCCCTCGCGCTCGCGGGTCGGCGGCCGGCGGCGCCTGCGCGGCCGTCACGCGGCGCGCGCGGCGCTGCGCAGGTACGAGCTGAGCCATGTGGTGCGGACGCACATGGGCGCGTCCGACGTGTCCTACGGCTGCGTGTTCCAGAAGGAGGACCCGGAGGGCGTCACCGGTGCGCCGGCTGCCGCCCCCCCCCCCGGGGGGGGGCGCCGGGGCGGGGGGGGGCGGGGCGGGGGGGCGGGCGGGGCCCGGGGGGGGGCGGGCGGGGGGGGGGGGGGGGGGCGGCGGGGGGGGGGGGGGC
>JAABUJ010000074.1_pt1 | contig 222839 bp, 229 predicted proteins | sample 5559131 | NCBI WGS metagenome assembly JAABUJ01 (sample SAMN10711875, study PRJNA513366) | rock metagenome | isolation source: Antarctica rocks | place: Antarctica: Victoria Land, Mt New Zealand nord | collected 2016-01-07
CATGCACTGATCCCAGCCTCTTCAGGGAAATGAGACACGGGGCAGGCGCAGGGCAGCGTGCTTTGGCGTGGACGGGCGCCGTGTAACACAAGTTGCCACCCCGCCACCCAGCACGGGCATGGCTGGCGCTGCGCATGCGGGGGGGTGCGTGTGTGCACTGTGAAGCGTGTCAAACAGGGCAATCTCAGCAGCCCCCGCCCTCCTGGTTGTCCTCACTCTCGTGCATGCCTGTTTGTGCTGGTGCGTGTGTAGGGTGGGTAGGGCCTCCACCTGCCAGCCGGGCGACCCGGCAACGAGCAGGTCCTCGAACGGCACCTTGTGGTGCCCGTTGGCCGCGATGACCATCTGCGCCGCACTTGCACGCAGGTGATCAAGCAGGCATGCGCGCAGGTCAGTCAAGTAGGGTTGCGCGCGGGTGACCACGTAAGCCCACACCGCAGTCACCGCTCCATGCACTCCACACAGTCTCGACACGCATTTCGCTCACTGGGAGCAGCATGCCAAGGCAGGGCGTGCGGCACCTGGAAGCGGCGCAGCTTGGCCATGACGGCCATGACGGCGGCGTCGCCCGCATAGCGCTCCAGTCGCTCGCCGTGGCCGCGCGTGTCGTCCACGGCCGCGCGCACGCGGCCGAGCGCCGCGTCGCGCTGGAAGTCGCTGTCCTCGTGCAGCTCGTTGATGGCCTGCGCGCATCGCGGGCGGCGCCGTTATGTCAGCTAAGGCACGCCTGGCAAGTGGACGGCTGCAAACCCAGGCTCACCCAAGCCTGGAGATACCCGCAGCTGCTCCATTCACATAGCGTTTGAATGACAGAGCATCCCTCGGGGCCATCTGCACACCAGTGCATCGCCCGTCGCCCGCCACCCGCGCTGCACTGTATGTGCGTGATGGCTGGCAGCAGCCACAGGCGCTTTTGCTGAAGAGCAGGGAGAGCGGGGCTGCGCGCAGTGGCGCGCACCCTCTGTATGGCCAGGATCTGGTGCGTGGTGCGCAGGTCGTCCACCCTGCGCAGGGTCTCGCGCGGCAGGCCGGCCGCGGCGCGCGCGCGCGCGCCCGGGTCGTCCAGCGACGCCCAGCGGTCCATGCGGCGCGCCTGCTCCGCCTCGCCCAGCGCCTGCGCCACATCGCACCAGACGTCCGCAAGTCTCCCAAAGATTGGGCAGTGTGGAATGCCCTGAGCTTTTCACACATCGAGCACAAAGAGCGTGCAACGCCAGGCCTTGCCCTAGCCGGCGCACACTGCCACGCCCAACCTTGGGGCCACGAATTGACTGGCTAGGGCTTGGTCGGGCCTGTCGCACCCTGAACGCGCTCGCAGGGTTCCGCGCGGCCTCAGCCTCGCCCACGCGCGCCGCGGCCGCCGCCGCCGGCCGTGGCGCGGCCGCCGTTGCCAGCAGCTCCCGCAGGCTGCTGTTGGCGTCCGGCGCACAGTCGCGGGGTAGCCTGCGTGAGCGCAGGGCGCCGCTGTGACCTGCTGCCCATAGCTGCAGTCATGCCAGAGTATCTTGATGGGCACCAAGAGGGCGCTTCTATACATCAGGCATGGCACGCACTTTGCTTACATACAAAGTTATGCAGGTGGGGATGTCGCAACCAGACGTGCAGATCCACTTCCGCGCACGGTGGGAGAGTGCGTGGCAGAAATGCATGGAGTGATAAGCATACGGGCCTAGAGGGGTGCTGTCAACTGTCAAGAGTGTGACTCGGGATTCACTTCCAACATGGGCAGCGCACCGCCCGTCGGAGGCCGCAGCGGCCCGCTCGGCGCCGGCGGCCAGCAGGCGCCGCGCGCACGCGCTGCAGCCAGCCAGCGCCGCGCAGTGCAGCGGCGTCAGGCCCTCAGGGTTGCTCGCGTCTGCAGGCCGTGTGACGCGGTGTCATGCAGAGCGCTGCACTCTGCAGCGTCAGCCCAACAAGCTGCCCATGCCTCTTCACGGCCGGCCGCAGCCACATGCTCGGGATGGTGCACCACACCAGGGCATGACGCTGCTGCCGCCAAACAGCGTGTTACGACTGTACCTTCCCCTCCTGCCGGCACGGGTGACACGGCTGCGCTTGGCACGCCAGGTCGGCGTGCTCGCCGGCTGTGTGAGGGACCGCTGCTCACAGGAGGGGGCACCTGTGACAGACGCGCCCCGCGCAATGAGCAAGTCCACGACGGCCGCGTGCCCCAGCGCGGCGGCGAGGTGCACCAGCGACCAGCCGCGCGCGCGGGCCAGCACATCCCCGCCGCCCTGCATCGCCCGGCCCCATGTTTGGATCATGAGCTTCAGGGGGGGGGGGTCGCTGCAGAGGCCTGCTCGCACTGGCGGGATGACAGCAACGGGCAGCCCAGCGTGAGCTGCGCTTGGCCCCACCCGCCAGCGCTGCTGAGGCCCATGCCTCTGCAACGTGTCCAGCTGCAACGTAGCAGCAGTGGCACTGATGATGCGAGCCTGCATGGGTGGCAGCCGACTCGCATCGGCGCACCGCGCCGCAACGGCCGGGCTCTGTGGCACTCGTGGCCGCCTGCAAAAGCACGACGAGGCAAGATGCAGGGGGACAATCGGGGGCGCGCCTGCATGGCCAGCAGCTCCGCCGCGTCCGCGCGCCCCGCCGCGACCGCCTCGCCGAGCGGCGTCAGGCCGCGCTTGTTCCGCGCGCGCCCCGCCGCCCGGCCCACAGCCGCCACCAGCGCGGCCAGCGCCTCCATGTCGCCGGCCCTTGCGCGAGCAGCAGGCCGAGCATCAGGCGCCTGATGTTCGTGGGGCCTCTTTCCGTGCCCTGCATGCTTCAGCACAGTGCGCTCAATTCGGTGGCAGGGGGTGACAGCTGGCTTGGACGCCAGGCACACTGCAAAGCCCTGCAAGGGCAGAGCAGGGGCCCTGTCACTTGAGGCCGGAGCCGCGTTTCAGAGCGTCATGGCGCGCGCTGCCATTCCCGAGTCGGCGGTCCTGTCCGAGTTTGCTGGCAGGCGCAAGCTCCAGCACCGACAGCGCACGCCCCCGTCCCCCAGCTGTGAGCACCGCACAGCCACATGTCACTGCTGCTCGCTGGAGCAGGCACAGTGCAGCGGCGCGCACCGCGCCGCCAGGTGGAGCGGCGTGTCGTCGGCGCCGTCGGCGCCCTCCGCCCACGCGCGCTTCTCCAGCAGCAGGCGCAGCACCTCTATCCGGCCGCCCAGCACGGCCCAGTGCACCGGCGTGCGCCCGCCTGCGCCCCGACGGCCGCTGCTGAAGCGGGCTGGGCAGGGCAGGCTGCACCATGCCCCAGCATGCAGACCCTCTCCCTAGCCCGGGATGCAAGAGAATGCTAGGCAGCCGCATGGGGTAAAGCGCACACGGCGTGTAGAGCCCGTGAGATGCCAATGGGCTGCATGCGCTGGTGCCAGGCACACTGGGCGTCTGTGTGCGTGCTGCGCGTGCGCACAGGCGGGGCCTGCAGTGGAGTGTTGCAGGGCAGGCTTGTGTCTGTGTGCAGCAAATCAGGGTCGTTCCCAGGCACAGCTCTACACAGCGGCTGACCGCACAGCAGAGTGGCTCAGAGCATAGCAAAGGATGGCCCTCCCACTCCATGTCATTGCCGCTCGCAAACATAATGTTCCAGGACGTAGCCGCCCGCGCACGTCGGGGCGCACCGGGGTCCTCCGCGTCCAGGTCTGTGCCGCGCGACCACAGGAAGCGCACGACCTCCGCCTGGCCCTGCCCGCACGCGTAGTGCAGCGCGCTCACGCCGCGCTTGTCGCGCGCCGCCGCGTCCGCCCCCATCTCCACCAGCTTCTCTACCTGCGCACAGCGCGCGGCGATCCCACGTTTGCGAGGCCTGTGTCTTGATAGGACAGGTAGTATGAGTTGTACAGGTGGGGCAGGTGCCAGAGGCAGGCAGCGGGCCTGCCGCTTGAGCGGCGCGTCCTCGTGCGCGGGGTGCGTGCAAGTGTAGCCGGGCAGGGAGGCAGGGAGCTGGGGCCGGGCGAAGGCAAGCGGCATACTGCCGGCTGCAAAGCACGCGGCAGCGCTGGCGATCGGGTGCGTGCGCACGTCGCCGAGGTACCCTCGGGCGCAGGCGAGCACGAACAAGCCGTTGTGCTTCTTCCGCGCCTTGGCCTGCAGATGCAGGGCGTCCTCGGTCAATACACAGCGCACCCAGGCTGAATCAAGTGTGCATGTTCAGCGCAGCGCATGCTACCTGGTCCACTGCTGCGTCCATCTCGCTCCTGCTGTGGGGCCAGTTGCGTGTCCTGTTAGCAACTTCTGGCAAAGTGCTCGGCTCTATGCGCTGCTGGCTGAGTCTCTTGTCCACAGACGCGAGCTTGCCGTGCCCAGGGATGCTTGCTCATAAGTAGTCTCGGCGGTGCTGAGTGTGTACTTTTATATCACTTTGGTGTCGCCTTGGGAGTATGGTAGCAAAGTAGGAGCTCACTGCTGCTGAGCCTTCCAGCAGGTAAACTGCAGCTAGCTAGCTATAGGTATGCATTGTACTTCGGGCAGGTCTGGGGGTGGCAAGGTGACCAGGCTACCTTCCTTTACTCTCGACGTGCAGGTTGCAAAACATGCAGAGGCGGATGCAGGAACAGCAATGCGCACGCGCGCAGCTGCGCTCGCTTGACGAAATAATGCCTGTCAAACCCGGCAGTCAGAGCACACCCTGCTTCGCGGTGGCAGGCAGAAGGGAAGCAGGTGTCTCTCCAAAATTCAAAACGCCGCCGCCTTGGCCCGGTCGACCCCCAGGGCCTCTGTGTGCCACGCGCATCACCTCTCTGACCCAGGGGCCGCAGCCGGGCTCTGCAGGGCAGGCATGCTCCGGCCGGCCAGGCTGGGCCTCTCCTGCCCCGCGGCACCTGTCGGGCTGCACAGCCTGCAGCTCCCCGCCGACCATCGTCTGGCGCTGCAGTGGCAGGGCCAACAAGGAACACACGCGCCCTGCCTAGGGCGACACGGCGTCCACGACCTCGCTGACGGCCTGCTGGGGCGAGAGCACGGCGGGCAGGTTGAGCGTGTTGGACAGGATGTTGTGGCCCAGCGGGTCGTTGATGTGGTGGAACAGGCCCTCGATCGGGCCTTCCCGCGTCACCAGCGCTTGCACAACAAAGCCGACGAACGCAATCATCTGCCGCCCCGGCCGCCCGCACGCCGTGAGCAGCTGCCTCTGTGGTGCGGCACGAGCGCAGCGCCCTGGATACGTCTGTTCGGACTCGACAGCAGTGACAAAACACTTGCGCGGGACCCTCGGTGCAGCGCGCATGAGGAGTTTCGATGACTGTGTGGCATTGGCGGTAGCCACTGGCGAGCATGAGCAGGGGTGCGCACGGCCAGGCGGCCGTTCTTCAGCTCCTTGGTCTGGTTGGTCTGCGAGTACAGGCCGGCGGGGTCGAAGGGGTACGAGTCCAGGAAGCCCGACTGCCGCGCAGGGCACACCACGGTGGGCGGCCGCCCACAGGACGTGCACGCGCGCGCTCTTTTGGCGTCAGCTCTACTGTCCATTAGGTGAATGTCGCACTAGGTGGACAGACTGAGGCTGCTGGCCATGTGCGCAACACGGCAGCGGGCTGCCTGCAGAGGTGAGCAGCCCTCGCATGCGCAATGATGCGGGCAGCTGGCGCTGCTGCACGAGCCCGCTGGTCGCAGCCCTGCCGGCACAGCACTGACGGTGCCTGGGCGGTGCAGCGTTTTGGGGAGGAGGACGCGTCTGGCCGGTCTTCTTGAAGCCCTGGACCACTGACAGGGCCGGTACGGTGCAGGCGTATTGGGGGAGGGGGCCGCGCCTGGCCGGTCTTCTTGAAGCCCTGATAGCGCTTGACCTCCAGGAAGCCCAGCAGCAGGAACTCCAGCGTGGTCAGCGCGAGCGGGCTCCAGCCGTAGTCCTTGGCGCCCGCCTCATACCACTTGGGCTGCACGCCGAGCAGCTCCTGCGGGCGGGCAAGGTCTGTGTTTCAGGGGAGCGCTGCGCCCGTGCAGTTTCCTTGACATTGCCGCTTGCCCGGGAGGCAGTCTGTCCAGCATAATGCAGCTGAATGCAGTGTGAATGCTATCATGTTGTGTAAGGCCTCAGCAGTGCACATGAAGGTTGCATCTATGCGAACGCGCAGCAGGCAGCACGCGCCTGGCCCATGATGCCTGCCACGCCCGCCATCGCCCAGCGCGCGTTGGTCTTCTCTGCCTCCACATACTGCAGAGGGGACCGCCGTGCGCACTCTCAGCAGACTGTGGCCAACAGGTAAGTGTTCAAGCTCAGCCTCTTTGCAAGACGCCTGCACCCGTGAACAGTCATGGCAGGCACAGGCGTCTGCCGCAGGCAGCACACAGCACGCAGCTGGCACACAGGTGCACTACAAGCAGCCCCTTGGGAACTGTAGCTCGACGCACCCACTTGCGGCGCTCGGGGTCGGTGCCCAGGCCGAGAGGGTCTGCGCGCAGCGCTCACAGCGCTCAGCGCGGGCCGCTGCATGCCGCCGGCATATTAGCAGACCGTCACGCGTGCTAGAGCGGTGCAACAGTGAGGCGCACCAAAGCCAAAGTCGCCCGGCAGCTCGCCGTTCAAGTACGACGGCGTGTCCGCGCCGGGCAGCCAGATGGTTGCCTCAGGGCCGGTGCGCGCAGCGCACACGACGCATGTTGCGGGACGCCCGCGCTGTGCTACCTGCGTGCGCCGCACGGCCTGTTGCTTGCAACAACTGAGCTGCTAGGCGAGTTGCGCTGTAAACCTGTCGAGCCCAATGCCGCACTGCCTGCCGCAATGCCTGCAGAATGCCTCAGCAGGGAGGCAACTGCAGACTTCCTTCAGAGCTCCTGGGTGCCAGCTGCTGCTGCCTGCTCGCAACAACACAAAGCGCCAGACTGCACGTCCCGACTCTTGTCGAGCTTCACTCTCGCCGGCTCCCGTCACCAGGCCGGCACCGCAGGCGAACGTCCCAGTGAAACCAGAGCGCCGTGTGGTGCACGCACCTGCGGAAGGGGTGCCGGCCGAGCAGCGACCGAGCCCGCAGCCAGGAGGGCGGCAGCCATGATGTAGGAAAGCCTTCACACTCACAAGAAGGGCTCAAAATCGACCTGGGCTCCGGCAAGAAACTTATCTCCTAGCGTTCAGATCTCGGGGTGGCCCTAGACCGCCGTCAGGCCCTAGGCCGATGCCAAGTCCAGGAATGACAGCCCAGCAGCACTTGCAAGTGCTGGAGACCGCAAAGTAGGCCCTGGCCATGGAGGAGCAGGGGCCTGCGCAGAAGTGGCCGCGCACGGAGTCTGCCGAAGCGCAGGGCGGTCAGGTGTGGGGAGGAGGGGCACGCAATGCTCGAGTGACTGTGAACTAAAGTGTCATCAGCTCCTGAGTAAACGCATGGTGCATGTTTGTAACTGTGCGCCAATATCCCAATCTTGATGCCGTGGCCATCAGCATTTTGGGCTCAAGACAACAGCTTTGATGGCACCGCCAGCACCAGAGGCAGGCCCGGTGAAGGCTGGCGATGTGCAGGATGCGCCCGCGCCGGCGCCGCGCGCGCCGCCCGGGGGCCCGAGCCTCTTCCTGCCCTCTGCCAAGCCACCGGCGCGCACGTCGGCCGCCGGCCCGCGCCCGCCGACCGCGCCCTTCCTCGCTGGCGCGCCGGGCAGACCCCGCGCGACCCTAACCCCTGCCGGCGGCCAGCCGGGCACGCCGCGCGGCGGCCGCGGCGTGCGCGCGGGCTCGCCCGCTGCAGAGGGGGGCATGGGAAACCCTAGACCTGGCGAACCCCCTCGCGCGGACCTCGCAGCGTCGGTCGCGGCGGCGCTGGACGCGGGCGACGAGGCCGGCGCAGACGCGACGCTGGCCGGCGCGCTGCAGGCCTGCCTGGACAGCCCGCTCAGCCCCAACAGGCGCGCGGCGCCTCTGTCGTTGCCCGGGTAGCTGCAGGATTCAAACGCTGTGGCTGTGACGGCACGGGGCCCACCGGTGAGCATGCCCGCCTGTGTGGCAGACTCGCACAGGATGTGGAGCCGGAGCGCGCTCACATGCGTCACTGTGCATGACTGCTGTGCTTCAGTCTATGGACATCCGCGAGTGCCGCACGCGCGCCACGGCCCTGCCGCCCGTGCGCGCAGGCAGCACTTCCTGGGCGTCGTGGCGGCGTTCCGGCGCGCGCCGGCGGCCGCGGCGCTACCGCGCACGTTTGCGGCGCTGCTGGGCCTGCTGCGCCCGCCGCCGGCGGGCGCGCGGCGCAGCCCGCTGCTGGCGCTGCTGGCGGCGGCCGCCGTGCCGCGCGGCTGGGCGGACGCCGACGAGTGGCCGCAGGCGCGCCCCGCGCGCCCCGGTCGGAATTCCATTCAGAGCATCGCAGCCGGACGTACCCCGGAGTCGGGCCGACGTGAGGTCAGAGCTGCTGCTGGCGCGGGCGGACGCACGGCTCTGTCTGACGGGCCCAGCTGGCGCCCGCGGCAGGAGCTAGCGCTCGCATACGTGGACGACCTGTTTGGCGGCCGCGCGTGGGCGGACGCCGAGCCGGCGCGCCGGCTCGCCGCCGCGCTGCAGGGCGCCTTCCCGCCCGACCCCGCCCCGCACCTGTCGGCCGACGCGATCGCGCCGGGCGCCGCCGGTGGCAACGTGGTCGGCGGCACCGCGCTCGGCGGCGGCGGCGGCGGCGGCGGCGGCGGCGGCGGCGGCGGCGGCGGTGGCAGCAGCAGCGGCCTGGGCGGCGTCGCCGGCGGCGCCGGCGCCGGCGCTGCGGGCGCGCTGCGCGGCATCCCGCCTGCACAGGCGCGTGTACACCATGGGTCAGGGCAGGTGCCTCGGTCGTATCCTCGCGTCAAGGGGCCAGGGGACTGGGCGGGGGGCCGCGCTGTCGTGATACGCCCTGCTGGGCACTTTCCCTTGTTGCATCGGGCAGCGCGCAGTGTCACCAGCAAGGCAGTAGGGCGCATGCTCGCCAGCCCCTGCCCGTGGCAGGCACGGGGCTCTGCTTGTGCATCAGCCTGCCTGAGCTGGCGCGCCAGACATGCACGAGGTCACATGGCCTCCGTGGGGCGCTGCGCACAGGCGAGCCTGTTCGCGGCGGTGGCGGAGCTGGCCGAGGCCGGCGGCGGCGAGGGCCGGCTGCCGGCGTGGTCGCCCGCGGCGCGCGCGGCGGTCGGCGCGGCCGTCCTGGAGCACCTGCGCACGCTGACTGCCGGCACCGTCGCCAGGCGCGCCGCGCCCGCGCTGCTGGCTGTCACGCTGCCCACCTTGTGCGTGACGGTGCAGAGCGCAAACAAAAGTCAGACTGCCAACCTGTGCAGGTGAAGTAAATTGAGCAAAGAAGGATGTGCAGATGCATGGGGGAGTGACGCGGTCAAGCTAGGAGACAGAGGGGCTGCGGCGTGCAGCGCGTGTGTCCAGAGAGCTGCTCAGCAAGGCATGGGGCTGGCATGCGCCCTGCTGCACCGGCGGCGGGCCCCAGGACAACAACATAATACCACGGACAACGCTGGGTGGCGCCTGCGGGTGCCGGGCTGCTGCTGGGCGCAGCATGGATCCCAGAACCTGGCTCAGACGCGCCTGGTGGAGCCCGGCGCCCGTCCCCAGCGCGGCGCCGACGCGCGCGCGCGCGCGGCGCGCAGGGACAACACGAAGCTGTTTGTACGCCTGCTGGTGCTGGGCTGCCGCTGGGCGGAGGGCCGCGTGGCCGCGGCCGGGCAGCTGGAGGCGCTGCTCAACCAGACCGCCAGCTTCCGCCCGGCCGCGCAGCTGCTGGAGCTGCTCATCTGTGCGCGCCCGGCCCGGCGCCAGGTTTAGGGCGACATACCCCGAACCTAACCTACACCTGGCCCCCGCGCGTGCGCGCCTGCGCCCGCGCGCATGCCCGCCTGCCAACCCCACCCATCCGTTCGTGCCAGACACGCGCTGCCGGTCGTGGGCGGCAGGCGGCAGGCTGCGCGGCCCCCCGCCCAGCAGTACAGCCGCCGTCCAGCGCACGCCCCACCCCCCTGTCGGGCGCCCGCACGGTGCAGCGCGCTCCAGGGCTGCGGCAGATGCCAGGGCCTGCGGCTGCGCGTGGCCCACCCGGCCGGCCTGCTCACGGCGCCCGCGCACTGCATGCGCGCGCAGGCTCTGTGCGCAGCATGGCGCCGGGCGACGTGCAGGCGCTGGGCGCGCTGCTGGGCATGCGCGTCAAGGCCGCGCACGCCGCGCTGCACGGCCGCATGCTGGAGCGCCTGGCGCTCGCGCGGCCCGAGTTCGCGCGCGCTGTGCTGCACTCGCTGCTGTGGCAGGCGCGGCGCCGCATAGGTTAGGGTAGATTTAAGGTTAGGTTTACTTTCGCATCACGCAACTGGATCCGTCCCCAGGCCAGCTGCACGCGCAGAGCTGCATGTTGGCGGGCCGCGCCACAGCGCGCGGCGCGAGGGGGCTGCTGGGGGCTGCTGCGTGCGGCGCGACCCGCCCGGCGCTGCGCGCGCAGGACGTGCGCGAGAAGGGCAGCAAGGCGCACTTTGTGAGCCAGGTCGCGTCCGTGGCGCGCGCCGTCGCCGACAGCGCCGCGGCCGCCGGCGGCGGCGCCCAGCCGGCGCTGCCGCCCGGCTGCGTCGAGTACATCCTGGCGGGCACCTTCCATGTGCGCCGCCGCGCGCGCCCCCGGCTCCCCGGCTCCCTGGCTTGCGCGCGGCTGCTCGGCTTGCGAACGTCGCGCCCAAGGCGCTCGCAGCGTCCGCTGCGCGTCCTGCGACAGGCCGCGCTTGACGCGCAGCCCGCTGTTCAGTTGGCAGCGACAGAAGGGGACGCGCGCGCGCGCGCGCACTTGCAAACCTCCCTGCGACACTCCCCGCAAACCTTCTTGTACCCTCCAAAGTCCTCCGCACGAATGCCCGCGCGGCTGCCTCCCAGGAGATGATGGCGGCGGAGGACGCGCGCGCGCGCCTGCGCGACCTGTGCCGCCGGCTGCTGCGCGCATGCGGCAGCGCGCTGTCGGTCGGGCGGCTGTGCGCCGCGCTGCTGGCGCCCTGGCCGCCGCTGGCGGCCTGCCCGCTGCCCGCGCGGGTGCCCCCCACGCACCCGGCCCGGCCCGCGCGGCGCGCGCTGCCCTCGCCCAGTCCAGGGCGCGGCTGCGGCGTGGCGCCCTGCTCTGCCGCCCTGGCTGCGGCCGGACTTGTCCACCGCGCCCCACACGCGTGGTCTGCCATGCCCCCAAAGGTCTGCGCGCATGTGGTGTAGGTAGACCTCTTCGTAGAAAGGGGCCGGGTGGCTCGCGCATCCACCGTGCTCGCCGCCACGAGCCGGCTGCAGGGCCTCACCGTGCGGCGCCGCGCGCAGGAGGCGTGGCTGGGCGAGGTCATGGCGATTGTGTGCTACGTGCAGCTGCTCGCCGCGGCCGCGCTGCTCGCGCCCGAGCGCCCACCGGCGCCGCCGCCGACCGAGGGCGCCGGCGCCGCCGCGGCGAGCGAGCGCCCGTTGCCGCTCGCCGCCGTGGCGCCAGCGGGCCCGAGGGCGCACCCAACGGGGCTGCCCGGCGCCCCCAGACGCGCGGCCGGCGTGGCGGCCGCGCCGGCGCCGGCCGCCGGCGAGCCCAGCGGCGCGAGCGCGGCGGGCCGGCGCGGCGGCGCGGTCGCGGCGCTGCTGGACGACGCGGCCGGCGCCGCGCTGGCGGCGGTGCAGTGGGGCCGCGACGTGGTGGCCGCCGCGCTGCCGGGCCTGCCGCCGGCGCGCTTCCGCGCGCTGCTGCTCCGCGTGCTCTTCCTGGAGCCGGGGCCCGGCGCGTACTTCTCGGCGGGCGAGGCGTTCGGCGCGGCGGAGGCGGCCGCGCTCGCGCTGCTGGCCGGCAGCGTGCCGGCCGGCGAGGACCTGCTCACGCACGTCGTGCTGCTGGGCCTGACGCCGACGCCGCTCGCGCCGGCTGACGCGCTGGAGGTCGTAGAGGCGCTGCTGCGCCGCACGGCCGCGCAGGCCGCGGCGGCTGGCGGGCGCGGGCCGCCGGCCGGCGCGGCCGTCGGCAACGCGCAGCTGCCCGGCGCGGTGCTGCAGCTCGCGCTGTACCAGGCGCCGGCCGCGCCGGCGCCGCCGCAGCCGGGCCTGCCGGACCCGCCGGGCCTCGCACGGTGTGCGGACTGGTGGGCCGCGCTCCGCTGCGGCGTGCTGCTGGCCGCGCTGCACCCGGGCCGCCTGGCGGCCGCGCTCGCCGCCGACGTGCCCGCCGCGGCCGCAATGCTGGACATGCTGGTGACCGCGTCGCGGTCGTGGCCGCCGGGCGACGACGCGGCGGCGGCCACCGCGGCGGCGGACGCGGCGGCCGCGGAGGCGACCGCCGACGCGACGGCCGCGGCCGAGGTCGCCCGCTTCCTGGGCGCCTGCGGCGCGGCGTGGGAGCCGCCGCCGGGCGGCGTCGTGCGCCTGGCGCCCGGCGCCGCGCCGCGCGCGCTGCCGCCCGGCGTCGTCGACGAGCTGTTCGCCATGGACGCGCTGTACGGCCTGGGCGCCGCGCTGCGCGCGTGCCGCGCCCCCGACCTGCTCGCGGCCGCGGCCGGCCGGCAGCGCCTGGCCGCCGCGTGGCCCTGGGCGGCGCGCGTGCTGCGCGCGGACCCGGCCGCGCTGCTGCACCTGCCGGCCGCCTGGCGCGGCCCGCTGCTGCTGCGTGCGTGCGCGGCCGGCGGCGCCGGCTTCCCGGGCGCGCTGCGCGCCGCGCTGGGCGCGCTGCTGGCGCGCGAGCTGCTGCCGGAGGGCGCCGCGCGCGCGGCGGGCGCCTTGGACGGCCCGGTCGCGGCCGCGGCCGGCCTGCTCGCCCGCTGCCTGGCCAGCACGTGCGGGCCCCTGCGCCGCTCAGGGCGCCCGCGCACGGCCGCGCAAGGGCAGGATCGCTGACAGGGCGGCGACGCGGGGAGAGGTCTGCTGCGCTTCGGACGCGGTGCATCAGGACGTGTGCTTGCCTGGGTGCACTATACATGCGAGAGCATGCACACTCGTGGGCATGGGTGCATAGCGAGTGCGGCGTGCGGCCCGCGCGCCAGGGCACGGGCGACGACCGCGCGCTGCCACGCCGCGCAGGCGGCGCTACAACGGCCATGGCAGCATGTCTGGCCCCGGCCTCCAGCTCTGGCACTCACCTGGCTCTGTTGCAGGTCGCCTGAGATGCGGCGCCGTGCGCGCCTGAGCCTGAACTACGTGATGGACGCGGCGGTTGGCGCGCGGGCCGGGGAGGGCGCAACCCCCGGCGCCCTGCAGCCGCCGGGTGGAGCGGCGGCTGAGGGGCACTGCGCGGCCGGCTCCGAGGAGGTGGCATGGGTAGACGTGCGCGCCCTTGCACAGGCGCCGGGAGGCAGAGGCACCGGGAGGTCTGGGGTTAGGCGTGATGGGGGTGCAAGAGGTGAGAGAGTGGGGGGAGTGTCGGCGCAAGATGCCCCTCCCTTGAGCCTCTGTAAAAGCGCCGAGAGCGTGCGGCCCGGCTGCCCGTGCATCGGTGTGCCGACCCATGGTGCTGACGTGCCATGCTGCAATTTTCATGTCGCTGCAGCCCTTCTCCCTAGGCCCCGCCGGCGGGCTGTGTCACACCATCTTGTATCTCGCCGCACCGTTTGGGCACCTGTGAGGGTCCCGGGCGCTACAGGCGCTGGCGGATGCGCCCGGCGGCGGCCCGCTGCTGGCGGCCCTGGCGCCGAGCCTGGCCGCCGCGACGCGGCGCGACGGCGACGTGCGCGTCCTGGGCGCGTACCTGCGGTGCCTACGCGCGCATGGCGCGCGCGCGGGCGTGCCCGGCGCCGCCGCGCCCGCCCTGGCGGCGCTGCTGCTGCGCCGGCCGCTGACCGCGCGCGCGATGCTGGCGGGCAGCGACGCGGGTGCGGGCCCTGCAAGAGCTGCATCCGGAGACGCACCTCTGCATCCCCGCTGTCCGGGCGCTTGTGCAGGGACCTCATGCGGTCCTGGCCAGGAGATGAGCATATCAACAAACACAGCGCTGCATCCTTTCCTTATTTATGTCCACCTCTAAATGGTAAATGGTTTGAGCGCAGGCACAATCGAGGCCATGCTCGACATACTCCTGGCGGCGCTGGAGCCCGCTGCCGGGGGCGACGGCACGTCAGCCCCGGCGGACGCCGCTCTGCCCCCGGCGGGCGACGCGACGGCCGTCGCGCTCGTGCCGGCACCGGCCAGGGGCGGCGCGCCGGCGGGCGCGCCGCCAAGCGCGCCGGCTAGCGGGCCGCTGGGTGTGGCGCTAGCGCCGCTGGACGTCGCGCGCGCGGCGCCCCTCGCGCTGGCCGCCCTGGCCGAGCGCCTGTGCGCGCCGTCCGTTGGGTCCGGCGCGGCGGACGATGCCGCACGGGGGCGTCCTGAAGCAAGCCCGCCGCCCGCGGACGGCGCGGCTGCCGGCGGTGCCGCGCCCTCCGGTGCCCAGGGCCGCACGGCGGGCACGGGTGGGGGAGCTGGCGTGCACACGGACGCTGGGCAGGCAGGCGCGCGGCAGCGCTATGAGCGACTGCTGCGCCTGCTGCTCCGCCCGACGGCCAACGCGGGCGGCGGGTCCCCGGGCGTCGCAGGCGCGCGCGGCGGCCCTGCGAGCCCCGCGCGCGACGACTGGGAAGCCGCGGTCGCGCTGCAGCGGCGCGGCCCCGAGGGTGCAGAGCCTGACGCGCGCCCGGCCGCGCTGCTGCCGCTGCTGGACGAGCGCAGCGCCGCGGCAGCGGCGCGGTGCGCCGACGCGCGGCTGGCGGCGGCGGGCGTGCGCGCCGTGGCGGGCGACGGCGCAGGTGCGCGCGCGGGCCGGGCGGCGGCGTTGCCCTGGCTCGTGCACGCGCCCTGCGTGAGCGCCGTCCCGCCCAGGCCCGTCACAGGCTCACCAGGTCGGCAGGGCTGAGCCGGCACAGCGCGCCGCTGGCGCGTGCACATGCATGAGCTGGTATCAGGGCCGAGGTGGGCTGCACGACGATCGCCCCGCACCGCCCCATGCACACGCCTCCCTGGCCACTCACGCGCGCGCCGCGCCGCGCAGCCCTGCTGCGGCTGGCGGCCGGGCTGGGCCTGGCGCGGGGCACGCTGCGCCCGCTGCTGGCCGCGCTGGATGCGCTGCCGGCTGCCGCGACGGCCGTCCTGCCGCCCGCCCTGGCGCCAGGCCGGGCCGGCGGCGCGGGCGCGCTCCCCGCGGCCGCGCTGGCCGCGGCGTGCCGAGCGTGCCAGGCGCTGGCGGCGCGCCTGCGCCTGATCGGGTGCGCCCTCTCCGTCAATCCGAGCCCTGAACGCAAGTGCCAGGCGGTGGCGGCGTGGCTGCGCCCAATCAGGCGCGCCGGGCCGGCCGCCCGCCCCGGTCGCTGCCGGGCGACCCTGCCATGCCCGGGACGGCGATGCCGCGGCCGCCCAGGCGCCGGCCGGGGAGCGAGCGGGGCGCTGCCTGCTGATGCGCCGGGTGCCCGCAACTCTGAGCGGCGCATGCATGCGGTCCAGGCGTGCATTGGCTGCGACTTTGCGTTTGAGATGCAAGGCAAGCGCACATGTGGCGGACTGCGGTGAGCGCCGGCGCGCCGCGCAGGAGCGCCGGGGAGGGTACCCTGCCCTATGAGCTGCCCGGCGACCGCTTCTTGGCCGCGCTGGCCGCTGCCGCGCCCGAGACGCGCGCGCTCCTGGACGTGCCCGCCCCCGCCCCGGAGCTCTGCAGGCCCGCCGCCGGCGCGGATACGGCTCAGCCCTCCGCTGCCATGGACCTGGATGCACCGGCGCCGGAGCCTGGAGCGGCGGCGCCGCGCGAGCCCGCTGACGCCGCGGCCGCTGCCCGCGCCTCGCCCGGCGCGCCCGGCGCCGCGGCCGCCGCGCCGCACGCCGAGAGCGGGGTCGCGCGGGGCGCTGCGCCGCCGCCCGCCGCGGAGCGTGCTCGCGCTGGCGGTCAGGGACCGGCGCGAGAGCTCTCCGCAGGTCCCGGCGGCGCGGCTGGCGCGCTCGCCCAGCTGCTGCTGTGTGAGCCGGCGCCGACGCTGCGGGCGGCCGCCGCGGCCGTGATCGCTGCGGAGCTGCGGCCGGAGGCGGCGGCAGGGGCTGCCGCGCGCACGCCGGAGCGCCCGCCAGTCGGGACTCCGGGCATCCGGTCGGAGAGCGCAGGCGCGGGCGGCGACAGGGAGGCCGCGCCAGGCCCGGCGCTGGCTCGGCGCGCCGCCGAGCTGGTGGGCGCCTGTGCGGCGGCGCTGCATGCGCTGGCCGCCGCGGGCGGCGGCGGCGCCGGCGCCGGTGGCCCTTGGGAGGAGGCTGCGGGCGGCGCTGAGGTTCACGAGGGGGCGCCTGGCCGCGGCGGCGGGCCTGAGGGGAGCCTCGGGGCGGGCGGCGACGGCGGCGGCGTCGCGCTGCGGGTGCGCGCGGCGGTGGCCGCCGTGCTGGCCGTCGACCCCGACCTCGGCCTGCCGCCCAGCCAGGCGCGCCGCCGCCTCAATTATAGACTGAGCTGCATCGGCACTCATCCATTATAAATGCGTGCTAGGGTCGGGCTGCATGGATGGGTCCTGCACGGGCCTCTGTCACTGTGTCACTATGGAGAGGGGCCTGCTACCTGCTGGCAGGCCCCATTGACAATGAAGTGGCCAAGCGGCGGGCAGGCCGGCGGCCGCGGCGCAGGTTGACACCCCCGCCCGGCCAGCGCAGGCGCTGATGGTGCAGCCCGTGCGCGCGGCGCTCTGGGGAGACGCTGGAGCCTGCGCCGGTGGGCCCCGGCCGCCCGCTCCGCACGGGGATCCCGCATCCGAGGAGCCCACAGCATCCGGTGCCGCGGCGGCCGGCCTGCTCCGCGTGCACCTGGCGGCGGCAGGCGCGCTCGCCGCGCACGCGGCCGCGCACGCGCCCGCGGCCACGCAGCGCACGCTCCTGCGGCAGGCGCTCGAGCCTGGCGCGCGCGGCGGCGCGCACGCCCAGGCAGGAGCGTCCGGCGGCGGCGCAGCGTCGGGCTCCGAGGACGCCGCGGCCGCGGCTGCCGCCGCAGCGGTGCTGGACCTTGCCGAGCGGCTGGCCGGCGGCAACGGCGGCGGCGGCGGCGGCGCGCAGCGCCCGCTCTTCACCGCTGACATGGCGAGCGGCCTTGCGGCCGCGGCGGTGGCCGAAGCGGCTGCGGGCGGCCGCAACGCCGGCGCGGCGGCCACCGCCGAGGCCGGGCCCGGCGGCGTGGGCGGCCATGGCGGCGGGTGCCGAGCGGGGTTGCTGACGCGCGTCGCTGCCAAAGGCGCGCCGCAGCTCTGCGCCACCGTTGACGCGCTGGCGGCCGCGGCGGGGCTGTGTGAGGGCGGCGCGGGCGTGGGCGCCGGCCCGGAGCCCGCACCCTGGCAGGCGCCCGACGCCGACGCGGGCGCGCGGCGCGCCGGCGGGAAGCTGCTGGTCCGGCTGTACCTGGCCGCGCCCGATGGCGTGCTGGCCGCGCTGCCGCCAGGGCCGTCCCTACGCGATGCGGCCAGCGAGGACGAAGCGCCGCCGTCGCACGGCGCAAGCGGCGGGGGCGGCTGGGCGCGGGACGGCGGCGGCGGCGCGCCGCACGAGCGCGCGGAGGCGGCCGCGTGGCTGCAGCGCGCCGCGCTGGGCGCGAGCGCGTGCGCAGGCCCAGATGCCAGGGCCGAGCCGGGCGAGGCTGCGGGCTCCAGCGCGCTGTCCCGTCACGGCGCGGCCGCCCTGCAGCGCCTGGCCGCGCCCGCCGCGGCGGCTGGCGGCGCCGAGGCGGCGGCAGAGGCGGCGGCGGCGGCCGCCGCTGCGGTCGTGGCGCGCCACCCGGCGCTGCTCGCGGCGCGGCTGGCGCCGCTGGCGGCCTGGGCGGCGCCGGCCGCGGCCGCGCTGGGCGCGCCCGCCACGCCCGCGGCCGAGCGCGGCGCGGCCGCGCTGGCGCTGCAGCGGGCGCGCGCACGCCGCTGGGGAGGCCAGCTTGTATTCCCAGAGCTGGCCCAGGCTGACGCGGGCGGCCTGTGCATGCATGCTGATGCAGGTCCATGTGCTCTGCTGTTTGCAGGAGAGGGTGCATCACTGCGCGCCTGAGCGGCTCAGCCCCGGCCATGGCAGGCCTGCGGCAGCGCGCGCGCTGCGGGCACCCGCTGCGCCTATGCCCTGATCCTACCCTACCCTAGCCGAGCCCCGGCCCTGCCGCCGCGCAGGTGGCGGCGCTGCTGGGCGCGCTCATGCCGCTGCTGCAGGACGCGCGCCTGCCGGAGAACCGCGCGGCCGCCGCCGCCGAGGGCTGCGTGGACCCCTTCAACGCCGCGCCGCCGCCCGCGCCCGCCGCGGAGCGCGGCCGCCCGGCGGGCCCCGCCGGCTGGGCCGGCGGCCTGGCCGCGGTGTTCGCGCTGCTGCTGGGCGCGCTCGGCGCGCTCGGCCGCGGCGAGCTGCGCGCCGACCCGGCGTACCTGCACGCCGCGCGCGCCCTGCTCGCGCCGCTGCTGCGCGCCGCGGCCGCGCCCGGCTGGCCGCGCGCGGCGCTGCAGCGCCTGGACGGCGCCGGCCCCGCCGGTGGCCCGGGCCCCGCGCTGCCCGCGGCGATCGACGCGCTGCCGGCCGCGTTCCCGTCGCTGCCGGAGGCGGGCGCGCTGCGGAGCGCGCTGCTGGCGCCGCCGCGCCTGTCGCCGCCCTGGCAGGCGGCCTGCGGCGCGGCGGCGGCGGGCGCGCGCGGCGCGGCGCTCGGCGCCGCGCTGGCGTTCGCGTGCCCGGCCGACACGCCGCTGCCGCCCGGCGGCAGCTGGTGGGGCGAGGCTGCGGGGCGGGCGCCGCTCGGCGGGGGAGGAGCGGGCGCGGCCCGGGCGGCGGGGGCGCCCGGCCAGGCAGGCGCATGCCGCGAGGCGCTGCGTGCGGCGGCGGCCGCGGCGGCCGAGCAGCCGGGCGTGCTCGCGGCGCCGGAGCTCGCGGCGGCGCTGCTGGCCGCCACCGGCTCGCTGGTGCGCCCGGCCACGGCTGCGTCGCCTGCTGCGTCCTGGGCCGGCTAGGGCCGCTGTCGTGGTGGCTGCCTGAGCGGGTGCAGGCTGTTAAAGCGCGCCGACCGGCGTGCTGGGCGCAGAGCGCGCACGGCCAGCGTCGCTGCGCTTGCTTAGTCAGTCTCTTACAGTCTCAGTGCGTGCGACAGCGCGGGCGCCGAGGCGGCGGCGGCAGCAGCCCACATTGCGCGGGCTCTGAGCGCGCCCCTCCCGCTGCCGCCCCAGCTTGGTTGTCTGCCGCAGGACGGACCGAGCCGAGAGCACGCGTACGCGCTGCTGGCTATGGCGGCCGGCGCGCAGCCGCTGGCGGCCGCCGCCGCCCCGTTCGCAGCCTGCCTGCTGGAGCGCCTGCGCGCGCCGGATGCGGGCGTCGCGGGCGCCGCCGCCGCCGCTGCGCCCGTGCTGCTGCCCGCCTGCGGCGCGGGCGCGCCGCGCGTCGTCCGCGCGCTGCTCGGCGCCGGCGCGGCCGGCGCGCTGCCGCAGTGGCGCGGCGACGAGCTGTGACGCCGCTGCGGCGCGTTGCCACGGACAGTCTCGGGCGAATGCGCTGGTGTGACAGGACCGCGCTGTGCTGCCGGCCTGCGGCGCATGCGTCATTGCCCGCATCTTGACGACCATTGCAGCTCTGGTGCTGGCAGAAGTGTGCCGTGGCGCGCAGCGCCCTGTATGCATGGGCTGGCTTGGGCGGGGGCATGAGGCGCTATGCTGTGCTGCTATGGACTGCAACGCAGCGTATGGCCTGCACTCGCTGAAGTGGCAGCAGCATGCCATAGCGGCGTTGACCTGGTCAACTGGCATTGATGATGTATCATGATTGCAAGGGCATGCAACATGTCTGTGCTGCTGTTGCTGGATACAGGTAGGTCAGTGGGCGAAGTGACACAGTGACAGTGCGACTGTGCAAAGCATATTTCACAATGACATCAGTAAGTTGGTTAACTCGGGCTGCCGTTTCTGATCAGCAATTATCTGATCACTTCTGCAACTTCACACTGCGAATGTTGCCAAATGGCGATGGAGTATTGCGACGCACTTCTGCATATCTACGCACAATGTATTACAGCGCAAAGATATGTACGTGACTCAAGCATTGAGACATTCCGGTGCATGCGGACAGCGACCTGGCGGCAATGGGAAAGGTCAAACCGGACTCTGCACAACTTGGCTTACCGTCTAGCAGCTGCGTCACAGGCACAGAGACGCGCATGCACGCAACCAATGCCGCCCACGGGCTGCCTTGGTTCCGTACAGCTCCGCTGACCCGACTCACGGAAAAGCAAAGAAAACCCCCACCGCAGATATACTGTGCATTCTGTGTCAAACTTATCTATCTACTTCGTTGAGACTGCTGGCATCGCTCAGACCCGAAGACAGGGCTGACAAGCGCGCGCAGGCACTGCTGCCAAAACTTGCTGGAGCCAGGGTGGGGAACGGGGCAGCCCAACGAGGACCAACCCCTCACAAACGCCTGCCCCACACGCCACCCTCGCACGCCGCACACCGCTGCTCGGTGCTGCTGCGGCACACACCAGCCCTCACAGCGGTGCACGTGAAGAGTGGGCGGGCGGACGCATTTACGAGCAGCTGGCGCACGGGGCGTTGTACGAGGTGCCCTTGCCGGACAGCAGCTGGTACTTGGAGTCGACGTGCTCGCACGAGTTGCGGTAGGTGTCGATGGCGGCCTGCAGGCGAGACGCGGCTGAGCACAGGCAGATGAGGTGGCAGTGCAACGAGCGCAGGACGCATGCATACAGCCCCACACAACTACCACGAGCTTCAACATTGGATGCTTTTCTTCGCTAATAAAAGTGTGAAATGGCATGGAGGAAGGATGATGAGGCCAACACATTTAAAATGAGAGAAAAGTCCTGGTTATGCAGGGTGCACCTGGTTGGCGTAGCGGCCGCACGCAGCGGTCTGGCAGCCCGGGGCGGCGCCCTTCTTGTAGGTGCCGGCCAGGTCGCCCGAGCTGGTCACCTTGAAGTCGGTCACACCTGTGCGCATACATTCCCAGGGTCAGCACGCTCTCGTCTCACTCAAACCGTACTGGAGGTTGTCCTGGACGATACAGACCTACACCGAGGTAGGGTACACGAGAGCAATCACGGCCCCAACACATCCAAGTGTGCTTACACTAAGCAACCCACATGCAACCACCTGGCTTAACTACACTGCCAACGAGCACGCATTCACAGCATCGCACCACACCAAGTTTGAACTCGACAGCTTGTTGAGTAAAAGCTGGGAGCGCACCGCACTGCTGCAGCAGGGCCTGCTTGGCGGCCGCGCCGGCGGAGGTCACCTGCGCAGCGTGAGCGGGTTAATAGTCCCCTCTCACTCTTCAGTTCTGCTCGTTGATAAGTTTGCATGTCACTGTACAAACAGCCAGTAAGCAGGCGTAAGCATGCAGGCATATTTGCCGGCATAAACAGGCAGAGGGGAAGGGCGCACATTGTAGCAGTCGTAGTGGCAGATCTGCCTGTTGCGCCAAGCACACAGCAACGAGTCAGTGCTGTGACAGCAGGCGCAGGCGCCATGTCCAATATAGCTGATAAGCGAAGTGCCCCGCTATGCGCCAGACGGTATGTACCATTCTGGAAAGGTTCCCTGCCAGCTCCCCGGCTCACTGCAGCAGACAAGATGGCGTACAGCACATTAGGGCAGGCATTGCATGGCCGAAGCACCTCGCAGTTATGACCAACATAACGATACTTGCACCGCCTGAAAGCACCCTTTACCAGCACTATCGAGCACCCAGGTGCGCTGGCAAACCCAACGCCGCCGCCTCCGCCCACAATATGCTATCGACATTGGGCGTGCATGCAACCCACGAGTGGCTCTGCCGTCCACACCCAGCCAAGCAGCCGACCGAGCCTCCGCTTCTGGCCTAAGTTGAACCAAGCACAGCTCTTGCAGGGACAGGAGCATACCCCTCGACGGCCGCGGCCGCGAGGATGAAGCACAGCACGGCGACAGCGGCGGCCTTCATTTTGAGTAGGTGTTGGAAGATGTTCGTAAGTTGGCAATAAGGTGAGCGAGGAGGTAGCAAGTTTGTGCGAAAGGGCAGCTTGTCGCAAGGCTCGTTTCCCAACCCTTGCCACAAAGCATATTCCATGGCAAAGCCTAGAGCCTACTTCCGCGGGCTTTGTCACGCTTTCACATGTGATATGTATCATATGTTTACATGCTTGCTTGCACAATTTGAGCCATTGTGCGTCATTTATGATGCCTAGGCAGGTGAGTGGTAAGTGACCGGAACGGGACACAGAGAACACAGCAATAAAGCTTCAGGCGACAACAGGAGAAGCAGCTCAGCTACACGTTGCAGTTGGGACACGGAGTGACGAAGCGGCAGTGGCGTGCTATGCTGGCGATGTCCAGTTGATGTTTGCAGCCCACAACAAGCAGGTGCTTGGCACAAAGGGGCCGCCGCTTGTGCAATTAGGGCACCTGACTCCTTGCGCTCGGTGCCCAAAGGGCCCGCAGCGAGATGTGCGCGTCGCCGCACGCGAGCCTGGCTGGAAGGAGGACCCCCTGCAGGCACGACCGCAGCAGCTTGCCCATGTTTGTGTGCCACACACCGTTGCTCCACGCACTTACCAAGCACGTGGCTGGCCCAGGATGCGCTGCTTGAGACGTGGGGCAGCGAGCCTGACGACTGGGGCGTCGAGGAGTTCACGGACAGCCAGCTCATCGACATTCTGTACGAGGTGTGCGCTCCGCAGCTGCAAGAGCCCCTCGCTTGACAGTCCTTTGAAAACTGTGGGTGCACTTGTCGCGTCTGGGGCCAGTGTAGTGGCGATCTGGCTCCTACCAGGCTCCCGCAGCAAAGTGTGCTCGCGCTGTAGAGACAGCTGCGCCTGCCCTCCGTCGGCCAAGGCACAACCGTGTTGTGCGCAGGACGAGAAGTCAGGGGAGTCGCTGGTGCAGAACGTGCTGGCGGCCGCGCTGACGCTGCTCCTGCTGGCCGCCGCGGCCAACGTGCTGTGGAAGGTGGCCGCCGTGTCCTGGGCGCTTGTCAGCGCCGCCGTGCGCTACACCGTCGTCGCCGTCCTGCTGCTAGTCATCGCGCTCTTCCTGGGTGCCTGAGCGGCCGGGCGGCCTGCCTCACCATCACCAGCCGGTGCCCCTCGCGGCTGCATTGCAAGACTTTTTGGTATGCTGGGTGCTGCAGCACCATGACATGGTGATGGCCATGACTTGCATTCCTCCTGCCTGCCAGCTTGCTCAGGCTCCTCTATCGCAGTTGAGTGGATGAGTTGCGCCCGTGTCTAAGCAGCTGCGACTGTTTCCGGGCGCAGCTCCATGCAGGGCTACCAGTCAAAAGTGCAGTGCCACAATGCTACGCATGCAGGAATACTGCACGCGATTGCCATGATGTCCTGATGCTGCATGAAACAAAGCAGGGCACAAGCCAGCGGGAACAGGTCTGATACCTTGGCAGCCGCGTGTGCGCTTGTAGCAAACATGCTGGGGCTGCATAAGGGCTTGCAGTCATGCTGTGGGACGGTTGCTGTGCTGCAGCATGTGCTGCGCTGGTGCGAAGGGCAGGGCCTGCTGCGCGGCATCTGCGGCAGAGGGCGCTGAACATATCTGGCACTGCTGTGGCATGGCCTAGACTGCATGAATGCTTGATGCGGCCTCTGCGTGCCTGGAAGTGCACGATGCATGCAAAGCTGGTAGATATCACTGATGACTGCGCACATTTCGCCTGCTCAGCGCTGCTTCTCACGAGCGACCCCAGAACACCGTGACGTTGAAGCGTGTCAACCTACAAATTTTGATATACATATACATATACGGCTTTTGTGAGTGTTTCAAACATGCCCTGAGGTCTGCATGTGGCACTTGCATGCATCATCAGATGCACGCCCTCAATCAGACAAAAAAGCAGCACACGCACAAACACACCACCCATTGCTGTATAGGCCAAACGCGATTCTGTGTACTGATACTTGCATGTTTACAAGCGGCCACAGGCAGTAGCCAGCGCAGTCCGGTGCTGAAGCACACGCCCGGAAGGCACTGGCAGAGACCGGAACAGGCTGATAATAGCCGCTCAGCATGCCACTCAATGTTAAATGGCTGCAAGCCGTTGGTAAGAGCGCCTACCCCTGAAGGTCGCGTATTTCTGCGAGCAGCATGTCACCAATTTGTGCACAGAGCTGCTGGATGCGCTCCGTTCGGCGTGCAGACTCTTCCTCCTCGCTTGGTGAGTGGATGCCGATGGCGAGTTGCTGCTTTTCGGCACGGAGTTCTCCTTGCAGGCATGCACACAGCTCCTTCATGCGCTGTAGCTCGTGTTCATGCTCCTGCCTCAGGCTCTGCAGCTGCATCTCATGTGCGGCTCGCTGCCTCTCTCGCCTGTGCACGGTCACACGCATTTGAGCTCAAGTGATTGGCGCAGTTACTGCGGCATAGCGTGTCAGCTTACACACAAGGGCGCTCTGCAAAGCTGCATGGGCCTCATCAGATTGATGTGCTGCGCGGAGGAAATCATTACATTTGCAACGAAGGTATGGAGGTGCATGCGCGCTCGGGACGCACCATGCACAGTACAGAGACGCTAGGATAGCAGAAGCAGGAGCGTAGAACACCACGAAAGCCAGGATGTGCACAAGGCTTGTGTGCCGCTTTCCCAGGAGGCTGTCCAGTTTCAGTGCAGTCCACCACCACGTCAAACCCCAGAGCGTAAACACAATGGCGGCGGCAAACATGACGCAGCGCTCCCGCAGCTCTTCACGGCTGCGTGACCTGCGCTCTTGCCACGCTGTTGTGACAAGCACTGCTATCAAAGAGGCATCGTGCTGCGTGCCTGCTGGGGACTCACCAGAGGCAGAGACAGCAGCACAGACACGTGGCTGAAAACCACAGTATGTTTGCATAGAGCTGTCCAAGGAGGCTGGTTAAGACGCTGGAAAGCGGCACAGCTATGAGCACTACAAGGCCGCACCACAAGAAGGAGGCGAGCACAAGCCAGTGCCCCTGCACTGCATCTCGAAGGGCCATCTCAGTGAAGCAGCACTTTCTGTTGAGCTCGCTTTACACAAAGCTCAGGGCTCATACCCTATAATGCAAACATCATGCTTGAAACATGTGTTGTTCAGCTTGATCCAAAACACATGCAGTTTGGGTGCGCACAATGCCGCTGTCAGACTGCTGCATCAGGATGCCGCCTGGCCGTGACGCGGTGCAGGCGCAGTATGCCCTGTTCACCTTCCTTGCTGTGCTGATCGTTTGGGGTGTCATGGCGTGGTGGGTCGCCTTCGTCCTGGACCGCCTCCTGAGGAAGCAGTACACATGCACGCTGTTTGATATGGTCTCTCAGCATCTGAAGTGGCCGCAAGCGTGGTGGGTTCCCAGCGCATTTACAGCTTGGTGCCCTAGCGAGATATCTTGGGTGCTTTCTGGTGAAGCTCAGCCACCCCTGCAGTGCCACCGCTCTTCAGCTAAGCGTGTGCTGTCCTGTTGCGAGCAGAGACAACAGTAGCACTGCCAGGTGACTGTGGATGTGAGGCCTACGCGTGTGTGCACGAGCACTCACAGCCATCCTCGCACTGGCCTGAAACATGCTCCGCTCAACATGAAGTTCTGCCGTGACACTCTGCAATATGTGTCCGCCCCGGCTGGTGCAGAGTAGCTGCACTTAACGTCACCCTGCTATGGTGAATGTCGCACAGTGCTGCGGTCATGGACTAGAATGCATGATGCACACTGCGGTCTCTGAGTGCCTGGTATTCCAGGATGCGTGCAAAGCTGCTCTAGACACGGATTTGTGAAGGTCATTGACAACTGCATGTTTGCTCCACAGTCGCAGCCACTTAAGACCATGCATGCAAGTGCACTGCACCATGACTCCCGGCTTTAGGATGTGGATGATGCAACGTCTGCTACAGCAGTAGTCTGCCTTCACTTTGCAGAAAGTTTGCACAGTGTTTATCGGCTACTCCCCTCGGCGCGCCTGATTCAGTGTGAAGTACTTGCACCGGTGTGCTTGAAGAGCATGGGGGTCTTTTATATGGCTGTACAGCCTGACCGCGCAGTATTGGTGAAGCCCTGTATGTGTTGCAGTCAGCGTTTACCAACGCTTCTGAGTGCTTGCGTGAGAGGACCGTGGTGCCGCACCATGTGCAATGGGCTACGTAAAGCGGTGTGTGGTACTGCAGTGTTGCACTAGTAAGCTGAGACGCATGAATGAATGAATGAATGAAGAGCATCACCGGGGGCCCTAACCCGATGGCCCCCTCAGCTGTGTGGTGATAGCCTGTCAGCCAACTAGGGCTGTTTAGGCACAAGTGTCAAGCAAGCAGGCAAGATATCCACGCACTCACAGGTCAAGGGACATTTGGGACCGTTGGGGCAAGGTACAGCTTCAGGCATGCGAGAATAAAACAGGCAACGCCGCAAATGCCTGGCCCTTGCCTTCTTTGAAAAGCCTGAAGGCTTGACACAAGACCCTAGGCCCCTTCCATGCGTGCCAGAGAACAGCGCCAGTGAGACTCCCATGCACGCCCTCCGGTCCCTCTCTGCGCGGCCCTCCTTCGCCGCCTTCAGACTCCCCGCTCGCCGCCTCGTCACTCGCGCAATGGGTGTGGATGTGGAGACCATCAAGCCTGGTGACGGCACCAACTACCCCAAGAAAGGTGCCGCTTCCCTCCAGGCCTTCGCACGGTCTGCTATAATAGCGGCCGCCGCTGTCCTTTGTGCGCCAGGACGGGCGCAGGCAGCTTCCCGGCGCAGGGGGTACCTTGCAAAGGTCCACGTCCATCCTGCATGGCAATGTCCTGTGGGCTGATTTGGTGTTTCGTGTAAGTGGCATACCAAAGTTTGTCATTAGTGCATGACGGACTGCATGAGGTGCACTGCATGTCAATGTCCGTAGCACCCAGGCTGCCTTGCGTAGCAACAAGTGACCAGTACTTAGCGCTAGCGTAAAACTCAAGAGGCCTTTGCTGCTTTGCAAGTGCCATGCACTCAATGTGCCGCCGCCTGCACATGTCCATAGCAGCCTATGATTGCTTGTGAGGGGGGTGCGCGGACTGCGTTCGGGTTTAGAGGCATAGGAGTGGGTGTTCCTGGCCAACACGCAACTCCTGTACACTGTCCCTTGGCCACATGCGCAGGCCAGACGGTGAATGTCCACTACACCGGGACGCTGACCAACGGGAAGAAGTTTGACTCGTCGCGCGACCGCGGCCAGCCGTTCTCCTTCAACCTGGGTCAGGGCCAGGTCATCAAGTGCGCACAACCATTTGAATAGACCGGGTTGCCGGGATGGTTTGGAAGTGTGTTCAAGGCGGGATGAATGCCGAACAGAGCCCTGCATTCCATACAGTGATAGTCACATCCAAGCAGGCGCACGCTCCAGGTGCTGGCAGGAGTTTGCAGTCCCAGTGCGCGCGCACTGGTGCTTGAAGAGGAGAGGGTGAGCAAGTGCTCTCTTTGTCGGTAGCTGTTCAACAAAGCCTGGTGCCGTTATGTGTGCTGCAGGCATGAGCTGCAGCGGTGTGGCGACTGACTTCTGAGGTTTCGGGGCGGCAGGGGCTGGGACGAGGGTGTCGCCAAGATGGTGCGCCTATTTTGCCACCTTGATCAGCAGAGCAGGGCTGGCTGGACCGCTTCCCTGGTCGCATGCGCTTTCCTGCAGGAGGAAGCCTTGTGTTGCTCTGTGCTTCATGCGGCCAGTGTGCGCTTCAGTGCTGTTCGCCGGGGTGGAGCGCCTTGCTTTTGGAAGGGGGTGGTGTGCCATGCTTATGGAAGGGAGCGGGGGCGCGACGAGGCCTGCCTGACGCGCCTCTGGTGCACGGACGCGCAGTCCAAGGGCGAGCAGGCGAAGCTGACGATCTCGCCTGACTACGGCTACGGCGCGAAGGGCGCGGCCGGGGTGCGCTCCGAGCTCACGCATGGTCTGGCTGCGCCTGCTTGGAGCAGGGCCTGCCTGCTTGCTGCAGCGGGGCTGCCCGCATGCGACGCCTGCTGCTCCCAGATATGTGCGGGAGCATGGCAGATGTTGCGCAGGGGCATGGCAGATGCGCGCCCTGAGAGGCGCCGGCGGCGCGCAGGTCATCCCGCCCAACGCGACGCTCCTGTTCGATGTGGAGCTGCTGTCGTTTTCGTAGCCGCGCCCTGGCTGCAGGCTGCGCGCGCACCTGAGAGCGTACCCTGCCACATGCAGTGAGGCCCTGGTGCCTGCATGCAACTCGCTGCTGCAGATACTGCCTTGCGATGCGAAAAAAGCTACCTCGCAAGTTTGCAAGCGGCTTAGGCAAGCAGGCTGCCTGCGCACTCTAGGTCACCTGCTGCTTGGCGATGAAAAGGCTGTAGGAGAAACACGCTATTGAAGCTGGGCAGGGACTTGCAGTGCACTTACAGACTTCAGCGTTTGTCCGAGCAAGGCAACTACCTACCCACCAACAGCGCTCAATGCAGCAGCACTGCTAGAGCGGGCGCAGCCGGCTGCGCGCGCAGACGCTGCCGGCAGCGCGCCCGTCCCACTCGCCACACAGGGCCTGCATGCCTGGCAACCAGCCAACCCCAGACCGGCACTGCTGAATACCGCATCCTCCTGAGCTGGCACCCAGGGCTCAACACAATCCAAAATTGAGGGCAGGCGAAGCGGCGGGGTGCGCGGCTGTCGGGCGCCTATGCTGCGCCTTGCGTGAAGCAGCCTTGCTCGGGGCCCGTGTGCCGCGCAGCAGCATTTCGAGCGCGCGGCGGGAGCACAGACGTCTCGAACGGCTCTGGTGGGCACGCTGCTGCCGGCCCAGGCTCGCTGGCCATGCCTGCCACGCCTGAAAGTTCCCGCACAGGCAGCATATCGTACAGGCATGCAAACTCGGGCGGGCAGGCTGTCCTGCGCCGCCCCTGACCCTTCAGAGTAAACCTAAGATGCGGGCCGCCTGCACTGCGCAAGCAGCACCCCGCCAGTTCTTGACATGCATGCTCACACGCAGACTGGCAAACCCAAGTTCTGTGCCGCTTGTGGGGCCGCCGGCGGCGCAGCGGCGCGCGCGCTTGCCGCCGCCTGGCGCACTCCGGCCCTGGCTAGGTCTGGGGCAGGCTGCGCGGCCGCTCAGGCCGCGGCCAGCGGCGCCGCGAAGACGCGCTCCGCGACGGCGAGCACGTCGTGCAGCAGGCTGTCGGAATCCATGCCGGCCGCGCTGGCAAACGCGCGGCCCTCCGCCTCCAGCGCGCCCCATTGGCAGCTGGCCGCGCGCCGCGGGCTGCGCGGCCCTGCGCCGCCGCGCTCCGTGCCGGCCCGGCCGGCGGCGGGCCCGCACGCGCGCGGCTGGCCGCCGGCGGGCGCGGCCGGGCCGGGCTTGGGGCCGGGGCTCTGGCGCGCGCCGGGCGCCCCGAGCCTGCTAGCGTTGGGGCCCGCCGGGCGGGGCGTGCCGGCGCCCCCAGGCAGCGTGGGCGCCAGCGCCACGCCCACCGCCGCAAAGAACGCTTGCTGCAGGTCCTCCGCGGCAACCGCGGTGGCGCTGCGCGGCGCCGGCTTGCTGAAGTGCAGGGTTGGGGGCGGAGTGGGGCGCGGCGTGCCGGCCACTGCCTGCCGACCGGCGTCCGCGTCGCTGCACGCGCCCGCCGCGGCCCGCTGCCTGCGAGCGGGCGCGTCACCGCGGGCGCACGCGGCCGGCCCAGGCGCCTCCGTCTGCGCCAGCACCGGCGGCAGCGTGCTGACCGGCGACAGGCACGGCGGGCAGGCGTGCGCGGCGGCAGCGCGCGGCGGGCTCAGCGGCGTCGCGCGTGGCGGGCTGAGCGCCAGGTGCGGCGCCATGCTTGGGCCGGCACCGGGCAGCGCACCCAGCGCGAGGCTCGCGCCTGGCGCTGGGCGGGCCGGCATCAGCAGCGCAGAGGTGCTCGGCAAGGCGGCCATGCACGGGTTTGAGCTAGTGCTGCCGTGCGCGCCGCCCAACCCGGCCGTCGCCGCTGGCCCGGCCGCCGCGCCCGCCTTGCCGGCGGCGGCTCCGCCGGCGGCCCAGCTGCGCCGCGCCGCCAGCGCGTCGCGCTGCCGCAGCGACTCCAGGAAGCTCTGCTGCCCGCGGCCGCCGCCGCTCAGGCTGTTACCGGCGCCGGCGCCGGGCGCGGCCGCGCACGCGGTCCCCGCCGTCGGCGGGCCGCCCGCGAGCCGGAAGCCCTCGGCGGGGCGGCATGCCTCAGCCAGCCGGAAGCCCGCCGCCGGCCCCGCAGCAGCCGCGGGGGCGTCCCAGAACGGGTGGGCCGCGCCGGACGCCGCGCTCGGGCTCGCCGGCTGCGTGAGCAGCGTGCGCAGCTCCGCGCACGCATACGCGGCGGCGTCCAAGGCGGTGGGGCTGCCGCCGCTGCGGCAGCCGGCGCCCGCGCCGGCGTGGCCGCCGCCGTGGCCGCCGGCGTATGGCGTGAGGCAGAGCACCGACTCACGCGGCACGATCATCACTGTGGCCGGCGCCTGGCTCAGCGCGCCGGCGCCCGCGCGGCAGTGGCGCGCCAGCTGCGGCGCGGCGGTCCGCGCCGGGGCCGAGCGCAGTCGGCGCCCTGCCGGCGGCCTGGACCATGTCAGCGCAGCGCACGCATGTTGCACTGCCCGCGCAGGTGTGGGGTCGGCAGCCCAATTAACAACCATGCCCGCGCAGCAGACGGCACCACTCACGCTGCGTGAGCGGCTCCACAGCCCCAACTGCTGACCCACTCCAGCCTCAGGGGCCGCGGCGCACCTGGCAAGCTGGGGCGCGTGGCTGCCGCGCGGCCGCTGTCCGTGGAGAGCGCGCGCCGCACGGGCCCGCCGCCGCTGGCCGGCGCCGCGGTCTGCGCGGCCCCGGCGCGCCTTGTTCGTAGCGACTCCAGCGGCTGGCGGTCGCACCTGCGCGCGCCACAGGGACGCTTACCGCAGGCTGGTAGGCGCCAGGAGACGCTGTGTGGCCACGGACGCGCCGCGCATGCGCTCAGCACCACGGGGCGCTCGGCGAGCCGGACGCGCAGTGGCGGCCTGTAGTGGCTGGCTACCCGACTGGAGCTGGCATTACCCACAGTGCCCAGCAGCCTGAGCTGAGCTCAGGCTGCTGGGCAGGCAGCTCAGTGCTCACGGAGCTGCCAGCTCACTGAGCTGCCCAGGCAGCTCACTGAGCTGCATGGGACAGGAGCGGCAACGCCCCATTCACCAGCTGGCTGTGCAGCGCCCAAAGATGACCTCTCTCCCTGTCTGGCTTGCCAAAGGTTGAAAAAAGAGGCTGTCACAGGGCGGCGCGTTGCAGGCCCGCCCGGTGTGCATCACATCCACGCACACCCAAAGGTGCGGCCAGGCGCGCCCCTGCGCTGCCGCACAGGTTCCCACCATGCTCTGCTGACCCGCTCAGGGCGGCGCGCACGCCTGCCGGGCTGCAAATGGCCGCGGTTGAGACTTAGTACACTGGGCTAGCATTGGCTAGGAGGCCATGGCGCGCTCTGGGCTGCCGGCGCTGCGTTTGAAAGTGTGTGCAGAGGCTCCAGCGTAGCGCCAGCTGCTGCGTCAGGGTGCGCTGCAGCGGCCCCGTCCGGCCGGCGCACAGCGAAACATCCGCGCGCGCAGCCCATGTGGCCAGGGTGGCGGCGCCCGCACACCTGTCAGCAGCCTCTGCAGCGCTCCACGAGCTGGACTGGCTAAGCTGAAGCGCCGTGGCACGCCTGCCCGCCGCCGGGCTGCGCGGGCGGCTCTCCGGACGCCCGCCGCGCCGATGCGCGCCGAGCGGCTGCGCGCTCCTAAGCCCCGGCGCACGGCTTTTCAGGTGTGTCCGCTGGTGGCCTGTGAGCCCCAGCTGAGGTGCAGCCAGACTGGGCAGCCCTGTAGGACAAGGAGGAGGAGAAGCACCTTGGCAGGTGCCCCTCTCAGACAGTTGGTCCTTTGGTACGACGATTCTGTCACGCACTACTCAGCCCGTTGTGAACCGAAAGTTGAGCCCGCACGCAGACGAACACACCCCCGCAGCGCTCTCGTTCGGGCCAGGCTCCGCATTAAGCGCGTCCCAGAAAGCGGGTACTCGAGCTAGCGCCTCCGCCGCAACCCAGGCGCCTGCTTTGCAACTCAGCGTGCTGCCCTGTCTCATATCGGGGCCAGGTCGCCGACCCCAAGCCCAGCCCGGAGGTCGGGTCGCATCAAATAATTGTGGTAGCCCACACACCTGGGTGGCACCGCTTGAGCCGCAGCCGAACCGAACGCCAGGTCTCGCAGCGCAGCTCTCCCTGCAGTGCTAATTCCGTCCAGGCGCTGCATCAGGCTCTCTCATAGCGACGCTGGCTACGCGGGTGATGCAGAGCCCTCCACCAGTTCCCTGGTTTGCTCGAGACACTGCGCGTGCCCAGGAGCGAGCAAAGGCCTTCTTACTATACACACAAAGTCCAGGCTCTTGGGTTGCCGCAAGGCTGCAGCTCCTAACTGGAGCTGAACTGCACACCTGGACACCCTACTGCCGCAGATTGCCATATTCTCTACTTCATCACATGCGTGCCGGCGTTCCCTTTTAACGTCCGCGCGAGGAAGCGCCACCAGATCCAGGCCCGTGTGCTCCGACAGCCCAACAGAGCAATGGCAGGGCGCCACAGTACGGGTGCGCGCGCGCCACAAGGGACGCCGTCTGCCTGCTGTGTGCTGCGCAGCCCTTGCACACGCGCACGGCATATTGACAGGAGCGCTCGCAGGCAACCACCTGCCGCCGGCGAGGAAGACGCAGGCGGCACCTATGCCAGGCGCGGACGTACAGGTGAGCGCCCAGGATGGCTGTCAGCCAGGGGCGGGTCCCGCCCTGCCGCCACGCTTCGGGCAACCCACGTCCGGCGAGCTGATGCAGGGGCCAGTGCAGGAGGTCCGCGCCCCGGTCGCGCCTGCGGCGCCAGCAACCCCCGACGACCCCGCCAGTGCGGCCGCTTTCGCCGCGCTGAGCAGCACGGTGCGCGCCCTCCCGCCGTGGCCGGAGCCTTCGGTGCAACAACAGCAGCAACCTGAGCAGGCCGGCCAGCAGCCGCGGCGCTGACAGCAGGCAGGCGCTGCTTTTGCGCAGTGGGACACGGGCGGCGCCGTGACCGTGCAGGCGCTACGGAGCTGCCTCGCGGTGCGGTGCCCTGCTTGTGCCCTGGACCTGGGTGCGCATGAGCCCTAGCGTTCGGCGCGCATGAGCCTCATGGGCGTGCCTGCATGCTGCAGGCGTCCCGCTCACTCTCGCCCAGGCTGCTGCTCTGCATACGCTACCGCGCTTGTTCACTTGCGAGCACCTACCTGCAACACAGCACACGGGGCCATGACAGAATGCCGCGTGTCGCGCACCCGCATCTGAGCACGCGTCGTGGGCCAGGCCGCTGCGCGCACAAGTCCTAACCTAGGGTACAGAGCGGGCTGCGCGTGCCGCGCACGCCTCTGCCCGACCATGCCAGCATCAGCCATGTCCGGCCGGGAGGCTGAGCGCCTCGCGACCCGGTCAGCGCGGCCGTACCCTGATGCGCCGACCCGGCATGCAGGAGTTTGGCCTGGCCCTGGACGCGCCCGGGCAGCGCCTGCTGGACGAGGGCGCGGCCGCGCTCGACTACGCCGCCTTCCGGCGCGTGCTGGGCGATGCGGTGTAGGGTAACTAACCCTATGCTGGAAGAGGGGCGCGGCTGCGCTCGGCTGCGCCGCCGTCCGTTTCGCGTGGGGCAACGCGAGATAGAGCGCCTGCGCGGCGCCAGTGCAGCAAAAGCTGATAGGGTTGAGACAAGCTTATACAGAACGCGACGCAGTTGGCTGCGCCGTCTTTGGCGCGCGGTGAATGATGGTGCATGTAATGCGCCCGCACGCTTTGTCACAATTAGCTCGATTGGAAGTGCAGCCATGGCAGTGCAACATGTGCTCCTGCCCACCCCTCGGCATGTCATGAGGCAGGCCTATTATGCGCTAGGCGCGCCCATCCATACCGCACGCCCTGGCGATGCATGCCTCTGTGAGGTGCATGCCACTGTGTGATGCTTCCGCACTGCGTGACAGCAGATACTTGCACCAACAAATGGCAGCCCGGCGTCCTGAGCACCACCAAACTGTGAGGCACGACAGCAGTAGCCACCGCTGCCGCCACCGCTGCCGCCCCGACTCGACCGTAGAGCGTGCCCGCCTCAGCCTGGCCCTCTTTCCCCTGCTTGCTAGACGTGCGCCAGGTTGCGCAGCGCCGCCGCCGCCCTCTCGCGCGCCGTTGCCGAGTCGGCGCATGCACGCATGCGCTCCAGGGCTGCAACACCCCCGCATGCCCTGACAGCCTCCCGACAGCGCTCGCACTCGCCGGTCAAATTGACGAGCGCGGCGGCCGCATGCTCGTGCACAGCAGCAGGACGCGCAGGCGCAGCAGGCCGACCAGCGCCGCCACGCCCCTGCACTCGGCGTCCCTGCTCTGAGCGCTGACAGAGCACAGCTCTAACAGCGCCGCGGCAGCCTGCTCGCGTACAGCAGCAGAGCTGCCGGGCGCCAGCAGGCCGACGAGCGCCGCAACGCCCCCGCACTCCCTCACGCTGTTGCTGTTGTGTGCGTTGCCACTGCACAAGTTGCGCAGTGCCCTGGCAGCATACGCGTGCAGTGCAGCAGAGCCGCCGGGCGCCAGCAGCCTGACCAGCGCCGCGACGCCTCCGCACTCCCGCACACTGTTCTTGTTCCCGATGCCTTCGAAGCATAGGTTCCCCAGTGCAATTGCGGCCCGATCCTGCACGCCAGCGGAGCGACTGGGCGCCAGCAGCGCGACCAGCGCCGCGGCGCCCCCGCCCTCCCGTCCTCTGTCCTGGTTCCGGGTGTTTTTTATGAACAGGTTTCCCAGCGCGAGCGCGGCTCGCTTTTGTACGCCAGCGGAGCGGCCAGGTGCCAGCAGCCCGACCAGCGCCGCGACGCCCCCGCACTCCCTCACGCTGTCGCTGTTCTGCATGCTGTCCCAGCATAGCCTCTGCAGCGCCGCAACAGCCGCCTCATGCACGGCAGGCAAGCCGCCGGGCTCCAGCAGCCCAACCAGCGCCGCGACGCCCCCGCACTCCCGCGCGCTGTCCTGGTTCCTGGCATTCTCCACGCACAGACGTGCCAGCGCCCCAGCTGCCTCGCACTGCACAGCCGCAGGGCCGCCGGGCGCCAGCAGCCTGACCAGCGCCGCGATGCCCCCGCACTCCCGCACGCTGTCCCTGTTCTGGCCGTTCTGCCTGCACAGGTCTGACAGCGCCCCGGCAGCCTGCTGCTGCAGAGCCGCAGGGCCGCCGGGCGCGAGCAGCCTGACCAGCGCCGCGACGCCCCCGCACTCCCTGACTCCATCCTGATTCTGTGCATTGGCAAGGCACAGGCTGCGCAGCGCCGCGGCAGCGTGCATGTGCACGGCGTCTGTCCCGCCGGGCGCCAGCAGCCCGACCAGCGCCGCGACGCCCCCGCATCTTCGCGCATACTCCCTGTTTGGGCCCTTGTCAAAGCACAGGCGCCCCAGCGTGTGCGCAGCCTCCGCGTGCTCGGCGGCAGAGCCGCCCGGCGCCAGGCGCTTGACCAGTGCGGCGACGCGAGCGCGTGCGCTGCCTTTCGCCATTCTGGCGGCGCCCTTGCACCTGCCACACACACACGGCGCGCCAACAAGCCGCTCAGTGTGTGCGCGCCTCACGGAACAGCCTGCAAGGGAACAGCCTGCAGCACGCAGAGCAGAGGGTCCTCGCAGGGCCACAGGACATCATGCATGGCCGACGCCAGACTGGCGCACAGCAGGCAGCCGCCGGCGTTGCAAGCATTCGAGTCTTCAGCACATGCCCGCATGGCCATTATCAGTCAGACCGGCTGCATGCCTCTGCGTGTAGGATGGCGCGGGAGCAGGCATGAAAATGCAGTGTCTGCCCACAAGGCACCGCTTACACCGCCCCAGGTCAGGGACCACGAGGCCCGGCTCGGCAGCGTGCGCGCTGTACACTCTGTAACATGCCGCCCGCACCCTGCTTGGCGCAGCTGCACGCACTGGCCGGCTTGACCTGACGGTGGCTGGCACTTGCGCGGCCCGCTCCTGCGCGCCCCACGTGCACGCGCGCGTGTGATCGCGCTCCAAGCGCAGGCTGCTGCGGCACCTTGGCTGCCACTGTGGCGGCACGCAGGCATACTGTAACAGGCTCATGGGCTCAAGGTGTGCCGCCATTGCTGGGCGGACCGCCTCGGAGTGTGTGATGACGCAGCGCGCCGGCGGTAAGCGGCGCGCGCAGCCCACCCGGCCGTGGATAGGATGGCGCACCGGTCTCGATGCGTAAAGCCTCGTAAAGAGGCGCGATGTGGCGTTCGGTCTGGCTGGAAGGCTCCAGCCTTCATTGCCTAGACCCTAGACCTTAGCCGGGCCCCATTTCTGGCATTAGGATAACGCCTGCACCTCTGCTCGCACGCCGATCCACTGGTGCGAAAGCGCAATCAGATCCTATCCTCACTTCCTTTCACCTTCCATAAGCGCGGTCTGGGGCATGCGCATTGAACCTGCCGCCGGCCTTGTCTGAATTTTTGAGGGACCGAACCTGAGCTTTCTTCAGCACACAAAGCATGTTCAGTCTGGTTGATTTTCATACACACCTCCAGCCTGCTTATTCTGCTGTGCGCCATGACAGTGCAGGAGCGCCATGGTCCTGCACGGTGTGAGTGCCAGAAGCTCGCAACATGCAGCCCTGCGCCGCTAGGCCGCTAACGCAACACCAGTGCTAAGAAGGGTTGACCTGTGAAGGCGCGCGCGAGGTGTGCATAAGACAGCCGCAACGATCAACGTGTCGACAAAAGTTCATTTTTCCAGAGTCCTGTAGCATGATGGGGTCAAGCTCAGGTACAGTGCATGCTCACAGGACAGCACGCATGCAAAGGTGCTTGCAAACGCGCCGCTCAGCTACAGCGGAATCGAAAAAGAAAGAACCACCCGCTGGGCCGCGCAGCGGCGTCCGCGGCATCAACAGCAACAAGGGCCTACCCTAAGCGCTTGATGTCTGTCCCAGCCCTGCCTAGCTCTGCTGCACCGCCCCGCCTCGCCCACCCTTCTGGCAGCCTGGTCACCCCTGCGACTTCCCCTGACAGGCCCCTCCCCAGAAGCACTTCCTTGGTGCGTGCTCCGTGCACATGCGTAACCCCACTTCACGCAGATGCGCGCCCGTGTCCCCCACTTGGCGATTCCGTCCGGCCACGCGCGCTCCTCCCGCCCCCACTGCGGCACTGCGCTCTCTCAGCCCTGAACCGGACAGCAGCGTGCGCTGTCGCGACCGCAGCTCCAGAGCAGCGCCGAACCGCCCCTGCACTGCCCGCTGCGGCAGTGCCCCAAACTCACAACATCGTCCCTGCCAGACGCCGGTCATGGCAGCAGTCCGCGCTCTTGACCCCGCCCCGCGTCCCCCACATCCGGTGTCTACGTCTGCATGCCCTGCGGCCGGCTGGGGGCGGTTGCAGACCCCGCCTCAACCCGGCGCCGTCCGCAAGCGCCGCGCAGAGACGCCCACTGGCGCAAGCGCCATGTCGCCGGCGCACCGGGCGCACTGGGCGCTGCTGCTCCAGGGCCGCAGATACAGTACGCACCGGCCTGCTCAGTGACCACGCGGCCACAGCACCTCTCGCATTGAGCCCCAGCACTCTGACTCACCTCATCGTCTTGACTGTCTGCACAGCTGCCAAGGGCCGCCCATGCTGCGGCCGTGCTGCGGCGGGCTGACGGTCTGCGCAGACCGCAGAACCGGGGCACCCAGGTGCCCCAGCCCCAGAGCCGTGTCAGGCCCGGGAGCTGGTCTATTCCCAGGTGCGGCCAAAGCGGCAGCGGCAGCACAATGCGCTCGCACGCGCACAGCGCGGCGCGCCGCATGGCCTGCCGCGCCCCGCGCGGACGTCCGCCGCCAGACCGGGGCCGCGAGCGCCTCAGCCCCAGGCGGCCTGCGGGCCGTGCAGCGCGGCGTCGCCGTAGCGGTCGTAGCCGCGCGAGTCGCCGCGGCGGTGGCTGGCCAGCGGGTGCGCCGGCGCGGGCGGCAGCTCGCCGGCGTAGCCCATGGGCTTGTCGCCGGGCGCGGCGCCCGCGCCTGCCAGCGCCGCGCCGTTCTCCTTGCCGACGGCGGCGCGCCGGGCGCCGCCCGCCAGCGAGCGCGCCGTGCCCAGGCCGGACGCCTGCGCGACGCGCGCACCGCTTGGTCAGCGCGCGCCGTCGCCCTGCCGCGCTCGCGGCTCTACGGCGTGACACCGCTTCGCCGCTGCTTGTCACGCGGTAAGCGCTCTGACCGTGCCACTGCTGCTTGTGCCCAGGCCGTCTACAGCACACAGCATGTGGCAGCATCACCCCTGTCTGAATGCCCTGCAGGACACCAGCAAAGCGCTCGGCCCGTGAGCGTGCACGCTGAGGCCGGTGCCCACATCCTGTGTGCGGTGACCGCGCGTGCCGACGCAAGCGCCGCGTTCGGCACAGCATGCCCCGCAGGCTCAAGACGTACGCTACAAGGCCTCTGCGACCTGCGGCCGCGCGCGGCGCCCAGGCTCTGCTGCGCGCGCCTGCGACGGGGCGTCCAGCGGGCGGCTGATGCCCGCCTCGGCGGCGATCGCGACGGCCTCGGGCTGCAGCCCGGGCAGCGCCTGCTTCGCGCCCAGCGCGGAGTGCGCCTGCGCGCGCCGCCGCCGCTCACACTGCAGCGGTTGTCTGATACAGGCACGCGGCTGTAGGGCCTGCTGTCGCGCGTCCTGGGCGCTCTGCAGACGCCCGCCAGCGAGCACTTTTTTTGTGCCACAGGTCGTCCCGTGCCGAGGGAGGCGGGAAGGCGCTGCAGGCTCGCGGCCGGTGCAGGGGGGTACGATCGGAAAATGCGCAGACGAGGCCGGCCGCCGCGTCTGCGCGATGACCCACCGCCTGCTCGGCGGGGCTCCAGAGCGCGGCGCGGGCCTGACCACCCGCTGCCACCCGAACGGGCCGCGCCGGCTGCCGGCCGACCAACTCTGCTGCTACACAGATAACTTCAGTATTACTGGGCCGCGCCTGCTGGAAGGCCTCGGCCTCGAGGCGCATGACGGCCGCCAGGTAGCTCTTGAGCCAGACGCCGTCGCGGATGAGCTGCGCCAGCTGCTGGTTGACCAGGCCTTCCTGCTCCTTAAACGACTGCCGCGTGGCTGCGCGCGCCCCCGCGCCGCGCGCGGCGTCAGCGCCGCGCCGCCCCGGCCCCCGTTGCTCTTGAAGCCGCTGACGTGCTGCGGCCTCCCCAGGTGAAGCGCTCCCACCATTCTGCACAGGCGGCACATAAGCCGCGCCCCCGAAGCTCTGATTGCGCGCATGTGGGAGCGACGCGCCGCCATTCTGCGTGCTGAGGGGTGGAGGCGGGGCGAATCGGCGGGCGGGCGGCGCGCGCGCGCGCGCACCGGCCAGCTTGTTCTCCTTGTGCTGCATCTTGCGGATGGTCTGCTCCATCTGGAACTCGCCCTTGGAGCGCGTCTGCGGCAGCCGCGCGCGCTGGCCCTCAATCTTGGCGCCCAGCGCGGCCACCGTGTGCCGCCGCGAGTCCACCTCCAGCCGGACGCCCTCCAGCCGCTTCATGCGCCCCTGCGCGCGAGCACCAGGGTAGGTTAGGGTATGTTCGAGGGGTGAGCGTTGGTCAGGGCTTGCAGCACGCATGCAGTGCGTCATCCGACCGCGCTCGGCCGCTTCCGCGCCGTTGTGCATCCCGCTGGGTCTGCAGCGGCGGGCAGCCCCGCATGTGCCAGCGCGCTCACCGTGCGGCAGAGCGCGCAACGCCCGGGCTACTGTGCACGCCCCCACCCGGCGCCGTGCGCGCTCAAAGCGCCTCCCAAAAGCACAGGCAGGTCGTAAAATCCGGCAGCGCGCGCACGTGGGTGCAGGCGCAGCGTGCCGACACTTCTTCCCGCCTCTCAATGCTTCATCCTTCACGCTTCTCTTTTGTTCGTGAAGAAGCAGACGCCTGATGGGGCGGGCGGCAGGCGCGCGCCTGCACGGTTGTGTACGCGCTCGTCCAGCGCGCCATCGGCGCCAGCACCTCCGCCTCCAGCTTCTTCGACTGCGCGCCCAGACAGGGTTAGCATAGGCTCCTTCGACTGCGCGCCCCAGGCGGGCCGCGCCCGTCAGTACCTGCAGGCACCCGTGCGCCCCCAGACAGGGTTAGCATGGGCTCCTTCGACTGCGCGCCCCAGGCGGGCCGCGCCCGTCAGTACCTGCAGGCACCCGTGCGCCCCCAGACAGGCTGCGCTGTTAGCGCCTGCGCGCGCCTGCCGCCGCTCGCCTCCGCGTGCAGGAGCCTTCGCCTCCCTCGCGGGCGCATCTGACCCAGGAGGTCTCAAGCAGCTGCCCTGGCAGCCGTGCGGTCCGCGCGGTGGTGTCTGAGCGGTCTGGTCAGAACCCCGTGCGCGCCGGCCGGCAGAGAACACGGCTGCGGGCGTCTGTCACAGCTCCACGGGTGTAATGATTCTGTTTCATACGAGGCGCCCCGGTGCGGAGGCTGCGCACGGGCCGCGCGCACCGTCTCCTTGGAGATGCGCAGCAGCAGTTGCAGGGTTATGTGAGCTGTTCCCAGGGGCTAAGGCTGCGCACGGGCAGCGCGCACCGTCTCCTTGGAGATGCGCAGCAGCTCTTCCACCCGGAACTCGCCCCCGATGTTGCTGGGCTGCCCCGGCGCGGGGCCCTGCGGCACCGCCTTGCCGCCCGGCCCCTCCTCGTACACGCGCGGCAGCGGCGCGGTCATCACCAGCTTGGTCGCGCCGAGCAGGCCTGCGCCGCGCCGCGCCGCGCGCGCTGCCGTCAGCGGCGCCCGCGCTGTGGCTTCCGGCAGCGGCCCAGGGCCAGCCTGCACGCGCCGCGCGCGGGGGCCCTGGCGCGGCGCTCGCGCCAAGGGCGCGCCTTCCGTGGCGTTCTTCAGCGTGCGGATCTCCTTCTCGCAGCGCTTCAGGTGGCCGGCAAAGTCGCCGGCCTCGCGCAGCATGTTCTCATTCCGGCTGTTGGACGTGGCCACAAAGGCCTTGTCCGTCAGGTGCCAGCTCTGCTTCACCTGCGCCGCGGCGCCGCGCGCGGGGGGAAGGTCGGCATCCCGCGCCCGCGGGCAGGTCAGCATCCCCTGCGCCCGGCGCCGCGGCCGCGGGGGCGCGACGCACGCGCCGCCACAGCGCTCGCAGCCTGCCGGTGCAGCAGCGCGCGCAGCGCCAGGCCGCCAAGCCCTGCCCTTGAGGGGGAGGACCCTACCTGCTCCTTGATCCTGCGCCATCCCGCAGAGCCCATGACCCCCGCCGGGGCAGCAGCCCTGCGGCCGCCAAGAGCCCGTGGCTCGCCAGGCGCGTGTGGGCGCTCCAGAGTGCGGGCTGGCCCCTGCCCGCTGCCCGGCGTGGCCGGCCGTCAGCTGCAGCCCCGACCCCGGAAACCGCTACCGCTATGCTCGCCTGGCACGCCGACGGAATGTTACCGTCAAGGAACGCTCGCAACGATCTGCCGGCCGGGGCGCTGCGACAACTTGAATTTGGGCCCAGCTGCAGAGTCAAAAGCGTAGCTAGGGGATTGCATGAATAGGCAAGGGTCGGCTGCCCTAGACTGCACTGCGGCAGTGGCCTGGCTGGTTGTGACTGCCAAGTGCAGCGCACGTCCACCGCTCCGTGCGCCAGGCGTGTGAGGGAGCTCTGCAGCGGTGCGGCGAGCAGCGCATGGCAAGCGACTATGATCGACGCGTGCAGAGCCTGCAGGCGCGCTGCTGCTCGGCTGGTTCCGGTTATGGAAACGCACTGACTTGTGCTGACTTTTTGGCCTTGGCTCGCAGGAGGCCATCCTGACCGGCGTGGTGCAGGACGGTGCGTCGGCGGTTGTAGCGACCACCAGGGCGCTGAGCGAGGAAGAGATCTCGGCGTCCTGGGTCACCGCCGCAGAGGTGCGAGTGCTGCCGCTGGCCCTGTTGCAGGTTCACGGCATGCTGTGCATGGACGTATGTCGCTCCTGCTTGCTCCGTATGGCAGCGTGGCTGGCGTCACATAGAGTGCTTAGGGCTGCCTCCTTGCCAAGCTTCCCTTTTCTAGTATAACTCTGTCTGCTTGCGGCAGGATGGCTCGCCGCTGCTGCGGGGCATCCCGGTGGCCGAGCGACCGGTGCTGGAGCACAGCCTGAGGCTGGCGCTCATGACGCTGGCGGAGGCGGCGGCTGCGGCGCAGGCGCCGCTAATGGCGTACTGCCACAGTGGCGCGGGAGCGCCGTCCGTGCCGCGGCTGCTGGACCTGGCGCTCTGGCTCTCGCAGCACAAGCAGACGGACTACCCGGGTGCGCTGGGGCAAGCTTGCAAGGCAGACCTGCCCTGTGCTCGCCCAGCTCGATGGGTGTGGGTGCTGGGTGGACTTTGCTCCTTCCGTCGCCCTGAACGGACTGCCCCGGCAGTTGCCAGCGTGTGTGGGGTCCAACACGCACGTGACCTGGTGCTTCCGGCGAACCTGAACAGCAGGCCCAGCCTGGACCATGCCTGTACGTTGGCGACACTCCTGAAGCACTGCGGAGGCGCTGCTAGACGACGCCGCGAAGCCGGCTGCAAAATGCGGAGGCGGGCGCCATGCCGTTTGCTAATAACTTTCCCTCACCGGGCGCGCAGGCGCCGCGGTGGCGCTGCTGGAGGACGCAGCCGAGCTGGCGACGACGGCGGCGGCGGGCGCCGTGTTTGCGTACCTGGAGGCCAGCGCGGCGTGGCTGCGGCGCGCGATCGGCGCGCACACCGCCGCGCGCTACTCCACGCTGCGCATCTGCAACAACATCCTGCGCCGGCTTAGCAAGGCCACCGCCGCGTCGCTGTGCGGGTGAGTTTCGCAGGCCCTTCCCCCGGCCGCGCCTCACGGCGCCCTCTTTGCGCACCTTTGCTGCATTGTGCTCCTGCATCCTGGCTTGCCTGGCCCTGTAGGTGCGTAGAGCCAGGGAGTGTTGCAGCGTGCATGCAGACCGGCATGACACCCCGGCCCCTGTCCATGTACCAAATTTGAACGTATGCCATAGATTTGGGAGTGCCTCTTCTGGCTCCTCGGACTTTCAGAACAGCGGCGCTGGGTGCACTGTCCCGGCGCGGCCGGCGCAGGCGCATGCTAATCTTCCTGGCCACGATTATGCCGCTGGACGAGCGCTCGGGCGTCAACCTGACGGGCGCGCTCAACACCAGCCACTCCACGCCCGTGGAGGACGTGCCCGAGGTCGCCCCCGCGCCTCCCTGATTCATCTGCCTGAAGCGCCCCTCCCCTCTTTCACCGGCGCGCTGCGACACCAGCCGAATGTGCGTGAGGTGACTCCTCCTTGCGCCATGCAGAGCCACACCGTGTGTTGGCCGACAGGCCTGCCAGCCTGGCTGGTGCGGGCGCGGGGTGCGCTGTGCATGGCCTTCTCGACCAGTGATGCATCAGGGGCGCTTGCGGAAGAGGGCGCAAGCTGGGTTGGTCGAGCAATCAGGGCCTGTGTGTTGTCCTCAGCCCTACCCTAACCCTATACCATCCCTACCAGAACCTCTGCCCAGCATGCGTCTGCCGCGGCGCAGGGCGCGACCGACGGCTACGGGCAGCCCGTGGACGCGGAGCTGTACCGGTCGTTCTGGGGCCTGCAGGCCGCGTTCCAGAACCCTACCCACACCCTGGAGCCCAGCCGCTGGGCCGGCGCGGTCGCCGCGCTGAACCGCGTGCTGGACGCGTTCGGGCGCACGCCGATCGCGCTCGGCCGCTCCGGCGGCAGCGCGGGCGCCGAGCTCGGCATCACCGTCAAGTACCTGAGCAGCCCGCGGCTGATGGGCCTGCAGCTGGCCGACGCGCCGCTGCGGCGCCAGTTCCTCGTGCAGGCGCTCATATTCCTGCAGGCCTGCCGCGTGCCCGGCAAGAACCGCGGCGCGGGGCTCAAGCCTAAACAGGCCGACGACGCCGACGCGCTCGAGCCGCTCATCTACTTCGAGCTGCAGCGCACGCCCGAGTGCGGCGCCGAGTTTGCGGCCGCCGTGCGCGCCGCCATGGCGTACGAGGGCCACTGGGTGGGCTGGAAGAACCGGTCGTGCCCGCCATTCGCGCGGCCGCCGGCTGCGCTGCCGCAGCCGCCGCCGCCCGGCCGGCCCGGCGCGCGCAGCCCCGCGGCGGCGGCGGGCGCCGCGCGGCCGCGCGCGGCGCCGCGCGGCGCCCAGGCCGCGCAGCCCGGCAGGGCGAACGGGCACGCCGGCGCCGCGCCGCCGGCCGCCGAGGCCAACGGCGGCGGCGGCGGCGGCGGCCCGCGGCGCCGCGCGCCGCCGCAGAGCATGGGCGCGCCCTCGCTGGACCGGCTGTGGAACCAGGCCTCCGACGACGTGGACAGCGTGCGCCTGCCGCCGCGCACGCCGCGCGAGGCGCTGCGCGCGTTCCTGGCGCCCATCATCCTGGAGATGGACCCCGAGGAGGGCATTGAGGAGGCGTACAAGCTGAAGCGCGACGCGGTGTTCCAGTGGAAGGCGCGGCGGCAGATCGCGCGGCTGTCGCTCTCCGCCAACCACCAGCTGCAGAACCAGAGCAAGGGCCAGCCGGTGCGTGCCGCATGGGAGCGGCGCATGCGCTCACAAGTACTGCGTGCGCCCTGCGAAGTCACAGGCACTCTGTTGCTGGAGCCTGAAGCCACGGCGGCTCGTGCGCGAAGCCGAAGCGTCTGAGTGGCAGCTCCTGAGACAGAGGGCAAAGAGTGCAGTGGGTGCTTGTCATGTCACAGGGTATCCAACAGGGTACTCAGCAGGGTATCTTTGCCCTCGCGCGCAGCCCAAGGACCTGGACGACGCGGTGCGCGCGCTGCTGCCGGAGGCGGTCCCGCCCGCGGCGCGGCGCGCGCCCGCGCCGTCGGCGGCGCCGACGCCGCCCGCCGGCAGCCCCGCCGGCAGCGGCCGCGCGCCGGGCGGCGCCGCCGCGGGCACGGCGGAGAACGGCGGCGGCGAGGCCGCCGCCACATCAGCGCTCGACAGAGCCGCAGATGGAGACGGCCCGTCAGCGAAGGCGGGCGGCGCGGGCACCGCCGGAGCCGCGGCAGCGCCTGCTGAGCCGGCGCGCGCGCCCGTGGACGCGCGGAATGAGCCTGATGGAATGGAGCACGTGGCGGGGCGGGGCGGCGAAGCGGGCGACCGCGCTGCGGACGCTGCGGCGGCCGGCGAGGCGGAGGCGGGGGAGCTGCAGCCAGCCCCTGCCGCCGGCCGGCATGCGGGCGGCGGGCCAGGGAGCGCTGACGGCGCGCTGGGGGAGCCTGCTGGGGCGCCTGACGGCGCGGGCGCTGGCGAGGCGGCCGCTGCAGCCGCTGCCGCCGAGCCGCTGGAGCCCGGCGAGCGCATGGTTGGAGAGGAAGGAGGGGTGGGAGCCGTGGACGACGGTCGCGGCGGCCTGGCGCCAGAGGCGCAGGCGGCGCCCGCGGCCGCTGCCGACTCTGCGGGGGCCGCCGCCGCCGCCGCCGCGGAGCGGCATGGCGAGGGCGCGGCAGCGCCGGAGCCCATGCAGGTGGACGCGGTGGGTGCGCCGGCGGCAGCCAGCGGCGCCGCAGCGAGTGCTGCGGAGGATGCCGCTGCCGGGCCGGCTCGCCCGACGGACGAGGGCTTGGCCGGGGCCGCGCTCCCAGAAGCGCTCGCGCCCGGGGCTGCCGCCGGCCGCGGAGCTGCAGAGGACGCGGCTGCGCCTGATGGCCCTGCTGGGCCGCCCGCGCCTGGTGGGAAGCCGGCCGCAGATGCAGCCGCGGTGCCCGGCGCACGGGGCACGCCGGAGCCCGCGGCGACCGAGGATGGGCCCCTTGTCCAGGCCGTCCCCCCGGCGGAACGAGCCACCCCGGCTGCGCGCGCGCGGCGGCAGCCCGCCAAGCGCGGCAGGGGGGCCGCAGCCAAGGCGGCAACAGGCCCCACGCGCAAGCGCACGCGCGCCGCATCAGCTGCCACCCCCGAGGCCTCTAGCTAGAAGGCGCACGAGTGTCAGCCACTTGTATGCAGCGCGTTGGCATCACCTTGAAACTGTGGGGGAAGGCCGCCCAACGCGCCGTCTTGCAAACACTCGGGTCGTGGTCCCTGCTCACTGGGGTGTCGTTCAGCTTTTTGGTGTCCTTTCAAGTGACCGGCCTGGCTTGTGTGACTCGGTTGGGTGCTAATGATGTCTGCCCGTGACGGACGTCTGTCCACTGCAGCACTGCCTGACTTGTCATGTCGTGCGAGACAGAGCATGCTGCGTCTCGGATGACATCAAGCATGAACATGCCTGGCCTGCATGCCCTTGACACACAAGCAAACATGCGCATGTTTAATATTGTAACAATGCTATAATCTTCTCGAGTCCTTTACAGGCAGAGCGGAGTCCTCTCAACCCAGAAACTGCACCATGTGTCCAGTCATAGCAGAACTTACGTTTGCACACAGCACCAGGCGCTGGCCCTGAAACGCGGCGCCTGCTCATGCCCAGCACCCCCACGCTGCCTCACAGCGCATTGCCTCTGACCAGTGCCAAACCAGTGCCGGTGTTGCGACCCAAACAGGGCCGGCGTGAGCTCCGCCTCTAGGGTCAGAGCGCGCCAGCCGCGCGAAGCCGGGCGTCGCTGCAGAGCTTCGGGCGCGCTCGGCAACCCATGCACCCCCTCAGACGGCCTGTAGCATGACGTCCAGCGCCGACTTGGTGGCGGTGAGCGCCGCCGCGGCCTTCGTCTCGTTCTTCATGCGCAGCGCGTAGTCCAGCTCGTCCGCCTGCGCGGCCGGCGACGCCCTCTTTCATCCAAACCTTGTCCGGTTGTTCCGGTGCTTTGGGCACCCCAAACAGCTGCAAATCGCGCATGACCGGCTCGCCCGCGACGGCATGCTCGCAGCGGGCTGCGCCGCGTTGCCAGAGTTTCCCAGGCGCAGGGAAACCGCCTGCGCCGCGCGGGGGGGCGCGCCTTCTTCAGGAAGTCCGCCTTGAGGCCGAGCGCCTTCTTGCGGCTGGCCTTGTCCTTGCCCTCGGCCAGGGCGTTGAGGTCGAAGCGCAGCGTGCCGACCTGCAGCCGCAGCTCCTCGCGCGCGGCCGTCCTGCGCGCCCCGCGTCGCGCGCGCGTTAGCAACGGGGTTTTCAAGGGTAGGGGGCCGGGCAGTTCCCTGTGCGCCGCGCTCCTTGCGCCCCCGCGCCCGGGGTCCTGTCGCGCCTTTAGCCTGCGTCTGTGGCTTTGCGCAGCCGCCCAGTGCGCCTTGGCTGCCCATCGGGCAGTGCCGTTCCAGGCGCATGCAATGCTGCTGAGGAGAGAGGAGAGTCGCTCCAGGACTGCTGCTGTCGGCTGCGCTCGGGACTTGACTGGCCGCTCAGCTGCTCGGGTGAGCGGCGCCCGTGCTATTGGCAGCACGCACGCACATCGCCCCGGGCCCAGCGCCTCCGACAGGCGCGCAGCGCGCACCAGTAGTTCTTTTACTAAGCCTTCATTGGAAACAGGGATTCCCCTACATTACGATGACCCAAATATGAAGATGAACTCTGAAAACAGCAAAGACCTGGCGCCCCCAACAGGAGCGCGGCGCGCACCAGTAGTTCTTCTTAATGAAGGGCTCCAGCTGCGTGTCGATGCGCTTCTCACTCTCCGTCACCCGCTTCTTCGTCGCGTCCAGGCTCTGGCGCGCCTGCCGCGCCACGCCGCCAACCCTGTTAGGGTCCCACCTCGGGCCTCAGAGTGGCTGCTGCACGGAAGGCAGGCGACAGGCGCGGCGCTGTCTTGATGCACGGTGCGGTGCGCGGCGATGGCCTTGCAGTCCCGCCAGCTCCTGGCCAAAAGCCATTGGTTTGAGAAACCCGTGCTCATGCTAACGAGTCGCCCGAGCTCAAACGCTGGCGCACTGCAAGCCATCTCCTGTTTGTGCAGTGAGCGCCTGCTGCTCCATGAAGGCCACACTATCGCGTAGACATCAGGAGAAAGAGGAAGCACAACCTGTGCTTCAGTTGCATGTCCAGTGCATTAAAAGGGAGCGCGTCCTGGCGCGCGCTTGCTCATGCTGGAGAAGGTTAGGGACAGGGTTAGGGCGCGCCTGGGTCATGCCATCGCGCGTGCTCTGCGGCAGGTCCAGGTCGCGCGCCTCGTAGATGATGTCAAAGCCGTTGTCCCGCGCCTTGCGGTCATCAAACACGTCGATCGCTGCCGCGGGGCGCGCCGCCACCAGGCCCGCAGCCGCCAGCAGGCCGCCGAGCACCTGCGCGCCGCGGGCAGGCTGTACTCGCCACTGCGTGGTGCTTGTCAGCTTGTTATGTCGCAGACTCAGTTCGACTACGCTGGCAGCCCCTGCGCAATCGACCAAAAAGTTGCAGCTTGGCGGACCGCGGCAGCGGCGACCGCCCGGTAAGTTATGCCTTCCCGTCCTGTGCCTGCCCTTGCCGCTGACCGCCGTAGCAGAGCTTGTCCCGCCAGTACCAGCGTGCTTCACTGCGCATGCCCATGTTGCTCGCCACTGTCGTGAGTGCAGGAACCTGGGGGCCTGCCACCAGTGCGCACCGCACGGCGGGACTCTGCTGCGTCCGCACGCACCACCACCGCACCGCGGCTGCGCGCCCCACGCCAAAAGCACACTGTGAGCCTGTAAGTATAGCAGGTGCATGGCCATGCTCTGCTGACTCGCGCCGCATCTAGTACAATGCCTGCATGTCCAGGAAGCCAGGAGCAGCGCAACATGCGCAGGTCGTGACGTCCTGTTAGCCTCGCACCAGCGGGGAGCAGAGGGGCGCCCTGCACCCAGCACACAGCTGGATGAGTCTCTGCTTTCTTCCTAGCCAACTCAGTTTGGCAAGCCTCGACCAGCAAGCACTTGAGAACAAGGCACTCACCAGCTGCCTGGCGAACGGCAGTGCCTGCCACGGACACACTGCGAAGCGAAAGAAAAGGGTTCAGTATCTGCTCTAAGTCGCGTGTAGCATTCAGTGCCAAAACGGCGCCACGCCCGTGTTGTGCACACAGGGAACGGATCCGGTCTCTACAGACAGACCGCAAGGCATTGAGAGCTGCAACAGCAGCTACAGCAGGAAAGCTGGCACAGGCTGGCACCTCTGCGTAGAAACGGTCTGCATTGTAACAGATGTGCAGGACCTGGTAACGGATGGCAGCAGCAGCAAAAGGCGATGGCGAGCCGATTGCACCGCGATGGTGGAGATAGAACCCTGCCAGGGTCAGGTTCAAGTGTGCACGTTACATGGTCGCAAGGTTGCTGTTGCAGGTGTTACGGTTGCTCGCTGTTGGCTGGGGTATTCAACGCTTCCTACTCGTCCCTCTGCACTCTCTTTCACCAGAGTGCTCCCTGCTTCAGATGCATGCAGCATTGACACCAGAGCTGGTGCCTGTTGTATCCTCGCATGCCTATCTCTGCATTAACCGCGCCGTAAACTGCCGCATATCGCGTATACACGGATGTAGATCAATCAGGACTCTGCAAAGTCAATTAAAGAACGGCCCCTACGCATCATACGTCTTTGCATGAATGTCCTGCCAGACAACAAGCTTGAAAGTTTGACAAATTAACGGTAGTAATCTTGCCCGATCCCCGTGCGACAGCAAACCAGCGTGCTTGAAAGAAGCGGAATACAAACGCTGTTTGAACGACCCCGCGGAAAAATGCCTAGACGTCCAGCGGTGGCAGACATCGCTTGGCCGTCCCGCGGCCGCTCACCAGCTCCACGGCTGCGGCTGGCGCGGCGGCCCACAGCGCTGCGCCGCCGCCGCAGACCCTCTCGTAGGTCACGGACGCGTCGGCTGCCCCCGGGCACGCCCCGTGCCCGCCCGCGCCCGCCAGCGCTGCCGCGGGCATGCCGGCGAGCGAGACCCTGACCGGCCCACAGTAGGGTTCCGGGACGTCCACCGCGACCCGGAACGCGCTCCCCGCCGGCGCCGCTGGCCAGGGCAGCGTGCGCAGCGCGGGCGCGGGGACGGGCCCGGCGACCGAGAGCACGGAAGGCGGCAGGGGCACCCCGGGCGCCAGCGGGGGGTCCCACGTCAGCAGCAGCAGCCCGCTCGCGGCCGCCGTCGCGGGCCCGCCCGCGCCGAGCGCCATGTTGGTTGCGTACAGCCGCGGCGTGGGCCTGCGCGCCATGCAGGCCGCGACTCACATCCGCTGGGCGCTGATGGTCTCTGTCAAGTGCTGGCAACTACATGCGCGTGTTTGCTTGCAAAGCGGGAGCTGATGCCACCGCCGCACGGCGAGCGCCCGCACGGCGGCGCAGTCATTCCGCAGACATCGCCGTGTCACACACACACCCTTCGACCCTTGGGATGCAGCATGTTTGCAACTCTTCGTTCCACATGTGGTGTTCGTCGTCACATAACGGCTCCCGGGGGTGCCCGGGGCGGCACCGTACGGCGACCGGCGCGCTCGCGTTGGCGCCCGCAAAGGCGCCGCCGCCGCACGCGGCCGCCGCGGCGCCCGACCGCAGGCGCAGGCCCAGCCGGACGCGGCCGGGCGTGGCGCCCGCGCGCGGCGCGCGCACCGGCGCCCAGCCGTCCAGCACCAGCGTCGTGCAGTCCAGGCGCCCGATGCGCGTCACCGCGCCCGCGCCTGGCATGGGAGAGGGGTCGAGGTTAGGGTTAGGGTTATGATAGCAGTCCAGCACCAGCGTTGCGCAGTCCAGGCGCCCGGTGCGCGTCACCGCGCCCGCGCCTGCATGGGAGGGGGGTCGAGGTTAGGATTAGGGTTAGGATAGCAGTCCAGCACCAGCGTCGCGCAGTCCAGGCGCGCGATGCCTGTCACCGCGCCCGCGCCTGCATGGGAGGGGGGACAAGGTTGGGTTTTGGGACAGGGCCTTCTGCCAAAGAACATGCTGGGCCGGTCCGGCCCTCCATGGTGTGCGCAGACCTCAGCAGGCAGCCGCCCGGCCTGCATGGCCATGCTGGCTGCTGTGCTAGGCTCAGCCCGGCGGGCCGGCATCCTCGGGGCTCGGGGCCGGCATCCTCGGGGCTGGCCCCGCGGATGCGGCAGCGCAAGCCGGGGCCCGCGCACCGCTCAAGGGCGGCCGCGCAGGCGCCGCGTCCGGGTCCTCGCCGCACGGGCACGCGGCGCCCTCTTCGCCCTGCGACGCGGCGGGCGGAGGCCAAGAGGGCTCTGGGTCGTCGTCGACGCGCAGCTCGAAGTCGCCCGGCGCCAGGCCCGCCGCGGAGACCGTGTCCGGGAAGCGCAGCGTGGCCTGGATGTAGACCGCCGCGCCGCCGCCGGCGCCCGGTGCGGCCGGCGCGCCGTCCGGCGGGCACGAGTCTGCGCGCGCAGGTCTGCGGGTCGGCGAACAGACCGGAAAGTTGCCGCGCACACGTCGCCGCCCTCGGGGTGGATGTGGGGCATTTGCTCCCTGTCGGCCTGTGGTGAAAGGCCGGACATGCAGACCTGCTGCTGCAGCGCATCCAGCAGCGCCAGGGTTCCAACGCCCGTCCTCGCACCGCACCGCCCGACATGCTACTGTACAGCTGTACTGGGCAGCGCTGTTGCAACAATGAAATGTTGCGCGCACATTGTAGGGTCTGAGGGAAGCAAGCAAGCGCGCTAGCACTGGTTAGCACCTTTCGTCACACAATGCGCGCTGAGCTTGTGCTCCCTCATGACATCATTTCGTGTCGCTGCGAAGCAGTTGGTGATCTTGCAGGCCTCATGAGCAGGATGGTGAGCACGCCTCAGGCAGTGCGCACCAGCATACAGGAAGCTGACACTTGGCGCCCCGCGCGGCGCCGCCGCATCGCACGAGCACGTCATTGCCGGCGGCGGCGGCGGCGGCGGCGGCGGCGGTGGCGGCGGCGGCAGCGGCGGCGGCGGCGGCGGCGGCAATTGCATGAGCGCGTGCTGGTCGCCTGGCACTGCGGCCTGGTGCGCGCCGCGCGCGGCAGGGGCGTGCGGCGCGTGCGCTCGGCGTGCTGCCGGGGCGGGCGCGAACGACGCGTGGCTGGGGGTTGGGGTCTGCCTGGCGGGCGCCGGGGCAAGGCCCAGGGCGGCTGCAGGGCTGGCACGCATGCGGTCGACATAGTCGTGCTCCACGATCGTCGGCGCAGCGCTGTGCGCAGCCCCGCCCGGCACCGGCCCCTGCACGTCCGCCCCAAGCGGCTCAGCAGGCCCCGGCGCGGGCGCGGGCCCGCCCACCAGCCCCGGCGCAGGCATGGCTGCCGCAGGCTGTGGCGAATGCGCCAGCGCCGGCAGGGGCGCCGCCAGCGCGCCGCCCGGCCGCGACGCGCCTGCCCCGGCTGCTGACGGGGCCGGCGCAGGGCTGGCCGCACTACCGGCGTCCGCGGGCGGCGCCGATGGCGCTGAGGCGGGGCCGGCGCTGCCAGCATGCGCCCGCAGCGCTGACAGGGCTGGGGCAGGGCTCGCCGCGCCGCCCGCATGCGCCGGCCGCGCCGCTGGCGCGCCGCCGCATGCGGGCGCGCGCTGCGCGCACTGCCAGGCGCACCCGGCGCCCTGCAGGGCCCGGACCGCCGGGGCGGGGACCAGGTAGGGCCCACATGCCAGCAGGCCGCCGGCGCCATGCGTCACCGCCGCGCAGCCGTGCGCTGCCGCGGCGGCGGCCAGCTCAGCCGCAGCGGCTGCGCCAAGGTAGGCCGGCTGCGTGCTGGGGATGGGGGACCCCGCCGCCCGGGGCAGCTCGCAGACGACGTGCGCTGTCACCATGCCAGCCCCCAGGCAGTCTGGCAGCGCTGGCAGCTGCGCGGTCTCGAGCGGGGTGCCTGGCAGCACTGGAGTGGCCTGTGCTCTTGGGGCAGCTGCTGTGGGGGCGGCTGCGGCTGAAGCTGGCAGGGGAGGCCGACTTGGTGCCGCAGGCGTGCGCGGGTGCCCGCCGACATAGTTATGCAGCACGATGACTGGCTGATCCGGGGCGCCGCGCGCTGTGAGCGGGCTGGCCGCGGGCGCTTCGGCGCCGGCAGGCGCTCCCGCGCTCAGGGGCACCACAGCAGGCTGCGCAGGCGCGGGCGCCGGCGGCGCCTGGCCCAGTATCGCCCCAGCCCAATCAGGCGCCGGCGGCGCCTGTTCCAGCGGCGCGGGCGCCTGCGCCGGCGACGCGCTGGCGACGCCAGCTTGCTCTGGCATGTTGGGCGCGTTCGCCTGCTGCGCTGGCGCCGGCGCGGCGGCTTGCGCGGCAGCCGCTGCGAAGGGAGCGCAAGTGGGGGCGGGCGCGGCTGCAGCGGATGCCTGCGCATGTGAGCGGGGCGGTCAGACGCACGAGCCTGGCGCAGCTCCGCATGCGGCCAACAAATGCAGCGGCCAGACTAGGGATATGAACAGACACCAACGCGCAGCGCTGGCCGTCCAGGAGCATGCACACTGCCTTAGCCCTGCATGCCGCGGCGCACGTATGCTCGGTAACATGCCGCAGGCGCCTGGCATGCAGGCCGAGTCATGTCTCGACATAGCAAGGAATGCATGCAGCAAAGCAATGCATGCAGCAAAGCAATGCAGCAAAGCATGACGGCAATGCTGCCATGGCAGTGACGCAATGAGCATTTGCACCGCAGCTGGTCTTCGCAGTGGGATGCTTGCTGGGCCACACCTCGGACGTCGGTGTGCAGTGGGGATGCTCGTGCGAGCACACCGGGCGGCACTGGCCCTCGAGCAGCGCCGCCATCGCCTCTGCCTGCACTTCCGGGCATGCTGCCAATTCAAGTGTGGACCAGTTGTACCTGACTCTGCTGTCCTTAAGCATGATGCCCAGCGGGAAGGGCACCCATGGTGTCTCGCAGGCAATGCTGAAGCGGGCCTCGTGACTGAGGCCATGAGGCAACTCTCCAGCCCACAGTCCTGCGAACACGCAGCACAGAACAGAGTCACCTGGCGTGCACCACTACCAACCTTTCGGAGCATGCCCATCATGCGCGTCCCGACGCCTGCTCGTTCGGCAGGGGGGACCCCGCGCGTACCATCAGCAGCGAGGGCCCGCTGCCACCGCAGGCCCAGGCGCCAGCGAGCGCCAGGCGGCAGCGCCCCGCGTGCGCCGCCGCGGCAGCCGCATCCAGCCCCGCGTGCGAGCACCACACCGCGCCCGCGCCGCCGGCGCCGCCGCCGCAGCGCCAGGCCGCCGGCGCAACGCCGCCCGCGCATGCGCGACCAGCGCCGGCGGGCTGGTCGCCCTGGGGCGGACCGGGCGCCGGCGCGGCCGCCGCGGCCGCGGCGGGCGCCTCCGGCCGTGCAGGCGCGGGCACGAGCACGGCCGGGGTCGAGGTAGGGCTAGGGCTGGGGATTAGCACAGGGTAGTGGGCGCCATAGTATACGTGCTCCACAATCTGGTGCCCACTGGGCACGCCCGGCGCGGGCGCGGCCGCCGCGCTTGGGTGAAGCGCTGGCGCGGCCGCAGATACGGCGGGTGCCCGGGCCGGCGGCGCGCGCGCTGGCGGGTTTGCGGGCGGGGCGGTGCGCTGCTCGGCAGGCAGCGCCGGCGGGGCTGCGGGGACCGGTCCTGCAGCGCAGCACCGCGTGAGGTGCCTTGCGCTACAGCTCACTGCTTAACCAGGCATGCTGCTGTGCACTGGGCAGGCGCCGCACGTGAGTCGGTATTGATACAATGTCACCAGCACCAAGAAAGCTAGCATGCAAATGTGGTTTGGACGGAGCATCTGCAGACTTGGGCCGGCTAAGCGGCTAGCGCACCATGAGGCGCGCCATACGCTGGCGGCACGGGCGGCGGCGGGCTCGGCCGCGCGGGCGGCACCGCCGCAGGCCTCGCGGGCGGGGCGGGCATGGCCGCCTGCGCCGCCGGCACGCCGGCACCTGGCGGCCGCGCTCCGGGCGAGCCTGCACGCGCGCGGCTCCAGTCAGCCGCATGTTCCTCTCCACTAGCTGCCCATGGTGGTTTTGCTCTTTGTGGCATGTGCAATGTGGCATGCGGACACACTCCAGTCAGAGGCAGCATTGCTTGTGGAGCGTTGCCCAGCGGCATGAGCAGGTGCTGGCGGCCGAGTTTGCCATCCATGTCCAGGGCACGCGCTGGCAAGCCCGAGGAGACATTCGCACATGGCCGGCATGTGCTGGACTGGGAGCCGCATGCGCATCTGATCACAAACAGCATGCATGCGTTACCAGCGAGAAATCCCTGGAAAAAATCCTAGCGCTCCAGGCGCACCGGCGGGCGCCGCAGCCGTGCACGACGCCACGCTCTGCGGCGGCGCGCAGACGGCCCAGCACGGCCCGCCGGCCAGCGCGTTGCGCGCGTCGGCGCCCACGAGCAGCCCGCCGCACGCCCAGGCGCCCGGCGCCACCTCCGCGCAGGCCTGATGCGCAAAGAGCTCCGCGTGCGCGCTCGCCGTGAGCTCGACCGGCGAGTCAGCGGGCCCGCAGCGCCACCGCTGCGGCTCCGCGCCGCCGCTGCAGGGCCCGGCGGCGGGCGCGGGCGCGGGCGCGGGCGCGGGCGGCCAGGATGCGGGCGCGGGCGCCGAGCGCCGTTGCCTGCCCACAAATGCGTCCTGGACGATCATGGGAGTGCTCGGCTGCGGCGGGCCGGCCGCCACAGGCGGCGGCGGGCTGGGCGGCGGCGGGCTTGCAGCTGGCGACAACTGACTGGGCGGCGGACGCGTCACCGGCGGTGGCCGACTTGTTGGAGTTTGTAGCAAGCCATACGCTGGCGGCGCCGAATGCCGCGGGCTGGGGGTTGGCGGGCCCGCCGCTGGCGGCGGTGGGGCCACCGCTGGCGGCCAAGCACTCGGGGGTAGCGGACTGGGCTGCGGCGGGCTCGGCGGCGGGGTTCCAGCTGGCGCCAGGAGCGGCGGCGCCGGCGCCGGCGCAGCCGCAGGCGCTCCCTGCGCCGGCTGCGCCGCAGGAAGGCCGCCTGCATGCGCCGCATGCCAGGCGTGGAGCGAGTTTCTGGATACACGGGGCAGCTCAGGCCCGCGTCTGTGGGATATGACACCCCTGTATGGCGGGCTCACCGCCTACCACTCTGTATGCACCGCAAAGAAATGTATGCCATAATCCTTTTGCCCGGGTGCGTGCAGGCCCGCAGGAGAGTCCAGTCCAGGTGATGTGAAGGAGACTGCATGCGGTAGCAGGCACAGTCCATGCTCCGCATGATGTGTCAATGCGGGCCTGCCCGATCATGCATGCATGTCGGGGACTGCTGTGCTGGCACCAGGCAGACATCCGACCAGGCCTTCCTAGGCCAGGGGATGGCACACCTGGCCGCGGGGCCGCGGCGGGCGCGCGCGCGCAGGGCGCCGTCGCCGCGGCCGGCGCACATGTTGGCACGCAGCGCCGCGCCTGCAGCGCCCCAAACGCCGCATCCGACACCAGGTAGGGCCCGCACGCCCAGGCGCCGGCGCCGGCGCCCACGCGCGCGCAGCCGCCGCGTGCGCTCACCAGCGACGCCAGCACGGCATACTCGGCCGCTTCAAGCGTCTCCAGCCCGCCCGCGTGCGCGCACGCCCAGCGCATGGGCTGCGCGCCGCCCGGGCACGCGGGGACGGGCCCGGGCGCCGGCGCCGCTGCGGGCGCCGCGGCCCTCGCCGCCGCGAGCGGCAGCGCCGGGGCGGGTGCGGCCACGGCGGCCGCGGGGGTGCCCGGCGGCCGCCGCTGGCCGCCGACGTACATGTCCCGCACGCCCGTGGGCGCGCGCGGCGGGGGCGGCGGGGACCCTGGCGGCGGCGGCACGCTGGCCGGGGGAGCGCCATACGCCGGCGGCGCGGGCGGCGGCGCGCTGGGCGGCGTCGGGCGCCCTGCCGGCGGAGGCGGGCCGGGTGGCGGCGGGCCGGGCGGCGGCGAGGAGCCGGGCGCAGGCAGCGGCGCTCTGGTGCCTGGCGGCGCTGCCGCGGGCGCGGAGAGCGCCTCAGCCATGCCAGGGCCTGCACAGACAGTCAAATACCTGTGAACAGGCGGGTCTCGCATGGCAGTGTCCGCGACAGATGTGGCGGTCGCCTGGTCGCCACGTACAGAACATGCATGTGAGGTTCACAGAGCGCTTGGCGGCATGGGCGCGGGATGTGCGCCGCGCGTCACCACCGCTCATAGTCGCCCAGACGGCGTCTCACGCTCGCAAGGGGTGTGCGCAACCTCGATGCTGCGAATGTGCTGGGCACCCGCTCACCTGTCGCCGGCGCTGGGCCTGGCGCCGCCCTGTCCCCTGCCAGGCAGCGCGCCACCGGTGCGCTGCGCGCGCACTCCGGCCGGCACTGCCCCGCCGCCATCGCCGCGCCCGCGTCGCCCGGCACGACCACTGTGCCGCAGCGCCACGCGCGCCCGCGTGCGCCCAGGCGCACACACCCGCCCGCCGCGGCCCGCACCAGGGTCCGCTCCAGCGCGCCCGGCGCCGCGGCGGCCCACTCCGCGGCACGCCCCGTCGCCGCGCATGTCCAGCGCGCTCCGCGCGCGTCGCCGGGGCACGCCGGCACGGGCGCCGCGGCCGGCGCGGAGGCAGGCAGGGGCGCTGGCGACGCAGCGGCGGCGGCCGGGGGCGCTTGCCGACGCACGCCACCAAAATAGACGTCCTTTACGCTGGTGGGCGCGCGGGGCGCGGGCGGCGGGGGCCCGGGCGCGAGCGTGCGCTTGGGTGGCGGCGGGCTGTAGGCTGGCGGCGGCGGCGGCGGCGGGCTGGGCGGCGGCGGGCTGGGCGGTGGCGGGCTGTGCACAGGTGGCGGCGGGCGTGGTGGCGGCGGGTAGGGTGGTGGCGGGCTGTATGCCGGCGGCGGGCGCGGCGGACGGCTTGGTGGCGGGGGGCTAGGCGGCGGCGGACTGTATGCTGGCGGCGAGGGTGGTGGAGGGCTGGGTGGCGGCGGGTTGGGCGGCGGACGGCTTGGTGGTGGGGGCCTGGGTGGCGGCGGGTTGGGCAGTACAAGGTTGGGCGGCGGCGGGCTCGGCGCGGGTGGTGGCGGAGCGGGCGGCGGAGAGCCTGCAGGCGGCGGGCTTGGCGGCAGGATACTGGGCGGCGGCGGAGTCGCCGGCGCCGCCATGAGATTGGCCGGTGCTGCTGCCACAGGCTCAGGAGCGGGAGCCGCTGCAGGCGCCACTGCACGCACATCACCCCAACTTCCTCCAGCTGCAGAGGTGGCGCGCGTGTCAGACATGAAAGTGCAGGCCAACCGGTCGTGATAGAGTGACACTACGCACTTCCCTGCATGGCCAGAATGGAACGCACAATAACATGAATGACAACCCAACTCAGCCCGTGGCAGTCACTTCCTCTCTCTAGCAGCACTCTTGTGTAGCGGCGGGGGCGCACGCTGTGGCGTTGCAAGCGCAGGCGCGGGCGCGCAGGCCGTCACCGCGGCCAGGGCGCCGCAGATCGGCACGCACGTCGCGTTGGCCACCGCCTCATACACCGAGCGCTCCAGCAGCACGTCGCCGCAGGCGACATCAGCGCCGAGCCCGGCGCCCACGCGGGTGCATTCGCCCAGCGTGCGCTGCAGCGCGGCGAATGCGCCGGGGGCAAAGCGCACGCGCTCAGCCGCCCGCCCGCACTCCCAGTGCCGCAGCGGGCGGCTGCCGCAGGGCGGCGCGGGAGGGGGGCTCGGGCCCGCGCCGGGTCCCGGGCGCGCTGCGGGCGCTAGCGCGAGCGGAAGCAGGGTCAAGCCCGGGCTGGGCGCCGCGGCCCACAGCGGTGACTGGGCTGGCGCGGGGGCCGGCCGGCTCTGCGTGCCCCGCCTTGTAGGCGCACCGACCCGTGCGTCTTGCACTGCGACGGGAGCCGGCGGCGGCGGCGGCGGCGGCAGGGGCGGCGGCGGCAGGGGCGGTGGCGGCGGCGGCGGCGCGGCCAGCGGCGGGGGGCTGTAGGCTGGCGGCGGCGGCGGAGGGGGGCTGGGTGGCCGCCGCGGCAGGGTCGGGGTTGGCGGCGTCAGCGGCGGGGGGAACGACAGCGGTGACGGCGGCCGCGGCGGGCTGACAGGCTGCGGCGGGCTTGCTGGTTGAGCGGCGGCTGCCGCACCAAAGCGGCAGTATCAGAAATGTTAAATAAAAATAAGCTTTGATACGCAAGCTCACTGAGCAAAGGAACACCCGTGCAGGACGCAGCACTCGAGAAGTGAGGGGGTCACCTGGCGCCGGCGCAGCGGCGAGCGGCAACGCAGCGACGGGTGCCGGCGCAGGCGCAGTCGTGCACAGCTTTGCGCTCGCCTGTGCGCACGTCCGGGAGCACCCGCCCGACCGGACCGCAGTGTAGGTCTCTTCTGCCAGCAGCGCGCCCCCGCACTGCCATATTCCCAGCGCGGCCGAAAGCTGCGCGCAGGCGCCGTTCGGCGCGGCCGCTGCATACAGGCTGCCAGGTACCGCGACTACGCTATCGCCTGTGGTGCACAGCCAGTCGCTGCCCGCGCAGCGCTGGGGCGCCGCGGGCAGCGTGTAACTCCAATCTGGTGATGAGCCATCAGCGGCCGGCAGCGTTACGGCTATCACCCCGGCTGCAGCGGACTGGCGCCACGGCGATACGGACGCTCCGATCAGCAGCAGCCACACCGTCGGCCAGCGACGAGAAGCTCGGCACGGACAGTGCCAGGGCCAGCCCTGCTGCAGCGACTTGCCCATCATGTGATGCAGGGCATTGTATCTCGGCCTCTGCGCAGCAGCCGGTGCGCGCAGTCCTGCCTGCCGGGAAAGACAGCTCATTTGCACGGAAACCTGGAGCTTGCAGGGTTGGAGTTTATGTGGAACCTGGCTGCAGAAGAAGCTGTCCGAACTGCCTAGGCTAGCATACAAGTATCCCGCTCCGCACTTGCCACGCTGTAGCATGCCAACACTCCACTCCACCTCAGCAGGACCCCTGGCTGCTGCAAGCCACGACCACCTCCCGCTGCGGCCCCACCCCACGCTGGAGGCTGTGCGCAACGACGCACGATTCCCCGCCCAGCTTACCTAAGGCCCTGTCCTGCAAGGTAGCAAAGACGCACACCCGTCTTAGCTCGCCATGGAGGCCCCGCTGCCAAGCACAGACTGGCGCAGACAGACGCACACGCCAGCGCCGCTGCAGGCCTTTAGCCCAGCAAAGCATAGGTGTGCCAGCATGTCCTTGGCTCGGCCCACGCCCTCCGCCCAGGCCCGCCGGCCCCAAAACAGGGCCAGCCGCAGCGCGTCGGCGCCGCCAATCGGGCGCCGCACAGCCGCCCAGCAGGGCCGGGCTGAGTGCGGCGCCGCTCAGACGGTCTGCGTCTGGCCGAGCCAGGAGGAGAACACCTCGTAGTCCTCGCCCTGGTATTCGCTGTCGGCGCGCAGCTGCTTGATGAACGCCTTGCCAATGTCCTTCTCGCCCTCGGCGCGCTTGCGGCCGCCCGCCGCGCGGCCCTCCCGGATCGCCGCCATCTTCTCCTGCTTGGCCGTGCGCCGCCGCTCCTGCGCGTCGCCCGCGCCCCGCCGCTCGCAGGCAGCATGACGCATTCGACAGGCCCACACGCGCCAGTCTGCGTGCATGAACCTCCCTGGTGCCTTGTGTTCTGGCTGCGCGACGACCCACATGCGTAGCGCCTCGACAGTGCCAGCTCAGCGGAAGCAGCAGCAAAGGTCGCATACAACAAATGAGCATGCACCGCTATGTACGCCATCCTCCACGCGGCACGCTACCTTGCCGCAGGGCTGATAATCAGCAGCACTCAACATTGCCAAGTCCATAAGCATGCACCGCTTTGTATGCCATCCTCCACGCGGCACGCTACCTTGCCGCAGGGCTAACAATCAGCAGCACTCAACCTTGCCAAGTCCCTGACTTCCACAGCGGCGCTCTCTGATGTTGCGAGCGGGAACCATGCATGCGGCGAGCGAGCAACACGCAGCTGCGAGCACGCAACAGAGGCTTGCCCGGCGGAACGGGCGGCGCGCGCGGGCGCGCGCCTCGGCCAGCAGCTCCATGCGGCGCGCGGTCTTGGCATAGGGGTTGAGCTTCAGCAGCGCGCCCAGGTTCTTCAGAGGGTTCTTCTTCAGCGGGCGCGCCGCGCGGCTGGTGCGCGCCGGCCGCACGACGGACTGGATCTCGTCGCTGTTGATCAGGCGCGTCAGGTCCGCGTTGGCCATGGGCGCGCGCGGCAGCTTGTAGCCGCTCTTCTGCTTGCTCGCCTCCTCGGTCGTGCCTGCCGCGCGCGCGCCGGCCCGCTCGCCTCCGCCCTCTTCCGGTGCACGCCCTCCACATCGCCTTTCCTGTGCAGGCAACTACTCCAGCCTACGCACGTCTGGCACCACAGACAGCCCGCCCAGCCTGCCCAGCCTCATGACAACGAGCCAGGTGCACAACCAAGCAGAGCGCGCACATACTTGAGCGCTCTCCCACAGGCGCTTATAGGTACTGCGCAGGCTGGCGCAAGCACCGCGGCGGGCCGCGCACCAAAGATCTCGTTCAGCCGCTCGAACGCCGACTTGGTCCAGACGATGAACCGCCCCAGGTGGCCGCCAGGCGCCAGCTGCACAGGACAACACAGCCTGCTCAGGCGAGCACCAGCAGCGAGACGAGCGATGACGCAAGTGGTGTAGCAAGGCACCGGGAGCCCAGTGCCTCGACCAGCAGGCAGTGAGTGCAAACGGTGCAGCAACCAGGCATGCAGGCTCACCTGCAGCAGGTTCAGCCGCTCCACGCACTGCACGTCCACGCCGGGCAGGTTGCGGAAGGCCTTGTCGATGCCCATCGACTCGGAGTACACCACCAGCGGGCCCTTGCGGGTCACGTAGCGCCGGTTCCGCATCTTGCCCTTGCCCCGCCGCAGGTTCCGGCTGGCCTTGGCGCGGTCGATGTCCGCCTGGCAGCCCAGCCGCTTCAGCAGCTCGACCGCCTTGGCGGTCTTGGTGAGGTTCTGCGCGCCGTCCTCCACCACCAGCGGCAGCTCCGGCACCGCGTCGATGCGGTGCCCGCGCGCCATCACCAGCGCCGGCACCGCCGACGCCGCCAGCGCGGACGCCACCGCGTACCTGCGCTCGCACCACGCAGGAGCTTTACCTCTGCTCCGCTTGCTCCCTCGCCCCACCTCAGCACACCGCCTCACACACCTCCCTCCGCCGGGCCGCTCAGCACAGTGAGCGCCGACATAGCTGCATCCCTGCACGCGCGGCGCGTGCGGCGTGCGGCCGGCGCGCGCACCGCTTCAGGTTGATGTTGATCTTGCGGTGCCAGCGCCGCCAGGTCTTGGTCGGCGCGAACATGCGGCCGCCGCGGCACATGTTGCCGAACGCGCCCTGCCCCGCGCGGTGCGTGCCGCCGCCGGGCACGCGCGGGATGCGCGACACCGCGCGCCCGGTGCCCCAGGACTCCGCGCTCGTCTGGTGGCCTGCCTTGGAGCTGACCGCATACGCCTGGCGCTTGTTCTTCGCCAGGCCGGTGTGCACCTGCCGGATGATGTCCGGCCGGATTGGCGCGGTGAACACGGCCGGGAGCGCCGCCTGCTCCGCGGCCTCGCCGGCCAGGCTCTGCACGGAGACCAGCGGCCTGGCCATCGCTGCAAACCGCCCTGTATGCACACGCACACAACAGCCGGGCTGCAAGAGGAGCCCGCCGCCAAGGCCGGCCGATCACAATCTCACAAGCTGTCGATGAGTGCCATGTGCCTGTCTGTTGTAACCTGGGGGAATGCCTCGCGTCCGTCTCTTGCACTCTGCCTGCCAGGTGCAAAGCTTCCACCATCTCGACGTTGCAACTAGCGTCCTTCCTCGCATGCGTTTCGGACCGAGCTGCCCAAGCAACACTGAATACCGTGCACTGGGCAGTACAGTAAACAAACACACAGGAGATACACGCTTGCCTAGGCGCGCCCAACAAATGCAGGCCCAGACCACGTTCCCAGGTGGGCGTTGCCAAGCCTGCATGGCGCACACTTAAGACAGCCAGACCTTGCGAAGACTATGCATCGCTTGCGCGGTACCTATAAAGGAGGGCTGCACCCTGCCGGCACAGCCGACGCGTATGGGCGATATCAAGCCCTGGCTCGCGCCGGCGGGTGGCCCCCAGCACGCAATTACCGCACGCCTCTCCCTCATGCAACAGCGACCGCCGGCGACCGGCGTTAACGCATCAACCACAGAGCCTCACTCGCTTCGGTGCACCCCTGCTCCGGGCCAGCCGCGCACGCCTGCGAGCGCGCGCATGCAAGGCCCTGCAATACCCTATCCATAGGCGGCCACCGCGCCCTCGCCGCGCCGCCGCGCGGTCTTGCGCGCGGACAGGTCCAGCACGCGCTTGCGCAGCCGGATGCTGCTGGGCGTGACCTCGATCAGCTCGTCGCCGGCCACGTAGCCGATCGCATCCTCCAGCGTGAACGCGCGCGGCGGCGCCAGGAACACCTGCATAGGGTATAGGCTTAGACCCAAACATTATCTCAACACGCGCACCACCATAACGCGCGCCCTTTCGGCCAGCGCAATGACGGGAGTGCGCTTTCGGCGCTGGTGACTTTGCATATGGCAAAGCGCCGCATGGGCTGTGAAGCCCATGGCAGCCTGGCTGCCGCGCATTGGTTTGCAGAGACAGCCACGCGGGCCGGTGCACACAGGTCCCTCGCGGCGATCGCAGAGCCTGAACAGGCTGGAGACGCGGTCGCGTCACATGTGTGACCTATGCAGCGCCTCGTCTCAAGCATCTCGCAGCCCTGCGACCCGCGTTTGGCAGGATGGCGGATGCCGGCCCAAAAACAGGGTAGGGTATCACCTTCTCGTCGTTGCCGGCCGCGCGCACGTTGGTCAGCTTCTTCTCGCGCACCGGGTTGACGTCCATGTCGCCGTCGCGCGCGGACTCGCCCACCTGCGCAGCGCCAACCCTATTTAGGCGGCGCCAACCCTATTCACGGAGTACATCCGCCCTAACCCTATTCAGCGCAACAACCACAGCCTCCACCTCGCCCACCTGCGCAAGGGGGCGGGGCCCTCATCCTGCTTCCCAGGCACGGCGTAAACCCTGCCCGTCTGCCGTCGACTGAACCAGAGTGCGCCATCCTGCTTCCCAGGCACGGCGTAAACCCTGCCCGTCTGCCGTCGACTGAACCAGAGTGCGCGCTTGCCCAGCACAGCAGCGCGAGCAGGCCTTGCCATCATGCGGCGCCTCGAGAGACAATGCTTGCCATGGTTGGACCGCTCCTGCCGGGACAAGCGCGCCAGCTGCACGGCCTCACGTGGACAGGTGAAAACCCTGGCTGCTCCCGCCCCGCCCGCCGCGTCTGGCGGGCCCCAACAGCGTGAACAGGGCCGCGCAAGCGGCACGCCGAGCTGCAACGTCACAAGACAGGGGCGGCGCCGCCGGCGGGCGCGCACCAGCATGCCCGCGTAGACCTCGGTCTGCGGGTCTGTGAACAGGCTGCCCCGCGACTCTAGCGACCCCAGCGCGTGCAGCGTGGTGCGGCCGTCTGCGCGCGCGCCGCAGCCTGGTAAGCGCCAGCTCGCGCGGAGCTTGCGCGTCTGGATCATGTACACTATTGGTTTGGGCACCTGTCAGCGCCCCGCGTGCAGGCAGCGCGGCAACCCGGCCCACCCGATGCTCTCAGCGCGCAAAAGATAATCCCCCCCAAAAAAAGAAAAACCGCGCGAACGGCTGGCGGCGCTTGCACCTCGCCCCAGCACGCGTGCGACGCTGTAGAGCCTCCGCTGCCTGCAGAACAAACCCCATATAATGCTCGCACGCCCGCTCGACCCAGCGGGTGTCCTGCCTACGCGCGACGAAGTCCGACACACAGCGCGTCTGCATGGTGACGCACCCGGGCAATCAGCCCAAGCGGCTGAGGCAACCCGCTCCCCGAGCGTGCCAGCCCAAGGCGCCGATGCTTGGGGCCGGCCCGCGTTATTTTGGCATGGCCGAGCGAGGCCGAGGCGTGCACGCGCGCCTGCGGTGGAGACCAGCACGCCCTTGCGCACGCGGTCGAGCGGGCCGCGGAACGGCCCGTACGCGGCGAACGCGCGGTGCATGAGCCCGGTGCCGCGCGTGAGCGTCGCGAAAGCGCTGCGGAAGCCAATGAGGCCGCGGCTGGGCGCCTGGAACACCAGCCGCTGCTTGCCCTCGACCTCCAGCGGCACCATCTCACGCAGCTCGCCCTTGCGCATCGTCAGCGCCTGCGCCGCCCGCCGGCGCGGTCAATCGGAGGTAGAGTTGCTCTAAAGGGTTGCTGAATAGGTTATTGCATAGGTTATTGACTGGAACGCCAGCCGCTGCTTGCCCTCCACCTGCAGCGGCACCAACTCGCGCAGCTCGCCCTTGCGCATCGTCAGTGCCTGCGCCGGGCCCGATGGCGCGGTCGCTCTGGGGTCGCTCTGAAGGATTGCTGTACAGGTTATTACATAGGTTATTGCATGGTTATTGAGGCGCGTGCAAGGTTGCCTCGAGTACCATCCGCTTCAGGGGGCGTCGCCCTGGCGGAAGCAGCAGGGGGCGTCGCCCTTGCTCAACCTGGCGCTTGCGCATGAAAATGTTGCTTGCCACATGCGGAAGCAGCCCCAGTGACGTCGCCTGCGCGCGTCCATCTGCCCCCCCGCGGAGAAGACCGCCATTCCCGGTGTGATTCTCGAGGATTTGACCCTGGGGCTGGCAGGCCCGGCCGTCGCGCCGAGCCCCAGGCTTGCGGCGCGCCTCGATGACGGCGCCCGCATGCGCGTCCTCCACCTCGCACACCAGCTCCTCGACCGGCTCCAGCCGCTGGCCACGCTCCTGCCGGTACACCACCACCGGCGGCGACACTGACAGCTCAAAGCCCTCCCGCCGCATGTTCTCTGCGCGCAGCGGCCCATGCGCCGCGCGTCAGGCGCGCGCGCGCGGTGCGGACGCGGGCCGGGCGCCCGGCGCGGCTTGCGTGCGGCCCAGCGGGCTTTCCAGCATGCTCCGGCGCGCTGGCCGCGCTGCTGGAGGAAGACCCAGACAGGCAGCCACGCGCTGGTGAGAGCGCTCAAAAGCTCGTCATTCTGTACGTGCAGCCCCAGCCGCGCACAAGCGCTGCCTGGAGTCCCCTCCCGGCACCCGAACAAGCGCCGGAGTCCCGAACAGCCGGCATGCCAGGCGCCCCCAGGCCTGGCGAGCTGACGGGTGGGCAGCGCTCGCCGCACTGGCAACTATGAGCATAGCGTCAGCCATCTTTAGTACCCTCAGCGAACTTCAAGCGCTTAAGAACGCAGCGGAGCACCAAAAGAGGGAGGGGCAGCTGTGTACGAGAAGGCCGGGGTGCAGCTCGCCGCGCGCCTGTACCTCAAGACGCCTCGCCAGGGGGGGCCCGGGGAGGGCAACTGAGCGTCTGCAGGAGGCCGGCGCGCGCCTATATGCAGGCCGAATTTCAGCTCGCCGCGCGGGAGGGAGGCGGGGGGGGAGGGAGGGGCATTTGAGCGCATGCAGAGGGGCCGGCGCGCGCCTATGAGCAGGCCGAGCTGCAGCTCGCCGCGCGCCTGCACCTCGAAAGCCTCGCCGCCCGCGCCGGCCGGCAGCACGCGCAGGCTGACGCTGGTGGCCGCCTCCGCGTGCAGGCGCTCGCCGATCTTGGAGCCCGTCAGCTGGCTGCCCTCGCGGCCCGCCAGCGGCGAGTCGTTGGGCGAGAACACCATGCTGCGCGCGCGCGGCGCCCCGCGCTCGCTTCGCTCGCGCGCGCTGCTAAGTGTGCCCGTCCGCGCATCTCCGCGCGCCGCGCAGGGCCACCCGGGCGCGCAAGGGCTGTGGGCGCAGGTGCGCGCGCAGCGGGCGCCACACCGCCCCGCACGTCCGCTGGCGTGCATCATGCGGCAAGGAGAGTACCAACACTCTGCGATCAGTGAACATGTAAGCGCACGCAGCTCTCACATTCGCCGGTGCCAACCCAGACTCCCCGCTGCCCAGCGCGTGCGCGCGGTCGCGCGCCTGAGCGTGGGCGGCTCGATCGGGCCCGGCGCGAGCGGCTCCGCACGCTGCAGCCCCGCCACGGTGTCGGCAATGGCGGCGCCGCCGGCGCCGGTCAGCGACACGATGTCGCCCGCGCCCGCGGCCGCCATGTCCTGGCGGCCCGTGCCCACGCGCTTCCAGATTCGCGTCAGCCGCACCACCGGCCCCGCGCCGCCTGCGCGCCGCCGCGCCCGCATTGCGGCACTGTCCGCACGGCGCCTGCCTGCTCGCATCGCGGCGCAAAGCACGACGCAGTACGACCCCCCGGACCTACAACACCCCCGGCACGCCCAACGCTGCTCGCCGTCAGGCGGGGGGCCCGGGGGCAGCCGAGCGACCGCACCCGCGTGCGGCAGCACGCGCACGCTGTCGCCGGGGCGCGCAGTGCCGTGCGCGATGCGGCCGGTCGCAATCGGGCCCAGGAACGCGTCGCGCTCGACCATGGCCACCAGCAGCGCGAGCGGCGCGGCCGGGTCGCCCGCCGGCGGCGGCACGTGCTCCAGGATCGCGTCTAGTAACGGCTCCATGCCGCCGGCCGGCGTGGCGCCCGGAGCCGGCAGCTCCCGGCTCGCCCAGCCCTGGCGCGATGCGGTCGTGTTGACCTTTCTCACTTCGACCTCTCTCGAGCGACATTGGCCAAGAGCTGCGCGGGGCTTGTGTCTGGTCCAGCGGCTACGCTCTATGCTTCTGGTTCTATCCAACAGCGGCGCCATGGCGCGGCCCCGGCTGTGGCACCGCCCAGCGCGCCCAGCCCGGTGGCGGTCGGCGCACGCCGCAAGCTCGTGAGATCACAAAACCGTGCACTGCGTCCAGGGAGCACATGAAAGCGCTGACGTTGGAAAAAGGCGCGCAACAGGCACAAAGGCCTGTGCGGCGAGCGGCTGCGGCTGGCCAGAAACGCGGGAGCTTCAAGGGAGCACGTCGCCACATGCGGCCTCCGCGCCTGGCGGCACGCGCCCCCGAGCGCGTCTCGCCGCACTGGACGCGCCCCCGCCAAGGCGTCGCCGCCGCACCGGCCGCGCGGCGCGCGCGCTTGCGGCATGGGAGGCAGGGTAGGGTAGGGTTATGATAAGGTTGAGAGCGGGTTAGGGGCGCGCCTGCCGCGCGGACGCGTACAGCACGGGGAAGTCAAGCTGCTCCTCGCTCGCGCCCAGCTGCGCGAACAGGTCGAAAAGCTGGCTCTCCACATGCCCGCAGCGCTCCGCTGTCGCGCTCGGGCGGTCCACCTGCGCCGCCGCCGCCGCACGTGCTCGTGCCCCCGCGCCCGGAGCGCGCAGCGCGGTGCTTTGGACGCAGGTGCGCACGCCGCAGTTGCCGCGCAGGCCATGTGGTAGCTGGCGGCGCGCAGAGCGGGCCGCCGCCGTGAGCTCAATCGTGCAGGCGTGCCTGGGCAAAACATGAAAGCGGGGCCTGCGCGTGACAGGCTTGCCGACATACCCGAGGTGCTATGACGCGCCCGAGCAAAGCAGCCGCCACACCTGTTCTATCTGAGTCACTGCACAGCGGCGCAAGCGCGGCGCGGGCAGGCGCCGAGCGCACAGCAGGTACGGCATGCGCCCATGCGGATCGCCCGACCGCGCGCGCAGGCTAGGATCAGGACCTACACTATGCAGACAGCAGGGCGCGCCATCTGTCGAGCACGACCGGGGTGCATGCTAGGGGCTGCGGGCCCAACCGCGACCCCTGGTGCAGGCGGCAGGCAGGGAGCGCGCCTTATTGAGCACGACCAGCGGGCGCAGGCCGTGCCGCAGCGCCTTCTCGACCACAAACTTGGTCTGCGAGAGCGGGCCCTCGTTCGCGTCCACGAGCAGCACTGCGCCGTCCACCATGCCCAGTATCCTGCGCGCCACGCGCGAGCGGCGCTTGGAGATAGGGCTAGGGTGAGGGCTGCGCTGCTCCACCATGCCAGACCTAGGCTGACGTGTGCACGGGCACCACATCTGAACGCGTTAGTGCTAGCTTGGGTGATAGGGCTAGGGTGAGGGCTGCGTCGCTCCGCGTGGCCGCAAAGCAGGCCCTGACATGGGTGCAGCCCCGCCGCAACGTGCGCGCTCCGCGCAGCAGGTACCGCACGCGCCGCGTGGGGCCTGCCCCTGAGCTTGTGCCCTGAATGCGCGCAGTCTGGCCGCCGGCTGCTGGCGGCTGTCGCGCGGGCGGGCGCTCCGAGGCCAGACCAGGTGCTCAGGCGAGCACAGCGGGTCGCCGGGCAGCAAGGCGCGAGCCAGGCAGCAGGGTCGTATGAGCAAGGGGGCCGCACCGCTCCACCTCGCCGCCAAAGTCGGCGTGGCCGGGCGTGTCGACCGCGTTGATGACGTGGCCCTTGTGCTGGATGGACGTGTACTTTGCGGAGATGGTGATCCCGCGCTCCTTCTCCAGCGCGTTGCTGTCCATGAAGCGCTCCTCGCCCGCCAGCGCCACGCCGCAGTGCGACAGCAGCCGGTCCATGAGCGTCGTCTTCCCGTGGTCGACGTGCGCTGCGAGCAGGCCGAGTTATAAACACGCGGCTCGTCAGCCATGTCTCCCAGGAGAGCGGCGCGCGCTTGCGGAGCGCGGGAGCGCAGAGCGCCAGCAGAAGTGCAGCAGTGTTCGTCCCCAGTACTGGTATGTGGTGGGAGTGTGATGCAGCCAGTTGCCTACACATGTGTGTGTGTGTGTGTGTGTGCGCGCGCGGGAGTGCAAGCACATCGTGGAAAAGCAACGCTATAATTTACTACGCAACGCAGTGGTACAAGAGTGGCAACACAGTCGTAGCAGGATGCCGTCAGGAATGTGTACGAACTGATAGGCAGCAGCGCACCGATGATTGCAAAGTCGCGGATGAGGCGCGGCTCCGGGGACACGGCGGAGCTGCTGTGCCGGCAGTGCGCCAGGTTGGTCAGCTGCGGCACGGGCGCGAGCACGCTGGCCAGCGCCGCCCAGCCGCCTGCCACGCCCAGCCTGAGCTCGCTGCACAGCGCCTGCTGCAGCGGCGCGCTGCGCAGGAGCGCGCTGCGCCAGGCTGCTGCCATAGCGTCGCACGGCGACTAGCTTGCAGACACTCAAGCGAGCACCGCTCAGAGTCCCCGCCCACTACAGAGTCGACCTAAAACCCTCTTTCCACAATGCACAGCGCAAAACACGCAAGAACAGCCAGCTAATCAGCTGTTTTGCATGTTCCGGGCACCTGGGTACACAGCAGGGCTTCCCAGAGTCAGCTTGTGCGGCCGCGCGCTGTTCCAGTGCTCGCTGATGACGAAGAAGGGCGAGAAGCGGCCGCACGAGCAGCAGGCTCCCAGGTGCAGCGCCTGGGTTTGCGCGTGTTGCAGACACGCTCCTGACATGTATAACTGTCACCCGTGCTGCCCTCCAACATCCAACATCCCGACTTACTGGAAATGCAGACGCTGCTTGCTCAGGCTGGGCTGTGCCTGCTGTGCCTCCCAGGCGCAGCACCAGGGTGAAGCGGACTGCGGCAGAGACCGAGAACAAGAAGGGGGAGTCTGGCGCAAGCAAGGCGCGCCCGCGCCAGAGCTCGCACGCAGGACACCCCAGTGCCTGGGTTCTGCGGTTCCTACCAAACAGAGCTCAACACCAGGCAGGGGAGCAGGCAGCAGTGAGACAGGCATGCGCCGTCCGGCATCGCGGGGGCTCAGAAGCTTACTGCTGTTGCACGCACGCGGCAGGATGAGAAGCCCTCGTATGAGCCGCCCAGCGAGGCGCACGATGTTTTTGACCCGGCGCTGGATGACGAGCAGGCCAGCCGCGACGAGCGCGGGCGCCTGATCTTTGAGGGCCACGACGTCTTCAGGCCCACGCTGACCCCGCGGCAGGCGCGCTCGCTGGCCCCGTGCAGCGCTGCCCCCCACCTTTCCTGCAAGGCGCCTGCTGCAAATCATCTGACGCCCGCACCGGCTGCCGCAGGTCATCCGCGCCGGCAGCTTCGGCGGGTGCGTGTCGCCACCAGCCGCACCCTGTCCTGGTGTACGTGCTCGCTTTGCGCACTCTGCCAATGCTTCCTTACCTGCGTCACAAGATCCCAGCACTCAACATGTGGTGCGCAGCATCTACTTCAACCCCAAGGGCGGACGGCCGGGGATCTGGGGCCCCACGGTGGACATTGACCACAAGGAGTTCCCGGCGGACTGGTTCGAGGGCCTGCCCGACAAGATGTTCCAGGCCCGCCGCTACGATATCAAGACCAACAAGTACGGCGTGAAGGCGGGCCAGCCCCAGGCGGCGTGGTGCGGGCGGCTGCTGACTGGCCAGCTGTGAGAGCCAGGGCGCTCGTGGCAGGCGCTCGAGCGCCGCACGGGCGTTGTGTGCATGTGTGTGTGCTCACGGCACGGAACCATCTTTCAGCAGTGCTTGCCACGGGCCGCTGGCGCTGGAGCGCGCCGCTGCACAGGCTGACTGCGGGCGCCCTCGCACGCAGGGAGGAGAAGGGCTGGATCAAGCGGGAGCTGGACCCGCGCGGCTGGTTCCACTGGTGCGCCAGGGTACTGAGAGCCGAACGCGCTGAGTTATGCCAGTCTGCTTCAAGCAGCTGGGCATTTGGGCCTGGCAGGTGTCAACCCTTCCCGGACAAGCGCAGAGACCCCCCGCGCAGTGCATGTGTCAATGAACTGAGAATGACCTGGTCCTGCAGTCTTGACCAGGCAGTATGACACAGGGGTATTCGGCAGCGCATTAATAGCCTGAAGCCCATCAGGCGATGCGAGCGCACGCGCGGCGCGCGCGCAGGTACTGCCGCTTCTACCAGGGCCGGCGCACGGACGACGACGAGCGGCAGGTCGGCCGCTGGAAGGGCGTCGCCGGCGAGAAGGGCCGCTGGAAGCGCCAGCTCGTCAAGCAGTGCGTCGGCAAGAACAAGTGCGCGCGCGCGCGCCGGACGTGCGGAGACCTGCTCCAACCTTTGCTGCCATGCGGTGGGCTGCCTGGCGCACGCTCGTGCTCATGCATGTGGATCACGGAAGTCCCCTCCCCACAAAGCGCAAGCTGTCTGCAGGCGTGGGCAGGCGTGAGCAATGACCCAACTGGCCGATTGTTGGTATCAGGCTGTCGGTGCGTCCCGGGTGCGAGCGCACCTCACCGGCAGGCATGCGCTTCGCAGGCGGTGGGACGACAAGAGCGTGTCGCCGGTGATCCGCCAGAGCCTGCTGCACTGGGCGTACGAGCTCACGGACGCCGACTTCAAGCGCATCAGCAAGGAGATCTGAGGCGCAGGAGGCTGGCTCGTGCGGCACGCTGTCTCATTGCTTTCTCGGGCTGTATCTTGCTTCCTTTGTGTTTGGCAAGGAGATCTGAGGCGCAGGAGGCTCCTTGCGAGGCACGCTGTCTTCATGCTTTCTCAGGTTGTTTTTTACTTATCTTTGTGTTCAGCCTCCTGCCTTGTTGGCATGCGTGGGGAGTCCTCACTGAAGACAGCAAAACCTCTGAGATTGACTGTAGTCTCTGAGTACCGAGGAGTTACAGGTACTCGGAGTGTTGCTTGTGTATAAATGTGTATAAAACAGTATGTGTGTGCATGTACATGGTACAAATGTGTACAAGCGTGTTATTGTGCTCCACTGCGGTAAGTCCACCGCTGTGAATCATTCATTCACTCATTGCCTTAGTCCGCCCTGCCCTATACGTGTCCATGAGCTGACAAGCAAGTGGACGGGCTGAATGCGTGTCAGGTGCCTCAGGTGTACTTTGTGCGCGCTCACATCTCACACGGCCTGGTGCGCAGCGACCTCCGGGAGGCCGGATATATGAAATAGGGCTTCCAATCAGGCTGCGCGACCGAGGCACAGGGGCGCCGCATGCACTGTATGAGCGTTGGCGAGGCGCCGCCAGAGCGCTGCAGGCGGCAACGGAACGATGAGCAGACATAGATACTGGCTGGCATGTTGCACGCGAGCGTGCGCGCGCGCGAGCCTGCCCGCACCACCACAGGCTGATGTGCGCGGCGCGGGGCCCAGTGAGGAGATAGCATGAGCCCGAGACCCAACGCCCTGCGCACACCTCTGGCCTTCCCCGCGCTCTGTGCGCAGCTCTTAACAGACGCCTGCCAGCACGCGAACGCGCGGACCCCTGTCGCAGTGCAGCGCCTCCCAGGCCAGCAAGAGAGTGCCTAGCTGCCGGACAGCAGGCCGACCAGCGCTGCTTGTGGCGCCTGCACTGTTCACGGCGGCCTGTCCTATGCCGTCGCTGCCGCCGGGCCTAGGCAGCACAACGGGTGGCGCTGGCCCAACTTTCTGGGCATGCGCGGCAGCCGCGCGCGCGTGCCTGCATTGCCCTGACAGCGCAGCATGCACATACTCCAGCACTCAATACGCGCTCGGAGCCTGCAAAAGCATTGCCTACTGACTGCGCGCGCAGCAAGCGCCCGCTTGTATGCGGGCAACCTGCATGTCTGCCTGCCTCTGCATCCCATTCCGCCGGGATTGCCTGCCATTTGAGCACAGATGCTGTATGTGCGACGTGCTCACGGTCACGCCTGGGCGCCTACATTGCCCTGCGGCTGCACGCAAGCGCAGCAGCCTGCGCGGCGTGCGCATCGGGTAGATGGTGACAGTACGCGAACACCCAGGCACAAAGTTTGCCGCAGAGGCACGCGCGCTACGAGCAGCGAGGATGCACACAGCAGCTTGGGACTGTTAAACGGCCTGGTGCTCTGCGTATGTAAAGCCAGCATGACATTCGCAAGCGTGCGAGCCTGGCAAAATGTTGCACCGGTGTTCAGGCTGACCTATGAAGCATGCAAGCAGGCAGGTAAACAGAAACCAACACTCAACCGTTCACACACAGTTGCCTCCGTGCACACTTGCCCATCCTGCACACATATAGCTCCTGCACACATATAGCACACACAAGTAATGTGCTCGGGGGCGTTCGCCGCAGTGCACCGCTCTGTGCCTGCCTACCCTCTGCAACCAGTCTGTGACACCTCGCATAGCTCACTACGCCGCCCATGCATTGTTGTACTCAGCTCCATAGTCATCACCACCATAGTCGTCCTCCTCCTCGTCATAGTACTCATCCTGATACATTTCTGGATGGTGCTGAACTCCCGCTGCCGCCCATGCGCGGGCGCGCTCGTGCGCCGCTCTGGCCGCCGGCAGGTCGGGCGCGCCCGGGGCAGGCCAGCGGCGCCAGGCCAGGCGGCGTACGTCGGACTTGTTCCAACACTCCCCATCATCATCAGACGTCCCCTCCCAACAGTCCTCAGCACAACCAGACCGCTCACAGACTTCCACCTCAACCGCAAAGCGGTCGCTGTGCATGCTGATGATTTCGCGCACGATGTCGTGAATGACCAAGCGCTCACTGGGGAGGTCAACGTAGTACTCCGCGCGCAGCTCTGCAGCCTGCAGGCCAGCCGGGCAGAGGCGGGCCACGAGAGTGGCCACAGCCTCCTGAGTATCGCACAGGCACACTCCGGATAGAAACATGCGCACTGACCTGACCCGGCCAAACAGTTCGGCGTGAACTAGAACGTCCGCCCCACAGCTGCCCATCTCAAATGCCGGCAAGACAGGGAAGCCCTCCAGGAGGGGGATACTGTCAGTATGCAGTGTAGCCCCTTTGCAGCATTCTACGCGCAGGGTGTGCAGCTGCGGCAGCCGTCCTGCCAAGCCTGCGTCGGGTTGCGGCGCCCACGCTAGCTTCTCCAGGCAAGTGCCGTACAGGCCGAGTAGCTCCAGCTGCTCCAGGGCGCCTGGCAGGCGCTCTGGCCACAACCACAAACACTTGGCTTCCATTTTGTCGTCCCCGTCCGTAACCATCAGATCGTAGATATCGTAGCAGTCGACACCGAGCTTGGTTAGGCGCAGGCCGCTCAGGTCCAGTGCGGGCCGCTGTCCCTGGCTCGCGCAGGCTGCCAGCCGCAGCGGCACGCCGGACAGCTGCAGCAGCGTGCGGCCGTGTAGGGCCCAGAACTTGCCAAGCAGCGGCTCGTCCCACAGATCGTCCTCGAAAAGAAAGCTGGCGGCCTCCACGCGGCCCGCCTGTGCGGGCTCCAGCAGCCAGCGGCGCTGGGCCGTGCTCAAAGGCGCCGTGCTGAAGTCGAGTGCCAGCGGCAGCGGCTGCGCCCGCAGCAGCTCGCGCCAGCGGCGGCACACGCATGCCAGGCCGGCCGCGGCGCGCACTTCACCTGCTACACGTCGCGGCGGCCGGACCGCCCAGGCGCGCCGAAGGATGCCGCCCAGCAGCTCGTCGGGCAGCGCAAGCAAGGTCGCCTGCGCGCCCGGCAGCACAGAGTTTGAGACACACGCGCTCTGTAGCGAGCAGAGCGTTGAAGTAAGGCAGCTAAGACTCGTGCAGCCACGTGTATGGAAGGACCCGGCCTCTTGCCTGTGGCTCTGCGCTGCGTGCAGGCTGCACACTGCGTGCACATGCACGCTGCCGACGTACCTGTCTTGCCAGATCATAAGCTCAACACCTGACAGGTGTCATGCGCAACTGGATGCTACAAAAACGCCGCACCTCCGTGGCGACTTGATCGCCGGCTCCAGGGCGCGCCATGCCAAGGACTGCCTGCCGCAGAACCAAGCTCAGGTATGCAGGCCGTCACAAAGGGGCCCTATGCCCTTGGCCGGGTGTCACACTGCCGCAACTGACAACCCCCCTCCGCGCGCGGCAATGTGCACCCAATGACGTCAACTACACTGCTCGCAGCGGCTCTCCTCACAACACATAGCACTGTAATACAATACGCTGATAAGCAACAAGGCAGCTCCATACGCGAGTTTTCAACTGCGGACGGGAAGCCAGAAGCGCGCCTGTTCCCGCTCGTGTACACAGCGCGCACAGCGTGCTCTCCTGTGGCGTACTATCCAGGGCCTTCAGCCGCCCGCAGTCAGGCCTGGCTGATAGCAGCGCGTCAAGCTGCTGCTCGACCTGCGCAGCTTTCAAGCAGGCCCTCGCCTGAGCAGTTGGTTCTGGGCTGGCGTTTCAACCACGCGCGTGCTAAAGCATACTCTGTGCTCTTGGACTTATGGTGCCCAAGGCTGTGCAACCCATCACCTGCCCTAGGCTTCCCTGCAGTTGGCCTGGTGCGCCTCACTGGCGCGCCCAATGACTTGATACTTTGTATGCACACAGCAGCTTTGCCAGGTCCGTGCGATGCAATACAGAAGGCAGAAACAGGTGCAGCGCACTGCAGCTTGCCAAGATGCCCCAGCGCTGAGCGCGTCAGCAGAATAGGCGTACAGAGAGCTTGCGGACTTTTGTTGCTTACAGCACGTCAAAGCGCTTGCTTATTAACCGCTCCTCTGAAGCAAAGGTCGGACTAGAGCTTGCGAGCCCGCTCCCGCCGCAAATGTTCCGTAAGTGCCCCTAGATTTCCTCGCCATTCCGTTCACCGAGCTCGGGATGAGGGAGACATTTTGTTTTCTGTTTCCAAAAGCCCCGTGTAGGAGAGCAGCAGCACTCACAAGCGGTTGTTCTATAAAAAGAAACACGAAAGCATGGCAGCGCTAACCTCACAGCAGAGTTGCGGAGGCATACTTATCAGGTGCGCTGCATGCCTGCGATTCTTTGCTGCATACAGTAGCTCTCGTTGTTGGCAAACGTCCGTGTATGTGTGTATAAGCGCAGGTTGCAGGAGCAACAGCGGCGCTTGTCGCACCAGGCCGCCTCGTCGTCCTCTGTGCCGTGCCGGCTGGCGCAGGCTGACAGCCTACAGGCACAGACACGCTCAGCGCTGTCCCGGTCGTTCTTTGTGTACACTGTGTTGCGTTGGCTACAGACAGCAAACTGCGTAAAAAAAACAAGCTATGGTGCTAGCACTTGCACGTCTGGCGGAGACGTGCGTGCTCCACGCAGCGACCATCCGCGAGCCGGCACGCCGGCCGGCGCGGGCGGCGGCGGGCGGCCGCAGCGGCAGCGGCGTCGGCGGCGGGGCTGCGCACGCGCGAGCGCGAGGTGGCCGAAGCGGTGGCGAGCACCGGCAGCGCGCGCACGGACGTGGTGTACGACGCGGTGGTCATCGGCGGCGGCGTCGGCGGCCTCACCGCCGCGACGCAGCTGGCCGCCAAGGGCGCGAGCGTGCTCGTGCTCGAAAAGTGACCCGCCCCGCTGGGCCATGCGCTCTCGCCCCCTATGACAACGCGGAGTGGGCAGCGCCGAGCCTGCGTGGCAGCGGCCAACAGCGTGAGCATGGGTGTGAAGCAGCGTGCCTTGAGCTATTCGGTGTGCAGGTGTGCAGTCTACAGACGTTCGTCTACAGAGGTGTGCAGTCTACGGACGTTGGTGCGGACCAGCACTGTGCTCAAGCAGGCGCATGGGGCGCAGGTACATCATACCCGGCGGCAGCGCTGGCCACTTCCAGCGGGACGGCTACGTGCTCGACGTCGGCGCGTCAATGATGTTTGGCATGGGCGACGTGCGCTCCCTCGGCCCCAAGCTCCCCTGATGGCTGCTGAGCACTGATGGCATGCATGATGCTGCTGTTCTTCAGGCATGGAAAGCAGGGGCGAGCGCACCGCCGGTCTTCAGGCGTGCCACAGTGTAAAATCTTCATGAGGCCTGTGCATGCTGTTGCTGTTCTTCAGGCATGGTGAGCGTGGGCTAGCGCCAGCCGTTGTTTAGACGCGCCAGTGTGAAGTTATTATGAGGCCTGCCCGGGCAGGGCCTGTGATGTAACAGCCAGGTGGCCTTGCACCCACTGTGCATGCTCCTTGCCCCATGCCTTGGCCCCACGCATGCCCCCTGAGCAGCGGCGGCGCCGCGCCGGCAGCACGGCACGACCAACCTTATCACGCGCGCGCTCGCGGCGGTGGGCAAGCGGCTGGAGACGGTGCCCGACCCGACCTCCGTGTTCTACCACCTGCCGGCCTCCGAGGCGCACCCGCAGGTGCGGCATGGGTTTAGGGTTAGATAAGTTGACATAACCTCCGTCTTCTACCACCTGCCGGCCTCCGGGGCGCACCCGCAGGTGCGGCGGCGGCGGCCTGCGCCCGCGCGTTGACGCTCAGCCAGCCGTGCATGCTTGGGGCGGTTATATTTAAAACGTCCAGCCTTCCAGCGCTGGCAGCTTACCGGACTGGCGTGCTGCCCGCTCCGCGCGTGGCCTGGTGGTAGCATTTGCAATCCGCAGGCCGCAAGCAATGCTTGAAGCATAGCCCGGTCCTGTGGGCGCAGCGATGTTTGGGATTTGAGAGGACCGCAGGAGGTAGGTTTGGCATGCTCGCAGGTGCCCCTGTGTGCCCGCCCGCAGCCTGCGCGGCCGCGCTCGACTGGGACAGGGGCGGCGCGGGGGTCGGCGCAGGGTCTGGAGGTCAGGGTGTGGCGCGGGTATGAGGACTTTGTGGACGAGCTGGCGGCGCGCTTTCCGGCCGAGCGCGCCGGCATCCAGGCGTTCTACGGCGAGGCCTGGCGCGTGTTCAACGCGCTCAACAGCCTGGAGCTGAAGAGCCTGGAGGAGCCGCGCTACCTGCTCGGCGGTGCGCGCTTCTGGCCGCGTCCGGGTGTCAGGGTTTGGCTACCCTAACCCTACCCGTCGTGCACCAGGCTGGGCTGCTTCCCCTGTAAAAGCAGACGCTGCTGCATTGCTGCGCTGCATGCACATCACTGTGCGGCACATGAGTCACGAAGTCACTCTGTTTGAACGCTAGGCTGCGCCCAGGCGCGGGCAGGCCATCCAGGCCCGCTGCCAACCCCCGCGCCTTGCAGGGGCCTGGCTCAGCAGGCGTGCGCGGCGCGCGCGCAGAGTTCGCCAAGCACCCGCTGGCGTGCCTGACGCTTGCGTCGTACCTGCCGTCCAACGCGGGCGCGGTCGCGCGCAAGCACATCCGCGACCCCGAGCTGCTGCGCTTCATCGACGTGGAGTGCTACTTCTGGAGCACGGTGCTCGCCGACAGCACGCCCATGATCAACGCGGGCGCGCATCCCTAGACCCCACCCCGGCAGCGAGGTGGGTGGGAAGGAGGTTGCTCTCTGGAGCACAGCGTCCGCCGACACCATGTACATGGTCGATGCGGGTGGGGCTGCGAGCCACAAGCGTGCACGGTGAGCATGTGAAGAGCATGCAGGCTGTTGTTGGCCTTTCACAATGGCATCATTCGGTGTGTGCCTGCAGAGCAAGCAGAAAAGCAAGCAGGTCTGTACTTGCGCCAGGTGGGGATGCGCATCGCGCAGTGCATGAAGCAGACAGCTGCCGCAAAACGGCTGTTGTCAGGCTAGCCGTTGACACTCACGATGGAAGTTGACACAGCAGCATGGGTAAGGGGTTTATCTGCTCTGTGCGCAACCGCAGCAAACAGCATACCGCTTTACAGTCGACTATGGGCTACATTTGGCAGTGGCGCCACGGAGCGTCTGCGACCGGCCGCAGACCCTTGCCGCGCGCGCGCGTGAGCAGGCATGGTGTTCTGCGACCGGCACTTTGGCGGCATCAATTACCCGGTGGGCGGCGTGGGGCGCATCGCGGAGGAGCTCGCGGAGGGCTTGTGCGAGCGGGGAGGCCACATCGAGTACCGCGCGAATGTGCGCATATAAGACCCGTTCATGCTTGCCAGGGCCATGCAATATTCACATGCTGAGCGAAAGCGCGACAACTACAGGCAGGCGCCGAGGCTGCGCCCCGCTGCGGGCGCTTGAGCCACTCAGCACGCCCTGCTTGGCCGGCGAGGCGCGTGCCGGCATGCAAAGGTGGCGGTCCGCGCGGCGCGAGCGCTGCAGCTGAGCGCTGTTCGGCCGCCGAGCCGCCTGCATGTGGCAACGCGCAGGTGCGCGAGATTATCACAGAGGGCGAGGGCGCCGCGGCGCGCGCGGTGGGCGTGCGCCTGGCCGACGGGCGCGTGTTCCGCGGCCGCACCGTCGTCTCCAACGCCACGCGCTGGGACACATTCGACGGCCTGCTGCCGCCCGAGCGCCTGCCTGAGCCCGAGCGCCTGTTCAGGCGCGGCTGGCGGCATGCGGCCCCGCGCCCCCGGCGCGGCCCAGGGGCGCGCGTCCGGCTCCGGCTGGGAGATGCTCGGGCGCCCGGCAGCCTGTCGTGCAGCAAGTGCATGAGATTGGGCCTGCCGCGTGGGTGCGCGGCGCGACGCCGCTCGCGCATCTGCAGCCCTCGGATGCTGCGAGTCCGGGCAGCGCTGGAGCAGGGCCTCCAATCGGTGTCGCCCTCAGCATGGTCATATGCCGAGTCTGGGATCCTGGGACAGCTGTGCTACGCTGCGCGCACATGCCGGCGCCCGCGCCGCGCAGGGAGCGGTACACCAAGGCGCCCTCCTTCCTGTCCATCACATAGGCGTGGCGGCGCGGCATGCTGGTGAACCCTAACCCTATCTTAAACCCTATGCTGTGCGCTGCGCAGGGAGCGATACACCAAGGCGCCCTCGTTCCTGTCCATCCACATGGGCGTGGATGCCGGCGCGCTCGCGCCCGGCACCGAGTGCCACCACATCTGCGTGGACGCCTGGGCCGACATGGAGGTGCCGCTGGGCACCGTGTTTGTCAGTATCCCCACGCTGCTGGACCCGGGCCTCGCGCCGCCCGGCGCGCACATCGTCCACATCTTCGCACCGGACTGGATCGACAACTGGAAGGCGCGGCCCCTGCTTGCGATCCCGAGCGTTGCACTAGGGTAGGGTTAGGGGTAGGCTTGCAAGCTGGACCCGGGCGCGCCTGGCGCGCACATCGTCCACACCCTCGCGCCCGACTGGATCGACAACTGAAAGGCGGGGCCCCGGCCCATGCCCCTCTTGAAACCCTGATTCGGAGCGCGCGCGCAAGCCGGGCGTGGGCGCGCAGCGCCGCACGTGGGATGCGCAGGTGTGCACACGGCCCTCTGCTTGCGGGCAGGCTCTGCAATGGCCAGCGCTGGCGCTGGCGCTGTGCCCGCATCCGCGCCTCCCGCCGTCCCTGGCCTGGCGCGCAGGCGCTTCGCAGGCACGGAGCGCGCCGCGCACAGCCGGCCATGCATGGCCCAGCTTGCACGGCGGCGCGCGGGCACTGATGCGCGCGTGCCGGCGGCCGCAGGGCCTGTCGGTGGCGGACTATGAGCGGCGGAAGGAGGAGGCCGCGGACGGCATCCTCGAGCGCCTTGAGCGCCACCTGCCGGGGCTCCGGGCGGCCACGCTGTTTCGGGAGGCGCGCCGCAGCCGCCCGGGCCCTCGCCTGCACCATAGCGGCGTTCAGGGCGGCTGCGCTCACAGCGCCACCTGTTGGGGCATGAGGCAGCTCCTTGGGGGAAGTGCCACCATGCGTGCTGCAGTGCGGTGTCTGCACACGCCAGGCGCCGCGTGTCACGTGTCAAAAGTCCCGTCGCCATGCTGGAGACTTGCGCAGTGCGATGAGCAGCGCTTACTCTGCCGAGCAGCGTCGGCTGTCTAGCAGCAGGGCAGGGGCCTGCAGGGAGCAGCTCGTCTGCTAATACCTGCGCACCCTGGCGGCAGGTGGGCACGCCGCGCACGCACCGCCGCTTCCTGAACAGGCGCGACGGCTCGTACGGGCCCATCCCCGCGCGGCGGCCGCTCGGCATGCTCGGCATGCCCTTCAACCGCACCGCCGTCAAGGCGCGCTGCAGGCCCCGCCTGCCTGCTGCGCGCGTGTCTGCACGAAACGCATCTGCAGCACTGGCGGCGCGTGTCACCATGTGTGGCACGCGGACCGGTCGCTCCTTGGACCGTGTCCAGCCGCACGCCCGCAGGATGAGCACAGACACCGCGATGGACAGCCCCGGGTCCGCGTCTGCAGAGAAGCCGCACAGCTCTATCCGCCTGCCTGACAGGAGCTTGTCCGTGGCCTGACGCGCCCTGGGCCCCGCTTGGCTGCCATGCGTGCGCGAAGGCATCTGCAGCACTGGCGGCGCGTGTCGGCGTTTGCTTGGTACGCGGGCTCGTCGCTCCTTGGATCATGTCCAGCCACACGGCACGCCTTGCTCCTTGTGAGCACAGCCGCGTGTCCGTGGCCTGACGCGCTTCTGGCGGCGCGCAGGGCCTGTACTGCGTCGGCGACAGCACATTCCCGGGCCAGGGCGTGAACGCGGTGGTCTTCTCGGGCTTCGGCTGCGCGCACCGCGTGCTCACCGACCTGGGCCGCGCGCCCGCGCTGCCCGGGCTGGACGCGGGGTACAACGCGCTGCTCGGCGCGGTGCGCGACCGCGCGTGAGCGCCGCGCTGCTGGGCAGGGGGCCTGCGTTGCCCAGGCCGGACGCGGAGTGCAGTCCGCTGCTTGCCGCAGTGCGCGGAGCGCGCTGCGCCACCGCGTGCGAGCGCCGCGTTGCTCGGGAGCGGGGGGCGTCTGCCGCATGCGTGCAGCTGCCTGAGCGCATCCCTTCGGTGTCTGTCAGACCGGCAGTCTTGGTGCCCAAATGTTCTATTTAGTTTGATGATGCTGCCGGGTGCCAGCCGTATCGCTTTTGAGGCTGCCCCAATGGCGGCCTCCCTCGGTTTTGCACAGGCATGGGTGCTGGCGCTTGGCGTACGAACTTTACTAGAGGTGCAGGGTGAATCAGCGTTGGGCGCCGGCGCACGATAAGGACTCCTTGCTGCCGAACTGATGATGAGTGTTGGTCTTTGCATGGTGAGTGACCTGTGTAGCAGGCGGGCATACTGACGGGGCGTGCACCACGCCTTGCACACCCATCTTGCTGCATTCGATGCAGAGTTGCATGTGAGCACTGCATTTGTAACAGAGCCGCCACCTAGCCTGGCTTGATTGCGCCGTCAGGCGGCTGTGACGAGCCCACACGCGTCCGCTCAGCTCGAGGAGGACCACAAATGTGTCGGCTTAGCAGCACACTGCGACACCCGGGAGCGGAGGCCAACAGCGCCCCCGCCGGGCTTACACGCTTGTCAGTAGGCCTGCGTGCATTTGGCCACTTCCTGACAACAGGTGACCCAGCACAGGACAATGCCCGGCTAGGCCTCGAGCGCTGCACCAGGAGGAGGCGCGCGCGCTGGCGTGCGCCGGGGTCCGGACAAGACGGACTGCCCCGGCCGGGTCCGCCCGCGCCACATCAGAACAGGTGCGTGTAGTTGTGCGCTAGCGTCCAGAACAGGATGAACGTCAGCAGCAGCGTCGAGTTGAACACCTCGCCCAGGAACAGCGCGCGCCTGCGCGCCCCAGCAGGCTGCGCTCACGCACCTACCCTAAACCTAACCCTTGCGGCCACACGTAGCGCGCGCGCACGGGCAGGCCGGCGCGGCGCAGCGGTGAGGGGGCACCAAACCTGGACTTGAAGGATGACTCTGTCCTGGAGCTGCATTACCCTATACCCTATACCCTTGCAGCCACACGCAGGACACGCGCACGGGCAGGCGGGCCGGGTGCCAGGGTGCGGGAGCGCCGGACCTGGACCGAGTTAACGACTCCGGCCTGAAACCGCACCACACTAAAGCTGCACCACCCTATACCCTAACCCTTGCAGCCACACGCAGCGCATTCGCACGCGGGCAGGCGGGCGCGGCGCCGGGGTGGGGGGAGCGGGCGGACCTGGACTGGAAGAACGCCTCCGTCCTGAAGCCGCACTTCACCAGCAGCAGCGCGCACACCTGCGCGCGCGCGCGCCCCGCTCAGGCCGGGCGGCCGGGCGCGGCCGCCTGCCTGGGCGGCAGGCGGCGGCGCGGCTGGGGCGGGCGCCAGCCGCCAGCCGGGGCCCGCAAGGCAGTGAGGTCGGCTTGGGCGCCTCGCCAAGCGGCTGGCGTGTGGCAGGAGAGCGGCGTGCAGCGGTGACGCGCGGCAGGGCCGGGTGTCCAAGGGTGGGCAGCGCGGTCCGGCGGGGCAGCAAGCAGCGCGGCCCAGTTCCCCAGCATGTCGGCAGGGCCTTAGCAGCATGGAAAAGACGCCGCGCGAAGGCAGCAGGCCGCTGCGCAGCCGCGCAGGGCGCACCACGGCGTGCATGGCCAGGTAGTACAGGAAGCCGGTCCAGCCGGTGACGCCCCAGAGGCCGGCGACCATGCCCGCCACCAGCGCGCCGACCACGCCGCTGCCGGCCCCGCGCGCGCGTCAGCTCGCCGCAAGCTGTGCGTGGTCGCGGGCATGGGCCTGCTCGGCAGAAGGCACCCAGCACCGGCGCTGCAGCGCTCCATATCGCTGAGTGCGATTGCGCCATCTATGCACAAGTGCTGCCGATAGACTGCCAAGAGGCTGCCAGCGCGGGCCGCCGCGCACATGAAGTTGGCGACGCCCGCGTTGTGCGCCACATTCTTCTGCAGGATGAGCTCCTTGCGCAGCGCGTGCGCGTCCAGGCCGGGCTTCCCGGGCTTGCGCTCGCGGCGCTCCTTCGCGGCCTGCATCTGCGCCTGCCAGGCGGATGCCCCGGGCCGGGGCGCGGCCGGGTGGATCAGCGGCGGCGGGGCATCGGGTCACCGAGGGTGGCTGCTGCAAGGCTCGGATGCCAGGCAGCTGGTCGCGCTCCGCACGCGTTTGGCAGGAACAGGCGTGTGTGCTCTGTCCCTGATGGCAAGTAGGCGCAACACAAAGCCTTTGACTTGAAGTGCTTGAGACTCTTGCTTGCCCACTGACAAATCCTATTCCCTAATATACTTCAGGCACTTTAAACCTCCGGACTTCCACAAGAGAACTCGACTTCTTTGGACTCTGCTTGCGCACAGCTGCTGTCTACCAACAAACGGCGCTGATTGGCGACTTGGATTGCACTTTGGCGGTGCAAGAGAGTGCCAGCTTGCGAGGGTCCAGATTGATCGGAGGGGCGCCGTGCACACGCTTGGCACGCTGGCACCCAGGCACGAAGGAGCCGACGGGAGCGCGTGAGGCGCCAGCGGCAGCGGGGTTGCTGCCCCTGGCCGGATGGTGGAGGGCGCCGCCAAAGCCGTGGCGCCCGTGCCCGTCTCCCCAGGCCAGGTGGGGCATTGCGGGCTGATCAGAGCCCCGTGCTGTGGCTGGAGTCTCCTGCACAGAGCTTGCTCCCAGACCTTTCTCCCAGACATCGCACCCCAACTCCATAGCCTGCTTGCCTTCGCCGGGAGCGCGGTTGCCGACTTTGGCCGCAGATCTCCTGCACAGCTGCTCCTGCTTTGTGGCAGGAGTTCAAAGGGGCCAAGTTGAGGTCTGCGCTCAGCGCGCTTCCAAACGCCCGCGTCTGCGCATGCGCCGCAGGTCGGCGCACTGCTGGCCTATGGGCTCTTCTGGGGCCTGTACGGCTATGCCGAGTGGCTGCAGTACCAGCGCAGGCGCGCCCGCACGCACCTCCTGCCTTGCCCGCGGCGGTCCTCGCCCGACTGCCGGCCAATACGGCGCTGCGCAGCCTGCGCTGGGCCGGCAGGCGCTCTGTTGCTATCCCGCACCCCTCGCCGTGCGTGTGCCTGCCCTGCTCCCAGCGGGGCCCGCGCCGCGCGGCGCGCCTGCGGCAGCCGGCGCGGCGCGCCCGGCAGCGGCCTGACCGCGGCACCCCCGCGCATGCGCAGCCGGCGCAGCTACAAGGGCGTGTACAATTCGGATGAAGACGTAGAGGAGGCGAACGCGAAGGCGACCAATGGCAAGGCGCCCAACGGCGCGGCCGCGGCGCCGGGGTCGCCGACGCACGGCGGCGTCGGCTCGCCGACCGCGCAGCCGCGCTTCAGCTACCTGGGCTGCGGCTTTGCGCGGTGCGCCTGCCCCGGGAAGCCACCTGAGCTGCTGCGGTCGCGCGGGGCGCGCAGCGCGCCTTTGCGCAGCAGCGCACCGCCTGACCAGCCCGTGTCTTTTGAGCACAGCAGCCCCTTAGCTGACCGTCCGACCCATGTGTTTGAGCTGTGTGGGTGCCTCATGTACCGAGCCAAGCTCTAGGGTCGTTACAACGGCGCCGCAGCCGCTTTGCGGCGGGACCCTGGCCCTGCTCACCCCCCGGGGCATCTCGCCTTGCAACGCGTCGCTGCAATGCATGTGAGCAGCGACTTGTGCGTCGCTGAAGGTCGTGGAGAACCAACGCCGCGTCCTGCCGACGCCCCGCAGGTGCCTGCTGCTGGACGAGCCCGCGCTGCTGGACGCGCGCCTGAACCTGCGAGCAGCGTGCGCGCCCGCGCCCCGCGACGCGCTGTAGCCTGGAACATGTTGTCCCAAGCATCTCTGTTGACCGCAGGAGAGGGGCCTTGCTGGTGGCGTGTGTGAAAGAGGCTCTGCAGACCTAGCCGTTGTGTCAGAGCGCCGGGCCAGTGCGCGTCGAGCCTGAAACACCGTTCGCCTGGCTGCGGCATGCAAGGCCAGCAGGAACTGCTCTGCGGCAAGCGCGGCGCGCGTGCGTGCTTTGCTCGCACCACGACGCGCCCGCCGCAAGCTGGGCACGTCGCAGCGCCGCCCTCAAAGTGTGGGCCGGCGCTGTGACGGCCTGGGGCCGCGGCGCACGCAGCGTGGAGTTTGGCACAATCATGTGCTGGTACTACCTGGCGGACCGCACGCGCACGTTCCCGCGCGGCACCAAGGTGCGCCACGCTGCGCAGAGGCGGGATCTAGCGCGCCGCGCGGCGGGCGTGGCTGCCAGGGCCGGCAGTGCGGCGGTGGGCAGCACGCCTGCGGCAGCCAGGGCCGGCAGCGCGGCGGTGGGCAGCACGCCTGCGGCAGCCAGGGCCGGCAGAGCGGCTTTAGGCAGCACGCTGCTGCGGGCTGTTCTGCCAGACCGCTCGCATTTGACGTGTGCGTCACGCCCTGACGCTGCACGTGGACTTGTCCAAATACCGTATGCAACATCCAAAAGACCGTACGCAACATCCGCACCCTGACAAGGAGCACACGTGGACCTTGGCTTGAGAGTGCTGTGCCACAGGGGCCCGCGGAGGGCGCAGGTGTGCAGTCCGGACAAGTGCGGCGCCCTATCCAACCCTATATGCGTGCAGCCCTGGGTTTGACCTGACGCCGCGCGGCCCCGGCGCGGCCAGGCATACAGCCGGGACGTGCTCGCGGCCGTCTTCGGCGCGCTGACGGTCGTGGCGGCCTGGACGAGCACCAAGAAGAGCCGCGCGGTCGTGCTGCTCAACCGCCAGCAGACCGAGGAGTGGAAGGGCTGGATGCAGGCGCGCGGCCAGGTTTAGGGTTGCATCACCCCTCCCCCACCCAGACCCATCCACCGCGGCCGGCCGAGCTCCCTCCCGGTCTGTGCGCGCGCTCGTGTTCTTGCGGGGCCGCACGCGCCCCGTGCTCAGCTCAATGAACGGGAGCCACCCGGATGCATTGCGTGTGCTACGGCTGAGCGATGACTGCGTCTGGACCGAGGCTCCGTAACGTGCCCAGTCGGGATATCCAGGTTGAGGGCCGGTGTGGTTCCCCGTCCACCCCACAAAACCGGTTCCACCCTGTGCTCTGAGCACTGTCTGACAGCTGCAACATGGGCACTGTCCAACAGCCACAGGCGCGCGCAGAAAGACATTGTCCGACAGCCACAGGCGCGCGCAGAAAGACATTGTCCGACAGCCACAGGCGCTCGCTTCTGACGGAGCGGGCGGCGACGCAGGTCTTTGTTCCTGCTGTACCTTACCTGAAAACCCTGACTCCGCCCTGTACCCTGGAGAGTGTCTGACAACACTAGTTGCTCAGCGCGCACAAAGCGGGCGCGGCGCCGTAGGTCCTGTTCCTGCTGTACCACTACTTCAACGCGCGCGAGATCTACAACGCCATCCGCGTGTTCATCGCCGGCTATGTCTGGATGACCGGCTTCGGCAACTTCTCCTACTACTACAAGTCCAAGGACTTCTGCCTTGGCCGGTGCGCGCCGGCGGGGGTCGCTCACCCGCGGCCGCCTGCGCGGGGTCCCTGCCCCGCCCGACCCTGGCGCAGTCATGCCGGGTGCGGCGGTCCTCAAGCTACCCTGGCGCGATCACGCCAGGTGCAGCGGTCCTCAAGCGCAAGCGCGCCGCGGCTTGCTGATGGTGGCGCTGTTTGGGGCGGGGCCCGGGCTTGCAGCCTCTGCCTGGAGCGGGACAGGGAGGGGTTTTTTGTTGGCGGGCATCCGCGGCGCTGCGCGGGACGGCGCTTCCTCGCAGGCGGCGACACGGGCGCGCGCGGCGCCGCGCGCAGGTTCATGGCGATGATGTGGCGGCTGAACTTCCTGGTGGCGGTCACGTGCGTGGCGCTGCAGAACAGCTACATGCTCTACTACATCTGCCCGATGCACACGCTGTTCACGATCATGGTGTACGCCGCGCTCGGCATCGGCGCGCGCTACAACCAGAGCCACACCGGCGTGTTCCTCAAGTGCGCCCGGGCCCCAATGCGCTTACCTTAAGGTAGGGTAGGGTAGGCACTGCGCGGGCCCGATGCGGGGCCGCCGCTCCCGCCTCCACCGCTCTCTAAAACATCTGCGCCAGACCGCCTGGCGCGATGGCGCGCGGCTGTGTGCGGCGGGCGGGCGGGCGGGCGCTGCTGCGCGCAGGTGTGGCCGCATGCTGAGGCACGCGTGTTACCAGAACCTACCTCTACCCTACGCTGACGCCGGGCGCGCGCCGCAGGATCGCCGCATGCTTCCTGGTGGTGTTCGTGTGCTGGGACCTGAAGCCGGTGTTCTACGCCATCTGGGGCCCGCTCACGTTCCTCATGGGCTACTCCGACCCGCGCAAGCCCACCAACGACCTGCTGCACGGCGCGCGGCCCACCCTAACCCTATAGCCCCGCCCCTGGCGACCCAGTGACTTGCGGCTGTCACCACCGACCTGCTCTGTATGTCTGCTTCACATCCAGCACCCTGCCCTCGATCCTCAGAGAGCAGTTGGCCAGCTGATCTGTGACCTTGCCCATGGCGCCCCCGCGTTGAAGTGGACCGCTCAGATGGCGTCGCTTAGCTCGTCCCACGCCAGCTGCAGCGCCGCATGCGGCAAGGTCTTGAGCATTATTAGTGTACCCGGGCAGCGGGCCCTGCCCCACAGTCAGCCCCGCAGCTGCACGCGCCTGCTTGGCGCCCCGGCCGCCAGCTCACGTGCCTGGCCGCATTCGCCTGGCAGCCCCGGCCAGACCGCCAGGCCGACGCATAAGCGGCCGCGCGCGCAGAGTGGTACTTCCGCTCGTCGCTGGACCGCTACGTGTGGATCCACGGCATGATCTGTGCATACATCCACCCGTGGTGCGAGGCGGCGCTGCACAAGGTGGACGCAATGTCGCTGCGCGCGCGCCTGGCCGCGCGGTCCGCCATCGCCGCCGGTGCGCCCGCGGGCGCCCTGACCTCGGGCGCCGCCGCCTGCGGCGCGCGCCGGCGGCCCCTGTTGCGCGCGCGGCGTGCCCTGCGCCTGTACACGGGCACGCCACGCACAGGTGCAGGGTAACAGCGCGCCAAGGGCGGGCATGGTTATCAGCAATATAGCGTGCGCCACAGGGTACCCTGGCCATGATTTTGTGGGCTAAGAGCCGCGAGCGGTGATGACGCTGGTTTGCACCTGGCGCCGCCGACGCGGCTCAGGGGGCCAGGACGTTGAGCGCGGTGTCTGCCGTGCGTACTCCTGTGGCTGTGACCCCGCGCCCGTCTGCGGTGCGCGCGCGCCTGGGCGCGCACGCATGGCGCCGGCACACCCGCCGTTGCCCGGCTCGCCGCCAGCGCGAGCGGCGCCGGGCGGAGGATCCAGTCCCCCATCGCATGCATACAGGATGTGTGTCAGCGTTTAGGCCCGAGCGGGCTGGGCGCGCGCAGTGATGCTGGCAGTGGTGGGCGTGTGGTACCAGACGGTGTACGTGCTGCCCAAGCTGGAGTACAACCAGCTGCACCCGTACACGTCCTGGATCCCCATCACCGCGTGGGCGGTGCTGCGCAACCTCACGCCCGGCGCGCCCCTCTCCCTCCCCGGGCTGCGCCCCGCGCAGAGCACCTGAGGCCCGGTCCCCGTCCCCCCTGCGCCTTCAGGTCCCCTGGTCAGTGCGCGGGCCGTGCTGCGCAGCAATCTATGGTCTCCACAACTTGCTGGCGAGGCGCCGTGTCAGTACAGGGCTAAGGTTCCCCGTATACCCTAGTCTATAACCTGTTGTGTTTTGCGCCAGGCCTGCGCGGGTACAGCCTGGGCCTGTTCGGCTGGCTGGGCTGCATCACGCTGGAGACGTACATCGGGCAGTTCCACACGTGGCTGCTGACCGATGTGCCCGACGGCCAGCCCAAGCTGCTGCTTAACTTCCTGCCGCCGGCCTACCCGCTGCTCAACTTCGGCCTCGCGACCGCCGGCGCGCCGCGCCGCGCCCCGCCGCGCGCTCCTGTCGCGCCCCCGTCGGCCTGCGCGTTGGCTGCACGTGCATGCGCTCGCCCGCTCAGGTATCAGAAAAAGCGTTCGCTGCGAAGCTGGAACTGGCGCCTAACAAGCACTCGCACACACTGCCGCAAGCCCGGCCTGCTGATCTGCACTGCTCGCTTTTTACACATAGATGTGCTTTACCAGCACGCGCTCTGCGACAGTATCAGCACGTGGGTTGTGACAGCAAACGCCCTGCAGCCTGCAGTGCGCTGACCGAACGGCTAGCGCTGATGGCCTGCCCGGCGCGCGTGCAGTGTACGTGTATGTCTCGTACCGGCTGTTCCAGCTGACCAACACGCTGCGGATAGCGGTCATCCCGGCCAAGGCGGGCGCTGAGCTGCTGCGCAACGTCGTCGTCATGGCCGCGTGCACTGGCGCGCTGGTCGCCGCCGGCGCGCTGCTGCTGCGCATCCGCCTGCTCGGCGCCTAGTGCTGGGGGTAGGGTAGGGTCAGGGTCTCCTGGCACCGATGGCGCACGGAACGGGGCCCGGTGCTGCCTACCAAAGTCTGCCAGCTGATCTCGTGCTTCTGACGGACGCGCCACCCCGCCCGCCGCGTGGCGTGCATGGCAGCGCGCAGTGGCGCACCTGCCTGCGGCTCGCCTGCGCAGCCGCGCTTGCCTTGGGAGGCATGTGCTGGAGAACCCTCTGCTACACAGTATGTGCCGGCGAGCCATTCGCTGCCGGCAGGCCTACCGCCGTGGCTGCCAGCCTCGGTGCACGCGCGGGTGTTTCATGAGCATGCGACCGCAACCCCCAGGCCAGCCGCAGCCGCGACAGTCATGTCTTGCGCGGCGCGCCAGCGCGCGCATCGCCGGTAGCTGCTCTTGCTTGTGCCCTGTGCAGGGATACTGTGGCAGTGGCGTCCGCACAGTATTTGCAGCGGAGTTTGCCATGGGCACCCGGGGGTCCCCTCAGTGCGGCACCGAGGTGCCTTTTGCCCGTCAAAGTTTGACGTGGGGCGACAGTCAGCTTATACCCGTGGCCGGGGTGTCTTTGAGCCCGCCGCAGCATGTCGATGCGACTGCGCCCACTTGGCGTGCAGCAATTGTTGACGTGAGTCGTTGTCACCTTTGTGGGTCGCAGCACTGGTCGGCTGCTGGAGCATATGTGCAGCGGGTGCGCGGCAGCTCGCGAACCTAGAAGGACAGCGCCCAGACATGCCTCTAGTAATAATGCAGCGTGCAGAGTCGGTGTTGTTGGCACATGTAACAACACGCTACCCAAGTGCCATCTCCCTGTGCCGATGCGCCAGCAACCTCCCACTCCACACTCGCTTTTGTTTTTACAGTGGTGTACAGTCACAGCCCTTACGACGCCCCGTCAGAAGTGTACAAGCAGGACGCCCGTCCACCATGCAGGGTCCGTGCACCTGACCATGCTGCTGGGGAGTGCAGTGCTGATGTGCTCATTGTCTAGGGCTCCACGCTGGTCTGCCACAGGCTGCAGAATAGATTTTCATGCAGACACGCGCTAACTGCGCAGGCAACAATTCCAGCAGGTTCACGGGTTTTGCAGGCGCCTCAGCTTGTGCAATCAACTGGACACAGCTCTGGGCTGCCTGCTGAAAGCAGCACAAGCCCTGCAGAACCCCCCGCCCGCCAGGCGCAGACGGCCAGCACGCGGTGCGGGAGCCTGCAGGGCAAGATTTGAGTCACGGAAGTGGGCCGGGGCCCGCCGGATCGTCGGCCCGCACGGGCGCGGGCACGGGCGGCGCGTCGGTGAAGGTGCCCACGCGCTGCAGCTCGCCGCGCGCGGCCGCCGTCGCGCCCACCGCGCCGAGCGTGCACGGCACCTGCGCGAGGCGGGCGCTTCAGCGCCGGGCGTGCAGCTGCCTTATGAGAACTAGAGCGCGTGCTGGGCACCAAGGCGTGCCTCTGCGCGCCCACGCTGGCTCAGCTGTTGCACACTGATGCAGCTTGCAACAGCGCGTGGTGGCGCCCGGCAGGCGGCGGGCTTGCCGCATGCTCCTGCAACTTGCATGGTATACCCCCAGCTATCATAGGGTAGGGTTAATTTTAAGACGCAGGGAGCGGGCTCGCCGCGCTCTAGCGCGCGCCGCGCGGCAGGGCCGGCGCGCGCCAGGTCCAGCAGCGCGGGCTGGCCCTCCAGCAGTTACGGGTTAGGGTAGAGTGGGGGGGGAGCAGGTTCTTCGCGCGCTCCATGCACGCCGTGCGGCGCGCGGGCGGCGGCGCACCAGGTACAGCAGCGCGGGCTGGCCCATGTGCGTGACGGCGTTGGCGGCGAATGCGAGGCCCAGACCCGCCACGTACGCCGCGAGCGTGGGCAGGAAGTAGGTGCGCTGCGTCAGCACGTCGTCCGACGCCGCAAACGCCGCGCCCGCGCGCGCCGCGCCCGCCCCCTCCTGCGCGGCGGCCGCGAGCCTGTGCACACCAGCTGACTGCGCTGCGACCGGACTGCGCTGTGACCGGTATAAGTCCCAGTCCCACATGCGGGTGAGCTCGCGCCCTGTGCAGTGCTGCCAATGGCTTGGACGTGTGGAGCCGTCCGCTTTGCAATGTCCGGAGAGGCCCAATCCCCTCAGCCTCCCCAACCCTGACGGCCATGCGTCCGTGCCCGGCTGAGCCCAGGCCCACGCGGCGCCGACCAAAGCACAGGAGCCTGTAACGGCTGCGACAAGCAAGCGGTTTGCGCCCATCCCTGCGGCCGGCCCTACCTCCACCACATGGGAGGTAGGGTCAGCCCAAGGGCGCCGCGCCTGCATGTGCCGGCGCGCGTCGACCACCGAGTCAACGATGCCATCGCTGACAATTGCGCCAAGCAAGTGCCCGACCCTGCTGCAAACCCTACCTGCACCGGCCGCGGCCGTGAGGGGCGCCGCGCCTGCATGCGCTGCCGCGCGTCGGCCTCCGAGTCGGCGACCCCGTCGTAGGCGGCGGCCGCTGCGTCCGCGCCGGCGCTCATGTACGCGTCGTCGGCCAGGCCCGGCCCGAGCGCGCCCACGGCGCGCTGCAGCGCGTCGGCCGCGGCGGCCGCGCGCGCGCGCATGTCGGTCGCGCGCGACGCGTCAAAGCGCAGCGCCAGGCACGCCAGCAGGCCGGGCACCACCACGTCGCCCAGGCCTGCGCCGCGCGCGCGCGCGCTCGGCGCCCCGCCCGCCCCGGCCTGGTCCAAGTTGAAGTATGCAGGCACGGGAGCTGCCGGCATGAGCGCACACATCACAGTCACGAGCACCAATACAACAGGAGGGCTGCCGCCCCTATATGCATGCCATGGCATGTTGAACTCTCGAGCGCGCCCGGCGGCTGCGCACTGAGCACTGTGCAGCGGGCTGACCCGGCGCCTGGGCGCCGCCAGCAAGGAACAAGCGCCGCGCCGCGGTCCCCGCCGCTGCTGCACCCCCGGGCGGGCGGGGGCGCGGGCCGGGGGCGGGCCCGCAGGCGGCACCGAGCAGCGAGAAGGGGAAGCCGGCGGCCTCGCCGACGCCGCCGGGCGCGCGCGGGAACAGCAAGCGCGTCGGGCCAACGAGCGCATCGCTGGTCGCGACCGCCAGCATCACGTTGTCGCCCAGCACGCGCGGCGAGCCGAACACCCAGAACACGTCGTACGCGAGCAGGCCCGCCAGCAGCGCGGCCGCCGCGCGGAACGAGCGCAGGCCCAGCAGCTGCGCGCGGCACAAGCACTCCATCTGTCTTTAGGTTATGTATCTAAACCTAGCGTACCCTATCCCGAACAGTGCGCGGCGCGCGCAGATGATCGCCTACGTAGGCCAGCAGCTGCGCGTGACGCGCGCGCGCGCGGCGTCTGCACGCGCCGGGGCATGCACGCGCGCGCCGGCAGCCCGGGCCGCGCTTGTGCGGTCGCGAGCGGGTGCAGGACGCCCCGAGCAGACTGGGCGAACGATGGGCAGCCTGCTGCTTGCAGCGCACTACCTACATGCGCGGCCTTGTGTTCAGCCGGCAACTAGCCACTAGGCTCTATGATTGCACAAACGCGCTGGCAGCCCCGCCGCGGGGCGCTCGACAGGAGCCTTTGCGCGTGCGGGTTAGGCGTGCTCGTCCGGATCGATGGCGGGTGAGGATGATTTGGCCAGGCTGGCGGGGGGGGGTGAGGCCCTGGGCAGGCGGGCGCGCGCGCAGCAGGGGCCGGCTGGGCCGCAACGCATTCCAGCACAATCACTCCAGCTTCAGAATGACGACCACAAAAGAAAGGAATGTGTGTGCGACCTTCACTTGAAGCCCTGGAAACGCTCCGCGCCGCGCGCGCGCGCCTGCAGGATGTCGGTCGCGAGCAGGCAGGCGATCATGTTGTTGAGCCCGAAGATGGTGTGCCCGGACGCCAGGTCCGCGCTGGCGGCGCCCAGCCCGAACAGGCCGGCCGCGACGTCGGACGGCGCCAGGCGCGCGCGCGTGATCGGCACCCCGTCATCGCCCAGCAGCAGCCAGGGCGGCAGCCGCACGTCGATGCTCGCTTCGCCCAGGCCGCCCGCCTGCGCGCCTCCGACCCGGAGCAGTGAGGCGCCGCGGGCGCCGGGCCCGGGCGCGCGCCGGGGGCAGCCGGGGGCCGCGGGGGGCGCGCCGTGCGGCGCAGGGGCGTGGCGACGCCGCTGGCGACCGCGACGGCGCCCACCAGCCAGAAGTAGGCGTTGAACAGCGTCTGCAGGTTGAGCTCTGGCAGCCACTTCAGCACCAGGTAGGTGCCGAACAGCGCGGCCGAGGCCGCCACGGGCGCCAGCGCGCCCTGCCCGGAGCGCGCAGGGCTCACTCCTCTTTCTTTCCCCCGAAATCAGTCAGTCATGAGCGGAGCAGCATTCGCTGCCTGAGTGTGCTTCAGACTGCTGTCGCGACGCCAGCAGGCACGTGCGTCCTCATGCAGAGACGCACAGACTGCGCAAGGCGTGTGCCGCCTAGCAGTCGGGGCGTCGCAGGCTGCTGCGCTGCAAGGCTGGGGCGGGGAGCTGCGTAGGGCATGCACTGCGAATGCACACGCGCTCTCCAGCAGGGCCCATGGCAGGCAGCTTGCCTGCGGCTGGTCATACACAGACCAGCGGCAAGCAGCAGCACGCCCACATTCTCCCGCAGCACGCAACGCAGCAGCCGCAGCCCTTGCACAAATGCCAGCGCAGCGGAAATGAAACCCGTGGCTTTGCCGTGAAGAGGCGATGTCCTGTACCCCTAGACGACAATGACACCCTTCTACATGGTCATCAACAAGGAGGCCTGCCCCGGCGCGCCTGCCGCAGGCTGATCTGCTGGCGCGAGCGGCTGGAGAGGCCGCGGTGCGCGCCGATGTAGATCGTCAGCGTGGCCAGGCCGACAAAGTAGGGCAGGTCGGCCAGGCGCTGCGCCTGCGCGGCCGGCAGCTGCCCGAGCGCCAGCAGGCCGAAGAAGGCGCCGTACGCCCACTGCGCGTCCGCGCTCGCGTCCCAGCGCCAGGCCGCCGCCTCCGGCCTGCGCGCCCGTGAGCGCCCGGTCGGCGCCGCGAGCACACCACTTATCAACTGCGCGTCCGCGCTCGAGCAGACCACATGCCCACCATGCGTCCTCGCAACTGCGACACACCGCGGCGTCGCCGCCTCTGGTCTGCGCGCCGCAAGCACCCGTTCGGCGCCGCAAGCAGGCAGCACAGTCTATATCGCTGGGGACCGACTGTGGGTCCTCGCTTGCGCCTGGCGCCGCGCCGCAGCCTGCAGTCTACATTCACAGCGCCTGGGCAGCGCTATTGGGGCCAGCAGCGGAGCCCGCCGCTGCAAGGCTGTAAGGCCGTGCGGGGAGTCGCGCCGTGTCCTCGCCCGCGACTTCCCTGCCAGCACCGTGCCGCCGCCACGGCCTGCGTAAGGCCGTTTGCGCTGGAAGCAAAGTCACCCGCTCCTTGCTGGCCTAGCTCGACTGCACACTGCTACCACCCCTGGCCCGCGCCCAAGGCCTGCACCGTCTCAACGCCGCGGCCCAGACGCAGCAGGCGTAGAATGCATGATGTGGCATGATGTGTCCCATAGCGTCACTAACAAGGCTGGCCTCACACCAGGCTGCCTTCCTGCAGACATCCAAGGTTGACGCGGACACAGTTGTTGCTTGACGTTCAGCATCACCTAGGCGGGTGTTCGCGGGTCCCCCTTTCTCCCTGGACGTCCGCTGTGAGTGGTGCACGCTGGTCCCCTGCTGCAGCGCCGCCGCCCCGCCGCTCCTCCGGCAGGCCATCTCTGCCCGAACAGCGAGGTGCTCCTGCCCGCCGCCTGCATAAGACAGCGGAGCTTGTCAGGCGGGCCCTGCTCCTTCGATGTGCAAACATTTTGTCATTGCCTGAACAAGCTCACATACCTGGGCCGGAGCCGCCGCGCATCCGCATGCCATACCAAGGGCAACCTCTCGAGCTGGCGCCAGCGCTCAGCGTTATGGCAAGGCAGGCGGTGACAGCTGAAGCATAACGGCACGCTCTGAGCAAGCATGCTTGCAGCGTCCCAAACGCACAGCCGCGCCCTGTAAACACACAGATGCTGTTCCGGACGCTTTTCTAGCAGTTCTTCTTCTCAGCTTGTCAGCTCAAAACAGGCAGCAGTGCGCATGACCGAGCCAGCGCGCGCTCAGAGCCCGGCTCTGTACCCTCTTTTAACCCTCTGACTATCACAGATTTTGAAATCGGAGTGCCTTGTTCTTTCCCGCCTTTGGTGTGCAGGTAGCTGACTGGGCAGACAGTGCTGCTAGGTCGCGTGTCGAGACGCTCGTTGCACTTTGGCTGCGTCCTCTCCTCTCCTCGCACGAGATCCCGCGCGCGCCTTCCCGCGCTAAAGCACCCCTGGAACCTGCGCAGAGCAGCTGCAGGGAATTGCAATGGGCTGCAGCGGAAGCGTGCCGCTCGCTCTCTTCACGTTCTACCCACAGGATACAAAAAGTGCGCACCCGGCGCGCTCTCCTTCACATGTCTGGAAGCACTTGCCTGAACACACAGTGCGCGCAGGCCACAAGGCCAGGGCATACGACGCATTTGACGACGCCGGCGATATTAAGGCAGCATATGGCAATGCACAGAGCTGCTGGCCTGCTTGCGCACCATACAACGCCCACGATGACAAGGTGGGAAGAAAGGCACTGGCAAGGGGCTCTGCGCCACGCTGTGCTGCTCCTCGCAGTGCGCTGCTAGGCCTGCAGCCATGCCTTTGCGGCCAATTCTGTTGACTGCACTGTTCTCCCAACAAGTGGCAACACAAGAGCTGTACAGTCAGGGAGTCTCGCTTGTCGCCAATAGCAAGGCGCACGCTTGCTGCATTGGCGTGCAGCTGCGAACGCAGGACCGCGCTGAGGACAAGCGCGCGCTCCTGTGCGCGGTCGCCCCTTGCCAGCAGACGCTCAGCTCGACGCGGAGCACTCCAGCACAGGCGCGACACGCAGCGTCGGGAGCGGTGTGTGTGCGTGACTTGGGCTGCAAGACTGTGGCGACCCCTTATCTTGATCTGTGCACCGGCAAGCCGGTCCCCACTTCGCATGCTGCGCCACGAGAGCCCGTTCCGCGACTCTAGAGCGTAGCTGTGGCTGCGCAGAGGCGCAGCAGCGCGGTTGCCTGCTCCGCCGCGACCGCGACGCGCACGGGCCGCGAGGGCGGGGTGCTGCAGCGCAAGGCCAACCAGGACGCGTGCCTGGCGCTGCCGGGGTTCCAGGGCGAGGCGCAGCAGGCCCTGTTCGGCGTCTTTGACGGCCACGGGCCCGCAGGTGAGCTTGCCCCTGGAGTCAGTGAGTCACGAGTGGAATCACGCCCTGGGCGTGTTTCCATGCATGTGCAACCTGGGGAGGCTCCCTGTCCGCCATCGAAAGGTAGCATTGTGGTGTCTGCCATAACGCCCGTTTCCAGAGCTGCCAGGTCGCTAAGTGTGTGCATATTCTGACGAGCCCTTTTGGAAAAAAATTTTTTGCCTAAGCGCTTGTGGCACTGCGGAGCTCGGCGCCGGCAAGTGCGGAGCGGCGTGGCGGCCGCAGGGGAGAAGGTGTCGGGCTATGTGCGGCAGCACCTGCCGACCGTGCTGGGCCAGCTGCTGGCGCTGGAGGCGGGCGACGAGGCCGAGGCGCTGCGCCGGGGTGCGCGCCCGGCCTGCCCACCATCGGCCCTCGCTGGGGTGTCGTAGGGCCCTGACTCTCATGGTCAGAGCCTCCGGTGACAGCTAGCGACCATGCCGGCAATGTGCATGAGACGCCCCGCCTCGCTTCCGCACAAACACGTGCAACTGGCACTTCGGCAACCTGGCATGTCGGCGTCCACCTAGTACAGAACCCGCATGCCTGCTCCACCTCGTCGCGCCTCTGCCCGCGCCCGGCGCAAGGCTGGCCCCGCGCCGCCCGCGCGCAGCGTTCCTGGAGGTGCACCGCCGCCTGGTCAGCAGCAAGGTCGACACCGAGCTCAGCGGCAGCACCGCCGTCGCCTGCCTGCTCCGCGGCCGCCGGCTGACCACGGCCTGGGCAGGCGTGCCGCGCTCGCCACGCCTGCTCTCCATGCCTGCTCTCATTAACCTCTTCAGGTTATTTTAGATGCCAGCCATGCGTGGCTTGGCGACTGAAAGGTGGCTGCGGTCCGGTTCTGCTGCACACGGCTGTCAGGATGGGTGCCGCCGGGGTCATGCACAGTGTGCGGCCGCGAGCATGCGCCGACCATAGCGCGTACCACGCCGCACGGGCTGCGACGCGGCTGCCTGGAATGAAGGCGGGTGGGCTGGCGCTGAGCCCCATAGGCCGCTTCGGCCGGGCAGGCGACTCGCGCGCGGTGCTGGCGCGCGCGGACCCGGCCGACAGCGAGCGGCTGGTCGCGGTGCCGCTGACGCAGGACCACGACCCCTCGCTGGCCAATGAGCGGCGCCGCATCGTGGCGGCCGGGGGCCGCGTCGAACGGTGCGTCGCGCATCAAGTCTCGCATGCCTGGATGGGTAGCTGGCCGGCCCTCGCTCCCACGTCCATTGACAGGGATATGTCCTGCAATTTTCCTTCCTTTCATGCACCCGCATGTGCCTGCCTGAACGTGGTGCACGCGTGAGGGACTTGCATTTGCTAACATACAATGCGAGCCACCGCGAGCTGCGCGCGCAGCATGCGCGACGAGCGCGGGCTGCCGGTGGGGCCGTTCCGCGTGTGGCTGCCGGAGCGCGGCTTCCCCGGCCTGGCCATGAGCCGCGCGGTCGGCGACAGCCTGGCCTCCCTGTAAGCCCCTGCCCACTGCCGTTGCATGACTGGCTGTCGTATGTGCCCCTCCGTGCTCCCCTGCCCAGCCGCCTGGCACCCACTGAGCGGCGCCTTTGCTCCATGCGTCGCAGCATTAAACCCACGGCGATGACATGCATGTTGCTCCCAACATCCCTTGTGTCCCTGCCTACGTGCGTCGGCTGGGTCACCGCTCACAACCACCTGAGATCCGCCCCAAGGATCAGAAAAGTGCTAGTGCGCACAGGCGCTGACCGGGGCCCGCGCGGCCGGGCAGGGTGGGCGTGACGGCGGAGCCTGAGTGCACCGCGGTCGGCCTCACCCCGGCCGATCGCCTGCTGCTGCTCGCCAGCGACGGCCTCTGGGGCGTGCTGTCCTGCCAGGCGGCCGTGGACGTCGCCGCTGCGTGCGCCAGCGCCGAGCAGGCGGCGCAGCGGCTGGTCGCGCTGGCGCAGCAGCGCTGGCTGGCCGAGGAGAACGGCTGCGCCGACGACATCACCGTCGTGGTCGTCTTCCTGTCTGGCCTGTGACGCCGCGTCCGCTTGACCACCCAGGGCAGCGGCGGTGTCCAGCAAAACGAAGACCATGCGCCCGACTATATATACGTGTCGCTGCGCTGTCCAGCCTGTGCTGCTGTGACGTAAATTTAGCATGGGCAGCGGCAGCGGCTGGCAGACGCGAGGGGCAGCCTTCACAAATACATGGACATCGTGGTCACGCTGTCCGGCCTGTGTCGCTGTGACGCCTGGCAGCTGTGAGCAGCGGCGCCGGCTGGCCGAGGAGTCCGCTGCGCTGACGACATTCCCGTTACGACGGCCCCGCCGTCCTGACCACGTCACGCCGCAGAGACGCCTGGCAGGGGCAGCCATGCATGCCGCGCCGCGCGCACACCTGTCACCATATTGTAGATAACCGGGTCGTGCCATGCGTATATTCAGTGACGAAGTGCATTTTTGCTGTCCTTGCCTCAGGAAGGCTTGTGACCCAGGGTCTCGCTGGCGGTTGCTTTGTGTCCTGCTGATGCGCAGTTTTGCCATGTGTTGCGGCTGGCCGGCAGCCTGTCACATGTCAGGAAGTAGGCTCATCCATGCAGCCTGGCAGGAATGGGCGCATGGCTCTGGCGGTTGTGAATCAACGCTTTGTAGGGGACCGCTATCGTAATGCCTCGTGGTCAGCATCGGGTAGACCTCTGCAGTCCTAAACTAAGCTTATAGCAGCTTTCCATTTCGGCCCCGCAGGCCTGAGCGCCGGACACCACCGGCGTGCTTGCAAGAAGTCTAAGAATGGTAGCACTCTAGCAAGGGGCAGTTGCTGTTGTCGAAGTGGCTGCGCGGATGCATTTCAAGTATTTGAGCGGATGACCTCTGGCACCTGCCTATGGACAGGCCGCCTGGCCCCCAGCCTGGGCCGCCCTCGCATGATATAGCCGCATGGATGGAGAACTTGCGCCTGGGGCCGGGCCCCGGTCCCGCGGCGTTTCTGCCCGCGTACCCGCCGGCCGCGGCGGCTCCCTTCTCGTCCTATGCGGCGGCAGAGTGGCACGCCGCGCGCAGCGTCCCCGGCCTGGCGCCCGGCTACCTGCAGCCGGCGCAGCAGGCGGAGCTCTTCACTGCGCAGGACCTACTTGCGGCCGGCCCCGGCGCGGACTACCGCAGCGAGGGCAAGGGCGAGGAGGGCGAGGACTATGAGCCCGGCGCTGAGGGCGAGGGGAAGACACGCTCCAAGATGCAGGAGAAGAACCGGCGGGTGCGCGCGCGCGTCTCGCAGCGCACGGCGCCGCCAGGCTGTCCCAAGCAGCCTGGTGCCGTAGGACAGGCTTGAGCAGTTGGGGGACACCAGCACGATGACATGAGTTTGAGTCACCCGCTGGTACAAGGCATGCCTTGCTCATGGGGCGTGTGCCGCGCGCGCGCGCCGTCACCGCGACGCGCGCCCTTGACACGGGGGCCACGCCTGCGCAGAGGGTTCACATGTACCTGGCGGTGGCGCGCGCAGGCGCAGAAGCGCTTCCGCGAGCGCCAGAAGACGAAGTTTGCGGAGCTGACGAGCAAGGTGGAGGCGCTGGAGGCGCGCCTGGCCGGCGCGCTGGCCGACAAGGCCAAGTCGGACGACCGCGCCGCGATCCTGGAGCGGTGCCTGGAGCTGCGCGGTGGCGGCGCGCCTGCGGCTGCGACGGCCACCGGCGCTGCACCCGGCGAGGTGCGTGGCTGCTCCCTGATGTAGCTCTTGCGGCGCGAGGTCGGCACTGTGCGGAGATGCGGCCCTGTCCGGGGTACACAGATGCTGCTGCGCCCCGCCAGCCTGAGATGGTGCCGCCAAGTGGCCACCTGCCAACTGCGCTACGCCTAGAGCGGGAGCGCGGGCGCATGCTGGATCTTCACCTGCGAGGACGCTCGCAGATACTGCAGAGAGAGGGGCATGGTGAGAGCTGTCGCAGAAGCCACCTGCGGCGCTGTCGCGCTTGCGGGCAGCAGCTCTGCATAGCAGCGGAGGCAGTGGTGGCACCTGTGCGTACCCGGGGAGAGGCGCGACTTGGGGAGGCGTTGAAGCACGCGAGTTAGTGCAGTTGTATTGGCCTCAGGGAGCGGGCCACGGCAACTGCCAGTGGCCCGACAGTGCCGACACCGTGTTGGTCACCACATGGCGACTAACTCGCGTACCATCGTCCTCAGTGCACGCCATGCTCAACAGTGGGAAGTCGGGTGTGGAAGGAACAAGCTGTCCACGCAGGACAGCCTGATGAAGTGCGAAGCAGCCGCGCTTCTGCTGCCTACCTGATAGCGGGCGTCTGTTCTGTTCTGATGTGTTACCTACGTCGGGGCTGCGCAGGGGCCGAGCGCGGACAGCTCGGCGGCAGCGACTGCGGCGGCGGTGGCCGCGCTGGCGCTCGCGGCGCCGTGCGGCGCCAAGGACGATGCGTTCGCCGAGTCCGTGGCGCCGGTGTCGAGCGTCTTTGCGGACGACCTGGAGCTGTCGCTGCCGCTGGGCGGCGTGCAGCGGCTGACGCCAGAGGTGTTCCGGCTCATGACGCCGCGCGACGTCATTGAGCTCTACGAGGTGCGGCGGGGCAGCAGCCGCAGCATATGCACGGCGTGGTGCTGCCGCCGTGACTCCACATCTGGCATCGTCCGCACGAGCCTGCTTGACCTAGCAGCTCGCCTGTGAGGGCGTTCGTGCTATGTGCATGTTCGGCACGTCATGATCGCTTGTATGTCGTGCTCTGCGCCAGCAGATAGTTGGGCGCAGGCCCTTTGCAGCAGCTTGTGGGCAAAAAAAATTTCTATACATCATAATTAAAGGATCTGGGCAGGCGGTAAGCGGAGCTGTTGGCGGTCGCAGAGCTACGTGGAGGCGATCGGCGTCTGCCTGGAGCAGGAGAGCGTGGAGGACGATGCGTCGCCTGCGCACCTGCGCCTCACCAAGCTGGTCCATGAGATCGTGCGCGCGCGCCTGCCAGCCTTGGTCGCTATGACACTTGCCAATGCCCGCAAGGAGTAGGCTTTGGCAGACGCTGCGTGTGAGCTCGAGAGGATGCTTGTCCAGGTCTGTTGTGTGCCAAGAGCGATGGTGGAATAGTCATGAAGGTGTGCTCGGGGCACGTCCTCTGACAAGGAACCAGAAAACAAAACGGCAAGGTGCATTGCTGTGTCTTGAGACGACAGGTATTTCAGGCGGGAGGATCTGGCAAACAAGCCAGCCTGCGGCAGGCGTCCTTAGCGAAGCCTCTCGACACGGGACGTGTTTTGCGCAGAGCACGGTGGTGTGCCGTGCGGCGGCGCTGCACCCGGTGCCCATGCGCCGCATGCACATGCATGTCAACCCTTCCACGCCGGCGTGCCTGCAGGAGAACGTCAACCTCTCGCGCCAGCTGGTGGTGCGCCCAGTGTCTGCATAGCGTACGGGTGTGCCTTGTGGCAAAAGCGCGTCCGGGTGTGTGTCATGGCACAAGCAACGCAGGATGTGTGTGTGTACAACACGCAGTCTGAAGCGTATAAAGGTGCCTGTTGGGCAAGCACCGCGCCAGCCCGACGCGCTGCGTGCTGGTGCGGCAGGGTGACTTCAAGCATAGACATCGCAGAGCGGGCGCACGAGCTGCAAGTGGCACTGAGGCAGCTGTGTCAGGCACTCTGTCGGTGCCGGGTGCACGTTGATGCTGGGTGCATGGCGGGCGGCTGACACGGGCTATGCGCGCGCGCGGCGCGCAGCTGCTGCTGGGCCTGAGCAGCGCGCAGAGCCAGAAGCTGGTGGGCGTATCGGCGCGCTTCAGGCGGCGCGCGCACGAGCTGCAGCTCGCGCGCAGGGAGCTGTACGCGGGCATGCGGCCGCCGTCGGAGGCCGCGCTGCGCGCGTGCTCCGAGGAGTACGTCCGCAACTTCCTGCAGGCGCGGCCGCGCGCGCGCATGGCGCTGCCTGCAGCAGCTCTCTGTCGTAGCTGCCTGCTTCGGGACCCATCAGCGTTGCCTGCACCTCTGTGTTGCTGTGCCGGTCGCTGAGCGCTGCCGTGCACTGCGCTGCGCAGCTGGCCTTGTCGCAGCCAAGTGAGTGGGCGGACACGTAGGGCACTGTCAGAGCGCAGAGGGCTCGTGCTTGTTCCTCAGCTGCGCAGTCAATGGGTTGGGCGCGCTGTTAAGGCAGCACAGCGGAGGTGTCGAGGGTCGGCGGCGCGCAGGACGGCGCAGCTCACCAGCTCACGTTGGCAGCGCGCTGACAGCGCCACCCGCTCGCGTGCAGGCGCACGATGACATGGACGCGCTGAGGTGCAACCTGCGGCAGGAGCACTGGGAGGTGCTCAACTGGGTGACCAAGTGCTTTGAGATCCTTTCGCCGGTCCAGGCCGCGCGCTTCATGCTCGGCTCGCACCCGCGCTGGTGCGTCGCGGCCGCGCACGTGCTCGACGCACGTGGCCAGGGAGCTGGCTTGTCATCCCAAAGCCGTGCCTTCGTCTTCACACTTGCACGGCCAAGCTGCCACATGCTCGGGCATGTCTTTGGTGTGGCGAGCGGGCAAAGCACTCTGCTTACTGTGCGTGCCGAGTGCTTGCAAACGTCCCAGGAGCGCGGTGTGACAGCATGACTTGTGAGTGAGCAAAAGATGTGGTGAGCTGACAACTGCAGGTGGCCGAGCGCAGGTTCGACTTCTTGTCTCTGTCAGCGGTGCTGGCTGCCGACCTGAGCCTGCCGATGACCTAGGCCTGCCAATGACCTGGGCTTGCTGACGGGCCGGGCCGCTGCCATGGGCCCGCCTTTGAGCCAGGCCGCTGCTGGCTGTAGAAGGGGCGATAGTAGGCAAGCTCTCGCGCTAAGCTTGTGTCCGCTTCTCGGCACGGCCCAAACTTAAGCGCGACAGCTGCAGCCTTCATGTGCCAGCCCGCATCATGCGCAGGTGAAATGAGCGGGGTGGTGTAAGGAGTGGGGGAAATTCTCAATAGGTTTGCTGCATGCTGGGTGACAGCACTGCGCGTCCGGGTCTTGCGTGACGTGTGATGGGTGTCCCCGGTCGGCCCACGGCCTTTCTGCCCCCATGGGCCAAGGTGCCAGTCCCTAGTGCCCCCCCGTGGCGGGGGGCGCCTGTGCGACGGGCCCTTGAAGCACGCCCCCCTTTATCACCCAGCCCGCTGCGTGCGCCGTGCCGCTGCGGAGCAGTGCGCGCGAAAAAGATAGTGTGTTTTGCTAGATGGCCTGGAAATTTGTTGGTGGGCACCAGGGTCCCTGGCGCGCGCGCCCAGGAGGGACAGGGTGTTCTTTCCCGGAAATTTTTGTGCGCGGCGGTATCCCGTGTTCGAGGTCAGGGGCTCTGCCCCCGCTTGCTTGCCCGCAAGGTGGATCTGCGCGGCCAGCGCTCATCTGACACGCGGCCGTGTCCCCGTGCATGGGGCTTTCAGCTGGCAGGCGGTATCAGCGCCCTGGGTGCCCAGGCCCTGGGCGCCCAGGCTGCCCAGGGCGCGCCGGAAGGGGTTTCGACACAAAGTGTGGGGGAGGGGACTTGCGTGACCAACACTTGCTTGGTAGCATGGGGCTGGGAATATCTGGGAGTGCGCGTCCTCTTCGAGTCTTTCTTGTTCGGGCGCGCGCCCGCAGCGAGATGAGCTCACTCAGCGGTATGCTTTGAGGGGTTTGCGCTGGTGCGCGGCTGGCCAGGACGCTCCCGATGGGCGCACGCCCTGCGCCATCTGCACGGCTTAGGGGGGACGCGGGACACCCGCAAAAGGACATGCAGCAGCGGATGGAGGGATGCCAATAATGCAACACAGTTGCTGCCGACTGTTTTTCAGAGAGGCGCGCCGTGGCGGTGAGGGCAGAGGCCCCGGCACTCGCCCACACAGCACGGCGCGCCTGAGAGCTCTGGCGCGGGTTTCTTGCCTGCGCGCTGGCGGTCGCTCGGCAAGGCCTGGCACTGCATGCCGCCTTTGCGGCGCGGACGGCTACTGATCAATCATCTAGCACTCGCAAAGTGTGGGGCCGCCCGCGCTGACTTGCACCTGCGCCTTCGGCCCAGACAGTGCCTGGGCTGAACGTACAGGGGTGGCGTGCGGTGCTCGAGCGGGCTGGCCCTCTGGGTGCGGCAGCCTAGGGCACATGGCTGTGCAGCATGCCATGGTCGGGCATGCCAGTGCGAAAGGGTTATGGGTGAACATGGGCCAGAGCAGCGGCTGAGGCTGCGAGCACACGCGCTGCGCCCGGCGGCATGCTGCTCGGCCTCCGGTGGGAGTTGTGTTTTCTGGGAGCCTAACTGTTTGTTGCACATCCAGGCGGCGTTGGGGCACCTTTCCTGGGCCCAGTGCGGGTCATGCGTGCTATGAAGGCCCGGGCGTGGCCCGAACCTGGCGCGCTGGCCTGCAGATGCTTGGGCACCACGTCGCTGCCTGCCTGGCTTGCGTTTCAATCATGGGTTGCCGCTCAAGGATCCTGTTGGTTTTGCTCTCCTTGCTGCTGCCATGTCAGCGTGAAAGCAAGCAAGCAGGCAGTGTGCATTGAGAGCATGCTTTCATGCTGCTGCCATGCTTTGCAGGGTCTTTAGGCGTTTACCTGCAATTTGTCCATGGACGAGGAGTTACTGTCCAGTGTAAATTTGTTTGTTTGCTTGGACAACAGCTGCATGCAGGCGCACATGTCTGTGCGCGTCATTCCAGCAGCCGCGGCAGGCCACCCCGTCAGGAGACGCACGCTTCGCACTTGCTGCTCCCTCAACAAGAGCGACGCTCCACACGAAAGCGAGCGCGGCAGGTAACTCTGTAGTAGCACGCAATGCTCAATGCCAGTACAAAAGAAGCAGGTCTGCGACACTATTTCTAAGCTGTGCAGCGGCGCACTGTACAGGCGAATCGCGCGGCTGGCAATCGAGCTGTTTGTGCAGTCGGGCCAGACGGTTGGCATAGGAGCGGGCGCTCTCGCCACGACCTGCGCTGTTCACGAACTTGCGGATGCCCTAGCAAAGGGCCGCCTTCAGGTCAGCCCTGACACAGCGAACACTGAAGTGCTTTGCGCGTAGGACTTGGCACAGCTACCGCATTGCAGGCTTCTGGCTCAGTTCATTCTGCATGTCGTGAGGGATGCCGAGCTTTGCCAGCGTGCGGGCTGGCCAGCAGCGCGCAGCTGCTGCTGAGCAGCAGGCTATGCCGGGCGCAGGCGATACGCTGCGTGCCTGCATCGGACGTTGCTGCAGCAGCTGCCGCAGTGGCTGGCTTACCGCTGCTGGACCTGGAGAAGCGCCCCCAGGTAAAGGGGGTTGCCTGTGCAGGCCTGGGTGCACACAGCTGATGAGCCTTGTCTGATGGCCCCTCACATGCACGAGCGTGGGTTGGCTTTGCACAAAGGTGCCGTGCACACCTTGGGGGAAACCGCAAAGCTCAAGCCGCGTGGCAAGGCTGCGCGTTACTGGCTGCGCAGCAGTTGCAGCCGACTCCAGTGGCTGTCTGAAGGAGCGTCTGTGCTGTCAGGGGCAACTCCCTTGCAGCGTCCACATTATGCTTTCACTGCACTCAGTGGGTTGGGTGAGCTGAGCCTGGCCACCAGAGCACTCAGCATACTTGACACTGAGCGCTCAGCATACTTGATGCATGCTCAGCAGTAGCCTTTCAGCGGGGCGCTGGCGCAGGTCGACGTGACGCTCTGCCAGGCCGACGAGGTAGACGCGGCCGGGCTGGCGTTCCTGGCGGGCCAGAATCCGCGCGGCGAGCTCGCGCAGCCGCAGCTGCACCGCCTGCGCGCGCTCGCAGCCGCCTCGCGCGCCTGGGTCGCGCTCGTCGACGACCCTGTCAAGGTGCCCCGGGCGGCACGGCGCCCGGTCGCGCTCCTCGACCGCGGAAACCGGACGAGCATGCTGCACCCTGCATCTGCGCGCATGGCAGCTGCCAAGCAGCATGCCTTGCCGCAGCGGCTGCCTGCATGCGCTCGCTGCTCGTATGCACCCTACCCTACCCTATCCTAGCCATGCTGCACCATGGCGCCCCAGCGATCTGCGCCGCGTGTGCAGTGCCAGGGCGTGGGCCCTCGACGCCAAACACACAGACCGCCCGGGCAGCTGCTCATGCGCATCTTTTGAGCTGGGCCGCCATCGTGGCCGTGAGTTCACGCCCGTGGTCGCCGAAGTGGAGCTCCAGCGACTGTGCGAACTTTTCAGTGAGCATATTTGCGCCACGCCTGCCTCTTGCCACCGTGCGCTATGAACTAGATAGGGAGGAAGCGTTTTTTGCGCTCGGCAGCAGGAACAGTGATCAGAACGGGATCAGGCCAGAACTGGAAGTTATAAATCAACACCTGGAAATAAAACCCAACACCCTGGCGCTGTTGTGGCGCAGGTGGTGACGCGGCTGGGCGGGGCGCTGCCGGTTGCCATCGGCGCCGGCCCCGACTGGGAGGACACCGCAGAGCAGCTGGACGACCTGTTCCTGGGCGACGCCGAGGTCTGGTGCGCCGGCCCCGGCGCTCGCCGCCCCGCGCCGCGGCGCATCGCCAGGCGCAAGCCCGAGAGGCCGGCCGCGCAGGGCTGCCCCCGCATGCGCCGCCGAGCGCGGCGGTCGCGGCCCCGTCCGCGGCTGCCTCTGGCGTGCACTGGCGGTCGCCCTGCACGCAGCAGGCGACACGGCTCTGAGCAAGTGGTAGTGTTGCGGTTAGGGTTGACTGTGATCCCGACCCCGTACGACGCGCCCGCTCAGCGGCCGGCGGGGTGCAGGCGGCGCGCGGCGCGCGGCGAGGCGGAGGACCCGCGCGGCGGGCGGCAGCCGTACGTGTCCGCGGAGCAGCATGCGCTGCTGGACCTGCACTTTGGCGCGCCCGCGGCTCCGGGCGCCCTTCTAAGCAGCGGATGGATGCATTGTCCTGGGAATCTTTGTGTCTGACATGTCAGGATGACGAGCATATGGAAAGGCAGCATGTGCTGCAGTCGCATGGTGTTATGCGAGGTCCTTTGCTGTGGCAAGGGGTAGTGGTCATAGCAGGCCGGCTGTGCTACGGCGGCCGTCCACACGCGTCTGTGCCTGCGCACGGCCTTGGCACGGCCGCAGGGAGAGCATGCGGCGGTGCGTCAGGCCGCACGGTGCTCTGCCGGTTGGAGCCCAGGGCGCCGCATGGCAGGTGAATGCCCAGGGGCCGCCATGCAGCGCCGGCGGGCGTGCTGGCCGCGCGCCAGCCGTCCTGAGCAGACCCGGCGCGGGCCGGCGCGCAGACGAGGGGCTGCGACTGGTAGGCGAAAGCGCGGGCTACGCGGAGATTGCCGATGCGATCGAGGCGGTGCCCGGCGTGGTCGCGCACGGGCTGTTTGTGGGCGTCGCGACGAGCGCGGTCGTCGCGACGCCAGATGGGCCCCGCATCCTCCGCCGGGTACGCCGCTCGCGCAGGGCCCAGCGCCGTGCTTGCGCACATGCGCTGGCCCTGGCAAGTGTCAGGGTAGGGTGGCACGCTTGTCGCAACGCCGGACGAGCCGCGCGTCCTCCGCCTGGTGTGCCTCTCGCGGCGAGCCTCCCGCTGCGCTTGGGCCGCGCCTGGGGACGCGCGCTGGCCCTGGCATGGGGCGGGGTGGGGTGGTGCTTGGGGGCATGCGGAATATGGCCAGGGCGGGGGCTGCAGCCAGCAGAGCTGAGTCCTGCGGACGGCGGCACGCAGGAGGAGCAGAGCGCGCTCCGCTCCGGGTGACCCGCGCTGCGCGGAGGGCCGCTTAAACTCTGTAGTGTAGAGTCTGAATGGTCACCACAACGTGTGCAACGCATGCATGGTCCACGATGATATTGGTGACTGGTGTGCAGCGCGAGACGTGCAGCGCGCATGGTATACTCGTCCGCTCTGTGGACAGCAGGATTTGTGACGCAGCATGGACCCAGATCTTCGCGCATGAAACAGAGAGGGATTGAGCAGCAGGAGCCTCCTGCCAGGAGGTCTGCAGCGCCATTACAGGTTAATAACATTGTACAATAGTGATGCAGCTGATTTGATATAAAATCAAAGCTCCTATAACCCTTCCCCTACCTGCTTGCTCCTCCTACATCGATCGCGCATAGTGATAGTAGACAGCGCACGCTCCTGGGCTCTTATGGGATGCAGGCGCTGGCCTGTCTGCCTGCAGACGCTTCCCCTGAGGTCACGGGTTGTCCTTTGCAGCTAGAGTACATATCAAGATGCAAACCTGCTGGGACAGGTGCACGTTACCTCCCCTGGCTGCAGCAACGGCTCTGTTGCTTGCGGCCTGTGGGGCAGCCGCGGCGCGTCCAAGCAGCCCGCTCTCCTCCGACAGCCTGCACCTGGCCCAAGTACAACCGCCTTGCCTCTTCACGACCGTGGTGTTGAGCGCGCCGCGGGAGGACGGTGCGCCACATATTGATGCTTGGCATTCTGTGGCATCATCTGCTTGGAGTACAAGTGCACACACGCGGAGGCCGGCTTTGCCAGAGTGCTCAGCGGTCACAAGCTCTGACGCTGGGCCCGCACCCCAGGTGCGGCGCAGCTCCAGGTCACGCTGTCGGGCCTGCTGGCCACGGGGGTGGTGCGGATCCACCTGATGTGGGGCAAGCACGAGGACGGCGGGCTGCCGGAGGACGTCCGCGCGGTATGCGCCGCGTTCAGAGCCGCCGGCATGGCCATCGCCGAGCACTTGATGGAGCGCGAGCTCTGGGAGCGCACGCGCGGGCCCTGGCGGTGCGTGCACAACGCAAACTACTTCTCCGCGCTCGCCGTGGCCGCGGCGGCGGCGCCGGGCCTGCCCGTGCTGGTGCGCCACCAGACATCCCTGAACACCCGTACTCCTGGCTGCCGGGGCGGGTGCGCCGTGCTGCCTGCGCTGCCGCCTGCCGCAGGCCGGGCAGCCGCTGTCAGAGAGGACTCTGGAGCACGGCACAAGTGCCAGGCGTGGCCACGGGCGGCAAACATGCTTGCAGGTGGAACTATGGGAGCGCCCCTTCTTGCCCAACCGTTTGGCCTGCCTGTGCGGCCTGCGACGACGCGGACACAGTGCCTGCGCTCCGCGGCCGGCCGCCACACACTGCGTGTCACCACACTGTGGCAGTCCCATGCTCACTTTAGCCTCCACCCTCGCTCAGCTTCGCTGGCTGCTGTGGCGCGCAGGTGCTGGAGGACGATGTCCAGCTGGCGAGCTTCTTCTCGCTGCGGCTGTGCCGCCTGGTGGGCCAGATCGCGCGGGCGGCGGTGCGCGGCGCGCCCGCGGCGGCCCCCGCCCGTCCTGCGGCTGCCGCGCTCGCGGCATGCCTGCATGAACAGCCCATGCATGCTGCAAGAGCCTCATTTAGAGGACCCGTGCGTCGCTGCCGTCGTGGCAGGCCTGCGCGGGACGCCATGGCGCAGACGCCCTTTCCCCTCAGCCTAGGACTAACCTATCCCTACCCTAAGCAAGGACGCGCTTGCTGTCGGGTGCAGGACGCGCCGCCGCACGGCACGCCGGGCCTGCCCGCCGCGCAGGGCCCGCTGGCCGGGCGGGGGCGGGGGGGCGCGGGCGCGACCTGGGCCGTCACGCTCATGAACCCCTTCACCCTCAGCGACGAGACCCCGAGCGACCTCTTCCCCCGGGCCGCGCCCGGGCTGTTCCGCTTCAGCCCCGGCGCCATGGAGGGCTTCTACGGCAACCAGGGCATGGTGCGGGGCCCAAACCCTATCCCTCTGGCCCGTTCCCTCAAGCCCCGCAGCCATAGAGAGCTTCCGTATACGGGCATGGCGTGCGCCCGCGCGCGCCCTCTCCGCCGCCTGCGGAGTGCATGCTGGCGCCGCACCTGCCTGGAGTACTCACGCTCGACCAGGCGATGCCATTCACTTCACTCAGTCCCGCTGCTGCCGCGCCTGTACGCATGCGTGGGCTGCAACAGGTCGTGGCTGCCAGTTGACCTGCCCGTGGCGCGGCCGCCGCGTGGCCACGGCCGCGCATGCGGCGCACGGCGCGAGCGCGCGGCCGCCGGTGTGCGCGCCTGACGCCGGGGGCGCCCGGCCGCAGGTCTACTCCCCGGCCGTTGTCCCGAACCTCACCGACTGGTTCTACCACCACGCCGTGGGGACCAAGGGCCACCCAGGCGCGCTCTACCCTAATAAATCAAATCTAACCCCAACCTCACCGTCTGGTTCTATCGATACGCATCACCACGCTGTGGGGACCAAGGGCCACCCAGGCGCGCCCTTGCACCGTGCGGCGCACCTGCCCCCTGCAACGCACCTGCCCCTGCGTCGCAACCGCCCCCAGCCCCGCCTTGGCGAGGGACGCACATGGCGGCGCCGCCCTGTCTCAAAAGGACACGTCACCCCTGTGCGCCTCCATCACAAGCGTGGTCCTAGCAGCAGGCTTGCGATGCAGACATCCATGAGAGTGCTATAGCAGCAGACATCCATGAGAATGCCCATGATGATCGTGCTGACTGTATCGGCGCGCAGGCGAGACCGACAAGCCCATGGACTACACTCTGCGGTGCGCGCGGCTGCGCACCCCGCTGCCGCCGCCCTGCTGTGCCTGGCTGCACACCGGCGTGCTGCTGTGCCTAGGGCTGCCGCTTCAGCGTGCCGTCGAAACAGAGTATTGTTATGTCGGCTCAAGAAAGACTGTTTGCAGGCGTCGAGAACTCTTGATTCGAATTCCAGCAGAAAATGTTGAGACACTGCCAACCAGTGTGAGCCCGTGCTGCCCAGCGCTGCGCACGCGCGCGTGGTGCTGCGGTGTGCTATTCAGCCATGCAGGTTCTGAGCGCCCGACTGCGCTCAGTGGTCGGGAAGGCGCTGCTGGACTCGGAGGTCACGTACTATCAATGTCAATTAAAGAAAGTGAGATCAAGGGCTGCGGCGGCGGCCAGGGAGTACATGCTGGCCACGCGCGAGGAGGACTTCTTCATCGTCCAGGACGCGCTGGTGCAGCACATCGGTGCCGCCCGCGCACTCCGCTGGGCGCCTCCCTTTGCCTGGACAGCGTGGCATCAGGCGGGCTGCTCTAGAAACACAGATGGCATACATTCATTGCAATTCATTTTCGTGCATGTCTGTGTGCACCGTCATGTGTAGGGGCACATGCCAAGTCGCATTTGCGTGAACTTACATTTAAAAAACGCATGTCACTGTTGGCCCTGACATGCACGTGGGGCATAGTCACCCCAAGCCTTCCATGCCCTCTTGGCGCCCGTAAACCTGACTGATCTCCTGACCGTCACAGTGTTCCGCAGGCCTCAAGTCCTCGCTGGGCGGCAATTTCTGGACGGCGCAGTCATTCCTAGACGCGTGGTACGTGCGCACGCGGCCGGGACGGCCCGCCGGCACCGCGGCGCGGTAACGCCGCGGCGCGAGGCCAGGCCGCATGGCCTGCAGGCTCACAGCACTGCGGCGCGGGGACGCCCGCGGCGCGAGATGAGGCCGCATGGCCTGCAGGCTCGTCCTGTCGTCCGAACTTGGCTCGTGCGTTGGAAGAGGGCCTGGGATGGGCTGGGTTTGAGGTTATAGCTTTTCTAGCTTTTCCAAGAAAGCCTGGGCAGGCCGTCGCCGTTGAGCGCATGCACTGCCTGCCTGGCATTGCTGGGCGTCTTTAGCTAAGGTCTGCATGCTTGCGGCCACCTCATATGTTCTGGGCGCCTTGCTGCATCGCCGTGTCATTGGCATATTACACAGGAGAGCGGGTTTGAGCCTCCGCCAGGTTGCCTTTTAATTTCCAGCGGCCGGAGCCTGCATTGCTTGCATGCAATCGCCTGGCACCCCTGTTTCAAGACGCTGAGTTGCTAGCCTTGAGAGTGCGCGCACGTCTTCTGTGAGGCGCACACTGCTGTACCTGGGTATGGTGTTACTGGGTGCAATTCTTTCTTCTTGCCCACCCTGCATTTATGTTTTGCAGCCGTGTATAGTATGTGCAACACATCTCATGTGACCCTCCAGTGTCGTCATACAGTGCTCGGATACGAAGACGCACTGCGCTGTGCCGCATGCAACACATAGGGCGTGCAACCACCCCTCCGGGCCCCAGGAACCGTCCGCGGCGAACATGCAGTGGACAGCACTGGTGGCTGACAGCCTGATTGATGGCACTGCCCCTGGGAAGGAGCGCACACAGCATTGATGCATCTCGAAGAGCAGCCTGTGCGGCAAGCCGCGTCGCCGCTGCCTAAATGCAACCCGCATGCTCCACCCCGGCCACACGAGAGCTGGTAAACGCGGCGGCTCGCCGGAGCACGCAGAAGCAGCGCCTAGGCCAGGAAACCCTAGCCCGGCACTCCTGCACCCACACCTGCGGAGCCTGCCCACGCAGGCAGGGCCGCCGCCGGCTGGCTGGGGCCCGCAGGCGCGGCGCGCAGCGCAGCGGCGACGGCCTCGTCCACGCTCCAGAGCTCGCCCGACGCGCAGTCCAGCATCCAGCAGCCGCCGGCGCCGGCGCCGGCGCCGCCGGCGCCGCCGCGGGCGCCGCCGAGCGGCGACCCGCGCCCGAACAGCGCGCCCGGCGCGAGCAGGCAGCCGGCGCCGCCGCGCGTGCGCAGCGCCGCCAGCCGCGGGCCCTGGCGCGCGGGGTATACGTCCACGCGCGCCAGGTGCGGCGCGTGCACCGCGAGCAGCAGGCGCGGCGGGTCTGAATACCCTAGACCTAACCCTACACTGCGCGGATGCCCCGGCGCTGCCGCGCATGCAGCCGGCGGCGGCGGCGACGGCGGCTGCGTGTCGTGCGGTAGCTGCAGCGGGGAGGGCTCCGTCGGAGGCCCCGCGCCCGCGCTGGAGGCCGGCGGAGCGGCCGGGGCTTCCGCGGCGGCGTCAGGCGGCGCTGCCGCGCCAGGCAGCTGCAGCCAGGCCAGCTGGGCATCGCGGTAGCCTGGCGCACCCCGTGCGCCCGCGTCTAGTCAGGCCGCATGCAGGCAATCTTGTCAGTGGCATGAGCAACAGACACCCACCGACATCAGCAGCCACCAGCAGGCACGTTAGGAGCACGGATCTGTGTCGACGAGTGCCCAAGAAGGAGCGCAGCAGCACGCGCAGACATGCACAGCCATAGACGTTTTATTCTATGATTTTGGTTTCAACCAAACCTTGTTTTGGGGTCATATAGGTTGGGGACCGCTTGACGTCTGGTAGCGCGCACCCTTGAGCACGCGGAGCACCGCGCCCGTGCCCGCGTCCAGCAGCATGACGCGCCCCAGCGCGTCGGCCGCCGCGGCCAGCGGGCCCCTGAGCGCGACACAAAATCTGTGTCATCATCTCAGCACATTAGCCCGGGCCATCCTGAAAGCCACTCTGCCACTGTGGCGACGTCACAGATTATGGTGCGGCAGCACTCCGGCTACAGCACCGCATAGTACAATGTGCCCTATTCCAGCCGCTGAGCATGAACAGCGAGCATGTACAGAGACAAGCCAAGGACCGCGCCAGGGCAGCAATGCCAGCGATGCGAGCCTCACGCGGGGCGGCCTGCAGGACACGCCAAATGCGCAGCGCCATGTTCACTGGCCAGCCAAGCCAGCAGGGTCCCATGGTATGAGCCTTTGGCATGGGGACGGACAGCAGCCCTTTGAGCCAGCCCCGGCAGCCCGAGCACGCCGCAGACGTGCGGGACCCCGGCGGCGACCGCGCCTGGGCGCCATCGCGAGCGAGGTGACGGCGCGCGGGCGGTCCTGCACGGAGCGCCAGAGCGGCGCGTGCTCGCCAGCCGGCGGCGGCGGCTCGGGCTCCGACTCGGGCGGCGGCGAGGCCGCCGCCGACCCCGCGAGGAACTCGGCCGAGTTCTGCAGCCAGGTGCGCACGCCTGCGCGGGGCGAGCAGGGCGGGTGTGAGGGCGGGAGGCTTGTCGGCGTGCGCCCGGCCGGGCTGCGCAGCCGGGTCCGCGCGCCCGCGCATATTGCGCGCCTGCGAGGCGGGCGAGGACGGGCAGCTTGATGCGGGCGCTCGCACGCGTTACGAATTGATGGGAGCAGCGGAAGGAAGTTGTTGGGCTTAAGAGTATGAGACATGGCAAAAGCGCAATATGCCACGCTTGCGCGCAGGTTTGCAAGCTCCTTGCTGGCATGCCACCGGGTTGCCAGGTCCGGCGGCGCCTCAGCGGCTGGCGCGCGCATGACGTGCAGGTGATCAGCCAGCACTGGCAGCGTCCTGCAGCGCGGCCAAGGTGACGCTCAGGGGGGCAGCAGGCACGGGGGCCGCGCCAGCGCGGTAGCCCCCCGGGCGCCCCATGAGCGCCTCGCGCGTCATGCTGGCCACGCTGGCGGCCGCGCTGGTCGCCAGGTCGCCCACGAGCGCCAGCGTGCCGCGGCCGCCGCCCTCCTCCGCCTCGCTCACCGCGACCGCCGGGTCCCTGCCGTAACGCGCGCGCCCTGTCCTCACAACCCGTCTGCGAGCCCCTCTGCATACGCCACTCCGCTTCCCAGAAGACGGGCGCCCTCCTTCGCCCACCGCACCGTGATTGCCTTGTTCCCGCTGCAGCGTATGCGCCGTATCCTCACGGCTGGTCTGCCAGCCCCTCTGTGCAAGCTGCTCTCCAACAGGACGCCCCTGGCAGCACAGGCAGACATGCATGGGCATGTCCCTGATCAAGCTTCTATTGCGGTCCATGCATCCGTGAGGCGCTTGAATTACATTTACCTCACGCCCGGCGGCCCCGACATGTTACCCAGCGTCAAGGCAACAGCTGACCGCTTGCTGCAGGGTCCCCCGAGCAGGGCACTGCTGCGCTCAATCAAGCCATCCCAGCCAACCAAGCCAGACCGGAGCATGGCATCTACTGACGTCTCTGTGTGGCGACCCGGGCAAGCACGGGGCGGGGCGCGCCGGCCGACGGTGAGGATGACCAGGCGCGGCGCGGCGCCGCGCTGCGCCATCGCCGCGTACAGGCCCGCGCCGCGTGCGCCCACCAGGAGCCCGTCCGCGCGCGGCCCTGCTCGCCCGGCGCCGCCGGTCAGCGCGCCCGCGGGCATTCAGACATGCACTTCTTTTTGTGGGTGTTGGTATAGGCCGCACCTGTGCAGTCCTAGCAAACTGCAAAACATGAATGTGCTGTCATTCGGTGGGGGAGGGGTCTGCACACAAGTAGCACACAGGTAGTCCTCATAGGTTGCAAAACATGCGTGTGTTGTTGTAGGAAGGGGGGCGTTGTGCTCACCCACGGCCCTGCCCAGGCTCCACTTGGGGCAGGCCAGCGGCGGCGGCCAGTCCGCGTCGCGCGTCGGGCCCAGCTGCTCGCACAGGCGCACGAGCGAGCGCACCTGCGCACACAGTCATCAGTACAAAACATGGGCACATTCACCTCCAGTGGCACTCAATGCTGCTCTGCGTGTTGCGTTCACGTGAGTGCGCTGCTGCAGTGGTACACGAGCCTTGGATGAACACCATGAGGCGCCGCTGCACAAGCAAGAGGTGTAACGGGTCCACTTGCCGCTGCGCAGCAAGTATGCACAGGGTGGAGGTCTTCATACAATGCGGATGGAAATGTGGCAGATGCATGGCCACAGTTTGGAAGACATCTTTATTCTTTCGTCATGTCTGCTGCAGCCGCTTGGCACAAGCAACACAAGGACCCTGACCCTAACAGGGCAGCTGCCCCATCGCGCCTCCAGCGCGGACACGCGCGCGACCGCGTCGCGGAAGACGGCTGTGACGTCATCGGTCGCGTCCTGCGGGCAGAGCCCGGCGCCCGCGGGCCGCGCCCGCAACGCCACGCACGGCCCGCCGTGCAGGCGCTGGCGGTGCAGCAGCGCGAGGCCGCGCGGCGCGTGCAGCTGCAGGTGCCCGCTCGACGTGCCCACCAGCAGGCAGCCGTCGTCGGCTTCCGCGCTGCGCGCGCGGCGCGCCCGGGCTCATCGGACGCTGCGTCGTGGGCGCCGCGGGCGGCGCGCGGCCCGTCGGCACCGGGGCTTGCGACCCGCTGCCGCAACTCTAGTGCTCGTGGCGGGAAGGCAGATGCAGGCCGCCAGCGACGGCAAGCGCGCACACGGAGGCAGACGGCCGCCCCGGATTGGTGCAGGCAGCCGCCGTTAGGAAAGCAGGGCGAGTGCGAGCCCGAGCACGAACAAGTTGCAGAAGGAGCGGCAGGCGGCCATGCTTGAACGATGGCTGAAGAGCGTGCCTGGCGCCGTCGGCGCCCGGCGGCGGGGCCCATGCGAGCCAGCACAGCGCGGTAACCTCCTCCGCCGCGCCGCACGCCTGCACGCAGTCCACGGCCGCGGCGGCGGCCGCAGGCGCTGGCGGCCGCTGCGCGGGCTCCTCGCCCAGCGACACGAGCGCCAGGCGCTGCCGGTATGCGAACGCAAGCCTGCGGCTGCAAGCGGGGCAGGCGGGTGTCACTGGATTATTATTTCGCAAGATGGAGGCGGCAGCAACTCATACTGACCCTCGGCAGCCTGAACTGCAGCAGCAGCATGGCGATGACGAGGAAGAGTCCACATCTTATGATGCGGGGGGCGCACGTGGAAGCGTGCAAGGCCTTCAAGGTCGACTTCCGTGCCAAGGCAGCGCTGCCGCACGCATCCGCCGGGTAGTCAGCATACAGGCCCAGCAGCAGCTCCTGCATGGGGACTTGCATTGCGCCTTTAGGAAGACTTCACAGTATAAAGAGCCCCGCTTCCTTGTAGCAGGTGCGCACGCAGGACCTGCAGCACCATGGACGCGTCTACACCAGTGAGTGCATGCAAGTCCATCAGGTGCGAAGCTGAGGCCTGATGTTACAGAGCAACCCAGGGGCACCCGGCTTTGGCATGGGGTGTGCCCAGTGCCTACCCGTCTGCCTGGAGGTGCCAGTACCCACCTCCATCTGCGGCGTCTGTAGCTGTCTCAAGTTGCATACAGTGAGTGAGGAAGGCTGCAGTCGCTTGCGCTGGTCACAGAAAATATCGTATTCACCTGGTTTGCTGGCGTCTTGCGCTTGCAGAGTGCAGCAGAGTAAGGCTGCAGAACAGTGTTCTGCACCCGGCAACAGCGCTCAAAAGAGGCTGGGCCGCAAGCTGCACGTGCGGGGGGAACTGCGATGGACGAGGGTTATGCAGACGCGGACAAACACGCAGAGGTCTGCTGCTCGCCCCATCCCGGATGCACCTTGCAACGTCAGGCCATGCTCTGCTGCTGCTGAGCGGGCCGTGTGCGTCACGCAGGGTGGCGAGCCCGGCAGCGCCGGGCCCGCAGCAGCAGGCTCGGCGCCTGAGGCCAGCCACAGCGTGGCAGGCAACCTCGGCGCGGGCGCCAGCCGCCCTGGTCTGGCTGCGGCTGCGGCGTCCGCGCCTGATGCACGGATGCCGGACGGGGCGGAGGGCGGCGCGTCGGCAGGCCCCAGCGCTGCGCAGCCTGCAGGCGGGTGGGGCGACGCGGCGGACGAGCGGGGTGCGGGGGCCGCGGGCACGGGGCCGCGGGGCGCTGCCAGCGGCTGGGCCGGGTCGGCCGGCGAGCGCGCCGCGCTGGCGGCCGCGCCGCTGCGTGTACGGGCAGAGGTGCGGCTGTTCACGCGTCGCGGCACCTGGCTCAGGCCTTCCGCCGCGCAGTGCTCAAGGAGTGTATGTTGTGCCGGTGTGGGGAGCAGAGGGGCTGCCTGCAGCACCCCGAGCGCGGCAGCTGCGCAGGCGCCGGGCGCGGCGGAGCTGGCCGAGGCGCGCGAGCGTGGGCGCGGCGAGTATGGCTGCGCGCACTACAGGCGGCGCTGCCGCCTGGTGGCGCCGTGCTGCGGCGAGGTGTTTACGTGCCGGCACTGCCACAACGAGAAGCGGACTGCAAGCGAGTGGGTGCGGGCCGCTGGCCACCCTCCGCACTGCTCGTCCGTGGTCGTGGCGCTGCTGGCCGAGGCACTGCCTGTTACCTGAGAAGCCTGCCAGCCGTGCAGCCGCCGCAGGGCCTCGGTCCTCTAAGTTGTGGTTACATTAGTCAAGTGGCTTGTTGCTCCAGCACGTACTGCTAATGCAGGGTGCAACCTACCAGGCGCGCGTCCGCATGACGCCCAACTTAGACTGATGTTCCCCCAGTATACTTGCAGCAACTGCGTCAGCGGCCAGGTCCCGAGCGAGCCCAGATCATTGCAACCCATCTGCAGAATGGCTGCAACCCGGCACCCGGCCGCGAATGGGACACAGCTTTGGCGCGCGCACGGGCCTGCGCCTGGCGAGCCTGTGCCTTCTGAGCGCTGTGCTTGCTGGCTGAGGACGCCACCGCGCGCCGCGCACAGGACCCCGCCAAGCGGCACGAGCTGGACCGCGCCGCGGTGCGCGAGCTGGAGTGCGCGCTGTGCGGGCTGCGGCAGCCGGTCGGCGCGTCGTGCGCGGCCTGCGGCGTCGGCTTCGGCGCGTACGCGTGCCTGCGCTGCTGCTTCTTCGACGACGACCTGCGCAAGCAGCAGTTCCACTGCGACGCGTGCGGCATCTGCCGCGTCGGCGGCCGCGCCAACTTCTTCCACTGCGCGACCTGCGGCTGCTGCTACGCCGCCACGCTGGAGGCGCGTCCACCGTGGTGCCCCCCCCCCCCCCCCCCCCTCCCCCCTTCCCCTGGCGCCAGCCGCTCGCGCGGCCGCCCGCACTGCTGCCCGCGCGCCGCGCCGGGGCGCGCGCGTGCCTTATGCCGCACGCGGCGTGTGCGCTGGCATGCCGCACATCTACTTTGCGCTGGACCCGGGCCGCGCGCCGTCGACACGCGCTGGTCACGTCCGCTCACAGCACCGGCCTCACACATTGTAGGCTCCGCAGCGGCAGGGCAGCGTCAGCGCGACCGCTGTGTGGGCATGTCCGGCCGCGGCGCCGCGCCCTCTGCGCGCGCTGCTGCGTGCGCGTTGCCTGGGGCGGCAGCAGAACCGGCAGGAGGGAGCGCCTGCCCGGGGTGGAGGGCGGGAGGCCGGTTGCCCTGGCGCGCTGCGCCGTGGCCTCCCCGCGGGGCCGCCTGGCGCGCGTGGAGTAATGGGAACAGCGCGCGCAGGGCAACCACGTGTGCGTGGAGAACAGCATGCGCCAGAATTGCCCGGTCTGCTTCGAGTACCTGTTCGACAGCGTGCGCCCGACGGCCGTGCTGCCGTGCGGGCACACCATCCACTCCGACTGCCTCAAGGAGATGGAGCGCAACCGCCAGCTGGCCTGCCCCATCTGCATGAAGTCGTACGCGGACCTGGCGCCCGTCTGGCGCCGCATGGACGAGGAGGCGCGCCCCAGGGCCCCAACCCCTGATCTTCTGTCCAGAGTTAGGGTACAGGTTAGGCAGGGGTAGGGTCGTACGCGGACCTGTCGCCCGTCTGGCGCCGCATGGACGAGGAGGCGCGTCCCGGGCTCTTGGCCCCCAACGCCCTGTTCCCAGCCCGGGGTGCCTCGGGGGCCCGCTCCGGGCCCCGAGCCCTGAACCCCTTTCAAAGGAGGTTGGGAGTGCAATCCGCCGTCTGGCCTGGCCCATCTGCGCGAAGGCATGCGCGGGCCTGGCGCAGTTGTGGCGCCGTGAGGGCGAGGAGGCGCGCCGCCTGGCCCCGTCGCCAGGGGCTCGACGCCCTGTCCCCAGCTTGCGGGTCGTGACCCGCCTGGGGACGTTCTGAAAAAAGCGCAATCTGGCGGAGGGGAGCTCCCTTCGCTGACATGCGGCTCGCCTGCTTTCGTGACCAGCTAGGAGTTGGCCAGGCGGGCAAGCCAGGAGGGCGATGCGCGCAGGTGGCGGCCATGCCGATGCCGGAGGACTTTGCGGCGTGGACGGCGAGCATCCTGTGCAACGACTGCAACCAGGCGCGCTCCCCGGAGCAGTCAGGCCTTGCCCGCGCCAAAGCGGTGCCGTGCGCGGCATGCTTAGGGTAGGGGGTTCATTGCGGTGTTCGGCTGAGCACTAGGCGCCTGGGGCTGCTGCATGCCCGCACCCCGGGACAGCTGTCGCGAGCGGGCGCGCCCGCGCAGGCCTAGGGCTTAGTGCCCGGGCTGCGCGTCGCGTGCCATGCACCAACCTACCCTAACACCTAACCCAGGCAACGGCGCCGCGCAGGCCGCGCGCGTGCCGTTCCATATCCTGGGGCTCAAGTGCCCGGGCTGCGCGTCGTACAACACCCGCCGCCTGGGCGTCGCGCGGGCGCCGCCGCCGGCGCCGCCGCAGCCGCCGCTGGCCGCCGGGCGGCAGCTCTAGGCGCGGAGCGCTGCAGCCAGGTCGCTGCTCGGCATGCACCCCGCGCCGCCTGGCCAGCGTGCGGCTGCTTCTCTGGCGCTGACAGGAGAGTGGCCGCGGCGGTCTCTGCGTCCCAGGCGCTGCTGCGCCGCTCAGTTACTGTTGTGTATATGATGGGTCGGGGCGGCCGCGGTGGGCCAGTCGCCTGGTGACTGAGCCGCGTGTATGCTGTGTGTGGAGCGAGGGGTGCGTGTATGGGAAGTCTTCCATACAGGCACTCCTTGGGCGCTCCTGCTGTTTTCACGGCGGCGCTTCAGCGCAGTGCTGGTCGGCAAAGCTGTTGGAGCAGCGTGTTGTAATGAAAGTGCGGCAGTAGCACGCAAGTGGTGAGCCCGGTGATTAGAGTGTTGGAGGCTGGCGAGAGGCCCAGTGCCTGGTGCACGAGTGTGCTGCGCCTGACCTTCAGTCCGCACCTGAGGCCAGACTATGTATGCACAAGAGGGCAGAATATGTATGCCCTGGCGGTCCAGTGGTAAGTATAGGAGGCCTGTTTCTTTCTCGTGTTATTAGCTGCCGTTGGAATGCCGGTCCATCAGTTGCATGCCGATCTGAGATTTGCAGATCTCGTTTCCCAAAACTCCTAAGGGTGCGGGGTGCGCAGCTCGCGCATAGAGCTGGCGCTGCGCACAGGAGCAAGGAACAGCGCCTGACAGACTTACGGCCGCTGGGACGGCTGCTCACTCCCGGCGTGCCTCGCACACCTGCGGCTGGCCCGCATGAAGCGCATCCTGGTGGTGGACGACGTCAGGTGAGCACCTTAGTGGCGCTGGCGGGCTGGCTCGCAGCCAGATTCGCATGAGCAATGTCTGATATATCAATGTACCGCCTTTTCACGCAGGCTCAACCGCTTGCTGCTGGGCAAGCTCCTGGGCCGACTGGGGTATGAGGTCGTCTACGGGTGCAACGGCTGGGAGGCGGTGGACGTTTTCCAGCGCACGCTCGCGGCTGAGCAGGAGGAGCGGGAGCGGCTCTTCTGTGTGCTCATGGTGCGCCCCCAGTGGGTGTCACACAGCAGGCGCCCCTCGTCTGTCCCTGCAGCACGAAGCGGTGCAGCGCAGCTGATCAGCTGCGCTCGCAGTGTTTGTCGCGCGCGCCTGTTTCAACGCGCGCTCCTGGCGGTCTCGCGCTCACACCGCGCTGCCGCAGTGCCGCGAAATATCAGCCAGCACCCCTGTCAAGGACTTCAAGCGGAGCGGCAGCACATAGGTTAGGCTGGCGCTTCACGTGACGGGGACCTTGGGGCGCTGTGGGCCGCGCGCCAGCAGTTCGGTGCTGGCAGCCGAAGAGAACGGAATGCCCTACTCTGCTGTGCTGCCGCGCAGGACATAAACATGCCGAGCTGCGACGGCCTGCAGGCGACGCAGCTGATCAGGCGCCTCGAGGACCAGCACCAGCGCGGCTGGGGCGGCGAGCCCGCGGCGGACAGCTGCAGCGACAGCCCGCGCTCGAGCGACAGCGGCGCGCGGCGGGTGCCCATCATCGCGGTGTCGGCCTGCAGCGAGGCCGACCAGCTGCTGAGCCCGGCGCTGGCAGAGGTGGCCGACCCTACAGGTGCGCGCCGCCGCAAACCCCACGGCGCCCCTCTCAAGCCCTATCCCACTGCCGCAAACCCTGTGGCCCCTCTCTTAATTCTCCGCTGCTGCGGACTGCCACATTAGGCATATTGCGTCGTCACGCACTGCGTGTGCCCGCGCACCAGCTCGCGCGGCCGCTGACCAGCGGCGTGCGCATTCACATATGGCCGCCGCGCGCGCAGAGCGGCCGTGGCGGGCTTGCGGCATGGATTGCTTCCTGGACAAGCCGGTCAACCAGGCGAAGCTGCGGCTGGCGCTGTCGCGCCTGGAGGCGGGCGCGCCGCTGCCACCCGAGCTGCCGCCCTGCGGCGAGGCCAGCTGCGAGCCGGGCGGCCGTAACCTGAGCCGGCCGGCTGGGTTGCTGCGGCCGCCGGGCGCGGAGGCAGCCGACTGCCTTGCGGCGGTGCGCAGCTGCGCGGGCGCCTGCCCAAGGGCTCCATCTCGCGAGTCTGTTTGCAGGGTCTGGCAGGGTCTGACATAGCTGGCAAGCCTGTGCACTGTTGTGGGCTGCCCGGGCTGCTTGCCGCTTATACGGGCGCTGCGCTTCGGCCGCCCAGAGAAAACATGCTGGTGCGCCACCCGCGCGGTGAGCTGTGCGGGAGAGGGTGGCGGAGGAAGCTGTGGGGTGGGTGACCACATTGCTCTGCGGGCCAGCGGGGGACCTGCGAGGTGGGTGTTGTCAGACTTGGTCGCACTGAGTGCGCGTGCGGGGCGCAGGTGCACGCGCGTCCGGGCTCCCAGCAGGTCGCGCGGTGCGGCCTGGGCGCGAGCGTGCAGCGGGCGATGGCGGCCGTGAGGGGCGGCGCGCCCGCGCGCGGCCCTGACCCGCGCGCCGCGCCTGCGCCCGGCCCGGACACGTGCGCGGCCAAGCGCGCGACGCCCGCCCCTGCCGAGCTGCGCGCCGCCAAGCGCGGCTGCTCCAGCCCGGACCCTGCCTGCGCGCGCGCCGAGGCGCCGGCCGTAATGCGCATGGGCAGCCGGGAGGGCACGTGCGCCACTGCCTAGGCCGGCCCTGAGGAACCGGTCTCAACCCCGCCACCCTGCACGCACAAGGGCGCCGGCACAAGTGCTGGCCGGTGCGTGCACGTAAAGATGAGCGGATGCTGGACCAGGCTTGGCTCTGGCCCTGCGCGCCTCGCGCGCTGTTGCGGTGCCCGCCTGTGCTCGAGCGGCCGAGGAGGCGCGCGCGCCTGCTTGGGCGCAGGTGGTGCAGGGAGTGCGCTTGGGGCCGGGATCTGCCAGGAAGAGGCTACGAACCTGTGCTGCCGCCCAGCGGAGGGAACGCGCACCTGCCGGGCGTAGTAGCACAAACCAGTGTGCAGTGTATTCTTAGCTAAGGCCCAGTACCCCACCAGCGCGTCACTGGGCGCGCTGCTAGCTACCCCTAGGCCCGCCCTCGTGCTGCGTGCTCATTTTCGGGCCGCCCTGCGGCAGCCCGCACAGCTCTGACTCTAGCTTGCTGCTGTCTCGTGCTTTTGTTAGCTGGGGAGTGGGCGTGATTTGCTGAGAGCCGCTCGGCGGTATGGAATTTGGAGGATGCCAGGGGGCAGGGGACGGGGCGCGCTGCTGGCCCCGGTCAGCCTGTGTCGCGCTCCGACTGCGCCGGCCCGTCGTGCCTGCCTCCCCAGGCGCCTGTATTGTTTCGCGGCAAAAAGCTGCAGAGCCGCTGCCAAGCCACACCACAGCGGTGGGCATTTAAGGGTTGACGCGCGCTGCGCACGGCGAAATTCTTTTTAGGGTGTCGCACGACTTTGTTCGCGTCGACGACGTCTTTTGTGGGAGGGTGCGCGCCCAAGGATGGCGCTGCACAGGCAGTGAGGTCGTACTTTGGCTGCCTCGCCAGGTCGAGCTGCTTTGGGGCTGGTTTTATTTTGAGAGTGTGTGTAGCTGTTCAAGTATCTTTGGCTGTGCAGAGCCCTGCGCGGCTTGGGAACGGGCGATCCCAACCACCAGGTTGTGCGATGCCATATGCCTTGTAGGCGTGCCTTGCAGGGCAGTCCTCATGTGGCTGCATGCCTCTGGGAGGTTGCGCATGCGCGACCCGCTGCAGCGCATCGCCTGTCCCACCGCAGGCGGTGTGCTGATGTCGGCCAACGCAGGCGCCATGCTCCAGTGCGGCGTGATGAACAAGTGATACAGCGGAGCAGGGTTTTTTTAAAACAGCCTCTGCGCCAGGTTATTTCGGTGTACGCAGCACACACGACATGCTGCGCAGTCAGCTCATTGCGTGCAGCTCACCACCGCGCTCAAGGCGCCTGCTCGCACGCCGCAGCACGACGCCCGCCCCTGTTTCTGCTCAAGCCCGCAGTTCCAACCGGTTCCGCGCCTGCACTCACGCATGGCATGCATGCGCATGCAGCCCTTTCAGCAGCCCTACGCCAGAGGCGGCAACACTGCCAGGCAAGGCGCCCGTGGCAGCGACGCTGCTCCGCGGGTGCGCCGTGCCTGGTTGGAAGGCGCACGCGCACGCTGCGCGCTCCTCCTGACACGAAGTGCAACCCCGCAGGCAAACCCGCAGGCCCCACAGACGCCGCTAGCGCGCAGCGGCGCCACCCGGAAAAACCCGCCGCGGCTGCTAAAACTGCTCGGAGTGCCCGGGCCTCGCCGCACGCGCGCCGCTCCCATGGCCGAGGGCAGCAGCGCCGCCGCTGTGCCGGGGCCCTCAGCATCGTGCGCCGCAACTTCGCCCCGCACACACTCTCTCGCGGCGGGCCTGGCGAGCAGCAAACTAGGGGCCAGCAATGCGCCGGCAAGAACGTGGCACTCAACTCGAGCGGAGCAGCCCTTCTCCTGCGACAGACGGCGCAGAGCAAAACGCGCCCTGCCGCGCGGCGCGCAGGCCATCCATCGCGCCACGTAAAGAATCGCACAGACACACGTCAGAGTTCGCTACAGCCTATCTCGCACGCCAGCCAGCCGCCCCAGCCCTTGCACCAGCCCGCACCTCCCACCGCACGCACAATCGGTGCAGAACTCCTCCACACCTGGCCTCACTCAATCGCCAAAAATCTCCCAAAAATTCTCCAAAGTTATCGACACACACACACAAGAAAAGCGCACACTAGGCCACACACACAGTTTGGGCACCGCCCCAGAGCTCCGCTGCAGCGCCGCTTCACACAGCACGCGGGGCGCATCAGAGCAGCCACCAGCCATCTCCGACGTCAGGGGCGCAGGTGCCTGCACCCAGCCCCACAGCGCGCGCTGCATCGACGTCGCCAGCGCCAAGCCACCGCTGCAGGCCGATGCTGCAATGCCCTCACCCAACCCTTGCACACACCAGAGCGCTACAGCCGCGGGGCAGTGCACGTCAGACGCGGTCGCCGGCTGCCGCGACGGGGGTGGCGAGCTGGCGCCCCGCCCGCCCCGCCCGACCACCCCGCACGCAACCTCGAGCGCCCGCTCCAACCAAGGCCCTGCCCTCCGCCTCACTGCTACGCCCACCACCCCACACACGCTCCCCAGCCGGCGCTGCCCGCGCGCGCGCTACAGCTTGCGCCGCGCCGCGCGCGCGTCGAACGAGACCGCCGAGTCGTTCCGGGACGAGTGAGACATCCCGCCGGCCGGCACGGCCATCTCTACCGCCGCGCCAGCTGGCTCATTGCGGCGGCCGAGCCCCAGCGCGCCCAGGCCCAGCGCCGACCCGATGCCGACGCACGCCTCCTCGTCGCCGTCGCTGCTCCCCGCGCTGTCCTCCAGCACGCTGTAGCGCGCCGGGATGCCGCCGCCACGCCCGCCCGCGCCGCGCTTGCCGGGCGGCGCGAGCGGCGCGCCGTCGTCGCCGCCGGGGCGGCCGCGCCCCTCCGCCGCCAGGCCGCGGTAGATGCGGTGGTAGATGTGGAAGGTGTACCCCTGCGCGCATGGTATTAGGGTCAGGGTCAGGGTTATGTTTAGGGCAGCAGATGCAGTGCCAGATGAGGAAGGAGCAGCCCTGCATGCGCCGCGCGCGGGGCCGGCAGCCAGCGCAGCGCGCGGACGCGCGCGCGGCCGGCTGCCCTGCGGTTCGGCGTTCCGCAGGGCGCCGCACAGGGCCCGTCCGGCGGGAAAAGGCCGAGCCCTGGCGGCGCAGGCACTGCAAAGACAGAGGCCGCGCGCGACGGCCGGAGCCGTCTCATGCGGCGCGCGCGCGCGCCGGCAATGGCCAGTGGCGCACAGCGGGGCGGCTCGGGGCGCGTTCATGCATGGCCGGGACCGGGGCGCACCTGCACCACCATGAGCACGGTGGTGACCGCCAGCAGCACCCAGTACTGGCACTCGCCGCCCAGGCGCGCCAGGCTGCCAACAAACAGCGTGCCCAGCGCCGCCAGCTGCACGAGCCGCGTCACGCCGTAGAGCCACACGCCGACAATCAGCACGGCGCGCGTGCGGGCGGGCGGCGCCTGCAGCCGCCGCATGACCAGTGCCGCGTACAGCATGAACTCGTACGTCGCGAACAGGTCGATCATGAGCACCACCTGCGGCGCGCGCGCGCTGCTTTCAGCCTTGTATCCTAAAACCTAGACTTGAACCCTATGCCCTAGCCAAATGCCGCGCGTCGGCACCCTGTCGGCTGCAGCACCCACTCCCCACCCGCGGCCAGCGCTGAGCACGCCGTGCACAACGTAGCGGCCCGCGGCGCAGCCCGCTGCCTGCGCGCCGCAGCAACGCGCACTCCGCGACGCGCCGGCGCGGCCCCGGCCCAGCGCTGCGGCAATAGGAGTCCGAAGCCTGGGCGAGTGCTAGGATCGTTATTGGGTTAGGGTTGGAGGCAGCCGCGGGCGCGCGCCTTAAACGTGATGACCGAGCGGCTGAGGAAGGTCATAATGGGCAGCATGAAGAAGAGCACGTGGTGCAGCAGCAGCACCGGGTTCGGCTTGACCTGCCCGCGGAAGCACGCCTCGCCGAAGTAGAGCAGGCCATGCGAGATGACGCAGCTCGTGACCAGGTTCTGGGTCAGCGGATTGTCCACGGCGGCCGAGAAGTCAGGGCCCCACATCATGCCTGCGCGCGCCGCGCCGCGCGCCGGTGAGGCCCGCGCGCCGCGCAGGGGCGGCCTATCCCCTACCTATGCAGCACCGGCTAGCCGAGACAGGCTTTTAACCAAACACGCCTGGGTGCGCCGAAGGGCGCGCGCAGTCAGGGCCTTTCCTTTCAATTCCTGCGGAGCCGCGTGCAGGGCAGGCGGGCGCGTCGGGTCCAGTGCACATGTGCAGAGCTGAAAAGATGCTGCTGCTGCAGCGCCTTGCGCCTCGCTGCGCCGCCCACACGGGGAGCGGCGCCGCTGCGGCGGGCGCGGGGAGGAGGGAGGGCGAGGCCGCGGCCGCGCGCACCGCCCAGGCGCCACGTCAGCGGCCCGACCTGCAGCGCGAACACGCTGCAGTACATGGCGTGGTGGATGAGGATGACGCGCTCCGGCGCCGGCAGCCGCCGGAACGCCGGGCCGGCCGCGCGCGGCACGGCCCACTGCAGCGCCCAGAAGCCGCCCACATGCACCAGCGCCATGTACCACACCAGCATGAACTGCGCGCGGCGCCGCGGGCCGTCACGCGCGCGCGGCGGCGGCGGCCTCGCGCGCCCGGCCGCAGCCGTCATGCGCGCGCGCGCTCTGCGCGGCACGTCAGAAGCAGCCGATGCACACAAAGTGCGTTGGGGCTCCTCTTCGGCTGCCGCTGCCGCATGCGCGGTGCCCGGCACCTGCGCCTGCCCCGAGCGCGCCGTCGTCGCGGGCTGGGCGGCCGTGCGGCGCATAGACGCGCGAGCGCCAGCCAGGTGGCCAGCGCTTGACATCAGAACGGACATCAGGGTGGCCATAGCAAAAGGGGTTGGACAATGGTTAAGTTAGGACTACAGTAGGGTTCCCACAGGGTCCCGGCGGCGCACCATGTGGTAGAAGTAGTCGCTGGTCGCGAACATCGCGTCCATGGCCGCGTCCACGCCGACGAACGAGAACAGGTTGCTCCAGCGCCATGCAGGGTTGCCTGTGAGGGGGTTGAAGTTAGGGCAGCACCAGGCTGCGCACGCTCCCCGCCAGCCCGGCCTGAGCGCTGCTGGCGCCCAGCGGCACCGCCCGCACACTCGTGCTGCAACGGCATCGACAGGGCGGCACCCGGGTGCGCAGCGGCTGGGCACCCAGCGCGCCGCAGCCCGCCCTGCACAGCGCGCCCGGCGCGCGCCTGCTCCACTCTTGCATGCACGCTCACCAGGCCCCTGTGACGCCCGCCCATCTGCATGCATGCACGCTCACCAGGCTCCTGTGACGCCCTCTGCGTGCATGCACGCTCACCGCGCCCCTGTGACGCCCTCTGCATGCATGCACGCTCACCGCGCTCCTGTGACGCCCTCTGCGTGCATGCATGCTCACCCCACACCTGTGATGCCCTCTGCGTGCATGACCCAGTCCTGACCCCCGCAACCCCTCCAAAACGCGAGCGCGTTCGCGGCCGGACGCCGGCGCGCCGGCGCGCACCGGTGCCGTGGCACGCCAGGCGGTAGATGTCCCACATGGGCACGCTGTTGCAGTGGCCGCTCCAGTGCGCGAGGAAGGCCAGCAGGTCCGGCTCTGCAAAGCCCATGACCGCGCACGTGCAGCCGCTGGCGGTCAGGCCGCCCAGCATGGAGCAGCAGACGACCGCATTCTCCTCCTTGGCCGCGTCCGCGCCGCCGACCGGGCAGGTCTCCCACACCTGCCGCGCGCAGCACCGCTCGACGCCCGCAGCGGCGGGCCGGCGCTCGCCCTGCCCGTTGCTCGCTCCAAGCCTGGCCTGTGCAACGCGGCGCACGCGCTGCCCGGCGCCCGCTTTGCTTCTGGCTTGTATAATCCTGCCTCGATGTGGCCCCCCGTGAGCACGCAGGCGTTTCAAGCCCCGCATGCCCTGCTCGCGTGTGAGAGGCAGCGGGGGCGGGGGACGGCCGGGCGGCGCGCGCCTCCCACATCTGGCGCTGGCAGTTCGGCGTGTTGCGGCGGCGCACGGAGGGGAAGAGGCCCAGGAAGTCGCCAAAGCCGTCGGCGCCGGCGGGCGCCACGGCCGCCGGCGCGCCCGCCAGCGCGGCGCCGACCGCCTCGGCGCCGTCCGAGAAGTACAGGAACATGATCGACATGACGCCTGCGCGCGGTTAAGGGGTATCTTAACCCTAACCTTAACCCTGACCTCGCCCTCCTCGAGAAGCACAGGCGCGCATGATCGACATGACGCCTGCGCGCGCCCGCGCCAGACGCTGGCGGCCGGGCAGAGCGGGCCGGCCTCGGCACGAGCGCGCCCTTCCGAGCGCGGACCAGCCCCTCCTCACAGTGCATGAGGGGCGGGCCGGCGGCTGCGTCTGTCGCGCAGGCTGGATAGCTTGCGCTCGGCTGCACGCGCGAGCGACCCGCCCGGCCGGGCCGGCCTCGCGGGGCGCCCGACGCGCAGCGGGCGCCCGGCGGCCCGGGCGCACCCGAGTGGCCCTCGCTCGCGTTGTACTTGGACAGCAGCCGCAGCGGCGCATCCGGGTGCAGCGGCCGCGGCGGCGACAGCTCCGACCGCGTCATCGCCTCCACAAATGCGACCGGCGGCCCGCGGCCCTCCGCCGGCGCGGCCGCGCCGATCACCGGGCACGACGCGCACACCAGCGCGTTGGTCTGCGCGTCGTACAGCTCCAGGCACGCGCCGCCTGCGCGGGGTGCAAGGTTGGGTCCCTATGCCATGTGCCTACCCCATGTCCCTAGACCATGAGGCTGCGGCCGGCTGTGGCGTGCGCCGCGCAGGGGCTGTGCCGGGCGCGCGGCGCAGCCTGCAGCACCGTGTGCATCCTGGCTGCGCAAGGGTCTGGGCACAGCGCTCCGCTCCTTGCTCGGCGTCTGCTGCCAGCACACCGGAACCCTGGTGGTGACATGCTCATGCTGCACCCACCCACGACGACCGAGGCCGCAGCAAGCTCTGAGGCCCGGGGCCCGAGTGCGCCTGCTAGATGAGCGCGGCCGGACTGCACGGCGTTCCGCAGCACGGCCAACGCGCAGCCGGGAGCGCGGCTCTGCGCAGGCAGCGCGGAAGGAAGGGGGGGACCGGATGGAGGGCGCGGCGGGCGCACCCATGTGCTGGTGGCCGTCGCAGCGCAGCGCCTGCACGGGCGCGGTCAGCTCCTCGCCCGCCAGCAGGTCGTTAAGCGCAAAGCCGTAGTTCACGAGCTGCATGCCGCCGCGCGGGTCGCGCGGCACGTTGTACTCGATGCGCCCGCCCATGCCGCGCGCGCCGTCGATGCGCGCCAGCTTCACGCGCGCGCCGCGGCTGCCCTCGCCCAGCACCCTGCGCGCGCGGCCGCCGCGCCCGTCAGTGCGCGGCACGCACAGGGCGGCGGCAGCGCTCTGGCGCTGGCTCGGCTCACAGATGGCATGCCACCCATGCGGGCTCGCCACCGCGTGTTATCCACATGGTGGCAAGCGGCGCTCCCACAGGTCTTCAGCCAGGCGCCGGTGCTCCTCGCAGAGGGGCAAGCGCTTCGCGAACCCAACCTTGCCGCACGCGGCCACGCGCAGCGTCCTGGCAGTGCCCATGCCTTGGCAGGTGCCGTCACTATGTTGCCTTGCTTTGCCACGGCACCGAACGAAACGGCAAGGACGCTGGATCAGGCGGGCCCGCTGCAGGCAGTTGCTCTCAGCACCGCTGCAGGTCATAATCCCGTCGACCCAACCTCTCTAGCGTCTTCCCTTTACATGTTAGCACGTCAGACATGGCCGCTGCAGGGCCGCTGCCGCGCGCGCCTAAAGATGCTCGTGTACTCCAGCGCATAGTCGACGGCGGCCGCGGCGGACGCGCTGGGGCAGTCGCGGCAGCAGATCACGCCGCCGCGCGGCTCGTCGCCGGGCTCCACGCCGGGGCAGCGGCACTCCACGCAGCCCACACGGTCCAGTACGCCCACCGTGTTGATCAGGTGCAGGTTCACGTACCTGCGGGGGCCCTGGCCGGGTCATGCGAGGGTGCATGCTAGGGTATGGTTAGGTTCCATAAGGTTAGGGTCAGATTTAAGGTGAGCGGCACTGCAAGGCCACGTGCTGATGCGGCGCGGCTCGATGCAGCGCGCTGGGCACCTGGGTGCGCTGGACGGGAAGCAGCACAACGCAGGCCCAGCGCTCTGCCAAGCAGCCTGTGGCTGTCCAGCGCGCCCACAGAACAGACACATGCACATTCACACATCTGCAGACACGCCGCGCACGTATGAAGCCTGCGACAAGCATGCCTACCCAGGACAGCCTCTGCCAGACGACCGCTGAGAGAAAGGCCTGCAGCACTGAGCACCGCTGCATGTGCACCCATAGTCGGGTGGGGCTGTGCAGACTACGCCGCGGGCGCGGACCGCTTTGAGGGCGGCGTGAGCCGGTCGGCCGGCACGACGAGCGCATGTGGTTCCTCGAATGCCTGGCGCGCAATTATGCCCTGCCCGGTCGGCGGCGGCACGATGAGCGTGTCCATCGTGACAAAGTGGTGCAGGTATACCTGCCGCGCGCGTGCGCCCAGATCGGCGGCCGCCGCGCTGCCCTGTTTTGCTCGCAGCGCCGCATGCCCCGAGACAACGACCTGTCACGGCTGCACGGCTGCACGCGCGCTCGGGACGAATGCCCGCCGCGTGGCAAGGACCCAGCTTGAGCCAGGAGCGCGCGGCCGCAGGCGCCCCGGCCTGTCCGCCAGCGCCTTCCCCCGGCGTGCGGCCGTGCGCGTGACGCGCGGTGCGCCACGCAGCCCGGCACAGCGGCGCGGCGCGGCGCGGCGCACGGCCTGCACGCGCGCAGGCCCTGCCCTGGCTGGTGTACCGCTGCAGGGCCGGGCGCGCACCTCCGAGGGCGGCACGACAGCCAGGTCCGCGGCGCGCACGAGCTGCGCGGACTGGTTGTAGATCGCCACCGCGGCGCCCTCCGGAAACGGGTTGGCGAACAGCAGGTTGGTGTTCACGACCTGCGCCGGCGCGGCCGTCCTCGGCTTAGGGTTAGAGCAGCATGGGATACAGGCTAACCCTACCCCTTCTGGCCGTCCTGCGCCTCTCGGCGGCCTTGCGGACCGTGCGGGTGCTCCGCAGCAGCGCACACATCATGCAGGCCCCAGCATCGCTCTAGCTCTGAATGTCCGGCTGCTATGCTTTGCTCGCAAGCGGCAACCGGCACGCGGGTGGCTGGCGAGCAGGGCGGGGCTGCCTGGCCCGGGCGCAGCGCACGCGAGGGCGGCGCGCAGACAGATCAGTAGTGCATAGAAGGGTCGCTTTGCACGCAGCACTGCCACACCTGCGCCAGGCACCAGGGGCGCATTGAGGGGTGGGGGCCTGCGGCTCGCCTGGCCCGGGCGCAGCGCGATGGAGGGCGACACGCAGGTCACGCGCAGCAGGTCGCCGCCGTCCGGCCCCGCGCCCACGCGCTCCGCGCCCGCGCACCCGCCCGCGAACCGCGCGCCGCCCAACTCGGCTAGCGCGGCCTCCGCCGCCTGCGCGACCAAAGCCGTACCGGGCGTCAGTGGGTCTCGCCTCTGGCGCGGGCCGCGCGCTGTGGGGGAGCGCGCGCGCGCGGACAGCGCGCTCCACCCAGCGCGCTGCCGCCTGCCGCCCGCCGCGCCGCGCGCCCGCCCTCTCCGTGCTGGCGGGCTGCGCACCGCCGCCCGGCGCCGCGGCCCAGAGAGCGCGCGAGCTGCAAGACTGCCGCACTTGCCCTGCACTTGCCCTAACCCTTTCTGTGCATCAGAGGGCATCACAGGGCTGCCTGAGCGCTGCGGCGGGCGGGCGCGCCTGGCGCCCTGTATCCCTGCGCGCGTCGCAGCTGACCTCCACGCCGCCCGATACAAAGACGGGCTCGCACGCGCCGCAGCGCCGCCGCCGGCACGCCGCGCCCGGCGCTACGGGGCACGCGGCGGACGCGCAGGGGTCCAACGCGCACAGGTCCGCGCACGCGCCTGCAGGCAAGACCAGCGCGTTGCCAGCGCGCCGTGGTGCGTGCACTGCTGACCGGCGCTGCGGACATGATAGCGCAGGCGGACACCGCAGGGCGCCGGCGCCGCCCCACGACGTTCCCAGTAGCAGATAGTCATGTGGCCATAGGCAAGCACCGCGCGAGGCGGCACGTGCCATGCCGCTCCGGCGCGCTCCAGGGGGGCCGGGAAGGGGGGTTTGAGGCCATGCTGGCGGGGCGCGCCAGGCGCGTCGACGTGCAGGCGCAGCCGCATGCCCTGCGCGCACTGCTCGCCCACGGAGCTCGCGACGGCGTACTCGCCCGTCCAGTTCGCCGGCACCTCCAGCCGCAGCGGCGACACGTTCGGCCGCCCCGCGAGCAGGCTGCCGGCAGCGAATTCGCAGCCCGCCTCCCGCTGCACCCACACGTCATGGAATTGCGTGTGGTAGGAAAATACCTGCGCAGCCGCACAGGGCAGGCGCCCGTCACAGCCGCGTCCGAGGCGGCGAGCGCACAGGGGCCGGTGCCCGGTCGACGGGGCGCGCTCAGCCGCCCGGCGCCGCCCGCCCGCCCGCCGCCTGAAGCTGCTGCCTGCGCTTGCGAGCCGAGCGCTCGCCCAGAGCGCCTGTGGCGACGCGACTTGTAAGCACAGCTGGATGCGCATCAGCCCACAGCCGGGCTGCCGGCGCAGGCGCCTGCGGGGTGCACGGCACGGCCCTGTGGTAGGAACTGCAGGGCGACGCAACCGCTGCGCGTCCAAGGTGCGGGGGGCCCGCGCACCAGCACGTCGCCAGGCCGCGCATACACGTCCGCGTACTCGACGCCCGGCGACCAGCCGCGCTCGCCGCCAACCACAATGTCATCTGCCCTGCAGCCCGTGCACGCCAGCAGCAGGGGCAGGAGGAGCGGCTGCCACCCGCGCGCCGGTCGTCGGCCGTTCCGCATGCTGCGCCGGCCGCATCATAACCACTGGTCAATTGCCGGCGGCGGTGCGCACGGCAAGGCCGCTGGGCGGCGCCGAGCGGCACGCAACGCTCGCCCGCCTGATGCTGGCCAGAGCATATTGGCTTATATGTGGCTGGCCAGTGGGCCACTCAATCAGGCGGGCGGCGCACCCCTGCGGCCGGCGGACTGTGCCCCTCCCCCAGCCCCGGTCAGGGAGCTCGGCAGTGGGCAGGGCTGTCGGTACCCCCTCGGCTTGCGCTAGGACACGTATCTAAGCGAAACAGCTCAACTGGGCGAAGCCGCTGTTCCGTCACATACTCAGTCGCTTCCAACCACCACAAGCGCCGATGGGCACGACGCGAGTACGTTGTGATCGGAGTGCACGCTGCCGGGGCGACCAAAGCCATTCGGCAGCCTTGGGGTCTCTGGCCCTATCTTTGCTACTTTAAAGTACAGAAGAGTGGATGGTGCTCAGTGCTTGCTTCTGAGCAAATCCGATGTGCAGCGCCAATGCCTGGGCTGCCTGCCGCGCGGGAGGCAGCGCCCAGGAGCACAGGCATGGCCCCGAGCGGCAGTGTGCTAAGAGCGCTGTTCGGGGCCAAGGTCTTTCAAGGCTTTGCTGCTCGACGGAGCGTGCAGCTTCATAGGCCGCCGGCATGCCTGGCAGGCAGCGTGCGGCAGCACTGGGTATGCCATAAGTTAATCGAGCGTTGGCACCGCTTCGCTTCGCTGTGCCTCGTGGTGCAAGTTTGCCTTGACGTGATGAGTTGTATAAGCCAGCGGGCACTTATAGTCAAGTAAGCAGCAGTGCCAAGGGACTGGGTGCGAGGCAGGCGCGGCGTGGCACCTACCGCCCCGCCGAACCGCCCCGCCAGAAGCTGTGGGAGCTGCTCTTCGAGAGCCCGGAGGACTGGTGCGGCCAGCCCGACGGGCGCCCCAAGCAGTCCTTGAGAGCCTGAAGCAGTGCAGGCACGGGCTCCGCAGAGCGGCGCAGGGAGCGAGGAAGACAGCGCCTGGCAGCCGGCTGCGGCTGTGCGCGTGCGGGTGACCGCCGGGCGCCCTGCCGGCAGGTGGGACTTCCGCCGCGGCCTCAAGCGCAGTCCCAAGTCGCCGGACTTCAAGCACCGACACAAGTTCTACTCGCTGTGGTGCAACGAGCGCGGCGGCCTCGCGCCGTGGGTCAGCGAGCGCCTGGCGGCGCTGGATGCGGCCCCCGCGGGCTCGCCAAAGGCACGCAAACGTCCGGCGCTCGCACGGGGCACGTGCAGTGCCCTCCCGGGCCGCCGCCGGCCCTCGCGTGCGCCATCCGGCCATGCAAAGAACTGTCCAGGGGATGTGGTCGCCTGTTTGCCGGCCCGGCGAGCGAAGCTCTACCCCACGCCGGTAAAGCTGGTGGGGCCCTCTGCCTGCGCTATAAGTGGTTGAGCAGCCCCTGTTCCCAGTATGGTCAGATCAGATCAGGGTGCTTGGGGCCGTGCAGCAGTGTGCACGTCGTCGCAGCAGCTATTGTGGAGCCGCCTGTTCGCGCGCCCCGTAACTGTAGCCAGCGGGGTGTGCATGGTGCGTGACACGCGGGTGCGTGCTGGCGCGGCAGCCGCTGCCGTACCCGAGCCAGGACGAGCTCTGGGCCGACCTGCTGGCGCGCCCGTGGCTGTACGAGCAGCCCAGGAGCGCGAACAGCGACGCCCCGGACTTCCGCAGCATCACGAGCAACGCCGGGCTCTGGCGCCGCTCGGCGCCCGACTGGGTGCAGGAGCGCTGGGCGGACGTGGATGCGCTGAAGCTGGGCGTGCGGGTGCGCGGAGGCCCTACAGTGAAGGTTATGAACAGGTTTAGGGATAGGGCTACATATGTGGTCTCACCTCACCTGGCGGTGTCGGCGGGCGCCCGCACAGGCGCCCTGACGGTGAAGGGAGGTGGTCGGGGGCGACGTCGCGTTTGGGGCTTGATGTCGTGCCTTTCGCGCGCGCGCAGCCAAAGGTCATCACAGGCGGCACCGCCCTTGCGGAGCGCGAGCAGCCTTGGGACGGCGAAGAAGCGCCGGAGGCTGTCGCCGACGGGCTGGAGTGGACCGCCGAGCATGCGGCGCAGGCTGCCGACGCGCTGGAGGGCGCCTACTCGCACGACTTCAGTGCGGAGGCGCTCCCGCCCGAGGCGCGCATGCTCGCTGCCTTGGCTTCTTAATTTTATTCTTCAACCCTATTTCTGTTTCCTGTTAACTTGCCTTGCAATGGTCCGGTGCCCCTGCCGCCGGCGCCGTCATGCAGGCGCCGCAGGAGCGCTGCCCGCCCTCCTGAAGCCGCTCGAAAGCGCCGCGCTGCACCGCGCCGCGCCGCCGCGAGGCGGGCGCATGCGGGCGTGCGCCAGCGCTCACAGGCCACGCGGCGCAGGGCTCCATGCCTGGTGAGCTGTTCCGGCACCAGCGGCGCGCGCTGGCGTTCATGCTGCAGCGCGAGCGCGGCGCCGGCAGCGGGCCGGCGGGCGGCATCCTCGCCGACGACCAGGTGCCGGCCGCAGCCACGCACCTGCACATGCGTGTTAGGCCTGATAAGGTCAGGTTAGGGTTTAGGGTCAAGGTAATGTGAGCTGTGCTTGGCAGCTGGTCACAGCGGCGCAGTTGTTCGCATGATCATCCCGCCGAAGGGCGGCGCTGCGCCACACTTTAGATAGCAAAACGCTGCTCTGCTGTCAGTGCGCATGTCGGCGGCCAGACGCCGCGCGCGGCGCGCCCTCGCCGGCTGCCTGGAGGGGCGCGCCCCGCTAGCGGGCCGGCCGGCGGGCGCAGGGCCTGGGCAAGACGGTGAGCATGATCGCGCTCATCCTGAGCGACCTGGACGCCCAGCGGAGCGGCCGAGCTGCTGCACAGCCGGTAGCGGGCGCCTGTGCGGACGCGCTGCCGCCTGATGCGATACCGGCATTTGCTGACGAGGCGCCCGGGCGGGCGGCGGCGGGCGGCGCTGCGGGGCCTGGCTCCAAATCGACGGGCGGCGGCGGGGAGCTGGGCTGCGCAGATGCGGGCGCGCCCGGCGGCGCGGCGGGCGAGCCGGCGCCCATGCCGCAGGGCGGCACGCTGGTGGTGCTGCCCAAGACGATCCTGGCGCAATGGGCGCAGGAGCTGCAGGACCGGGCGCGCGCCCAGGCTATAGCTTGTCGCCCAGTGCCGCTCACCCCATGCCTCCTGCCTGCCGTCCAATGCCCACTGCCCGTCGCCCGTCGTCTGAGTCGGGCGCAGCGGGCCCGTGTGGAACCTTGGCCCCATTGCTTGCCACTGAGGGCGCGCTTCTGCACCCGTGCAGCGGCATGTGATGTTGCCGGCCTGCCCCGCGCTTGACGTTCGGACACGTCTGGTGTGGTAGCAGCTTGCGCGCTAACTAAGGATGATGCCGGCTTGGCCCAACATCTGCCAGTGAAGCCAAGCCTGTTGCTCGAAGAGCAGAGCTGCATTTGCGCTGACGAGCCGAGCTGCGCGCTGCCGTGCTGCCGTCCGGCGCCGCCTCAGGCGTTCTCGGTTTGCGCCGCAGGTGGCCCCGGAGTGGCGGCTGCGCGTGCTGGCGTACCGGGACTCGGCGCGTCAGCGTCACCGCGAGGACCCTGAGGCGCTGGCAGCATACGACATTGTCCTGTGCTCGTACGGCGTCGTCGTGAACGACAGCCCGCTCAAGGGCGCGCCGCGCGGCCCCTTCAGGCGCGCGGCCTTGCTGCAGCAGTCTGCGCCTCAGGCACTCCGCATGCAGTCACCAAGAAGTCGCCGCGGCGCTGCAGCGCAGCGCCTGTGCTCACCAAGGTACACCCTTACTGTGGTGGTTATCCTTCTTGGCTGCTATGCTAGATGGGCGGGTCTTAGTTCAGAGCTTAGTGGGGCCTGCGGCGTCGCACATGCACGCACACGTCAGTTTCTGCAGCATGAGCTACAACTGAAAAAGCAAAAACGTCACAAAAGCGCGCTACCTAGGGCCGGCTGATGCCGGGCAGCGCACGCAGTGTGGTCTGGCGGCGCATTGTGCTGGATGAGGCTCAGCACATCCGCACGCACACCACGCACACCGCGGTCGCATGCTCGCTCCTGCAGGTGCGCGGCGCAGAGCGCACGGCGCAGCATGGTGTACCTATCCTTGCACTCAAGCAGACTTGCGATGGATTAATTTTCCAACCAGGCCGGAGGCATGGCGGCAGCCTCTCGACAACAGCTCGCTGGGCCCAGCCGTGCCACCCATGCATGGCTCAGGTCCAGCCATGGTGCGCATGCAGAGCGACCGCGCGGCTCACAACTCGCGCCCTCGCGACTCCTCGTCACATCAGCAGGCATGCCCGCCAAGGAGCATAAGTGTCAGCGGCCGCGCCGCCGCCGCACACGCGCGCGGCGCCGCGCGCGCAGGGCGGCTTCAGGTGGGCGCTGTCCGGGACGCCCATCCAGAACTCGCTGGGCGAGCTGTTCAGCCTGCTGCACTTCCTGCGCTACGCGCCGTTCGACTCGCAGGCGGCCTGGCGCGACCTGCTGCGCCAGGCCGCGCTCGCCGACAACCTGGTGCGGACCCCGTCTTGGCAGCCTAGGGTCTGCCTAGGGTCTGCCCCTAGGGTGTGCACCAGCCGGCCGCGCCAAGTTGCTGCAGCGGAAGCCATCAGCCGGCGGTGTGCTGCCGCAGGCAGCCGCACCCGGGGGCCGCAGCGTCCAGGCCGGGGGGCGAGTGCGGGGCGGCGCGCGCGCGCAGGCGGCGGGAACGGAGCTGCTGCGCCGCATCCTGGCGCCGATCATGCTGCGACGGATCAAGAGTAGCCTGATCGACGGGCGCCCGATCGTGCCGCTGCCGCCCCGGTGCGCTGCCGCGCTGCGTCAGCAGCCTGGCGCCCAGGGTGCCCGAGAACCTAGATTCAAACCCTGGCGCATGCTTGGCGGGGTACACCCCGCAACACCGCCTGCTACTGAAGGCTCGCCAAGCCCACGACCAGCTTTAATAGGGTTAGGGTAGGGTATTTGCCCTTGGAGGCCCAGTGTTGCAGGGCACGGCATGTCAGCCACATGCGGAGGCCGCCGGCGCGTGCAGGCTGGTCCAGGCCTGCCCGGTGGAGATGGGGCCGGCCGAGCGCGGGCTGTACGACGCGGCGGCCGCCGCGGGCGCCGAGGAGGGCAGCGGCGAAGATGAGGAGGGCAGCGGCGAGGATGGCGAGGGCGGTGACGACAGCGCCGCCGACGACGGCGAGGCGGCCTGGGAGGCGGGGGACGCCAGCGCTGGCGGCGTGCCCGCCGGCGGCGCGCCGGGCCCCGATGCGCACGCTGCCATGCCGCACATGGAGCTGCTCGAGCGGCTGCTCCGGCTGCGGCGCATGTGCAACCACTGGGCGCTGGCGGGCGGCGCTGAGCGCGACGCGGGCGGGCCGGAGCCGGGGCCGGGGCCGGGGCAGGCGCGGGAGGCGCTGGGAACGTGCGGCGCGTGCGGCGCCGGGCAGCGGCGCTGCGCGGCGCTCGCCTGCGGGCACCTGCTCTGCGAGGCGTGCGCGGCGGCGCAGGCGCGCGCCCGGGGCGCTCAGTCGCACGCCTGCATGCGCGCGCCGCGCTGGCCCAGCCGGGGCGCAGCGGGCTCTTGTTAGGGTTTCTGTTGGGGTTTTCCAAACAGACCGGCAGGTGATGCGGCACCGCCCCCGAAGGATTGGGCAGGTAGGTCCATGCCTTGGTCCGTCATGCTTTGAGGCGGCGGCGGTGGAACGCGCACTGGGCATCGGCAGGGGGGGCGCGCGGCGCGGCGCGCCGCCCGCCGGCGCGCTCGCGCCCGGACGCCGCGGGGCGCCTGGCCAGAGCGTCAGAGCGGGGCGCAGCTCGAGCCCCGTCGCCGTCTCGCCGCTGGCTGATGCTGCCGCCCGGTCTGCGTGGCGGCAGGGCGGCGCCGCGTGGGGAGAGCGCTGGGTGGACGGCGGGGAGAGCATGTGGTGCGCTGCCTGCGGAGCGTACTCCGTGCCGGAGCTGGCCGGCGCGGGCCTGGCAGAGCTCGCCGGCGCGGACGCGGCCGCCCTGCCGCGGTCCGCCAAGGTGGACCGCGTGGCGCAGATCGTGCGCGCGGCCGCCGCCGAGGGCGAGAAGGCGCGGCCCCTGTTGGAAACCGTTGACCGGGATTGCTCGCGGCCCCTGCATGCTGTGGCGCGCCGCCACGCAGCGGCCGCCAGACGCTCGAGCGGTTCATTTTGCATTGTCTATTTTGCATTGTCTCCCCGGCGTGGCTGCTCCTCTGCGGCAGCCAGTGCCCTGGTCCAGCGCCCGCCCCTGGGTCAGCCACGCTCGGCTGAAAGGCGCGCCCCATCTGGAAAGCAGACGTGCGGTGTCACGTAGCTCGTGTGCGCGACCTTTAGAGGCCTCAGGCTCGCAGCTCGTTCCCCTGTGCGATAGCGTCGCGCATGAGTGCGGGCCCTGCCCTGGATTTCAAGCCTAAATCCAGATTCTAGCACGCAGGCGATTGTCTTCAGCCTGTGGACCAGCTCGCTGGACCTGGTGGGCGCCGCGCTGGGCGCGGACGGCGTGCCCTTCTGCAGGCGCGGCCGCCCTTGCCCACGCCGCCTGTCACCAGTCCAGGAGTCGGGGACCTTCTGTTGATAGACATTCCACCATATCCGTGACTTGCTTTGTATCTATTGGGCTGCACTCGCCGATTGGGGTGTCATGCCTGGTGATTGCAGGATTTCGGGGTTGTCCCAGCAGGCCATCACGCACAATCAACACCTTGCAGACCCAAGTCGCTGCCTGGCCTCAGTGCGCCTGGGCAGAGCAGGAGCCCTGTTTGCGCTCGCCCTCCCTGTCGAGATGTAATCGCAATGAGCAGTTGGGTGGAGCATGTGCATGTGGAGAGCGGCGCCGCGCGAGGGCGGTGCGCCTGCGTCAGAGCAAAGCGCGGGAGCCTGCCTGACGCGGCGGCGGCTGCGCAGGCTGGACGGCTCCATGAGCGTGCCGCAGCGCGCGGACGAGCTGGGCCGCTTCCGCGCCGACGCGGCCGTGCCGGCCATGCTGTTCAGTCTGCTGGCGGGGTCAACGGGCCTCAACCTCACGGCGCGCCCCCCGCTCCTGCGACGGGCCTCAACCGGTAAATAACACTGCTGCAAGTAGAGATCCAAGGGCCTCAACCTCACTGTGCGCGCCCAGCTCTTGCGACGGGCCTCAGCAATCACGGCGCGCAGTCAGCTCTCTTTGCGCCTGCCCAGGGCGCCCGCGGGCGCGGCGGCGTCCTGGCGCCCCAGCGCGCACCCGCGTGCCCCGCAGCCTCGCCCGCATGCTTAGCACTGCTTCTCCTCGGCCATGGCCTCTGCAGCCTGCACGGGCGGGCACGGGTCTGAGCTCGCGATGGTGTCGCGCGTCTGCAGGTAGCCACCAGAGTGGTGCTGATGGAGCCGTACTGGAACTCCGCCATAGAGGACCAGGCGATCGACCGCTGCCACCGCATCGGCCAGGTGCTGGCCCGCTGCGTCCCACGAAATGCGCCGAGTAGTGGCGCATCCTGTTGCATTCCTTGCCCCAGTTTTGCGCATCTGCGCGCCAGTATGCATCCCTGCGAATGGCACGACGCAGGCTTCGTATGAAACGTGCTGCGCCTGCGCTGAGATGGTGTGGCCGCAGACGCGGGCGGTGCACGTCTACAAGCTCTTCGTCCCGGGTGCGCCCCAGGGCATTCTCTCGGTTGCCATAAAAAGAATGCGTGTGAGAGGCCCCACTTGAACGGCACATGCCTGCATTGCAGCTCCAACATGTCCCCACGCAGCATGGCGCGTGCCCTTGCCTTGGTATTTGTGGACATACTAGTCATGTTGGCACTCGGACGCGTATTCCTCTTGCACTGGCGCTGAGAGTTCAACACTTGGGGGATCGCTGGCCGGTCAGGGTAGGGTTTTAAGTCCCAGGTCTCCGCAGCAGGCATGCGTCTGAGCGCTCCCCTGGGCGCCGCAGGCTCCGTGGAGGAGCGCATCATCGAGCTGCAGGCCTGGAAGCGGGGCCAGATCGAGCGCGTCGTGCGCGCCAGCGGCGAGCACGGCCCCGAGCCGGCCGGGGGCGGGGCCGGGCCGGGGGGCAGGGCGCCGCGCGGCCGCGCCGCGCCGGCCGCCGCGCGGCTCTCGCGCGCGGACATCCTGACGCTGCTCGCGCCGGAGCTGCGCAGCCGGGCGGCGCGGCGGCGCGGCCGCGGGCGGCGCTCGTGACGCGCGCGCGGCCCGTGTGTGAGGCAGGGCGCCGCGAAGGCCTGCTTCCATGCTGTAGCTGTTCATCTGCGAGCCTGTGCATGGTGGAGGATAGGTGCCGCGGTGCGACCGGGCATCGGAGCCCTGCCTCGCGCAGAGCCCGACGCTCGGACGCTGCGCGCCGTCAACTCAGCAGCCGAGCGTGGTTTCACGTGTCTGGCGCACCAGACAGAGCCGCTGCTTGGTTTGGGTGTCCGCGTAGGCCATCAACAGAGAGCTTGAAATTATGTGCAGCAGCTAGAGAGGTCCTGTCATCGGCATAGGTCTGTTGCTGTGTTAACTGCTGTCTGCTTTTTGTGTTTGTGTGTGTCGCTGCAGAGCCAGCCAGAACCGGCTAACAGATCAAGCAAGCCATCGGGTTGCATCCGCTTTGAGGCACCGAGCAGTGACTTGGTGCAATGTGTCCGTCTGTGGTCTACATGTGTGCATGCAGTGTTGGTAAGTTGACTCAGCTCTAGCAGAGGTTTTGTTTCTTGCACATGCACTGCTCAGTGACAGCTGGTCTGTAAATCTGGCTGGACATCAAGCCCGCGCACAGGCACTGCTGCTCCGGCACCTCATGCATGCGCTCTGGGCAGGCGCCGCGGCTGCTAGACAGACAGGCTTACACACGCGTCTGGCCGCAGGGCCTCGGCCGAGGTCTCTGGGGCGGGGTCGGGCTGCAGCGAGCGCTCCGAGGAGCGCGACCTGCGCGCTGGCGCCTGTCTGCATCGGCCCCGTGCCCGCTGACAGACCTGTTGCACATCCAGCTGCGCCTCCCATGTGACCAGGCCCGCACACTCGCGCTTCCGCACCAGAGGCCGGTCAGCATCGCCGCTGCATGGTTCTGGCTGTCAGCGCCGGCGCCGGTGTCCACAGACACGCATGCCGCTGACCCGGGCAGCCACAGAGGCGCGGCGGGGTCACCTGGGCCGCTTGTGGCCGTCGCGCGGGTGTCCCGCGGCCGCGGCGCGCTTGCGGCGCAGGCCGCACGCGTTGCACAGCGTGCGCTCGCCCATGGAGCGCCACAGCGGCGTGCGCGTGGCCGCGCACTCCTCGCACACCTGGCGGCGCGAGGGTCAGATAGGGTAGGACAGAGTCGTATAGCGGAGCCGCTGCACTGCGCCATACTGAGGAGCTGCCTGAGGAGCAACAAATAAAAGCCACTCTAATGCCCTTTTTTCCAATTAAAATCAGATTAATAAACGTCTGCTACGAGCGGAGTTGACAAGTCGACAGCATGATCGCAAGCGACACGCCAGGCAGCGCGTGCGCCTCGCCTTGCCGTCGCCTGGCCGCGCTGCACCACCCAGCTCCGCGGCGCCCTCGCCGCCGCCGCCGGCGCAGGCCTCGCCGTCATCCTCCGCGTCCGCCGCCGCGGCGCCGCGCGGCCGCCGCGGGCCAAGGCCAAGCGCGAGCGCGCGGCGCTCGCGCACGCGGCCCGCCGCGGCGGCCGCCAGCAGGTCGCCGTCGCCGCTGCGGCTGCTGCGGCGCGCCCAGCGCCCGCGCGGCGCGCCCGCCGCGGCCGCCATCAATCGCGCGCGCTGCTCCTGCCGGGCAGGGTGCACACGGTGGGGCCGCCAGGCTCGGGCAGAGACCTACATCGGCTGGTCGGCGCCTTGCGCAGCCACGCCCTGCGGATCATCCTGCAACAGGCTCTTTTCCCACCCATGGAGCAGGCTAAGTGCTGCATCGCAGCACAGGCTGGCGGTGATGCCATGCGCTCAGGGGCAGCAACCCATATGCATGCGGTGATGCGCTGCGTAAGAACCATGATCTATGCCAGACCAGGGTTCACACGGTCACAGGCAAGCACAGACAGAGCAGACACATGGCGCATTCCCTGACCTCACGGCAACACGCTCGCTGGTCACGGCTTTTCACATGCGACACAGCGCGCCGGACGCGCGCCTGCTCGAGCGCCGCCGCCTCCTCCGCCTTGGCGACCCGCGCAGCATTCTCCGCGTACCAGGCCGGGTCGGCCGCCTCGGCCGCGCGCGCCGGGTGGCGGCACTTGCGCGGGCGCTGCCTGCCGGCCGGGGCGCGGAGCGCGCGTCGCGCTAGCTGGAAGGCATGTTGCAAGCCAGTCACGGAGCGCGTGCCATGCTCCTCAGAAGCTCAGTGTGGCAAGCGAGGCCACTGAGCAGGTGCCATGCTGCCCGGAAGTCACGCGCGAGTTTTGAGTCTGCCCGCCCGCCCCCCCCCGGCCTCTGCGGCACATGTGGCAACGTGCAGAGCCGGCCGCCGGCGCTGCTTCCTGCGTCGCTCGCGGCGCCCAGGCGCGGCAGCCGTGCGGCTGCGGCAGGAGCTCAAGATGCGGTCCAAGGCGTCCAAGGTCGTGCCGCGCCGCGCGCGGCCTCCGGCCCGCAGGGCTGCCCGGCGCGGCGCGTCTGCGCGCATGCCAAGGCGCCCAGGCACTCGGCGGGGCGCGTGGCCGGGCGCGCGCCTGGGCGTGCAGCGCCGGCCGTTGCAGATGAAGGTGCCGCAGCCGGCGAGCGCGGGGCCGTCGTCCGCGTAGAAGCCCGGCAGGCCCGCGCGGCGGCGCTGCCGGAGCCGCTGGCTGCGCGGCCGCAGGCTGGGGTGCGCGTCCTCGCCGGCGCCAGCGCCCGGCGCCGCCAGCGCAATGCGCGCCGCGGCGCGCAGCGGCCGCGGCGGCACCTCCGCCGGCACGTGCGCCCCGCCGCCGCCGTCGCTGTGCGCGGAGGCGTGCCCGGCGCCGTCGGCCGCGTGCGGCGCCGCCGGGCGGCCGCCGCGCTCGCCGCCGTCCGGCTGCGGGGCGGGGCGCTCGTGCGGCTGCGGCCGCGGCGCGAGCGCGCCCAGCCGCGGCCGCGGCCTGCCCGAGCCCCGCGCAGAGCTCCGTGGGGGCAGCCAGCGCAGGCGTTGGGGCGCCGGCTGCGGCGGCAGGGCGGGCGGGCATGCGTAGCCATGCGGCCGGGGCGCCGCAGCCGAGGGCGACTGGGCGGCGAGCCGCGGCGCAAAGTGGCGGAAGATGTGCTGGAGGAGCATGGCCTTTGTCTGCGCCTCAGGGCTGCGCGCGCTGCGCACGGCGCGCAGCCAGTCAGCACGCCGCGCTGATGCAGGCATGCGCGGCTCCGCGCACGCCAGGGGCCGCCTTCAAAGTCTGGGGCTGCGCTCAAGGCACTCCCTCCGCCGGCCGGCCTGCAGCCCTGGTAGACGCACGCCCGGCCCACCCTTTTTCGTTTGACTGGACCGGGCGGCGCACCTTGGCCGCAGTGCTCCGGGCATGCTATGCGGCATATGCGTCTGTGGCGTGCCGGGGCGTTGGCCCGACGGTGATCAAGCTCGCGGAGTCGGAACTGCTCCTCGCGCTGGTGTACGACTCAGGGTCGCGTTCGAAACCGCCTTGAAATCCTCACACAATGCACGCACATGTGGAGATAAGGCATCCGCACAAGGAGCCTTCAGTTAAGGGACACAGTTCACTCTGCCTTCCAGTGGTACGCAACTCACGCTGCTTCACCCCTCATAAGAGCTTGACTGGCGCTGCCAACAAGTCTCCACATAATATAAACACACTCGTACAAACGCACACGCCGTGCGCATACGCATGACGCCACCAATTCTGCCTGGTTGCCACTGTCCGCCACTGCACTTCAGCGCGCATACACCGGTCAGCCTGTAACCTCCTCATCCATGTCGCCGCCGCCCGGCGCGCTCGAGCGGGCGGCCGCCTGCTCCTCCGCCTGCCGCCTGCGTACCGCCTTGGCCGCGGCCACCGCAACCAGCGAGAAGCGCCCGCCCTGCCGCGCGCCGCGCCGGCCGTCCCGCTGCCGCGCCGCAGGCGCCCGCCGCTGCAACGCTGCCGCCGGGGCCGCGGCGCCAGGGCTGCCAGCACCGTCGGCCGGCGCCCCTGCGACAGCTGCATGCCGTGCTCCTGCAGCGAGCGGCTCGCCCACTGCACTCGCGAGCTCAGCTGGGTTGTTCGCGGCTGCAGCGGGCGCTGTCGCAGTGCCCGGGCCAGCACCCGCACGGACCGCCTCTGCGTCTGCAGCGCTGCCGCCGCAGCCTGGCTGCGCGGCCGCGGCCGGCGCGCTCCAGGACGCGGCAGGGCCGAGCCCGTCGCCCTCGTGCGCCGGCTCTGCGCACGCCGCGCCCAGCCCGCAGTCCGGCTGCGCGGCCACGGCCGCGCGCACGCGCAGCCGGGCGGCGGCGTACCGGGCGGCGTCCCAGGCCGGCGGCCGCGGCGGCAGCGGCAGCGCCAGGCCCGCAAAGTGCGCCAGCGCCGTGTGCATGTACAGCAGCCGCAGCTGGCGCCCGTGCGGTAAATTGAAGAAGGGCACCGGCACGGGCGTCCACCCCAGCGCAACCTGGGGCGCGCAGGCGCCCGACCAGTCAGCGCACAAGCCGGGGGGGGGGCCGTGGGTGTGAGGCGCGCGGCGGAGCGCAGCAGAGCGCTCCTGCAGTGCATGTGCTCCTGGCGGAGTCAGGCAGCATGCTCCCCCCAAAGGCGGCCCACACCTCCGCCACGGAGCCGCCTGGCTCGGGACCGTGCACCACGGCCGCGCAGCAGGCGGCGCGCCAGGCTGCTGGTGCGCCCGGGGGGGGCTGTGTCGCGCGGCAGGGCTGGCCGCCGGCGGCGCACCAGCAGGCGCCGCTTCAGGGCCGTCTTGCCGAGCGGGCGCAGCGTGTTCCGCGCAAAGTGGCTCGGGCCGTCCACTGGGCGCGCGCGCCGCGCCGCACTCAGGGGTCTGTGGCGGCTGCGGTGGGCTGCGAGCGCCCTGCAGAAGGCTGCAGGGCAGCAGCGCGCTCCAAAGGTTGCATGGCAGGCCTGGCTGCATGCAAGCATGCACGGAATGTTGTCACCCGGCACTCACATGGGTCGCAGGCGACCGCAAAGACAGTCAGGGTCTCACATGTCGTACCCCAGGTTGTACCCCCTAGGCTGGCTGGCCTCCATCCGTAACAAGCCTGCCACGTTAATCGCTTGCAGTTGACGTGACATACACAGGCGCGCGTGTGCTGTGCCCCCGATCAAACCCTGCCGGCAGGCATGCCGCACCCTCGATGGCCACGCGCGCGGCCGGGATGGCCAGGTCGATGGAATACTCGGCGCCCTCAAACTCCTCGGCCACGTCCACGCCCAGCGCGCGCACGGCCGCGCCGACGTCGCGCTGCAGCTGCGTCTGCGGCCGCGCCGCGGCGCTCAGGCGCCCGCGCCACAGCTGCCGCGACGCCAGCCGCAGGATGCCCGCCTGCGCGTGCAGCGCGGCCGCGTTGCGAGACAGAGAGAGCGGGGGGTAATGAGTATGCTTGTACACGGCTGCTTTCGTTACGCCCTCGTTTGCAAAAAGCGCTTTACCAGTTTCGACACAGGCTCAAAAACCCCTCTGACACCCAGCGCGAAGTCCTGGCAGGCAGCTCGTCACCCTGTCACAGCAATGTCAGAGCTGCTGGCATGTCACACGCGCGGCGCTCGCCCGTCGGCGAGCCGCGCGCTCGCCTGCGCTGCGCTGCCCCCAACCGCCGGATGCTCCAGGGCAGGGCGCGCGCCTCGAGCAGCACGGAGAAGGTGTCGGGGCCCGTGGTGGCGGCCAGCACGGCGCCGCCGGCCGGCGCCTCCAGCCGCAGCGCCAGCTCCGCCTGATACACCTGGCTCAGGAAGTGTTCGTCCGCCGCGCGCGCGCCCGGCGCGGCCAGCGCCCAGAGCTGCGCCGCGCCGCGACTCGGTTGAGCTCGGGTGAAAGTCATGAAATAGCGCGCGCGCGCGGCCGCGCACATGCCGCTGCGCCGTGCCGGGACTGCACGGCGCGGCCGCAGCCAGACGCGCGGGACAGCAGAGGTGCCAAAAGGGCGGAGAACAGCAGCTCCACTCCAGCAGTCGGAGCGCCTCGAAAGCCACAGCAGAGGCCGCCCGGCCTGCGCCGCACCCGCTGCAGCGTTGGGGCGTCCAGCAGCCGCGCGACGGACAGGCCCCAGGCCACGTTGCCCAGCGCCTGCGCGTTGCTGCCGAGCGCGCCGGGCCGCACAGCAAGCTCGGCGAGCGCGCGCGCCAGGCGCCGGCCGGCCCCGGCATCCACCCGGTTGAGCCGCGCGTACGCCTGCACCAGCGCGCCGGGCTCAGGCCGCCATAACCACAGCCACCCTGGCGCCCGATAAGCACGCTGCTCCATCCTCGTGCAGCCACACCACCAAGGCCGTTTCAGGGCCGCTGCTCGCGCGCTCAGAACTGGCGGGCGCCTGCCCGCGGTCGCGCGGGTCGGCAGGCCCAGGGAGGCCGGCCGCACCCACAGCAGCGTGCTGATCCGCCTGCTGGTGAACGCATCACGAAGTGCAGGGTCGGCAAGGTTTTTGAGCCCCGCCTCGGCCAGCGCCTCCAGGCACGCGGCGGCGTCGTGGCGCGTCTCCGCCAGCGAGATGACCACCATGCAGAGCGCCTGCAGGCATGACAGCAACCAGTGACGAGCGATAGCGATGACCACCACGCAGAGCGCCTGCAGGGATTATGTGAATCAGTGACAACCAATAGCGACAGCCACTATGCAAAGCGCCTGCAGGACACGCATGAACCAGCGATGAACGATAGCAGATGGCACTGTTCGATCAGAGCGGGTGAGACCATGCTCAGGTGCGCAGCGCGCTGCGGCGATGCTGCGCAGCGGAGCCGGACGGGGCACGGCGGCGGGCGTCCGGACAGCACCTGCATGTCCCCGTGGAACAGGTGTGCGTTCGCGGCGACGTGCGCGCACAGCGCGCTAAACATCACGCCGTCGTAGGCGCCCGCGCACGCAAAGCCGTGCAGGACGTTGGAGACGTCGAGCGCGCTCATGCGCGCTGACACGGCGCGGCTGCGCCGGGCGATGGCTGCAAAGGCCTGTCATGCGCGCAGGACCTACGACAATGTCACGGGGCCTGCTCCAACAGGCGTGGAGTGCTTGGGACACCCTCCACTGCCGGCCTGCCCAATGTGTCGGCACGCCGCTGCTGACCAGCATGCAGGGAGCGCAGGCCATGCTGAGCAACACGCAATGCAAACCAATGAGCCAGGACTTGCCGTGATAAGCCGGACAGGGCAGCTCCTCAGCATGTGGGGTATGTCAGGCAGACGCACAGGGCGCCCAGCATGCGGGGGGTGAGCACCTCGCCTCGCACGGGCGCGGCGTGCAAGTGCCGGCCGCGCGCGTCGCGGTGGTGCGCGCGCGCGCCGTCGGGGCCGGGCGCGGGCGCCGCGCCGCCGTCGGCGCCCCGCGCGCTCAGCGCCTGGAACGCGTTGCCGAGCGCCCAGGACGCCTCGGCCAGCTCGCGCGGCCCCGCGCGGGGCGCCGCGCCCGCCACCGCGCCTGCCACAGCGTCCCAGAGTGCCGCGTCGAGGTACCCGCCCTTGAAGCACGCGCGCGCCAGCGTGACGACGTCCTGCCGGGCAGGCGGCACGCGTGAGGGTTGGAGCTAGAGTGCCCGCCGCGAGGGACACCGACGCTTGCCGGCCGCGCTCGCTGCGCGCACGTGCAGGCTGGCGCGGCCGGCCGCGAGCGCCGGCAGCGCCGCGCGCGCACAGGCCGCGTACAGCCGGACGTCCGTGCAGCCGGCGCCGGCAAAGCGCTGCGCCCAGGCGAACGGCCGCATCGCCCCGGTGTCGAGGTCCGGCCTGCCGGCCGCGCGCGCCGCGCGTGAGGCGTGCGGGACGGCGCGGCAAGGGCGGCGGGCAGGGCGGCGCGCGGGGGCGCGGCAGCGCCAAGACAACCCCAACTCAAACCGATAGCTCCAATTTGTCCACCTATGTATCTGCGCCCCGCAAAAAAAAAAAAAAAAAAAAAAAAAAAAAAAAAAAAAAAAAAAAAAAAAAACCCACACCTTTAAACGCCACCTACCGTCAGCAGCAAGGCAACCATGGAGGCTACAGTGGGCCAGGGACTACCTCAGCCTGGCCTGCTCGACGGGCGCGCCGGGCTCGGCCAGCAGCTGCACGGCGTACGCGTCGGCGGCCGCCGCGGGCAGCCGGCCCGCCCGGGCCAGCGCGCACAGCACGCGCACGGCGGCCTCATCCGGCACCGCCGCCTGCATCTCGCCGAACGCTGCCTCTGCCTGCGGCGCGCGCAGGCGCTTGCGTCAGGGAGGTGCTTGAGAGGGGTGCCATCCAGCAGCAGATCACGCGCGTCAGTCGGGTGCCAGAGGTCAACAGATTCAAGTGCCAAGGTGGAGGGCGGCAAGGTAGGGCGCGCGTGTGGGGCGCTGCAGCGTACACGTTCCCACAGGAGCCCGGGTGACACAGGAGCGCTGCCACACGAGCGCACAGGGCCCCGCACCGCGTCCAGCAAGCCGGGGGAGCACAGGCCCAGCTCGGCCTCGGCGGAGCTGACATTCGCCAGCTCCCAGGCGCTCAGCTCGCCCGTGTGGCCCTCGACGCGCGCCGCCAGTCTGTGAGCGCGCGCGTCGCTCTGCACGGCCCGCCTGCCGCCGGGGCGCTGCTTGACCAGCTGCGCGCTGGATACGCGGCCGTCACATACCCTCAGAAAGATCGACTCGCCTCCTGGCTCCGCTAACTCTTTCTCAGACAGGCTGCGGACATCAGCTATCCGTTCCAGGCCCCGAAGCGGGGGTTGCGTTCATCGCTGGCCTCCAAGCGCCGCGCGGCGCTGCCGAGGCAGGCCATGGCGGCGCTGGTGCCTCTCAACTTGAACTTCGGAGGTCATCACTGTCCGCAGCACGCGCATCACGCCGCAACTGGAGCAGCGAGCAGAGGCGCGCGCCTTTGAGAGCAGAAAGAAGGCCGTGCACGTGTTGACGCGCGACACTGAGGGCGCCGCGTCAAACAGCGCCAGCAGCTCGTCGGCTCCCCGCGCGCTGCACAGCTGCTTGTTCAACGCAATGTGCTGACAGGCAGCTCCGCCGGGGCCCTCTGAACGCTCTGGCACGGGGCGCGCAAGTGCCGCAGCCAGCGCTGGCGCGTGTGCGGCTTGCTTGCAGGCTACTGGCTGCGACTGCAGCCGAGTCAAGCCCAGTGTACACCTGTACGGCGCGCTCACGCAGCGGTACCCGCGCGTCAGCCAGCAAGGGCTGCACAGGGTCCACGTTTGATGCACCATGCTGCATGCCTTTGCTGCACATGTGTTATTTGCCTCTACGTTATGCAAGCAGGCCTTAGCCTCCTGCGCCGCAGCCCTTGAAGCTATGCTGCAAAGTGACCAGTTCTTAGGTATGTGCAGAGGGCAGCAAGGATGATGTGTTCTTGCACAACGGCCGATGCTACAATCTGACACCGTCCAGCCAGACAGGCTGCTTAGGCGTGCGCCCTTCGTCTGATCCGCCCTCGCTGGAGCTCACTGACTGCCAATGCCAGCAGCTTTTTGTTTACAATATAAATATAAATATAATAAGTCAATCTTTAGTCAGCCTGCACTAGGGTGCGCAGCTCGTGAAATGCCATACAACAGCTACCAACTTATATACATCACTCATTCCTGCTGGTGCACCGGAGCTGTAGATCTGACCAGTGAGGTACTACCAGTGCCAGAAGCCTTGCACGAAGGCGGCGCTATGCGCCGCAGCCGCACGCCCTCTGCTCTGGCAGTATCCTTGCAGGGGAAGGCGCCAGCAGCCGCGGACGCTGTTCCCGCAGGCGCAAGTGCAGAGCAGGCTGATGCGCCAGCGGCCAAGCGGCCGCGCTTTGTCGCACCAAGCCGGCTAGGCGCTGCTGCGCCTACAGCTCAGACAAGACCAGCGCTCGCGCCCCTCGCCATTGGCTCAACAAGCGCAGCAGATATTGGCGACAGACAGTACTACACCGTGCTGTACACCAAGCGCTCAAATAAGGTGGGGTGCAGTGCGCGCTCACGCACTGGCCAGCACACATCTCGCCGTCCCGCTTATTTCAGCAACAGGTCTGTGTGAGACGCGCAGAAACGGTCAAACAAGACATTTGCTGACGGCGTGCTGGAGGTCGCGGGGAGCCAGTGCACGTTGCACGATGAGGTGGGGCAGGCGAACTAGCTCCAGATAGTACTAACCAAAGTAGAGCTTAAGGTATCTCAACTTACCTGACAACCTTCAGGAAGGCAAGCTTGTGGCCAAGTCGCACGTTAAAGACGCCAAAGATATGCCAAGCGGGGCGGAGCTGGTCTTGGGGAGTTGGGCGGTGGAGGTCGACACCCGGCTCGATGCGCAGGCCTTCAGGTGCGGCTGGCTCTGCATGCATTGGCCTGCGTCACACAGTTGTGAGGAGACCATGACGTTCAAGCCTACGCGCGTGACAGGTCTGGCACCTGCTTCCTGCGTAACGCAGGGCCGGCCAACGCTGGTGCGGTCCTGAGCACCGCAGAGCGACCAGCCGGCTTCAAGAAGCCGGGGCAGCCAGCGGGAGTGCGCATGCCCGGGAGCTTGGCGCCGGGAACTGCCCCGAAGGCCGCCCCGCTGCACGACGCAGAGGCACCAGACGCGCTCGTGCTGAACGCCGCGCAGTGGCGCTCTGGGGCCGCCGGCGTCACCGCGGTCGTCGTCGATCCGTGCGCGACATGCACCTTGGTGCTCATGGTTCAAATTGGCACTCTCCGTGTACGGGTAACTGCATGCATGCTGCAGGTTCATCTGCCGCCACCTGCGTCCGCACCAGCGCGAGGGCGTGGAGTTCCTGTACCAGTGCGTCCAGGGGCACCGCAGCGAGGGCCACTGCGGGGCCATCCTGGCGGACGCAATGGGTTTGGGGTGCGTGGTTTTGTTCGGCAAGGCGTGCGCACGCATTTGCCATAAAGTAATGGCATTTTGCCAGCCTCATGGCATGCTGATGCCTTGGGCTGTGGCAACATGCGCAGAACCAATGAAATGCAGGTGCATGTCTGTGCATGCCTGGTCTGACATATCCCATGGCGGTCTTCATCCTTGTCCTGCAGGAAGACGCTACAGGTCATCGCGCTGGTCTGGACGCTACTGCGCCAGGGGCCGCAGGGCCGGCCGGCCGTGCGGCGGGCCATCGTGGTCACACCCAGCTCGCTGACAGGCGCGCTGCTGGAGAGCGCACCTCCATGCCGAGCATGCCTGGGGCTGCCCCAGCCTCCCGGCGTGAGGCCGATGTGTCTGTTGTACGTAAAGCCGTGCAACGGATGGAGTATGGTACCTTGACCCTTGTTATCTTATTCTGCCAGGCAACTGGGCCGCGGAGGTGCGCAAGTGGCTGGGCGACCAGCGGCTGCGCACGATGGTGCTGGCGCCGGGCGCCAACGCAGCACAGCAGGCGAGCGCGTCTCTTGGATGGCGCCGATTTGTAAAAGCGCATGAGCTCACACTTGCTATCCTCTGCCATGCATCAGAGTCAGCTGCCGTGTAATGTGCCAGCATGCGCACTGTTGAGAGTCGTGAGTGAACGGAGGAACGGGCTTGTGGCAGGTGACAGACTTCAAGCATGGCACCATCTGGCGGCTGATGATCGCGTCGTACGAGACCCTCCGCAAGTTTGCAGCGGAGCTCGCAGGCACATGTGACCTGCTGGTGCGAGGGCCCTAGCTCTGCGACTACGTGGTGTGCTGGCCTTTGCAAAGAACCATGCTCTTTATAGCTCTGAGCTAGCCATCAGTGTGCAGCCCGCATTGCTTCAAGGATCATCGTCTCAACCCAAAGGTGCTGCTGCTGCACGGCAGGTCTGCGACGAGGGGCACCGCCTCAAGTCAGCCGGCGGCAACAAGACCATCGACTCGCTGCTGGCGCTGCGGGCGAGCTGCCGGATCCTGCTCACAGGGACGCCGCTGCAGAACAACCTGGATGAGGTGGGAGCCGCCCAAGCCTTGGCTGGCAGGCAGCTGCACACCAGCTCAGGCCACAGAGTGCATGCGCGCTCCCTGCGACATGCCCGTGCTTGGGGCGCACCCACTTGCCAGCCGTCTCCTAGAGCTGGATACCGGCCGCGAAGCTGCATGACCTGGTCGGCAGAGCCCTGCCTTGTGCTCTTCTCGCCACGCGCCCCGCTCGCCAGAGCACCCTGAGCCAGCGCGCGCCGTGCAGTTCTTCGCCATGGTGAGCTTCGCCTGCCCGGACCTCCTCGGCAGCCTGCCCGCCTTCCGGCGCGTGTTCGCGGAGCCGATCGTGCGCGCGCGCGACCGCGGCGCCAGCGCGGAGGAGCGCGCGCTCGGCGCGCAGCGCAGCGCGGAGCTGGCAAGCCCCGCCACCTAGTGCATTTGCCAACCCTGGCACTGAGCATAGTGCGGCTTTGCTTGGGCGAACCTGAGACATGGTCCTCTCCCAATAAATGCACCCGAGAACGATCTTGCATGCCAGTGCCTCGAGCATGTGCGGCTAGGCAGAACAGCTGCGCGTCTGCTCATGTCCTGCCTGCCGCGTCAAATCAGTGCTCAAGAGAATCCGCGCACAGGCGCGGCGTGTGGAGGCCGTAGTGCTGCGGCGCACGGCCAAGATCCTGGCGCGGTACCTGCCGCCGCTCACAACCCTCGTCGTTTTCTGCCGCCCCTCGCCCCTTCAGGCACGCGCTCGCCAGCATGGCGCTGCTCCCCCAATGCCTTCCAGCCATTTCCCGCCATGCACCTGTGCAACTTGCGCGGATGCCGGCGCGCAGGTAGAGCTGTATCAGGCGCTGCTGCAATCCAAGGCGGTCTCCGCACTGCTTAGCGGCGGCTCAGAGAGCAGCGCGGGCGGGGGCGTGCTGGGCGTCATCACTGTGCTCCGCAAGCTGTGCGCCCTGCTCGCACTCTGCTTCCTGCGGTCGCTGGTCTCCACCGCCAGCCACCTGACCCTCAAGCCAAACCCGCCATGCTGTCCTGCTCATTGCCGAGCGGTGTCGCGCTCACAAACGTGCTTTGCTCTAGCAGCAAGACCATGTCGGCAACGCCCTGATCAGAACCAGGTGAGAAAGCTGTTGAGTTGCACAACATGAATACAGGCACTTGACGGCTGCCTCAGCCGTTTTGGCGCTGGGGCGCAGGTGCAACCACCCATCGCTGCTCCTGCCTGCCGGCCAGGCCGCGCCTGGCGAGGATGCAGAGCAGGACCTTGGGGAGCTCGCGAACACCGTGAGGCCGCTCTTCCCGCCAGGCTTTGCTGGACAGCCTGAGCACTCGGGTGGGCAGACGCATTTGCCCTCCGCGGAGGCCTTGACAATTGTGCGTCTTGGGCTGCATGCTGATTTTCCAACTTGGCGCACCTTTCTATGAGACAGCTTGTGTTGGTTTATGTCAGCATGCTGTCAAGCTTGAACGCATGCGTGTTCCCCGTGTTCCCAAGCAGGCCACGCTGTCAAGCACGAGCTCGCCGGCAGCCTGCGCCGGCTCCTACCATGCGCACGCGCGCGCGGCGCGCGCGCAGGCAAGCTGGCGGCGCTGGCGGCGCTGCTGGGCGGCATCCTGGACGACGAGCGCCTGCGCTGCGTGGTCGCGTCCAGCAGCACGGCCGCGCTGGACCTGGTCGCCGCGCTGTGCGCGCGCCGCGGCTGGGCCACCGTGCGCATCGACGGCGGCACCGAGCCCGGCCGGCGCCAGGAGGTCGTGGACGGCTTCAACCTGTACAATCGCGGCCAGGCGAGACTGGCCGCAGAACAGCGTCATTGTGCTGGGCATGACCGGCGCTGAGCCTTGTCATTGTCACATGCCGTTGAGAGGGTTGGCCCAGAGTTTTTTTTGTGTATCAGCAACGCGGCTGCTATGGGTCGGCACAACAAAAGCCGTACCAATGCTGCCTGTTCCCCTGTCATCTGTCTGTGTCGTCCGTGGAGGGATGCATGCATCAAGCTGAGGAGCTGCTCACTAAGGCGAGGCATGAGTGCGTCCATATGCAAGCACCGGCAGCGCAGATGCGGGCGGCCTGCGGCGCGGCGCAGGTGTGCCTCCTGTCCGCCCAGGCGGGCGGCGCGGGGCTCAACCTCATCGGCGCTAACCGCCTCGTGCTCCTGGACCCCAACTGGTACGCAGACTCTCTGGCGCCCGCACGCGCCATGCTTTCATTATGCTGTGCGACCTGACACGCGCGATCGGCGCGCAGGAACCCGGCAGTTGACGCTCAGGCGCGCCCGGACAGGATCCGTTCAGCGCACGCGCGCTCGGCGCGCATGACATGCCATGACTGCGACCTGAGAGGAGTTGGCGGCATTGCTGTGTCGTGAGAAGCTTCAACGTCATGTCAGTTAGCACATGCAGTGCCCGGCAAGCCGGCCGCGGGCGCAGGCGATGGCGCGCGTGTGGCGCGACGGCCAGAAGCGACCCTGCACCGTCTACCGCCTGCTCACCACAGGCGCGGCATTTTACAGGCGTGGCTGCATTTGCGCGAGTCACTGCCGCCGGTCATGCACGCAGCCGCTGCACCATTACATAGCGCGCGTTCGCGCGCCCAGGCACGCTGGACGAGAAGGTGTACCAGCGCCAGCTCATGAAGGGCGAGCTGGCCGACGCCATGGAGGTGCGGCCGCTCCCCGCCCGTCATCTGCAGCGAACAGGCATGTCTGCCAGGAAGTTTTTCCTTTTACTTTTCTTTTGGGCCATGGTAGCGCCTCATCCTTGCAGGGACGCTCAGGTCTTTCCAACGGGTGCACCCTTGAAGCCAGGTGCCATGTGCAGCAGGTTGCAGCAGGTGGCCTCAACTGGCGGCCGTGCGCAGGGCGCAGCCAAGCGCACGGGCAAGGCGGCGGCCTTCACGCGCGAGGAGCTGCGCCGGCTCTTCAGCCTGGACGCGAGCACGCTGTGCGAGACGGCCGACCTGCTGCGCCCCGCCGCGCCGGCGGGCGACTGGGAGGCGCGCGCTCACTGCGCCGTGCACACTGTGGCGGCGGCCGTGACGGCCCACACTCACCTGGGCAAAACATGCTGGTGCATGTTTGCCCAGTTTCATCATTTGCGCTGCAAGGATCAGCAACGCCCTGGCTGCTTTGATCGCCTCGCGCCCGGCCGAAGCCCTGCATGAGGCAACAGTGCTGTTGCTTGTTGCTTTGCCAGTGCTCTTCAGATGTGTGCGCTCGATACCGCCAGCACTGGGCGACTGACGCATGGTGGCGCTGCCCACCTGTCCAGGACGTGTCTGGCAGCGTGGAAGACGCCCCGCTGCGCGCGGCAGTGGCCGCCGGCTCCGTCACCTTTGTGCACCGCGCGGCCGGCAGCTCTCCCGTGGCCGACCTGCCTGCCCCGGCAGACGACACGACGTGCATGGACGGCACTGACGCGCACGGCTCAGCCGACGCCTGTGCGCCTGCGCCGCCGCCTGCTGGTCGCCCTGCGTCAAGGAGCGGCCTGCACCCGCCGGGGTCAAGTCCAGCGGAGCTGGACAATTGGGAGAGCAGGGGTGCGGCGTGCATGGGTATTGCTGAGGCATGTGGCGGCGGAGTGGACGGGCCCCTAGATGGCATAGGCTGCTTGGAGGTCCCGAGCAGCCCCAGTGGGTGAGCAGCGGTGTTACGCCAGGGGGGCGGAGGGGCAGAGGCGGCACACTTTGTGCACTGTGCCACTTACAAGTGCATGCAGGAGCGGCAGCTTACATTTCTTGGCCTTACCATCCATGAACAGAAGTCTGCGTGAAGTGTACAGAACGCCCACTTGCACGCAACACAGCACGCCCAAGTACAAACACCCAGCTGCACTGACTTCAAATGGGAGCAAGATTTACGCGCCCACCCTGCAGGGAAGACAAACTCAAAACGACTGGCCATACGGCCAGGAGGCTGCTGGCAGCGCGCAGCCGAGCGCCTTTCCATCAGCCCAATTTGGCCAACTTTCAACACAATGCCAGACTGCTCACGAGTACAATTCCGTCTGCACACGCTTGACCTAGTGCGCAAGTGCACGCGAGCCATACACAGCTGCCAAGCGCATCACAGCGCACGGCTCGCCATCCATTGCATGTCCTACACTTACCTGCCTGCACAAGTCACGCACAGCCTGCCGTCGCAGCAACCAGAAGCTCCTGCACAAAGTTTCTACTCCGCACTCCTGCAAAGAGCCGAACGTGACAGCCTGGCGTGCCGAACGGCGTGCTAGAGTGCGCTTCACTCAGACAGTGCTACCTGCAGAGCGCCGGGTCAAGGCGCCTGCGGCCTCAGCAGGGGCCTGACATGTGCCTCCGGACACCGTGGCAGCAGTCCACTCACCAAGACCGTGCCCGCCTCCGCATGCTCCTGCACAGCACAACCCACCTGCACAACCCCGCACTGCACCAACGCCCGTCTCAGCGCTCTGGCGCCAATACGGCGGTGCCGCGTGCGCCTCAGCGGATGTCCATCCCGGACGGCCGTGGCACGGCGCCCCACCACTCCAGGCTTGGCAAGCGCTCCGCCGGGCGCGCCGCGCCGAGCGCCGCATCCTGGCCCCAGCTGCTCGGCGTCCGCTCTGTTGGGCGGCCCGCGCTGAGCGCAGCATCCTGGTCCCAGCTGCTTGGCACCTGCTCCGCGGGGCGCGCCGCGCCGAGCGCGGCATCCTGACCCCAGCTGCCCGGCGCCCGCTCCACCGAGCGGCCCGCGCCGAGCGCGGCACCCTGGCCCCAGCTGCTCGGCGCCCGCTCCGCCGGGCGGCCCGCGCTCCGCGCACCCTCGCTGACAGGCACCAGCCGCGGCGGGCCCTGTGCCGCAGGCCCTGCGCCATGCTCGGCAGAGCCGTCCGAAGCGAAAGCCTGCGCGCGCATTGCCGCAGCGTGTGAAGCGCAGCGCCGCTGGCACCCTGCACGTTTGCGTCTTTGCAGAGGCAGGGCCCTGCTAGGCGCAATGCGACCCGCGCGCTTGCTCTCAGCTGCACGTCCTCCCCCACACCAGCATGTCTGCACAGGTGCTCGCAGGCAAGGAGCTGCCACAGCAAAGCTTCGAGCAAGGTCACCACTACAGGCACCGGAACAGGCCCCATGCCCGCCGCCTTGGACAGAACGAGGGCGGCAAAAAAGCGAGCACGCGCGTGGCAGGTCTGCAGGGGCGCGCCTGGCGCGGCCGCCCGCGCAGGCCGGCCGCAGCCCCGCGCGTGGCCTGCCGGGGGCGCGGCTCGTCCGCGGCGCGCTGCCGCTCGCCGGCGTCCAGCAGCGCATCGGCCGTCAGCTGCCCGGACGCCGCCGAGCGCAGCAGCGCGCGCCGCAGCGCCATCCACGACTCTGCGCGCGCGTCAGCCTGCCGTGTGATTTTGCAGCACCTGAGCCGGACAACATGTGAGGGTTAGGCCGCGCCATCACGCGTGCTCGCCAGCCAGCAACCCGGGACGCGTTGAGCACGGCAGCGCGTCGTGCAGCGCCGACGACATTTCCGCGGCAGCGGTGACGCTTCATGCCTCTGAGCTCCACAGCAATGCACAGACTCAGGTTCGCAGCAGACTTGCAGTCTTTCACCTCCACAACTCGCAACAAACCATAAACATTCCTGTGGGGAGAAGCAACGAGCTGCACTGACACACACTGACGTGCCGCCGCCTGCCGACATCGAGAAAGACTCACTGGCGTAACGCGGAGCAGGGGCAAGGGGCAGGAAGCGGGGGGCGGCGCGCCAGTGCGGTTCACGCTGGGGCCGCCCGCGACGTTGGCGAACGCGTTGCGGCGGCCGCGGGACGCCTGGCGGTACCGCGCGGCCCAGTGCTCCGCCTCGGCGGACAGCCGCGCGGGCGCCTGGCCCTGGCGCCCCGTGTCTCATCAGCGCATCGCTGTGACTCAGCGCGCAGCGGTGAGCACGCAGTGGTGCAGCTGGTGCATAGCCCTGTTTCGATGCGCAGGGGCTGCCGGACCGCGCACACATAGAGCGCCCCCATGCTGCTATGTCACGAGCGGCCGCCTGACAGCGTTTTAACGCCACGCGTGTCAATGCCAACGCCACGCGCCACATGTTTACTTGCGGCGCACGCGCCACTACCGCAGCATAAATCAGTCGAAGCAGGGCTGCGGGAGGCGCGCCTGGCGCGTGCGGCCCCCGCGCAGCGAGGCCGGCTCGTCGCGGCCAGCCGGCGGCTCGGCGGCGGCGTCCTCGTCCATGTCGCTGCCGCTCGCATCCAGCAGCTCCGGCATGCTCTCCGGGCTGCCCTCGCGCGCCGGCTCCTCCTCCGCGCCTGCGCCTGCACTCGCGTTGCCTCTTAGCTAGGGTGGTGGCTACTCACGTGCACAACCTCGGCCCGCTCAGCTGACAATGGTGGGTACTCACGTGACAAGCAGCTACGGCATGCTCGTGCCACGCCCCCCTTGCATGCAGGCTCCTCATCGCTCCCAGCGTGCGCGCACTTTGCCAAAACGCCCCACGACCCGCCCAGCTAGCTTATAAACTGCTGGTGAGCTGCCCAACGGGCGCCCGCAGCAGCAGGCGCGCGCCCTGGGCCCAGACGACCGACGCGGGCGCGCGGCGCAGGCTCAGCGGCTCCGCCGCGCGCCCGGGCGCCGGCCAGCCGCGCAGCGCGAGGTAGAGGCCGGCGTCCGCGTAGCCGGCCTCACCGGCGCCGCCGCGGCTCAGGTCCAAAAAGTCCGGCAGCAGCGCGTCCATGCGCCTGTCGCGCGCCCGCCCGCTGTCAGAGCTGTCAGAGCTGTCAGGGCTCTCAGAACTGTCAGAGCTGTCAGGGCTGACTGCGCCCGCTGCCCCGCTCTAACCTTGCGCAAGCGGTGACCCTTTCCGCAGCGACCTCAGAAGCCACGAGCCCATGTCAACGACTTCTGAAGGCAGTGTTCAGGGGCAGGGTCAGGGCGGGCTTAGGGCGACACGGTTGTGCCTTCTGCTCCCACCCTCCCGCAGGCCTGCAACCACGTGGCCAGCTCGAGCCTCGCGCACGAGTCACGGTGAGGGCGCAAAAGATGGTTACTGCGGTCACCAGGGCGCCAGGGGGGGGCGCGGGCAGGGGACAGAGGCCCGCGCCTGAACGGGTTGCGCTCCAGGCGCCGGGTGTACCGGCCGAAGCGGCAGGGCTCCAGCGGGCCGTGCGAGCCTCGCGGCGCCGCAGCCGCATCGTCCTCCGAGTGGTAAACGGGAATGGGTATCCCCATAGGCCCAGCACCGCGGCGCCTCGCTCCTCGTCCCCCGAGTCACGCGTCAGCGGCGCGTGCACACCTGCGCGTCCCAGACGCCTCTCAGGCCAGGCCGGCACGCCTGCAGGGTGCTAGGGTGCCCACACGGGCGCCTGCAGGAAAGTGGACCTCTGCGCTTTCTCCGACACAGGAATCTAGACTTGGGGCCTGCGCAGCCGCGCCGCTGCGCACCTGGCTGGCACACGCAGGCCGCGCGTCAGCGCCGCACGGCTGCAGCGCCCCCGGCCGCGCTTCAGGCGCGGACACCTGTACACGCAAGCCTGGCAGCAGCTGCGTTGGCGTAAAGAGGCAACCAGACCTGCGGACTACTTATGTGTGACACGCCTGCAAGAAAAATGTCCAAGTGCTGACCAACGCTTCACCTCCGACATTTCAGCAGAGACCCTGCTCTACCCCCCTGGCGGGGCTTGTTGGAGCAAGCGAAGATGATTTTAAAGAAGACAGGCAGGCAGGCTGCCTGAGGCAGCCACCTGACAATCCACCATGGGCGTACGCGCAGCCCTGGCGCGCCTATCTTTGCCTGGCGAGGCCGATGCACTGCTGGCGCGCCTGGCGAGCGCGGCAGCCGTGGGCACGCTCGCCGCCGCGGCGCCGGCCGCAACTGCGCTCCTGGAACCGCTGCTGCGGCCGAGCGGCGAGGGAAGTGCGGACAGGGCGGCACTCGCGCGCGCGTTTGCGCCGTTCCTGGTGCGCCTGGTGAAGCTGGCGTTCGGGCTGCTCGCCGATCAGGCCGCCTGCGCGTGCGAGCGCGAGCTGCACGCCGCGGCGGACCTCGCGGAGGCCGGCGTCGTGGGGCTCGAGGCGCTGCGCGGCGCGCTGCGCGGGCGGCCGCACGAGCTCGAGGTGCAGCGCTACACGCTCGTGCGCCGCCTGGCCGGCCGCCGCCTGCTCGCCCGCGCCGCCGCGCAGGCCGAGCGTCTGCTCGCCGCCATCTGCGCGCGCTGGGGCGCCCCGCCGCCCGACCCGGACCACGCTGCCGACGCCGCGGCTGGCGCGCGCACGAGCGTGCAGCCTGCCGGAGCGCGGGCGGCGCACGCTGGATCGGGCGGCCTGCCGGGCGGGCCCGCGGTGCAGCGGGCGTGCGGGGCGCCGCTGCCCCGGCTGCCGCGCCCCGCCGGCGGCGAGCCCCGAGAGGACGCGGCGGTGGTGGTCGGCACGGTGCTGAACCTGGCGGCGTGCGCGGCGGAGGGCCACCCGGGCGGCGATGCCGCGCAGGCGGCGCTGCGGCTGCTGCCGGCGTTCGACGCGCTGGAGCCCTGGCTCAGGTGCGCGGGGGCGGCGCGCCTCTGCTCATGTCACTGCAGATCTGGTGGCAGCGCTGCAGGATGCGCCGTGTGCTCTGCCACCGCTGGGCTTCCACTGCCGGGGGGTGGTGGTGCTTGCTGCCAGCACTTGCCCAAGTCTGTGGAGTCGCATCACCAGGACGAGCGTGAGCGCTTGCCTCACGCGCGCCACGGAGCGCTCGTGACCGCGGGGGATTCCCGCGGCAGGTTGCTCTTGAGCGAGGCCGAGGCTGGCCGGCAGCGGGAGGCGCTCTTCCGCAGCGTGTACAAGGTGACGCGCGGAACCCCCCCGCCACGGCAGACAGCTGCTTTCCTGCGCACGTCACCTGCCAGACCCCGGCACCACAGGCAGACGTCTGCTGCCCTGCGCACGTCTGACATGCGCAGGGCACAGCAGCAACGCCGCGTGCGACCACTCCAGGTGTCTGCGCTCTGCAGCCTAGCTCCTGACATGCGTTTCGTGCTGCGGCGGGCGTCTGCCTCATGTCTGATTGTATCCGCAGCAGCTGCCGGGCCCTGAGACTAAACTTGCGGCAAAAAACCCATGCTGCTTGGTGCGGCACTGCTTGTCACGACCACGCTGGCAGAAACGTGACCGCAAACCGTGCAACGTTTGCTGCACACCCAGAGCGCGCTGGCGGCGCTGGAGCGCAGCGCGGCGCGCGGCGCCGCCGGCCACGCCGAGGCCGCGCAGCAACTGTGCTGCGCGGCGGTGCGGCTGTGCGCGCGCTGCCCCGCGCGCGCGCGCGCGCCGCACGTCGCCGGCAAGCTCGCGGCGGGGCTGCCGCTGGCGGCGGCGCTCGCAGTGTGGGCCGCGGCGGGCGCCGCGCTGAGCGAGGCGATGCCCGCCGCCGGCGCTGGGCCGCCTGGGGATTCGGCCCTGGCAGAGATCCTGCAGCGGCTGGCCGTTGCCGAGGGGCTGGCCGCGGCGGCGCTGCGCGCGGGCGAGACGCGCGCTGCGCGGGCCATGCTCAGCCAGTGGCTCGCTGGGTGCGGCCCCACGTGGCTGCGTGCGAGGCACGGCGCCCGACCTGCTCTGTGGACGGCGAGTACGTGAAGCAAGGCGACCGCGCCTGCAAGGCCCTGAGCAAATCCTGCATGCGGGTTCCCGGTCGGTCGTGCCGACAGGCAGGCCGCCTCTAGGCACCAGGGACAGCCTGCTCCTTTTGACAGCGACACGGACGCAGGCTGGCACGGGCGTGATGACACGGCGCCTGTCACATGCGGCGCAGGCGCGCGCCGGGCGACCCCATGCTGCTGGCGGGCATCTACCGGGCGACGCTCGCGCTGCTGAAGCCACAGTGGGAGGGTGCGCGCGGGGGCCCCGCGCTGCCTGCCAGCCACGCGGGTGCAACAGAGTGCCGAGCCGTTGGTGGCCGCGACGCCCGCGCGCCTGGGCGAGGCATGCCATGGCCGCCCTGCGGGGGGTGCACGCGCCAGGCGCCGGCCACCCGCAGCAGCTGCGCGCCATTTTCCTCCCCTGCCGCGCCGATGCGGCATGTGGCCGACACGCGCGCAGACGCGGGCGAGTGCGCCGGCGACCTGCAGCGCGCGGCCGCCTGCGCCGCCGCGCTGCCCGCGGGCCCTGGGGAGTGCGCCGCCTCGGCCGCGGCGCTGCGCGCACTCGCCTTCCTGCGCCGCCACATCGTCCCGGACGCGGCCGCGGCGGCGCGCCTGGCGGCGCGGCCGCACGCGCACGGGCGCGCCTGCTCCCCGGGCGCGCGCGCGTGCGGCGGCGGCGCCGGCGACGCGGCGGCGCCGGCGGCCGTCGCCGCGGCGCTGGAGGCGGCGCCGCAGCTCATGGCGGCCGCAGCGGCCGCAGAGGCGCGCGCCGGCGCGGCTGCCGAAAGCGGCGCGGCGGCGGCGGATCGGCACGCGTACGGCGTGGCGTCCGCTCTGGTAGCGGCGGCGCAGGTGCGCGCCGCGGCGGCGCTCGCGGGGCTGGAGCGCGGGGGCGACGCGGCGGCGCCGGTGTGCGCGGCGAGCGCGTTCGAGTGCCTGTGGCCCGCGCTCGACGAGTCCCTGGCGGATGGGTGCGCTGTCGCTGCGCGGGCATGCTCAATACATGGCAGCTCCGACATGCAATGCGGTCCATTGTGACTGACATGCGGCTACCATGGGTAGCTGTGTGCCAAGCTTTGAGGCAGGCGCACACCAGCCGCGCGCTGCGGGCGAGTGTGTCGACCAACGGGTGCTGCTGGGCTTGGTCCGCCAATCAGCCGCCTTCTTGCGCTCGCCATGCGTGCGGGGACACATGTGACCTCCCGCCCTTCTCAGTGCATAGCTGTCCGCGCAGCGGCGCGCGCGCCCGTACGGCCGGCGCGCCGCTGCTGCGCGGCGCGGAGCTGCGCTGGGTCGCGTCCGCGCTGCGCGGCGTCGGGTGCCGCCTGGCGTCCGCGCCGCGCGGCGACCAGCGGCTGGGAGGCGAGGCCGCCGGCGGCGCGTTGCCCGCGCGCCCGGGCCCTGCCTTCTGCGGCGGCTGCGCGCTGGCGGCCGCGCCGCTGCAGGCCGCCGCGCGCGCCGCGCTGGCCGCCGCGCTGGCCGCCTCGTGCGGCGGCGACGACGAGGCGCGCGCATACCCCTAATCCCTTACCCCAACCCAACTAGCAATACCAGACTGCTGCACGCCTCGCAACGAAGATGCGCGCCACTGGGAGGCCCCGCGCATGGGGGTTTTGTCAAGCCCCACGCGCGGGGGTAGTGCCAAGTTGCGTAATGCGCGGGGAAGGTGGCCGCATGTGCACGAGCGCATGCCAAGCGCGCGCCGCAAGCCTGCCATCGAGTCAGGCCCTCCCTGGATCTGCTGGCTGCTGCACAACGCCCCTGGAAAATTGCCGGTCGCATTCGGCAGACTGCTTGCCGATGCAGGGGATGCAGGATCCGTTCGTCTGCTGGGTGCAATGCGACAGGCTTGACAGGCTGCTGCCCTGCTGCCGTCGCAGGCGGTGCAGGCGGCGGCGGTGGACCTTGCGGTCAAGCACGCAGCCCTGGCCGACTGCCTCGCGCGCGCCGCCCCGGCGGCGACCGCCTCGCCGCCGCGCTCGCGGCCGCCAGGGGCCGAAGCGCGGCCGCGAGCGCACGCGCAACAGCCGGCAGGGCTGCCGGGGTGCCACGGAGGCCTGCCGGCCGGCGCACAGGGGGCGCTGCGGTGCCTGGCGGCCGGCGCGGCCGCGCTGGCACGCCTGGACTGCGCGCCGCGCGCGGCGGCGCGCGCGCTCGCGGAGAGTCTGGTGGCTGTATATGCGGGCGTCCGCGCGGCAGGCGCTGCTGCAGGTCCATACCCTGACCCTGGCCTGCAGCCGGACCTGGTGGGCGGGCTCCCGGCGGCCGGCGACGGGGCAGCGCTGACGGGGCTGGAGGACGCACTTGCGGCGGCCGGGGCCTTGAGCAGCGAAGCCGGCGGCGCACCCGGCGGGCCGCAAGTCTGCCCGTGGCAGGGTGCCGGCGCGGGCGGCGCCCGCCTGCTCGGGCTGCTGCTGGAGGAGGCAGCGGCGGCAGCGACCGCCACCGCGGCAAAAGGCGAGCTGCCGGCCGCTGCCGCGGCCGCCGCCGCGCGCGGCGCGCTGGCCCGGCTGCTAGACGCGCCGAGCGCGCTGTACCCCGAGCCCGGGGCGGGCGGCCGGGAGGGGGCGCGCGCCGCGCGGCGCCGCGCGCGCGCGCTCGTGCTGCGCGCCCAGTGCGCGCGCGCGCTCGGCGCGGCGTGGGGCGGGGCGGGGGCGGGGCCCGGGGCGGGCGGCCCGCCCGACGGCGACGCTGGCGCGCACGCCGCCGTCGAGGACCTGACCAAAGCCGCGACGCTACTGGACGGCGCCGCGTCCACGCCTCTTACACCGCGGAGTCCAACCCAGGGCGCCGGGGAGCACATGGCGTGCGCAGCTGCGCGCGCGCAGCTCGCGCTGGAGCTCGCCGCAAGCGTGCGCGGCGCCACGCTGCGCGCCCTGCCGGGGCGCAGCCGTAGCCCGGGCGTGCCGGCCGGCTCGGGCCCGGGGCGGCCGGGCACGCCGGCAGCGCCCGCCGACGCGTCCCCGGAGCGGGGCGCGCCCGCCGGCGGCACCAGTCCTATGGCCGTGCCCGGCGCGCCGGCGCCCGAGAGCCCAGCCGGGCAAGGCGAGGCGGCCGGCGCTATGGGCGCGCCCGCCTGGCGCGCCGTTGTCGAGCAGGCTGACGCCGCCGTGGGGCATTGGGAGGTCGCGCTGGCCTCGCAGGCCACTGAGCGCGCTGGCAGCGCCTCTGAAGACGAGCCGGCAGCGGGCTCCGCACCAGCGCATGGCGGGACCGCTCAACACCCGGGGAACTGCGCCTGGCGCGAAAAGGACGCCGCGCTTGATATGGGTGCGGCCGCCGGCGCGGCGAGCGAGCTGGCAGCGATGCTGGGCCTGCAGGGCCGGCCGGCGGCGGCCGCGCGCGCCGCGGCCGCCGCGCTGGGCCTGGCGCGCGCGCGCGCGCCGGGCTGCGCGGCCGTGGCGTCGCCGCCGCTGCCGCCCGCCGCCCCGGCGGATGTGCTGCTGGACGCGCTCTGCCCGGCCCCATGGGACGCTGGCGCTCCGCCAGACAGCCTGAGCGGTGACGGCGGCGAGGCGGCTGCTGCGGCGGCGGCCGCGTCGGCGGCGGCGGCGGCAGTCTGCAGGGGGCAGGGCGCTGCAGCGGTGCTGCGGCGTGTGGCGCTGCACCGCGCGGCTGCGGAGGCCGCCAAGCGGTCCGGTGCGGCCTGTGGCTTCACTGCACAGCTGGTTATACATCTACTGCCTCTACCAGAAACCCGTGACCTGTAGGGCTCTTGGAGCGTGCCGCGCTGGGCGAGCGCGGCATGCGGCAGCAACCTCCTGGAGCTCCCCCGCCAGCCCCGCAACCTGCCATGCAGCATCTGTCTGCCTCGGCCCAGAGGCGGGACCTCGAGCACAGGCGACACAGTGCGTGAGGCGCGCCGGCGCGCCGGCCAGGCGACGTGGCGCGCGCGCTGCACGACGCGATGGAGGCGCTGCGGCTGGCGGGGGCGCTGTTCGGCCTGGCCGCAGACGGGGGCGGCGTCGCGGGGCCGGCAGCGCCTAGCACCGGCGGCGCGGGCCCGGCGCCCGCGGTGGCGGGGGACGGCGCGGGCTGGTGGCGCGCGGCGGGCGCCTATCTGGGCGCGCTGCTGCAGGCGGGCGAGCTGGCGGAGGCGGCCGGCGCGCCCGACGACGCGGCGGCCGCGCTGCGCGAGGGCGGCCAGCTGGCGCGCCCGCCGCACGTCCGATGCATGACCTGCGCTGGCCCCGTCCGGCCGACGCCCTCGCGTCTGGCCAGTGACAATGCGAGCAAGCGTCCGTGGGCGGCGCCTGGCGCTCCATGTGCGTGTATGGGTGACGCAATGGCACCAAATAGCAAGCTGCATGCTTTGTTTGTTCCCAGCTCCTCCCTGTCAAAGCGGTGAACGCACCGCTGTAACGCTGTAAAAAGGAATGCGGGCCAGGCGCGCGCGGCGGGTGCGGGCGTGCTGGCGGCAATGTTTGCCGTGCGGCTGGCCGAGGTGCACGCCAAGCGGCGCTGCTGGCCCGCCTGCGCGGCCGCGCTGTCCGAGTGCGCGGCCGCCCTGGCCGCCGCGCCGCGCGACCCTGCGGGGCTCCCCGCGCGCGCACTGGCCGATGCCGAGGCCGCGCGCGTCGCCGGGGACGCCGCGCGGTGGCGCGTGGACCTGCCGGCCGCGCGCGCGCACTACGCCGCGGCCCAGCGCGCGGTTGCGGCCGCGCTGGCAGACGGGAGCGAGCCGGCCGGCGGCGACGGGGCCGCCGCCGGCGGCTGCCGCGGCCGTGCGCGCGCCCAGACCCGGCGGCGGCCGTGCGCGCGGCGGGGTCGCGGCGCGGGCCGGCCGCCGCCGGACTGCGCTGAGCCTGTGGCCGAGCCCCCAGGCAGAGCGCCTGAGGGCCCGGGCGCAGGGCGGCTGGCCTGGGCGCTACGGACCGTGTGCGTGCGCGCGGCGCTCGGGCGCGCCAAGTGCGCCGCGGCGGCCGGCGACGGCCTTGCGTCGCGCGAGCTGGCCGCCCGCGCGCTCGCCTGCCTGTCGCCGAGCCCCGCGGCCGGCTCGGCAGGGCGGCAGGCTGGCGCATCGAACGGCGCAGGGCCCGACGAAGCACCGAGCGCGAGCGCGGCCGCTGCGCCCGTGCCGGCCGCCGCGGTGCTGGTGTTCCAGACGGCGCGGCTGGGTGACCAGAGCGCATGTGCGGACTGCGCTGGCAGCCCCGGGGGGCCCGACCCGCAGGGCGGCGTCTGCGAGGGCGCCGGGCGCGGCGGAGATAAGCTGCGCTCCCCAAGTGCGCGCGCTGACGCCGCCGGCGGCGGCACACTGGTCAGGCTGTGGGGCTGCCAGCATCCGGGCACGCCGGCGAGCGCAGAGGCGGCCGCCACAGAAGAGGCGGGCGGCCGTCCCAGGAGCCGCGCCTCGGCCGGGGCGGCGGGCGCGCGTGGGTCGCCCGGCGCCGAGCCCGCCGCGCCCGCGGCGGCCGCGGCGCGGCTGCGGCTGCTGCTGCGCGCGCTGGCGCTGGGCGGCGGCGCGCCGCTGCTGGCCAGGTGCGGCCGCCCGCGCTGCGCTTGCTGACTCTGTGACGCCCATAACCTGCCGTTCACATGCTCTTACATGGTGAGCTTGGACCCGCGTGGCATGTGCACAGCGACTGAGCAGTCTGTAAGAGTGCACGCATCGCATGCCGAAACACTGGTGTGTCAAAGCCACTTGTGTTTGCTGCTTACCTGACGTGCCAAGAGCAGGGATGCTCATGCCACTGAGCACAAGGCTGATAACGGCGCATCACGCCGAGCGCCTGTGCACGAGCAGGAAGGCTGCGGGAGCGGCCGCCGCCGCCGCCGCCGACGCCGGCGCGCCGGCCGCCGCCGCCGCGCTGCTGCACAGCTCGCTGGGCGCGGCCGTGCGCACGCAGTACGCGGCCGGCCTGGCCGGCCAGCTGGCGGGCCTGGCGCGGCGGCGCGCGCGCGCCGGCGGCCGGGGCGCAGGCCCTGACCCTGCGCCCGCGCTCCCGGGCGCCGGCGGGCCCGGCGCCGCGGTCGCGGCGAGCGGGCGGGGCGAGGACGGCCCCGCGACCGATCCGGACGCCCGTGCGGATGCCGGCCAGGGTCCTGATTTGGCGCCCGCCAAATTAGGCAAGAGCGGGCGCGCCGCGGCGCTCGCCGCGGCGGGCGCGGGCGGAGCGCCTGCCAGCGCCTCCAACAGCGCCGGGGGCGGCGGCGGCGACGAGGCGCAGCGCGGCGCGTGGCTGCGCGCGTCCGCCGTGCTGGCGGCTGCCGGCGCCTGGATGCGCGACGCGCCGACCGACGACCTGCCGGCAGTGGAGGTGCAGCCCGCATGCCCCCGTGTCGGCAGGAGGGTGCGGGTCGGGAACGGCACAGAAGCATGCGCTTGGTTCTCACAGTTGAAGCCCGGCGCTGACGCCGAGCATGCACCAGCATGCTCGCTACGTGCGGCGCACGCGCGCTGGGACCACCAGCTTGCATGTTGCGCCCAGGGGCGCACGCTGCGCAGTACGCGCATATTTACCAGCGTTTGACGTTGCACCCCGTGCACCTGCGCACCGGCCCGCGACCTCCCAACCAGCGCCATGCCTGCCTCTGGCCCGCGGCCCGCGCTCGCTCGCGCACCCTGCGCACCGCCCTCATACCCTCCCTTCACCAGGGCCATGCGCGTTTCCAGGCTGCCGCGCGCGCGCACCTCGATGCCTGCCTGGCGGCCGTGCCGGCGGGCGCCGCATGCAGCCTCAGCGTCGGGCGCCGGGCGCCGCCGAGCGCGGGCGCCGCCGCAGGCAGCCCCGGTGTGCCCGGCGGCGGGGCGGACGCCATCGCCATGGTGCTCCTCAGCCGCTGCGAGCGGGGGCGGCCCCCGCTCGTTCTAGAGCTGGACGTCTCGGCCAGCGAGCAGGTGCGGCCCTTTTGTCCGGCAGCTGCGCGCTGGCTCATTCCAGGGGCCTCACCTTCGCAGGTGCGACACAGGCATCAGAGCCGCGCCAGCGCAGGGCCCGGCCCACCGTCCCGCGCCGCCCGGCCCAGAGCTACGTGAGGCAGTCGGCAGGCAGGCGCTGGCAGTGCGCCGAGCGCAACGCCGCCTGCGTGTTTGATAACAGGCTGTTTGCTCACAGCTGCGAGCGCGAGCAGCCAAGAGCATGGCTGCGGCTGCATGCGTGTTCCAACTCGCGCTGAAACCTGCCGGCGCGCGCCCAGGATGCGGGCGCGGCGGCGGAGCTGGCGGCGGTGCTCGACGGCAGCGCGGCCAGCATGGCGGCCGCGGCGGCCGGCGCCGACGGCGCCGCCAGCGTCGCGCCGGGCGCGGCCGGCGCGCGGAGCGCATGGTGGCGCGCGCGCGCCGCGCTCGACGCCCGCCTGCGCGCGCTGCTGCAGCGCCTGGACGCGGACTGGCTGGGGCCCTGGCGGTGCGCGCGCGCGCCGGATAGGGTCAGGGCCCAGCAGCTGGCGCGCGCGCGCGGCGCGCGCGCGCACGCGCCCCATGCTGAGAGGCCGCTGCCTGGCGCTGAGAGGGCGCTGGCGCTGCGACCTGTGCTGTGAGGGTGCCGTGCTGACAGGGCGCCGCCTGCGGCAGGTGCCTGCTGCTGGGCCCGGTGGCGGACCCGGCGGCCGCGCGCGCCCTCGACGCCACCGCCGCGGCCGCCGCTGCGGAGGCCCGCGCTGGCGACGGCATGCCGGGGCAGTCAGACCCTGACGGGCCCCTGCCCGAGCTGTGGCGCGTGGTCGCGGCGGGCGCGGGCGCGCTGAGTGACGCGGAGCTAACGCGCGCCGCGGGCGAGCTGCTGCGGCTGGGCGGCGCGCCGGCCGCCCCGCAGCGCGCGGCGGCCGCGGCCGCCCGCCTGCGGTGCGCCCCGCCCCAGCCCTGCGCCGACTCGCCAGCTGCAGCCGCCGTGTGCAGCGCGCAGCAGCCGGGGCGCGCGGCAGCCAGGCCTGCCGTGCAGGTGCAGTGCGCTGGACAGTGGGCGCGGGGCCGTCCCTCGAGCAGTGAGTGCACGATGCGCGCGCCCAGTAACAAGCCGGCCGCGCGCAGGTCTGCGTGGACAGAGGCGGCGCGCGCGGGCTGCCCCGCGTCGCCGCCCGCGCCCCTGCGCGACGTCAGCAACGCGCCGCGCACGCCTGCAGCCTGCAGGACGCCCGCCGCCTGCAGGACGCCCGCCGCCTGCAGGGCGCCCGCGGCCGGCGGCGCGTGCGCAGGCGCGGACTGGCTGCAGGCGGATGTGGAGCTCCTGCGCGGCAGCGGCCCCGCGACCGGCAGGGGCAGCGCGGCCCTGCCCGGCAGCAGCGACGACTCTGACGGCCCGGCGCCGCCGGCCGCCCGGCGCCCGCGCGGCGCGCGCGCCAGCGCCGCAGAGGCCCAGGACGCCCCGCAGGACGCCCCGCGCACGCGCACGCGCCGCGCGGCCGCAGGGACGGCCGCGCTCGCCGCCCGGGCCCGCACGGGCGCGCGCCGCGTGCAGTTTGCAGAGGCGCCACGTGGGAGCCCGCCGCCAGGCCCTAGCTTGGACCCTAGTTTGGACACTGGCTCGGATCTGGGCGGCGAGCAGGACGCATTGCCGCACACGCCGGCAACGGCGCTTGCGCGCCGCGGCGGCGGTGCGGCCGCCCGCGCTGGCGAACCTCCCGCGGCAGCGGAGGCCCCGCCGCCATGCGCGCCAGCGTCAGCGCCGCGCACGGCGCCCCGGCGCGGCCGCCTGGCGGCGCTGACGGCGCGCGACGCCGACGGCGCCGGCGATTTCGGCCGGGCGCCGCCCGCTACGCCGCGCGCGCCGCTGACCGAGCGGCGGCCGGCCCGCGCGCGCGGCGGCGGCGCGCGCGCCGCGCCCGCGACCGCGCCGCGCCCCGCGCCTGCGACGCCGTTCGTGCTGCGCCGCGCGCCTGCCGGCGCGGTCGACCGCCTGGGCGACCGCATCGGCGCGCTGGCGCTGGAGGGGGGGCCTTGGGAGGCGCGCGCGCCGGCGGCGGCAGACGGGGCCTCCGGCGCCGGCGGCGCCGGGGGCGGCGGGCTGGCGCGGCGGCCGGTGCTGCTGGTGCTGGACGGCGAGCTGCAGGCGCTGCCCTGGGAGAGCCTGCCCGGTCTGCGTGCCCAGCAGTGCGCGCCCGGCTGTGCTTTTGACCCCCCCCCTTCTTCTCACTCAGCTGCCTGCCGCTTCCCTTCTAGCCGCCTGCCACTTGCCTGCCTGCTGCCTGCCCCTTGCCTTGGCCCTGGCCGCCGGCCGCGCCTATGAGAGGGCGTGCGGGGCTGGGGAGTGCTGCGGGCGCCCGCAGCTGCCAGGCGATGCGGCAGCGGCCCGCCGCAGCCGCCCTGGCCCGGTTGGGGGGCGCGCTCAGGGCTGCTCCCGCGCCCCAGGCAGGCGTAAAGAAAACCTCTCTGGTCCAGACGCATGCCTCTCGCAGCGACCTCTGTTGCAAGCCTGGCACAGGGGAGCTGGTCGTGTGTACGCCCTCTGCACGCTCCCGCCGGCGCGGCCTGAGTGGCTGCGCCCCCGCGCGGGCCGCAGGCTATACCATGTGCCAACAAGTCCTAACCTGCTCTAAACCGCCGCGCGGGCCGCAGGCTGTACCGCATGCCCAGCCTGGCGTGCGCGGCGGCCAGCGCGCTGCGCCGCCCGGCCGCGCCGGCCGCGCCCGCCGGCGATGCCGCCCACCGCGACTGCAGTCCCTCCAGGGACCCCCGGGCCGGCCTGCGGGCGCCGGCCGCCGCGCGGCCGGCGCCGGCCGGGGAGCGCGCCAAGCGCGGCGCGCCGCTGCGCGTGGACGCGCGCGAGGCGGTGTACCTGCTGAATCCGTCGGGCGACCTGCCGGCCACGCAGGCCGCGTTCGAGCCCTGGTTCCGCCGGCAGCCGGGCTGGCAGGCGCGCGCACGGCCCTGGAGGCATGCATGCGCCTTTGAGAAAAAAAAAATGTCTAAGGCGCTCCTGTTCTGGGGTGGCGTTCTGACATCGGCCATGCATGGGGGCACTGAGGTCTGAGAGCGCTCGAGCATACCTGCCGTCACGCGGCGCCGCAGCTGTCAGCCGCGTGCGCGCTCGAGGCGGCGGCGGCCGGCCACGCGCCCTGACGCAGCGCGCGCGCGCCCCGGGCGCGCAGGGCAGCGCGGGCGCGCCGGGGCCGCCGGCGCGCGAGCTGGCCGCGGCGCTGGCCGCGCGCGCGCTCTTCGTGTACTGCGGGCACGGCGCGGGCGAGGCGTGGGTGGGCGCGCGCGCGCTGCGCCGGCTGCCGGCCTGCGCCGCCGCGCTGCTCATGGGCTGCTCGTCCGGGCGCCTGGCGCCCGCCGGCGCCTACGAGCCCGCGGGGCCCGTGCTGGCCTACCTGCTCGCCGGTGCGCGCCCCGGCCTGCACCGCGCACTGCGTTGCTTGGCTGCCTGAGGGCACAGATGCTGTGCGGCAGCAGGCGCGTGTTGCTGCCGGCTGGCCACTCTGCGAGCGGGTGCGCTCGCGAGCAGCCAGTGGGCTGCGCGCTCGCCTGGTCGGCTCTCGTGTAGCCCATGGGAAGCGAGCGGCGCCAGACCTGAGCGGTATAAGGGCCTGCTCGCCCCGGGCGCATGCATGCACGCACTGGACGCCCACGCTGCCCTGCCCCGGCCGCGCGGCTGACCCGCCCCAAAACTGCGCGACATGCTGGCGCCTGCCCCGGGCGCGCGTCAGCGCTGCGCCATGCACATGCACACCCCGGGCGGCGGGCCTGTTTGTGGTGGACCCCAAACATACCCTAAGCTTACCCTGAACTCACACAGTCAAGCGGCGCGCGCGCAGGCGCGCCGGTCGCGGTCGCCAACCTGTGGGACGTGACCGACCGCGACATCGACCGCTTCGCGCGCGCGGTGCTGGCGGCGTGGCTGCCGGCGCCCGCGGCCGGCGGCGCCCCTGCCGCGCCCGCGCCAGGAGCGCCGTCCGAGCGCGGGCCTCATGGCGATGAGGACGGCGGTGAGGATGCGGGCGGAGGGCGGGGTTGGGCGGAGGTGGCCGCGGCGGTGGCGGCCGCGCGGGGCGCCTGCCGGCTGCCGCACCTGATCGGCGCGGCGCCCGTGTGCTACGGGCTGCCCTGCGCGGTGGGCTGCTGATCCGGGTGCAGCCGCAGGCGCCCGAGCCGTGCGCTTGTTTGAGTGTGTGTGTGTGAGCAAGGGCGCGTCCAGCAAATTTTAGCGATGCAAATAGATAGAGAGCTTGCTCAGCTTGTCGCTGGGGTCTTAACACAGTTGCGGTCACCACAGCTTCACGTTCAGCAAGCAGCATGTGCACTGCCAGGCAGCTCGACCAGGGAAGCCGAGCCGCTGTGGAACATGGCAGGCCAGCCTCCAGAGTTCCTGCACACGGTTCTGCAGCACTGCAGCGGTTCACCTCTGCTACTCACCTCTACTACCTCATCCCATGCGCAGCACGGGTCTGGCATGAAAAGACTAAAGGCCACTACCTCTAGAACCATACACGCAGCCATCCATCGCCTGTTCTGCTGCCCAGCTGACCGGGCATTTGCACACTGACCTACACCATATGAAAGCACCATATGAAAGCACCTCTAACAGCAGGAACGACGAGACACACAGCGCCACACACGACGACACGACCAGACACGTGATGAAATACATGGCTCCTTCACAGGAAACCACCGGCTGCAGCCGAGCGCCGAATGCACGGGGGGCGCGGCGCGTTTTTGGGATTCAGACAAGCGGCCTGCTGTGCATCCGGCGGCAGCAGGCAGCGAAAACAGCTCACGGACTGACAAGCGGCACCTGCGCGTGCGCCGCGCGCCGCGTGACCGCGCGCTCGCCGCGCAGCAGGCGGCGCGCGGACAGCGCGGCCGCCGCGTTGGCCGCGTTGCCGGGCGCGCGGCGCGGCGGCCCGCCGCCCGCCGCTGACGCGCGCAGCCAGGCCAGCAGCTCCAGCAGGCTGCCGGCCGCCGCGGCCGCGTCCGCGGCGGACGCGACCGCGGCGGCCGCCGCGCGCGCCTCGGCCAGCGTCGGGTACGTCGCGCCGTCTGGCCGGCGGTAGGACTGCGGGGACCAGGCCGCGTCGGCACCGCGCCGCCGCTCTGCGACGAACCAGCCGGCGCCCAGCTCGCCGCACGGTCGCTCGCGCGCCTCGGGCTTCGCCGCCGCCGCGGCGGCGGCGGCAGCGGCCATGGTAGCAGCACCCGCAGCGGCGGCGCCTGCTGCGGCGGCGCCCGCTGCGGCGGCGCTCGCTGCAGCAGCAACGCCCGCGGCGGCGGCGCCCGCGGCGGCGGCGCCAGCGCCTGCGCCGGCGGCGCTGCGCGGACGCGGCGGCGGGGATGCTGCGGTCACCTCGCGCCGGTGCGCGCGCCGCCGACGTACGCGTTCGCCGACGCGCATGTCAAAGCAGGCGGGCGCAGCGCAGACGGTGATGACGCCCCCGCCGGGTGCGCCGCCGGGCCCCGCCTTTGCGCGCCATGCAGCCTCCCACAGCGCGCGCGCCGCGCTGCGCACGCACGGGCCGCCGCCGTCGCCCTCCGCGCCCTCGCCGCCCCCGGATGCGGGCGGGGACAGGGCCGCGCCCCCCGGCAGCGGCCGCGCCGGCGCAGGCGCGGCGTCGGGGTCGCCGGCGGCGGCGAGCACGCGCTGGACGCCCGCATCCACGCGCTCCTGCCGGCGCAAGGACGCGTGGTCGCTCGCACTTGTCGATCGCACTTGTCGTCGCTTTGCAAGAACACTGGGTGGCACTTGAGACGGGCTGCTCACAGTCGCCGCCGTCTCGTTGGAGCGCCCGTCCGCGCCACAGAGGCGACAGCGCTCACAGCAGCCTTTGCTTGCGTGCACCTCCAGCAGGCCCATGGTCCAGCCCGCCAACACGCAGCGGGTGCTTTGCTGGCTTTTCTGGCGTGCGCAGCGCCTCTTACAAGCGCCAGACACGGCTGAAAGCAGCGCAGCCCTGCCCTAGAAGCCCCCCGCGCGCTGGCGCCGGCGCGCCTGCAGCTCGGCGCGCTCGTGCGGCGGCAGGAACGCATAGCCGGCCGCGGCGCTGCACAGCGCGCCCAGCGCGGCGGGCGCGAGGCCGAAGCCCGCGCCCGCCAGCGCCAGCTCGCGGCTCAGGCTGGTGCGGAACACGCCCGCGTCGTCGGTGCACAGGCACACCGGGTGGCCTGCGCGGCGCGCGCGCTCGCGCTCGGCGCCGCTGCACGCGTTACCGCTTGAAAGAAGCCAGTCGCACACGGTTCGACGCTCTGGCAGCAAGACCGACTTGCTCACGCTCTTTGCTCAGCGCAGCTTGAGCAGCTCTGTAGGGCTGCGCGAGGTGCGGGCAGGCGTGGCCACCCAGCACACGCTGCCACTGCGGCACTTCTAGCGGCTACCGCGCGGGGCCAAGCGCCGCAAGCCGGGCGCCGCACCCGCGCGGTGCAGCGCGGCAAAGTGGTGGTTGCGCAGCGCGCCGACGCTGCGCGTGGCCAGGTTGGAGGTGAGGCAGAGCTCGACCGGCGTGCGCGCCGCGGCCAGCGCGGCCTCCAGCGGCGCATCCAAGTAGCACATGTGGCCGAGCCGCTCCGGGCGCAGCGCCAGCATCGCCGCGGTCTCGTCCGGGTTGAACACCTGCGCGGCGCCGCGCGCCCGGCTGCAGCGGGCCGCCGCTGGGAACGCGCAGGGGAGCGGGGTGCGGGGACCCGGCCGCCCGCGCGACTCGCGAACGCGGCGGCGCGCTGCCATGAAAGAGTCGCGGCGGCGCTGTGCCATAGAAGAGTTGCGGCGGCGCTGTGCCATAGAAGAGTCGCGGCCCCTAACCGTCACTGCGTGGTTTTATGCACGCCTTGAGCGTGCAGGTGCCTGACTTAGGGGTGAAGCCAAGTGGACAAGCACCCGCGGGCGCGCGCGCGCGCCTCGGCGGCGTGCAGCGTGATGGGCAGCCCGAGCGCGCGCGCGCGGCGCAGCGCCGGCTCCCACGCGGCCCATGCGCCGGCGGCCGGGTCGCCCGACAGGTCGACGCCGACCACGCCGCGGCGCCGCAGCGCCGCCGCCAGCTCCACCGTCTCGAGCGCCGCGGCGGCGCCCTCGCGCCGGTCGATGCTGAGCAGCAGCCGCACCGTGGCGCCCGCGCCGCCTGCGCGGCGGCGCGCGGCGCGCTCGGCGGGCCGGCCGGGGCCGCGCGCCGGCCCGACGCTGAGCTGGGGCGGCCGACAGCGGGCTGGGCGGGCGGCGCGCTCAGCAGGCCGGGCCTGCAGCCGGCCGAGAGCGCGCGCCAGCCCGATGCTGAGCCCAAATGGATGCCAGCGCACCCGCACGTGCCCGCAGGTGACGGTCAGCGTACTGGCCGCCAATTGCTCCCGACCCTCTGCTGCTGCTACTACTATTGGATTTGTTTGTGAGCCGTGGCAGGTCGGACCAGGCCGACAACGTCTGGTCTGACCCCGGCTCCTTCCGCGCAGCTGTCACGAGCAGGCTAGCTGTATAGGACCGGTGCGGCGCTGGCGCGCCTGCCCCAGACTTGCCCGCCTCGTAGTCGGCCAGGCCCGCCAGCACGGCCTCCGCGTAGGAGCGCTTCGTCATTCCGTGCTCCGGCCGCGCCTGGTGGCCCCGGCAGGGTCACAGCTTTGCTCGCTTGCGCAGCGGCAGCAGGTCTGCTGTGCGCACGCGCGTCAGCGCTGCGCGCGGGAGGCTCGCTCCTGTGGTGTGTGCATGCATTTGCTCGATCTTCCACAAAGCTGCAAATGTGGCGTGCAGTGCAACTGGACCCGCCGCGCAGACCCTATCAGGGCGCGCTCTCGAGGCCGGGCGGCGCGCCTTTGGCGTGGTGCGCAGCTCCAGGTAAACAACGCCGTCGGCGGCAAAGTCTTCGGCCGCCTCGCGCGCAACGCGCTGCATGCTCGCATGCGTGGTCGTGCACGCGTGGATCGCGCGGAACAGCTCGAAGCACTCTGGCAGCGTGCGCGCGCCTGCGCGCGGTCTGCCACCGCGTGTCAGATCAGCCGACCAGCAGGCGGGCGCTGATTGAGTCCAAGAAAGCCAGCCTGTCCAAGGGGCCAGCCTGTCCAAGGAAGCCAGCCTGCACAACTGCAACTGCAACTCCACCCCAGTCCTCAGAGCACCATACACCATACACAGACCTGCTATTGTCAATTCGGCATGCACCGGGCGGACGCGTTGCCGGCCACCAGCCCCGCACCTTTGCGCACCAGCTCCCTCACGGCCGGGTCAATGCCGCTCACGCCGGCGAGCTCGAGCAGCGTGCTCTCCCGCAGCGAGCCGTTCAGGTGCGCATGCAGCTCCACTTTTGGCAGGCGGCGGCAGAGCGCCAGCAGCGCGGCGCTCGGCTCTGCATTGGCCATTTCAATTTGGGGCTTAGCCGCTCAGTGGTAGCTAGCCAATACCACTGACCTGTAGGCTGTGCAATCTGCGGTGGGCAGGCGCAGCGGTGAGCGCGAGCACGGTACTCAGCCTCGCTGCTCACGTCTGCTGGCCGCACGCCACATAGGCGCGCTCGCCGGGGTTTGGGCAGGCTCAGAGCCCGCTGCGCCCGTCTCAGACACTTAGAAAAACGTTGCTGCGGCCACGCTGAGCTGTCGCTTGATTTCTAATTTCGCAGATGGCCTTGCCTGGAGCGTGGCTTGGCCAGTGGCCCAATCTGACGGCAAACCCTGCATAGGGCAGGCCTGTCAATTTATGTAAAATTGCACTGCTGAAGCCAGCCATCGGTCTGTAACAGGATGTCCGACCAGGATGACCAAGTGGAGGCCTCGGCGGCGCCTGCTGAGGCAACGCCAGCTACTGCTGACGAAGTAATGCGAATAGGCGCGTCCCGCAGCTGCACTGAAAAAGAGGCTGAGAGCTGCTCGGCGCCAACGTGGCATATGGTCTGCAGGCAAGCGCATCTATGTGGCCAACCTGAGCTATAAGACGTCCTGGCAGACGCTCAAGGACTGCATGAGGGACGTGGGCACCGTCGTGTATGCGAATGTGATGCGCGACGACAGCGGTGCGCCGGCGTGTCTGCTGCTGCTGACTTTGCCGGCTTGCCCTGCTGGCAAGCCGAGGCCTGGCGCTCCCGCACATACACTACGGAGGGCGCCCGCGGACGGGCGCAGCATGTCTGCACCTGCGCCAGCCAGGATGTTTTTTTGGGCCCTTCACATTGGATACCGGAGCGATAGGAGATAGAGTGTTGCGCTGCTGCACGGGCTGCAGCCGGCGTGTTCAGGGAGCCGTTGTGACCGGCGGCTCTGAGCGACCTTTTGATACTTGGCGTGCCTGCGGCCTAAAATGCAGGCCGGTCCAAGGGCTGGGGAATCGTGGAGTTCGAGACTCCGGAGCAGGCACGGGCCCGTCGTACTCCGCCCCGCAGCGGCACGGTGCCGAGCCCGTGATCAGGCTCCCGACCTGATGATGCTTAAGCTTTGCCTCCAAAGCTTGGCACCGCGGCAAAGCTTGGCCGCGCTCGGCACGGCGCAAGCGCCTACGGTCGCGGGGCGAACCATGGCGCGCGGCGAGCGCCCGCGCTTTCTGTGCAGGCGGTGGAGGCGGTCAACAAGTACAATGGCCAGGAGCTGGCGGGGCGCAAACTGCTCGTCCGCGAGGACCGCGAGGACCGCGACGTCAAGCAGTACAACCGCGAGAACGGCATCGAGCGCCCGGAGGGCGCGCGGCCGCCGCGCCGGCCGCGCCGCCCAGAGGGCGCCCCGCCGGGGCCGCCGCATGAGGAGGGGCGGCCGCCCAAGCGTGAGGGCGGCCCGCCGGAGCGGCAGGGCGAGAGCAGCGGGCTGCAGGTGCGACTCAGCATGCTGGTGGGTTGCGCGGCGCTGTACCTTGTACAGCGTGCGCTGTACGCTTGTGCAGTACGCCTGTCATGCGTGCGGCACAGCGCTGCACGCAGCACCAGGCCTGTGACCTGTACGGGCGTGGCGTGAAAAAATTCTCTCAAAAGTGTCCTAGAAGTGTATCTCCTGAAAGGTGCACCGTGCTGACTGGGCGCGCCGCCGCCGGGGCCGCACAGATTGTTATCCAGGGCATCTCCTGGAAGGCGCGGGAGGAGCAGCTGCGCGAGCTGTTTGGCGAGATTGGCGAAATAGAGAGCGCCAGCGTGGTCATGGGCCGCGACGGCCGCAGTCGCGTGCGCTCACGCCGTGCCCTGCACATCCCTTGGCCATGTGCTGAATGGTGATGAGGGGCTTCGTCCTGCTTGGCAGGGCAGCTGCCGGCAGGGCAGCTGCCAGAAGGCGCGCAAGTCGGCAGCAGCAAGCTCGAGCGCATCAGCACGGCGTGGGGCAGCCGCCGGCAGCCCGCATGGTGTTTTGCAAAGTGCTTTCTTTGTTGTGAAGCAGTGCACACACTGCACTCGGTCTCTACAGCTACAGAAGCATGGCCCGGCGCGGCAAATGACCAGCATTGCCGATCCCGCCCTTCTGCGCTTCCAGTCTGGGCGAGCAGCGCGCTCACCGCGGGGCTCGCGCGGCGGCAGGGGTACGGCCTGGTGCGCTTCTGCAGCGCGCAGGACGCGCAGGCGGCCATAGAGAAGTTCCACGGCACCGAGCTGGAAGGCCGCACGCTGACCGTCAGGCTGGACAAGTGCGGCGCCCGCCCCTGGCGCACCATGGCGGGCGTTGTCGGTTGGCTCGGCGCAGCCTGCCTGCGGGCTGGGAGCGTGTGTGCAGAGCCGCAGGGCAGCGGCACGGATAGACACGGATAGACACGGATAGCGGCACGGATAGCATGGCCGCCGTGGGCCGAGGGATCGACTGTTTGTGCCATGTGTGGGGGTACGAGACCGGGCTCGAACCTGTTGTGCCTGACGCGCTGGGACCGCCCTGTTGCGCGGGGAGTCAGCGCCGCCGTGCCAACAGCGGCCCGCGGCGCGGCCCGACACCCAACCCTTGCAAAACGCCTCACCATTGCACCCGCGCGCGCGCATGCAGGTACGCATAGGCGGATTACGGGAGCACGCGCTGGCACATCGAGTGAGCGAGTCCGGCCGCCAATTGAGGCGCCAGCTGGGTTCGCGACGGAGCCGCGCGCGGGAGTGCGCCGCCGCCCAGGCGGCGCAGGGGGGCGCGGTAAGGGAGTCAGCAGTGCTCGCGGAGGGATTGACAGCTTCGCTCTGTGGAGGGGAGGCTGTCTCCCGACGGATGGTCACTGGGAGGCCCGGAGTCACCCAACGGATATTTGCAGGGCCCCGCTTGGCACCGCGTCTTGAACACACTTCCCTTGCCCCTTTTTTCTGCTGCTTGACAACAATGAACGCTTGTGGCATGCATGCTAGGAGACCCTAGGTAGGGTAGCCTGGCCCTGCCAGACTGTCCACCCTCTGGGCGCGGTTCTCAGCCGCCAGGACGGACTTGACCCCATAGCACTGCGTGGATGGGTGAGGAGGCCCGGCTGACCCTAGGGTCTTAAACGTATCCAGTCTGGGGCGGCGCTGCCACGGCCCCGGCCTCCGCCTGTGTGCTCCTTTAACCCGTGTGTGTGCATGCTATCATGAGAGAGAGTGCTGTGGTCCTAGCGGGGGGGCGCGCCACGCGCGAAGGCATAGGTAGTTGGGGCGCGGCGGGGGGTGGGGGCTTTCGGGGGGTGAGGTTCGGCCATGGTGAGCGGCGCTCCTGCGCGCGCGTGCAGGCGGCTGCCCGCCCGCGCGCGCGCATGCGCGCCCGGGCGGCGCGGCCCTGCCGCGGGCGCAGCTGCGTAGCAGCTCCGGTGCGAGATGTGAAGTATCTGGGGCATGAACTTGCAACTGCAGTTTTGTGAATAGCTCTGGGCGGCATGGAATTAGGGTGGTCGGACTGTGCGCCGCCCATGGCACTCCCCATAGTACATGCTGTTTAACACTAGTTCTGTGTGTCATGCCTGGCCAACGCTCTCGGCTCGGTCCCGTTATGCGCTGCACACACACAGCGCCCCACTTGGCAGCACTCTGCAGCACGCTGTACATGCAGGCCTTGCAGCATGGAGCACGCAGTCATCACATTGCAGGCCAAGGCAGGCTTTCAACCCATGCTTTCAATCTATTGCATGTCATCCGCCAGGCTTCTTACAAGGCAAGTGTACGCTGCATTGGTTGGCAGAGTTTACCACCGAGTTTGCTCTGCTTAAGGGGACAGAGCAGCAGCGCCTGCCACTCATCCGGCTGTGAATGTTTACAGAGCCGCCACCGGCGGCTGCATCGCTGAGGAAACACAGACATGCGCACAGCCTGAACAGGAGGCGCGGGCCTGCAGGCGCTAGGAAACCACATGTCTGCAGCAAGGAGCAGTCCAGATCTGACCAAACCCGAGGCTCGTGCGCGCACATGCAGGGGGCCGGCGCCGCAATGGGCGTCGGCGCCGCAACAGGCGGGGCAGACAGCCGCGCCCGCACCCTGCCAAAACTTGCTTTCTTTATCTTCTCGTTGCAACTTGCATTCATATTCTCGTGGCGATTTGCACTCTTTATCTTCTCATGGCATGCTGCGCACGCAGACGGCGCGCGCGACAACCCCGCCCCCGCCCACCTCACAGACAACGACAGACACCAGCACGCGCACGCAGCAGCGCCACCGGGCGCCACACAGACCGGGGAAGCACAGAGTGGGGTAGGGCCCCAAGCTCCCTCAGAACCCTAGGGGTTTTAAGCCGCATCAGAACTCAGCGATCTTCTCCGCCAGCTGGGGACTGAAGTTGGCGGCAAACTTTGCCAGCGACCCGAGCGCGCCCTCGCCCGTGTAGAACGCCTGCACGGCAAACCCTGCACGGGCGGCGCGCTGCGGGTCAAGAACTGGCCGTTTGAGAGCGGCATGCTTGACCTGGCCGTCCCTACACATCATGCATAGCAGTCCTGGAGCGCACGGATTTGCGCGCATGACATGCTTCAGGCCTAACATGACTCCTCATGGTGTACTTCCTGATGCTCAACCTGATGTGGATGCACCCTTTGCCAGCCCTAGACCAGACACATCGTTTCCTGAGACAGGCACATTCGGTGTGAAAGTCAGGCGGGCGCACCCAGGAAGGCCACCATGGCCAACCGGCCATGCTTCATCTCCGCCTCGCGCAGCTTGGCCGTCCGCGGCGAGTCGTCCGAGGCCAGGCCGAGGGGGTCGAAGTAGTTGCCTGCGCGCGCGCGCGCTCTCAGCTCGCAGCCGCAGGGCCCCTACTGTCGCATGCCCAACAGCTGCAACCCTCCAGCTCACATGCCCGCCAGCTGGAACCCTCCAGGCTTGTCCTTTTCTGCTGCAATCTGTCATGTGCTTTACGGGTGTGCAAGCTGAGATGGCGGCAGGGCCATGAGCCTGCACAGCACAGTAGACGCCTGGTTTGCTGCTTTTGCTAGCGGCCAGGCTCGCCGTGCACTCACAGCTGGGGCTTGCGTGCTATGCGATACCATGACGTGCCGGCCGCCCTCAGCCAACGAGCCCGCTCCTCGGTTGAGTAAAGGTCAGGGCTGGGTTCAGGGCTCGGCGCACCCGGGTAGATGCGCTCCTCCAGGTCGGTGGCGCCGTTACGGTACACCTCCGCGCCGCCTACCAGCAGCGCCTCGATCCAGACCAGCTGGCTGATGGAGAACGGCAGCGTGAAGCCCAGGTACTGCGCGCCGTCCAGCTCCACCTTGCCCGCGTCCACCCTGCAGGGCAAGCGGGGCGGGTTCTGGGTTCAGGTTACAGGCAAGGCAAAAGTAACAGGATTAGAATTAGGTTAGGGCAGGGTACGGGGGGCTATGGGATGGGGCGCGGGCAGGCGCGGCCGCACACGCAAACTCACCCGCAGCCTTCGGCACAGCCTCTCACTGCTCTGCATTGCACAGCGCTTGCATTGTCCAAGAGGTAGGTCGACTGGTGCGTGCATGCACCATGAGCACTCTACATGCGCGCACGTCTGCCTGCTCTTAGTAGCCCTTGCTGACGCCCTGCAGGCTCAACTCGCTCGCCAAAGGCAGCCCTGCGTCATGCAGGTCCGTCGTGGTACCCAGAGCGGCGAGCCAACGGGGCCAGGACTCACCAGCGCAAAGCATGCAGCGCTGTCAGTGCATTAGACAGCGGCGGCCTGTCCTCGCAAGGAACCCGCCCATGCTCTGCAAACACCTTGACCCAGCCCTGCAGCCCTGTCACTACGTGAGACAAGCGCCGGCCGGCGCGCACCAGGACACGCCCGTGCTGGCCTCGGCCACGATCACACCGAGCGCGGCCAGCATGGCCCAGCGGCCGTGGATCAGCTCGTTTTCCCTGAAGCGTTCCAGCGAGAAGACCTCGTTGTACGGCTGCAGCGCGGTCTCGCTGCTCACCTGCGCGCCGCCGCGCACGCGCCGTTTCGCGCCTGGCTGTGCGATTCAGCTGCCGCTGCTAGGCGCCCGCCTGCTGGCAAGAGCGCCAATGCGGTGCCGCCGGCCACTCAGCCTCTTGAAGGTGGACCCACAATGCTTACTACCCTGCACTCTAGAGCAGGCGGCGTGGCTGAGGAGAGTCTCCCGACGTCACACGATGAACACCCTCCATACACCGCGCATTGGGCTTCATATTACTGGAAGATACCCACGGCTCCCTGGCGATCTCATGTGCGCGCCTGCGTCTTGCCGGGCGTGAAGGTGCCCAGGATCGCGCCCGCCTTGTTGATCGCCTGCGGCGCGCACCACGCCTGAGCCGCTGCAGCAGGCCGGGTGATGAGGCGGGCGGCGCATGCATCTCTGCCGATGCCCGCATGCATGCGAGTGGGACCGGCATGGCTCAGCAGTCTAGCCGCACGCAAATGCAAGGGCGGCATCGCTCAAACAGCATCCACAGGCAACTGCCCCCACAGTTGGTTGTCCATAGACAGGGGTTATGGTGCGTAGGTAGGCGCACCGAGTTCTGGTCGTTCTGGTCAAGGTCGACCTGCCGCACGACACACACACCATCGGTGACGGGCGCGTGAGCGGCCCTTCAGTGAAGTCTCGCCGTCGCCATAGCCCGCGTGGCACGGCAGCAGCGCCCTCGCCGCCCGCAAGTGCGGCAATCCCAGGGCTCTCATGCAGCGCGCTCTCCCTGCAACACAGCTTCCCTGCTGCGCGGCGCGACTGCAGGCACCAAGCGGGCCCGGCGGCACGCATGCAAGGCACGCCGCCGCCAGGTCGCGTGGCGGGCGTGCCGGTGCACCCCAGGGCCTGGTCAGGCCCAGGGCGTCGGAAGCTGCGGCTGCCGGGGCGGCACTGTCGCCTCCCTCAGGGAGGGAATGCCCAGGCTCGGGCCCGGCCCTGGGGGGGGCGCGCCTGCAGGTACTCGCTCGGCTTGGCCAGGCCGAGCGGGTCGAAGCCGCGGTCGCCCGGCAGCGAGCCGTCCAGCCAGTCGGGCCGCGTGGTGTTGGGCAGCCACAGCGCGTCGCCTGCGCGCGCGAGCCCATCTCAGTTACCCCACAAGGCGCGGGGTGGGCCTCCTGCCACGCCTTACGAGCACCGCCAAGCCTGATTTCTACATGGAGAGTCCATCAACTCTAGACTTCAACCTGGACAAGGCACACATACGGCATGCCTTTCTGACAGCAGCAGCACCAGCACCTCTCCTGCTTGCTGAGCACCCCTGTCCTGCTTCCGGCGCACGAGCCAGTGGCGCACCCTGGCTGCGGCGGTAGCCGGCAGTCTGCTTCAGGCCGCCCACCTTGTTGGCAGCCCCCTTGGCCGCCCGCTTGACGACCTTGGCAGCGCTCGCCATGACGGTCTTGCTGCCATTCTGAACGCCCACCGAGGCGCCCAGGAACGCCTTGTTCATCAGGAAGGCCGGCATCGCGGCAGCCTGCGTCCTGGGGACGCACACGCTGGTCTCAGACGCTTGCTCCAGGAAGGCTAGCTGCCCGGCAGACCGCAGGGCTGGCACGAGGCTCGCGACACTGCCGCGTGCGTAGCGCGGCGCCTTGCCTGTCAGGGAGGCCCGTGCACAGCAGGGCGCTGGCAGTCTCAAAGAAACAAATGGCGCGTCAAACAAGTCTACTTTCAGCCTGCAAGTGTCCTGCGTCCAGACTGCAAAGATTGCAAACGTGCACTTATCTCAAGCTATCACTGCATACTCACCCGTGTTGGCAAGGCTGGGAGCTAGTTAAACTCAGCGTGTGACCTGTTCCAGCTCCTAAGAAGTGCTGGGACCAGCATTGGCGATGAGGGTTGAAACAACAGTACCGAACAACGGCTGGGCAACCATGAACGCACGCTTTGGACACCTGACGGCAACCAGTCTCATACGCAGTCTCGACATGTTCCCACGCTTCTGCACCTGCCAATGCTGCCGCAATCAGGCACGCACCTGGTGTTACGACCCGTTCAACTGCTTGCTGGTACACGGCAGAGCTGCCCAGTCCACGGCTCACCAAGCAAGTCGATCTCACGATGAGCAGAATCGCGCCTCATCCTCTTGCTGATACCCCATGTCCTAGGGTTGCACTGCTTTGCCTAGGCTGGAAGCCTTTGTTGCATAGGCATCACAATCCGCTTTCAGACGTATTACATTGTGTACCGGCACCCACGCGTATCAGCAGGCGTGCTTTAAAAGTAAGCATATGTCAATGATCAGCGAATGCTACTGCATGCACTGCATGAACTGTCCCATTCCAGCATTGAAAGACTGGCAATTTGGTCAAGATATAGACAGGCTCCAATGACGTCCAAAGGGCATGAAGTCAGTGTGAGCATTTACCATAGCAAAGGCACACTATATGACATGGGCGCTGCCAAGGACTTGAAGTCAGGACAGACATGCATGCACGCATGCAGTGGTGTCTGTGATGATGCAACGCGTTGGTGTGCCAGAGATGACCCAACGTGGTGCTCTCATCACCGCCTCATGAATTTACACGCCACGAGTCAGATGCTCATCAGTCTTTATTTTACAGGCACCTCGAGCAATGCACTCTGCTCGTGGCCATGTATAGACACATCGAGGTTGATGGAGCACACCCTGGCCTGATGAGCAAGCGTACACGTCAGTGATGCTGATGAGCAGACCTTATTAGGGGAGACTCAGTGCGCAAACGCTGTAAGAATATAGCAAAGAGCCGTGTGTCACACAAATGCAGCATAGAGCCGTGTGTCTCACAAAGACACTCACACATCCACGACAGCCCTAGCCGGCTCCTGCTGGATTGTGGCCTTGTGCAGACACAGCTTCCTTCACCTTGAGGTTTGAGCAGCTCTTGCACAGGTCTTTTGCAAACCGCAGAGTCCTGGCAGCGCTTCCCGCCCGCGTTGCGGCGCTTGCGCTTGGTCCCGGGCGCGCCGCCGGGCGCCGGCGGCGGCTCACCACCCGGCGGCGGCTCGGCCCCTGGGCGACGGCAGCAGCCCCGCGAACGCCCTGGCGGGCCGCGCAGCGGGCGGCAGCTTTCAGTATTGATGAGGGCCGCGCTGCGCCAGCGGCCGGGGGCGTGCAGGGCGTGCAGCCGCTGCCGGGCGGTCAGCCGCCGCCAGGCGGTGAGCCGCCGCCGGCGCCCGGCGGCGCGCCGGGGACCAAGCGCAAACGCTGCGACGCGGGCGTCAAGAGCGGCGCAAACAAGCGCTGCCGGGACTGTGTGCAGCTCCCGGAACACCCGTGCAAGCACTGCGCAAACCTGAGCGCTTGGAAGCCGTGTCTGAACAAGGCCACATAGTACAAGCCAAGGATTTGTGGTCCGTACTTCCCCTTGTCAAAAAGGCTTGGTGCCTCCTGTACAGGGCCGCGTGCGCACTCTGTGTCACTGTTTGTGAACTCCTACAGCACAGCCGCAAAGCTCACCAGAGCGGCCAGGATGCAAAATTGTTTTCTTGGACAGCACATTGACCCTTGCGCGGTGGCCTGCTGCAAATTTTAAGTGCCTTTTGGTTGAACAGGAGAGGGCAAGGCTGCGAATGCGCTGATCTTCTGGCGCATCCCGAGTCCAAGGCGAGCCGTGCTGGCCGTGCTGCGCAGCCTAGCTAGGGCAGCGCCCGTAAACGGCCGCATGTTGGCCGATGCCGCGGGCGTCAAGTTGTTTCACATAACGTCTAGAGGAAGTACCGGCTCAATAAGAACCATGGAACGTGCCGACGTGCGGTGGCTGGTGCCGCTGCTGCTGCTGCTGCGGGTCGCTGCCGCAACTGCGCAGCCGCGCGTGCTGGTACTGCTGGAGGACCTGACCATCAGGAACACGCACAGCGCATACTTCCACGCGTTGGCACAGGATGGCTTTAGCCTGGAGTTCAAGCTGGCAACCGGCAAGGGCCTGCGGCTGCGGGAGTGGGACGACTGGCTGTATGACAAGCTGATTGTCTTTGCCCCGAGCGTCGCTGGTGCGCCCGGCCCACCACCAGGTCCCTGCCTGTGCTGCTGCTGCACCACAGCACACCTGCCGTGCAGGAGAGGTTGGATCCTAAGCGCTATTGGGAGTGATCTGGCCTGATCGGGCTCGACTCCGACCCGGGTGTCAGCTCAAGAGCTCAAGTGCTGCACAAGCCTCCCACACGCACCCGGGCAGCAAACAGGGCACCGCTGGCACTTGCACTTTGCCGACGCGCATCAGCCTGCACGGTGCCGCAGAGCTGGGAGGCGCTGTGGACGCGGGACAGCTGCTGGACTTTGTGGACAGCGGCCGGGACCTGCTGCTGGCGGTGGACTCGCGCGCATCAGATGAGATGAGGCGCGCACGCTGCCAGGCTGTGTGCCATGCACTGCACGTTGATAGGCCTGCCATGCGCCGCCTGCGAAAACACAGGCAGGCTGAGAATGTCACCGCCTACCACACCACTAAGCCCTTCCCCAGCACAGTCGGGAAGCCGCAAAACGCCACATATCCAGCAGCAACTTTCCCGACTGACCGCTCTGGTGTACTGTGCCTGTGAAAGCCGCAAGCAGCCCAGGCATCAGGCAGACCTGGTAGTATACCGCCTCGCTCTCCTTTTGGGAGACTGCGGTGCGGTGGAGCGGGCACACCACCCTGCCCGTCTCCCCAAGGCGCGAGGGTGGCAAGAGACTAGAAGTCTCCCACCCTGCCCATTATGTCACGGGGTGGCAGGGGCCTGGCAGCGGACTGCGGTGCAGACCTGCTGCCGCAGAGCAGCGCGGTTGCTGGCCATGTTCGAGCGGTATGTTCAGGCAGAGTTGGGCGGCAGGGGGCTCGCGGCAGACTGCAGCGGACTGCGGCTGGAGCCGCGGAGCAGCGCGATCGTAGATTAGGTTCAACTCATGGGTTAGGTTACGATAGGGTAGGGTACGCTCATGCACAGCCGGGCATGCTCATGCAGAGCCGGGCGGCAGGGGCCTCGCGGCGGACTGCGGCGTGGACCTGGAGCCGCGCAGCAGCGCGGTGGTGGACCACGTGGACTACGCGCGCGGCCTGTCCGGCGACCACAGCGTGGTGGCCACGAACAACACCGTGCCCGCAAGGTCCGTGCTCGGCGACTTCGATGGCCAGGCGCGCCGCGCCGCCTAGCCTGAGTTTGAGAGTACATGCGCCTGCGCGACCCCAGGCAGGACGCTGCTAGCCCTGGCAGGCCGCTGCGTGCTGCACCCGCTGCTGCGGCGACAGCGCTGCCCACGTGTCGCATGGCTGCCGCCCTCGACGGGCCACAGCAGGCTCCGCGCGCGGCTGGCGTGCGCGTCGTGTGGCTGAGCGGGCGGGCGCGCTCGGCGCAGGCTCCCGTCCTGTTCCGCGGCATCGGCCTCACCGTGTCCGCCGACAGCGAGCTGGTGCGAGGGGGGCGGGCCCAGCCAGCAAGGCTGTTTTGATCCCGGAGTGTCGGCCCCTGATGGCCCGCGCACGGCGCTCTCTGTTTGAGCCCGGAACGCCATGGCCTGCGTGAGCTCATGATCTGGGAGCGGGCCTGCACCGCTCCCAGTTGGGAGCGGTGCACTGCACTGCAATCAGCACAGAAGGTCATGTGACAACACGCCTTCACTACTACATTGCACCGTGTCGGGCGAGCCTGCTTTACCCAGCGTGACGCACCACAGTGCACGGTCGTGTTCTTCAACACTCTCTCCCTGTCTTCATAACATCCCGGGCGGTGTAGAGCAGCTGGACCGCAGGCAATGCAGCTGAGCTGCCCCGCGGCCTGAGGGGACGGGCGCTGCGGGCAGGCCGCGGTGGTACTGCACGCGCCGGAGACCGCGGTGTCGGGCAGCACCGCGCGGCCGCTGGCCGACGGCGCCGCGCTGGCCGGCGCCGACGTGGGGCTCGCCGTCATTGTGCAGGCGCTCGCCCGGGCTCGTGTACTTGGCGTCATGCAGGGTCCATGTCCAGGGGCAGGCGCCGGCGTCGCGCTTGTTGCCGTCACGCGCGCGCGCCCCGGCCTCTGTGCATGCTATGCTGTGCGGGTCATGCGGTCGTGAGCCCAGCGCGACATCAGGCTCGCGGCTGTCGTGCAGGCGTGCCGTGCAGGCCTCCTGCACGGGCTGCTGTGCAGACGATCCCGGTCCGGTCCGGCAGGGGCTCTGCCGGTGGCTAGGCCCGGGTCATGGCAAGCGCGTTGTGGGATGTAGCATGTCCTCCATGCGCGACGCATGAGGCGCCGCGCTGTGCGTTCTATACGGTAGGCTTCATGGCTCTTAGGGTATTTATTAGGTTAGCGTTTCCATAGCGCACAGGTTCCACAGCGTGCCATGCGGCTGCCGCCCTCCGACAGCGGAGCCAGGCAAGCGCCGCCCTTCGGGGACTTCATGTGTGCGCTGCGGGCGGCTGTGCGCGCAGGCGCGCAACGACGCGCGCGTGGCGGTGGCGGGCTCGCTGGACATGTTCAGCAACCGCTTCCTGCAGGCGCCCGTGGACACCGCCGCGCAGGGCCCCAGGCGCGGCGGCCCCAGGAGTGCCTGCCGCCAGGCCGGCTCCCAGGCGGCCACGGCGTTTGTTTTGAAAGTGCTGGATGGGCATGGCCAGCAGCCCGCTGTCAAGACGTCGCTGGGCTGCTGGCGCCGGGCCGCTTTGTGTTGTCGCCGCAGGTGCTCGCGACGGGCGCGCAGGGTTAGGCGCTCGAGCAGTGCCATGCCTGCCTGCGGAGCCGTGCGCTGAGCAGCCCCATGTGCGCGGCGCAGCGCGCAAACGTGCTCGCCCCTCCGCAGGCCCCGCCCCAGCAGGTTGCCCGAGCTCCGAGCGCCTGCGGCGCGCGCGCGCCGTGCAGGGCGGAGCGCGCGGGCAATGCCGCGTTTGCGGCGGAGCTGACGCGCTGGGCGTTCCACGGCCGCGGCGTGCTGCGCGCGGGCGCGCTGCGGCACCGGCATGCGGGCGCGCCGGCGGACGGGCCGCAGCCGCGCTGGTACCGCATCACGGACGTGATCGCGGTCGAGCTGGACATCCAGGAGCTGTCCGGCGGCGCGTGGGTGCCGTACCAGTGCGCGCCCGGGCCGCGCGCCCGGGGCGCGCAAGGCCTGTAACTTGTGGTGGTGCACTGGAGTGCGCAGGCGCGTTGGCGCAGGCCGCTGGGGCCCCCTGCATGCTGCGGCCGGCCCTGCCGCTGACATGCTCAGATGCTGCGGAGTGGTCCGGAGTGGGGCAACAGAGCCCCGCTGCATGTCTGAAAGGCCGGAGCCGGCGAGGCTCCGCGGGGAGCCGGGCGCGTGAGCCATGCCGCCGCCCCGTGATGCACGCTGCGCCTCGCCGCCAGGGCCTCGGACGTGCAGCTGGAGTTTGTGATGCTCGACCCGTACGTGCGCATCGCAATGAAGCACAACGGAAAGGTGAGCCGCTTGTCCCACCGTGCTGAGCAGACACCCTGTCTGCACGATCCTTGCGCTTTTTTACTGACTGGCAGCAAGACCAGGGGCAGCGAAGCATATAGTTGCCACCGGGTCTGTTCCTCAGCATGTGTGCTGTGCATGGTGTTGCACACCGCGGCAGGGGCCCAAGTGCATATGCTCTCCTCCACAACACACTGGCACACCTCCTGTGTTCCAGCCATACTAGGTTCATAATGGCTGGCGTACGTCACACAGAGCGGGTCATCATGAAGCTGGTAGGCAATGTGTGGGAATGGCGCCGCGGCCGCAGGGCACCTTCACGGCGCGCTTCAAGGCGCCGGACGTGTACGGCGTGTTCAAGCTGCGCGTGGCGCACCGGCGCATGGGCTACACGCCCATCGAGCTGGAGCAGCAGGCGCGCCGCTTGGCACCACGTGATGCCGTCCGTTAGGTCTGCCTGGCCTCGTATGCCTGGCATGCGGCGGCTGGCTGCCGTCGTGAGCCTGCACGTCGCAGGCTCACGGCAGGTCCCAGCGCCCTGCTGAGCAATGCTTGCAAGCAGGGCCCACCACCACCACTGCTTCCAAGGAGGGACGGGCCCCAAGCCCGCGTCGTGCTGCGCAGTGCGCATGTCCCGCTCACAGTGCATGGGGTGGCTGCGCAGGTGCCCGTGCGGCCGTTCCGCCACAACGAGTTCGAGCGCTTCCTGACGGCGGCCTACCCCTACTACGCGGCCGCCGCGTCCACCATGGCCGCCTTCTTCGGCCTCACGCTCGTGTTCTTGCATCACAAGTGAGCGCGGGGGTGATCCGCAGGGTGGGGGTGGCAGGGTCTCAGGGCAAGACCTCGGAAACGAATAGTCTGGGTGGGCGTGCGGTGGCCGTCGGTCCCTGGCATGTAAGCTGGACCGAGCGATGAACGGGGCCTGCTCCAGCCTTGGCATCGCGGGCCAGCACGTGCGTCATTACAGCCATGGCGACAACGGGCTCCATAGCGTTTTGATCCCCCTTCCCTCTGCACACAGCCAAGGTCATCAACCATAGCCAAAGCAGTGCGTGCGCATTGGCGGACCTAGTGAGACTTCCAAGAGTCAGAACATTCCTCTCGTTACAATTGCAGTGCTCACCTCTCTATACGCAGCGGCTGCTCAGGGGAGAGCACGGTCCCACACTTTGCTGAGCAGGACAGAACGCGGCGCAGCAAAAAGCAGCCTCTCATGCACACAGCCTACGCGACAACTAAACCATACTTTATGCAAACATGACACGTCAGCGCTGGTGATGGTACACGCGAGAGTCACACTCGGCACTTTGACGAGGAAAAAGGGGTCGGTGTGCCAGGTTTGACAGGAAAAATTGGGCGCGCAAAACGACGCCCCTTGCCCCGGCAGAACCTGCCAGAGGACAGAACCTTTGCTGGTATGCACATGCAGGGCGGCCTCATTTAAAAAAGGCCCCTGCTCAGCCATTGTCCGGTCCGCGCACGCAGCTCCGGAGCCTCCGGCAACGCCGCGGCGGCGGGCGCGTCACGCGGCGACCGGGACCTTGCCGCGGTGCGGCGCCTCCAGCGGCGCGTAGCGCCGCGCCTCGCCCGCGCGCCCGCCCAGCCCATCCGCCGGCAGGTGCCCGCGCGGCGCGCGCACGTGCCCCGTCCACACCCGCGCGTGCGCCGCCAGCCCGGCGCCGCCCAGCACTTGCCGCGGCCTCGCCAGCGCGCCCTGTTCGGCCGCGGCCGGCGCGGCCGCGGGCGCCGGCGCGGCGGCGGCGGCGGCGGCGCCCGCCGGCTGGTCATACGCGGGCCCGCCGGCCGCGTCGATCATGACCGCCTCGAAGCGTTGCGGCTCATGCTCGGCCAGGCCGAGCGCGTCGGCCGCCGCGCGCAGCCGCGGCGCGAGCGAGGACAGGCGCGTGTCGGCCGCCGCGTCGATGAGCGCCGCGCGGATGGCCGACTCCGGCGCCACGACCACCACCAGCTCCTTGGCGCGCGTCAGCGCTGCACGCGCGCGCGCACGTGCGCCTCAGGCGCTGCGCCGCACAGACTAGATAACTACTACTACTGACTAGTGCGTAGCACTGGCGGGGCCTGTGGCGGCGTGCGGAGGGAGCGCCGGGTCTGGCAGGCCGGCAGCGTCCGGCGCGAGCAGCGAGCGTGCTGCTTGCGAGGGCTGCCACAGCCTTCCCGCAGCAGCAACAGGCCCAGCCCCGCCCAGCATTACAACAGCAAGGTGAGCGTGCTCGATGCAAGGACAGTCTCTGCGCCGCAGCTCGCAGCCCGACAACGACAGCCCGCGCCCGCGCGGCGCAGGCGCCGTGCTGGGCACAGGGCGCAGGCCGCGCGCACCGGTGTACAGCAGCCGGCGCGTGAGCAGCGGGCGGTGCGAGGGCGCGAGCGCGAGCACGACCGCGCGCGCCTCGCTGCCCTGCGCCTTGTGCACCGTGGTCGCCCAGGCCAGCTCCAGCTCCCACAGCTCCGGCCCGCTGTACTGCACGCGCCGCGGCTCCTCGCCTGCCGCGCCCGCGCGCACGGGTACGTTCGAGCCCGCACCCGCGCTGGCTCCGCGCGCCCTGGGCTGGGCGCTCCGCAGGCGGCGCTCGCATGGCAGCGCTTGCGTGACAGTGGTGTGCGGAGCGCTGGAGGCTCACGCATGCAGACGGCCATCGCGACCTGCGCTACTGGCCAGATGCTAGGGTCTACGGTTAGGTCATGCCAGGGCTCGCACCGCGCGACAGGGGCGCGAAGTCTGCAACCACGCGTCGCGCCCAGCTTGACAAGACACCAGGATCATGCCAAGGACAGGGTCGTGCCAGGGCCACGCCAGGGCCGCGCCAGGGGCGCGCACCGCGCGTCAGCGGCGTGAACTCGACGGCCACGCGCCGCGCCTTGGCGTCCACCTCGGCCACAAAGCCCGCGTCGCCGTTGAAGACGTCCTTGTCGTAATTGTTGGTCGCCTGCGCGGCGCGCGGCCCCGGCCCCGGGGATCAGCCGCCCAGGCGCGCAGGACAGGAAGGTAAGGCTCTGAGTGTGCACACCCTTTGTCAAACCAGGCGTGTCGGGTTATTCTGTTGCAGTATACAGGGGTGGGTAGGGTAGACTGCGCCCTGGCCGCGCATGCTGACTCGCGTGCTGCAGGGCCTTTGCAGCGCACTAGGCATGCAGAGGTGTGCGAGTGCAGTCTGCGGCACAAGCACAGGCGCCGGGAATACAGGACAGGGCCGCGCCCGTGGCTGCCACAGAAGCAGCGCGGCGGCACTGGAGAGCGTGGCGGCAAGAGCGAGCCGCGATCAACTGCCGGAAAAGGGCCGCACAGCAGTGCATGATGCCAAGGGGGGCGCGCGCAAGAGCCTGAACAGGCAGCGCGGCGCGGCACCTGGATGACGCGGTCGCCGACGCGCAGCATGACCGGCGCGGCGGCGCTGCCGCTGAGCGGCAGCTCAGCGCGCCCGGGCGCGCCCGGGTTGAGCAGCGCCTGCAGCTGCGCATTGAGCTGCGCCACGCCCGCGGCGCCCTTGCGCATCGGCGTCAGCACCTGCGCGCGACCGCAGTCTGCCGAGTTTGCAGCAGGCGCGCAGCTGAGCACAAGCGCGCCAGTTATGTGCCACGCACTCTAGTGGCAGCCCGTCATGCACGCCCATCGTGCACAGGAGCAACGCCCGTGAGACTGCCCTGAGATGCTGCGGCACGCCCGGCGCGGCTCCGAACCCCGTTGTGAGCGCGCCCGGGCGGGGGCGGGGCGCCGTGCCGCGCACCTGCAGGTCGGCGCGCACGTCCATGGACAGCGCGGGCAGCAGGCGGCGCACGGCGTCGACCACGCCCGCCCGCACCGCGTCCTCCGCGCCGCCGCCCTCCGCCACGCGCACCCACAGCGCGTTGCTGCCCGCGCTCGCGCGCACGATGGCCGGCGCCGCGCCGGGCGCGCCGTACGGCTGCGCGGCCCCATCATCAATTTAGCGCAGGACTTGGTTTTGTGCTTGCCAGTACATTGTCCCCTACAGGCCAGGCGCTGCATGCGACACCCCTGACCAGGTGCGGTTCGCGCCACGGCGCTGCTATTGCAAACCACTTTGCGCTTTATCCTACAAAGCCTAGGCGCAGGCTGCTCAAGAAGCTGGTTTTTGTACAAAGCCCGTTTTCGTACAAGCCTCGGCTGCACAAGGAGCTCGATTTTATACAACGCCTAGGCGCAGGCTGTACAGGAAGAGAAAGCAATCCACAACGCCTTGGCGCAGGGGGCGGTGATGGCCGGGGGGTCGGCGGCGCACGGCGAGCGGCGGCGGCGCGGGCGCGGGCGCGAGCGAGGGGAAGGCGCCGCAGTGGATCTGGTGCGCGGACGTCACGATCGCGCTCTGGCGCTCCTGGCGGAAGATGTCGCGCAGGTCCACCACCGGCACCGCGCGCGCCGCGATCGCCGCGCCCAGCACCGAGCCCGGGCCAACCGGCGGCAGCTGGTCCGCGTCGCCTGCGCGCCGCGCGCGCAGGGGCCGGTTGAGGGTGTTTGAGACACCTGATAGCTGTATACATCAATCACTCGAGAGCCTGTGACCATTCAGCAGAGTGAGCACGGGAGTGAGCCAGCAGCACTCAATGCTTCTCGCTGATATCGCCTTATATGCATGGATACACCACTGCAAAATATCCACGCCAAACCACCAGGCCCAGCTGGCGCAGGCGCGCGCGCAGTTGTGCACCCAGCCGCGCCCGCGCTGCTCTCCCGCAAGGCAGCAGCACGCGCGGCCGGCCCGGCTGCTGCGCGAGGCTGTTTTTGGGGCTGTTTTCCGGGCATTTCCGGGCGCGCACCCACGAGCACCAGCTGGCAGGGGTGCGAGCGCGGCAGCGCGTCCAGCAGCGCCGCGCCCAGGCCCAGGTCCAGCATGCTGGCCTCGTCCACCTGCGCGCGCGGGGCCGCCGCGGCGTCCTGTCAACCCTGACCCTACCCTACCCTACCCTAACTCCGACACAGCCTGCCAGTGCTGAGCTGAGCACGTCTGCACTCCACGCTTGTTCTGCTCATGCTGACAGCGCATCCATCAGACAAAATCCTGGTCGCTGCACTTGCAATTGTCGGGGCAGGCTGCGGGCGGGGCGCGCCAGCACGGCGTCGGCCTCCAGCGGCGTGTCCGCGCAGTGCGTGAAGACGCCGGGCAGCAGGCCGCTGCCGGCGCGCTCGGCGCCCAGCGCGCCGCGCGACTGGTAGCCGAGCAGGCGGTGCACGGTCGTCGCGCGCGCGCCCTTTGTGTTGGCCGCCTCCTGCAGCCGCTGCGCCGCGCGGCCTGCGGCGCGCACAGATAGGGCAGATCGGCCAGGCAGCGCGGTGTGTGCCGGGCCAGCGGCATGTGCAGCTCACGCCGCCCAGGCGCGGCATTGGCGCGCAGCAGTCACGCGGGCGGCGCGCGGGGCGCAGGTGCACGGGCGCGCGGGCGGGGCGCACCGGTGGGCGCGGCCATGCACACGCGCTTGCCCATGGCGCGCCAGAGCTTGACGATGGTGCGCGTCGTGAACGTCTTGCCGCAGCCCGGCCCACCCGTGAGCACAAGCACGGGCGCCGCGCTCGCCTGCGCCACCGCGGCGCGCTGGCCCTCGCTCAGGCGCACCTCTGCGCGCGCGCGCGCTGCCGTCGGTCAGCACTGCATCGCGTCGCATGCAGTTTTAATTACACGCCGGACGGCCTTTCCAGTGCTTGCGCTGAGAGGACGCGGGGTGCAGGCCAAGCACTCTGGTTAATTTGCAGTCTCAGGCTGACTGATTCTGGCTGACTCTGGCTGATTTGCAGCGGCTGATCGCACAGCGCCGTGCGCACACCCCGCCCTCGCCAACCTGCCACGCGAGCGCGGGGGCAGTCAAGAGGCTACCTGGTGCACCGAGCGCTGGGAGGCCGCCCTCCAGCTGCGGACTGGCATAATTCGCACGACCGGGCGCGCGCCACATGCCGGCCGCACCTGGCAAACCTCCCAGTACTCATGCTCAATATGATATGGGACCATCAGACCCTAATCCTACCCTATACTCTCAGTATGCAACAAAGCTGCCCGGCGGTGGGGCGCGCCGGTCTCCTTCTCGTTGCGCGCGAGCCAGCGGCGCACGCGCGCCTCGTGCGCGTCTGGCATGCGCGAGGCCTGCGCCGCCAGGCGCGCCAGGCCCGCCGCCACGCGCGCCTCCGCGCCGTGCAGCTCCCCAATGTAGCAACGCGTGTCCGGCGGCCACTCGCCCGCGCCCGCCAGCGCGGGCGGCAGCGCGGGCAGCGGCGCGGGCAGCGCCGCCAGCGCGCGCGCGCCATCGGCGCCGGCGGGCAGGCCCGGCGCGTGCGCGGGCTCGAGGGCGGGCGCGGCCGCCTCGAGGCCGGCGGGCGCGGGCGCCGGCGCGAGCGCGGGCGCGGGCGCTGCCTGCCGCGCCGGGTTGTCCCACTTCGGGCCTGCGCATGCCAGGGCGCTGTATCAGCTCAGTTGCCCGACCGGGTCAGGCAGGGAGGCATGCGACGCGAGACTAACACGAACACACAGCGCGCTGCAGTACAACATAGCACGCCGAAGCTGCAGTGCCAGCAGGCCCACAGGTCCAAGACACCGGCGCGACGGCTTGCAAACAGGGGTGGACGCCCGCACCTGCACGCCTGCATCTGCACGAGAAACAGGCGCGCGGCAGCAAAGCCCGGCGAGCGGGGGCCTCACCTTAACCCTAAGCCTAAGCCCCCTTCTAAAGGGGGAGGGGGGACGCACAGCCGCGCGGGTTGGCGTCCCAGCCGGCCTTGATGTCGGCGGCGCGCTTGGGCCCGATGCTGTACACCTTCTTCTTCAGCAGGCGCTCGGCCGCGTCCCGGTGGTCCAGCAGCGCCGGCAGCCGCGCGCCGCACGCCTCCACGAGCTGACGCGCCTGCGCGCTCCCGCCACCCTCCGCTCGCGGCCTGGCGGACGCAGACCGGCGCCGAGGGCGGCCGCGCGACGACGCCGGAGGGCGTGACTGGTGCAGGCGGGGTGCACCCAAGAGACCCAGGCATGTCGCGGCGCGGCATGGACGGCGCTTTGGCGGGCGCAGGGAGCGCACCCGTATCTTGCCGACGCCAGGGACGCGGCGCGACACGTAGGCCTCCAGGCTTGCCGTCCACTCCGCCTGCGCAGCGCCCCCGGCGGCGTCCCCCGCCTGCCGCGCCGCCGCACATGCTTGCAGGGTCAGATGTAAGGATTAGGGTTCCACAGCATCCCCCGCCCTGCCGCATCGCTGCACATGCTTGCAGGCGCCTCTACCATCATCCTTTACTGACAGGCTGCTCAGCGCTCCACCGCTTGCGGTCAGCCAGATCAGCACGCGCATCAGCCAGGCAGGTCCCGCTGCCGGGCGGCGCTGCGAGGCGGCGGGGGTGCAGCGTCTGACGCCTCCCAACAGTAGCGCAGACCCTGGCGGCATCAATTGAGGCTGTGCCAGCATGGCCGGTGAGGACAGGGTCGCTCGCTGATGCTGCGGAGAGCATGCAGCATGGCCCATATGCGCTAGACCCCGTGCCAGAACTGCTGGACCCTATGGTGAATGAACTGGACCCTGCACCAGATGAGCTGGACCCTGCGCCAAAGCAGCTGGACCCTGAGCCAGATGAGCGGGACCCTGTGCCAGATGAGCTGGACCGGGGGCCACCTCCGGCAGTTGCAGCAGCTGACCGCCACAAGCGGCGGCGCCGCCGTCGCCGCCGCCGCGCCCGGCCGCGGCCGGCGCCGCCAGCGCCGGCACCGCGAGCGGCGCGACGGCCAGCGGCGCGCCGGGCCGCTCCAGCACCAGCTTGCCCTGCGCGGCCAGCGCGTGCGCCACCGCCGCCAGCGCGTCGCGGCTGTGCCAGGCCCGGCCTGCGCGCACGTCCACAAAACTGGGGACGCGCTCGAGCGCATCACGAGCGCTTCCCTAGTTTTACCTCAAGCCTAGCGCGATCAGTGACTCCACTTTCTACTACTGTGAGAGGAGCCGGGAACATGCTTTCGCATGCATGGAGAGCACCCTGGACGAGGCTGGGGAGGCCTGGTTCCTGGTGGTGCAGGTATCTGAGCAGCGCAGCATGCACTGCCGGCCCAGGGCCCACGCCGCCGCGGCGCGCAGCGCAACGCAGCAGAGCCAGCGCGGGATGCCCAAGCGGTCGGCCTGTGCAGCAGCGCAGGCGCATCTGAAACCAGTCCCTGGTCCGTGCAGCAGCGCGCCTGTGGAGCCCATCAGGCGCTCGGTCTGCGTGGCCAGCGTGGCCCAGGGCAGGTACGAGTGGCCCGACTTGGCGGCCGCCAGCTGCAGCGTGTGCAGCAGCGCGAGTGCGGCGCGGCTGGGCAGGTCGGCCGGCGAGCCGAGCGCGGCCGCCAGGCCCTCTGCCAGCCGCCAGCCGCCGCCCGGCGCCTCGGCGAGCGCCGAGTACCTGCGGCGCCCCGGCGCGCCTCAATGCCTTGGGGGTGCAGGCAGGACCCCCGCAACAGCTTGGGCTCGCTGCCGTGCGCCGGCTCCGCGCGGCACGTCGACAAGCGCCGAGTGCCACCAGCAGCGGAGCCAGCCTCGTGTCGCCACGATACCTTGAAGCTATTGACTCGCACATCACAAGCATTAAGTTTCCACAGAAATGAATGCAGCAGTGCACAGCTGGAGGCCTGTAACGCGAGGGAACAGCTTGACGCAGGCACGCAGTGCGCGAGCGCGGTGCCCAAGGCGGCGGGCGCACGGGTCCTGGCGCATCCTCGCCTCGGTGTCGCCGCCGAACCACAGCGCCAGGCGCGTGGCCAGCCGCCCGCCGATGCCGTGGCTCTCCAGGAAGGCGCGCGCGTCGCGCGAGCCTGCGCGGCCGCCGACGAGCTCGGGACCACGCCTGTATCATGTCGTGTCGTGGCACGCCATCTCCCGCTCCTGTCACCATGCTGCATCGCCTCTCCCTTTAAAAGCTCCTTTCTGACTGCTTCCTTCCTCACCGCCGTCTGCACAGTTTACATAACTCACTTCCATGAAAAGCGTTCGTCCCCGCTTTGCCAGCATTCGGTCATGATCGCGCTCAGGGTGCGTGCGGCGCGGCCGGCCACGGACCCCCAGGCAGCGCGCGCGCACCGCGGTTGGCATCCCAAGCGACCTTGATGCGGGCGGCCTGCGCGGCGCCGATGCCCGGCACGCGCGCGAGCGCGGCCGCCGCGCCCTTGCCGTCCAGCACCTCCATCACGCCGTCGCCGTATTGCTGCACTAAGCGCTCTGCTGTCTTGGGGCCCACGCCTGCGCACGCGGGGCGCGAGGGCTCGAGCGCGCGTGCAGCGAAGCGCTTGCCTGCCTCACAGTGACTCACAGGCTCCGCGCTGCTTGGCCAGGGGTGGCGCCATAAGGTGGCGCGGGTCTGCCTTGCGCCGCAGTATGCCAGCCTTCTGCCGTAAAATGTTCGGTCCTGACGAATGAGACAGCTCCATTTGCAGGTGTTTGCAACTGCAGAGGCCGGGGCATCGACGTTGTTTCGTACGGGGTGCGCAACAGGGACCCGTGCAGGGGCGCAAGCATGCGCGCACCTGGCAGCGCGCTGCCGGCGAGGTAGGCGGCGAGCGCCTCGCGTGACTGCGGCGCGATCTCCTCGCAGCGCGCCGCGCGCAGCTGCACGCCAAACTTCTCATGCGCGCCCCACGCGCCCGCAAAGCGCAGCGTTTGCCCAACGGCCGCATGCGGCAGCGCGCCCACCACCGTGATGGTCCCGTGCTTGGCGCCTGCGCGGCCAGCCCGGCTCGACGCCGGCCTATCACTGTCCCCTTTAAAGCCATTCCTCGCCCTATTCCTATCCTTCGCGAGGCAACACGAAGGAGGCAGACCGCAGGGCTGCAGCAAGCGCGCCGCTCGACCCTTCCAGAGGCGCCGGGGGCACCCTAGAACAGCGCCCCGGGCAGCGGCTGCGCGCACCGGCAGAGCGCCGCGCGCGGCCGCCCGCCTTGGCGGGCGGCGCGGCGGGCGGCGCGGCCGCGGCCGCGGCCGCGAGCGCGGGCGGCAGGCCGGTCGCGTGCGCGACCTTGACTTGCAGCACGGTGTAGCCGGTGTCGTCGGCGCGGAACGTCACGCGCTGCACGCTGCCCTCCACCAGCCCGCCGCCCGCCTGCACCAGGCTCTCCTGCTGCGCGCCCACCTGCGGCGCGGCGCCCGCCCCCATGACCGCCATGACTGCCATGACTGCCATGCTTGCCACGCTTGCCGTAATCGTCATGACTGACGCCAAGGGAGCCCCCCCGAGCACAAACGCTGGGAGGGTCAAGCGTCATGCCATGATGCCACAGACCCTCTGCCTCGGCTGAGCCGCCACACCGCCGTCGTCCTGTGGCGGCGGGGGCGGCGCTGCACGACCCCAGGACGGCACGCCAGGACAGCGCTTTCCAGCTGCGCGCACGGCAGCTGACGACCACGAGATCTTGCAGGCACCCCTCGCTTGCGCCTGCGGTTCTGAGCAGCCGCGCGGCGCCCGGAACAGACACTCAGCCGAAATGGATAGCCGCGGGGCGCGCCCGCTCGGCAGGCACGGTACCCGACGTGTCGCTCAAAAAGTCCATGCCGGGCTCCGCGGGCGCGGCCGCCGGCGCGGCCTGCGCGGCCGCAGCCGGTGCGCTCCGGTGCGGCAGCGCGCTACCGTACAGCGGGGCGACGACCGCGGGCGCGGGCGGCAGCGGGGGCGCCTGCGCAGCCTCCAGCTCCTCCGCGACCAGGACCTACGCGGCACAGGCTTTCAGCCCTAGCCCAGCCGCCCGCGCTGCTGGCAGGCGCGGCCGCAGCGGCGCGAGCGCGAATTTGCAGGAGGTGCACAGGAGGAGCAGCGTCCTCCTCTTATTCAGGCCCCGTCCGCAGCGCAACAGTTGGCAATCGCGCTGGCAAGCCCGCCCGCCGCAAGCAGCCACAAGTAAAGCGGCGCGGGCCCGTACCGCAACGCGGCTGCTGCTGTCCCGGCGGCCCGGGCGCAGTGGCGCGGGCCCGCGGCCCTGAGCCGGCGGGCGGGACGCGCGCAGCGGCTGCGGCGGCGCCGCCGCCGGCGCTCCGGCGCTCGGGGCGGAGCCCAGCGCGCGGTCGCCACCGCCCCGCGCACCCGCGCGCCCCGGCGCATGCCGCGCTTTCCCGCCGCCCCTGGCTGCGGCGGGCAGGGCGCCGCTGTGCTCGCTGCGCGGGCCGGCCAGGGCGTGCAGGCGCCGGGAGGTGTCGCAGGCGCGGCGCCACTCGGTCAGCGCGGCGCCCGGCAGCCGCATCCACAGGCTGCGCTGCTGCAGCAGCGCGCGCCTGTGCGGACCAAGGCCTGACGCTGGAATGCTGTGCCGCCGCAGGCGCTTCAGCCGGTCCCAGACGTCGGCTGGAAGGCCGCCCGCCTGCTGGGGCGGCGCGCCGGCCCGCGCTGCGCCGGCCCGGCCCATGCTGCAGAGCTGCAGGCCGAAAATGTTCGGAGACGCGCTGCCGGCGCCGGCCGCTTCTAGGCGCGGGGCTGCTGCTGATTGCACCGCCTCACACCATCGCACGAGCTGGCGCAGCCTCCTCATATAACCTGGCCGCGCCCGCCGCCGGCATGGAGCGCGCCGGCGCGCAATCAGGCCGCCTCCAGCTGCGTGCGGCCCTGCGTGCCGCGCACGCGCCCCTCCTCGCGTCCAGCGCCAGCGGAACCCCTTGCGGCGCGTTTGACGGTGCCGTCGCGGCGTCACGCCTGCCGGCTGGCACCTTGCGCCGGAAGCTCCAAAGCACACGTCAGGACGTCCAGTGTGAGCTGTGCAGGCCTCCTGTGCTTTAGCACCTAGGTGAGCACTGGCCTGTCAGGCTCACTGCTCCTGCAGGGTCTCCACTAACCGGCTTGCCCCGCAAGGGATTTTCCTTGGGAGGTGGCGTGCCGTGCTGCCTGTTCTTGACTTTCTAGCTGTGGATGGCTTGGTGCCATCTCACCAGCCAGTGCTTGGCAGGAGTGGTCACACACTGCCGAGAAGAGCCCTGCCGTGCACAGTGCAGACGGCAGGCCACCTGCGCCATGGCGGGTGGAGCGGTGGACGCCGGTGCTGGCAAGCGCCAGCGCCTTGCTGAGATGTACAAGCAATACAAGCAGGAGAGCTTCCCAGAGGTAGAACGTGCGCGCTCAGCCGCTCTTAACGAATGATGTACAATGTTTGCAAGCGCGTGCTCTCAGCACCAGTGCTGCCTGCGCAGGGCAGAGATGTGAGCAGCAGCGAGCTGCACAAGTTGCTCCACGAGCAGCCCGGCAGCCTTGCGCTTGTCGACACGCGCACCAAGCCTGAAACAGATGTCTCTATGATACCAGGTGCCCCCGTGTGCTAGTAAATCCCCTGTGTCCCTTGCCGTCCACACTCGTCGTAATGCAGCGCAGACACCTTGTTGCAGGAGCCATGACGCTCTCTGACTTTGAGGAGCGCAAGCGCGAGCTGCTGGGAACGAAGAAGATAGTGGCGTACTGGTGGGCCCCGGTCTGACCACTCCACTGCTGGTAAAACTGGCTGCAACTTTTCCACTACGACAGACAGTGCTTGTTGCACAGCACCGTGGGCCTCCGAAGCGGGAAGTATGCGGAGGAGCTGAGGAGAGAGGGCGCGGACGCGAGCAACCTCGCGGGCAGCATACTCGCTTGGGTGTGCGCGGCCGCACCCCCCTCTCTAGGTCACGCATCCTGCAGTGTCCTATGACCTGAAAGTCATGTGGAGTGAACACATTGTGACGGTCAAATTTTGTAAGGTGAACACCGTTGCGCAGCTATCAGTTGCTGCGGGTGGCGCAGACGCAGGACGGGTACCCGCTCGCGGACGGCATGACGGGCGCGCCGACGCAGCGCGTCCACGTCTATGCGGACAAATGGGCACTGCAGGGCGATGGCTACGAGCCGGTCACCTTTTCCAAGGGCCGGTGAGGGCCCGCGCAGGCATTAGCATGCATGCATGCCGCTCTCCACTCGTGCATGCTGCACTGATTCTGAACGCTCATGCATGCATGACTGCCTGTGCGCATGACCTGATCTGCCATGTTTGCTTGCAGAGGAGCCCTGGCGGCGGTGCAGTTCATGCTGCCGCGCTGGCTGCGCGGGGGGTAGCGCAACGCATGTGCGGAGTCTCTATAGGCAACTTCCAACTGTTCATAGATATTGTGCACGTGTTCCTAGCTTTATGCATGTATGCTAGCTACAGTGCATGTGTAGCTATAGTGCATGTGACTGTTCCTAGCTGTAATACTCGTAGCGCAGCGCCTGTATCATAATGAGCTGGGATGCAATCAAGTTGTAAGAGGTGTGTACTGTCATGTTTGCTCATGGACCTGCACACTGATGTCGACAATCCAGCAGGAAAGCAGGCAAAAGCATCAGCTCTACTCAGAATCAGCTCTACTCATCTCCAGCAGCACAGTGCGGAGCAACAAGCAAGGCAACGAGAGGCGATGAGGCGCGGACAGCTCGCACCAAAGGAGCCAGTGCAAACCACATTCCACCTCATCGCTTCACAGAACAGTGGAGTGTGGACGGGCGGAACACCAGACATATGGTTGCGCGCTGCGGTTGCACGAGGCCACTGCCCCAGGCACGATCCTCCCCACTCCAATGCTGCTCTAATGGACACTGTCTTCCCACTCCGACGCCGCTCTACGGAAACCAAACTGCCAGGCATCAGGCCTCCTGCCTGAACACCAGCGTCGTCTGGCCAGGCATGTTGATCCAGAGCTTGCCGTCGTGCGAGTGCAGCACGCCCTCCGCGTTGGTCCGCGCGCCCTCCCAGCCGCCGTACGCGGCGTCCTGCGCGCCGCGGCCGCCCGCGCTCGCGCGGCCCGAGCTTGCCATGGCCGGCAAAGTGCGGATGAGCTGTCGTGCCTCCCGCTAGCGTGAGATGCATTGGCGTGTTAGGTGCATCGGGCGTGCGGGCGGCCGTGCGCGCCTGCGAGCTGAAGACCTCGGTGAAGGAGCCGCCGCCCACCCAGCAGCCGTACTCGCCGCCCTGCGGCGATGCTGCCGAGTCGGGCTCGTCTCCAGCAGCAGGGTGCCGAGCAGCAGGCAGCGTCTCCGGCAACACGACAGCAGCACGCTGATATTTTCTGCGGCGGACTGGCAAGTGTGTTTCTCTTCAAATACGTGAAAAGAATTTACAGAAAGTTTGAGCTTCTGCCTTGCCTGGAAGCTGCTGCGGCCGGCGTTGACGACGGTGACGATCCGCTCAGTGCCGTCAGTGCGCTCAAAGGCCATCACGCCGTTTGGGCGGTCCTGCAACCACCACATGATGTTGGCCAGTTGCCGGCCAGCAGTGCCCCGGGCACACTGCGATCCGAGCCATGCTGCAGGCTGCACGCATGTGTCACAGAGGGCGAGACAAGCTGACCTGCGCACACAGCGACCAGGCACGCCACAGGCCCGCGCGCGGCGCGCGCCCGCCGCACGGGCGCGCATCAGGCTCCGCACCTCGTGCAGGACGGCGACGCCGCCGCGGCGCAGCGCGGGGAAGCGGCGCCGCAGCGCATTGGCGTTGCGGAACAGCGCCAGCATCTGGCGCCCGATCTCGTCCGCGGCCTGGTCCCACTGCAGGCGGTGCCACTCGTCCGTGTTCCTGGCGCGCGCGTGTGCGCGCCATGTCAGCGGGGCAGGCGCAGCCAGCCAGCCGGGAGCGCGCACCCCGCGCCCTCCTTGGCTGCATGCCAGGCACACGGGTGGTCAGCGCATGCGGGCACTGCACGGGTGCCCATCGCCGACGTGCAGGCCCATGAAGACGGTGCATGGAACAAGGTTGAGGCAGTTGCAGCAGCGCGACTCTACATGCAAGGGACCTCTGCCCAAAAGACCCTACCGTACCCTACATGACACAGGCGGCCGTGCGGGCGGCCGGCGCACCACCAGCCGCTCTGCGCGAACTCGGTGCCCATGAAGACCATGGGCAGGCCGGCCGAAGCGACGTTGGCCGTGTACCAGAGACGTGCGGACGCGCGCGCGTGCGGGTCACCGCGGCCGCCGCCGTACTGGTCCACCGCGTAGCGATGCTGCCCGCCGATGTAGGCGTAGTCCTCGTACCACGCGCCGCCCTTGGCGCAGCCCACCTGCGGCGCCGGGCGCGCTCCGTTGGGCCCTGCACAGTGCGGTGGCCCAGCAGAGTTCATGCTCCAAAGCAGCCCGGCCATCGTGCTGTAAGGCCCAGCAAACGCGCAAATCGATTTGCAGACAGTTGGGGGTGGGCGGGCACACGCCACACACTCCAAATCTTAGAAGGCCGCCACAGAGCACTCTGTGACATGTCAGAGGGCATGCGCACGACAGAACCAGCGAGCACCAAGCCAACCAGTTACAGTCCGGATCGCCGCGTCGCAACGCCGCCCCCGCCTGACAGGCAGACGGACATGCCCTGTATGGGCTCAGGTTTGAAGTTGAGCAGGGTGCACCAGGCGCCCCGCCGGCGCGCCTGGTCGTGCGAGCCCAGCAGGTACTTGATGCACTGCGTGGGCGCCGTGAAGCCGTAGTGCAGGCCCATGACCGTGCGCAGCCGCGGCAGATTCCAGCCCTCCGCCCAGTCGCCTGGCGGCGCGCGGGGCCGCGGCCCTCGCTGCAGCCTTGCCGACCGCCCAGCAGTGAGCAGGGGGCGCTCGTGAGAAGCGCAGGCCGCTTGCTGCAGATTGGGTAGGGTGTTGCTGCCCCTGTGCGGTTGACGTGAGGTCCGTTTCTGTGCAGTTACAATTGCTTCGTAGTCGAGCGCATCACGTCAGATTAATGCTGTCACACCACTCCGGTGTGCACCCGCCCGCAGGCCGCGGCGAGCGCGCACCGCCGCCGTGGTGCCCGCGCCCGAGCGCGCGGTGCTGCTGGATGATGTCGAAGTAGCCGCTGTGGACCCAGACAGAGTCGAAGCCCAGCTCGTGCACCGACATTGGGTTCTCCGGCGTCACCTGCTCCGCAGTGACACAGTTTGTCAGGAGATAGGTGGTTGGCCGGGTGATGGGTGCCAAAGCCAGGGGCCCTTGCTTGGGGTCCAGGGATGTGTCTCCCACACTGGCCGCAGCTGTGCGCCGCTGCACCAACTGGTAAACTGCCGCCATGCCAAGACATGCAGATCTTGCGCACATGCTGCACCCCAAACAATAACGCAGCACTGCAGGCATACCTGATCTCCACGCAAGTACAGGGCCTACCATGGGTTATGCCTACCCTACTGACAGCTTGGAAAAACTGAGCCCTGGAGGGCGCGCGCGCGCTCGGCAGTGAGGATGCGGCCGGGGAAGCGCTCGCGCATTGCCCAGGTCAGTGCCTACCACCAGTAGCCCTACTGAAACTCCAACCACAACTGGGACATCCTAAACCCCGGAGCGCGCGCGCGCGCCTCGGCGGTGAGGATGTGCCCGGGGAAGCGCTCGCGCAGCGCCCAGGTCAGCGCCTGCACCGTCTGCGGCGGCAGGTCATTCGCGGAGTCGAAGCGCAGGCCGTCCATGCGGAAGGCGCCCAGCCATGATGCGCACGCGTCGCGCAGCATGTCGGTCACCTCGCGCTTCCAGAACGCAAAGTTGCGCCCCTGCCGCCGCGCCGGCAGGCCGTCAGACTGAGCCGGCGCGCCGGCGGCCTGCCGGCGCAGGAACTTGGCTGCGGCGTGTGCGGCGCGCCGGACGGCCGCGGGCGCACGGCGCGGCGACAGGCGTGGACGCAGTGCAGGCGGGCCTGCGCCGTCCGCCTGGGCAAGGGCGGCTTGGCAATCCCATGGCACTCCCTGCAGGGGCGAAATGGAAAGGAGGCGCGCCGACGCACGCCAGGGCGCGCGCGTGGGAGGGAGGCTGATGTCTCCGCCGCGCGCGCACCCAGGTGGTGTCGGGCGCGTGCTCGTGGTAGATGCCGCCGTGCGCGAAGCCGGGGGCCCAGCCGTCGTACTCCCACAGCTCGTTGCCCTCCGGCGCGCCGTGGTGCAGCACCTGCGCGCGCGCTGCCCGCATGGCCGGGCGCCTGAAGGCACCCTTAGGGGCGCGTGCGGGGCCGCCTGGCATGTCCCGAGCCCAGGCAGCACCTGCGCTTTGCATGTTCTCATGAGCTCCGTACCCAGGTACCTGGAGGAAGACTGCGGGGCTGTCTGACGCATGTCGAGCCAGTGCCGGGTGCAGCGGGTTGCCAGGTGCTGGCCTACAATGCACATTCCTCATTCCTCAATGCCACAGCAGGTCACAGGGCGTGGTGAAAAATCGAGCCACAGCAGGTGCCAGGGTGGGGTGGGTGACGAGCGTGGAGAATAGGGTTCTGCGCACCACATCCAGGATGACCGCCAGGCCCAGCCCGTGCGCGGCGTCCACGAGCGCGCGCAGCTGGTCCGGCGTCCCGTACGCGCCGTGCACCGCCAGCAGCTGCGCGCGCGGGGGTTGGGTTACAATTTAGGTTCGGGGTCATGCAGCTCCAGGCGCGCCCGCCAGTCAGCCGTCTTGGATGCAGCACTGCTCGAGGCGCTCTGCCGCTGTCGGCGGGTGCGGCGCGGCGGCTGGGGCAACCTGGACCGGATTGCGGGTCACCGCCACGGAATGGCTCGAGAGCGCGCGAGCGCGGAAGGGCGCGGCGGCGCCGCGCTGCGCAGCCCGCTGCGAACGGCGTGCGTGCTGCGGAGGCGCCGGGGCGTGTGCTGCCTGGGCCGCTCCGGCCGCGCTCCAGACAGGCACGCGCAGAGCCTGGGTTCGCCCTCTGGCTTCCGGGCAGACCAGGCACATGGAGCGCATCGCGCGCGCGCTGCGCCCGGCGGGGCTGTGATGGGGTTAGGGTTAGGGTCTGAGCCAATTCTGGCCGAGGGGCGGGCGCGCCTGGCGTGGGTTGTACCCCCAGGCATCGCTGTGCTCGGTGACGGGCATGAGCTGCACGGCGGTGAAGCCCGCGCCGGCCACGTGCGCCAGCCGGCCCGCTGCCGCCTCAAACGTGCCCTCCGGCGTGAAGCTGCCCACGTGCATCTGCCGCCCGTCGCGCGCGCCGCCTCAGGTGGCCCCCCGCCGAGCCGGACAGTCGGGCCGTGAAGCTGGGACCGCATCTCGCAGCCCGGTCCCGCGCCGCCGGCCGCGCAGGGAGAGCACGGCGCAAAGGCAGGGACGAGGCCTGGCTCGACGGCGCTGGCTCACCCAATCTGCTTTGCACAGTGGTTGAAGTGGTCAACGGTACAAGGGGGGAGCGGGCTGGCGGGCAGGCGCCTCATAGATGATGTACTCGTCGAAGGGCGGCGGCTCCCATGCCGGATGGCGCCAGGCGAACGCGGCCGCGTCGTCCGCGAAGCACCATGCCGAGTCAAAGTCGGTGTGCCGCGCGTACGGGTCGCGCCGCGGCGGCAGCGCCTCGCCGCCCTCGCCCTCCAGCAGCACGCGGTACGCCGCGCCCGCCGCCAGCGCGCCTGCGCATCTCAGGATGCGCTTCTCAGGATGCTACCGTGCTGCAACTGAGCCGGCAGCCGGCGCCCGGCGCCGCCGCTGGCGGGCACCGTGCAGGGTCGGCAGCCTGCGCCGCCCGCCTTGGCTGATGGAGCCTGTGGACCCCGGGCCCGTGCATCCGCCCCCTTTCACGCAAGCATTTTCAGGCTGGCGATGCATGCATGCGGCTGGGTTCGCCGCCCGGCCGGAATGCCACGCAGGCAGCGCATGTCCAGCGGAGCACGTCAGATTCAATCCATCAGGTTACGCCTCTGGCATTGTGCCGCACCGGGCGCAAAGCGCGCCGCCCAGGTGTCGCCGCTGCGCGCCAGCGGCAGCACGCCGCCGCCGCGGACCTCCAGCGCCGCCGAGCGCGCGTGCGGCGCCCACACGCGGAAGGACGCGCCGCCGCCGTCCGCGCCGGCATGCAGCGTCAGGCCCATGGCTGCCGCAGCCGCGTCCGCCGGCGCGGGCCGCTCCGCGGGCTCCGCGGTGGCCTGGCGCCCGCAGAGGCAGGACCTGGCACACTTGCTGCACACCGCAGCCTGCGTTGTGCAGTCACGGCTGCTCCGGCTTGCGGGCCCCACATGGGCTGTCAGGCTGCTTCAGGCCGCTCAGGCTTGCAGGGCCCCCACGGGGCTGGCAGGCGGCTCCAGGCCTTCAGCGCGCTTCTTCCGGCGCGCCAGGCGCCCGCAAACACCTGGAGCTAGGCAGGCTGCAGCACCCCCTGCAGGCGTGTAAGCCGAAAGGGGGCCAGGTGAGGCAGCCGCGCCGGTGCCAAGGTCACGCCCGCAGCGGCCGCACCGTCGCGGCGCGGCTGGGCGCCTCGGCCCTGCACGCGAGCGGCCGGGCTGGTGCGGCCGGCGCAGCGGGGCTGCCGCTGTGCAGCCGCGGCTGGGCTGACCTCGGGCGCGCCATGCCCCACGGCACGGCCAGCGGCAGGCAGGCTCCGCAGGGGCTGGCCCGCGCGGGCGCCACACACCAGGACGCAGCCGCGGAGGCAGCCATGGCCTGGCAGGCGTGCACTGCTTGGCTCAGAAAGTGCTGGCTGGTTTCTCAGCAGAAAGTTTCCTCAACAGCCAGGAGCAGCGTGCCACGAGCTCGCACATGCAATCAAGCAAGCAATGCACGTAGCGGCTGACGCACCAGCCAAAGCCAGTGTTGACAGTCAAGGAGAAGTCAGGCGCTGTTCGCCCGCCCTGCCTTCCCGTCCACGTCTGAGAAGCCAAGTGCGTGCAGCTCTCGCGACCTCTTCCCGACGCGTTGAGAGACTTCAGCGCCGTGCGCCGCGCATGCTGTGTTGCTTCTGAAGCACTCCAGTCCCTGCAGGTCCCCTTCGTACCATCAAGTCCTTCCTTGGCTCTGCCCACCGCTTGATTTCCACAACCCTCCAGCACTGAGATTCGCTGAGGACCTCGCTTGGAGGCCCAGCAGTGCTGGGCCAGCACAGCAAAACAGGCCTCCTGCGCGCCAGCTGCCTGCTGTGCTGCCTCCGCGCAAACGCCGGGCGGGCATGCACGCCTGAGCGTGACCTGGTGATGGGCCAGCCCAACTACACACGTGATGATCCACCAGCAGGACACAGAGCTGCTCTTTCTGCCCACAGAGGTGTGGCTGCGCTGCGTGTGGCAGGCCTCTGACTTGCTGCATCTTCACAATCTATGCAACAAGATGGCGATGGGGTGCGCGCGCAGCTGGCATTCTTTGCCGAGGACGAACTGATTGAGATCGTGCCCAACTTTCAACTGCGCGACCTGGTCAATGACCACATGCTGGTTATTGATGCGGTGAGGCGCGGCACGGGGCTGCCGCTGCATGCTCTGCCAGTTGCTGTTCCACCCAGCACCTGAACACCTTGCCGCGCGCGTGCAGGGCACGTTCGGGCCGTTCAGGCCAAACTCAGGTACACAGGTGCCAATCTGGATGGCGCTGATGCTGCACCGGCGGCGAAAGTGCCGCATAAACCCGCCCGCGTGGCTGACTCCGGCCCACCTCGAAGGTGAGCGTGCCCGCCGCGCAACCTGCCACACCACCGTGCTTGAAGCAGCCTGGGCCACACAGGGCACCAGGGCAATTCCGCCGGGCGCTGATTCAAGACATGGCCCGGAACTCAGCTCGCGCCGAAGCTGTATGCATGGGCAGTGCTTCACGTTGCTCCCAGCTGAGCAAGGCATGCAGCGTTTGCACCAGTGGTCCGCCTGGCGACCCATATAAGGGTTGAACGGTGTGAGAGCTGCCTGCGGGCTGTTTCTGGGCACAGGCGTGCTGGCGGCGGACCGCCGCACGGGCGACGTGTTCGAGGAGCTGCCGTTCCACTACCTGGAGATTGCGCACCTGCTCTTCACGCACGCCAAGGACTCGTTCGGCGCGGATCTGCAGCAGGCGCGGCTGCGCGCCCGCGGGAATGGGGACAAGGACTGCGGGGAGGCTGCGTGGTGCTGTCCAGGCTGCCGCGCGCCGGTGGGCGCGGGCGCCCGGCGCAAAGCCGTCCAAGCATGTGTGGCGGCTGCTCTGGACCCGACAGCTTGGCCGCCGCTCCTGCGCGCCTGCCGCCCGGGGGCGCGCAGCGCGCGGCAGCGGGCGCCGGTGCGGCCCGTGCCAGCGCGGGGTTAGCCGCGTGAGCACCGGCTGCGCCGCGAGCTCGGAGACGGGAGGAGAGGCGTGTGGCCTGCGGGCACAGCACCGCGTGACCTGACCCCGGCAAACCTGTACCGCGCAGGGCGCCAGCAAGCGCGCGCCGGGCGGCGCAGGTGCGCGACCTGCTGGACGAGCTGGCGCGCGTGCGGCGCAACAAGGTGCAGGCCGGGCTGCGCGAGCTGGCGGGCGCGCTGTCGGTCGTCAAGCTGACCAACCTGGCCTGCATGGAGGTCAACACGATCCGGCCCTTCTTCCAGGCCGCGCTGGACCGCTTCTTCCGCCTGCGCGCGGTGCGCGCGCGCCCGGGCTCACCAGCGGGGGGCGCAGGCACCCCGCGCCCCCCTCACGCCCCCCCTCACCCCTCACGCCTGGGGGCGCAGAAGGGCGCGCGCACTCTTCCTTTCCTTTACCCGAGCCTTTCCTTTCCTTCCCTGCCCCGCAGACCCGGCGCGCGCCCGCGCGCCGCGCGCGCGGCCCGGGCAGCCTGCGTGCGCAGCGCACGCTTGTCACCATGCCCTACACCTTGCGGCTTCAACCAGCCGCGCTGTGCGCCAGGCTCCACGGGCTGTGCACGGTGGCCGCAGCGGGTGAGCGCGGCGGGGCTGTGCGCGCGCAGCTGGACCCCGACAGGCAGGACGCGGCTGACCTGGGGCCCCCGGATGCGCGGCCGTAGTCGGCGCGGCAGCTGCCGCATGCTGGCTGAGCGTGCGCGCTGGCCGTCGGCGCACCGGTCGGCGCGTGGCTGGTGGTGCGGAGATAGGGCCGCGCATGCTGCATGGCATGAGCTGCGCTGGCCGCATGCAGGGAGGTGGCAGGCAGAAGTTTTGTTTGTGTGCTCTGTCTGCCGCAGATTGTGCGCGCTTGGGGCCTTCGTGCTGGGGAACTCTCTGTCGATCATCCTCCTGTGTGCAAAGCTGGACTGACTGGGTCAAAATTCCCCCCGGGAATCGGCCTTGTGCATGTGCTCGCTTGTCGTTTGTGCCAATGTGAGGCATCTGTGACAGCAGGTGCTGCCGGATGCGTTTCTGCATCTGCTCATGCGCCTGTGAGTGAATGAATGTTGCAAGCCTGTATTGCCTGTACATGCAAGCCTAGCTGGCTAGGGCTGCTTCGGCGGCCCGCACAACAGGTACCACATGATCTAAGAGTGCGGCCTTCGTTTCATCATGAAGCCATGTGTGCTCTTTTTCCGCATCGTATTGCAAGCTTGCTGAGACATTTGGTCCGCATAGCAGCAGGCAGCGACTTGCGTTCCTGCCAATAGCACAGGCTTGTTAAATATTCACACATCTGCAGCGGTACATGCACGGAGTACATGCAAGCAACGTAATGCAAGTGTGGTGGGCCATGGCAGCCGGAAGATTGAAATCACACCGATTTGGACACACCGTCTCATCGCAGTGCTAGCTGCAGCACCGAGCTCCCCGCCCTAAACCTGCCAGAGGCCCTACGTTTTCATTGTGAGCGCAGTTGCAAAGCACCTGAAAAAAGCGGTGAAGAGAGCCAGGGCAGCCGTTTATGGCAAGCTATCAGCAAGGCCCTGCCGTGCGTGCGCATGACGCCGTGCATTAGCCTGGCGCGGATCCCGGAGAAGGAGGAGGGGTACTGGGCCGGCGAGGAGGACAACGACGCGCTGCTGGCAAAGCACACCAAGGTGCTCCTGCGCACGCGTGGTGCGCGCTACAGAGTAGCGCAGCGCGGCCTTTCGAGGTGACACGTTCTCGTGGGTGCCAACTCTGCGCAGGTCCGCGTCGTGGGCAACAACCGCACGAGGGCGGGATTGGTTGGCCAGGTCGGTATCGTGAAGCGCGCGGTGGGCCTGGGTGAGCCCCCCGTCGCTGCGCATGCGCACTCAGCGCGTTGCACGCAGCTGCCCTCGCGAGGCAGGTGAAATTTTCACTGCCCGCAGGCGGGTGGCACTGGCTGCGGCTCGCGTCAGGTGAGGCTGAGCGCGGCCGGTGTTTGCTGCCAACAAGGTTGCGAAATTGAGGTTGGCGTCCTTGTGCTGCGCGCGTCAGCACAGGGCCGACCAGCCACTCTCTCGGCGTGTGCAGGCGAGGAGGCGCGACTGCAGCGCAACGCGCTGCGCGTGCTGCAGCTTCCGCAGGGAGATGAGCTGGTATGCGCGCTACCGGCCTCTTCTGTACAGATGGCTGTGTGAGTATCACATGCAAGCACGGCAACTCAACCGCACGGGGCGCAGGAGGTGTCTGAGCCGGAGGAGGCGGGCGACCTGGGCCAGACCCGCGTGGGTGCGCGCATTGCGCAGCGGATTGGCACATGCCCCGCTCACTCTTTGCAGGTGGCTGCTGTGGACAGTGGGTGGCAACGAGTCAGCACCGCTGCCGGGGAGCTGTCCGTGACTTTCGAAAGCCAACCCCGCGGAACCCACCCGTGCCTGGTACTCCTCGCAGTCCGAGCTTCTCGTCAAGTCCTTGCGCCGCTGCGCAGTGACAGGCGCTGCGCCGCACCTTCGCGTCAGGAGGCAGCAGCCCTTGGAGCGAGCGCACTCGTCCGGTGCGCTCTTGGACGCTGGCCAGTCTGCACTGGCGATCATTCCCAGCCCTGCCGCTGACGCCTGACCAGGGCACTGCACAGAGGACAACCCCTGCGAACGGCGCCCGACGCGGCTCCACCAGCAGGTGCGCACCTGCCTCCGAGCCAGGACTCTGTTGCTGAGCAGTTGGGCACCTTTGTGCGGCATGCGTAAGCAGCTGTCCTGCCTCGACAGCGGATAGACTTCTCGAAGCTGGCCGTGGGCTCGCTGAAGCGCTACCGGCAGTTTTATGAGGACGAGATGCCCGAGCTGGGCCCGGCGGCCAGCAGGGAGCACCTGGCGCAGGCAGTAGGACGCCACTTCATGCGCCAGGTGCTTGTTATTGTGCACCATAGCCTTCTGTGGCAAGCTTTGCACCTGGCTGCGTTGCCGTGCCAAGGACAATGTTTGCAGGCGTCTGTGGCAAGCCTTGCACCTGGCTGCTGTGAAATGCTTAAAACCGTGTTTGACAGTGCGCGAGTCCTGACAGCGTTGCGGAGCGGTGCAGGTCGTCGACGAGCGCACTGTAATTGCTGACTTCTTTGCTGCTGTCCGGGTGCATGCTGCCAAGCGGCGCCGCATGTGAAGTGCCTGCATGGAGCGCCTCTGTGCGGGGGGCCGCATGCATGCGTGCATGCGTCCCCGCTCCCCCTTTTGTCATGAAGAAGGCTACAGTTCATGCGGCTCGCTCTTTTGGGCAGGGACATGGCACCTTGCGCAGGGTGTGGGCCAGTTGAACTGCGGTGCTGCAGCAGCTGCGAATGCTTTTTGGGACATCAATGGCCTTGAATCTGGGCTGCATGGTCGCTAACAGGTGCTGTCCTGAGGCAGCCAACGGTCTGCTTGGCAGCTCGTGTCCTTGCCGGACGAGCAGCGTGTACACTACCCCGGCCACAGCAGCAAACAGCTTTTAGTGGGACCTTTGGTCATCTCCATGCATGTATTGCTCCGTTCGGTGCTAAACTTGATCCTAGTGTTTTATTGCTTGCATGGCCTATTGACATGTCGCGCTGCGAAGCAGGCGCTGTGCTCTCTCGCGTATGAACATGCAGCGCATGGCAAATGACTAGGTGGCCAGCTGTACGCGGTCCCTTGTGGCAGGCTTGCATGATCCTGCTGAATGTGGCAAAGCCGTTTAGCTGTAAAAGCCCTGAAGCTGAAGCCATCAGATTTAATTGCTTACCAGCCACTGCTGGCCCTGATGAGCTCAGCCCACCACACAGTGACCGTTGGCCACCACAAGACATGATCTGCATGTGTGTCAGGCAGGAGTGCACCTCTGTGCCCGCACCCACATGCACATAACAGCTGCTGAGCGCTCTGCCACAATGTGGTAAAGGGTATTTCATGCGAGCCCTGGCCACTTGGCCTTCACCGCTTGCAGAAATTACAACGCGTGCGCAGCAAACCACCGAGATGACCTGCATATGACTGTTACTCATAAAGCAATGGCCTCAGCTATAGACAGGTGTGAACAGGGGAGGCAGGGAAGCGCACCGAGCGGCCAATGCCCTGCCAGGCGCGCCCGCGCTGCTGGAGCGTCAATCAGGACAATCAATCATGTACCGTGAGGCACGGTGATGCAAGTGCGTTTCCACAAGAGCGCAGCAGAGTTGGAGCACCTTGGAGTACAAGAGCGCATGCGGTGCCCCAAGAGCGCCGCAAAGCGGACAGCCGGGCATGCCTCGCATGGCAGCAGGCGCGAGCGCCTGCTTGAGCCGCAGCGCGCCGCAGCATGGGAGCACTCCGTCCTCACCGCCCTTGCGCATATCTTATCTCCAGATAAGCTTTGCAACAAACACGTCAAAGCCTTGCACAGGTCCAGTCGACAGTGATACAGTCGGGGCTGCAGGCACTGCATGCGTATGCTGGGCAAGCTATGCAGTAGTGCAGATGACCATGACCTGCAGCAGGTGCAGCTCGCGCTTGTGTGTGGTCCTGAGAGGACAGGACCATTATCTAGAGGAACAGCTCAGTCTGTGTGGCCAACTTGCTTTTTGAGGGCTAGGGAATTGAGCCTGTCCCAGCAGGTTGCCTGCAACAAAATTTGAGTATGAGTTTGAAACGGATCATTTGAGCATTGTTTAGCACCACGGTGCATGTTCCAGGTTCATCTTGCTGGCTTACAGCCGCCCAAAGCAGCGCACAAGGCTCCAAGTCTTCATGCTGACCTGTCAGTGAAGTTACGTCATGTGCAGCACGTGACCCTCTACTTGAGCCACTGCGCTCACTCCACAGAGCGTGCTGCTTGCTGCCACACATGCTGACAAGCACCCACGCGCGGGGTGCTGCCACAGCCTGGCTTTGCAGCTCACAGCCGAGCGCTCGCAGGGTGCGCAGGGTGCGCAGGAGTCTAGCAGTCGTCAGGTGGCGCACAATAGCCGTGCCAAGCCTGCCAGACTGCGTCCCGTGCTTGCAAGCGGCACGCTGAGAGGTGCAGCGCGCAGGCTGCTGAGCTGGGCATGTCACGTATGCAATAGGCTTGGTAATGATCGAGCGATGCCTAGAGCTGCAAAGGCATACCTTTCCCTGCCGCTCCGCACGATGAACAAACACCGAGGCTGCTAGTGCGGCCATGTCTTCTTAGCTTGCATTGCACTTGAAGCCTGTAGCTGCTGTGCCGCGTCCATGCAGGTGGTCTGGCCATCAAACACTGTGTGGCGGCCGTGCATGGCTGTCCAAGCACAAGCACTGCGGCCAAGGCGCGCACTCCGTTTCATGAGCATAAGTGGGCAGAGGCCGCCTCAGGGATGAGCTGTCATGGATATTTAATGCCATGCCACGTTGCAGCACATGCTCTGCTGGCTCCGAGGTGCGGACGCGGGGCGCTGCTGGGGTGCGGCATGCTGCGCTGTCCGTGATGCTGCGATGCGCGCGGTCAGCGCCTGCGCCCGGCGTCCGAGGGCACATGCTCAGCTCCGCGGCACCTGCGGCAGGTGGCGGCAGCGGCGCACGGCGACGGCGACCCGCTCGCGCGCCCGACTCGCCTCGGGACCAAGCTGGAGCGCGGCGCCCGCAGCGACGCCTCCAACGCGCGCGTCCTCGCCGGGCTTCCTGCACGGCAGCGGCGGCGCAGGGCGTCGCCGGCGCTGCAGCACGCGCCGGCAACGCGCTGCAACGCCCACATGGCCAGGCTTAAGGTCCGGGTGGAGGACGCCAGGGCAATGCGCTGACTGCAGCGCATCGCCCTGGCCTCCTGCACCTAGACCTGAAGCCTGGCCATGTGCTGGCGCGCGCCTGTCGACTGCCAGCAACCAGTGTGCTGCATGCGTGATTGCTCCACATTGCTGCTCTGTAACAGCATTCCACGACAGGAGCAGTGCAGGCTAGCTTGCAGCACCCTGTGACACATAGCGCTTTGCAATGCTGTGTGCGCGACGACCTAGCAGGCACTGTTGCTGACGGTCAGTCCTGCTGTCTCCCTAGGCCTGCAGGCTCGGCACTGTTTCTCACAGGCGCGGGTCTGTCCCGCATGCACTCTCTTTCCAGCTGGGCTTGTGTGAGCTGACGCCAGGGGTTGCACATGGCGCAGGGCCGCGTCTGGCGCGGTGGGCGCAGCCCTGGCAGCGTGTTCGGCCTAGCTTGCGCGGCTGGCAAAAGCTCTGCAGTGGCAGTGCCGTCTGCCGGAGCTGCGCAAGGCCGCGCCCGCGGGTGCGCTCGCCGCCGGCCGCGTGCACATGGCCGAGGTGGGCAAGGCGGGTGCGGACGTGACGCCGCCACTCCCGCGCGCGCCCAGCGCCGTCCTCTGGGACGAGACGAGCGCGGACAGCATGATCCCAAGCGCGGGGGTGTAACACCTGGCGTTCAATGCCTTTGCGACGAGGCCTGCCCAGCAGCAGCGCGCTGCCAGTGGCAGACCTTGTCATGCAAGGCGGGGAACGCCAGGGTGCGCACCTCCCTGCTTGTGGCCGTGCTGTCGGCGCTCGCGCCGCCTAGCGAGTCGGCGCTGGGCGCGCGCGGAGGCGGCAACGCCTTGCCGGCGTCCTCCTTGGCCTCCTCTGTCTTGTGCATGCGGCCGGCGGCGGCGGGCACACCAGCGGGCGCGTTCGCCTGCAGCTGCGGCAGGGGGTGCTGCCATTGCAACGCGCTTGCCTGCCGCGCGGGGTTGGCCGCACACGCAGCCAGGGCTGCGCGCATGCTGCCAGCCGGGCGGCCCCTGCCGGCCTGCTCTGCGGCGCCGGCTGTTGGAACGGGCGCTGCGGGCGGCGCTAACAGTACCGCGCAGGCCTCCTCCATGATTATGTGGGAGGCCTGCCAACGCTGCAGGCTACCAGCGCCTGCCCCATGCGCCCTGCCAAGCGCGCTTCTACGGGCTGCTACTGGCAGACCTCTGTTGCAAAGGCTATGAATGCCAGGTTTCGCGCCCCCGTGCTCGCGCTCACGCCGGATGCGCCCACGTCATTCCACAGGTGTGCGCTGGGTGCGCGCGGGCGCGACGGCGCCTCGTCGGTGTCCACCTCTGCTGACGCTGCCGACTGCTTCTCGCCCGCAGCCGGCGTCTCGGCGTCCCCCGCCTGCGTGGAGCGCGCACCCTCGTCCTGCAGGGCCTGCCCCGCGGCGCTGCCAGTGGGCGCCTTGGGCGCGGACACGTCCACTGGCCCCAGGCTGCCCAGCGTCTGGGGCTCCCTCCCATCCTGGGCCGTGTGTGCGCTCTGCTGCCGCTGTTGCCTTTGCTGGCTGCCAGGACTCTGGTGAGCATGCTGTGGGTTGTCAGCATAATATAGCGCTGTGGAGCCGCGGGAGGCTGATACGCGCGCGTGCCCAGCATGGGCGGCTGCTCCCAGAGTGGCCTGCTCGCGTCTGCAGACGCACGCCAGGCCTGGCATCGCACGCCCTGCAGCTGTCTCCTGGCAACCCCTGACCGCATGCGCACGCGTGCGGGGGGCAGACAGCCGCGTCATGCACGCCAGGCGAGAGGGCTACCATGCAGGCTGCTCCGCGGGCCGCGAGGCGGTGCTCCAGGAGCAGGCCGCAGCGGAGCGGGCCGTCACACGCCTGGAGTCACGCGCCTGGACCAGCGCCTGCTCGGCCGGCAGCGCGTGGCCCTGGTCCAGGCTCATGACGGATAGCTCCGCCGCGGCCTTGTCCTTGAGCAACGTCTTGCGGCCTGCGGCGCAGCCTGCGCTGTAGGCCCCGCGCCTGGCATGCACAAGGCGGGCGCCTGCTCCCACGCATACACAGGCGCTGGTGCGCCGCTGGCGCAGCTGCCGCGCGTGTTTGCGCCCTTGGGAAGTGAATCTGCACCATGTTGGGGTTGCCAATCAGGGCGGCGATATGCGCTCTTCGCTGCACACTTTGTTCAGGAGTGCAGGGTTGTTGTCTGGCAGTCTACATGTGGGGGCTGAGGGCCTGTAACATGTGGCACGTGCGCACTTTCTGTCGGTCAAGGGCATGTTGCATCCAGACATCACTGCATTCTCATGTGTTGATACTCTGAGATCTTCAGCCAAGCACAGATGGTTCCTGCGCGCCTGTTCAGGCCTGGGCAGCAAGCCCCAGGGCCCCGTGCGTTATATAGGAGCTGTGTGAACTTCCCTCCGCTCCAGTTTCGCTACACATAGACGCGCCAAAAGGGCCCTGAACTGACAGGTCTTCCACGCCGCCAGCGCAGTGCTTGCCCTGTTGCCAGTGACAGACAGCGGCATCAACGGTGCCTGCTAGCAGACATGTGTGACCTGCACTCAGCTGCAGCTCAGCGCACAGGCAGCCAGCTAGCAATTATGTATGACCTGCACTCAGCTGCAGCTCAGCGCACAGGCAGCGCTGTGCCTGATGTATGGCCAGCGAGGTGCATGATGGCGCAGGACTGCCAGGACCCATTGATGTTTGCGCTGAGCGCAGCCGGTCTGCGCAGCTTTGACACGAACCTGGACAGTCCAGTGCCTGGTCGGCAGGCCGCGCGCTGCACCTCACTTAGCAAGCCGCTGCCTGGCTGTAGAGCGCCTGCGTGTGAGCTTTGCTGCCTCGCCGCGGGAGCGGCAGCAGCGAGGTGGGCCTCTTGCAAGGCAGTTGACACGCTGTGCCGTGCGCTTGCGGCCTTGGAGTGCGAGGTGCGGCAGCCGCCTTCCACTGGCGCCTTTCAACAAGAGGTACCACCCATTGTGCCGTGCAGCCTCTTTGAGGCTGACCTATTGCTGCACGCTGTGCGTTGGACCTCTGATGCGCGCGTCCAGCGGCTCTATGTACAGCGCACGAGCTAGCGGTTGTTTGTTTTCAGTCTGCGTGTGTGCCTGCGCACAGCGTGAAGCTGTTGCTGCACAGCGTGGATGGCTATAGAGCGCTCGCATGCAGGCCTTAGGGCAGCTTTGTTAGGGCAGCAGCTGCGCGACCGGCCTCCTTGCCGTGCGGTGCTGTGCGGTGCGTCCCCGCAGGCTGTGAGATGCTGCAAATGTCTGTGCACTGGCGCCTGCTATGTGCCACGGGTGGCTCCTTGTCACCCAACGTGCCAAGCTGCCTCCGTGTTGCACACCCAAGTTTGCAGGCTGTGCGAAGGACCTGTGCTATGTGCGTGCGTCCAGCCGCGTGGCGCACAGCGCAAGAGCCAGCAGGCGTTGTACAAGGCTGAGCGCGTCTTTCTGCGCAGCACGGAGGTCGGATGCGGCGGACGGCCCGATGTGGTGGCGCACCATGCAAGCTCACGGCCACCGTATCCGCAGGTGGCTGTCCTTGTGCACACCTGCGGGCTCAGTTCCACTTGAGGGTGCACATTAACAAACAGCTGGAAAGGCTGACTCAGGCCAGCCCTCTTTAGGGTATGCATAGGGTCCCTTGCAGGCGAAACTCAAGTACAGCATCGCTGCCCAATGGTCAAAGTCTAGCTGCCGGAGGTGTTCGGGCGCGCAC